>ERZ724524.1-NODE-1-length-384559-cov-9.087687_pt1 | contig 384559 bp, 366 predicted proteins | sample MGYA00376057_ERZ724524 | MGnify/ENA primary metagenome ERZ724524 (study PRJEB28724, sample SAMN07190888) | wastewater metagenome | isolation source: influent of sewage treatment plant in Hong Hong | place: USA: Christiansburg, Virginia | collected 2016-03-01 ...
GCACCAGCACCAGCACCAGCACCAGCACCAGCACCAGCACCAGCACCAGCACCAGAACCAGATGGTGGTGGTGTTTGGGCGATCACGGATGAAAGCACTAGGGCCGAGGCAGCGGCAATAGCAACGGAAAGTTTACGAAAGCTCATGGAAACCCCTTGATAGGAAACGGTTGTTAGGGAAAAAATGTATCAGGTGCGAGTAGTTTACTTCATGAAATCTCGAAAAAACATCCCCTAAATGTGGGGTGTTACGGTGTTGGTAGCGAAACTTTGCGTTAAAAACCACACTAATTGGATTGTTATCGAGGATGTGATGTACTAGGCATAGATTTCAGCATCCGTCAGGGTCCTGCCCGCCTGGTCCTTGGAGGACAGTAAAGGCGTGATGTCCGCGGGCCAGATGATCCCGAGGTTTGGGTCGTTCCAAGCGACGCACCGCTCGTGCTGTGGTGAGTAATAGTCAGTGGTCTTATACAAGAAGTCGGCGGACTCACTGACTACTATAAATCCGTGGCCAAAGCCCGGCGGCACCCAGAGTTGCTTCTGGTTGGTTTGCGACAGCTCGACCCCCACCCACTGGCCGAACCGGGGAGACGACTTGCGCAAATCAACCGCCACATCGAAAACAGCACCACTCACCACCCGAACCAGTTTGCCCTGGGGCTGCTGGATCTGGTAGTGCAGTCCGCGCAGCACGCCTTGGGCGGAGCGGGAGTGGTTATCCTGGACAAATGGCGCGCTCACGCCTGTTGCTTCTTGGAACGCTCTCTGGTTGAAGCTTTCAAAAAAGAATCCGCGAGCATCGCCAAATACCTTGGGCTCGATCACCAGGACCTCCGGCAACGCCGTCGCCGTTACCTTCATGATTTGGGCATTTCCTTGTCTTCTCGGATCAGTCGCTGCAGGTACTCGCCGTAGCCGCTCTTGGCTAGGGGATAGGCCAATTCCGCGAGCTGATCTGAAGTGATGAACCCTTTGCGCCAAGCAATCTCCTCGGGGCAGGCTACCTTCAGGCCCTGACGATGCTCCAGCGTGGCGATGAACTGCCCTGCTTCCAAAAGGCTCTCGTGCGTGCCGGTATCCAGCCAGGCATAACCCCGCTTCATGATCTGCACGTTCAGTTTTCCTGCGTCAAGGTACGCCTGGTTAACGGACGTAATCTCATATTCACCACGTGCACTGGGTTGCACTGCCTTGGCGATGTCTACGACCTGGTTATCGTAGTAATAGAGTCCCGTTACCGCGAAGTTACTCTTAGGCTTTGCTGGTTTCTCTTCAATTGTCTTGGCCTTGCCGTTGGAGTCAAAGCTTACTACCCCGAACCGCTCTGGATCATGCACGTGATACGCGAAGACGGTGGCACCATCGGTGAGGGCGTCGGCGCTGTTCAATAGGTTGGCAAAGTCGTGCCCGTAGTAAATGTTATCTCCCAGCACCAGGGCGCTGTTGGCATCGCCAATGAATTTCTCGCCAATGGTGAATGCTTGGGCCAACCCATCGGGACTGGGCTGCTCGGCATAGCTAAGATTCAGCCCCCACCGCTTGCCATCGCCCAACAGTTGCTGGAACCGGGGCACGTCTTGCGGGGTTGAGATGATCAAGATGTCCTGCATTCCCCCAAGCATCAAGGTGCTCAAGGGGTAGTAGATCATCGGCTTGTCATACACCGGAAGAAGTTGCTTGCTGATGGCCAGCGTGGCTGGATGCAATCTGCTCCCAGAGCCGCCAGCAAGGATGATGCCTTTGCGGGCCGACCGGTGGCGGTTGTTCATAGGATTTCTTTCAGCATGCGCGAGACACCTGTCTGCCAATGCGGCAACGTCAATCCAAACGTGGTTTGGAGTTTTTGGGTGTCCAGGCGCGAATTGTGTGGGCGGCGTGCAGGGGTTGGGAAGGCACTGGTAGGAACAGGATCAACGCCCTTGGCTGCCTGTGACAACGCTGGTTGATGGCGAAGACTTTCACTGAGCACGAACTCTGCGTAGCCGTGCCACGACGTTTGCCCACCTGCTACTGCGTGATACAAGCCAAAGTCTTTTTGGCTTTGGGAGACTTGCCGAATCGAATGTGCGGTGATGTCTGCCAGGAGGTCCGCGCCTGTCGGTGCACCGATTTGGTCATCGATGACGGTCAGGCGCTCTTTTTCCTTGGCCAGTCGCAGCATGGTCTTGGCAAAATTTCCGCCACGCGCAGCGTAGACCCAACTGGTTCTGAAGATCAGGTGTTTGGCGCAATGCTGCGCAATCAATTGTTCACCTTCCAGCTTGGTGGCACCGTAGACGCTCAACGGTCCTGTGACATCGGCCTCGCGCCAAGGGGCGGAGCCGCTGCCGTCAAACACATAGTCCGTCGAATAGTGGACCATCATGGCGTTGCATGCTGAGGCAGCTTGGGCAAGCGTTGCTGGTGCCAAGGCGTTCAGGGCGCGGGCGAGTTCAGGCTCACTCTCCGCCTTGTCAACTGCGGTATGGGCAGCTGCATTGACGATGACGTTAGGCTTTACCCGGGCAACTGCCTCGCTCAGCCCTTGAAGATTGGTGAAGTCGCCGCAAAAATCGGTACTGTCAAAGTCAAGCGCGATCAATTCGCCCAGTGGTGCAAGGCTGCGTTGCAGCTCCCATCCCACTTGCCCCCCTTTGCCAAACAGAAGGATCTTCATGCAGCGGCCTTTTGCAGTCCTGCGCGGTCCGCGTAGTTGGCGTCGACCCAGTCTCGATAAGCGCCACTTTGGATTTGTTCAACCCAGTCTGGATTCTGCAAGTACCACTCGACGGATTTGCGAATACCTGTCTCAAACGTTTCGGCGGGACGCCAGCCCAGTTCCTGTTCGATCTTGCGGGCATCAATGGCGTAGCGACGGTCGTGACCTGGGCGGTCCGTGACATAGCTGATCTGGGTGGCATAAGACTTCCCATCACTGCGCGGTCGAAGCTCGTCCAGAAGTCTGCAAATAGTCTTGACGATGTCAATGTTGGGCTTTTCGTTCCAGCCGCCGACGTTATAGGTTTCCCCAACGCGACCCGCCTCCAGGACGCGGCGGATTGCACTGCAATGATCTGTGACATATAACCAGTCGCGGATCTGCATGCCATCACCATAAACAGGCAGAGGCTTGCCTGCCAAGGCATTGACGATCATCAGCGGGATGAGCTTCTCGGGGAAATGATAAGGCCCATAGTTGTTGGAGCAATTCGTCGTTAAAACAGGCATGCCGTAGGTGTGGTGGTAGGCCCGCACCAAATGATCGCTGGCGGCTTTGCTGGCCGAGTAAGGGCTGTTGGGCTCGTACTTGTGTTCTTCGGTGAAGGCGGGATCGCTTGGAGCCAAAGATCCATAGACCTCATCCGTAGAGACGTGGAGCAAGCGGAACGCCTTGGCCTCTTCCGACGGAAGCTTCGTCCAGTAGCCGCGCAGGGCTTCGAGCATTTTGAAGGTGCCCACGATGTTGGTCTGGATGAAGGCATCAGGCCCCAAGATGGAGCGGTCCACGTGGGACTCGGCCGCAAAATTGACGACGGCACGGGGGCGGTGCTCTGCGAGCACCTGTTCCCACAGGGACGTGTCGCCAATGTCGCCTTGGATCAGTTGGTGGCGTTGGTCCCCAGACAATGACGTCAAATTGGTAGCGTTACCTGCGTACGTCAGCTTGTCGATGTTGATGACAGGCTCATTGTTGGTCTTCAGCCAGTCCAGTACAAAATTGGAGCCGATAAAGCCAGCGCCACCAGTCACCACGATCATTGTGTTCTCGATTCTTGAGCAGGCAGGCCAATGTATTCACTTGGCCTAGAGGTCGTAGATTTTACGGCGAATGAACTGATTATTTAACCAGTGATAGCTGCGGAAATGCCTCAATAGGGGGAGTCGAAGCCCAGTCCGCGCAAAATTTCCACCTCTTTGGCCTCCATCGCCTTGGCGTCCTTTGCACTGGTTTCGTGATCCCAGCCCTGCGCGTGAAGCGTGCCATGCACCAATAAATGCGCGTAATGGGCGATCAAGGACTTGCCCTGCTCCAATGCTTCCTTCTCCACAACAGGTGCACACAGCACCAAATCGGCACAAATAACGGGGTCTGTCGCATAGTCAAAGGTCAGCACGTTTGTCGCGTAATCTTTGTGGCGATAGTCCTTGTTCAGTGCACGACCTTCTTCGGTGTCCACAATCCGAACGGTCAATTCTGCGGGAGATGCCAGCGCATGCCTGATCCATCGGTTGACCTGATGACGCGCCAGGGCTGCGCGATGAACGGGTGCTTCAGCGAACCGAGCAAATTGAAGCGATAAACTTAGTTGGGGAAGAGCCATGGTTTGAAAATTAGATGAAATTGGCCTGTTTCAGGAATACAGATAAGCATAGTCTGCTATCAAAAATGCAGTTTACGCTTTCTCGCTGCGTTTCCTTGCCCCGTCATACGCGTCAACAATGCGCGCAACCAATGGATGGCGAACCACGTCTGCACTGGTGAAGTGGGTCATGGCGATACCTGGCACGCGGCGCAAGACGCGCTCTGCATCCACCAGGCCGCTTAGATTGCCTTTGGGTAAATCAATCTGGCTGACATCGCCCGTCACGACGCACTTGGTTCCAAAACCGATTCGGGTTAAGAACATCTTCATCTGCTCAGGCGTGGTGTTCTGTGCTTCGTCCAGGATCACATACGCGTGATTGAGGGTGCGCCCGCGCATAAAAGCCAGCGGCGCAATCTCCAGCGCATTGCGTTCAAAGGCCTTTTGCACGCGCTCAAAACCCATCAGGTCGTACAAAGCGTCATAGAGCGGTCGCAAATAGGGGTCGACCTTTTGGCTCAAGTCCCCGGGCAGAAAGCCCAGCTTCTCCCCGGCCTCTACGGCTGGTCGCGTCAACACAATTTTTTGAACCGCGCTTCGCTCCAGCGCGTCAACGGCGCAAGCCACCGCCAGAAATGTCTTGCCGGTGCCCGCAGGTCCAATGCCAAAGGTGATGTCGTGCTGGGCGATGTTGTCCAGATACACGCTTTGCATGGGCGTGCGTGCGCGTAAATCGGTGCGGCGTGTGGTCAGCCCAAGGCTGCCATCGGCGTTCTCGGCCAAGCGCATGGATGAATCTTCCGCCAGGACCAATTGAACCTGCGCCGCGTCCAGCGGACGTGTGGTCATCTCGTATAGCGCTTGCAGCACCTCCATCGCTCGCTGGGCTTTGGCCTTGGGTCCATCTACTTTGAACTGCTCATGTCGATGGGCAATCTTGACACCCAAAGCCACTTCGATGCAGCGCAAATGCTCGTCCATGGGGCCGCACAGGGTGGACAAGCGGTGGTTGCTCAAAGGGGTAAAGGTGTGACGCACAATCATGGCCTGTATTGTCACCCGCCTTGAAAGCCTTCCGATGATCGGTAAATTGACTGGCACGCTGCTCGAGAAGAACCCGCCCCAAGTCCTGTTGGACTGCCATGGCGTGGGTTACGAAGTAGATGTGCCCATGAGCACCTTTTACAACCTGCCAGCCATCGGCGAGAAGGCGTCGCTGTTGACGCACTTTGTGGTTCGCGAAGACGCACAAATTTTGTATGGCTTTGCCACAGGCACTGAGCGCGAGGCTTTCCGGCAATTGATCAAGATTTCAGGCGTAGGGCCGCGCACGGCGCTGTCGGTTTTGTCAGGCATGAGCGTGGCGGAGTTGTCCCAAGCGGTTACCCGGCAAGAGGTGGGGCGCTTGGTGAAAGTGCCGGGGATTGGCAAAAAGACCGCAGAGCGCTTGCTGCTGGAGCTCAAAGGCAAGCTAGGCGTTGACCTCGGTGGCGTCAGTGGCGCGGCAGTCAGCGATGCGCACAATGATATTCAGCAAGCCTTGATGGCCCTAGGCTACAACGATAAAGAGGCTGCTGCCGCCTTGAAGCTATTGCCCGCTGATGTGGGGGTCAGCGAAGGCATCAAGCTGGCGCTCAAGTCGCTCTCGAAATGAGGCTCCGCCGCCGGGAGGTGCAGGGCAGACACAAGTTGATCGCCAGCATGAGCAGAAAAGGCAATTGCTGGGACAGCGCCGTCATGGAGCGCTTCTTTCTGAACCTGAAAATGGAGCGTGTCTGGCAGCGCGACTACGCCAATCATTCAGAAGCCATGGTCGATATTGCTGACTACATCGCCACCTTCTACAACCCGGTGCGTCTGCACTCCAAACTGGGCAACCTGCCGCCCAATGTCTACGAACAACAAATGGCAGCAAAACCACCTATCGGGGTCTCCGAAAAAACTTGACCACTACAGTCTTGATGCAGGCTTTTCTTGGTCGGTGGAATTTTCCTCTTTTTTATCAATCTTTGCTTGGCGAGACTTTGCCATGATTTCTGCCATTTTTATGACTGCCTTTGACATGGCATTTTTTTGTTTTGCGAGTATTTGTGCATAGATTGCTTTGCGCCATCCCACTGTACAAATACGACATTAGTAAATCTATGCACAAAAGCAGAAAAAATAATCTATGCACAAATGCGAAATTGAATCTATGCACAAATGGTTTTCATGCTCTCCTGCGCCGCCATGCCATTCCGCAAATGTATGCACAAAAGCCAAAAATATATGCACAAATGCACGTAAACCATGTGACTAGAACGCATGATTTTGGCGAATCTATGCACAAATGCGGAACAGCAATTTTCCGGTTTTTCCTGTACATGCCAGCTTGGTTGGTCGCGGTTTTCGCGCCTGATTACGATGCTGTCGAGCCGCTGCACCTGATTGATATTAGGCCGATCTAGTGCGGGTCAGGCCATGCTGAGACTTGATCCTTGATTGGAGTCCGTGACTGGAAGGAAAGCTAAAACGAGTTGAAAGATGACGCCTTACCCTGAAGGTCGAGCGGTATGGATAGGCGTCCATTAGGAAACATTTTTGAATCTACGCACAAAAGCCAAAAATGTATGCACAAATGCACGCAATATATGACTTTGCATAGTCTGAAACTACATCAAATGTATGCACAAATGCGTGTCAATGTATGCACAAAAGCCAAAAAGATATGCACAAATGCACGTAAACCATGTGGTTAGAGCGCCTGGTTTTGGCAAATCTATGCACAAATGCGAGTGGTAAATTTGCTGGGTCCGGGCCGTCCGGGTGGTCGTGTCCCAACCCGTGGTGTATGTAGTCGGCCCTGCAAAATTCAAAGTCGACTTTTCTTGCTTAAAGCTTACGCTCAAAAATTCAGCACAACCAGACTGAGAGACCGGGTTTGAGCAGTGCGAGGTTCTGTGGACTTGAATCTCGCCACGGCCTGCACCCACAGCATCATGTGAATGCACAGCAAAAGGCCTTTGAGGCCAAGACGCAGTACTGCCCGCATTAACCAGCGCAGGTTGTAGCCCAAGGCGCAGCACAGAGCGTGCAGCGCATCGCCCCTTTGCCCCTGCAGCCAGCAACGCTGCATGCGGTTGTCGCTCTTGAGGTGACCAATGGCAGGCTCGACGGCCTGTCTTCGTTTGAGCCATCGGCGCTGTGTCTTGGTCAGGCTTTTGATCTTGCCCCGGTGGATAATCTCTAGATCTGGGTTGTCGTGGTCCACCCCGCGGTATCCGAGGTCCACAACGGCTTGTTCTGGCTTGACGCCCAGCTCTTGCAACAGAATAGTGCTTTGCTCGATTTGGGCTGACAGCACATGTCCGTCATAGGGGTTGCCGGGAAAGCTTCTGGCCCCCACCAGCAGGCCTTGTTTGTGTGTGACGGCAACACTGACCTTGACGCCAAACTCATAGGGCTTTCTGGCCTTGCCTTTGCCAATGCATTCGACCTCGGGGGCGTGCAGCGCGTACAGCTTATTCTTTTCTTTGGGCTGTTGGGTGTGGATGCGCTCGGCCCGCTCGAGCCAGGTGTTCAGGCTGGTGTGCGCTGAGGCGCTGGTGGTGACCGTGTTGCTAAGTTTGCGCCGCACTTCGCGCAGCACAACGCCCAGTATGGTACGTTGGCGTTTGACGACTCGCTTGAGGCGTTTGAACTGTTTGGCGGGTGCGTAGCCTCCCGCTTGACGATGCAACGTCTTGCATTCGCGCTCGAAGCTTTGCTTGAGCTGGATGCCAGCGGGCAAAACACCGGTGGCATTTGCGCCGCGTGGAACGCGTCACAAGCTCTCCATAATTGCGACCGTCACCAACCAGGGCAAGACTCGCTGGATGATCATTGATGAGCCTTTCAATTCAGCCAAGCTGATCAAATTCCTGGAACTGCTGGTCAAGGACGCCAAGAAAAAAGTCTTCCTGATACTGGACAATCTGCGGGTCCACCACTGCAAGCCTGTGAAGGAATGGCTGCCACAGGACACCGCGCAAATGAAAGTGTTCTACCTGCCTATTGATATTTCGTTAATTCATGACAACCGTTGAGCGTCTCAAGCGTTATATCTCCAGTAGCGGTATTGGAGAATGTAGGCATGGCAAGAACGGGATTGAGCGAGGCGTCAAAGAAGCGGGTCAAAGCTGGTCGGTTGCTGCTTGCGGGCAAAAGCTGCGCAGAAGGTGCAGTCGCGGTGGGCGTAGCTCGCCAAACCATATACACATGGAAGCGACTGCTTGATGAGGGCGGCATTGACGCGCTACGTGCTGTGCCAGAACGCGGACGTCCCGCACAGCTCGATGCTGTGCAGTTGGCTGCAGTTCGGACGGCCATCTTGCAAAGCCCAACCGAGCATGGCTTCGGCACGGAACTATGGACACTCAAACGAGTTGGCACGGTCATCGAGCGCTTGCATGGTGTGCGATTTGGCCAGACCAATGTGTGGCGCATTCTGGGTAGCCTGGGCTTTAGTCCACAAAAGCCTGAGAAGCGGGCAATTGAGCGCGATGAAGATGCAGTGCGTTCCTGGAAGAGACGGGCTTGGCCAGCCCTTAAAAAAAAGCCCAGCGAGAAGGTCGACTGATCGTATTTGTCGACGAGTCTGGAATCAGCGAACGTCCTACCCGGGTGCGGACCTGGGCACCCAAAGGACAAACGCCCATCATTCAGTTTCACTTCAACTGGAACCATGTGTCTGTCATCGCTGGACTGACGCGCACCAACTGCCTGTTCCGACTCCACGAAGGCAGCATCAAGAAGGAGGAGATCGTCGATTCCCTCAAAGCGCTCAAGACCCACTTGAAACAACCCCTGTTGGTAATCTGGGACGGCTTGAAGGCGCATCGCAGTCGACTGGTGCGCGAATATCTGGACGGATTGAACGGCCACATTCAAATTGCATTCCTGCCGCCCTACGCACCCGACATGAACCCGGTCGAATACCTGTGGGCCTGGCTCAAACGCCATGCCATGGCCAACTACTGTCCCAACAACCTTAGCGAGTTGCACGTCACAGCACGCAACAAACTCAAGAGCGCACAAAAGCGCCCTCGATCATTGCCGCTTGCTGGATGCAGGCTACGCTGTGGTGATGTCATGAATTATGGAAGTCTCAATAGTTACAGCACAGAACTTAACCGAGAAAAGCGCCTGAATGCAGACCTGAAGCAAGCCATGGGCAAGCGAGTTCCTGTTCGTACCAAAGCCAAGTTGAGGGATGCCGCCAATGAGCATATGGCCATGCTGGAGAAGTCACCACAGCGGGTAGCTTCTTCCAAGACCCCCGTGGCAAATACGCTACTTGAGAATTCTTGAGTCCGGATCAATAGGAGCCTCTTCAGGTCATCAAGGACGCCAAGCTGGCCGCACGCATTCCCTGAACGATTGCCCTAATTGTTTATCGTATCTTTCATGTAAACGGCGGCATTTGCAGCGTCAAGGTTTGGGAAATCTACCTTTAACCCATCACCCTGATTCGTCGCTGGGGCGCTTTCCGCGGCCCAGCCTCTACCGGTAAAGTGAATTGGTGGTGACTGGTGAGATCCTTCCTTGCGGATGCTGCTGCGTCGCTCTAGCGTTGAGTAAATCGCATGGTACAGAGCAATACATATGACGAGAGATATGATCAACGATGGGGTGCTGTCGTGAAAGAGTACGCCAAGCGTGGCTGGGATCGCCGCATACGCCCACATCAGGGGGGAGACTAAGGCATTTCGGTAGGCTGGCCGCAGGTGCTTGAATCGCGGCATGATAACCCTCAGCTTGACTAGGCTGTGAAGGTGCAACCGGTCCGGGCTACCGGGGTCCAGCTTGTGCCGCCTACGACGCCAGATACTGTAGATCACTTCGATTACAGGAAAACCGCAAGCCAGCAGCGGGGCCCAGACCGAAACGCTAGGGTTTCGCACCAGCAACAAGACGGCGCCCCAGGCCAACAGAAATCCCATCAAATAGGCACCGCCGTCGCCCAGGAATATCTTGCCAAACGGGAAGTTCACACACAAAAAGCCAACCGTGACAGCCCCGACGATGAAGCAGAGGTCCGCAAGTTCAGCGTCCCCCACGGCGTAAGCTGTCAGGCCCAGCGCGCACAGGCTGATCAAGATGACGCCGCCAGCCAAGCCGTTGAACCCGTCGATGATATTGATGGCGTTGGCGACCCCCCCCACTGCAAAGGCGGTAAAGGCAAAGGACATGGGCCAGTAAAGCATGAGGGCATCCAGCCCCCATACGTCCAGACGATTCAGGCCCCCACCATTTAAGTAGCAGGCAAGCGCACCGCTCGCTATTGTGGCTAGAAGCCGCTCGCGGACGCCCACGCGCTTGGTAAGATCTTCGGCCAATCCAAAGCAAAAGGCCGGCACGCCCGCAACCAGCATCAGCCCCAAGATCTTGGCAGTAGCTGGGGGGGCAAAGAACCACGCCGCTACCAGCCCAGCAACGATGGGCACCCCACCTACGCGGGGCGTGGGCTCGGTATGGAATTTTTGGACGCCATGCGTGGTATCCATTGTCAACGAGCCATGCATGTGTTTCGTCATCACAAGCAACAGGCAGACTGCAAGCGTGCCCAATCCACCAGCTAAAAGCTCGGGGTGGATGAATTCAAAAAGTGAGGGCATACGTTACAAAATAATTCTCGACAAATTTGATTCGCAGGCTCGTGCATTGCATCAATTTGGTCAGGATGATACCCCGCGTCGGGAAAAATTCCATCACCCATTCATGGGGTGGGTGATGTGAATATTTACATTGACTTCTGCGATTCGCGAGCCTTGGGGTCCAATGACGCCGTGGATATGAGTTTCAAAACGCCGACACAAGGCGGCGAGAAACGGCCAACCTTAATTCTTAGGCGACCGAAGTCTGGAGCCCTGGCGTGGCGTGGCGTTCGACGGGTGCTATTTAATCTGCTCGAATTATATATTGCACCTACAGAGGGGGCTTTCTGTCTTTGCGCACCACCTGTTTCCCCAGCGAAATTGAGGGGACGGGGTCGGTAGGTTACCCGCCCTCGCGAGCCTCGTTACCGTAAACCTGAGCCGCTTTTGAGAGCGTTGAGACCTCAGGCTGGACCTGCGGACCTACTGCGCCTCCCGCACTACGCGCCCATTGACAGGCTGAACGGGCCTGGCGTTATTCGGAAATAGCTGGCCAAACAGTCGAATCTGCTCGCGGCTGGCTGTCACTGGCTGTTTCAAGACCTGCCACAACACGCCTTCTGAGCAAGGCGGCGTGGTGAGCGAGCCCATGAACTGGAAGTAACGCTTGTCTTTGGGCAAGAATTCATTGATGTCAATCAGGCCGACAGGCATGCGGACCTTGTCACCGGAGTCCAGTGGCATGTAGGTCCAGACCTTTTCCATCAGGCTGTTGGCGGCACCGGGATCAATTAGCACGGCCAGCACCGCCAATTGCCCTTCTTGGCTTTTATGGACCAAGTGAGCCACCATCGCAAAGCTCTTGTAATTGATACGCTCCTCCGAGGGGAGGTGAAAGTGGAACTGCAGCAATTTATAGGTTGTTCCGCGCACCGTCATGGAATTGTCGCCGTCGACGTCCACCTGTATGGTGTGCCCGTTGTTGACCACGGTGCCATTGCTGGCCCAGTAGTTGAGTGTTAAGGGCTCGGCAGGCCCTTGAAGCGTGGACGCACTTTCAATATGGATAGGCGACTGACGCTTGCCAGCCGCGCAGGTTTCAAATTCAGGCTTCAGCTTGCCCCAGGCTTGCGGGCCGCCTTCGCCTTCATAGGCCCAATGGATATCGTGGCCACCCCCATGACCGCCCGAATCAGCAGCAGTATGGCCCGTCATGGCCACTGCTTTGGCGCGGATGTACTGGCGGCTGGTTTGGCTGTCTACCGGGTTGGGCAATCGCCCGCTCGGGTGGCCATCGTCCAAGCGGGCAATGGGTGCTGCAGTCGTTCGGGTATAGCTTGGTGCTGCATGTGCCGCAGGCGCACCGTGCGCCGCAGACCCGGGCGCGCTGTGGCCATCACCCGCCTTGTCTTTGACCAGCAAATTTACGCTTTGGCTCTTGCCTTGTGCGCCTTGTATCGTTTCTTTTAGCTGGTCTTTGGATATGGGCTCGTGTTTGATGATGGTGCCAGCCGCCTCTGCCTTGGCCTTCAATGCGTTGGGCTGGATGACGGTCAGTTTCTTGGGCTCGGGTGCTGGATCATTCGCCCGCGCCTGTAAGGCCACGCCTGTCAATACAAACAGCGCACACACAGGCCAACACCATTTCAATCGTTGGGGCGGTAGAACAGTCAATGCTGGCTTTGACATGGGGCTTTCCTGGCAAAAAATCGATACACGGCTTATGGGCCTCTAGGCTCTATATCGGCACATCAGGCCAAGGTCTTGAGTGGCTGACGAAATCGACAAGGCTTTTCGCGGGCCAACGAGCTTGTGTGCACATGCACGACAGTTATAGTCAGGCGCTGGCCCACTCTGTGCCAAGCTAATTACACCGCTGCCGTGAGCATTCAAACCGACGACTTCTCTCCCGCCCCTGCCAAGCGCATGGTTACTGCGGCGCCCGCTTCACCGCAAGAAGAGGCCATCGAGCGCGCGCTGCGCCCCAAGCTGCTGCATGACTACGTGGGCCAGGTCAAGGTGCGCGAGCAACTGGAAATCTTCATTGGTGCCGCCAAAATGCGCAACGAGGCGCTGGATCATGTCCTGTTGTTTGGCCCGCCAGGCCTGGGCAAAACGACGCTCAGCCACATCATTGCGCAGGAACTGGGTGTCAATTTGCGGCAAACCAGCGGCCCGGTGCTGGAAAAGCCCAAAGATCTGGCCGCGCTGCTGACCAATTTAGAGAAAAACGATGTCCTGTTCATCGACGAAATCCACCGCCTGAGCCCGGTGGTCGAGGAAATCCTCTACCCCGCGCTGGAGGATTACCAGATCGACATCATGATCGGCGAGGGGCCAGCGGCACGCAGCATCAAGCTTGATCTGCAGCCCTTTACCTTGGTAGGGGCTACCACCCGCGCGGGCATGCTCACCAACCCGCTGCGCGACCGCTTTGGCATTGTGTCGCGGCTGGAGTTCTACACACCCGAGGAGCTGGCCCGCATCGTCAAACGCAGCTCTGGCCTGCTCAATGTGCCCTGTGACGACGAAGGCGGATTCGAGATTGCCCGCCGAAGCCGTGGCACGCCCCGCATTGCTAACCGACTGTTGCGCAGGGTGCGTGACTACGCCGATGTCAAAGGCAAAGGCATCATTGACGTGGACATCGCCAAGCTGGCTTTAACCATGCTGGATGTGGACCCACAAGGTTTTGACGTGATGGACCGTAAACTTCTGGAAGCGGTGATTCATCGTTTTGACGGCGGCCCGGTCGGCCTGGACAACATTGCCGCCAGCATCGGCGAAGAGCGCGAGACGATTGAAGATGTGATCGAGCCCTATCTGATCCAGCAGGGCTACCTGCAGCGTACCCCGCGTGGTCGCATTGCCACTCTGGCCGCGTTTAGGCATTTGGGGGTGACGCCGCCAGCCACCGAGGGTGGTTTGTTCGGCTAGTAGTTCTCTGCGTTTCTTGACTCAACCCACCGTAAAATCAACGGTTTACGCACCTGTGCGCACATTTCAGGCCGATAAACGCCTGCGGACCCCATGCTGACCTTTCAACAAATCATCCTCAAACTTCAAAGCTACTGGGCAGACCAGGGATGCGCACTTTTGCAGCCTTATGACATGGAGGTGGGCGCAGGCACCTCACATACCGCTACATTTTTGAGAGCATTGGGCCCAGAACCCTGGAAAGCGGCCTACGTGCAGCCCAGTCGCCGCCCCAAAGATGGCCGATATGGTGAGAACCCCAACCGTCTTCAGCACTACTACCAGTATCAGGTGGTCTTGAAGCCCGCGCCCAGCAATATCCTGGAGTTGTACCTCGGCTCACTCGAAGCTTTGGGCTTTGACTTGAAGAAAAACGACATCCGTTTTGTCGAAGACGACTGGGAAAGTCCCACGCTCGGCGCCTGGGGCTTGGGCTGGGAAGTCTGGCTCAACGGCATGGAGGTTACCCAGTTCACCTACTTCCAGCAGGTGGGTGGCATCGACTGTAAGCCCATCACCGGCGAAATCACCTACGGCCTGGAGCGTCTGGCCATGTACCTGCAGGGCGTGGACAACGTTTACAACCTGACCTGGACCGATGGCCTGAGCTATGGCGACGTGTACAAGCAAAACGAGGTGGAGCAGTCCACCTACAACTTCGAGCACAGCGATGCCGACTTTTTGTTCACTGCCTTTAACGCGCATGAAAAGCAGGCCAAGCACCTGATGACTGAGCAACTTGCGCTACCCGCCTACGAGCAGGTGCTGAAGGCAGCTCACAGCTTTAACCTGCTGGATGCACGCGGCGCCATCAGCGTGACCGAGCGCGCCGCTTACATTGGCCGCATCCGCAACCTGGCCCGCGCCGTGGCTCAGAGCTATTACGAGAGCCGCGAACGCCTGGGCTTCCCCATGGCGCCGCCTGAATGGGTGGCCCAAATGACGAAGAAGGCTGCGTGAGGGAATGACCATGACCAATAAGAATCTGCTCGTTGAACTGTTTGTTGAAGAACTGCCTCCCAAGGCTTTGAAGAAGTTGGGCGACGCTTTTGCGGGCACGCTGCTTGACCAGTTAAAGGCCCAGGGCCTGACAGATGCTGGTTCGGTGTTGACGTCCTTTGCGTCTCCCCGCCGTCTGGCCGCGCATGTGACGGGTGTCAGTGTCCAAGCTGCCGACAAGGCCGTGTCACAAAAACTGATGCCTGTGTCTGTGGGGCTGGATGCAGCAGGTAACGCTACGCCAGCATTGCTGAAGAAATTGCAAGCTTTAGGCGCAGACGCATCAGCCGTCGCGACGCTTGAGCGCGCCCCTGATGGCAAGGCCGACGCCCTGTTCTACAGCAGTACCGTCAAAGGTGCCACGCTGGCCAACGGTTTGCAAAAAGCGCTGAATGAGGCCATTGCCAAGTTACCTATCCCCAAAGTGATGGGTTATCAACTTGCTGACGGCTGGACCACGGTCAGCTTTGTGCGTCCGGCGCATGGTTTGGTTGCATTGCATGGCGCAGACGTGGTGCCTTTGCAGGCGTTGGGTTTGACATCCGGCAACTGCACACAAGGCCATCGCTTTGAAGCCGCCAAGTCCCCCGTCGTCATTGCTGATGCGGACGCCTATGCTGCGACGCTCGAAAAAGACGGTGCCGTGATCGCCAGTTTTACCGCGCGTAAGGCCGAGATTGCCCTTCAGCTGACTGCAGCTGCAGCCAAAGTGGGGGGCGGTTGCCGACCCATTGAAGACGATGCCTTGCTGGACGAAGTGACCGCCCTTGTCGAGCGTCCCAACGTGCTGATCTGCGAGTTCGAGTCGCAGTTTCTGGATGTGCCGCAAGAGTGCTTGATCCTGACCATGAAGGCGAATCAGAAGTACTTTCCGCTGCTGGATGCTGCAGGCAAGCTGACACATCAGTTCCTGGTGGTCAGCAACATCAGCCCCGCCGACGCTACTGCCGTGATTGGTGGCAACGAACGTGTGGTGCGGCCGCGCCTGGCTGATGCCAAGTTCTTCTTTGACCAGGACCGCAAAAAGACGCTCACCTCCCGCGTCGAGTCACTGGGCAAGGTGGTTTATCACAACAAGCTAGGCACCCAGGGCGAACGCGTTGAGCGTGTGCGCGCCATCGCGACCGACATCGCGCAAAAGCTCGGTGGATTCGATTTGGCCAAGCTGGCCGATCAAGCGGCTCAGTTGGCCAAGGCTGATCTCGTGACCGAAATGGTGGGTGAATTCCCTGAATTGCAAGGCACCATGGGCCGCTATTACGCGCTGAACGATGGCCTGAGTGCCGACGTGGCTGATGCCATCGAAGACCATTACAAACCGCGCTTTGCGGGTGACGAGTTGCCTCGCAATCCTGTGGGTGTGGTTGTCGCTTTGGCTGACAAGCTTGAAACCCTGGTCGGTATGTTCGGCATCGGTAACCTGCCCACGGGGGATAAAGACCCTTTTGCACTGCGCCGCCATGCGTTGGGTGTGCTACGCATGCTGACCGAAAAAGATCTGCCGCTGACGGTCGATGGTTTGCTTACCCAGGCGTTCGACAGCTTTGGCCATTTGCTGGCAGGCGATAACTCAGGTGCCATCACGGCGCTGCAAACCTTTTTGTACGACCGCCTCGCCGGATCACTGCGCGAACAAGGTTTCAGCTCGCAAGAGGTCGATGCCGTGGTGGCGCAGCGCCCGCAGCGTCTGGCGGAAGTGCCAAAGCGTCTGGCTGCAGTACGCGCCTTTGCCGCCTTGCCCGAGGCCGCTGCTCTGGCCGCTGCCAACAAGCGCATCAGCAATATCCTGAAAAAGGTGCCCGCCGTTGACCCGCATGTCAGTGAAATTTTGCTGACTGAGGCTGCTGAAATTGCCTTGAACGCAGCCATGAAAAGCGTGCTGCCGCAGGCCGACGCGCAGTTTGAAGCAGGCGACTACACCGCGTCCTTGCTGTCACTGGCCGCACTGCGTGCGCCTGTCGATGCGTTTTTTGATGACGTGATGGTCAATGCTGAGCAACTGGACGTTCGCTTGAATCGCCAGGGCCTGCTCACCCGCCTGCACAACGCCATGAACCGCGTGGCTGACCTGTCCAGGCTAGCCTGATGGGACACGCCATGAAGCTGGTCATCCTGGACCGTGACGGCACCATCAACCGCGACAGCGACGACTACATCAAGTCGCCAGAAGAGTGGGAGGCCATGCCCGGCACGCTGCAGGCTATTGCCAAGCTCAACCACGCAGGTTGGCACGTCGTGGTGGCCAGCAACCAGTCGGGCCTGGGGCGAGGCTTGTTTGATGTGGCCACCTTGAATGCGGTGCACGCCAAGATGCACAAGCAACTGGCCACACACGGCGGCAGAATTGATGCCGTTTTTTACTGCCCGCACACGCCTGAAGATGCGTGCGCCTGCCGCAAGCCCTTGCCAGGACTGTTTGAGCAAATTGGCGACAGATTCAGCATCGAGCTGAAAGCCGTTCCCGCTGTGGGCGACAGTCTGCGTGACGCGCAAGCCAGTGCCGCCGCTGGCTGCGAACCCCACTTGGTTTTGACAGGCAAGAGTGAAGGTTTGCGCGGCAAGCCGCTGCCAGAAGGCTGGCCACCTACCACCCAGGTGCACGACAACCTGGCCGCTTTTGTGGACGCGCTGCTGGCGCGCGATGGCAAAACAAATTCTTGATGATCAACACCTGATCGCTGCAAATCATGCCGTTTATCCGTTCTGTCCTGCACATTTTGTGGATGTTGATCACCATCATTCCGTGGGCCTTGTTTTTGGTGGCCGTTGCACCGTTTATCAGTGCTGAGCGCTTGTGGCGTGTGGCTGCAGGTTGGTTAAGTTGTGCCGTCTATGGTGCCAAGTTGATTCTGGGCATTCGCTACCAAGTCACGGGCATGGAGAACCTGCCTTTGGGGCAGCGCAGCCCCGCTATTCTGTTGTGCAAACACCAATCGACCTACGAGACCTTTTTGATGCCGGCCATCATGCCGCACCCTTTGGCGTATGTGTTTAAGAAGGAGCTGATCTACATCCCCTTCTTCGGCTGGGCCATTGCCGCGCTCGACATGATCCATATCGACCGCAGCCAGCGTACCCAAGCGTTCAACAAGGTCGTGGAGCAAGGCAAGCGCCTCTTAGCCAAAGGCACCTGGGTGATCATGTTCCCCGAGGGCACACGCATTGACCGGGGGCGGGTGGGCAACTATAAGTCAGGCGGCACCCGTCTGGCCATTGAAACTGGCGCGCCGGTGATCCCCATCGCCGTGACCTCTGCCAAGTGCTGGCCGCGCAAAGCCTTCATCAAATACCCCGGCATGGTGGATGTGTCTATTGGCAAACCCATCCCCAGTGAGGGCCGCCAGCCAGACGAATTGCTGAAAGAGGTCCAGGCCTGGATCGAAGCCGAGATGCGCCGTCTTGACCCTGAGGCCTACGCTGTGCCTGATCGCAAGCCCTGACCATCATGCAGCGGTTTTTGCAGCTGGCCTTGGATCTGTTTGACAGTTCTCCCGCGCCAGGTTTAGACCAAAAAAAGCCATTTCGGCAATACCCGTCTACAGGTGTAGCTGCTGATTTGGTAGCAAATGAGCCTGTTGTTGCCGTTGCGCCCATCGCCGCCGTCACCCCAGTGGGCACGGCAACACCAGAGGCCTTGCATCGCTTGCTGGCCCCCGCAAGTTTTGCGCACCCACGTGCCAACCGAGAGCTGCTGCTGGCCAATTCGATGGTGGCCTTTGAATTCAAGCGTGCCAAGCGTAAAAGCATTGGTTTTGTGATCGGGCCAGACGGGCTGGTCGTCAGCGCACCGCGCTGGGTCACCATGGGCGATGTGGACGCCGCCGTACGTGACAAGGCGAGCTGGATCGTCAAGAAGCTGGGTGAAGTGCGCGAGCGCCACCAAAAGCAAGCTTCTGCACGCATTGTCTGGCAGGACGGCTGCCAGTTCCCGTATCTGGGGCAAACCGTTACCCTGGTCTTGGATCCAACACATGGGTTTAAAGGCGTGGGTGGGCGGCTGGACGACACCGACCTAAACGGACATCGGCGTTTGTGCATTGGCTTGCCCCATACAGCCACAGCCGATCAGATTCGAGACGCTGCCCAAGCCTGGCTGATGCGTGACGCCAAGCGTTTGTTTGCCGAGCGTTTGAATCACTACGCCCCCTTGCTGGGCGTGCAGTGGCAAAAGCTTTCCCTCAGCAGCGCAGGCACACGCTGGGGCAGCGCCAACACGGCGGGGGCGATTCGCTTGAACTGGAGGCTGATCCACATGCGCTTGGCCATCATTGATTACGTGGTGGTGCATGAACTCAGCCATCTGCGGGTGATGGACCACAGCCCGAGGTTCTGGGACACGGTGGCCACCATCGTGCCGGATTACGCCAAGCTACGAGGAGAATTGAAAGAAGGCTCGGTGCCCGCCTGGTGACTCGCTACAAGGCGATCAGACAGCGCTGAACCGATAAACCCCATCTTTAGCGCGCTCGCGCTTCAACTTCCCGGCAAACCACAGCGCATGCAAATGCGCTACCGCCTCGCCCAGCGCAAAAGTCATCTGGTGCAGATCCAGCGGGCGTTTGAACATCACAGGCACCACGTCCATGCCCGTGCTGGGCTGAGTTTTGCAAAGCGTCATCACCTCGGCCAAGCGCTCCAGGTGATGGTTGTGCAGTTGGGTGATGCGCGTGTGCAGTTCCTTGAAAGGCTTGCCGTGCGAGGGCAGGGTGAGGGTGTCCGCGGGCAGGGCGACAAACTTGTCGATGGACCGCAAAAACAGCGTCAGCGGATTCGATTCCGGCTCGATGTCGAAAACGCTCACGTTGGTGGAAATGCGCGGCAGCATCATGTCGCCGCCAATCAGCACCTTCAAGTCCGGGCAATACAGCGAAATGTGCTCTGGTGCGTGGCCGTAACCGCTGATCGCGGTCCAGTGGTGCGCGCCAATGCGGATCGTGTCGCCATCCATCATGCGGCAGTAGCGCTCCGGCATGCTGGGCACGAGTGAACTGTAATAGTGGCTTCGACCTTTAACCTGCTCCACGCTGGCCGGGTCTGTCAGGCCGTGCGATGCAAAGAAGCGGGCGGCGCCTTCGCCACCGAAGCTTGTACCTGCGTGCGAGCCGTAGCGTGCCAGGTGAAAGTCCGTCGCGCTCATCCACAGTGGGGCGTTCCAGCGCTCACACAGCCAGCTGGCCAGGCCCACATGGTCTGGGTGCATGTGGGTCACCATCACACGCAGGATGGGCAGGCCCTCCAACTGCGTGGCAAAGATGTCCTCCCACTGCGCTTTGGCCTCGTCCTTGGCAATGCAGCAGTCCACCACGCTCCAACCTTGGTGACCGTCAATTTCATCGCGCAACAGCCACAGATTGATGTGATCCAGCGCGAACGGCAAGGCCATGCGAATCCATTTGACGCCAGGAGCTACTTCGCGGCTCGCACCCGGAGCGGGCAGGTCATCGCCGAAGGGATAGTGGAGCTGGCTCTCTAAGGCGTTCATGGTGTTCTATGATTGACGTTAACGTAAACGTCATTCTAGTTGTGGCAGATTGATGCGATGTGGTCTTTCAAGCGATCCCCGTGGAGCTGGCTTTGCCAGGCCACTGGGGATGCCCCTTGAGGGGGAGGCGGCTACACGCAGTGAGCAAGCAACGGGGTGAATTCAATTTCTCAGACACCATGGCGACAAACACGATCTACAGCATCAGCGACTTGGCTAAAGAGTTTGACCTGACCACCCGCGCCATCCGGTTCTATGAAGACATGGGCCTGCTTCTGCCCGAGCGTTCAGGCCCTGGTGGGCGCAACCGGGTGTACAGCTCGCGTGACCGCACCCGGCTCAAGCTCACGCTGCGCGCCAAGCGGCTGGGCCTGTCGCTGTCCGAAGCCAAAGAAATCATTGACATGTACGACAGCCCGCGGGACACCGGGCCGCAATTGCGTAAGTTTTTAGCCGTATTGGCTGATCACAAGAGCCAGTTGGAAGAACAGATGGCAGATCTGGTGGCCAACCTGGACGAAGTCAAGGTTCACGAAAAAGAAGCCAAGGCGCTCTTGGCAAAGGCCGAAAAGGCGTCCGCGAATTAGTCCGTGGGTGTTTCGGCGTCGGCATCCGCTTCAAGCCAAACCACTTTGCCCTGACCCGCATCATTGATGCGAACGATCAGCGCTGCTGCGTTGGCCTCGGGCAATTGCAAAGTCACTTCAACCCCCTCGCCATGCTGCGCGTCCAACAGGTTCGCGCTGTGCGCCTCCAATTCACGCCTCAGCCAGCCTTCCAGCGCATAGGGCAAGACACAACGCAGGCGAGTGGTGCGGATCACAGCAATCTTTTCAGCCTTCAGCAGCGCTTGCGCCACGCTGTCGGTATAGGCGCGTACCAGCCCGCCCGCGCCAAGCGGTGTGCCGCCGTAGTAGCGCACCACGGTGGCCAGTACGCCCTCCAGGTCTTGGTGCCGAAGCACCTCGAGCATCGGGCGTCCTGCCGTGCCACCGGGCTCGCCATCATCGTTAGCGGCAGAATGCCCACCCGCCATCAACGCCCAGCAAACATGGGTGGCGGTGGGGTGTTCGGCGCGTAACTGGGCCACGCGCGCCAGCGCTGCCGCGCGGTCAGCCACGGTTTCAACGCAGCCGATGAAGCGACTCTTCTTGATGATGAGTTCGCTGTGGACGGGATGTTGCAGGGCGTACGGCATGAAGTAAAAGAATCAGCGTCAGATTTGGCGGCAAGCCGCCGTGTCGTCGTTACACACCGGATATCACTGCATCCACCGCTGCCACTAGTGCACTTGCCTGAATGGCCACGTTATCCACCGCAACACGCAAGGACTTTGCCGGTAGCGGCGCAGCATAGTGTGCGAGTGCATGAAAACGCTGCCCATTGACCGTGATGGCCGGACACAAGGTTTTTGGCGCTTTTCCTGTGAACTCAATGGTCGCCAGCGGTACGCTCAAGCGGGTGGCGAGGGCGTCCAGCAGATCGCTCTGAATGACGACCACGTAGGGAATCCCGTTTGCCGCACTAACGCTGGGGTTGGGGAAAACGTCGTACTGTGCCATGCCCATGTCACCAAGGGCGAAGATCAGCACCCGGAATGCCGTGTGATTCGACCCAGGCGTTTTGCGCAGCGATCCAGTCGCCGAACTCGGCCTCGAATGCCTGCTTGCGATCAAGCAAGCCGGGGCCGTCGCGGTTCGCTTGCAACGCTTGGTAGTCGGCAGCGGACAGGATGACGGTATCAATTTGTCCCGCCTTTTCAACAAACACCGGTTCGCGCTTGGCTAACGCGCAGATGCTGCCAAATCGGTTTTTAGCTTCGGTGGCGGTGACGTTCATGGCGAATTCCAAGAGTGGATGGCTATTTTAGCCATTGCATCGCTCATGTGTCTGGCGTGTTGAGCCACTGAGGCCAGGGGTTCGCCCCAGCTTGCCGACGCCAAGGTGGCTCGGTCATAATTGACGTTTACGTAAACGTAAAGCAAATTTGGATGACCCAGCCCGATCTCAACTCTTCTGAAAACCAGGCCCTGCGCCAACGCGTTCAGGCCAGTCTGGACCGCCAAGGCATGATGCGGCCGTTGGGTGTGCGCTTGCTCTCGGTGGCTCCCGGCACCGTCACACTGGCCATGCCGTATTCAGACTTGGTAACCCAGCAACAGGGCGGCTTTCATGGCGGTGCCATGGGGGCGCTTGCGGACATCGCGGGTGGCTATGCGGCGCTGACCGTTGCACCCGAAGGCATGGAAGTGACTACGGTCGAATACAAGATTAATTTCATGGCGGCATTTCAGGGTGGCGAATTGCAGGCCACGGGCACAGTTGTGCGCGGTGGCAAGCGAATCATCGTGACTACAGCTGACGTGGTGCACATCGCTGCTGATGGCAAGCGCAGCGACTGCGCCTTGATGCAGCAGACCTTGGTGCCCGTGCCCAAAACATATTGAGCCCCAGCTTCTGAACGCCTCATTCACTTTTTTAATTTCCCAAGGAGACCGCAACATGAACAACCTGCCTGGACTGAACTTTCAACTCGGCGAAGACATCGACGCCCTGCGCGACACGGTGCGCGACTTTGCCCAAGCCGAAATTGCTCCGCGTGCCGCCGAAATCGACCGCAATGACCAGTTTCCGATGGACCTGTGGCAAAAAATGGGTTCTATTGGTGTGTTGGGCGTGACCGTGAGCGAGCAATACGGCGGCGTCAACATGGGCTATCTGGCCCACATGATCGCCATGGAAGAAATCAGCCGAGCCAGCGCCAGCGTCGGCTTGTCCTACGGCGCGCACAGCAATTTGTGCGTCAACCAGATCAACCGCAACGGCACAGAAGCTCAGCGCGCCAAGTATCTGCCCAAGCTGATCAGCGGCGAACATGTGGGTGCCCTGGCCATGAGCGAGCCCGGCGCGGGCAGCGACGTGATCAGCATGAAGCTCAAAGCTGAGGACAAAGGCGGCTACTACCTGCTGAACGGCAACAAGATGTGGATCACCAACGGCCCCGATGCCGACACCCTGGTGGTCTATGCCAAGACCGAGCCTGAGCTGGGCGCGCGCGGTGTCACGGCGTTCCTGATCGAAAAAGGCATGAAAGGCTTCAGCATCGCGCAAAAGCTGGACAAGCTCGGCATGCGCGGCAGCCACACGGGTGAGCTGGTGTTCGCCAATGTCGAAGTGCCCGCCGAGAACGTGCTGGGCGGCGTCAACAGCGGTGCCAAGGTGCTGATGAGTGGCCTGGACTACGAGCGCGCGGTGCTCACGGGCGGGCCGCTGGGCATCATGCAGGCTGTGATGGACAACGTCATCCCCTACATCCATGACCGCAAGCAGTTCGGCCAAAGCATTGGCGAATTTCAGCTCATTCAAGGCAAGGTGGCCGATATGTACACCGTGCTACAAGCGGGCAGATCGTTCGCCTACACGGTGGCCAAGAATCTGGATCTGTTGGGTAGCGAGCACGTGCGCCAAGTCCGCAAAGACTGCGCCTCCGTCATCCTTTGGACCGCTGAAAAAGCGACCTGGATGGCCGGTGAAGGCGTGCAGATTTTTGGCGGCAATGGTTACATCAACGAATACCCACTGGGCCGCCTGTGGCGCGATGCTAAGCTGTACGAAATCGGCGCGGGCACCAGTGAAATCCGCCGGATGTTGATTGGGCGGGAGCTGTACGCAGAAACGTCCTGATATCTGGCCGCTGGCGGTGCAGTTCGTGTCATATCTGCCTTGCATAATCCCGGCATGAACAACGCCATCGAAAACCTTTTTGACCACAACCGGGCATGGGCCGCACGCGTCGAGCGTGAGCGCCCTGGGTTCTTTACGCGGCTGGCGCAGCAGCAAAGCCCTAAATACATGTGGATTGGCTGCGCCGACAGCCGGGTGCCCGCCAATGAAATCACCGGGCTGGACCCGGGCGAGGTGTTTGTTCACCGCAATGTGGCCAACGTGGTGGTGCATTCCGATCTGAATGCACTGTCTACCATCCAGTTTGCGGTTGAACACCTCAAGGTTCAGCACATCATGGTGGTGGGTCACCATGGCTGCGCTGGCGTGCGCGCGGCTAACAAGGGTTTACGCATCGGCTTGGCGGACAACTGGCTCCGGCATATTCAAGATGTGCGTCTGCGCCACCGCAAGCGCATCGACCACCTGCCAGAGTTAGAGCAGGAAGACATCCTGTGCGAGGTCAATGTCATTGAGCAGGTGGGCAACGTGGCGCAGTCCACCGTGCTGCAAGATGCCTGGGCGCGCGGCCAAAAGGTGACTGTGCATGGCTGGGTGTATGACCTGAAAGATGGGCTGCTTAAAGACCTGAAGGTCAGCATGGACTGCCCAGAAACCATCGTCGAGGTGTTCAGTACCGCCATCAAGCGCTATCCGCGTAGTGACAGTGTCCCCGCAAGCCAGACGCTTGATGACGACTGAGCTTTGGCGCACCTTCAAACCATCTCAACAGGCGGGCTGCAGCTGTTGCACCGCATGAGTTCAACTTTCACCAGGAGCATTTATGTCTGATCCCATCGTCATCATCGGCGCGGCCCGTACCCCCATGGGCGCATTTCAAGGCGACTTTGCCTCGCTTGCGGCTCACGACCTGGGTGGCGTGGCCATCAAGGCCGCCATGCAGCGATCAGGCATTTCGCCAGACCTGGTGACCGAGGTGCTGTTTGGCAACTGCCTGATGGCTGGCCAAGGCCAAGCACCTGCACGCCAAGCCGGTTTCAAGGGCGGTTTGCCCAAGAGCGCCGGCGCAGTGACCTTGTCCAAGATGTGCGGTTCTGCGATGCGCGCGGCCATGTTTGCGCATGACATGCTGGTAGCGGGCAGCCACGACGTGTTGGTGGCGGGTGGTATGGAGAGCATGACCAATGCGCCGTACCTGCTGCCCAAAGCGCGCGGCGGTTACCGCATCGGTCACGACCGTATTTTTGACCACATGATGCTGGACGGTTTGGAAGACGCCTACGAGGCTGGTCGGTCCATGGGCACCTTTGGCGAAGACTGCGCCGCCAAGTATGCGTTCAGCCGCGAGTCCCAAGACGCGTTTGCTGTGGCCAGTGCTCAGCGCGCGCAAGCGGCAACGAAGTCCGGCGGATTTTCTGCAGAAATCGCGCCTGTCACCGTCAAGTCTCGCGCTGGTGAGCAAGTCATCAGTGTGGATGAAGGTCCGGGCAAGGTCAAAATTGACAAGATCCCGACACTCAAACCGGCCTTCAAAAAGGACGGCACCATCACAGCGGCCAGCAGCAGTTCCATCAACGACGGCGCGGCTGCGCTGGTGATGGTGCGGGCTTCAACGGCTGCCAAGCTAGGCGCCAAACCCCTGGCGCGCATCGTCAGCCACGCCACGCATGCGCAGGAGCCCGAGTGGTTTGCGACAGCACCCGTTGGGGCAACCCAAAAGGCGCTGGCCAAAGCGGGCTGGGCGGTGAAGGATGTGGACCTGTGGGAAGTCAACGAAGCCTTCGCCGTGGTGCCCATGGCCTTGATGCATGAGCTGAATGTGTCCCATGACATCGTCAACGTGAATGGCGGCGCCTGTGCGCTGGGACACCCGATTGGTGCCAGCGGCGCGCGCATCATGGTCACGCTGATGTATGCGCTGCAGGCCCGTGGCCTGAAACGCGGTCTGGCGACCTTGTGCATTGGCGGTGGCGAGGCCACCGCAGTGGCACTAGAGATGTTATAAAAATAATAGCAAACAATGCTTATGGATATTGCCGTAAAGCACTTTTTATTCAATAAATGAAGGAGACAAACATGATTTCAAAGCCTTTTCGTTCCACCGCCTTGATGCTGGCACTGGGTGTTGCACTGCTTCATGCCAATGTGCGCGCCCAAACCCGTGACGATGCCTTGCTTGCGACCGCCACAGCAGAGCAGCCTGCCGTGGTGAAAACGCTGGAGCGCCTGGTCAACATCGAAACAGGCACTGGCAATGCAGAAGGCATGACGGCCATGGCGCAGTTGCTGGAGGACGAGCTCAAATCGCTTGGCGCTACCGTCACACGCAGCAAGGCCGAAGGTGCTGTGGTGGGCGACAACTTGGTGGGTGTCATCAAAGGTAAGGGCGGCAAAAAGCTGATGCTGATGGCGCACATGGACACGGTCTACGTGAAGGGCACGCTGGCCAAAGCGGCCTTTCGCGTCGACGGTGCGCGTGCCTTTGGGCCGGGTATTGCAGACGACAAGGGCGGCATTGCCATGGTGTTGCATACCTTGCGCTTGCTGAAGAACAAAGGCTTTGACGGCTATGGCCAGATCACGGTGCTCTTCAATACGGACGAAGAGCGCGGCTCGTTTGGCTCGCGCACCTTGATTCGTGAGCAGGCCAAGCAGCACGACTATGTGCTCTCGTTTGAGCCAACCCTGGCCATGAAAGAAATGTTGACGCTGGGCACTGCGGGCATTGTCTATTACAAGGTCAACATCAAAGGCCTGGCGGCGCACGCCGGGGCCAACCCAGAGTTGGGTGTCAACGCCTTTGTCGAGGCCTCTGATGTGGTGCTGCGCACCCTCGATCTAGACAACAAGGACCGCGATTTGCGCTTCAACTGGACGGTGGGCAAGTCGGGCGAGGTGTCCAACATCATTCCAGATCAAGCCGATCTGGAGGCCAATATTCGCTATGCCCGCAAGGACGATCTGGACGGTTTGCTGAAGACGCTGGAAGAGCGCATCCAAGGCAAAAAACGCTTGCCCAAGTCTGAGATCAAGATCACGGTGAACTATGGGCGTCCAGCCTTCGAGGCAGGGGCATCAGGCAAGGTCTTGGTTGACAAGGCTGTCGCCATTTACAAAGAGCTGGGTGCCGAGATGACGGTGGTGGATCGCACGGGCGGCGGTACCGACGCGGCCTATGCTGCACTGGATGGCACCCCGGTGATCGAGAGCTTGGGGCTTCCAGGCTTTGGCTACCACAGCAACCAGGCAGAGTACGTGATGATTGATGCCATCCCGCGCCGCTTGTACCTCGCCAGCCGCTTGATCATGGACTTGGCTATGGGTAAGTAAGCCGAGTCCACTCTCCTTCACGTGAACCGTTGCCACTGGAGCTCACCATGAAACCATTTCGATTTGTTCTGGCCAAAGGCCTTGGACTGGTGCAGGGCCTCACATGGGCCCTGCTTTCGCTGACTGCCAGTGCGCAAGTCAAAGACGCGCCACTATTGGACGCGGCTCGCGCCGAGCAGCCAAGCGTGCTCAAGACGTTGGAGCGCATGGTCAACATTGAGACCGGCACAGGAGACGCTGACGGCATGAAGGCCATGGCAGCCTTGCTACGCCAGGAGTTTGAAGCCCTGGGGGGTAGCGTCAGCTTGCATCCGGCGCAAGAGGGGCGTGTGGGCGACTTGGTGATGGCGCGTTTTAATGGGCGCGGCACCGCCAAAATTTTGCTGATCGGGCACATGGATACCGTTTACGTGAAAGGCACGTTGGCAAAGGCACCGTTTCGCATTGAAGGCGAGCGAGCCTATGGCCCCGGCATTGCTGATGACAAAGGCGGCTTGGCCGTCATGATCCACGCCATCAAGTTGCTGAAGGCCCGTGGCTTTCAAGACTATGGCCAGCTCACGGTACTGATCAACACGGACGAAGAACGCGGCTCGGTTGGCTCGCGCGCCATGATCCAGCAGCAAGCCGCATTGCATGATCAAGTGCTGTCGTTTGAGCCGACGGATGCCGAGCATGAAACCATGACCCGTGGCACCTCGGGCATCATCATTGTTGAGGCCAAAATCAAGGGCAAAGCATCGCACGCCGCCTTGTCAGAAGCTGGGGTGAACGCCTTGACCGAAGCGGCTGATTTGATTTTGCGTACGCAAGACCTGGACGACAAGGCACGCGGCTTGCGCTTCAACTGGACCACCGCCAAGGCGGGCGAGGTGCGCAACATCATTCCAGATGACGCGGTCTTGCAAGCTGATGTGCGCTTTTCTCGCAATGAGGATTTGGTCGAGTTACTGAAACAACTGGATGAACGTGTCGCCAAAAAGCGCTTGGCTGGTGCCCAGATCACCATCAGCGCGCCACCTGGTCGGCCTGCCTTTAATGCGGGCGTCGGTGGCGGCAAACTGATTGATCTGGCGCAGTCCATTTACGCAGAAACAGGTGCCAACATGCGGGTTGTCGACCGCTCAGGGGGCGGCACTGATGCGGCCTACGCAGCCCTTTCGGGCAAACCAGTGATCGAAAGCCTTGGCTTGCCCGGTTTCGGTTACCACAGCAATGTGGGCGAATACATCACCCTTAGCGCCATCCCGCGCCGCCTGTACCTCACGGCGCGCATGATCATGGTGCTGTCGGCAGGGAAATAACATGAGATTGACCCAAGACCAAACCATGGTGCGCGACGCTGTTCGCGCTTTCGCTCAGGAACAGCTTTGGCCCAACGCGGCACGCTGGGACAAGGAGCATCACTTTCCCAAAGACGCCCATCAGGGGCTGGCCGCGCTGGGGGCTTACGGCATTTGCGTGCCGGAAGAATTTGGCGGTGCCAACTTTGACTACCTGACGCTTGCCGTAGTGCTGGAGGAAATCGCCGCTGGCGATGGCGGCACCAGCACCGTGATCAGCGTCACCAACTGTCCGGTCAATGCGATTCTGATGCGTTACGGCTCGGCCGCGCAAAAGCGGCAGTGGCTCGAACCTTTGGCACAGGGCAAGATGTTGGGGGCTTTTTGCCTGACGGAGCCACATGTGGGCTCTGACGCATCAGCCCTGCGTACCACCGCCACACGCGAGGGTGATGCCTATGTGATCAACGGCGTCAAGCAGTTCATCACCAGTGGCAAGAATGGCGACGTGGCCATCGTCATTGCCGTCACCGACAAAGGCGCAGGCAAGAAGGGCATGAGTGCGTTTTTGGTGCCCACCAACGCCCCTGGCTATGTGGTCGCGCGGCTGGAAGACAAGCTGGGCCAACACAGTTCTGACACGGCGCAAATCAATTTCGACAACTGCCGCATTCCCGCTGAGAATTTGATTGGTTCTGAGGGCGAAGGTTACCGAATTGCTTTGGGCGGCCTGGAAGGTGGCCGCATCGGGATCGCCGCGCAAAGTGTGGGCATGGCCCGCAGTGCGTTTGAGGTGGCTCTGGCCTATGCCAAAGAGCGCCAAAGTTTTGGCACGGCCATCTTCAATCATCAGGCAGTGGGTTTTCGGCTGGCGGATTGCGCGACGCGAATCGAAGCTGCACGTCAGTTGATCTGGCATGCCGCCTGCCTGCGTGACGCGGGTGAGCCCTGCCTGAAAGAGGCCGCCATGGCCAAACTGTTTGCCAGCGAGATGGCGGAGTTTGTCTGTAGCGCAGCGATACAGACTTTGGGTGGCTACGGTGTCGTCAGCGACTTTCCGGTGGAGCGCATCTACCGGGACGTGCGCGTGTGCCAGATCTACGAAGGCACCAGCGATGTGCAGAAAATTCTGATTCAACGGGCCTTGGCCTGATCTCTTGCTGCAAACACTCGGCTAACACGCTAGCATTGCATCAATGCCTAAAGAGACCATCGGTCTGCCACCAGACTCATCAGAACTACCCCTGCAATTGGCCACTATGCTGAAAAGCATCAGCCAAGGGGTGTACATGATCGGTGCGGATGGTCGCGTCAATCTGTTCAACCCACGCCTCTGCGAGTTGCTCGACCTGCCTCCTGCTTTCATGGCATCGCGCCCGACCTTTGAAGAAATGACGGGGTATCAAACAGCAAGGGGAGACTTTGGCCCCAACGCCAGCTTGGTCGAAACGTCTGCCAAAGAATATGTGGTCTCGCAAGGAGCGACGTCAGGCCCTGACCAGTATTTGCGCACGACACGTCAGGGGCGTGTGCTGGAGGTGAAGTTTCACCCTTTGGACCATGGCGGCATGGTCAAAACCTTCACGGATGTGACCGACTATGTGAAGGCGCAAGATGCGTTGGCGCGCAGTGAGAATCTGTTAAGGCAAGTGACTTCGCAAGTTCCCGGCATGGTGTATCGGATACACGCGGGCGCTGACGGCAGCCGCCGTTACAGTTTTGTTAGCGAGGGTATCAAGAGCATTTTTGGCGTGACCCCTGAGGAAGCCATGGCAGACGCCGATGTCGTACTTTCTTTAAGGCATCCTGATGAGAAAGCGCTCATGGCTCGTGACATGGACCTAATCCGAGACGCTCATTATCCTGTCACCGCCGATCACAGGATTCAGTTGCGTGACGGTACTGTCAAATGGATTCGGATGACCTCTGCGATGGAGTCATGCATCGACGGAGAGATGATTCGGGACGGAGTGGTGCTGGACATCACCGCCGAGCGCGCATCCCAAGACGCGCTGATCGCCAGTGAGGCATTGCTGCGCGAGGTCACTTCTCACGTGCCCGGCATGGTGTACCGCTTGCATATTGACTATTTGGGGCAAAAAATATTCAAATTTGTCAGCCAGGGCGTCATCGATCTGTATGGACTCACGCCTGAGGCGGTACTGGCAGACGGGGACTGCCTGGACCACTATTGCCACCCTGAAGATCGCCCACGTGTCTTCGCCGAATTGACGGCGGCCATTGGTCTGCGTCGGCAGTTCTCGACCGAGTTTCGCCTCGTCCTTGGTGACCAAACCGTCAAGTGGGTGCAGGTGACTAATTCAGAGGTGGCGCGAGACGCCCAAGGTGTCCTGGCAATTGGTGTGGCCATCGATATTACGGCGCGCAAGCGTGCAGAAGCCGCTTTGCGCGAGCGAGATGACTTGTGGAAGCTGGCACTTGAATGCTCGGGCGACGGCGTGTGGGATTGGTACGTCCAGACCGGCGTCGAGATTTTTTCCCGACGCATTCTAGAGATGTATGGCTTTGCTGAAGGCGAATTGGCCAACGAATGCGAGGAGCTTGATCGCCGTACCCATCCTGACGATATTGAGCAGATGCGTCGCGATCGGCAGGTCCATTTTGACGGATTGGCGCCCACCTATGTGAACGAGCATCGGATTCAGTGCAAAGACGGTTCCTGGAAGTGGGTCATGTCCCGTGGCATGGTCATCAGCCGGGACGCCGACGGCAAACCCCTGCGCATGACCGGTACCCACACGGACATCACTGCCCGCAAGAAAGCCGAATCATTGATCTGGCAGCAGGCCAACTTTGATGCTTTGACGGGGCTGCCGAACCGCCGCATGTTGATTGATCGCTTGGCGCAAGACATCAAGAAATGTCGACGCGACACCCAAAAGTTGGCGGTGCTGTTCATTGATCTTGACCATTTCAAGGAAGTGAATGACACCCTGGGGCACGGCCAGGGTGATGCCTTATTGATTGAGGCTGCCAACCGCATCAGCGGCTGTGTGCGTGAAACTGACACTGTGGCGCGCATGGGGGGTGATGAGTTCACCGTGATACTGCCGCTGGTGGGCAACGAGTCTCTGGCAGAACAGGTGGCCGAAAAAATCATCGAGGTATTAAGTGCTCCGTTTTTGCTGGTGCCAGAAAAGGCTTTTGTTTCCGCCAGCATCGGCATCACCATGTACCCGGGAGACGCCAGCAGCATTGAGGACCTATTCAAGCATGCAGACCAGGCGCTGTATGTGGCGAAAGGCGCCGGCCGCAATCGGTTCAGTTACTTCACGCCTGCGTTGCAAAGTGCTGCACAAACCCGGGTTCGGTTGACCAACGATCTGAGAGGCGCATTGGCGCAAAGCCAGCTGTGGCTGGCTTACCAGCCCATCGTCGAATTGCGCTCTGGCCGGATTCACAAGGCCGAAGCTTTGTTGCGATGGCAGCACCCGGAACGAGGCCTGATCAGCCCTACTGACTTTATTCCTATCGCTGAGGCCAGCGGCCAGATTGTTGACATTGGCGACTGGGTTTTTCGGCAAGCGGCGCAGCAGGTTTCCCAGTGGCGCCATGCGCTTCACCCCCAGTTTCAGATTAGCGTCAACAAGTCGCCAGTGCAGTTTCATAGCGACAGGCACGACCAGTCGGCCTGGTTTGACTATTTGCGTGCGCTGAAGCTGCCGGGAGACAGTATGGTGATGGAGATCACTGAAGGGCTGCTGCTGGATGCTAACCCGAACGTGAACCAGCAGTTGTTGAACCTGCGTGACGAGGGGGTTGGGGTGTCGCTGGATGACTTTGGCACGGGATATTCGTCCTTGTCCTACCTGCAAAAATACGACATCGACTTCCTCAAAATTGACCAGTCCTTTGTGCGTGGCCTTTTGCCAAACTCAAAAGACATGTCACTCTGCAAGGCCATCATTTCTATGGCGCACGAATTAGGCATGATAGTGATTGCTGAAGGAGTTGAGACGGGAGCCCAGCGCGACCTGTTGACGGTGGCTGGGTGTGACTATGCCCAGGGTTACCTGTTTGCTCGGCCCATGCCCGCCGCTGACTTCGAGCAGTTCTGCGGCCAGACAGAATAACTCGACGGGCCTGCCTTGGAGGACATAGTGATGCGGTTTGATGCGGTTTTGTTTGACTGTGACGGTGTGCTGGTGGACAGCGAACCCATCACCAATGGCCTGTTGCGCGACATGCTGGCCGAGCTGGGTTGGCAGTTAACGCCACAGGAATGCATGGCTCACTTTGTCGGTAAAGCCGTGAAAGACGAGACCGATCGCATTTTTCAACATACGGGGTTCAGGGTGGATGAGGCCTGGCTCGCCGGTTTTCGGGCGCGTCGCAACGCCGCACTGGCTCAGCACCTGCAGGCCATTCCAGATATCCATGCGGCTGTGGACGCCGTACACATGCGTTTAGGTGGTCGTTTGGCCTGTGCCTCCGGCGCTGACCGGCACAAGGTGGAGTTGCAACTGCACAAAGTGGGCTTGATGCCGTACTTTGCGCAGCAAATTTACAGCGGCCACGAAATGCCTCGCTCTAAACCCTATCCCGATGTGTATCTGGCTGCTGCCCAAGGCTTAGGTGTGATGCCGGAGCGATGTGTGGTGGTGGAGGACACGACCACAGGTGTCACTGCCGGGGTGGCTGCTGGCTCCGTAGTGCTGGCTTATGCTCCTGCAGGTGGGGACGATGCCCTACGCGCAGCAGGAGCGATGATTTGCTTTCAAAGCATGCAACAACTGCCAGAGTTGGTGGGCGGATTGCTCAGTTCATGACACAATTGACGTTTACGTAAACGTCAACTCGCGTAAGCTTTACACGTTTTCTCGCAGAAAGAATGAATATGCCGGTGCTGGAGACAAAACTCAATCCTCGCTCAGCCGACTTCCAGGCGAATGTGGCGGCCATGCAAGCCGTGGTGGACGACCTGAACGCCAAAGTCACACAAGTGGAAGGCGGCGGTGGCGAAGCTGCCCGAGCCAAGCACACCGCACGCGGCAAACTGCTGCCCCGCGACCGGGTGCAGATGCTGCTGGACCCCGGCACACCGTTTCTGGAACTCTCCCCCTTGGCCGCGCTGGGCATGTACCCTGACCGCGACGGATCTGATAGCGCCCCCTGTGCAGGCGTCATTACCGGCATAGGCCGGGTCAGCGGCGTGGACTGCATGATTGTGTGTAACGACGCCACCGTGAAAGGCGGCACTTACTACCCCCTCACCGTCAAGAAGCACCTGCGTGCGCAAGAGATCGCCCAGCAAAACAATTTGCCCTGCATCTACCTGGTGGATTCAGGTGGCGCAAATTTGCCCAACCAAGACGAGGTCTTCCCAGACCGCGACCACTTTGGCCGCATCTTCTTCAATCAGGCCAACATGAGTGCCCAGGGTATCTCACAGATCGCCGTGGTGATGGGCAGCTGCACCGCAGGCGGAGCCTACGTGCCCGCCATGAGCGACGAAACCATCATCGTCAAAAACCAGGGCACCATCTTTTTAGGTGGCCCTCCCTTGGTCAAGGCCGCCACAGGTGAAGTGGTGACCGCCGAAGACCTGGGCGGTGGCGACGTGCACACCCGCCTGTCTGGCGTGGCCGACCACCTGGCCGTTAACGACATGCACGCCCTTGCCCTGGCCCGCAATGTGGCCAAGAATTTGAATCAAAACAAGCCGTATCGGCATGATGGGCATGCCCCAGTAGCTCCTAAATTTGAAGCAAAAGAGCTTTACGGCGTCATCCCCACCGATACCCGTAAGCCTTTTGATGTGCGCGAAATCATCGCCCGCATCGTGGACGGCAGCGACTTTGACGAGTTCAAGGCCCGCTACGGAGCCACCCTGGTCTGCGGCTTTGCCCGCATCGAAGGCATGCCGGTGGGCATCATCGCCAACAACGGCATCCTGTTCAGCGAATCAGCCCTCAAAGGCGCGCACTTCATTGAGTTGTGCTGCCAGCGCAAGATTCCGCTCGTCTTCTTGCAGAACATCACCGGCTTCATGGTCGGCCGCAAATACGAAAACGAAGGCATTGCCCGCAATGGCGCCAAGATGGTCACCGCCGTGGCCACAGCACAAGTGCCCAAATTCACCGTCATCATCGGTGGAAGCTTTGGTGCCGGCAACTACGGCATGTGCGGCCGCGCCTACAGCCCGCGCTTTTTGTGGATGTGGCCCAACGCCCGCATCAGCGTCATGGGTGGCGAGCAGGCGGCCAGCGTGCTGGCGACTGTCAAGCGCGACGGCATCGAAGGTAAAGGCGGACAGTGGAGCGCTGAGGAGGAAGAGGCCTTCAAATCCCCCATTCGTCAGCAGTACGAGGTGCAGGGTCACCCGTATTACGCCACGGCACGTCTGTGGGACGACGGCGTGATTGATCCAGCCGACACGCGCCGGGTGCTGGCGCTGGGATTGGCTGCTAGCTTGAATGCACCGATTCCGGACACCAAATTTGGGGTGTTCCGGATGTGATGAAATGTCGGTTTAGATCGATTTCAGGCAAAGTCTGATGATAAAGTGGATGGCTAGACTGGCATAAATAATTAGTATCAAGCAGGGGTGATATTTTTTATTGTCTAATCAATGACAAGATGTGGTCGAATAAATTACTAATTAATTGGAGGTGAAGAGTTATGATTTATCGTTATTTTTTTATTTTATGCTGTTTTATGCTGTCTGCATGTAGCGTTCCAACTACACAAAGATATGCTATATCTGCCGATAATAATTCAATTATAAAATCATTTAAATCAAATAATATTGGATTTTCAACTTTTACACAACCAGCAGGATTCAGTTCAACATGCCGTGCTGTTGGTCCTATTTTGGTGGCTGATGGGTTAACACATTCTCAGTACATTCAAAAAGCATTTGAAGATGAATTCAAGTTTGCCGAAGCATACACGGCAATAAAGCCGAGAATTGTTATTAATGGTGATATAAAGAAAATGGAATTTTCTTCAACCAAAAGCCTGCTGCAAGGATACTGGTTTATCGCAGTTAATCTTCGGTCATCTAATGGAAAAGAATTGATGGTTGAAGAGAATTATGATTTTGAAAGTGGTTTTGGTGGTCTAGAGGCTTGTGGTAATACCGCAAAAGCGTTTTCAAATGCTGTTCAAAATTTAGTTGGGAAAGCGGTTGGCAATCCGAGATTTCCAGAATTGCTGACTTCAGGAAATGCGGTGTATCCTGTCGTATCAAATGAATATTCCTTAAAAAATAAATCTCAAAATGAAATCTCAGTAAATGGTTTGATGGCTGCAAGAGTTACTGAAATTTCTTCTTCTGGTTCAGATGAACGTTTGAATGATTTGAATTTAATTCCTTATATTGGTGAAAAAGGTAGGCAGGGGTACTCCCAATGGTTGACAAAGCCTTTTCCTCGCGCATACGCCGTGTCTCCGCAAGGGAGTTGGGCGGCCGCTTGGGGTGAGAATCCTTCCGATATTTCTATGCCTAAGGATCCCAGAGATCGAGCAATTGCCATGTGCTCGAGAAATTTGCAAAATAAATGCACCTTATATGCAGTTGACGAAGCAGTCGTATGGCAGAAAAGTGCAAAGTAGTTACTTATTTCAGCGAGCTTGGCATGATTAAAAACCTATCATCAACTATTCGATTCTTGGTTTTTTTGATTATTACTTCTGTTTTGTTGAGTGCTGGCGCCGCCTCGGGGCAAAGTGCCCTCCAAGTTAAATCTGGGGAGATCGGTGGATATGATCCAGCCGCCCAAATATCAGGTGAAGTTAGTGGTTTCGACCCTAAGGGCGCGACGGGTACTTCCGGCGAGCTCAGCGGCGTTGATCCAATTTTCCGTATAGCTGGAGACGCGGCTACGCCTGGTTCAGTCAATTCAGGAGGCGCAATTGGTGTGAATAGTTCACCAATTGACAGTGGCGAACTGTCCGGAATTGACGCAAGTGGGGCTGCGCATCGCGTCGATCATGACAACGGCGTACCCTTCATCTCAGACCGTGGCCGTGAAGACTACCGAACTTGGCTTCAGTGGTACAGCCCAAAGGCATTCGCCATTTCTGAAAATGGCAAGTGGTACGGCGCACATGGAAACTTGTCCAGCGATCCCACTGTGCCGACAGACCCATCGCAACGCGCGCTGCAATTCTGTGAGAAGCGGGCCAAGATGCCTTGCAAACTGTATGCGGTGGATCGATCCGTCGTCTTTGGCCAGGAAATGGCGGCTGCGCCGAAATAGGCAAAACATGGCCACGGCGTGTTCAAACTCACACAATGGCATTCGGGCTTTGACCTCGTGTCAACGAGGCCTCGAAATTGGCGTTGCTGAGAGTTGACAGGAGTACGCCATGGATGAATTGCTTTCTCACGTATTGGGTCTTTTCCAGTCTCTGGTCGCCAACGGCGGAGACGTCGCGACAACTGCCACCAAAGCCCTCGGCGGCATGGATACTGCGGGCCTCATCGCCCTGGCCGCTGCGTTGGGATGGGCCAGTGGTCTGCGCTTGTACTTGGTTGTGTTCATCACAGGCATGGCCGGATACCTGGGCATCATCCCCTTGCCAGCGGGCCTGCATCTGTTGCAGCACCCCGCCATGCTGGCATGCAGCGGCTTCATGTTGTTTGTCGAATTCTTTGCTGACAAGATTCCGGGCGTGGATTCCTTGTGGGATGTGGTGCATTCCGTCATCCGCGTGCCAGCAGGTGCGGCACTGGCGGCAGGCGTTTTTGGTGCGGACAGTTCCACGATGGGGGCGGTAGCCGGGCTGTTCGGGGGCACGCTGGCGGCGACGTCATTTGCAACCAAAGCAACAGCCCGTGCTGCCATCAACACATCGCCCGAGCCCTTTAGCAACATTGCCGCCAGCTTTGCTGAAGAGAGCATGGTCATGGGCGCGATGTGGCTTTCGACCAGTTACCCGGTGGTGTTTGGCATTGTGCTGGCCATCGTCGTGGTGCTGATGATTGCGCTACTGATCAGCATGTTCAAGTTTCTCAAGGCCGTTATTCAACGGGTGTCTGTGTTCTTTAATGGAGCCCCGCAGCCGGGCTGATGTTTATGTTTACTAAAGTCCTCATTGCCAACCGCGGTGAAATCGCCTGCCGCGTTGCCGCTACTTGCCGCCGTCTGGCCATCAAAACGGTGGCCGTTTATTCAGACGCTGACGCGAATGCGATGCATGTGGCCGCTTGCGATGAGGCCATCCATATTGGTGGCAGCTCTCCCAAAGACAGCTATCTGCGCTGGGAGCGCATTCTTGAGGCGGCGAAGGCCACAGGCGCACAGGCCATTCACCCTGGGTACGGGTTCTTGAGCGAAAACGAAGAGTTTGCGCAAGCCTGTGCAGCGGCTGGACTGGTCTTCATTGGCCCCCCCGCCTCAGCGATCAAAGCCATGGGCTTGAAAGCCGAGTCCAAGCAGTTGATGGAAAAGGCGGGCGTGCCTCTGGTGCCCGGCTACCATGGCTCAGATCAAAACCCTGATCTGCTGCAACGCGAGGCCGACCGCATTGGCTACCCCGTGCTCATCAAGGCCAGCGCAGGTGGTGGCGGCAAAGGCATGCGCGCGGTGGACAAGGCGGAAGACTTTGCAGCAGCCTTGGCGTCGTGCAAACGTGAAGCCATCAACAGCTTTGGCGACGATGCGGTGTTGATCGAAAAATACGTGCAGCGCCCACGTCATATTGAAATCCAGGTGTTTGGTGACACTCAGGGCAACTATGTGTATTTATTTGAGCGCGACTGCTCAGTACAGCGTCGCCACCAAAAGGTGCTGGAAGAAGCCCCCGCGCCTGGCATGACGCCTGAACTACGTGCCCGCATGGGCCAAGCCGCCGTCGAAGCCGCACGTGCCGTGAACTATGTGGGAGCAGGCACGGTCGAGTTCATCGTCGAGCAGCCCGGCGGCTACGCACACCCCGAACAGATGAAGTTCTACTTCATGGAGATGAACACCCGTCTGCAAGTAGAGCACCCTGTCACCGAGGCCATCACCGGGCATGACCTGGTGGAGTGGCAACTTCGCGTCGCCAGCGGACAAGCGCTGCCCGCAAGCCAAGCAGATCTGCAGATCCAAGGCCATGCCATTGAAGCACGCATTTGCGCCGAGAACCCCGACAAGAACTTTCTGCCCGCTACCGGCACCCTGCGCACCTATCACCAACCGGCCTGCAGCCGCTTTGCGCGGGCCAACAATGGCGTACGCATTGACGAAGGTGTGCGCGAGGGCGACACCATCAGCCCGTATTACGACTCCATGATCGCCAAGCTGATCGTGCACGGCAACACGCGTGCTGAAGCGCTGGCACGGCTGGATGAGGCATTGGCACAGATCCATATCGTTGGCCTGGCCACCAATGTGCAGTTCCTGCGCCATGTGACCAAGAGCCCATCCTTTGCGCAAGGCAATTTGGATACCGCGTTGATCCCGCGCGAAGAGGCTGTGCTGTTCAAGCAAGAACCTCTTGGCGCCCCCTTGGTGGCGGCGTCAGTCATTGCGCAGACTTTGCTGCAAGAGCGTCAAAGCGAAACCGCTGACCCGTTCAGTCGCCGCGATGGTTGGCGCTCCCACGGCATTCATGTGCGTGACTTTGACTTCAAGTTTCATGGCGATGATGTCAAGGCATCGCTCAGTTACCTGCACGACGGCGCTTTGAGCCTGAACGTAGCGGGCGCGCAGGGCCTGCTGAGCTTTAAGCTGTCCAGCACTGGCATTGACGTGCAATTTGCAGGCAGCCGCCACACCGTGCAGGTAGTGCGTGATGGCGAGATGTTCCATGTGTTTGCGCCACACGGTGCCAGCCAAGCCCTTTGGATTGATCCGCTCGCCCATGCGGGTGATGCGCAGGCAGAAGGTGGGCGCCTCACTGCGCCCATGCCTGGCAAGGTGGTGTCTTTCTCGGTCAAGGCGGGCGACAAGGTCAGTAAAGGTCAGGCACTCGCCGTGATGGAGGCCATGAAAATGGAGCACACCATTGCGGCCCCTGCTGACGGCGTCGTGTCTGAGCTGATGTTTGCGCCCGGCGACCAAGTGACGGAAGGCTCTGAGCTCTTGCGTTTGCAAGCTTGAGACGCACCGTATGCGAATTGCATTCTTCTGGAACGATGGGCGCGCCGAGCCTTGGGTCAAAGGGTTTCAAGAGATCCTGCCGCAAGCTGAAATCGTGCCTTGGAAGGCAGGTGACGCACCAGCCGATTACGCCGTGGTGTGGGCGCCGTCGCAAGATTTTTTAGATGCGCAGCCCCGGTTAAAAGGCATCTTCAACATGGGTGCGGGCGTCGACGCATTGCTCAAACTGCGCTTGCCTGCCAACGTACCCGTGGTGCGCCTGGACGATGCAGGCATGTCTGTACAGATGGCCGAATATGTTTGCCAAGCCGTGATTCGGCACTTTCGTGAGCTGGATGGCTATGAGGCCGATGCGCGTGCAGGCAAGTGGACTTTTCGCAAGCCAAATGCGCGAGCTGATTTCACGGTTGGGATCATGGGCTTGGGGGTACTGGGCGAACGCGTCGCCAAGGCGCTGACCGCGTTTGAGTTTCCCGTACTGGGTTGGAGTCGCACCGCCAAGACCATTGACGGCGTGCATTGCTATGCTGGACAAGCGCAGTTCAACGATTTTTTGGCCGCAACACGGGTTTTGGTCTGCTTGATGCCGCTGACGCCCGAAACGACCAACATCATGAATCGCGATACTTTGTCGCGTTTGAAGCCCGGCGCGTTTGTGATCAACGTGGCGCGCGGGGCGCATTTGGTTGAAGAGGACTTGTTGGCGTTGCTAGAGACCGGGCAAGTGGCAGGCGCAACACTGGATGTGTTCCGCTCCGAGCCGCTGCCCGTTGGCCATGCGTTTTGGGCACACCCCAAAATTGCCATCACACCCCACACCTCGGCGCGCACATTGCGTGAGGAAACCATCGCGCAGATCGCAGGCAAAATTGCGGCGATGGCGCGCGGTGAGCCTGTCGCAGGCGTCGTAGACCTGAGCCGCGGTTACTGAGTCCAATCTTCAAAGAGTTCAAAGAGACACTTCATGAACATTCCAAAACGCGTCAAACTGGTCGATGTTGGCCCACGTGACGGCCTGCAAAACGAGAAGCAACCCGTGCCTGCTGCCGTCAAGATTGAACTGGTGCATCGCTTGCAAGCTGCGGGGCTCAAAGAGATTGAAGTGACTAGCTATGTGTCGCCCAAATGGGTGCCGCAAATGGCCGACAACGCTGAGGTGATGGCGGGCATCCAGCGCCAGGCCGGTGTGCGTTACTCCGTGCTCACACCCAACATGCAGGGCTTTGAGGCGGCTGTGAAATCGAACCCTGACGAGATCGTGGTGTTCGGCGCAGCCAGCGAGGCATTCAGCCAGAAGAACATCAACTGCAGCATTGCGGAAAGCATCGAGCGCTTTCGCCCCGTGGCTAAGGCAGCACGCGACAAGGGCATCTACGTGCGCGGCGCCATCTCATGCACGGTGGGTTGCCCCTACGAAGGCGAGATTGCTCCCGAGCGCGTTGAGCTGGTTGCCCGGTTGATGAAAGACATTGGCGTTCAGCATGTGGGCGTGGCCGACACCATTGGCGTGGGCACGCCGCTCAAGGTGCAGCGCGCGATGGAAGCGGCGCTCAAACATTACAGCCTAAACGATGTGTCTGGCCATTTTCACGACACCTATGGCCAGGCACTTGCCAACACCCTGGCGGCATTGCAAATGGGTGTGTGGCAGTACGACACGTCCATCTCTGGTTTGGGGGGCTGCCCTTACGCCAAAGGCGCCACTGGCAATGTGGCAACGGAGGACGTCGTGTACATGCTGCAAGGCATGGGCATTGAAACGGGCATTGATATGAATTTATTGGTGGATGCGGGCTTGTACATCAGCGAGCAGCTGGGTCGTAAGCCAGGGTCACGGGCGGCGACTGCCATTCTCAACAAACGTGCGGGCTGAGATGGGGGTAGCAGACATGTGCGGCGCTGAATTGAAAGCATTGCCTGAAGGCGTGCAACGCGTTGTGGCCGAGTTGGAAGCCAAAGGGCATCCGCATCTGCCGCGCATGCTGGACGACGCTGCACGCACTGCGCAGCAAGCCGCCGATGCTTTGGGTATCAGCGTCGGCCAGATTGCTAAAAGCATCATCTTCCGCCGTAAAGCAGATGACGTGGCGGTGCTGGTGATCACGTCTGGCGATAAGCGCGTCGATGAAAAAAAGGTCGAGGCATTGGTGGGCAAGCTCGGCCGGGCTGACGCAGAGTTCGTCAAGGCCAAGACAGGGTTTTCTATTGGCGGCGTGTCTCCCCTGGCCCACACGACGCCCCCGGTGACCCTGATTGACCGTGAACTGCTGCGCTTTGACGAAATCTGGGCAGCCGCGGGGCATCCGCATGCGGTATTCAAGCTGTCGCCAGCCCAGCTGGTGCAGTTGACAGGCGCGCCCGTAGAAGATATTGCCGTCGTTTAATCATGCATGCTGCAAAATTGATAGCTACTTATCAAGATGGAGTGAGCGGTAACGAGCAAAACATCCCTTCACCCTGTGTTTCGGTCTGTGTGATGAACCCGGGCAGCGGACAGTGCGTCGGGTGTTTCCGCACCCTTGACGAAATTGCGGGCTGGAGTCGCATGGCAGACGCAGCAAAAAAGCTGGTCTGGAATCAACTTGTCGTGCGTGCACAAACCCAAAACTGCCCATGAAGCGCATTACCCTTTATTTGGACTTCATCAGCCCCTATGCGTACCTGGCGTTTGAAAAACTGCCGGACGCATTGCAGGGTTTGAGTTACGCCGTTGACTACCGCCCCGTCTTGTTTGCGGGCATGCTCAAGCACCACGGCCAACTGGGGCCGGCAGAGATTGCCCCCAAACGCGACTGGACTTACCGGCAAGTGCTGTGGCTGGCGCATACCCACGGCGTACCGCTGGACATGCCAGCCAGTCACCCGTTCAACCCGCTGGCTTTGCTGCGCCTTGCGGTGGCAACAGGCCGAGATGGTCTGGCTAATCGCTATGTGTGCGAAAACATTTTCCGCCATGTGTGGCGAGGCGGGGCAGAGGCTGCAGCGCCGGAGCGATTGCAAAGTCTGGTTGCCAAGTTGTCACCTGCACGCGACCTGGCTGCGCCCGACGTCAAAGCCGAGCTGGCGGCCAATACTGAACAGGCGATTCAATCCGGTGTCTTTGGTGTGCCAAGCTGCCAAGTGGATGGCAAGCTGTTTTGGGGTTTGGACGCACTTCCCATGCTGCGCGCCTACCTGACAGGGGACGACTGGTTTGCAGGCCCGGATTGGGACGCTGCCGCCAAGACCGGCGCGGGCGTGCGCCGTTGAAAGCCAGCGGTAAGCAGAGGTTCAGTCAGCGGGTCTACAGTGAGGCGAACCATCCTGGAGGAAGAACCCGCTCATGCCAAGTGCATTCAATTTTTCGGCGTCCCCTTTTGACTGCCTGACGCCTCAAGAACAGGGACTGGTGCGCAACAGCGTTGATGTTGCTTACTTTCCTGAGGGCGAAATCATCCTCGATGTCGGCGTCAAGCCCACGCACTTGTTCGTCATCATCAAGGGCTACGTGCAGCAGCGCGATGACAATGATGTCGTTGGCACTTACGGTCCAGACGACTGTTTCGATGGTCGCGGCTTGGTGGCTGAAAAGGTTAGCAGTCGCTTTGTGGCCACCGAAGAGGTGGTGGCCTATCAGCTGGCCAAACAGGCGGTGAGTGAACTGATTGCCAGCAATGCCACTTTTGGCTCATTGCTGTTCTCGGATTTGTCCAAAAAACTCAGTGCCATTTCAGAGCGACAAAGCAAGCACGAGATGCAGTCGCTGACCATGGCACGTGTGGATGAGGCCTTTATTCGCCCGGCTCATTTTGTGGATGGAGGCCTGGATATTCTCTCGGTGGCTCGGGTGCTTGGCGATCAGCGGACGAACTGTGTGCTGGTGCGCGACCAGTCCACAGCACCGCCAAGGTTGGGCATTTTCACGGTCACGGGTCTTCAAAAGGCCGTGCTGCACCCCACCCCGTTGGGGCAACTGGCGGTACGTGAGTTAGCCGCGTTTAACCTGATTTCGGTGCGGCCATCAGAACTGGTCGGCGACGCGCTTGCCACCATGTTGCGCCACAAGGTCCACCGCTTGGTCGTGTCAGAGGGCGAGGTGATCCATGGCGTGCTCGAAAGCCTGGACGTTTTCAGCTTCTTGTCGAACCATTCCTACCTGATAAACCTGCAGATTGGTGAAGCCAACGATCTGGAAAGCCTCGGCAAGGCGGCAAGCCAGATCACGCGTTTGATCGGCTTGTTGCACCACAGCGGCACGAAGGTTCACCATATTGCAACAGTGGTTCAGGAGCTCAACGCCAAGCTGTTTGAGCGTACCTGGCAACTGGTGGCACCCGCCGATCTTGTGGCCAACAGCTGTCTGTTTGTGATGGGTAGCGAAGGGCGAGGAGAACAACTGCTGAAAACAGATCAGGACAACGGATTGATCTTGCGCGATGGCTTTGTTCCCCCTGCTAACCTGGACGAAATTTGCCAGAACTTCTCTAAGGCCTTGGGTGAATTTGGCTATCCGCCCTGCCCGGGCAACATCATGATCAGCAACCCCGAGTGGCGCGGCAACACGACGGATTTCGCCCGCACAGTGCGTCAGTGGTTAATGATGCCAACACCTGAGAGTTTGATGGCATTGGCCATCTTTGTCGATGCACACGGTGTTTGTGGCGATATGAGTTTGCTCGCCACGGTGCAGGAAAGCTTGCATAAGCTAGCGACAGATAACGATGCGATATTGGCGCGGTTTGCGTCTGCCATCGATGCCTTCCCCGACAGTGGGGGGTGGTGGAACAGGTTGCTTGCCAGAGGCGACGCCGCAGACGATCAACTGGATATCAAGAAGGCGGGCACTTTCCCTTTGGTACACGGTATTCGATCGATGGCGCTCGCGCAAAACCTGAAAGAAACCAGTACGGCGTCGCGGATCAGCGCTTTGGTCTCAGCGGGCAAGCTACCACCTGACATGGGTACTGATTTGGTGGACAGTCTGCATTTCTTCATGGGGCTCAAACTCAAAGCTGGCTTGGCGGAAATCGACATGAACAAGCCAGTGACGGGCACCCTGGTGGTGGCCAAACTAAGCAGCCTGGATCGCGATTTGCTCAAAGATACACTGAACGTGGTCAAACGTTTCAAGCTGTTTTTGCGCCAGCGCTTTCACCTGGACGCCGTCTGATGTTGTCGGCACTGTCGCCCATGCGGGCCTATGAACGGCTCAAACGCGAATGGATGTTGTATCACCTGGGGGATCCCCGCTTTCGCTTCATGTGGGACGCGCCCCCAGATCAAGAATGGGTGTCACTGGACTGCGAAACCACGGGTTTGAATGTTCGCACCGATGACATCATTTCCATTGGTGCCGTCAAAATTGTCGGTAACCGCATCATGACCAGCGAGCGGCTCGAATTGCTGGTTCGCCCAGACCAAAAGCTTTCAGCAGAAAGTGTTCGCATCCATCGTTTGCGTGAGAAAGACGTGGCCAATGGTGTGACTCAGGACGAAGCCATGCATCAGTTGATGCGCTTCATCGGCAGTCGACCGCTGGTAGGCTACTTTCTGGAGTTTGATGTGGCCATGATCAACCGGGTGCTGTTTCCCATTCTTGGCATGGGCTTGCCACAGCAAAAGATTGAGGTGTCTGGCATGTATTACGACTACAAGTTCAAGCAGTTTCCCGCACACCAGCAAGACCGTCAAATTGATCTGCGCTTTGCCACGTTAATGGCCGACCTCAATTTGCCGATGCGTGAGGCGCATGATGCAGTGAATGATGCGGTGATGGCGGGCTTGGCTTTTATTAAGCTGAAGTCGATGATTACCACATGAATTCGCAAAGTGCCACTGCACAATAGTCTTCATGTCTTCGGAATTTAATCGTCAAAATAATTTAGATTTTTTGCGCTTCGCAGCCGCAACTTTGGTCCTGTTCAGCCATTGCTACGCCATCTCTGGACGATCAGCAGAAGAACCCTTTGCCTTGCTCACCCGAATTGAGCATGGGGGTGGTTTTGCTGTTTCTCTATTTTTTGTACTGAGTGGATATTTGATAACAGGCTCGTTTCTCAAATCGAAAAGTGCATTTGAATACTTGGGGAAACGAATTTTGCGTTTGTTTCCTGCGTTGGCAGTATCAACAATTATTTGTGCATTGGTAATTGGGCCAATATTTACAAATATGCCATTAAATGATTATTTTTCAAATCTTGCATTTGCTAATTATTGGTCCAACTTGTATTTAAAAATACAATTTAATTTGCCGGGCGTTTTTCTAACCAATCCATATCCAAACACAATTAATGGTTCACTTTGGACATTGCCAATTGAATTCACAATGTATTTGTTAGTATTGATTATTGGTCTGCTTGGAGGTTTGCGTTTAAAAATAGTATTGCTATCGATTGGATTTTTTTGGCTGTTTAATTTTTATTTGCTTGGAAAATTTGGCGAAGCAGATGCTCATTTTCTTCACGTTATGCTGGTGAAAGAGATTTTCAAACTAGGTGGTTTCTTTTTTTCTGGAGGACTGCTTTTTTTAGTTCGTGATATTTATCGACCATCTGGTCTTCATGCATTCTTAGCAGTTGGTGTGTTCGCTATAGCGCTGAGCACGCCATATGCAGAATTCGTTTATGCATTGACTCTCCCCGTGATTGTTATGTATCTCGCTTTTGTGCGAGTTCCAACGATTTCACAATTTGGAAAATTTGGCGATTTTTCATATGGAATATATATTTATGCATTCCCGATACAGCAAGTGGTAACTTATATGAATAATGGAAATATATCGGTAAATTCATTGTTTTTGGTAAGTTTTATTTTTACACTGATGGCTGCGGTGATTTCTTGGTTTCTATTTGAAAAACCAGCATTGAAATTAAAAGGTGGTTTGCGTAGGGTATTAATATAATTTTCTTATTTTTAAATGTAGGCAAGGATATCGTTAAAAATAAAAGAGGTGCAGATCTCCGTCAATTAATGTATCAGTAAAGTAATGCAAGGAAATAATTGATTACGACGGAAATATTGTCAAGGCCTTTGGATTTTCAATGTATGATTTTTATATTCAGAGAATTATGCGGTGATAGCGGTTTGTTTATTTCGGTGTCGACGAATTTGAGGCAGATGCTGTTGTCAACCGGCGATTTAACGCTTGGATATCTGTGAGGTAAGGCCCAGGGCTCCCATTTGCGTCGCGTACGCCAAATCGTTGGGTGAAATCGTAAAGCTTGACATCTGTCAAACTGATATCCCCAAGCTCGCTTTTGATCGTTAGCTCCGTATCATTGGCGATCACTGGAAACTCCATGATGACAGTCTGATCGCCGGTTTTCAGGCGATGAGTGCGCGTGCTACTAGCGTACATCGCACTAATTTCGCCAGGCCCGCGCGCTCGAAGGCGCAAGGTTGTTGACTTTGCAGTGGCGCAAAAATGACAGCGTATGGCAGGTTGCTTTTGGTTGATGCCAGCTCCTTGCCTTAAGCGAATTTCATGTCCACCTGCGGCTCGCCGCAGCGACGCGCCTGGCGTCAGGGTCCATCCCTCACTGCCAAGCGCGAAGGAACTGTTAAACAACATGTCTGCGTCGTAATCACGCGCACCCCAAAGTGCATAACCCGACGTGAATTGCAACATGGGATCGGTGACATCCTTAAGGAATGTACGGATCTGCTCCGGCGCTATTTGCGCGTTTTGCTTTGCAGATGGCGTGTTGTCGGTGAAGAGGAATTGCTCAATGAAAATTTGATTCTTACTGCTGGTTCGAACCTTTTTTTGCATATGAATGAATCGCTCGAGAACTTTACTTGCCGGATCAAGCTGCCCATGGTTTTCGGCACCCATGGCGGGCGCCCAATAGCTCATCAATAAGGATGACGAATTGACTTGATAGGTTTGCTTGTGGCTGTACCACTCGCGCACCTTCCCGTTCTCATAAATTGGATCATCGTCAATTCGAGCTTCAATGCTGGCGCTGCCAACTTGGTGTGCCAATTCGGGAAGTAAGCGCATGCTCAATTGCTCATCGAACCATTGAAACATTAGGCGAAAACTTGGGTCGTCGCGACTGGGTATCGGATAGGCGCCAAGCTTTTTTGCCAGCGCTGCATTGTTGGCAAGAAAATCACGAGCATTGCTTTTGCGAACCCAACTGTCGAACCCGACCAACTTGGCGACATTAGCAGCGTCCTCAGGACTGTGCTTGGTCGCAACCCACTGAATGATTGGCCAGAAATCCTCCCAGGAAATGAAACTGGTCGACGCACAATTGCTTGTTGCTTGCGCAATGCGTTGCAAGTAAAGGCGCCAAGCGGGCAAAAGCTTGTCGTTCGCCAGAAGCGCGTTACTGCGCTCGTGGTTGGGCATTTGCACATTGGGTTGGAAATCCCAAAGGTACGATACACGCAGCATCACATCAAGGCCGTTGGATTTTGCGTTTTGGCAGAGTTTGCCTAATCGAGCGTAGGCTGCGTCATTGAAGCGAACTGGGCTTAATCCAGGCTGAAACTCTCCCCAAGGGACGACCAGAATCAGCGTGTTGAAGCCGTCTCCTCGAATTTGCTTAAAGTCAGCATCAGATTCGCGCTGATCAGAGTTCCAGAAAGCGACGGGCCAGGATTTACCAAAGTACGTCACTCCTTTAATGTAGTCAGCGGCAGTCGCGACGCATGAGGTTCCGATGATTCCCAATGTAAACGCCAACGCTGCAAAATGACGCCTACAGAGAAGCGATAGCCGCAATCGATCAAGGGAGGGCATTGATTTCATTCAATATGAAGGAGAGATTGCGATCATCATTGCCTTTTCCTGCTTGTTTCGGATTCAAACTGCAGTTAGAGTCCAATGTAAGTTCCACAGGAAGGCCTTGGGTCTTCTCGGGTACCGGCACATTAAGCAGAACTGGGCCGCTGATTCGATACTCCTGCACACTGGCAAGGCGACCATCGAGTGCGGCCCGAATTTGGCAGCCACGCTTTGTTTTAAACATCTCAGGCTTGATGTGGCCGGACACCACAATGGTCTTTCCTTTTGCCAGCACCATTGCCCGCAAGCGAGGGCCCACCCACGCAAATGAACTTTGGCCGTCGCGCTCCACACCATGCACGCCCGCTACAAGCCGAAGTGAATCGCCTTCTCCTGCAGCTATGCGGGACGGTATTCCGCCTCCAGTATCAAGCTTGCGATTGAGTTCTTGAATGTCCGCCAGATGCAGACCGGGTTGGCCCAAGGTGCCTCGCACGTCTCCAATTTGGGTGAAGTCGTAGAGATGCACTTCTGCAAGACGCAGGTCGCCAGCGCTGCTTGAAATAACCAAGTCGGTATCAACGTTCGCGACAGGAAATGAAAGCTTCACCCACGACTCGCCTGCACCGATTTCGGCACTTCGTTCCTGATCTGCATAGCGAGCCTTGATTGTTCCTGGTCCAGTTAGGCGCATACGTAGAGTCGCCAACTTGGTCATTGCGCGTAAGGTAAGGGCTTCGCGGACGTTTTGGGTGATGCTGGCACCCTGAGGCAGCATTGCGGATGCTGGTCCTTTTTGCGCCAACGTCGCCCCGCCTTTGAATTGCCATCCTTTCTTTCCGAGGGAGAAGAATCCGTTGAATAGCATGCTCGCGTCATAGTCGCGAGCCCCCCAAAGTGCATAGCCCGAGCTTAAGCTCAACAAAGGAAGCGCAGCACGTTGCAGAAAATCGCTCAGTTGTTCAGGTTTAATTCGAGCGTTTTGTGTTGCAAGCAGAGAGTTATCTTTAAACAGAAATTGCTCAAGAAAAATTCGATTACTGGTATCCGTCGCCATTTTTTTTTGCATATAGGCAAATCGCTCCAGCACTTTGTCTGCCTCTTCCAACTCGCCATGATTCTGTGCTCCCATGGCTGGGGCCCAGTAGCTCATCACATAGGGCGACGAGCGCACCTGATAGCTGGCCTTGTGGCTAAACCAGTCTATGCGCCGTTCTCCATCAAAAATGGGATCATCATCAACGCGTGGTTCCAGGCTCAATGGCCTTAGCACCTGGGATGCGCGCGACATAAGTCGATTGGAGAGCTGGTCGTCAAACCAGCGGAAGACCCATGCAAAGTCGGGACTTCGACGCTTTGGGAAAGGGTAGTAGCCAAGCTGTTTGCGTATGGCTGCGTAGCGACCGCGATAGGCTTGATTTGCATGTCGGTTAATCCAAGCGTCGTAACCATAATCCTTGGCGATCTTCCCTGGCAGATGGCCGGCCTCCGCGTCGTCAAGATGCTTGAACACGATCCAAAAATCTTCCCAAGATAAGAAACTCCCACTGGCGCAGCCTCGGGTTGCGGTTTGTATACGTTGCAAGTAGCTCAACCAGTCTGGCATCAACCGGTCGTTACTCAGCAGCATGACGGCCCGTTTATCTCCCGCAAGGTCTTCACCCGGGTAGTGATCATGAAGGTAGCTCAGGCGCATTTGCACTTGCAATTGTTCGGCGCTTGCAGCTCGGCACACGCGAGCTAGGCGTGCAAAGGCGTCAGCATTGATGCGCCCGGGTTGCAAACCTGGTTGAAACTCGCCCCAAGGTACGACCAGAATGACGGTATTGAAGCCGTCAGCGCGAATTTCCTTGAAATCTGCAGCTACACGACTAAGGTCCGAATTCCAGAAGGTTACGGGCGACGCCGCGCCAAAATAGGTCACTCCCTTTAAATATCGAGATGACGCAGCCTCGCTGCTTAATGCCAGGATGGCGAGCAACGCTGTCGCGGCACTGAGGATAAATCGATAGATTCTCAACAAAAGCTCCTTTGGGCACAGGGCCAAGAGTCTAGCGGAGTCGGCGTACAAGCATTGGTTCGATGCGAGGAGAAGATTGCCTGTATGCGGTCGCGTAAATTTTCAGCTTTACGAAAATAGAAAAAGCCGGGCAAGCCCGGCTTTTTCATGAGTGCTTTGCAGCTCAGTGGCCAGAGGCACCTGATGCGCCGAAGCCAGTCTCAGAACGGATCTGCTGAGCTTTGAAGTCAGCGCGTTCTTTGGCTGCATTGGGGCTGCGGTCCAGAATCGAGAACAGCCAGACACCTACGAAGCCGATGGTCATGGAGAACAAGGCTGGGGAAGCATAAGGGAACCAAGCAGAACCCTTGGGATAGCCCAGAGTCGCTTCCCAGACGGATGGCGATACCACGGTCAGGCCAACGGAAGAGATCAGGCCCAAGAAGCCGCCAATCACAGCGCCCTTGGTCGTGCAGTCTTTCCACAGCACAGACATGAACAGCACAGGGAAGTTAGCCGACGCTGCAATCGCGAAGGCCAGTGCGACCATGAACGCAATGTTTTGCTTTTCGAAGGCGATACCCAGTGCAACAGCGAGGATGCCCAGACCGACCGTCGTATAACGAGAAACTTTCAGTTCCTTGGCGCTGTCGGCCTTGCCCTTCATGAACACGGTGGCATACAGGTCATGTGACACAGCAGAAGCACCAGACAATGTCAGGCCAGCCACCACGGCGAGGATGGTCGCAAATGCCACGGCAGAGATGAAGCCGAAGAACACGTTACCGCCCACAGCTTGTGCCACGCGCACAGCAGCCATGTTGCCGCCGCCCTTCAGTGTACCTTTGACCACGTCAGCGTACTCAGGGTTGGTCAACACCAAAGTGATCGCACCGAAACCGATGATGAAGATCAGCACATAGAAGTAGCCAATCCAGGTGGTGGCCCACAGCACGGATTTACGGGCTTGCTTGGCATCAGGTACCGTAAAGAAGCGCATCAGGATGTGTGGCAAGCCTGCAGTACCGAACATCAGTGCCATACCGAAAGAAATGGCAGAGATGGGGTCTTTGATGAAGCCGCCTGGGCCCATGATGGACAAGCCGATCTTGGCCGCTTCTTCTGCGGATTTGCCACCATTGGCAGCGATGTCAGTCCTGACTTTCACGCCAGCGGCAAAAAGCGCCTCAGGACTGAAGTTGAACTGTGCAAGCACCATAAAGGCCATGAAGGTCACACCAGCCAGCAGCATGCAGGCCTTGATGATCTGCACCCAGGTGGTGGCAGTCATACCGCCGAACAGCACGTAAATCATCATCAGGGCACCGACGATGATCACCGCGAACATGTAATCCAAGCCAAACAGCAATTGGATCAGCTGGCCTGCACCCACCATCTGGGCAATCAGGTAGAACGCCACCACCACCAGCGTGCCAGAGGCAGCAAAGGCGCGAATGGGTGTTTGCTGAAAGCGGTAACCGGCAACGTCGGCAAAAGTGAACTTGCCCAGGTTGCGCAGACGCTCGGCCATCAGGAAGGTGATCAGAGGCCAGCCCACCAGAAAGCCGATCGAGTAGATCAGACCGTCATAGCCGGTGGTCATCACTGCAGCGGAAATGCCCAGAAAGGACGCAGCAGACATGTAGTCACCGGCAATGGCCAAGCCATTTTGGAAGCCTGTGATGCCGCCGCCAGCGGTATAAAAGTCAGCGGCAGACTTGGTCTTGGCTGCGGCCCACTTGGTGATCCACAACGTACCGGCAACAAAGGCGCCGAACATGCCAATGGCGGTCCAGTTGGTTTCCTGTTTGGCTACATTGCCAATGTCAGGGCCAGCGGCAAATACCGCGCCTGCGGCCATCAAGGCCAGCAGAGCGAAGATCAGTTTGTGCAGTGCTTTCATTTGGACGCGTCTTTCAGGATTTCGGCCGTCTCGCGGTCGTATTCACCGTTGGCTCGGCTTACGTAGATCGCCGTGATGACGATTGTGAAAATGATCACGCCCATACCAATGGGGATGCCCAGCGTGGTAACGCCTGCGCCAATAGGTTGTGCGAGAAAAGGCTTGTTGAAAGCAATCAATGCGATATAGCCGTAATAGACAACCATCATCAGAATGGTCAATGTCCAGCCGAAGGCATTGCGCTTTTTCTTCAGCGCGTGGTATTTTGGATTGGCCTCAATTTTGGCCACCACCGAATCACTCATAGGGAACTCCAGTTTGTTTGGATGCGACCGCTGCACCGGGGAATACCGATGCGACGACGGGCGCGAGTGTGGCCAGGGGTGCTGACCTTGCGCTTACTGGGTTTCTCTGAATTTTTGAACGCTCCCTGAGTGGTGCGACTTTCGCCTGGGATGATGTTCAAGGATTACCCTATGGTTGCCGCATTGTGAAATTGAAACAAAGGGTTACCACTTAAGTTGTCAGGCTCTGTAGGGTTCGTGTCAGAAGCGGGTCAGAAGCACCTTCAAAAATCGGTCAGTGCACAAGATTTGTTCCGCACAATTTTTTTTACTGGAGACAACAAATGGCTACATCATCAGCAGGACGCCCGATGTCGGCAGAGGAAAAGAAGGTCATCTTCGCCTCGTCGCTCGGGACCGTATTTGAGTGGTACGACTTTTATCTGTACGGATCTTTGGCTGCCATCATTGCCAAGCAGTTCTTTGCGGGCCTGGATGAAGGTTCAGCCTTCATTTTCGCGTTGTTGGCTTTCGCTGCGGGTTTCATCGTGCGCCCCTTCGGCGCCTTGGTGTTTGGCCGCTTGGGTGACATGATCGGTCGCAAGTACACCTTCTTGGTGACCATTCTGATCATGGGTATGTCCACCTTCATCGTGGGTATCTTGCCGAACTACAACTCCATTGGCGTTGCGGCTCCTGTCATCTTGATTTGTCTGCGCTTGCTGCAAGGTTTGGCCTTGGGCGGTGAGTACGGCGGTGCAGCGACCTATGTGGCCGAGCATTCGCCTCAAGACAAACGAGGTGCTTACACGGCATGGATTCAGACCACTGCCACATTGGGTCTGTTTTTGTCGCTGATGGTGATTCTGGGAACACGCGTTGCAATTGGTGAAGCCGCTTTTGCTGAATGGGGCTGGCGTGTTCCCTTCATCGTGTCCATTGCTTTGCTGGCCATCTCGGTGTGGATTCGCTTGTCGATGAACGAGTCTCCTGCTTTCCAAAAAATGAAGGCAGAGGGCAAGACATCAAAGGCCCCCATCTCTGAAGCCTTTGGTCAGTGGAAAAACCTGAAGATTGTGATTCTGGCCCTGATCGGTTTAACCGCTGGTCAAGCGGTGGTCTGGTACACCGGTCAGTTCTATGCCCTGTTCTTCTTGACGCAGGCCCTGAAGGTGGACGGTGCGACAGCCAATCTGCTGGTCGCTGCATCCCTGATCATTGGTACACCATTCTTCATCGTGTTTGGTGCACTGTCTGACAAAATTGGGCGCAAGATGATCATCATGGCAGGCTGCTTGATTGCTGCTTTGACCTACTTCCCCGTGTTTGAAGCCTTGACTAAAGCGGCCAATCCTGCGTTGTACGAAGCACAGCAAAAGAACAAAGTGTTGGTCACCGCCAACCCTGAAGAGTGCTCTTTCCAGTTCAATCCAACTGGTACTGTGAAATTCACCAGCTCTTGCGACATTGCCAAGCAAGTGTTGGCCGGCGCATCGGTGAGCTACGAAAATGCTGCGGGCGCACCAGGTTCAGTGGCTTCTATCAAGATTGGCGAAACTGTGGTTGAGAGCTACTCAGCCAAGGGTTTGCCTGCTGCAGAAGCCAAAGCCAAAGGTGATGCCTTCAAGAAGGCCGTGGCCGACACGCTCAAAGCAGCAGGCTACCCAGCCAAGGCTGACCCAGCCCGCCAGAACAACGTGATGATCATCATCATCCTGACTTACCTGGTGATTCTGGTGACGATGGTGTACGGCCCTATTGCCGCAATGTTGGTGGAACTGTTCCCCACAAAAATCCGCTACACCTCCATGTCTTTGCCCTACCACATCGGTAACGGTTGGTTTGGTGGCTTGCTGCCTACCACGGCCTTTGCTATCGTGGCGCAGACCGGTAACATGTACAACGGCCTGTGGTACCCGATCATCATTGCCTCCATGACCTTTGTGGTCGGCATGCTCTTCGTGAAAGAAACCAAGGACGTGGACATTTACGCCAACGACTGATGGCTGACTAAGCGTCGCAGGGGGCACCCTGTGTCATAAGATTGAAAGGGCCTTCCTATTATTGGAAGGCCTTTTTAATGAGATAACCTGTATTTAATTGGAGAACAACATCATGTGGAAGATTGCTCTTGGATTCATTGCTTTTGCGGCCTTGTCCTTATTTGTCATCATGAAAGGTGGCGACAAATTAGACATGGGTGGCGAGCAACACGGTGCAGAGGCAGCGCACGCGCCTGCCCCTACGGCGAACGCTTCGGCCCCCGCTGCAGTAGAAGCTGCCTCAGCGCCCGCCGCTGCGGCATCTGCAGCCGAGCCTGCTGCGAGTGCAGCTAAATAGCGTGAGCAAGCTAGCGACGAAACTTGCCGTCGCTGCCAATGATGGATAGATCGGCAAAATCCAGCCCGGTGTGATCATCCGGGCCATAGGAAATATCCAGGCCGCCAATGTCAAGTTTGCGCATGCTTTCCAACGCAGACTGAACTTTTTCACGTGTGAACTTCGGTCCTGCTTTGCGCAGGGCCTCAATCAGCACCTTGGCCCCTGCAAAACCCTCCAGCATTGCGGGGCTGACACCTTCCAGTTTTTGCGCCCGTGCTAGCTCTTGAGCCTCTTTGACAAGCGGATAGGCAATAGAACGCTCGTTGGGAAACACCTGCGTCACGATCACGCCCTGCGCCTGAGTGCCCAGGCTGGTGATGAAACCGCTCGAAGCGTTGTTGGAAAGGGTAACCACCTGTGCATTGGAGCCTGCGGCGCGCAATGCCCGTACGCCCTCAACCACAGCAGAGCCTGACCCCAGCATAAAGACGGCCTGCGCGTTGGCGCGGGCAATCGCAGGGGCAATGGCCGAAAAATCGGGCTTGGCGCGGTCAAACTTGTCCGCCGTCAGCGGCTGAATCTTGGCGGCTGCCAGACCTTTTTGGGCCCCCACCATCGCATCGGCACCAAAACTGTCATCCACCTGAACCAGTGAAATACGCTGAATGCCCACGGAAACTAAGTGTTGTACGGCCTTTTCAGCCTCACGCTGGTAGGTTGCCCGGACGTTGAAAACATGCTTCTTGACGGGTTGATGCAGCAGCATGGCACCTGTTGACGGTGCAACCAACGCCACCCCGTGCTTGTCCAACAAAGGAATGATGGCTTCGGTGTGCGGCGTGCCCCGGTTCAAGAACAGAGCCAAAACCTCTTCAACCTCGATCAACTGCTGGGCATTCGTGGCCGCTAGCTTCGGGTCAAATTTGTCGTCCAACGAGATGAGTTCAATCTTCTGACCATGGATACCGCCCCGGCTGTTGACGGCGTTGATCAGCAGTTGCGCGCCAAGGGTGGTTTCCTTCACCCCCGCGCCCACTGCGCCCGTGAAGCCTGCTGTTTGCCCAATGCGAATCTGCGCAGGGGTCGAATGTGCCGCCAAGAGCGCCAGGGCAGTGAGACAAATACGGGCAAAACGGTGCATGCAAGCCTTTAGAGGGTCCGGGCAAGGAAGCTTAGCCGGATTTTCTAGGAATTTACAAGAGTTTGCACGCTACAGGCGCGATCACCATAGCCCTAGAATGTCTGCCCCCACTACCGAAAAGCACTCTATGTCCCAGGCACCCATCCGCATCCGCGGCGCGCGTCAGCACAATCTGAAAAACCTGGATCTGGACATTCAAACGGGTGAACTCACGGTGGTCACTGGCGTCAGCGGCTCGGGCAAGTCCAGCCTGGTATTTGACACGCTGTACGCCGAAGGCCAGCGCCGCTATGTGGAGACCTTCTCGGCCTATGCGCGCCAGTTTCTGGACCGTATGGACAAGCCCGCCGTAGACCGCGTGGACGGCGTGCCGCCCGCCATTGCCATCGACCAGACCAACCCGGTGCGCAGCTCGCGCTCCACGGTTGGCACCATGACGGAGTTGAATGATCACATCAAGCTGTTGTTTGCCCGCGCGGGGGCGCTGTTTGATGCGCAAACGGCACAAGCGGTGCAGCATGATTCACCGGAGACGATTTATGCGCAGTTGCAAAAGCGCGCAGAGGCGGGCGATCCTCGAGTAGTCCTGACTTTTCCGGTGGAATTGCCTGCCAACACTTCAGCCGCCGAAGTCGAACAATGGCTGTCCGCAAGCGGTTTCACCAAAGTGCAAGCCGAGCGCGAAGTCGCCACGCCCACCGGGCCAAGGAAGATGCTGGATGTGGTGGCCGACCGCTTCCGCTTGTCCAATGCAGAAAAAGCGCGCGTGATCGAGGCCATCGAGACGGCACTCAAGCGCGGTGGTGGTCGGCTCAATGTGTATGCACTGAAGGAAGACGCCGAGCCCGACATGTGGCGGTATTCCACCGGCCTGCATTGCCCCGACAGCGACCGACGTTACGCCGACCCCATCCCCTCGGCCTTCTCGTTCAACTCGGCTGTGGGTGCCTGCGAGGTCTGCCGAGGCTTTGGCCGTGTGATCGGCGTGGACTACAACCTGGTCATCCCCAACGACAAGCTGACCCTGCGCGCCGGGGCCATCAAGCCGATGCAAACGCCGGCTTGGCAGGAGTGCCAGGACGATTTGATGCGGCATGCCGAAATCGCAGGTATCCCGCGTGACACGCCCTGGAACAAGTTGACACCTGAGCAAAAGCATTGGGTCATCGGTGGCACACCCAGCTACCGGGAAGGCCAGTGGGGCAAGCAATGGTACGGCGTCAAACGCTTCTTCGCCTACCTGGAAAGCAAAGCCTACAAAATGCACATTCGGGTGATGCTGTCCAAGTACCGCAGCTACACCCCGTGCGAGACTTGCGGAGGCGCACGACTCAAGACCGAGAGTTTGTTGTGGCGCATTGGCTCCAAAGAACTGGCAGATAGCGTGCTTCCGCCGGAGAAGCGATTCATGCCGCAGGGCGTGCAGTGGAGCCGCGCACAACTGGAATCCTTGCCCGGCTTGTGCCTGCATGACCTGATGCAGTTACCCATCGACAAGCTGCGTCGCTTCTTTGGCAACATCGAAGCCCCAGTCGATACCGCTGATGCGGCAGCACTCAAGATGCTGATGGAAGAGGTCACCACCCGCCTGCGCTACCTCAGCGATGTCGGCATCGGTTACCTCACGCTAGACCGCCAGAGCCGCACGCTGTCTGGCGGTGAAGTTCAACGGATTAACCTGACAACGGCGCTGGGCACTTCGCTTGTCAATACCTTGTTTGTCCTCGACGAACCCAGCATTGGCCTGCACCCACGCGACATGCACCGCATCACCGAAGCCATGCTGCGCCTGCGCGATGCGGGGAACACCTTGGTGGTGGTGGAGCATGACCCAGCAGTGATGGTGGCCGCAGACCGCATCATCGACTTTGGACCAGGCCCTGGCGAGCGCGGAGGGCAGATTGTGTTCGACGGCACGGTCAACGACTTGCGCAGCGCAGAGACCTTGACCGGTGCTTACCTCGGGGCGCGCAAACATGTTGGTTTTGGCTTCAAACGCATGGTGACCGACAACACCCCTCGGCTGATCCTGGAAGGCGCACGCGAGCACAACCTGAAGAACCTGAACATCGAGTTCCCGCTGCAACGCCTGGTGTGCGTGACCGGCGTCAGCGGTTCGGGCAAGTCCAGTTTGATTCAAGACGTGCTCGCCCCCGCGCTGACACGCCACTTTGGCCGCGCCACCGAGTCCCCTGGCCTGCACGACCGCCTGCTGGGTGCTGACCACCTGGCCGATGTGGTGTTTGTGGATCAGTCTCCCATTGGCAAGACCGCCCGCTCCAACCCGGTGAGCTATGTGGGGGCGTGGGACAGCATTCGCGAGTTGTTTGCCACGGCGCCGCTGTCGCGTCAACGCAGCTACACCGCCAGCAAGTTCAGCTTCAACAGTGGCGACGGCCGCTGTGCGCTGTGCGGTGGATCAGGCTTTGAGCATGTGGAGATGCAGTTCTTGAGCGACGTGTACCTGCGCTGCCAGGACTGCAATGGCCAACGTTACCGGCCTGAAATCCTGGAAGTGCAGATCGAGCGCAAGGGCCGCATGCTGAACGTGGCCGACGTGCTGGACCTGACGGTCAGCGAGGCTGCTACGCTTTTTGACGCAGATCGTGACGTCCTACGTGCCTTGGCGCCCATTTCTGACGTGGGTTTGGAGTACGTCAAGCTTGGCCAGCCGGTGCCGACCTTGTCGGGCGGCGAGGCACAGCGCCTGAAGCTGGCAGGCTTCCTGGCGGCTGCGTCCAAGGCGTCCAGTAACAGCAAGCAGGGCCTGGCACGCAAAGGCACGCTGTTCCTGTTTGACGAACCCACCACCGGTTTGCACTTTGACGACATTGCCAAGCTGATGCGCGCGCTGCGCCGCCTGCTGGACGCAGGCAATTCGCTGATCGTGATCGAGCACAACCTGGATGTGATCCGCGCCAGCGACTGGCTGATTGACTTGGGGCCGGAGGGCGGCGATGTTGGTGGCCATGTGGTGGCTGAGGGCACACCGGAAGAACTGCGAGAGCACCCCACTTCGCACACGGCCAAAGCCTTGCGCGATTACGACGTCACTCTGGGCGCAGGCGTCTTGCTGGCACAGGACAAATTGGCAAGCTACGCCGTGCTCAAGCCAGTGGTTTCCCCCAACATTCAGATCGTGCATGCGCGTGAACACAACCTGAAAAACCTGTCGGTGGACATCCCGCGCGGCAAGTTCAATGTGATCACCGGCGTCAGCGGATCGGGCAAATCCACGCTGGCGTTTGACATCCTGTTCAACGAAGGCCAGCGCCGCTACCTGGAAAGCCTGAACGCCTACGCGCGCAGCATTGTGCAACCCGCAGGGCGCCCCGAGGTGGATGCGGTTTACGGCATCCCCCCCACGGTGGCCATCGAACAACGCCTGAGCCGGGGCGGGCGCAAGAGCACCGTAGGCACCACCACCGAGGTCTGGCATTACCTGCGCCTGCTTTACGTCAAGCTGGGTACACAGCACTGCATCCACGATGGCGCGGCTGTGCAACCGCAAACGCCTGACAGCATCGTCGCGCAGTTGATGAAGAACTTCAAAGGTCAGCATGTTGGCCTCTTGAGCCCGCTGGTGATGAACCGCAAAGGTGTGTACACCGAGTTGGCCGACTGGGCTCGTCCACGCGGCTACACCCACTTGCGCGTGGACGGCAACTTCCTGCCAACAACTGCCTTTCCGCGCATCGACCGGTTCAAGGAACACACGATTGAGCTTCCGGTGCTGAGCCTGGACATCACCCCTGCCAACGAAACTTTGTTGCGGCAATACCTGACAGTGGCCTTGGAGCATGGCAAGGGCGTTGTTCATGTGCTGAGCGATTTAGACGGCCTGCGTGCCGCCATGATCGCTGGCACGCCCACAGCAGGCATTGGCAAGCTGCACGTGTTCTCGACCCAACGCGCCTGCCCCGTCTGCGCGACCAGCTACGCCGAACTAGACCCACGCCTGTTCAGTTACAACAGCAAGCACGGCTGGTGCCCGGATTGTGTTGGCACCGGGGTGCGCCTGTCCAAAGAGCAGCGCAAGGCACTGGACGATTCCGTGCGGGATGACGACAACAAAGGGCGCGAGCAAACCTTTGCCGAACCCGAGTTGGACGACGTCAGCGACAGCGCCTGCCCCAGTTGCGCGGGCACCCGCCTCAACAAAACGGCACGCGCCGTGCGCTTTGGCATACAGGGCGCGGAGGGTGGTGGCCAGCCCATCACCGACATTGCCAGTTTGAGCGTGAGCGACATCCGCGTCTGGGCCGACGGCTTGGCACTTCTTGGGCGTGACGCCGACATCGCGCGCGACCTGGTGCCCGAAATCCAGGGTCGCCTAAGCTTTCTCGAAGAGGTGGGCCTAGGCTACTTGACACTGGACCGAGGTGCTCCTACGCTCAGCGGTGGCGAGGCGCAACGCATCCGCCTCGCTGCACAACTGGGCAGCAACCTGCAAGGCGTCTGCTATGTGCTGGACGAGCCCACCATCGGCCTGCATGCGCGTGACAACCAGATCCTGCTGAACGCGCTGCAAAAACTCAGTGACAAGGGCAACACCTTGGTGGTGGTCGAGCACGACGAAGATACCATCCGCCGCGCTGAACACATCATCGATATTGGACCCAGCGCCGGTAAACGCGGTGGCCGTGTGGTGGCACAGGGCACTGCACAGGACGTGATGGACTGCGAGGAGTCGCTCACCGGGCGTTACCTATTGCATGCGATGAAGCACCCACTGAAGGCAAGACGCGAGACGGCATCGGTTCCCCAATTGCAAATCCAGGGCGCGCAATTGCACAATTTGCAGTCGGTTAACGCCAGCATTCCGCTTGGCCGCCTGGTGGCCGTCACTGGTGTCAGCGGTTCAGGCAAGTCCACGCTGGCCCGCGATGTGCTGATGCTGAATGTGCACGCCGCCGTCAGTCAGCGCAGCACCAAGGCTGGACGCGAGGCCGATGAAGCGGGCATGCACCCTGCCTGGGTCGCCTGCCAATCGCTCGATGGCTACCAAAGCATCGACCGTGTGCTGGAAGTGGACCAAACCCCCATCGGCAAAACGCCACGCTCCTGCCCAGCGACCTACATCGGGTTTTGGGACACGGTGCGCAAACTGTTTGCCGACACGCTGGAAGCCAAGGCACGTGGCTACGCGGCGGGGCGCTTCAGCTTCAACACGGGCGAGGGCCGCTGCCACAACTGCGAAGGCCAGGGCGTGCGCACCATCGAGATGAGCTTTCTGCCCGACGTGAAAGTCCCCTGCGAAAGCTGCCACGGCGCACGCTTCAACCCCGAAACCCTGGCCGTCACCTGGCGAGGCAAAAGCATTGGCGATGTGCTGCAAATGGAGGTAGACGAGGCGGTGGACTTCTTTGCAGCCATGCCCAATATCAGCCATCCGCTGCAACTGCTCAAAGACGTGGGCCTGGGCTACCTGACGCTGGGGCAACCCTCACCCACGCTCAGCGGCGGCGAAGCCCAGCGCATCAAGCTGGTCACAGAACTTAGCAAAGTGCGCGACGACGTGACCCGTCGGGGGCAGAAGCCGCCGCATACGTTTTACGTGTTGGATGAACCCACGGTTGGCTTGCATATGGCCGACGTGGAAAAGCTCATCAGCGTGTTGCACCGCCTTGTCGATGGTGGCCACAGCGTGCTGGTGATCGAGCACGACCTGGATGTGATCGCCGAGGCCGATTGGGTGATTGACCTGGGGCCAGAGGGTGGGCAGGCGGGCGGGCGTGTGGTGGCGGCGGGGACGCCGGAGGCGTTGATAAAACGGGAGACTCACACAGGACTGGCTCTCAAAACTGTGCTCACGCGGTCGTCGTAGGTTTAATCATCCAATGTTTTTCAAATCCATGCCACGAGAGTGCCGCCAAAATCAGGGTGCACCCAAGAGTTGCTGTAAGCAGAGTCTTCCCTTGCCACGGCGTCTTTTCCAGCAGGGTCAACAGAATTGGAATGTGCCAAAGGTATATCCCATAGCTGATTTCCCCCAGGTACCGTAACGGGCGCATGATCCACCCGCCGTCAATGGGCAACATCACCACACAGGCGATCAAGCAGGCGAAACCGGCACAGGCCAGGGGGCGCCAGAGAATGATGGACAGGCAGCTTTTCCAATACTGGGCCTCAGGCACGGCGGTCAGGCTTGCCAGCGTCAGCAGTGCGGCGGCGGCAGCGGCCCACGCGGCAAGGCGCTGGGGGCTGTAAGCGAGGTGGCCGCCGTGCAGCAGCTTGGCAATACAGATGCCAAACACAAACTCATCCAGCGTACCCGGCAGCTGAGACGCATAGATGAACTGCAGCATCGGGTTACTGCTGCCTGGCAGAAATACCAAGGTGCTGCCAAAGCGCCATGCCAGGCCGATGCTGGCCCAGACTGCAAACACCTTCCAGAGGGGGCTGCGGGCAATCCACGGTGTGGCGATGGCAATCAGTACGTAGAACTGCATCTCCAGGCCAACAGACCAGTTGGGTGAGTTGATGCTGCCATGGGTTTCGTGCCACAGGTTGTGCACGAAGCCCAAGTGCGACAGGATGTGCCACACAGGCATCCAGGCCAGGCGCAATACGTCGGGGTTCACCAGAAACATATAGGCGGCCATCGTGGCCAGGTACAGCGGTACGATGCGGCGCAGGCGGCGCTCAAAATAGGCTTGGCGCCATTCGCCGCCCTTCGCATGCCCATTCAGCGCGGTGTGGCTGATCACAAAGCCACTGATCACCAGGAACAGGTCCACGCCCACCCAGCCAGTTTTGGGCAACTCGGCCAGGCCACCACTTGGGAATCCGGGCCACTCCCGATGTGCGAGGACGTGATAAAAAACCACCAGCAGCGCAGCAAACCCGCGCAAGACGTCAATCAGGGGGAAGCGCTGCATGCGTGCTTAGAACCTAGGCAAATCCGGGAACGCCATCTTGCCCCCTCGAACCAATTCCTTCCCATACTCCGCGCAGCGGTGTAGCGTAGGAATCACCTTGCCCGGGTTCAGCAAGCCCGCCGGGTCAAAGGCCCGCTTGACGCCAAACATCTGCTCGTTCTCTTCCGGCGCAAACTGCACACACATGCTGTTGAGTTTTTCAATGCCAACGCCGTGCTCGCCGGTGACGGTGCCGCCCATGGCGACGCTGGTTTCCAGGATGTCGGCGCCGAAGAGCTCACAGCGGTGTAACTGATCGGGGTCATTTGCATCAAACAAGATCAGCGGGTGCAGGTTACCGTCGCCTGCGTGGAACACATTGGCGCAGCGCAGGCCGTATTTCTTTTCCATCTCGGCAATCGCCAGCAGGATGTCGGCCAGGCGCTTGCGCGGGATGGTGCTGTCCATGCACATGTAGTCGGGGCTGATGCGGCCGCTGGCCGGAAAGGCGTTTTTGCGGCCGCTCCAGAACTTGAGCCGCTCGGCCTCGTCACGGCTTACCGATATGGCGGTGGCACCTGCGCCGCGCAGCACGGCGCTCATGCGCTCGATTTCTTCGGCCACCTCTTCGGGGGTGCCGTCGCTCTCGCACAGCAGGATGGCTTCGGCGCTCAAGTCGTAGCCTGCATGCACAAAGTCCTCTACCGCAGCGGTCATGGGTTTGTCCATCATCTCCAGGCCGGCCGGGATGATGCCTTGGGCGATCACGGCGGCCACAGCGTCGCCCGCTTTGCGCAGGTCGTCAAAGCTGGCCATGATGCAGCGGGCCAGTTGAGGCTTTGGCACCAGTTTGACGGTGACTTCGGTGATCACAGCTAACATGCCTTCGCTGCCCACGATCAGTGGCAGCAGGTCAAAGCCTGGTGTGTCCAGCGCGTCACTGCCAAACTCAACGGCGTCGCCTTCTATGGTGAAGCCTTTGACCTTGATCACGTTGTGTAGCGTCAGGCCGTATTTCAGGCAATGCACGCCGCCAGAGTTTTCCGCCACATTGCCGCCAATGGTGCAGGCGATCTGGCTGCTGGGGTCGGGTGCGTAATACAGGCCAAGCGGCGACGCTGCTTCGCTGATGGCCAGGTTGCGCACACCGCATTGCACCACGGCGGTTCTGCTGTGCAGATCCATCTTCAGGATGCGGTTGAAGCGTGCCATGGACAGGGTCACGCCGGTGGCGTGTGGCATGGCACCGCCTGACAAGCCTGTGCCTGCGCCGCGCGCCACCACGGGGACGTTCAGGGCATGACAGGCGCGCAGCACGCCTTGCACCTGCTCGTAGGTTTCGGGCAGGGCAACCACTAAGGGGCGCTGGCGGTAGGCCGTTAGCCCGTCGCACTCGTAAGGCACGGTGTCTTCAGGGGTCCAGAGTACAGAATGATCAGGTAATACTGCCTTTACGGCACGTACCACCTTGGTTTGTAGCTCTGATTTTGATAGTGTTGGGCTGGCTGTGGAGGCTTCCATGGTCAGGCGGCTTTCGATGTGATCAGCAAGGTGGTGACTTTAGGGCGTTTACGGCTTTTGCGGATTGAGCAATTTGATGCGGACAGTTGAAAACACTTCAGATGGGGACCGTCAATTCAGGCTCACAGCAAACTGTTTTTCAGCCATTCGGCAAAGGCAGCGCACTCCCATCGGTCCATGGTACCCGTGCGCCAACACAGGTAATGCGCATGCGGGCTGGGTACAGACCGGGTTGAAATGCGTACCAGGCTGCCGCGTTCCATCCAGGGGGCGCCCAGTTTTAATCTCACCAAGCCGACACCCAGACCTTCAGCGGCTGCGTCGCACATCAACCCAATGTCGTTAAAGGTTGAGCCGTCCGGTGGCTCGGCATGGTCGATGCCATGCGCGATAAACCAGGTTCGCCAGGGCTCCAGCGGGCTCTTCAATAGCTTGGCCGACTGCAAGGCTTCAATGCTGTCCAAAGGGCCGTGGCGTTCCAGATATTCGGGCGAGGCCAGCGGTGTTACCTCGTCCGTCATCAGGCAAACATGCTCTACATCCGCATAGCGGCCCGTGCCAAAACGTATTGTCAGATCAGCATCTTCGGCCACCACGTCCAGCAAGGGAATGCTGACCTGCAGGGTGATGTCGATCTCCGGGTAGCGGTCAATAAAGCTGCGCAGGCGTGGCATCAGGATGGACCGACTGAAGGTGGGGGTAACCGCCAGCTTCAGCTTGCGCTTGCTTTGGTTGTTGTCTTTGCCGGGGAAGCGTTCCAGGATAGACAGGCCTTCGCGCACATGGGCCAGGTATTCGCTGCCATCACTGGTCAGGGAGAAATCCGCTCGGCCGAACAGCTTGGTGCCGATGGCGTCTTCGAGCTGCTTGACGCGGTGGCTGACAGCGCTGGGGGTGACAAAAAGCTCTTCCGCCGCTAAGGTAACGCTACGCAGCCGCGCCAGCGTCTCAAAGGTGACCAAACATTGAATAGGCGGTATACGTCTGTTACTGGCCCCCACGCTTGCCGCTTCGCATGCTGCGCTGCCCCCGAACGGGGTAGATGCCCCGTCTTCTCCGGTCCGTGGGGCCGTGCCTTGCTTGGGGCGGCCCGGCGCTGCGGCTAGCCCTCCCATGCCCACCGTCTCCATTGCAACGCTAGCCATGTTGTCCCTTTAATTGACGATCATTTGAAAATCACAGTCTTGTGCCCATTCAGCAGCACCCGGTGCTCACTGTGCCATTTGACGGCACGTGCCAACACTTGGCTTTCAGTGTCGCGGCCCATGGCCGTCAGGTCTTCCACCGTCTTGCTGTGGTCTGCGCGTGCCACGTCTTGTTCGATGATGGGGCCTTCATCCAGATCTGCTGTCACGTAGTGGGCCGTCGCACCAATCAGTTTGACACCACGCTCGTGCGCTTGGTAGTAGGGTTTAGCCCCTTTGAAGCTGGGTAAAAAACTGTGGTGGATATTGATGGCACGCCCGGCTAATTTACGGCACAAGTCGTCGCTCAAGATCTGCATGTAACGCGCCAGCACGACCAGTTCTGCACCTTCGCTCTCGATGATTTCAAACTGCCTGGCCTCGACTTGGGCTTTGGTGGCAGCGGTGACGGGCAGATGGTGAAACGGCACGTTGTAGCTGGCTGCCAACTGGTAAAACTCGCGGTGGTTGCTGATGATGGCGCGAATGTCCAGCGGCAACAAACCACTTTTCCAGCGAAACAGCAGGTCGTTCAGGCAGTGCCCCTCTTTACTGACCAGCAGCACGGTGCGCATGGGCTGGGTGGTGGCATGCAGCTTCCAGTTCATCTGAAAGCCCTCTGCAAACAAGCCCAGTTGCAATTGAAGATCTGCTGCGTTCAGTTGACCGCATGCAAACTGCACGCGCATGAAGAACAGGCCCGTGCCGTGGTCGTTGTACTGCGCCGCTTCTTCGATGTTGCCGCCACGCTCCAGCAAAAAGCCAGATACAGCATGAACAATGCCCGTGCGGTCGGGGCATGACAGGGTCAGGATATAGGTGGAACTCATGGGGCAGGATTGTCGCAGCATGGCGAACTGGTCCTTGGCGCGTGCCGAAATGAAACTCAGTTTGCCCTCTGGTGCGTCAAACAGAGGGCAAACAGACCGATCAAACCCTTGGTGGGGGTCTCGCTCCCCTGTTTGATCGGTCTTGATCAGTGCTTAAAACTGGTGGTGCAAGCCAACAGCCATCACTTGTGGGCTGAAGCCCTTGGTGCCATTGGCGATGCCCATGCCGCCGTTCAGGCCCCATGCAGATGCGCTGTTGTTGTTCATCTTGGAGTACTGTGCGTACAACCAGCTGCGCTTGGACAGCTTGTAGGTATAGCCCAGTGCCAGCGTGTTGGCCTTGGCGCCGTTCAAACTGCCCGAGCTGGCCTTGAGTTGCGCCCAGCTCACATCCACTGCATTGGGGCCAAAGTCCCAACGCGTGTTGATGGCAAAGGTGCTCATGTCGCAACCATTGACATTGCCTGCCGCCAAGCAGGCGCTGGAATTGCTGGTCTTGCCATAGTTCACGCCGACCACACCGGGGGCGATGTTGTAACGTCCGGCCAGCATCCAGGTGGTTTGATTGGAGTCGCCTGCAAACGTGCCTGCGGTGGTGCCCAGCACGGTGGTGGTGTACTTCTGATAACCCGCGCCCACATACATGGGGCCGTTTTCGTATTGCAGGTTAGCGCCAGTGGTTTTGGCGTCATTCTTCGTGGCATTCGTGCCTTCGGCGCCAAAGCTGTAGGCCAGCTCACCCTTCAAGCCGGACATATTGGGTGTACGGTAGCGAACGGCATTGTCATAAAAACCGCCCCAGCCCGTCTTGCCAGTCAGTGCGGTGTGCTGTTGCAGGATAGAAGCGCCCATGGAGCCCAAGCCCAGTCCCCCGATACCTGGATCAGAGGCCAAGTAGACCCAGAACATGGGCATGTACATCTTGCCGAGGGATACCTCACCAGCGTTTGTGCTGCCCACGCTGACATGGCTGCCACGGTTAAAGGCAAATGCGTTATTGGTGCCACCGGTGCCCGTGTCGACATTTAAAGCCCCCTCCATTTGAAAGCCTGCTTTCAGGCCGCCACCCATGTCCTCGACGCCGCGAAAGCCCAGGCGTGATCCACTGTACGAACCACTTTGCATCAAGGTGCGCGTGCCCGAGGGGTCAAATTTGCCAGACACCAGGCCGCCGTCAATCCGGCCATAAATCGTGACGGAAGATTGAGCGGCAGCCGCGCTACTCAGTACGGTCAGCACAGCGGCTGAAATCCAATGGCGATGAAACATAAATATCTCCTGATTGAGTTTGAAACTGACAACAGCTCACCAGGGTGTGAGTCAGTTGCGGTGCTTGATTTGTTTACTCACGCAATGTTAGCGGTAACATTGCGTGAGTCGGAGTTTCGCCAAATTTGCGATGAGGTGCAACTGGGCTAACCCTGATGCGCAGATAAACCGATTTGACTTCGCGAAAGTGTTGCGAAACTGAAACGCGTTGGCGCTGCCGACCGTGAACTCAAGTGCTGGCGCGGTGCACAACCTGCGGTTGAAGCGCCTGTGCGGTCAATTCGTCTTGGCCGGCGGGGGCGGGCTTGCCCAGAGCAGCCAGAACCTGGGCAGCGGCCGCCTGACCGATGCGGTAGCGTTGCGGCTCAACGCTACTGATTCCCCCACCCAGTTGAGCTGACAGGGGAAAGTTGCCAAAGCCCAAGAGCGCAAGTTGCCCGGGCACGTTCAATTGCTGGGACTGCGCTTGCAAGTAAGCGCCGATGGCAAGGTGGTCATTGGCAAACGCAATGGCACGGGGTAGCGGCAATGTGCCCATGAGTTGCAGGCTGAGACGTCCTGCGGCCATGGGTTCGATGGCGGGAGCCGCCACGCGCGATACCTTGCAGCCCTTGTGTTTGGCATGTGCCACAAAACCTTTGCCTCGCTCGTGTGCCCGAAAGTCAGCCGGCTCACCGCTGTCCACGTAGGCCAGATCCTGGTAGCCCTGGTCCACCAGATGCTGCGCCATCATGGCGCCAACTGCATGATGATCAAACCCGACCTGGATAAATTCAGCATGCCGTGGTGACTTGTCCCAAATCTCCAACACGGGCGTGCCCTTGTCGCGAGCAGCTCTCATCATGGCGACGGTGCCTCCGCTGTGTTTGCGGCCCACAATGATCAAGGCCGATGGCAGCCAGCCCAGCATGGTGCGGACCTGTTCTTCTTCGCGCTCCAGGCTGTAGTTGGTGGCGGCAAGCAGCAGTTCATATCCTGTGCCCTGAAAGCTGTCACATAAAGCCTGCACGGTTTCGGCAAAAGCCGAATTCCCAATTTTGGGAATCACAGCCGCAATAACCAGTGACTTTCCGCTGGCCAGACTGCCTGCCTGTTTATTGGGTGTGTAGCCCGTGGCCACCAGGGCCTCACGAATACGAGCGGACGCCAGCTCTGAAACGCGAGTGGGTTCACGCAAAAATCGTGACACCGTCATGGTGGTGACACCAGCCAAACTTGCCACGTCGACGAGGGTGCTGCGGCCGGTGGCGCGGGTGGTGCTTCTTTTTGGGCTTGCTTTTGAGTCGGGCTTAGGGTTTATCACAATGACAGTGTAGCGAATCCTCGTTAATGTTAGCGCTAACACAAACCCATGCCATTGAATAACGTGCCCCTTAAAACCTTGTCCGAACTGCGCAGCCGCCGCTGGTTTGCTGATACCGGCATGCGCGGTTTTGCGCACCGTCAACGCATGCAGCAGCAAGGTGTGCGGCGCGAAGACATCATGGACCGCCCTATGGTGGCCATCATCAACACCTGGAGCGACCTGTCGCCCTGCCATGCGCACTTGAAAGACCGCGCCGAGGCAGTCAAGCGCGGCATTTTGCTGGCCGGCGCCTTCCCGGTGGAGTTGCCCGCCATGAGTCTGGGTGAAGTCATGGTTAAGCCCACCAGCATGCTTTACCGCAACTTTCTGGCCATGGAGGTTGAAGAATTGCTGCGCAGCTTGCCTTGCGACGGCGTGGTGATATTGGCGGGGTGCGACAAGACCACTCCCGGGACCGTGATGGGGGCTTGCAGCATGGGTATTCCCACGCTGTTTGTGCCCGCAGGCCCCATGTTGAACGACCGATACGTGAAGAACGGCGTCGCCAAAACCGTGGGTGCTGGCACCCATACGCGCATGTTCTGGGACGAATACCAGGCGGGCAAGATTGACGCCAAAGAAATGCAATGTTTGGAAGGTCGCATGACCCGCGCGCCGGGCACCTGCAACACCATGGGCACGGCGTCCACCATGACTTCCATCGTCGAAGCCTTGGGCCTGACCCTGCCAGGTGCAACGTCAATTCCCGCCATGGACGCAGCGCACACCCGCATGTGCACGGATGCGGGCCAGCGCATCGTTGACATGGTTTGGCAAGACCTGACCCCAAAGCGCATCCTCACGCCGGGTGCATTCCATAACGCCATGGCGGTGCAGATGGCACTGGGCGGTTCCACCAATGCATGCGTGCATCTGATCGCCATGGCGCGTCGGGCAGGTGTGCCTTTGACGTTGGATGACATGGATGCCATGGGGCGTCAAATACCGGTACTAGCCAATTTGTTTCCCAATGGCGATCGCCTGATGGAAGATTTCTATTACGCAGGTGGCCTGCCCGCCTTGATGAGCATGCTGCGTCCGTACCTTAAGCTGGATGAGTTGACCGCCACAGGCCAGACGTTGGGGGAATCTTTGGATGGCATCGAGGTGCTGGATGCAGAAGTCATCCGCCCACTCGACCGCCCGGTGGCTCAAACCGCTCTGGCCGTGTTGCATGGCAACCTGGCGCCCAACGGTGCTGTGATCAAACCCAGCGCTGCCACGCCCGCGCTGCTGCAGCACCGGGGCCGCGCTCTGGTGTTCGACAGCCAGCCCGAAATGCTGGCCGCCATGAACGATCCGGAACTCGACTGCGACGCCAACACGGTACTTGTCCTTCGCAACGCTGGCCCCGTGGGTGGCCCTGGCATGCCGGAGTGGGGCAATCTCCCCATCCCCAAGAAATTGCTGCAGGCCGGCGTGCGGGACATGCTGCGCCTGAGCGACGCCCGCATGAGTGGAACGCACTATGGCACCTGCGTCTTGCACATCTCGCCCGAAAGCGCAGTGGGTGGCCCACTCGCGCTTGTGCAAACAGGTGACGAGATCGAGTTGAACCTATCGGCGCGAAAGCTGCATTTGCACGTCAGCGACGAGGTACTCGCCCAGCGCCGCGCAGGCTTACCTGCCCCCAAGGCCGTTGCGCCGAGAGGCTATTTGCGTCTGTACCAGCAGCATGTGCGGCAAGCACATGAAGGCTGTGATTTTGATTTTCTGGACAGCACCGAAGTCCTCCCTGAACCGGTCATATTCTGATGAACAACCCTTTCTTTTCGCTTCTCAATCGCACCGACTTGCCCGCGGGCTATCCAGTCGGCACCTGGGTCATGTCAGCTTCGCCCGTGGTTGCCGAAGCTGTAGGCTGCGCCGGATTCGACTGGGCTGTCATTGACATGGAGCACACGCCGCTGGATTTGATGACCCTCATCAACCTGCTGCAAGCCGTTGCCGGAACCAACATGGTGCCCGTCACCCGCGTGCCTTGGAACGACAGTGTCATGGTCAAGCGCGTGCTGGACGCGGGCGTGCAAACCTTGCTGTACCCCTTTGTGCAAAACCGTGCAGAGGCCGAAGCTGCGGTGTCTGCTGCCAAGTACGCGCCACAGGGCACACGTGGCATGGCCGCCATGAGCCGGGGCTCACGCTTTGGCACGGTTAAGGACTATTTCAAGGTAGCTAACCAAGGCGTGGGCGTCATCGTGCAAATTGAAAGCCCCGACGCGATGGCCCGCTTGGAGGAAATTGTCAGCGTCCCTGGCGTGGATTCGCTCTTTATCGGCCCCGGTGACCTGAGCGGCGCCATGGGCCATGTTGGCGACTTGATGCACCCCGACGTGGTCAAGGTCATGGGCGAAGCTGCTGTGCGTTGCCACAAACTGGGCAAGCCCATCGGCACCGTGGGTGGCACGCCTGAGGCGGTCGCCACCTACCGCAAGCTGGGCTATGACTACCTGGCTGTGGCGTCGGATCTGGGCCTGTTGATGCGCAACTGCGCGTCCATCCTGTCCACCATCCGGTCGCAAGACATCAAGATCCATTCGCAAGGCTATTGAGGTTAAGCAGTGGCCAATGTAGAACTCAAACAAGTCGTCAAATCCTACGACGGCAAAACGCAGGTCATCCACGGGATCGACCTGGAGATCAAGCACGGCGAATTCGTCGTTTTTGTCGGGCCATCGGGCTGCGGCAAATCCACCCTGCTGCGCATGATTGCGGGGTTGGAGACCATCAGCGGCGGCGAGGTCTGCATTGACGGCAAACGCGTCAACGACGAGCCACCACGCAACCGCGACATCGCCATGGTGTTCCAGGACTATGCGCTGTACCCGCACAAGAGCCTGTACGACAACATGGCGTTTGGCCTGCGCCTGCGCGGCACGGATGAGGCGGAAATCAAGCGCCGGGTGATGGACGCCGCCAAGCTGCTGCGCATCGACCACATGCTGGAGCGCAAGCCCGGCGCGCTATCAGGTGGCCAGCGCCAACGCGTGGCCATTGGCCGCGCCATCGTACGCCAGCCCAAGGTGTTTTTGTTTGACGAGCCACTGTCCAACCTCGATGCCCAGCTGCGCGGCGAGATGCGCACCGAGATCAAGAAGCTGCACCAGCGTCTGGGTGCCACCATCATCTACGTCACGCACGATCAGGTTGAAGCCATGACGCTGGCCGACCGGATCGCCGTGCTGAGTGCGGGCCACAAGATGCAGTACGCCTCGCCCGCCGAGATCTACAACACGCCAGCGGCCGTGTTTGTGGCGGGCTTTACCGGTTCACCTGCAATGAACCTGGCCCCAGCAACGCTGGTGGGCAGGGATATTGATCTGGGAGACGGCCTGCGTTTTGCCGCACCTGCCGCTTTGATGGCCAACACCGCAGGTGTCAACAAACTCACCTTTGGTATTCGCCCCGAAAACATCACGCTTGCGGCGAACGACAACGCGATTGCCGTGCCGGGCACCGTGGTGCTGACCGAGCCTTTGGGCGCAGAAACCTTGGTCACCTGGCGCATAGGCGCAGTAGAAATGGTGGCCCGATGCGCGGCCAGCTTCAGCCGCAAGCCTGGCGAACAGATGCCGGTGTATCTGGCTGCTGAGCACATGCACCTGTTCAACGCCGACACCGGTTTTGCCTTGCGTTAAAAGGTATCAAATATGATGTTAAAAAGCATTTTTTGGCATATTGGATATGCATTTACAGCTATCGTTTCAATAGCAAATGCGCAAACATTCCCCGATCGTCCTATCCAGATGGTCGTGCCGTTTGGTCCTGGGGGAACCACCGACATCATGGCTCGCATCTTGCAGGATGAACTCGGCAAGGCCATGGCCGCATCGCCAGACGGTACTGCCGCAATCTCCGTCGTCAACACCGCTGGCGCAGGGGGGCTGATTGGCATGGGCAATGTGGCTCGCGCCAAGCCCGACGGCTACACCATTGCGATGACCACCATTGGCCCGCAAGCCATCCAGCCCGCGCGCCGCGAGAATCCGCCTTACACCGCCGACAGCTTTGACTACATCTGCGGCACCTATGACGTGCCCGTGCTCACCATGGTGGCGCAGGACTCGCCCTTCAAAACTTTCAAGGACATCGTCGCCTGGGGCAAAGCCAATCCGGGGCAGTTGAACTACGGTAACTCAGGTGTCGGCACCATCCTGCACATTTCCATGTTGGAGCTGCTGGGCAGTCGAGGAGTGAATGCGGTTTCTGTTCCTTACAAAAGCACGGGCGACATGATCGTTCCGCTCAAGACTGGACAAATTGCCCTGTTCAACGAGACCCCGCCCGTGGCTCTACAGCATCAGCTGCGCCCCTTGCTGGCGCTGAGCAATGCGCCTGTCCCCGGATTTGAAGCCGTGCCCACCACCCAGTCGCTGGGCATTGCGGCCACAGCTTCCGTTTGGGGCGGTCTGGTGGCACCCAAAGGTTTGCCCGCTGAAGTGCGCACCAAGCTGGAAGCCGCTTGCCTAAAGGCCACGTCCAGCACAGCCTACAAGGCCCGCGCACAAGCTGCCAACAACCCGTTGGTCTGGCGCACGGGCGAGCAATTCAAAGCCTTTGCATTGGCAGAGCAAGAGAAGTTCAAGCAAGTGGTGAAGCGCCACAACTTGATCGAAAAGTAGTCGATTAATCAAGACATTGACCGAAGGAGACTGAAGATGAAACGCCGAAACCTGATCAGCATGGCCGCCACCTGTGTGGCACTGTCTGCCGCCCTCACCACCGGGGCCGCTTGGGCCCAGCAAACCACGCTGCGCGTGTTCTCGGGGGGGCAAAACCAGCGACCCGACCTGATGCGCAAGCTGTTTGACCAGTATCAGGCGGCCAACCCCAACGTCAAGGTTGACATCGAGACTGGCGGCGCCACGTCTGAGCTGCAACGCCAGTACTTGTCCACGGTGCTCAACGCCAAAGACCCGGCCATCGACATCTACCTGATCGACATCGTCAACCCTGCGCAATACCAAAACGCGGGCTGGCTCGAGCCTCTGGACAGTTACGTGGGCGGAGCAGCAGCGCTCAAGCCTTATCTGCCGGTGTACAGCACCTCCAACGTGGTGGGCGGCAAGGTGGCGGCCATGCCTGCGTTTGCTGATGCGATGTTCATGTACTACCGCAAAGACTTGCTCGAAAAATACGGCATCAAGGAGCCTCAGACCTGGGACGACCTGGTAGCGGCCTCCAAGAAAGTCCAGGCAGGGGAGAAGAACCCTAACCTGCAAGGTCTGTCCATTCAAGGCGCACCGATTGAAGGTGCGGTCTGCACCTTCCTTCTGCCCTACTGGAGCATGGGCAAGAGCTTCAACGATGCTAGCGGCAAGATGACGCTGGACAAAGAAAGCGCCGCCAAGGGCATGCAGATGTGGCTGAACATGGTGGACCAGGGCGTTGTCAAGAAGAACGTGGCCGAGGTCAAGACACCTGACACCGTCAATGAGTTCAAGGCCGGGCAAGTGCTGTTTGCGATCAACTGGGGTTTTGCCTGGGACCGTTTCAAGGACGATGCCGACAGCCAGGTCAAGGGCAAGGTCGGCGTGATGCCACTGCCCGCGGTGGCGGGCGGCAAGAGTGCCACCTGCGTGGGCGGCTGGCAGTGGGCGCTGAGTGCTTACAGCAAGAGCAAGCCAGAGGCTGCCAAGCTGATTCAGCATCTGTCGTCACCCGCGTCGGCCAAGTTCCTGGCGGTGGAGGGTTCCTTGTTGCCGGTGTACCAAAACGTCTATACCGATGCTGATGTGCTGAAGAACGCGCCATGGTTCAAAGATGCGGCCAACGTCATTATTGCCGGTCAAAGCCGCCCGATGAGTGCACGCTATGGCGAGGTCAGCGACACGATCCGAACGACGGCCAGCGCGATCTTGGCACGTACCAAAACGCCTGCTGAAGGTGTGGCCGAAATCGAAGGCCGTTTGAACCGCGTGATGCGCTGATCAGGTAGCCATGTTCGACAAACTGAAAGACCCCTCCGAAAAAACCCTGGGCCTGTTGCTGCTGGCCCCGGCGTTTTTGTTGATCGCACTGATCGTGGTGTACCCGATTGGCAAGCTGATCTTCAACAGCTTCTTCGACTTCCGACTGTCGGGCGGTACGGGGGATTTCAAGTTTGTCGGCATCAACAATTACCTGGACGTCTGGAAAGACCCAGACTTCTGGAACGCAGCCAAGAACACGGTTCTGATCACGCTCATCACCGTTCCAGGCGCGTTGGTGGTGGGGCTGGGTCTGGCCATGCTGGCTAACTTGCCCTTCAAGCGCAAATGGCCAGTGCGTCTGGCCCTGCTGTTGCCCTGGGCGCTGCCCTTGAGCTTTGCCGGTTTGATCTTTGCCTGGTTTTTTCACACCGAATACGGCGTGGTCAACGATGTGTTGCGCATCCTGCATATCCAGGAAGAAACCACCATGTGGCTGCTCAAACCCAACTGGGCTTTTGCCGCCATTTGTCTCACCATCATCTGGAAGGCCTCCAGCTTCATGGGACTGATCTTGTTGGCTGGCTTGCAGATGATCCCCAAAACCTTGTACGAAGCCGCCGAGGTGGACGGCGCCAGCCATTGGCAGCAGTTTTGGCAGATCACCATTCCTATGCTGATGCCCAGCATCATCGTGGCACTGATTTTCCGCACCATTACCGCGCTGCAAACCTTTGACATTCCCTACACCATGACCAAGGGAGGACCTGGCAACAGCACCGAGACCCTGGCCATGTTGATCCACAAGACCACCATTGACTACCTGGACGTAGGCTATGGATCGACGCTGGCGGTATGCATGTTTTTGATCTCGCTGGTCGTCACCGGGGTATATCTGCGCCGGGTAGGTAACGCCGCATGAACAACAACATCTGGACATCCCCGCGCCTGCGCTTTGCGGCAGCGGCTATCGTGGTGCTTAACGGCTTCTTTCCCGCTGTGTGGATTTTGTTCACCTCGCTGAAAAGCGAAGTGGAGCTTGTGCAAAAGCCCATAACCTGGTGGCCGCATGCACCAACATTGCAGAATTATGTGCAGGCATTTACCGATCAGCCCTTGTTGATGTACATGGGCAATAGCTTGGCAGTGGCCTTGCTGGCCACTGTGTTGTCGTTGATCGTTTCCGCCTGCGCCGCCTATGCGATTGCGCGATTGAATTTGCGGCACAAGCAACTGATTCTTACCGCCATCGTGGCGAGCAGCATGTTCCCATTGGTGACGCTGCTGGTGCCCATCTTTGAGACCATGCGCACCCTGGGCCTGCTCAACACCTACACAGCGCTGGTGCTGCCCTATGTGGTGCTGAACCTGCCAGTCTGCACCTTGACGCTGGTGAGTTTCTTCCAAAGCATTCCTAAGGATCTGGAAAACGCTGCCATGATTGACGGTTGCACCCGCATCGGCGCACTGTGGCGCGTGGTGATTCCGCTGGCCGCACCAGGGGTGTTTACGGCGGGCATCTTGTCTTTTGTGAACGCCTGGGACGAGTTCTTGCTTGCCCTGTCGCTCAATTCCAACCCCGCCATGCGTACGCTGCCGGTGGGCATCACGCTGTACCAGGGCGAGTTCAGTTTCCCCTGGCCCATCATCTCGGCGGCCCTGATTGTGGCGATTGTTCCCATCGCCATCCTGATTGCGGTCTTCCAGGAACGCGTGGTGGGTGGTCTTACCCAAGGCGGCTTGAAAGGCTAATCCTTTTTTGACTCGAACAAAATGATTCAACACATCCGATACGGCATCATCGGCTGCGGCAGCATGGGCCGCGAGCACATCGAAAACCTCAAGGCGCTGGACGGTGTCAGCGTGGTGGCCCTGGCCGACACTGATGCGGGTAGTCGCGCATCGGCGCAAGCTTTGCTGTCTGGCGCTGCTGTTCAACCCAAGGTATTTGAGCGTTATCAGGACCTGCTGGAAAGCGGTCTGTGCGACGCCGTGGTCATTGCAACACCCAACTTCACCCATGCCGATGTGATGCGCCATGCCTTGCCCACCGACGCGCATTTGCTGATTGAAAAGCCCCTTTGCACCACCATGGTCGACTGCGATGACCTGGTCAAGCGAGCCAAAGGCCGCAAGTCCTTGGTCTGGGTCGCACAAGAATACCGCTACATGCCGCCCGTGGCCGAGATGATCCGCATGGCACACCAGGGCGCTGTTGGCAAGCTGCACCAGGTAGCGATCCGCGAACACCGCGAACCCTTTTACCCCAAGGTGGGTGACTGGAACCGCTTCAGCGCCAATACCGGTGGCACCTTGGTGGAAAAGTGCTGCCACTATTTCAACCTGATGGATCTCGTCTTGCAAGAGCGCCCGAAACGGGTGTTTGCGAGCGGTGAGCAGCGTGTGAACCACTTGGATGAGCGCTACGGTGGCCGCACGCCTGACATCTTGGACAGTGCCTACGTCATCGTCGAATACCCCAGCGGCGCGCGCGCCATGCTCGACCTGTGCATGTTTGCCGAGAACTCCACCGACAACGAACACATCGTGGTGGTAGGAGACGAAGGCAAGCTCGAATCATTGATCCCCTCACTCGTTTTGCGCCATGGCCGCCGCGAGGACTGGGGCACGCGCAAAGTGTGGGGCGAGCAAACCGGCAGCGGCCGCGGTGTAGCGACCCGCCGCGTATGGGACACCAACATCCGCTACGCAGGTCAGCACTTTGGTGCGTCGTACATCGAACACCAGCAATTTGCCAAAGCCGTGCGCGAAGGACTGCCCCCTGAAGTCAGTCTGGAAGAGGGCTTACGGAGCGTGGCGACTGGCATTGCTGCTCATCAAAGCATAGCAACAGGTTTGCCCGTGTTGATGAGCGGCGTGCTACCTGCTGGGTACTGAATACCTTATGTCAGCGCCAGCGGCTCACGCGATTGAACTGCGCTGCGCAGAGATGCTTTTGAGAGTGCGCCCAGACCTCGGCGCCAGCATAGAAGGCCTGTGGCTGAGATCCCTGCCCGTGCTACGCAGCAAACCTGGAATCAGCAGCCCAAGGGAGAGCGGCTGTTACCCCTTGGTGCCGTACTCCAATCGCATCGCACATGGCCGAATGCACTGGCTGGGCCAGGCTCATGCCCTGCAACCGCTGTTTGCGCCTGAGCCCCATAGCATCCATGGCACAGGCTGGCGCAGTGGCTGGGATGTGCTGGCACAGTCCGAGGCTTCGTTGGTGCTGCAATATCAGCATACCGACATCGCGGGCTGGCCGTTTCCCTTCGTCTGCGTGCAGTCATTCTTGCTGACAGATGAGTCGCTCACGCTCAGCCTACACATCACCAATCAAGCTGACAGCCATGCCCCAGTAGGCTTGGGCTGGCATCCTTACTTGGTGAAGCGCCATGGCGCGAAGGTGAAATTTTCCGCTAGCGGCAGATGGGAAATGGGCCAAGACAAATTGCCGACACAGCAATTTCACCACGAGGGCTTAGACGAGTGCTGTGACGACTTATGTGTTGACCACTGCTTTGACGGCTGGTCTGGCGTGGTGGAGTTGCGGGACGACGTCTTGCATACTCGAATCGAATCATCTCTCAACCGCCTGGTTGTCTTTACGGATTCGGCGCGCGACTTCATCGCGCTTGAGCCCGTCAGCCATGTCAACAACGCCTTGGGCCAAGCGCGCACTGGCGCAGAACTGGCTGCCTTAGGCGTGCAGACTTTGGCACCCGGCCAAAGCTATGCCGCCAGCATGCGCATCAGCACAAAATCAGCCCGATTCATTCAAAAACTCCAGAACATAAACCATGATTGCAAGCTACCCCAGTCTCTCGAAGAAGACAGTTTTCATCTCCGGTGGAAGCTCCGGAATTGGCTCTGAAATCGTCAAGACCTTTGCTGCCCAGGGCGCGCGCGTGGCCTTTTGCGGCACCAAGCCTGAAGGTGGCGATGCCCTGATTGCCGAGATTGCTCAAGCGGGGCACCCCACGCCGTATTACGAAGCTTGTGATGTACGCGACGTGGCCGCCGTACAGGCGCTGCTGGGGCGCGTGGCGGCGCAATTTGGCCCCATCGAAATTTTGGTCAATAACGCAGGGCGTGACGACCGCCATAGCCTGGATGAACTCACGCCCGAGTACTGGGACAACTGCCTCAACCTCAATCTGCGCCACCATGTGTTTGCCACCCAGACCGTGGCCCGCCAGCTCAAGGCCGCCAAGATGAGTGGCAGCATCATCAACATGGGTAGCATCAGCTGGATGCGTGGCCGCCCCAACCTGATCGGCTACACCACCAGCAAGGCCGCCATCAGCGGCATGACCCGCAGCCTGGCGCGCGAGCTGGGCGAGTTTGGAATCCGGGTCAATGCGCTGGTGCCGGGTGCGATCGTCACTGAGCGGCAAACGACCCTGTGGCGCAACCCCGAAGAAGACCAGAAGTTCATTGATCTGCAATGTCTCAAGTTCCGACTAGATAGCTTGCATGTGGCACGGCCTACGCTGTTCTTGGCGAGTGATGAAAGCCAGGGCGTCACCGGGCAGAGTTTGATTGTCGACGCGGGACTGGCGCAGGTGTCGGTGGTGGGTTGATGGGCGAGCCGATTAGGTCGGTCACCGCCATCCTTACCCCACACGGCGTTGTCGCGTCGAGTACAGCGTTCGGAATCCGTCTGGATCCCTTCTGCCTTCGATAGACTCAGTCCATCTTTGCGCCTGAGCGGCGCACCACATCAGCCCAACGCGGTGCTTCTGCGCGTGCCAAGGCCATCAGAGCATCGGGTGCGGCTGAAGTCTGAATCTCCCAGGCCATGGCGGCATAGCGCTCTTTGACGGCGGGCAGTGCGAGTGTGCGGTTGATCTCCCGGTTCAGGCGTTGCACCAATTCGGGTGCCATGCCCGCTGGCCCAACCACGCCGCCCCAAGCGGTGGTCTCGTAATTCTTGAGTCCGGCTTCGTGAATAGTCGGCACATCTGGTAACTCTGATGACCGCTGCATGCCGCTGACGCCTAAGGCACGTACTCGCCCGGCGCGAATGTGTGGAACTGCGGAAGCGATGTTGTCGAACATCAAGTCCACTGTGCCGCCCATCAGATCGGTTAGTGCAGGGGAAGCGCCGCGATAGGGCACATGAATCAAGAACACCCCTGCCATCGCCTTGAATAGCTCGCCGCCCAAGTGTCCCGTGGTGCCATTGCCGCCGGACGCCATGTTTAACTTGCCAGGGTTCTTGCGTGCCAGTTCGATCAGTTGCTGCACGTTCTTTGCGGGCAAATCGTTGCGCACCACCAGTACATTTTGAACGCGGCCCATGGTGGCAATAGGTGTGAATGCATCGGGGTTGTAGGGCAGCGAAGAGAACAGCGAGCGGTTGATCGCCAAGGTGCCCACGTTGCCGTAGCCAATGGTGTAGCCGTCAGGGGCTGACTTCGCGATCTCCTGCGAACCAATGGCGCCAGCACCGCCCCCTCGGTTATCCACCACCACCGATTGCCCCAAAATGCCCGTCAAGCCCTGTGTCAAGTTACGGCAAACAATATCTGCGCCGCTGCCTGCGGGAAAGGGCACCACAAAGCGAATGGGGCGGTTGGGGTACTGCGATTGACTCCAGGCGAAGGGGGATAGGCCGGCCGCCGCCACACCGAGAATTGCTTCGCGACGGGTGGGGTTGCGAAAAGGCGTAGGCATGGGGAACTCCTTTGGGTGAAGATCAAGATTTGACAAAGTTGGGACGTGGCGTTTGTTCAGGAAGTCAAGCCACGCGGCGCAGCGCTTGGCCCGCATGGGCATGTACCGTGAGTCCGTTTTCTGCTGCCAACTCACCGCCCAGGTAAACCGCCGAGATGCCACTGCTGGGCTGAAGCGGAGACGCGAAGCTGGCGTTGTCTTGCACCAGATGGGGGTCAAATAGCACCAGGTCCGCAGCCCATCCAGCTTGTATTTGTCCGCGGGCTGCACGTTGCGAAGTGGCGCGATCCAGACCAAAGCGTGCGGCAGGCCAGGCGGTCATTTTGCGCACTGCGGTTTCCAAAGGGAACAAGCCCTGGGTGCGCGCATAGTGTCCTAACACGCGGGGAAAACTGCCCCACAAACGGGGGTGCGGGTGCGGGTCATGGGGTAGGCCATCGGAGCCAATCATGGTCAAGGGGTGGGCCATGATGCGCTGGACATCGGCCTCGTCCATAGAGAAGTTCACGACGCCCGCAGGGACGAGTTGCTCGGCCATAGCCTGTGGCGTCAGCCCGCGCTCCTTAGCCAACTGAAACAAAGAGCGACCTGCTGCCGACGGGTCTTTGCTTGACCAAGTGATCAGCACTTCGCGGGACAGAAATACCCTCTCCGGGATCAGCATGGTGCTTGACGCGTCGTAGGGATAGCAATCAACGCAAACCTCTTGCTTTTGTCCGGCTGCTTCTATCCGTGCCAGGGTTTGCGGTGAGCGACCATGGTTGGCCTGTCCAGACAGTTTGTGGTGCGAGATCACGACTGGCGCGCCAGCGCCCCGCCCTACCTCAAAGGCCTCTTCCAAGGCCGCGTCGATCTGGGTCGTGTCGTCACGGATGTGCATGGTCAACACCGCACCAGCCGGGCCAAGTGGCCGGGCGACGGTGATCAACTCTGCAACTGTAGCGGCACGGGCAGGGAGGTAGAACACGCCAGTCGACAAGCCCCAGGCACCCTGTTGCAAAGCCATGTGCAATTCGTTCGCCATGGCGGCGGCCTGTTCTGCTGTGGCCTCTTGGTTCAGATCTGGCAAATGTTTGACACGCAGGCTGGTGTGACCCAGCAGCGTCACGACGTTGCATACAGGTCGCTGAGCCGACAAGGCATCCAGATACGCTGCAACGCTCGAGAAGCGAAAGGCTTCACGCTTCAAAATGTTCAAGGGGGGTGGCAAGTGCGGATGCACCGCAGCATCAAGCGGCGCCAGACTGATGCCGCAGTTTCCGGTTACCACCGTGGTCACCCCTTGCGACAGCTTGGGATGGGCTTGGTTCAGGGCAGCTTCATCCAGCATCAGGGCATCGTCGTGCGTATGCGCGTCAATGAAGCCCGGAGCCAATACCATTCCCTCGCAGTCGACCACGCGCCTGGCGCTCGGACGTTGATTCGCCAATGCGAGGTCGCATACCGCGGAGATCAAGCCTCCATCCACGACCACATCAGCCAGGCGGGCAGGGGAGCCGCTTCCGTCGATGAGCCGGGCATTGCGGAACAGCAGGTCGTGCATCCAATTCTCCGTTTGGGTTGTATTCGAGCCCCATGGTATTCAGCGCTCAAGCCCATGTCCAATTGATTTTTTGACGGGCATTTTCTGTTTTACGCATACTGAGGGGCATCACTTGCTGGCGCGCACGACCGCCGGAGATTTAGCAAACATGACGCTGATGGGCCAGGTTGCATGTGGCAATTGACATTGGCGATGATTCGATTTCTTTCGTTAAACCCTAAGTGATATGGCTTAACTGAGCGAGTGGTGCCGATATGAACTGTTTTGGTGCGAACGGTGCACGCGTCTGGTCAAAAAATGCACCAAATGGGGAGGTTTTGTTATGGCTGAACTATGCAGTAAACGAAAAATATGCTTCAAAAAATCGATTGGACGAAGTTCCATTTACCCACCTACTATTGGTCATCAACAGCATGGAGATTCACTTGGACTTAGCCCGCTTCCCCCGCATTCGACTCGGTCATTTTCCGACCCCGTTGGAGCCAATGGATAACCTGAGCAAGCTGCTTGGCGGCCCGCGCCTGTGGATCAAGCGCGACGACTGCACTGGCTTGTCGAGTGGTGGCAACAAGACGCGCAAGCTCGAGTACTTGATGGCTGACGCATTAGCGCGCAATGCAGATGTGGTGATCACTCAAGGCGCGACACAGTCCAATCACGCGCGGCAGACCGTGGCCGCCGCAGCCAAACTGGGCATGAAGTGCCACATCTTGCTTGAAGACCGCACCGGATACCGCGAATTCAATTACGTCGAAAACGGCAACGTGCTGTTGGACCGTTTGCACGGCGCCACGGTAGAGCGTCGCCCAGGTGGCTGCGATATGCAAGCCGAAATGGAGAAACTAGCGGCGAGTCTGACAAAGGAAGGACGGCGCCCGTATGTCATCGTCGGCGGCGGTTCAAACCCTGTGGGCGCGTTAGGCTATGTCAACGCTGCGTTGGAGTTGACCCAGCAGTCGGTTGAACTTGGCCTTCGTATCAACCATTTGGTGCATGCCACGGGTAGCGCTGGCACCCAGGCTGGCTTGGTGGTGGGTTTGCAAGCCATGAACAGTTCTATCCGCTTGCTGGGCATCGGTGTGCGTGCACCGCGCGAGAAGCAAGAAAGCATGGTTTTCGATCTGGCTTGCCGCACCTGGGCGCATATGGGATTGCGCGGTGAATTGCCGCGCGCATCGGTGCAAGCCAACTGCGACTACGTTGGCAACGGATACGGTATTCCTACACCGGGAATGGTGGAAGCGATCACGCTGCTGGCCCAAACCGAGGGTTTGTTGCTCGACCCAGTTTATTCTGGCAAAGGCATGGCCGGGTTGATTGATCTGATTCGTAAGGGGCAGTTTTCCAAAGACGAGAACGTCGTGTTTTTGCATACGGGCGGATCAGTCGCGCTGTTTGGATACCCTGAGATTTTCGGTTTGACGCACTCTTGAACTTCAACACTTAGAAGGACAACCATGAAACATCTACTTAAAACCCTCCTCGTCGGCACTGCCTTGACCGTCACCTTGGCTTCTCAGGTGTTGGCGCAAACCAAAGTGGTGATTGGTCACTTTGGGGACCCCGCACCCTACAAGTCAATTGTTGCTGACGGAACATTGGAAAAGGCCACCGGCTGGACCATTGAGTGGCGTCAGTTCGCGTCCGGCGCTGAGGTCAACGCAGCCATGGCTTCTGGCGGAATCGTGATCTCTGAGATTGGCTCGGTGCCCTTGTCGGCCGGGTCGAGCTCTGGGCTCGACTATCAGATGATTTCAGTAGGCAAGGCCATCGACAGTTCAGAGGCACTGGTCGCGCGCAACGGTGCGGGCATTGAAAAGCCTGCAGATCTCAAAGGTAAGCGCATTGCGGTGCCTATCGGCTCTACAGCGCACTTCTCGCTGATGGGTGCATTGAAGATGTACAACATGACCGAGAAGGATGTGACGGTCGTTGGCATGTCGCCTGCTGAAATCGCCGCTGCCTGGGCCCAAAATGCAATCGACGCTGCGTTTGTCTGGTATCCGGTTCAAGCCAAGATACGCGAAAACGGCAAAGTGATGACGACCGCTGGTGCCGTGGCAAAAACCGGTTTCCCCACCTTCAATGGCTGGGTTGTGACCAACAAGTTTGCCGCCGCCAACCGTGCTGGATTGATTAATTTTCTGAAAGCCATGAACGAGGTCAATGGTGACTACAGCAACAACAAGGCCGCTTGGAATGCCGATTCTCCGAAGGTCAAAGCCGTTGCTGCCAATGTCGGCATCACGCCTGCAGCCGTTGTGGCGGCACTGGATGGCGCGGCTTACCCCGATGCTTCGGTGAACATGTCGCCAGCCTGGATGGGGGGCGGGGCTGCCACCACCATCAAGTCGACTGCTGATTTTCTGAAAAGTGTGGGTCGCATCAACGCAGCCGCAGACAGCTACGTCAAGTTTGTGAATCCTGAGTTTGCCAAGGCAGCTGCTGGAAAGTAAGTCGCCTTGCGCGCATTGCGTGCTGACCTGAGGTTTTGGGGTAACAGGTCAGCACGTGTCATCAACCATTCAGATTTCTCATGACTGCACTCAGCATAAAAAACGCATCTGTTTTCTACCCAGTTCCTGGCAAACAGCCGGTTCATGCGCTCAAGAACATCAACCTGCAGATCCATGAAAAAGATTTTGTCGTAGCGCTTGGCGCATCGGGTTGCGGGAAATCGACCCTGTTGAACCTGATTGCCGGATTTATGGCGCCTAGCGAGGGCGAGATTTCGCTCAATGGACGCGTTGTCAATGGCCCAGGGGCAGACCGATCCGTGGTGTTTCAAAAGCATGCCTTGTTGCCTTGGCTCAATGTGCTGGACAACGTGGCCTTCGGCCTGAAAATTCAAGGCCATGACAAAGCCAAGCGCGAAGAGATTGCGCGGGAATTCATCAAGCTGCTAGGTTTGGAGCAGTTCGAGCATTCAGCAATATATGAACTCTCTGGCGGCATGCAACAGCGTGTTGGTATTGCCAGGGCGCTGACAAGTGACCCAGCGATTTTGCTGATGGACGAACCGCTGGGCGCCCTGGATGCGCTGACGCGTGAGCGGGCACAAGAGCTGATTTTGAAAGTGTGGCGCGACACGGGCAAGATGGTGTTCTTTATCACCCACAGCGTTGAAGAGGCGCTGTTCATGGGCACCAAGTTGGTCGTGATGTCGCCTCGCCCGGGCCGTATCTCGCATGTCTTCGACTTGCCATTCAGCCAGCGCTATTTTGAAACTGGCAACGCAAGAGAGATCAAGGCATCCAGCGAATTTATTGGTCTCAGAGAAAAAATCTTGCAAATCATCTTTGCTGACGAAGCAGGAGCCGAGAATGAGTGACAAGCGTTCAACAACGGGCAATGGCATCTGGGCGAGCCTGACGAAATCCAAGCCAGCCAAGCCTGGAGAAATATACGGCGTGCCAGGCCAAGGGGAAAGCCTGCATATCAGCGTCGTTGTGATTGTCGGATTGATCTTTGTATGGTGGCTTGTTACCTATGCAGGATTCATCAAGCCGCTGTTTTTGCCGTCCCCCATGGGCGTGATTGACGCTTTTCTGGACATGCTGCGTAACGGTTTTACCGGGGCTAGTTTCTGGGAGCATGTTGGGGTCAGCACGCTGCGGGTTTTTGGCGCATTTCTTCTGGCCTGTGTTATCGGAATCCCCCTGGGTATTGCCATGGGCATGAGCCCGGTTGCGCGCGGTATTTTTGATCCACCCATTGAGTTTTACCGTCCCATACCACCGCTGGCCTACCTGCCACTGATGATCATCTGGTTTGGTATCGATGAGTTGTCAAAGGTATTGCTGATTTTCTTGTCGGTGCTTGCGCCCATGGCTTTGGGTGCGAGGTCGGGGGTCAAGTCAGCAGCTATCGAGCAAATCCATGCCGCATACTCATTTGGCGCTACGCGCTGGCAAGTCATTCGCTTGGTGATATTGCCATCGGCCATGCCAGAAATACTGACGGCAATGCGTGTGGGCATCGGCTTTGGTTGGACCACTTTGGTGGCCGCCGAAATGGTTGCTGCTACCTCGGGCTTGGGCTATACCGTGTTGTCTGCATCCAGGTTTTTGCAGACACCTATTGTCATCATGGGGATTGTGGTGATTGCCATCATTGCCTACGCTTTTGACCATTTGGTGCGCTTTGTCGAACGCCGAGTTGTGCCCTGGAAGGGGCGTGCATGACGCATCCCGTACACATCATTGAAAGTGCATCATGTTGACACCCGTGCTGCCTTGCCGTCGAGTGGGTTCAGGCGAAACCCTTGTGCTAGTCCATGGGTACCTCGGTGGCGCGAGTCAATGGTCTGCAGAAATTGATTTCCTCAGCCCCTACTTTGATGTTGTTGCTGTGAATTTGGCAGGCTATGGGGATGCCCATCACCTGTCAGCGCCCAGCGAAATCGCTGACCATGCAAGAGCCGTGCTTGCCACCCTGGATCATTTGGGTGTCAACCGTTTTCATTCGCTGGGCCATTCGATGGGCGGCATGGTGGTGCAGGAGCTTGTCAAGCTTGCTCCGGCGCGTGTGAACAAGCTGGTTCTCTATGGAACTGGGCCACAGGGTAGCCTTCCCGGCCGGTTTGAGACCATGGGGCGCTCTCGTGAACGATTGGCCGAAGACGGGTTGGTGCGAACCGCCAAACGAATATGCGCAACCTGGTTGCTCGACAAAGAGGAGTCCCCTGCCTATGAGGCGCTGGCCGCGCTGGCCGTCCACAGCAGCGAGCAGGCCGCACGGGCTGGCCTGTTCGCCATGGAGCGCTGGGATGGCCGCGATCATTTGCAGGCGATTCAGCAAACCACGTTGATTGTGTGGGGGGAGGGGGACCGATCTTACGGTTGGTCGCAGATTGAGAAGCTCTGGCGAACGATACCGAATGCATCTTTGGCTGTGCTGCCGACCTGTTCGCATGCGCTCCATCTAGAGCGTCCGGCACTGTTCCATGCGCTGCTGCTGGAGTTTCTGCAACCTGGCGCGCGCGCCTAGAGCGCGTTGCAATGGTCAGCGGCATGGGTCGCACAAGCACCGATAATGTTCGCAACTGGGGAGTTGCAACATTGGAACTGAAGTGGCTTGACGACTATATCGCGCTGATGGAGACAGGCAATTTCTCGGCCGCGGCTGAGCGTCGCCATATCTCTCAGCCTGCTTTCTCGCGCCGCATCCAAATGTTGGAAGACTGGTTGGGCGTGACACTGATTGACCGCAGCCGCAAGCCGCTGCAGTTCACGCCAATCGCCAAAGAAAACCAATTTGAAATTCGCAGCCTCGTCGCTCGCATCTACGAGTTCCGTGCCGCACTAAAGTCAGAGTCCATCGAAAGATCGGGGCTCACCGTCGCAGCGCAACACACACTTGCCGCGTCTTATGTGCCGGGTTTTCTTGCGCGGCTGCGCGAGATGGCGCCCGATCAAAATTTCAGGATTCGATCAGAGAACCGCGCCGACAGTGTCGGCATGCTACTGAGGGGCGAAGCAGAAATCTTGATCACCTACGACTCGTTGCAGTCTCCTTGCAATGTCTCTGCCCAGATGGCGCGCCGCCATGTGCTGGGCGAAGACGAATTGATGTTGGTGGCCAATCCGAAACTGCACAGCAGTTTGAGTCGGGTCAAGGAGGGCGAGTGTGTCCCATTGCTTTGCTTTCCGCCGGAGAGTTTTTTTGGCCAAGCTGTGCGTGCCAAAGCGCTGCCCGACCTGATGCGCCGCCAGCAAGTCATTGTGCGGTGTGTGAGTGAATTTGCCATGGGTTTGCGAGAGCTTGCGCTGATTGGCCAAGGCGCTGCGTGGTTGCCGACCTCGCTGATTCAGGATGAACTGGCGCGCGGCAAGCTCCTGCCCTTGCCCCGGCTTGCGCCATCGGTACGCTTAGAGATTGTTGCCTTTTTTGCCCTTCTTGCGGGCGAGCGAGGTGAATTCTTACGTCGTAGCTTTGATTGGATGGCGACCAGTCAACTTCCAGTTCGACCCGTCAAAAGTCGATCCAAAAAAGCGGCGTCGTCAGGTAAGCCGATGGCGGCCAATGTAGATCCTCTCGACCTAAAACCTGCGCCGTAGCTGGCCTCAGATGCACGTGGGCGGCAGGTGTGAACAAGATTCATGCTTGCTACTTCATCGTTTTCAAATCCATCCTTCCACAAACTGCGATTGCCTAGAGGCGCAAATGCAGCGACGATGGTCCCTACGCCAAACATTTCAAGCGAAGAGGACCCATGACTGCATCATCGCCCCGCTATAGCGCCACTGACTTCAAGAACATGACGGCCGAATTGGAGAAGGTGCTTCGCCTTCGCTCCAACCCTTTTGGCATGAAGATGTGCCCGAGCAAGGAAGAAATGCAGGCGGTTCCACGCATTCGCCGACCGCAGGCGATCCATACCCTGGACCAGTTGGTGGGCCAAACTGCCCGGTTGGGCTGGACGCTGGGAGTGACCAGTGAAGACTTGAACAGCGACCAATGCCGCTCGGTGGTGGGCCTGGGTGGGCAAGACAAAGAATGGTTTGAAGGCCAGAAGATGGTGGGCGTGTGGTACGCCACCCAGGCCGACAGCGCAAAGCATCAGGCCGCCATGAGCCTGGTGCCAGCGGGTCAGTACAAAGCCCTGATACTCGCTCCGCTGGCCAAATGGGGTACTGCCGACGAAGGCTTGAGCAAAGGCGTAACGTCTGTGATGGATTGCCCGGACATCGCCTTGTTCTATGCCACGCCCGGCGCCATGATGTACTTTATCAATGGCCTGCAGTATGTGGGCTACAAGCGGTTCGATTGGTCTTGCGTCGGCGAATCGGCCTGTGCTGATTCCTGGGGCCGGGCGTTGAAGACGCGGGAGCCGAGCTTATCCATTCCCTGCTTTGCCGAGAGGCGCTACGGCGGCGTGACCGATGACGAAATGCTGATGGCCTTGCCAGTGGAGTACATCCCAAAGGCGTTGCAAGGCATGCAGGCCCTGTCTAAAAATGGTCTGCGCTATCCTTTTCCTAGCTACGGGATTCAGCAGGATGTGCGTGCGGGCATGTCAGCAAGCTATGCGCCAGTTACGCCCGCCGCGAAGCCGACAGTTTGAGAGGGCGATGCTTAAGCGGGCTTGGCGGTCGTGCCCCGCACCAGCAATTCAAACGGCAGCATCGACTGCTGGGCAATCGGCTCACCTGCCAGCGCGGCCAGGATTTGTGCGGCAGCGATGCGCCCCAGGTCGTGGGTGGGCAGGCTGACGGTGGTCAAGCCGGGGTTCATTTCGGCGGCTAACTCGTGGTTATCTATGCCGCAAATCGACAGATCGCCCGGCACGCTCAAACCCTGACGCTGAGCCTCTAGTAGCGCGCCTGTTGCCAATAGATCGTTGCCGCAGACGATGGCGGTGGGGGGCTTTTTGGCCTTCAGCAGTTCGATAAGGCCCAGTCGCCCGCCGCTGATGTTCAAGGTCTGCTGGCTCAGCGCTGCGTTGTCCAGCTTCAGCCCGGCAAGTGCCAGGGTGTCGCGCAGGCCCTGAACGCGCGCTTTGGCCCGGTCATTGTGTTGCATGTGGCCAGAGATCATGCCGATGCGACGGTGCCCCAGTTCCAGCAAATGCTGGGTCGCCAGCGCAGCAATCGCCTGATTGTCAAAACCGACGGACGGCAATCGTGGATCGCAGGCCCAGGTCAGCAGCACGGGGTTGCGCCAATCGGTCAGCAGTCGCCACAGTTGCGTGTGGTGTTCTGCCCCCACCAGCACCAAGGCATCCACACCGCGTTGTTGCAGGGCTTGCACCAGCGTTAATTCCTGGACCGGGTCGTAGTTGTGGCTGGCCACCAGCAATTGGTAACCCGCCTGGGCCAGGGCGTTTTGCAGGGCATGGGTGCTGCGCGCAAAGATGGCGTGGTCGAGCGTGGGAATCACACAGCCCACGGTACGGGTGCGGCCGGACGCCAGGGCGCGGCCCGCCGCGTCTGGCACATAGCCCAGCTTCTCCACCGCGCGCTGTACCAGTTCGCGGGTGTCTGCGCGAACACGGTCCGGCTGCGACAAGGCGCGCGAAACGGTGGCGGTGGACACGCCAGCAATCTGGGCGACGTCTTCGATGCGGATGCGGTTGCGCATAGTTTGGGTCAAGTGGGCTTCACATTGTGCAAGCGCTTGCTTGGTGTGGTTGATGCGATGCGAGGCAAATTCTAGGTGCTTTCCCTGGTTGATGCTTGATTGCGGGTTTTGCTGCTTGACTTCAAGTGCGGCGAAAACGCAGAATCAATGCAAACGCTTACATTGAAAATTTCAAGGCCCACGAGATAACTATTCCATGGCATCTGGCACCCATTCTTTCGCAGGGTTTTCGCGCCGCACCTGGCTGGGTTGGGGCACGGTGCTGCTGGTCTTGCTGGCCTGGTGGGTCAGTACGGCGCTTACCGGTTGGGTGTCTGCTGCCCGCTTTCCTGCACCGCGCGAAGTTTGGGAGGCGCTAGGCCAAATCACGACAGAGGGCTATGGCAATGGCCGTTTGCACCAGCATGTGCTGCACAGCCTGAAGCTGGTGGCCATGGGGTTTGCTGTCGCGGTGGCCGTGGGTGTTCCTTTGGGGCTGCTGATGGGCTATTCGCGTGTCGCCGAGGCTTTGATCAACCCTGCCTTTTTGCTGTTGCGACCCATTCCACCGCTGGCCTGGATTCCGCTTGCCATTGTGTGGCTGGGTCTGGATGATGCCTCCAAGATTTTGGTGATTTTCGTAGCGGCCTTTGTACCGTCAGTGATCAACAGCTACACCGGGGTGCGCAATATCGACATCCCGGTGATGGAAGCCGCACAGATGCTGGGCATCAAGGGCTGGAAGCTGGTGGCAGAAGTCTTGGTACCGGGCGCCTTCCCCATGATCTTTACGGGATTACGCTTGTCTCTGCAAGCCAGTTGGACCACCTTGGTGGCCGCTGAGCTGATCGGTGCCTTGTACGGTCTAGGCAGCATCTTGAACCAAGGCGCACAAGACATTTACCCCGCGATGATCTTGGTGGCCATGGTGTGTGTGGCCATCTGCGGTGGTTTGACCACCGCACTGCTGGCCAAGCTGGAGTCGGTTGCCATGCCCTGGCGTGTGGGGAGGGTCGCAGAGTGAAAGTCTTAACCGCCATTGGCGCCGCCAGCTTCTTGGGCATCTGGTATTTGGCTGCTGCTTTGCATTTAGCACCGCCTCAGTTTTTGCCCATGCCGCACGAGGTGGTGCTCAAACTGGTGCAACTCTCGCACGAACCGTTTTCAGGCTACACCCTGTGGCAGCACATGGCGTCTAGCCTCCAGCGCTTTGCCCTGGGCTTTGGTCTGGCTGCACTGATTGGGGTGCCGCTGGGCTTGATGATGGGCTGGTTTCGTTGGCTGGACGATGTGGTCTCCCCCTTGTTCGATGGCCTGCGCTTTATTGCGCCAGTGGCCTGGGTGCCGTTTGCAGCTTTGTGGTTTGGAACTGGCGCGGGAGGACCGACGCTCATCATCTTTGCGGGTGCTTTCCCCCCATGCCTGATCAATGCCTACCGCGGCGCGCGCGGCGTAGATATTCGGTTCCTTGAGGCGGCCAGCATGCTGGGGGTGGGGAACTTCAAGACCATCACCGAGGTGCTGTTTCCGGCGGCGGTGCCCAGCATCATTGCGGGCCTGCGCATCGGGGCGGGTCTGGGTTGGATGTCGCTGGTGGGGGCCGAATTGATCGTGGCCTCCAGCGGCATGGGCTATTTGATCGTGAAGGGGCAAAGCGCCATTGCCACAGACATTGTGATGGCGGGCATGCTGGCGATTGGCATGGTGGGGGTGGCGATTGATCTGGCCTTGCGGCGGATCGAAGCCTACTTGCTCAAGCACAGAACGGTACATTAAAAATGAGCAATATCCAGTTCAACAATATTGAGCGCGTGTTCAAGCGCGACGGCAAATCCATCCCCATCATCCAGGGCTTTGAGCTGACGGTGCAGAACAAGGAATTTGTCGCCATCGTGGGCCCCTCAGGCTGTGGAAAAACCACTTGCATGCGCATGGCGGCGGGGCTGGATTTTCCGACAGGTGGCACGCTTTCAGTGTCGGGTAAACCGGTGACCAAACCCGGGCCAGAGCGTGCCGTGGTGTTCCAGCAGTTTGCACTCTTCCCCTGGAAGAGCGTGTACGACAACATCGATTTCGGCCTGCGTGGCAAAAACTTACCCCAAGCCAAGCGCCACGAGATCATCACGCATTACATCGGCCTGATGAACCTCAAGGGTTACGAGTCTGCTTACCCGCACCAGCTCTCGGGCGGCATGCAGCAACGCGTGGCGATTGCACGCGCCTATGCGCTGGACCCCGAAGTGCTGCTGATGGACGAGCCCTTTGGTGCGCTGGACGCGCAGACCCGCGTGGTGATGCAAGAAGAACTGGTGAAGCTGGCCCGCAAGAACCCCCGCACCGTGCTGTTCATCACGCACGCGGTGGAGGAGGCCGTTTACCTGGCCGACCGCGTGGTGATCATGGCTGCGCGCCCGGGCCGTGTCAAAGAAATCCTGGACATCAAGACCGTGCGCGAAGCCGAAGGCTGGGACACCCATCCGCGCATCGAAGACGTGATGGACCTCGAATCTTTTGTGCATCTGCGCACCCGCATCTGGAAGTCGCTGCGTGAAGAGCACGCTGGCGTCGATCACTGAACCCTGACAACCTTACTTTTCACCAGGAGACAAGCATGTTCAAAAAATCCCTTATCACTTTTGCCGTCGCGCTCGGGTTTACAGGGGCGTCGCTGGCGCAGGCCCTGACGCCCATCAAGATCAGCTACCAGCCCGCGCTGTACTGGGCTTTGCCCTTCCATGTGGCCACTGAAAAAGGCTGGTGGAAAGAAGTTGGCCTGGCGCCTGAGTTCAGCACCTTCCCGGCAGGTGTACCGCAAATCGCCTCTGCAGCGGCTAAGTCCTGGGATGTAGGCGGCACGGGCTCGGTGCCAGCGGTGCTCGGCCATGTGCGGTTTGGCATCAAGACCATCGGCATCACCAACGACGAATCTGCTGGCAATGCCCTGGTGGGCAGCGCCAAAGCGGCAGCAGCTTTCGCCAAAGACCCGGCCGGTGCCCTGCGTGGTCAAACCATTACGCTCACGCAAAACTCCACCGCTGACTACGCCATTCAGTCTTGCCTGAAGAAGTACGGATTGAAGAAGGCCGACGTGGTCATGAAGAACATGGGGCAGGCCGAAATCATCTCGGCCCTGTCTTCGGGCAACACCGACTTGACGGGCCTGTGGGCTCCCAATATCTACACGGTGGAAGAAAAAGTGGGCGCCAAGGTGCTGTGTAGCGGCAAGGAAGGCGGTGCCATGGTGCCCGGTGCCTTGATCGCACGCGGCGACTACGCCAAAGAGAACCCACAAAACGTGGCCAAGTTCCTGGCCGTGTACCTGCGCGCCTGGTCATGGATGAGCACCCACAAGCCTGAGGCCATCGCCATGATGAAGGACTTTTATGCCAAGGGTGGCGTCAGCATCTCTGAAGCCTCCATGAAGAAAGAGTTTGACACCCGTCCCACCTTCAACCTGGCTACCCAGGTCAAGCAGATGGACCGCGCCGCAGGCAATTCTCAAATGGACGCTTGGTTTGCGCAGATTGCGGTGTTCATGCGTGAGACTGGCGCCTTGCCCAGCATTCCCCAGGTGCAAGACTTTGTGACTGGCGAGTACATGAACATGGTGCAAGCTGACCCCAAGCTGCGCGACTTCGCCAATAACACCAAGTAAATCGGCATTTTCTATAGCCAAACACCGTGTTTCGGCACGGTGGATGGGCAACTGTTGCTATCAATTTTGGAGAAACCCGTGACCATCACCTACCTCAAGAAGGCGGCCAAAACGCCAGAAACCGAAACCGCGACAGCCCAGCAGGTCGTGAACGACATGCTGGAAGCGATCCAGAAGGACGGCGAAACCGCAGTGCGGCATTACGCCAAAACGCTGGACAAGTGGGAGGGCGACTTTGTTGTCACCCGTGCTCAGTTGGATGCCAACGCAGCCAAAGTGCCCGCAGGCGTCAAGGCAGACATTGACTTTGCGATCAAGCAGGTGTTTGACTTTGCCACCGCGCAGCGCAAGTCCATGAGTGAATTCCAGACCGATCTGCACCCCGGTGTGACTGCAGGCCAGCGCGTACTGCCAGTCAACGTGGCAGGCTGCTATGCGCCCGCTGGCCGCTATGCCCACATTGCTTCGGCCTACATGGGCGTGGCCACGGCCAAGGCTGCGGGCGTCAAGACCATTTTGGCCTGCTCTGGTCCTTTCCGGGGTGGCCCCATGCACCCGTACCTGATGTATGCCTTTGACAAGGCCGGTGCCGATGTGATCATGACGCTGGGCGGCGTGCAGGCCATCGCCACCATGGCCTATGGACTCTTTACCGGCAAACCGGCGGACGTGATCGTCGGCCCAGGCAACAAGTTTGTGGCCGAGGCCAAGCGCACGCTGTTTGGCAAGGTGGGTATCGACGTGTTCGCAGGCCCCTCTGAAGTGGCGGTGATTGCCGACGAAACCGCAGACCCGGCCATTGTGGCTAGCGATTTGGTGGGGCAAGCTGAACATGGCCACGAATCCCCCGCCTGGCTCTTTACCACCAGCGAGAGCCTGGCGCGCGACGTGATGGCGCGCATGCCTGCGTTGATCGATGCGTTGCCGCCCACCGCTCGCGACGCCGCAGGCTGCGCCTGGCGCGACTACGGCGAGGTGATCGTCTGCAGCACCCGCGAAGAAGTGGCCGAGGTGTCTGACCGTTACGCCTCTGAGCACCTGGAGGTACATGCCAAAGACCTGGATTGGTGGCTGCAAACCCTCACCTGCTACGGATCGCTCTTTTTGGGCGAAGAAACCACCGTGGCCTATGGCGACAAAGCCAGCGGCCCGAACCATGTCCTGCCCACCAAGGGCGCGGCGCGCTACTCGGGTGGTCTGTCGGTGCACAAGTTCATGAAGACACTGACTTGGCAAAAAATGACACGCGAAGCAGCACGCGATATTGGCCTGACCACCGCGCGCATCTCGCGCCTGGAGGGCATGGAAGGTCATGCCCGCACGGCAGACGACCGCTTGGCCAAATACTTTCCTGGGCAAAAGTTTGACCTGGGCGATCCGGTCACGGTATGAAGCTCGATCAACTGTTCAGTTTGAAGGGCAAGACCGCGCTGGTCACGGGCGGTAACTCCGGCATTGGCGAAGCCATGGCCATGGCGCTGGGCTTGGCTGGCGCGCGCATTGTGCTGATGGCCCGTCGGATGGAAGCCTTGGAACAGGCCGCCACCAAACTGAGGGCGGAGGGCATTGCCGTTCAGTGCTTGTCGTGCGATCTGGCAGACATTGCAGCAGCGCAAGCGGGCGCTGCTGCCGCCTTGGCCGCTGGGCCCATCGACATCCTGGTCAACGCTGCGGGTGTGAATCTGCGTGAACCTTTTGCGCAGATCACCCCCGAGAGCTGGCAAACCCAGATCAACCTGCACCTGAGTGCGCCATTCTTCTTGACGCAGGCCCTGGCCCCAGCGATGGCCGCGCGTGGTTGGGGCCGCATCATCAACATTGCCAGCCTGCAAAGCTACCGCGCGTTTGGCAACAGTGCACCCTACGGTGCGGGCAAGGGTGGCGTGGTGCAACTGACCCGAGCGATGGCGCAGGAATGGTCGGCCAAAGGCATCAATTGCAATGCCATCGGACCGGGCTTTTTCCCCACTGCGCTGACCGCCCCCGTGTTTGGAAATGCGGCGGCAGTGCAAAAGAATGCCGATCAAACCTGCATCGGACGCAATGGTGAGCTGACCGATTTGTACGGCTTGACCGTGTTCCTGGCCAGCGATGCCTCCAGCTACATCACGGGCCAAACCATCATGATCGACGGTGGCTTTACCGCCAAGTAGCAACGATGGACGCTTCCAAGTTTTCAACATCCGTTGGCAACATGGACGCGTCAATGCCTGCTCTGGAATACATCAAATGACCCGCATCGACGAAACCCTATTGAAACCAGCAGACACGCATCCGGCCTTGCTAGGTTCGTTGCTTCCCCCCAGTGGTGTGACGCCGCTGAACTTCAGTCCTGGGCCCACTTCACTTGCTGCTGAAGTACAGACAAGCATCAAGGCCTTGTTTGACGCGGAACGCATGTGCTCGATGTACCTCTCGCATCGGTCGCCAGAGTTTTTAGACATCCTTGCCAGCGTGGTGCAACGCTGCCGCATCGCGATGAGCATTCCTGACCAGTATGAATTTCTTTTCATGCATGGTGGTGGGCACGGGCAGTTTGCGGCGGTTCCGCTCAACCTTTGTCCGAATGGCGATGAAAAAGCGACCTACCTGGTCAATGGCACCTGGTCCAAACGCGCCCTAACCGACGCCTCAAAATACTGCCGCCCTGTCGTTGTTTCCTCCGAGAACAAAGATGGCACGTTTACCCACAATCCATCCTTTGAGCACTTGGATCCTGAATCCAAGTATGTGTACCTTTGCTCGAACGAAACGGTGAATGGGATTGAGTTACATCAGCTTCCCAATCTGGGCATCAAAGCCCCTCTGGTGGTTGACGCATCGTCGGACTTTTCCACCAAGCCTATTGACTGGGTGGGTTGTAACGTGGGCGTTTTGTTTGCCTGCGCGTCCAAAAACATCGGACACCCCGGCGTCACCCTGTGTGTGATTCGGCGGGACTTGCTGGGCACGCCCAGCAAACTTTGCCCAGGCGTGCTCTGCTACACCACCAATGCCCGTGAGGGCAATTTGTGGAACACCATTGCCACCTTCAATGTCGAGGTGGTCAACATTTTTATGCAATGGATGATCGCCCAGGGCGGTGTGCATGAAATGGAACGCCGGGCTATTGCAAAGTCGGCCATGCTGTACGACTTGATCGATAAGTCGGAGGGCTTTTATTCCACCCCTATCGCCGATCCCTCCATCCGCAGCCGCATGAACATCCCCTTTGATGTCGCCGGTGGCGACGAGGAAACCACGCGGAACTTCCTCGTCCAAGGCTGGGAGCGGGGAATCGTCGGCTTAAGAACGCTGACCCCATTTGGGGTTGGGAAGTACCTGAGGGCCAGTTTGTACAACGGCGTCAGCGTGCATCAAGCGGAGGTGTTGTGCGCCTTCATGGCAGATTTCATGAAGACCTGTCGCAACAAATATTCCACCCCATAAATCGGAACACATCCCATGAAAGCCCTTGTTTACACCCAGCCCAACGAAGTCCAGCTGCTGGACCGCCCTGCGCCCACCTTGGATGCGGGCGAAGTTATTCTGAAGATCGAAGCTGTGGGTATCTGCGGCTCCGACATGCATGCCTACCACGGGCACGATCCGCGCCGCAAGCCCGGTCTGGTGCTGGGCCACGAGTTCTGCGGCACGGTGCTGGAGAGTGCGTCACCCTTGTATGCCAAAGGCACGCGGGTCACGGGCAACCCCTTGATCACCTGCGGCACATGCGACTACTGTGTGCAAGGCCGCAACAATCTTTGCTCGCGCCGCACTATGGTGGGCATGACGCGCCCAGGCGCGTTTGCTGACCAGATGTCCATCCCGGCCGCGTCACTGATTGACATGCCGCAAGACATGTCGCCAGTGCATGCCGCCGTGACCGAGCCCGCAGCAACTGCCCTGCATGCCATTAACCTGTCCATGCGCGTGCTGGTGCGTCCGGTGCAGGAGTGCCGTGTGCTGATCTTGGGCGGTGGTGCGATTGGCATGCTGTCGGCATTGCTGCTGAAAAACTACGGTTGTGGGGACCTCACCGTGGCCGAGGTCAACCCCTTGCGTCGTGAGCAACTGGAGCGGCATGCCAAAGTCAAAACCTACAACCCCAAAGACAGCAATCCATCTGAGGACAGCTTTGACTATGTGATTGACGCTGTGGGCTCCAAGATCACGCGAAACACCGCCATGGCGTCGGTCAGAGCGGGCGGCGTGATCATGCACATCGGTTTGCAAGACTGGGCCAGCGAGGTGGACATGCGCCGCCTGACTTTGGCAGAGATCACGCTGCTGGGCACCTACACCTACACCACTGCCGATCTGCGTGCGACTGTTGCCGCCATTCATCGTGGCGCCTTTGGCGATCTGAGCTGGGTGGATGTGCGTCCTCTAGCTGATGGCGCGCAGGCCTTCATGGATCTGGATCAAGGCAAGGCTGCCTCGGCCAAGGTCATCCTGTGTCCTTGACGGTGGCGACAAAAGGCCTCTGCTAGCATCCCCGCATGCTTTACCGTGAAGTCAAACGCAAACTGATCGCCGACATCTCTTCGGGCGCTGTACCGCCCGGCGGAGCGCTGGCCAATGAAACGGATTTGGCCAAACGTTTTGGCGTGTCGATTGGCACCGTGCGGCGTGCCGTTGATGAACTGGTGGCTGACCACCTCTTGGTGCGCCAACAAGGGCGCGGCACCTTTGTCGGCAAGCTGGACCGCGAACGGTTCATGTTCCAGTTTTTCAAAATTGCCAGGCGGGACGGCCCCCCTGAGTTTCCTGAAGTCAAGTTGCTCACTTTGGGCAGATCGCGGGCTACACAGGCCGAAGCGCGCTTGCTGGGGATTGCCGTCAGCGCGGCGGTTTACCGGATAGACAACGTGCTGTCGCTGCAAGGACGACCCTTGATGCACGACAGGATTGTGTTGGATGCGTCCTTGTTCACCGGCCTGACCAAGGCCCAATTTGAGCAGCGTGAAGGCACGATCTACGAGCTGTACCAAACTGCTTTTGGTGTCACGGTTGTCGGGGCTGAGGAACGGGTACAGGCGGTGGCTGTGGCCAAAGACAGTGCTGAATTGTTGAGCCTGAGCGAAGGCAGCCCTGCGCTGCGCATAGAGCGCATTGCCTTCACCTTTGACCAAAAGCCAGCCGAGTTACGGGTATCGATTGTGGACACCCGTGACGCCGATTACGTCTCTCGCCTGGTCGGCTAAAACGCATGAGTTATGTCGACTTCGCTGTCGAATTGGCACGAGAGGCCATGGCGCTGATCCGCGACAGTTCGGGTGCACCCATTGAGACGCTGCATAAATCGCCTGGGGACTTCGCCAGCGCGCTGGATGCGCACATCGAATCGGTATTGAAGCAACGCATTGCCCAGCGATTTCCAGCGCATGGGTTTCTAGGCGAAGAGGGCGGTGGCAATACCAGCGGTGACCAGCCCATCTGGATCGTGGACCCGATTGACGGTAGCGTAAATTTTGTGCGCGGCTACCCGCAGTACAGCGTGTCTATTGCACTGGTGCACAAAGGCGAACCCATTGCGGCCTGCATAGCAGACCCCTGCCGGGGCGAGGTGTTCTCTGCCGCCGTGGGGCAGGGCGCTTACCTGAACGGACAACGCATTCAGGTGGCTGGCACCGCAAGGCTCGACCACGCCATTGCCGCAACGGTATTCCCCAAACCCAATGCACTGTTAATGGACAGTTACATGGCCCGCTTGGACCGTGTCATGCGTCAGGTGGCCGGTGTGCGCCGTGCAGGCAGCATGGCGCTGGAGTTGGCTTACCTGGCTGCTGGCCGGGTGGATGTGTTCTGGGAGCGCGGCATGGGTGCCTGGGATGCTGCTGCGGGTGTGCTGTTGATCCGAGAGGCGGGGGGAGTCGTCTTCACACTGGACAACAAGCCTTGGATGGTTTCTGCCGAGATTGCTGCTGCGGTGCCTGGGTTGGAAGGCAATTGGCGCAACCTTCTAGAAGAACCCTGAGTAGCGGCTCTTGGGTTCTTTTGTGGTCGGCCAATAGTTGACCTCGATACAGGTTGTTACATCAGTCATTTGCCATGTGTGGAATTGTTTTGCACAATGCATGAACGCAGATTCAACCACGGTAAAGTCTGCGACCGAAAGTCAGTTTTCGGGCCTGTGAAGGCACTCAATTGACAGGGCAAACTTGGCGAAAGCCAGGGACGCAAAGCTTCCGGGCTTCAAGACTTCGTGTCTTATGCCAGCGGGGCCGCCGGTGGATGGCATCAAGCCGTTTGCCGTCATGCGTCGCCCTTTATGTGTTTCATCAACAGTAAAGGCGGCTATATGACTCTTCTCCATCTTTCTTATTGCAAGACAACGCTGTCCATTGGCTTTGCTTTTGCACTACTGGCATGTGGCGGTGGTGGAACTGGGCAAACCAGCGACACGTCTGCAGAAACTCGCGATTCGGCTCAAGCGGTCAAAACAACCGCTAGCGTCGTTCAACCGACAAATACGACGGGCCGTCTGCTGGCATCCAACTGTTTCCAGTGCCACGGCACCTTGGGCTTAGGAGGATTTGAAAAGATCCGGGGCAGCAGCGCCAGCGAGGCACTTGAGTTCATGACCAAGCCTGCCAACAGCAACATCATGGCGGCGCATGCCCAAGGCTACACGCGCGCGCAGTTGCAAACCATCATTGCCTACCTAAAGCAGTAAACCGGGGACCACAACATGAATACGCTAACATTCCATTCTGAAGGCCGTCGCCGCGTGTTGATGCTGGCAGCAGCCGGTTTGGGCATGAGCCTGGTGCCTTTTGCCGCCCAGTCGGATTCAAGCAGCACCACCTCCACCGTAGCCATAGCCAAGACCGGTCCCACCGGCAAGGTCGTGGTCATTGGTGGCGGCATGGCGGGTGCGACAGCAGCCAAATACCTTCGTCTGTGGGGCGGCCCCAATCTGAGTGTGACGCTGGTGGAGCCCGATGCCGCCTACACGTCCAACATCATGAGCAATCTGGTGCTCAATGGTTCGCGTACCGTCAGCACACTGCAGTACACAACAACCAAGTTAGCCAGCAGTTACGGTGTGGTGCGCAAGCAGGCTGCACTTCGCTCCATTGACCCCTTGCGCAAGACAGTCACGCTTTCTGATCAAACCGTGTTGAGCTACGACAGGCTGGTGCTGGCCCCCGGAGTTGAGTTTGACGATGCCTTCGGTTTGACTCAGGCCGATTACGATGCCCGTACCCCTCACGCTTGGCGCGCGGGCGCGCAGACCACCTTGCTGCAAAAGCAGGTGGCTGCCATGTCCAATGGCGGCACCTTTGTGATGACGATTCCCAAGGCGCCTTACCGTTGCCCACCTGGGCCTTATGAGCGTGCTTGCCTGGTGGCTGACTTTCTCAAGACCAAAAAAGGAAGCAATTGCAAGGTACTGGTGCTGGACCACAACCTGACGATCCAGGCCGAGGTGGACAACTTCACCAAGGCGTTCAATGTGATCCACGCTGGCGTGATCAATTACCAGGCGGGCGTCACCGGCGTCCAGATTGACCCTAACACCAAGGGGGTGAGCTATGTGGACCAGCTGGGTGTGTCCCACGCGGTTCAGGCCCAAGCGGTCAACCCGATCCCGGCGCACCGCGCCACGGGCAGTGCAGGCGGGGGATGGATGTCAAACGCAGGTTTGAACAACAGCACAGACGGACGCTGGGCCAAGGTCAATGTCTTGAGCTACGAATCCACAGCAGTGCCTGGCGTTCATGTGATTGGTGACGCTGCACAGTGCGGCATGCCCAAAGCGGGCCACGTGGGCAACCAGGAAGCCAAAATCTGCGCAGACGCGATCATTCGCTTGTTGTCGCAGCAGCAACCTGACCCCGCACCAGTAGCCAACTCAGCCTGCTATTCGCCGATCACGGCTAGCACCGCGTCCTGGCTGACGGCCGTTTACCAGTACGACCCTGCCACGGCAAGCATGAAGGTGGCCGCCAATGGTGGCGTGACGACAGGTGCCGCACCAACCGAGGCTGGCCGCATCAGTGCCGACAACATGAGCGAAATGAACACTTGGTTCAAGACGCTGATGGGGGACACTTTTGCCTGAGGCATCGGCAAAATAGAAAAGGGGGCTTGAAGCCCCCTTTTTCATTGGTGCATTTGGCTCGATGGCGGTCAGAAGCCAAATGCCCTAACGCCCGGCTTTGCCATGAAGGCAGCAACTTCAGGGGGTTTTGCGACGGACACGCCATCAATCAGGTCAGCCGGAGCCTTGCCTGCATTCGGCAGAAAGAGAGCGCACACCTCAACGGTTGCGCCGCCCTTGATGAGCCCCTCCATCATTTGCTTGGGTGTGACGTTCTTGGGCTTCAATGCGGCGGGTTCATAGGACTTGAGTGCCAGCTGGCCCGCAGGTCCACACAAGAGCATGCGCACGCTTGCCTTTTGTTCCACCATCTGGGTGGCCAGCACCATGGCCATGCCTTGGGCCTGGTTGTCGGCATTGGTCACATTGAAAAATGTCTCGGTCTGTTGGGCGCTTGCCGTGCTGAAGAGGCCCAGGGCAATGGTGCCTGCCAGGAGGAGTTGCGTGTATTTCATGATTTACTTTCCTTTGATGGTGTAAGTGCCATCTTTGTTCCACTTGATGTCGGCATCCAGAAAGAATGCCTTGAGTTCGGGCTTGTAGAGCTTGACCATGTCGTAGGCCTCACCGCTGCGTCCACCTGCACCGCAAAAGAAGATGATGGGTTTGTCGGTGGGCAACTCGTCAATGCGCTTTTCCAGGCTGTTGATCGAGACGTTTGTCGCACCCTTGAATGAGCCCGTGGAAAACTCCTGCGGTTCACGCACGTCCACCAGATGCACGGTGCTGGGTGCATCCTTGAAAATCCGCTCGAACGACGCCACGGTGATGGTGCCGGACTCTTTGCCAGACTCGATGGCAGGTGCAGCGGTTGTTGCCTTGGATGTTCCCGCGCCGTAGGCCTTTTCCCATGCGGGATAGCCTTCGGGAACGACCTTGACATTGGTGTAGCCCAGCTTGATGGCCTTGAGTGCGGAGTCATTGCTCAGGCGGCAGTTCAAGCCGTCGCAGTAGAAGAACAGGGCGGCACCTTTGTCTGCGGGCAGGCGTTCGGCGGCCAGTTTGTCAAACTGCGAGTCGGGCAGGTTGATGGCGCCGGGGATGTGCCCCAGGTCGAATTTGCGCTCTTTGGGGCGCGAATCGACGAGCGTGAAGGCGGCCTTTTCATCCATCAACTTTTTGACGTGGGCAACGCTCACGGCGTGCAGGTTGCCGTTCTTTATCCAGTCCGGAAAGCCTTCGGCATAAACACGGATGTTGGTGTAGCCGAGTTTCTCGGCCTTGAAGGCGGAGTTGTGGCTCAGCAAGCACTCAGGTCCATCGCAGTAGAACACCAGCAACGTGCCTTTGTCCTGTGGGAGCAAGGTAGGTGCCAGTTTGTCAAACGAAGAGTCTGGGATGTTGACGGCCGTCGGGATGTGGCCCAAGTCGTACTTGCGTGCGGCAGGACGGGAATCGATCAACACCAGCGCATCGGTCTTGGGTACAACCGCCTGTTGTTTGACAAAGTCAACGGTGACAAGCTTGCTGTACCAGCCCGCTTTGGCCTGGGCTGATGTGGTGGCGCTGGTTTGTGCAAAGCTCACCTGCACAGGGGCGGCTGCCAACGCCATGGCTGCGATGACGGCAAAAAGTACGGGGGTAGCCTTGAGTTTCATATGGTGCTCCGTGGATGAAGGTGAGTAGGGCGATCAGCTGCAGGTTGCGGGCGATTCACCGTCTTTGGCGCCTTTGATCAGAAACACCTTGATGTCCTCTAGCAACTCGGCATCGGGCGTATCTGCAAACTTGGCCGCAGCCTTGTTGGTGGACATGATGCTGGCCCGGTAGCTCTTGCTCACGTATTTGGTGACGGTATCTTTGCCCTTGGCGTGCTTGTCCAGCAGCAGGTAGGCGGACCACTGTGCTTTGGTCTTGGTGCTCGGGTTGATGGAGCCGATGGGGTCGCCGGCATGGCAGGACGTGCATACACTGCGGTAGTAAACGCGCCCGCGCTTCCAGTCGGCGTCATAGGCTTGCGCAGAGAACGATGCGGCAAGCAAACCGATCAACACAACAGGGAAAAGGGCTTTGGTGCTTTTCATGGTGATTCCTTTGCAGATATTCAAGGTGACTTACTCGATCTCTTCCCATCCGGTGATCATGGCTTTGACCTGGGATGTGAGCTTGTGGCCGGTGGTGATCAGGTACAGGTGCGAGATCAAAAACGCCAGCATCAAGAACGCGCCAATGGTGTGTGCGGTGGCAACCCATTCGAGCTGAAGCGAACTCAGTCCCCATGCGGCCCAATCGGCATAAAACAGGTAGAGCCAACCCGATACCCAGATCAGCGGATTGAGCAGGACCAGGATCGCCAGGTAGGTCAAGCGCTGCAGGGGGTTGTGCTTTTGCTGCGACGTGGGTTTGAACGGATGCGGTTCACCCTTGAAAATGCCCGACGAGTAGAAGTTCATGACGGCCAGGATCTTCTCGGTGGTGGGGATGTACTGGCGCCACTCGCCGGTGGTCACATGCCAGAAGATGGCAAAGACCCAAAGACCAACCAGCGACCAAGCCGAGATGGTGTGGTAGTTCACCGCCTTCTCGAAACCGAAATTCACGTACGTGCCGTGGATTTCAAAGCCGGTGATCAACATGAAGATGATCAGGGCCGCTTGTGTCCAATGCCAGAAGCGCTCGAAACCTTTGAACAGATAGACGCGTGATGTCATTTGGTTTCTCCTTTGGTCTTGCCGCGAGTCAGGAGGCGCACGGCGCCGTGTCCACAAACGCCAAGCAGTGTCAGCAAAGCCAGTCCCCAGCCTGCAGTGTCAACCAGCGAGTTGGCATCTCGCCCAGGCAGGTACACGCCACTGATGCCCGCAAGTCGGCCATTCTTGGCGTGGCACTCGGTGCAGCCCAGCGCCTTTTCTTTCGGGGCAACCATGTGGGTGATGGGCCATGACATCTCTGTCTTGATGAAATCAAACTTGCCTGAGAACGGTGCGCCTGAATCCTTCATTCCTGTCTCTATGGCCTTGTCCCACACCAGGTTCTTCCAAAAACCCGTGTCGTCATTGCCTGCCGTGTGCGGCGTGATCAGTGTCTTGTTGACGGTGTCATATGGTTGTGATCCTCGAAACACCTTCATGGGCCAGATCATGGATTTGCCGTCCGTTGCACTGCCCCCCATGGTGTTGATTGGCGTCGGTTTGTCGGTCTTCTCGATCTTGTCGCTCAGCAGGGTGTAAGTGACTTGCCCGTTGAACCATTTGTACTCAGGTTGGACGTCTTCGGCCAAGGTGAAGTCGCCTTTGCGCGATTCGTAGGTAATGCGCCCCTTGCTGTCTTTGCGGACGATGTGCTGGCCATTGGCGTCACGCTGGCCTGCCGTAGACCAGTCCCAAGTCATCTTGGTGGCAATACCGCCGCGTGCATAGCTGGGGATGTGGCAAGTCTGGCAGGCCACCTTGCTGGCGTGCTGGTTCAGCCTGGCCTCAGCAGTGTGAGGTGCGTTGCCGTGGCAAGACACGCAGGTCGCAGGGTTACCTGCCGCGGTGTCGCCGCGCATGTGTGCACCCTTGGCGTCTTTGGCCGTCGGGGTGTAGCGGCTGCCTGCCACGTCATGGCTGGCTGCCTTGTGGCAGGTGGCGCAGGTAAAGTCCAGACCAGATGCATCCATGTGCACGTCCAGAGACTTCTCGGGCGCGGCGAGTGAACTGTCCATGTCGCCATGCTTGACGCCGTCACCGCCGCCGCCATTGAAGTGACAGGCACCGCAGGTGTCGCGGCTGGTCTTGCCAACCTTTTGCGCGATCTTGCTCAGGTCGATGGCTTTCAGGGTCTTGCCTGAGCCGGGCGGAAACTCCATGTCTTTGGTGACGACGTTGCCTGCGAGCCCTGGCGGCTTGCGGTAGTTGCCCGTGGTGTCGTGGCACACTACGCAATCCACCTTTTCCTCGGACTTGAAGTCAAAGTTGGCGTCCTTCCAGCCGTAGCCCACATGGCAGTTGGTGCACGACGCGTAGTTGGAAGCAATCGAAATGCAGAAGTTGTTGAGGATCGTCTTCTTGCCCAGCACCTGCTTGGTGTCGGGGTTGAGGTACTCCCACTTCCAGTGTTTGGTGCGGTGGATTTGGCCAGCGGCCTCGGTATGGCAGGTGAGGCAGGCCTTGGTCAGGTCTGGCCCGGTCTTGAATTCGCGCTGCAATTCCTTGAACTTGGCGTGATCTGCCGTGGTCGTGAGCTTGACGGGCTTAGCTTCATCGCTGGCCCGTACCGCGCCGACGGCGACAAGCGCCATCCCAAGTAAGAGGCATATACCTCGAACGGCCTTGTACATCGTGTTCATCTCCTAGGGAGTTGGTGGCAGAAATCAAGCAATTGATCTATTTATTCATTATTCTTGATGTAGCGAAGTGACACATTGATTGAGATCAACGGGTGCTGGGGGCGCGTCCCTAGATTTACGTGCTTTCGTTGACCTGGCTCACGCCCTACCCTGCAGCGAGGCAGAGAATGGATGTTTTCAGCTCAAGGACGGGTGCCACGCGCACCTGCACACCATGGAACAGCAACGCGGTCTGACGCCTGAAGCAGCGGCGCAACGTCTGAAGGACGAGGGGCCCAACGAGCTTGCGCTCAGCCAGCGCCGCTCTACCTGGGACATTGTGCTGGAGGTGGTGCGCGAGCCCATGTTCCTGCTGCTGATGGGCGCTGGTGCCATCTACATGGCGCTGGGGGATGCCACCGAGGCCAGCATTCTGCTCGGCTTTGTGTTGCTCATCATGGGTGTGACGGTCTTGCAGGAGCGGCGCACCGACAACACGCTGAACACCCTGCGCGATCTGTCGAGCCCGCGCGCCCGGGTGATCCGAGGCGGTCAGACTTGCCGGGTTGCTGGTGCCGAAGTGGTGCGGGGCGATCTGCTGCTGCTGGCCGAAGGTGACCGGGTGCCCGCAGACGGACTGGTGCTGGAAGCGCATGAACTCGCCACCGATGAATCGATGCTGACGGGCGAGTCACTGGCCGTGGCCAAGCAGGCCGGGGGCGACCGGGTGTTCGCCGGGACGATGGTGGTGCGCGGGCAAGGCGTGATCCTGGTGGATGCGATTGGCAACCGCACCGAGCTGGGCAAGATTGGCCGTTCGCTGGAAGACATCTCGATGGAGGCGTCGCCTTTGCATGCTGAGGTAGCGCGGCTGACGCGTCGATTGATGACGGTGGGCATCGTTTTATGTGCGACTTTGGTGCTGCTGTTTTGGGCGCTGCGCGGCGATCTGCTGCAGGCGCTACTGGCGGGCATCACCCTGGCCATGGGCATCTTGCCGCAGGAGTTTCCGGTCATCCTGATTGTGTTCTTGGCGCTGGGCGCGCGTCGCATGGCTGTGCACCAGGTGCTGACGCGGCGGCTCAATGCGATCGAAATCCTTGGTGAGACCACCGTGTTGTGTGTGGACAAGACGGGAACGCTCACCGAGAACCGCATGGCCCTGGTGGCGCTGTTCGCGCACGGGCAGGCGTTGAACGTGAGCACGCTGCCAGATGACACGCTGCCTGAGGACTACCACGAGCTGCTGGAATACGCATTGCTGGCCAGCGAGATTGACCCTAACGACCCCATGGAAGCGGCGGTGCATCAGTTGGCGGGTGTGCACCTGGCAGGCACAGAGCATTTGCACGCGCAGTGGACACTGGAACGCGAGTACGAGCTCTCACCCCAGTTGCTGGCCATGAGCCACCTGTGGCGTGGCGCGGCCGACAAGCCCGCAGTGGTGGCCACCAAGGGGGCGCCCGAGGCCATTGCCGATCTGTGTCACCTGCCGCCAGCCGAGCGTGCCGACATTGCCACCCAGGTGGCCGCTCTGGCCGCACAGGGCTTGCGCGTACTGGGCGTGGCCAAAGCGAGGCATGCGCTTGCGAAAGACTGGCCACTGATTCAGCACGACTTTGACTTTGAATGGCTGGGCCTGTTGGGCCTGGCCGACCCTTTGCGACCTGAAGTGAGCGACGCGATTGCAGAATGCCGCCGCGCCGGTATCCGCGTGGTCATGATCACGGGAGATCACCCGAGCACAGCGGCTGCCATCGCCCGGCAAGCGGGCATCGTGTCAGCCCAGGTGTTGACGGGTCCCGAGATGCAGGAATGGGACGCCACGGCGCTGGGTCAGCACATGGCGCAGGTGAACGTGTTTGCCCGCGTCAAGCCGGCGCAAAAACTCAAGTTGGTGGAGGCCTTAAAGGCCCAGGGCGCGGTGGTGGCGATGACGGGTGATGGCGTCAACGATGCGCCTGCGCTCAAGGCCGCGCACATTGGCATTGCCATGGGCAAGCGCGGCACTGATGTCGCACGCGAGGCGGCGTCGCTCGTGCTGCTGCAGGATGATTTTTCGTCCATCGTGCGCGCGATCCACATGGGGCGGCGCATCTTTGCCAACTTGCGCCAGGCTCTGGTTTACACGCTGGCGGTGCACATTCCGATCATCGGGCTGACGGTGCTGCCGGTGATGTTGGGGGTGCCGCTGATCCTGGCACCTTTGCATATTGCGTTTTTGGAGCTGATCATTGACCCGGCTTGCTCGGTGGTGTTTGAGGCCGAGCCCGGCCCCAGCGATCTCATGGATCGGCCACCGCGTTCAGCACAAGAGTCGCTGTTACCCACCACAAGTTTGTGGCTGAGCGTGTTGCAAGGCTCAATGGTCACCCTGGGTGTGATGGGCGTGTACGCGTTTGCCTTGCAGCACGGTGTTCAAGAGGGGGCGGCACGGTCCGCTGCTTTTGTCATGTTGGTGGGGGCCAATGTGGCGCTGGTCCTGGTGAGCCGCTCGGGCGACACCGCTTGGCGCAGTCTGTGCCGACCACTGACGGCGACCAGTGTGTGGGTCTTGGGCTGCACCCTGCTGGGGCTGGCGCTTGTTACGTTGGTGCCTGTGGTGGCGCATCGCTTTGGGTTCACCGGGCTGTCACCCCTTGCTTGGCTGGGTGTTTTAACCGCTGGTTTGGCAATGGCCATTCCGCTTCAGGCCAGTAAACACGCTATTGTGAGTAAGTCATATAGATGATATAGTTGAATTCTCATTTCGCAACCCAGGAGACCACATGATTCATTGTGTATTGCACGACCCTAACGACAGCGTCGCTGTTGTGGTCACAGAAGGCGTTAAAGCAGGCCAACAGCTGACGGCCCTGATCCTTGATGAAGACCGCACGATTCAGATTCCTTGCGCGGCAGATATCCCTTTGGGTCACAAAGTTGCCATGAAGGCCATGGCCGTGGGCGACACCGTCATCAAGTACGGCGTTGACATCGGCAAGGTGGTGGCTGCCATCAAGGTGGGCGAGCACGCCCATGTCCACAACATCAAGACCAAACGCTGGTAATAAGGAACATTCCATGTCATTTCTGACCAAAGACTCCACCTTCTGGGGCTACCGCCGCGAAAACGGACGCGTTGGCGTTCGCAACCATGTCGTGATCTTGCCGCTGGACGATCTGTCTAACGCCGCCGCCGAGGCCGTGGCCCATGCGATCAAAGGCACCATGGCGATTCCTCATCCCTATGGCCGCCTGCAATTTGGTGCTGACCTGGATCTGCACTTCGCGACCCTGATTGGCGCGGGCAGCAATCCTAACGTGGCCGCTGTGATCGTGATCGGCATTGAAGATGGCTGGACACAAAAAGTGGTCGAAGGCATTGCCAAAACGGGCAAGCCAGTCGTGGGCTTTGGCATTGAAGGCCACGGCGACCATGAAACCATCATGAAGGCGTCTCAGGTTGCCAAGAAATATGTGCAGCACGCCACATCGCTTCACCGTGTCGAGTGTCCGATTTCTGAGCTGTGGGTTTCCACCAAATGCGGCGAATCTGACACCACTTCCGGTTGCGGTGCTAACCCTACTTGCGGCAATGCGTTTGACACCTTGCACGGCCTGGGCACTACCTTGGTGTTCGGTGAAACATCCGAGATCACCGGTGGCGAGAAGATCGTGGCAGCCCGTTGCGCAACCGACAAGGTTCGCGATGAGTTCATGGCCATGTTTAACCGCTACCAGGCCATGATCGAGCGCAACAAAACGACCGACTTGTCTGACTCGCAACCCACCAAGGGCAATATCGCAGGTGGCTTGACCACCATCGAAGAAAAAGCCCTCGGCAACATCCAAAAGATCGGCAAAAAGTGCACGGTCGATGGCGTGCTCGATAAGGCCGAAATGCCTACTCACCCTGGTCTGTGGTTCATGGATTCGTCCTCAGCGGCTGCTGAGATGGTCACCCTGTGTGCGGCTGCTGGCTTTGTGGTTCACTTCTTCCCAACAGGCCAAGGCAATGTGATCGGTAACGCGATTGTTCCCGTGATCAAGGTCTGCGCTAACCCACGCACTGTGCGCACCATGAGCGAGCACATCGACGTGGACTGCTCTGGCCTGCTGCAGCGCGAGCGCACCATGGACGAAACTGGCGACCAATTGCTGGAAGTGATGATGGCCACCGTCAATGGTCGCTTCACCGCTGCTGAGGCTTTGGGGCACCGTGAGTTTGTGATGACGCGCCTTTTCGAGAGCGCCTGATCAAGCTCACCCCCGTTGGCGTTCACTTCGTGTAACGCCCTCCCCCCTCTGAGAGGGGGCGTCCCCAGCGGCCTGGCCTAGCCAGTTCCGCGGGGACTGCTGGGCTGATATTGGCTCCGGCGTCGCATACTGAGATGAAAGGGTTCCAATGTGTAGCTTACGCCGCCAAATGGTTGCTCGGGTTCTTGCAATTGCTATCTCTACTTTGGCGCCTCTATGGGTTTCCGCGCAAACCGCTGCGCCTTATCCAACCCATCCCTTGACCTATGTCGTGCCGTATGCGCCAGCAGGTGCTGCGGATGCTTTTGCGCGGCAACTGGCCGTGGAATTAGGTAAACGTTTGGGGCAGCCTGTGGTGGTTGAAAACCGGGCGGGGGCGAATGGCAACATTGGGTCTGCTCAGGTGGCGCGCGGTGCGGCGGATGGCTATACGCTGTTGCTGGGCACGGCGAGCACATTGGTCATCAATCCGCATCTGTATGGTGCGCGAATGACTTACGACCCCTTGAAAGAACTTCAGCCCGTGTCTGCCACGCACGCCATGGTGAATGTGTTGGTGGTCGGGGCGGGCAGCCGATTCAAAACGGTGGCCGATGTCATTGCAGATGCCAAGGCCAAGCCGGGTAGCCTGGCCTATGCGTCTGCGGGCGTGGGCAACACCATGCATTTGGCGGGCGAGCAATTCAAGACACAGGCGAGTATTGACCTGGTTCATGTGCCCTACAAAGGGGGTGCACCCGCCGTCAATGATGTGTTGTCGGGGCAAGTCCCCATGATGTTTAACAACCTGCCGGCGGTGGTGCCGCTGGTAAAGGCGGGCAAGCTGCGCGCCTTGGCGGTCGCGGGGGCCAAAAGGTCACCCTTGTTGCCTGATGTACCTACCCTGCGCGAAGCGGGCTTGGCAGATTTTGAATCCACCGTGTGGAATGGCGTGTTGGTCAAGGCGGGTACACCAGCGCCCATCGTGGCGCGCTTGAACCGGGAAATTAACGCCATACTGACTGACCCTGCGGTTCGGGCATCTCTTGAAGATCAAGGCTTTGAGGTGACGCCATCCACGCCAGAACAATTTGCTGAACTGATCCGTGCCGACTTTCCCCGATGGGGTAAGTTGGTCAAGCAGTCTGGCGCAACGGCAGATTGACCCTCGTTCAGCATCGCTTATTCACTTACAGGCAGAAGACTCATGACCACTTCACGTCGGCAATTTACTGCTCAAATGCTCGCTTTGGGGGGCGGCAGCTTGCTGCCCACTTTTGCTTTGGCGCAAACCGCACTGGGGGACTATCCTGCGAAGTCGATTCGCTATGTCGTGCCTTTTCCACCCGGTGGTCTCACCGACGTGATGGCCAGGCTGATGGCGCAAAAGCTGTCCGAAGGCCTGAAGGGCACGGTGCTCGTGGACAACAAGCCCGGTGCCAACGCCAACCTGGGTGCCGATCTGGTCGCTAAATCAGCGCCCGATGGCTACACCTGGCTGGCAGTGACGCTGGCGCATGCGGTCAACGCCTCCTTGTTCAGCACGCTGCCTTACAACGTCGAGAAAAACTTGGTGCCCGTGGTACATCTGGCGACCAGCCCATTGGTGCTGGTGGTCAATGCCAACAGCCCTGTCAAAACGCTCAAGGACTTTCTGGATTTGGCAAAAAGCAAGCCGTTGAGCGGCGGGTCCTCTGGCAACGGTACACCTCCGCATTTGGGGCTAGAGCTGATGGCAGGCGAGACCAAGTTCAACTTCACGCACATTCCTTACAAAGGTGGGGCACCTTCGCTGAACGACTTGATGGGCGCTCAAATCGACTTTATCGTGTCCAACCTGCCGGAGTGCTCCGCCTTTATCAAAGGGGGTAAGTTGCGCGCCTTGGCCGTGACCTCGGCGCAGCGCCATGCACTGTTGCCTGATGTGCCCACCTTCACAGAGCTTGGCATGCCAGCCATGGTGCTGGAGAACTGGACCGGCATGATGATGCCCGCAGGTACACCCCGAGCCATCATCGACCAGGTGTCGGCCTTGGCAATACGGGCGGCCAAATCGCACGAAGTGGCTGAGCGCGTGGGTGCGCAAGGTTTCACCGCAACCGGACTTGGCCCCGACGAATTTGCGGCCATCTTGCAAAAGGACGTTGCCCGCTGGCGCGACATCATCAAGACCCGCCAAATCAAACCTGATTAACTTCTATTTATCACTTTCCTTATCTCACTATTTATGAAAAAAGTTGTCATCACTGAATTCATGGACCTGCCTGCAGTGCAGGCCCTGCAAGCCAAGTACAACGTGGTCTATGACCCCGCACTGGTTGATGACGCGCCGCGCTTGGCCAAAGAAGTGGCGGATGCCGACGCCGTGATCGTGCGCAACCGCACCCAGGTGCGCGGCGAATTGTTGGCCGCAATAGCCAAAGCCACTGTCATTGGTCGCTTAGGCGTGGGCCTGGATAACATCGACGTGCCCGCCTGCGAAGCGCGCGGCATGAAGGTCATCCCTGCCACGGGGGCCAACGCTTTGGCGGTGGCTGAATACGTGATTGGCACGGCCATGGTGTTGCTGCGCGGCGTGTACAGCAGCAGCGCCGAAGTGGCGGATGGCAAGTGGCCGCGCCCACGTTTGTCCAACGGCCGGGAGGTGGCGGGCAAAACGCTGGGCCTGATTGGCTTTGGCGGGATTGGCCGTTTGACCGCTGGTTTGGCCAAAGGGCTAGGGCTGTCTGTAGTGGCGTATGACCCGATGATTGCGGCTGATTCGCCCGTGTGGGCGCAAACCGGGGTCGCTTGTCGCAGCTTGGACGAGCTGCTGGCCCAGTCAGATGTGGTGAGCCTGCATGTGCCGCTGACGCCAGAAACGCGCAACCTGATTTCTGCAGAGCGCGTCGCGACGATGAAAGCGGGTGCCATCCTGATCAACACCGCACGCGGCTACATTGCTGACGAGGCTGCCATTGCAGACGCTATTCGCGCAGGGAAGCTGGGCGGCGCTGCTTTTGATGTGTTTGACCCCGAGCCACTCAAGGCAGGCAGCGCGTGGGTAGGTTGCCCCAATGTGATTTTGACGCCGCATGTGGCGGGTGTGACAGCCGAGTCCAACGAGCGTGTGTCCACCATGATCGCGGCTGAAGTGGCCAAAGCATTGGGTTGAACGGAGATGAGCACCATGCAAATTCAAGACATTCAAACCCTCGTCAGCCGCGCTTTGCAAAACGCAGGCGCATCCGCCATGCAGGCCGATTCCACGGCACGTGCGCTGATTGCCGCCGAGGCGCAAGGTTTGGCATCGCACGGGGTCTCTCGTGTGCCCATGTATGCAGGGCACTTGCGTGCTGGCCGTGTGATCGGCAACGCCGTCCCTAAAGTTGCTGCGCAAAAGCCCAGCGCCGTGCTGGTGGATGCGGGAGACGGTTTCGCCTTCCCCGCATGTGAACTGGCCATTGCGCAGGCGATGGAGAAAGCCAGAGCCACCGGCATTGCCATTGCCGCCGTGAACAACAGTCACCATTTTGGCGTGGCTGCTTACCACCTCGAAGCGGTTGCGAAGGCTGGTCTGGTTGGCATCGCCATGGGCAACTCACCCGCCGCCATGCCTGCCGCAGGCGGCAAGCGCGCCATCTTTGGCACCAACCCGATTGCGGCAGCATTCCCACGCGCCAGTGGTGAGCCCATCATGATTGACCTGTCGCTGTCCGAAGTGGCACGCGGCAAGCTGATGGTGGCGGCCAAGAAGGGCGAATCTATTCCGCTGGGTTGGGCGCTGGACAAAAACGGTCGACCCACCACTGACCCCAAAGCGGGTCTGGAAGGCTCGATGTTGCCCATGGGCGGCGTCAAAGGCGCCATGCTTGCACTGATGGTGGAGCTGATGGTCACCTCGCTCACCGGTGCGCGCTTTGGCATGGAGGCGGATTCCTTCTTTGAAGAGCAAGGCAATCAGCCCAAGATCGGTCAGGCTTTCATCGTGATCGACCCTTCGGCATTGGGTGGCACAGCGGTGTACCAGGAGCGCGTTGAAGCTTTGCTGGCGGCCATGTTGGCAGACGACGGGGTGCGCGTGCCAGGTTATCGCCGCAACGCGATTGCCGCCAAGGCGCAGACCACAGGGATTGATTTGCCCCCTGCCACGCTGGACCCCTTGCTCAAGCTGGCGGCTTGAGCGGCGCTTTTGCCTTGACAGGAATGCCCGAGCAGTAGTCCTTGTCGGGCACGGCGGGTGTGGGCCAGACGGCGTCATACCCGGCGGGTGCTGGACGTTGAGGGTCGTCCGCGCCACCTGCCAACATCAGGATAGAGATGGCGCTGTTGTGCGGCAAATGCAGCGGCACGCCCACCAGCTTGCTGACGTGGACGCTGCCCGCCAACAACACCGTGACTTGACCCTCGCCTGCGCTGTCTTGCCACTTCTGCAGGGTCTTGGCCATGGCCTGGTCGCGCGCGATCTGCACGCGCGCCATGGGGCCGATCTGAGCCTCGGGCAACAGATTGCAGTGGCCATCGCGCACGTTTTGCATGTGCAATTCACGGGTTTCGGCTGCTACTGCGCCATCTAATGCTGCGTTTTTCATAGCGTCACGCATTTGCGTACGTGACAGATTGCCCCCCGACACGGGAACGCCTGCACGCACCGCCGTCATGATGGGCGCGCTGTAAGTGGCCCAGGGCCAGCCAGCCTCGTCCCAGCGCAGGGCGGCGCGGACCATGCCTTCTTGCGCGTTGGGGGCGAGGCCCTCAGTGCTGTGGCCCAGTTCGGCCATCTCCAGCACCACGGCACGCAGACGCCCCGATTGCGCCAGCGTCTGGATATTCTCGGCTGCCAGTTGCTGATGCTCGGCTGCGTCATGCCGCTCGCCCAGCAGCCAGTAGCTGGCTTGCATCCAGCGTTGTGACAGGTTTTGGGCCGGATTGCCGCGCTGTGCGCAGCCCGTGATGGTCAGCGTGCAGCCCAGCATGGCGCACAACAGCAAGTGGGTGACAGTTTGGCGCAGGTGCATGGCGAGATACTAGCGCCTACTGCAAATGCTTTGATGTCCCTCGACAATATCAACCCCCACCCCCTGCAATCCCTCGTTCGGGTTGCCGCCACATTGGCGCTGGCCGTCCTCGCCGCTTTGCTGTGCGTGACCCTGCGCACGCCGCTGCCGTGGATGATTGGCCCCATGTTAGCCGTCGCTTTTGCGTCGATGGCTGGTTTGCCGACAGAGGGTTTGGTGTCGCTGCGCAATGGCGGGCAATGGATCATTGGTGCGGCACTGGGGCTGTACTTCACGCCCCAGGTGGTGGGCTTGCTGGTGGGCCTGTGGTGGGCCATTGGCTTGGGCGTGCTCTGGGCCTTTGCTTTGGCCGCAGCATTTTCAGCTTACCTCTACCGCGCGCATTCTGCCTCTGGCGTGAGTCGCAGTACGGCGTATTTTTCCAGCTCTATTGGTGCCGCTTCTGAGATGACGCTGATGGCTGAAAAGCACGGGGCGCAGCCTGATCTGGTAGCTGCCGCGCACAGCTTGCGTGTGCTGCTGGTGACGCTGATCGTGCCCTTTGGCCTGCAATGGTCCGGATGGCATGGCATAGACACCACCTTGAGTGGCGCGCGGGCAGTGAACTGGGGCGGCTTGGCGCTGTTGGCCGTGCTCACGGGTGTGGGATGCTGGGTGATGCTCAAGCTCAAACGTACCAACCCCTGGTTCATCGGTCCACTGATCGCATCCATTGCCGTCACCGCCTGGGGGTATGAGTTGTCGGCCATTCCTGCGTGGTTGACGGCAGCCGCGCAGCTCGTGATTGGGGTGAGTTTGGGCGTGAGGTTCACCAACGAGTTTTTCCACCACGCGCCGCGTTGGTTAGGCTCCGTTGCCATGGCCACGCTGGTGATGGTTGGCGGGAGCGCCCTGTTTGCCTGGGGCCTGGCGCACTTAAGCGGTCTGCATCCGGCAACCATGCTGCTGTCCACGTCCCCCGGCGGCATCGCCGAAATGGCCATCACCGCCAAGGTACTGCAACTGGGCGTGCCTATGGTGACGGCGTTTCAGGTAACAAGGTTGGTGGCTGTGCTGACGCTGACGGAGCCGCTGTATCGGTGGAGGTATTTGAGAAGCTGATCAGCTTGAGTTCGAGACTGAATTCCGCTGGCATCAACCGCCCCAACAAGGCAGGCATGCCAGGGTGGTCAGGCGCAGGCCGATTCGCGCGAGCTTATGGGGAGCGGCGTGATGGTGGTTGAGTACGCTTCGTGAGGTCAGCAAACCAATGCTGCTGTTCGCGAGCGTGGCCGGAGAATGGCCATCCTGGTCTGCCTGTCGGGGCTCGCTTCCCAACTTGCACAATCACTGAAATGCTAAAGAATCAGTGCATCACCACAGGATTCTGAGCCAACTCCGCATACCGCTCCAGCGTGTCCTCAACTTCTTCCTGTGTAGGGGTGTTCTTCTGCCAAGCCACAATCTGCTCCTGGAACAGTTCTGCCCAAGAGCCGTCCAGATACAGCTCTTTGCCATTGCGCTTGTCCACAATCTCAAACCCGTGGCGCGGCATGCTGGGCAGTTCACGGCGAGAGGCGCCGTCTGGCTGGTCCTCTGGTGCCATGGCTGTTTGCATGTGTACAACCACAAAAGATTCTGAGTCGTAAAGCATTTGCATGGTGGGCAAGTTTCCTTGAGGCTTGAAGGTCGGGTGTTGCACAGAATATGTGCATGACGCACGCTGATTTCAAGGCCTCAGTATGCGCTAAAACTTTCCCTACCGTGCTCAGGGCTTTTCGGTGCTCTCCAGCGCAAGCTGAACAAAGTCACCATTTGCCTGGGTCAGCTTCACCTGTACGGGCAACCAGTCCACCGTGGGGGCGAGCCAGACTTCTACCTTAAGGTCATATTCACGCACTGGCAGACGCTGCAGCTTACGAGTAGGTGTTGCGCCGTCCTTCAGATACAGGGTTTCATCGTCTTCCACCACAAACTGCCAGGATTCCGACTCACGCGGCCCCACGGTCTGGATGGCAAAGCGGGTGCCCGCAGGATAGCGCTCCGGTGCGCCCGCCAGCAGGGCCGACAACTGGAGCAGCACGCTCAGGCGGTCCTGCGCGCCAGCGAGCAATGGGGCGTCAGGCGTGTTCGCACTGAACACCACCACGCCCTTGGCACGCTCAAAATGGGCGGCCACCTCGGTGCGGGACTTGTCGCTGAAGCGTTTGGGCTCCAGGCCCGCATCGCTCAAGTCCCCCGCGCTGGTTTGAATGCGCTTGCCCAGCAAAAAGGCACCCACCTCCAGTCGCGCGGCGTAGCTGGCGCCGTCGTGCAACCAGTGCAGCTCGGCATCGGCGCTGTAGCGCAGCTTGCGGGCCTCGCCCGTGGCTGCGTATTTCAGTCGGCGCGAACCCGGCAGGCGCAGGCTGAGTTTGGGTTTGGCTGCTGCAGGCATGGGGTCTGATACAGGCGCAGACGGGGCACTATTTGGCCCAACGGTTGCGGTCGTTGACGCGCTTGCTGGCACGCTGGGCTGAACAAGCGCAGTTGGTGTTGACTCTGCTGATGCGACAGGTGCGGACTCGACAGAGATTGGGACTGACTCCGCTGATCCCTGGGCTTCGGCCGCGGCTGGCTTGGCGGATTGGCGGCGCGGCCTGCTGGCGATGGATTTGGGCGCAGGTTTGGCAGCGACTGGCGCGGTGCTTGCGGGCTTAGGTTGTGCCGAATCAATGTGCCGTGTGCTGAAGGCGCTCGTTGTTACGGCATTTGCGAGGTAAATATCCCCATCTCGGCTTTGTAGAAGCCATAAGTGCGCTATCAAAATTACAGCGGTTAGCAGGCCCAGACGCGTGCGATCCTGCATGTCGATGCTCGGCTTGGGGCGCTCAGGGCAGGTAGCCCAAATCAGCCGACAGTTGCCGGGCTGCTGCCAGCAAGGCTTTGGGCGCAGGGCTCTCCCAGGTACAGGGCAGGGTGGCATTAGAGCCTAGCACCACCATGCCCAGCACCATGTGCTTGTCCGCATCAAACACGGGGGCGCAAAACCCAGCCACGCCGGGCACCAGGGTATTGGCAACACGGGCCAGTCCGCGCTGTCGTACATCTGCCAGTAAGACCTCCAGCTCTGCCTGAGTCTGCGGTACTTTGGGGCGATTCAGCTTTTGCTCCTGCGCCAGTTCGGCTTGCAGTTGAGCCGCCACGGCTTGATAGGGCAAGTGCGCGGCAAAGCACAGACCCGTGGCGGAGGTGAGCAGCGGCATCACATCGCCCAGGCGCAGAGTGGTGGCGATGGTGGTGGGCGTTTCGGCCCAATGGACCATGGTGGGGCCATGGTTGCCCCATACCGCCAGCGCCACGGTGTGGCCCACGGCTTGCAATAGCGCCGGGACGCGGTCTCGCGCCATGCGGATGGCGTCTTGTCGAGCGAGCGTGGCCAAGCCCAGTTTGAGGGCGGCTGGGCCTAAGTCATAGCGGGTGTCACTGGCGTCTTGTGTGACCAGCCCCAGGCGCTGAAAGCTGACCAAGTAACGGTGCGCCTTGGCGGCACTCATGCCTGCGGCGGCGGCCAAGTCGCGCAGCATCATGGGGCCGGTGCCTGCGGCCAGCGCAGCCAGCAGCGCAAAACCCACTTCGACCGATTGAATGCCTGCCCGTTCCTGTTTTGATTCCACGCTTAAGTCCATCTGCTAAAATTTCAGTTCAATTTCGTTTAGTTAAATCAATTTTACAATCCGTAATTTAACCTCATCCAGCACCATGAAACTTGCAACCTACAAAGACGGCTCGCGCGACGGGCAATTGGTGGTCGTTTCCCGCGATCTGAGCACGGCTCATTATGCGACGGGCATTGCCAATAAGCTTCAGCAGGCGCTGGACGACTGGGGCTTCATCGGCCCGCAGCTGCAGGATTTGTACGACACGCTGAACAATGGCAAAGCACGCCATGCCTTCCCGTTTGACTCCAAGCAGTGCATGGCCCCGCTGCCGCGCGCTTACCAGTGGGCAGACGGCTCAGCCTATATCAACCATGTGGAGTTGGTGCGTCTGGCGCGCAACTCCGAAGTGCCCGCCAACTACTACACCGAGCCTTTGATGTACCAAGGCGGAAGTGACGACTTTTTGGGCCCATGCGACAACTCGCCCTGCATGAGCGAGGCATACGGCATCGACTTTGAGGCAGAAGTCGCTGTGATCACTGGCGACGTCAAGATGGGCAGCACCCCTGAACAGGCGCTGGACGGCATTCGATTGGTGATGCTGGCCAACGACTGGTCTTTGCGCCACCTGATTCCCGATGAGTTGGCCAAGAGCTTTGGCTTCTTCCAGAGCAAACCCGCGACAGCTTTCAGCCCGGTAGCTGTGACGCTAGATGAACTGGGTGACGCGTGGGATCAAGGTCGCCTGGGCTTGACCATTCAAAGCGCCTGGAACGGCCGCACGGTTGGCATGTGCGATGCAGGTCAGGAAATGACTTTCCACTTTGGCCAGTTGATTGCCCACATCTGCAAAACCCGCAATGTGCGCGCAGGCAGCATTGTGGGGTCTGGCACGGTGAGCAACCGGGCCACAGAGACCGACGGCAAAAAGGAATGGACCAAGGGCTACAGCTGCATCGCTGAAAAGCGTGCGATTGAGACGATTCAGACCGGCAAGCCTGTCACTGACTACATGAAGTTCGGTGACACCATCCGGATCGAGATGAAGGGCAAAGACGGCCAAAGCGTATTTGGCGCGATCGAGCAAGAAGTGGTGCAGGCTGGCGGCTGATCACTCTGCCTGCTTTGCCGCGCTAGATTCTCAACAGGTACAAGGCAGACAAGCCGGTACCCGCTGCCGCGACAAGGTAAACCACAGGGGCAATCAAGGCGTCCCTGTGCAGGCCGAAGTCATGCAGCGTCACCCGCAGGCGGTGTGCGGCATGCCACAGGAAAAGGGTAATCACGCCAAACAGAAACAGTTTGCCCAACCCATGTGAGGCAAACGCGTGCATTTGCGCGTAGCCAAACAGGCTTGGACTGTGACCGAGCGCCACCATCAAAAAAAGCACAACCAGCACAGGCGCCAAAAATGCGGCTAAGGTGCCGCCTGCTGCAAACAGACTCCAGAAAATGGGTTTGTTGGACTTGGCCATGATCAGAACGCCCCTGCCAATATCAACACTGAAAAGCTCGCGACAAGCCACGCCACATAGTGCGCTGCGACGATGTATTTGCCGGGCAAGAACGATTCACCCATTTGTACTGGCAAAGCTTTGGGCGTCACGTTGAACCAACTGGTGGCGTTGTGTACGGCGAAAGCCAGAATCAAGATGAGTCCAATGATGACACCTGGCTTTTGCAAACTACCCAGAAAATGTTCATAGGCAGCTTGCCCTGCCGACAAACGCTCCAGCAGACAAACCATCAGCAGGGCAAACGCACCGATGAAGATGCAGGTCACCTCACGCGACATGTAGCGCATGTAACGTGGGTGCTTGAAATACCAAGTGGTGGGGGACACTGGGCGAACATAGGGTTTGCGGCTCATGATGCTTTTCCTCCTGGAAGCAGTCGTTCTTTGAACCAGTCAATGGTGCTGGCGACCTTCACTTGCTGGAGTGCTCCGGCTGGATCTACCGCTTTGGGGCAAACCTCAGAGCAAGCACCGACAAACGAGCATTCCCAAACGCCTTCGTTGGTCGCAATGACTTCTTGACGCTCGTCGCGCCCGCCGTCACGCGAATCCTGGTTGTAGCGGTGGGCAAGTGTGATGGCCGCCGGACCGATGAACTTCGGCTGCAAGCTGTATTGCGGGCATGCCGCATAACAAAGCATGCAGTTGATGCACATCGAAAACTGGCGGTACTTCATGAGTTGTGCAGGCGTCTGCTTGAACTCACCTTGCTCAACCGTTTTCTTTTCCTTGGGAATCAAATAGGGCTTGACGCGCTTGAGCTTGTCGATGAAATCGTCCGCCACCGTCACCAGATCCCGTTCGATGGGGAAGTTGGCGAGGGGCTCGACGCGAATCACGCCGTCATAGTGACGCAAGAACGCGTGACACGAGAGCTTGGGTTCACCGTTGATCATCATGCCGCAACTGCCGCACACCGCCATGTGGCAAGACCAACGGTAGTTGAGCGTGGGGTCTATGCTCTCTTTGACGGCATTGAGTGCGTCCAGCACCACCCATTCTTCCTTGCACATTACCTCATAGCGCTGGTAGTGCGGCTCGGTATCCGTCTCGGGGTTGTAGCGCAGAACTTCCAGCTGAACCAGGCGCTCTTTCATTTGTGATCTCCTGAGTAGTCACGCACACCGGGCGGTGAGCGGGTGATCACGACATCCAGGTAATCGACACGCGGTGCGTTGAGCCCCTGGTGATAAACCATGCTGTGGCGCAGGAAGTTTTTATCATCGCGCTCCACATAATCCAGGCGTTGGTGCGCGCCACGGCTTTCTTTGCGGGCCAGTGCGCCCACGGTGAGGGCCTCGGCGCAATCGAGCATGGAGGCCAGTTCCAGCACCTGGAACAGATCGGTGTTGAACACATTGCTCTTGTCATGCAGCGTCACCTTTTGGTAGCGCTGGCGCAGCTCTGCAATTTTGTTGACAGCTTCTTGCAGACCTGCCTCGGTGCGGTAGATGCCGGCGTTGGTCTCCATGGTGTCCATCATTTCCTTGCGCAGACCCGACATCGACTCGGTGCCGTCGGTGCGCGAGAACAGTTCGCGAATGCGTGCCTGCGAACTTTTGGCTTGCGCGTCCAGCGCGGCGGTGTTGGCTGGCGGCAAGTCTTGCAAATGCTTGATGGCCGACAGTGCCGCGCTCTTGCCAAACACCAGCAGTTCTACCAGTGAATTGGAACCTAGGCGGTTCGCACCATTCAGACTCACACAGGCACATTCTCCAGCCGCAAACAGGCCCGGCAGCGTGGTGGCAGCCTCCGTGTTGGTGGAAATCCCGCCCATCATGTAGTGCACCACCGGCCGAATGGGCACCGCCTCTTTGACGATGTCCACGCCAAGGTAGGCAATGGCCAGTTCGCGCACCAGCGGCAGGCGTTCATCGATGTACTTTTCGCCCAGGTGGCGCATGTCCAGCAGCACGCATTCGCCCCACTGGGTGCTGACCGTGTTGCCCTTTTGTACCTCGTGCCAGTAGGCTTGGCTCACGCGGTCACGCGGGCCCAGCTCCATGGTTTTGAGTTGCGGCTTGCCCAGTGGTGTCTCGGGGCCCATGCCGTAGTCTTGCAGGTAGCGGCGGCCATGCTTGTTGAGTAGCACGCCGCCTTCGCCACGACAGGCTTCGGTCAACAGGCTGCCGGTGTTGGGCAGGCCTGTGGGGTGGTACTGCACAAACTCCATGTCCTTGAGCGGCACACCCGCACGGTAGGCAAGGGCCATGCCGTCACCGGTTTTGATGGCGCCATTGGTGCTGAACGGAAACATGCGGCCTGCGCCGCCGCCGCAGATGATCACAGCCTTGGCCTGGAACTGCTTGATCATGCCGCTGCGCATTTCCATGGCCGTCAGGCCCTGGCAGCGGCCGTCGTCTACCAACAAATCCAGCGCAAAGTATTCGTCATAGCGTTGGATGGATGGGAACTGCAGCGTGGTCTGGAACAGCGTGTGCAGGATATGAAAGCCCGACTTGTCCGCCGCAAACCAGGTGCGTTGTTTTTTCATGCCGCCAAAGGGGCGTACCGCTACCGAGCCGTCCGCCTCGCGGTTCCACGGGCAACCCCAGTGTTCGAGCTGGGTCAGCTCTTTGGGCGCTTCCTTGACAAAGTATTCCACGCAGTCCTGATCTGACAGCCAGTCGCCACCACCCACGGTGTCGTCAAAGTGCATGTCAAAGCTGTCGTCAGACTTGATGACGCCAGCCGCACCACCTTCGGCCGCGCAGGTGTGGCTGCGCATGGGGTAGACCTTGGAGATCAGGGCGATGCGCAGTTGGGGGTCGGTCTGCGCCAGCGCGATGGCAGCTCGTAGACCTGCTCCTCCTGCGCCCACAATGGCGACGTCACATTGAACAGTTTCCATGCCTTGCCTTTCAGACACGCCTGCCAATGCACCCGGCAGGCGATCATGTCAAAAGGCCATTATGGAAACCATGAACAGTGAATACAAGGGCCAAAGGCCTCGCCCAGAGGCGTTCACCTGACCAGGATCAAGCTTTGCTCAGTTTGTCGGCGTGTTCGACGATCACGCACTGATACACACCACCAAAGTAAGTGCGCTTGCGCCAAGTGAATTTGTCCGCATCCTTAGCTAGGCCACGAATTTCGTTTTGCCAAAGCGTGTTGGCAAAAGGTTCCAGGTAATGGTTGACCAGCTTCAGGATGTAGCGGACAGGATGCCAAACCGCAGGCGCGTGGTAGTCCACAAAGACGATCTTTCCGTGCTTTGGCAACACGGCCAGCATGTGATCCACAATCTCACGTTTTTTGTCGTCGGGGACTTCGTGCAGCAGAAAAAAGCTGCAAATCAAATCGTAGGCTGGATTTGCTTGTCCGGCAAAGCTAGCGGCATCACTGCGGATAACCTGTGCCCACGGCATACCTTTTAGCTTGTGGCGGGCATGCTCAATCTGAATGGGCGTGATGTCTGTCAAATCAAACTGGCCCTGCTTGCCCACTTTGTGTGCGGCCTTGATCACCAAATCCCCATACACATGGGCCAGTTGCCAGACTTTGCTGCCGGGTTGAATCTCATCAAGATAGGCCCGCATCAGACGCTGATCGTTCAGGAACAGCAAGGCCTTCACGACCCAGTTGTTGTCCAGCCAATGCGCTTTCTTGGGATTGACATAGGCCCAGTCATAAACCTCGGTCATGTACTGCGGCACACCTTGGTGGTATTTGTCGACCCGGGTGTCAGGCGGCGCGACACTGTCCACAGCTGGTGCAGCATTCAGCGAAGCTGGAGGTTTGACTTCCAAAAGGGGTTTCCTTGGTGCTTAAGTTTTATTTGAGTTCGTCACTGATAACGATACTCAGGTCCCGGCTGCCCACCTTGACCGGCGTCAAACTGCCCATCAAGTCCCCTGCCTGAGACATGGCATTGCCTGATTTCGAAACGCGGGCCTTGAGCGTGACCTGGGCTTCGCCGGACAGTTTGCGTTGCGGGTTCATGGCGGTACTGTCGTCCAAGGTGAAACTGAACGGCAATTTGCTGACCGTGGTGCGCACGATGGCGAGGGGAACACGCTCTCCATTGGCGGGAGTTGCATAAATAAAGACGGTGTCTTCAGGCGAGACCTTCCCCTTGAGTGCGGGGGCAATCGTGACGCGGCCGGTTACGCTGTTGCCCTGAGTACTGGGCGTTGTGGCCTGGCCGCCAGGTGACGATTTGGCGAGTGCAGGTGCCGCTTTTTGCCCCAGCATTTCACGGGCCTTGGCCATGGCGTTATCCAGGCCTTCGGCGTCTTTCTCGCCGGGGGCCAATTGCTCGCGCGCCTGTTGCCAGTAGCGCAGGGCATCGGCGTATTTCTTTTCGGTATACGAGGCGCTGCCCGCCAGCAGCAAGGCGCTGTATTGCTTGGGGTCTTTCTTCAGCACGCCCTGAATCACCCGCCAAGGCTCGCCGTCAAAGCTGCCTTGGCGAACCTCGGCCAGCAGCTCCGCGCGCTCTAGCGCAATCTCGTCATCGGGATCAAGCGCCACGGCCTTGTCATAGGCTTTCAGCGCATCTTCTGGGCGCTGCAGGCTGCGGTAGCTGCGGCCAAGCATGACCCAGCCTTCGGCATTGTTGGGGTTGGCTTCCAGTTTTTTGGCCAGCGCCTGGACCAAGGTGTCCATGTCGGGCCGACCTTCTGAACCTCCAGCACTGGCGCTGGCGACAGCTTGTGGGTCCATCGCCATGGGGTTGCCTAGCAAGGTGTACGCGGTCAGGCCCAAGATGGGGAACAGCAGAGCCAGCCCGATCGCCAGGCTAATCGAACGCTTCTCTGCTACGGGCTGAGCAGGGGCTTCCGTTGCGGTGTCTTCCAAGAGGCGGCGTTTGAGCTCGTCCTTGGCATAGGCCAGGCCTGCGTCATCAAGCGTGCCTTGGGCGTATTCGTTGTCCAACTCAGACAGTTGATCGCGGTAAATGGCGGCATTGGCCTGAGCCTGGTTGACGACAATCGGTGCCGTGCGGGTTCGCAAAAGCACCCACAGGATCACGCTGCTGACCAGCGCGGTCAGCACCAAGGCGGCTATGACAAAAACAATGGTGGTATTCATGGCTTGTCTGCACCCCGCAGAAGTTGCTCTGCGCGCTGGCGGTCAGCATCGCTCAAAGTTTGGTCAGGCAAAGATTTGCCGCGCTGGCGCAAATAGCGCATGGTGCCGAAGACGGCAATCAAGAGCATTGCAAAGGGGCCAAACCACAAAAGCCAAGTCAGCGGTTTAACCTCCGGGCGATAGAGCACAAAGTCGCCATAGCGGGTGACCAAGAATTCCTTGATCGCCGTATCTGACTTGTCTTGCCGAATCAAGCCGCGCACCTCCTCACGCAGGTCGCTGGCAAGTTCTGCGCGAGATGACGCCAGGGATTCGTTTTGGCAGACCAGGCAGCGCAACTCTTCCGAAATCTTGACCAGGCGAGCCTCGACAACGGGGTCTTCAGCCATGGGAACGGCTTCTTTGGCATGGGCCGCGGCGCCCATTAATGCGAGGCCCAGGCATAGCAGCGGGGCAGCAATCCAGCGGGTGTTCATGGGCAATTACGACTTGTTAAGTTGCTGGATCAGGGGAAGGATGGTTTTGGCCAAAACCTCGGGCGTGACTTCACCGATTTGCTTAAAGCGGATGACGCCCGCCTTGTCGATCACGTAAGACTCGGGCACGCCATAGACACCGTAGTCAATACCGACTCGCCCGTCCATGTCGAAGACCGACAGCACGTAGGGGTCGCCATAGGTGCGCAGCCAGGCATTGCCGCGTTTACGCGCCCAGGCCAGTTTGTCTTCGTCAGACATTTTTTGACCCTTGGGCAGTTCCTGGGCCTGGATCTCTTTGTAGCTCAAACCCACGATGGGCACGCCGTTGGCTTTGGCGAATGAGACCAGAACAGGGTGCTCTTGGCGGCAGTTGATGCACCAGGTGGCCCAAACGTTCAACATCCAGACCTTGCCCAGCATCTCTTTGGGAGAGAACTTGGGGGCCTCTGGGTTCAGTGTGGGCAGCGAGAAATCTGGTGCCTGCTTGTTAACGAGTGGCGAAGGAATTTCGCGCGGGTCGCGGTTAAGTCCAATGGCCAAAAACACCACCAAACCCATGAACAAGGCCAAAGGGATCAGAAACTTTTTCATGATGTATTTCTTTGTGACTGCTTTGCCATTTACGCCTGCTGCAACTTGGCCTGGGCTTGAATTTTTTTGCGGTAACGTCGATCCCCTGCGGCGAGCAGGCCGCCTGCCACCATCAGCAGCACACCCGCCCACAACCACCCGATAAAGGGTTTGTAGTAAACGCGCACGCTCCATGACCGTGGCTCGCCCGCAGTGCCGTCGATCTCTTCACCGAGCGATACATACAGATCGCGCAGGGCGCCTGAATCAATGGCGGCTTCCGTCATGGGCATGGTGGACGAAAAGTAAGCGCGTTTTTCGGGTTGGAGTGTGGTGACGGCAGATCCGTTCTTCGTGACTTCAAAGTCACCACGCATCGCTTTGTAATTGGGCCCTGGAACCTGTGTCACATCACGCAGCTTGAAGGTGTACTGGCCAATGGCTACGGTGTCATTCAGGCCCATGCGCACATCACGCTCAACCTCGTAGGCCTTAACCAGGGTGATGCCGGTCACGGCTACCGCCATGCCCAAGTGAGCCAAATGCATGCCGTAGAACGAGCTGGGAATGCGCCCAGGTTTACGGAGGCGCTCAACAATTTGCATCGCGGTGCCCAAAGCGACCCAGGCTGCCAGGAGCAGGCCCAGCGCTGCGCCCCATGACCATCCGCCCATCGCAAACGGGCCAACAATGGCGACCAAGACTGCGCCAATGGCCGGAAAACGAACCCGCTTAGCAATGTCCGCAATGCGCGATTCCTTCCAGTGCGAAACCGAACCTGGAACGATCAGAAACAACACCGGTATCAGCAGTGGCACGAAGACCGCGTTGAAGTACGGCGCCCCGACCGAGAGTTTGCCCAGGTTCAGTGCGTCAATCACCAGGGGATAAATCGTGCCGAGCAGCACCGCGCCGCAGGCGACGACCAGCAAGACACTGTTGGCCAGCAACATGGATTCACGCGACACCAGGCCAATCGCACCGCCTAGGCTAACTTTGGGCGCGCGCCAGGCAAACAGGGTGAGTGAGCCGCCGACCACCGCCGCGAGAAAGATCAGGATAAAAATGCCGCGCTTGGGGTCAGACGCAAAGGCATGCACCGAATTCAAAACGCCCGAGCGAACCAGGAACGTGCCCAGCAGCGACAGCGAGAACGCACCGATGGCCAGCAGAACGGTCCAGGCCTTAAACCCGCCGCGCTTTTCGGTCACCATCAAAGAATGAATCAGCGCCGTCCCACAGAGCCACGGCATGAGAGACGCGTTCTCGACCGGGTCCCAAAACCACCAGCCGCCCCAGCCCAGTTCGTAATACGCCCACCAGGATCCGAGGCCAATGCCAAAGGTCAAGAACACCCAAGCCACTATGGTCCACGGGCGAGACCAGCGGGCCCAGGCGGCATCCAATCGACCAGACAGCAGAGCGGCAATGGCAAACGCAAAAGCGACCGAGAAGCCCACGTAACCCATGTACAGCATGGGCGGGTGAATGATCAGCCCCGGGTCTTGCAGCAGCGGATTCAGGTCGCGGCCATCAGCGGCCGCAGGGATCAGCCGCAGAAAGGGGTTGGACGTGGTCAATACAAACAGTAGGAAACCTGTGGACACCAGCCCCAGCACACTGATCACACGAGCGACCATGTCAAGTGGCAGGCTGCGCGAGAAGGCGGCTACCGCCACGGTCCACAGGGCCAGCAGCCAGACCCACAGCAAGAGAGACCCCTCGTGACCGCCCCAGACTGCCGCAAAGCGATAGATGGCGGGGAGCTTGCTGTTGGAATGCGCGGCGACATAAACCACCGAGAAGTCGTTGTTCAAAAACGCATAAAAAAGTGTCACAAAAGACAAGGTCACCAGCACAAACTGCAAGCTGGCCATGGGCCGGGCAAGTGACTGCCACAGTGCATTGTTCTGAAGGGTTCCCAGCAGCGGCAACAGGCCCTGTACCACCGCCACCAGCAGGGCCAGGATGAGGGCGTAATGCCCAATTTCAACAATCATGGAGACCTTCCGGGATCAGTTTTTGACAGACTGTGCGGCTTTCGCTGCTGCAGCTTGGTCCAGCGCGTGTTTGGCCTCTGGCGGCATGTAGTTTTCATCGTGTTTGGCGAGGACTTCATCGGCCATGAATTGACCGGTGCCGTCGAACTTGCCCTGGGCCACCACGCCCTTACCCTCCTTAAAGAGGTCGGGCAGCATGCCCTGGTAACTGACCGTGATTTCTTTGGCGGTATCTGTCACCGCAAAACTCACCACCATGGCGTTGCGCTTAAGGCTGCCTTCTTTCACCATGCCACCGACACGGAAGGTGCGGTTCTTGGGCGCTTCACCATTGGCCACTTGCGTCGGCGTGAAGAAGAAAACAAGGTTGCTCTGGAAGGCGTTCAACACCAACGCGGCGGCAACTGCCAGCACAGCCAGGCCGCCCAAGATAAACATCAATCGTTTGTGACGTGGTTTCATTTCAATGCCAATCCTTACCCATCTCTTGTGCCTGCAAGGCGTCTTTGACCTGCTGAACTGCATCCTGGCGGCCACGCTTGGACAGCCAGACCTCAATTGCCAGACCTGCAGCCGTCACGCCCATGCTGCCCCATACATACAGGCCATAGCCGCCCATGTGCCAGAAATCGCTGAAACTGTTCCAGATCATGCTTTCACCTCAGGCAGTTCTGCGACCCACTGAGCATGGCGCTCGCGCACCAGAATGATGCTGCGCACACGGTAGAGGCAAATCGCAATGGCATAGGCCCAAAAGGACAGCGCCATCAGCAACATGCCCCACAGCATCAGCTTGGCCATGCTTGGGGCTTGGGTCATGGAGACAGAAGCGCCCTGATGCAGGGTGTTCCACCATTTGACCGAAAAATAGATGATCGGCACATTGATGGCACCTACCAAAGCCAGCAATCCACCTGCCTTGTCGGCGCGGCGAGGGTCGTCAATGGCAGAGGTGAGCGCGATATAGCCCAGGTACAAAAAGAACAGGATCAACTCAGAGGTCAGCCGCGCATCCCATACCCACCAGGCCCCCCACATCGGCTTGCCCCAAAGTGCGCCCGTCCACAAAGACAAAAACGCAAACAGCGCACCCGTTGGTGCCAACGCTTGGGTCATCATGCCCGAGAGTCGGGTATTGAGCGTCAGGCCCAGCAGCGCCCAAAAAGCCATTGCCAAGTAAATGATCATGGACATCCACGATGCAGGAACGTGCACGAAGATGATGCGGTAGCCTTCGCCCTGCTGAAAATCAGTGGGGGCCACAAAAAAACCCAGCCATAGACCCGCCGCACCCAGCAATGTGGCCAAGCCCGCAAACCACGGCCAAAGCTTGCCCGCCAGCGGGTAAAAGGTTTGCGGTGACGCAAAGTGAAACCAGGCAACGTTTTTATTGTTCATCTATTCAAGCGAAATCCGTAAAGCCGCCGAACAAGTCCAGGGGCTGAAAAAAGCGGCCAAGACCAACATGGCGGCCAATATCGACAGGTGCGCCGTGGCGCCCAGCCCGCTTACCTGCGCCTGAACCGCGCCAGCACCAAACACCAGCGCCGGAATGTACAAAGGCAAAACCAGCAAGGCCACCAGCACATTGCCGCCACGCACACCCAAGGTCAGCGCAGCGCCCACAGCGCCCACCAAAGACAACAAGGGGGTTCCAATCAAGAGCGACAAAACCAACACGCCCAGCGCCTGCGCATCCAAATCGAACTGGATGCCCAAAACCGGGGCCAGGAGTACCAGCGGCAGGCCCGACAGCAGCCAATGCGCCGCTATTTTCGCACCAACGAGTACTGGCAAAACCTGTGGGGACAATGCCATCTGCTCCAAGGTGCCGTCCTGATAGTCGGAGGCGAACAGGCGGCTGAGCGACAGCATGCTGGACAGCAGCGCACCCACCCACAGAATCCCCGGTGCGATCAGGCGCAGCATGTCACGCTCAGGGCTGATGCCCAAGGGGAAGAGGGCGGCCACCACCACAAAGAAGATGACTGCCGTCATCACTTCGCTCTTGCGGCGCACGGCAAGGAGCAGATCGCGGCGCAGCAAGGCCATGAATGCGTTCATGCCGTCAACCTGTAGTGCAGACCATTGCCCGCCATCTCAACGGGTTGATGGCTTGTGAATAAGGCCATGCCTCCTTTGGCAACATGTCCGGAAATGATGTTTGCAAGAACATCCTGCGCATGCTTATCCAGCGCTACAAAAGGCTCATCCAGCACCCACAAAGCAGCTGTGCTGGCAATCAATCGGGCCAAAGCGGCACGCCGTTTTTGACCCTGAGACAAGACACGAACGGGCAAATGCTCGCGCCCACGCAGACCAAGCTGAGCCAGCGCCGCCAAGGCATTTGCACGATTCAGGCTGCGCCCGGCGATGGCCGCATCTGCTTGCAAATTTTCCAACGCTGAAAGCTCGTCTTTCAGCGCCAGGTTGTGCCCGAGATAGGCCAGCGAGGCTCGAAAAGCATCGGCATCTTTGGCAATATCGTGCCCTTGCCAGGCGATTGCTCCGCTGTGGGCGTGGGCCAAGCCGCACACAATGCGCAGCAAGCTGGTCTTGCCCGTGCCGTTGTCGCCTTGCAGGTGCAGCCACTCCCCGGCCTTGAGCGAAAAGCTCACGCCAGAAAAAAGTCGTTTGTCGCCACGGACACAGGAAAGATCAGAAACAGACAGCATGCAAACAAAGTAACCGGGCGGCTTGCCCGAGCGGTAGAGCCTATCCTAGCAGGCCAGAAAACAACAGACCCTGATAAAACGCAAAGGGCAGTTTGGATTCCCCAAACCGCCCTTGATTGTTCATTTTAGGTCTGAAGGCTACCTGAATAGAGCCAAAGAGACCACAGAAGTTCAGTCTTCGTCGGGCTCTTCGTATTCCTTGGGCAGTTTGTGCGCGATGCCCTTATGGCAGTCGATACACGTCTTGCCCGCTGCTTTGGCCTTGTTGTGGCGTGCAAAATTGCTGGGTTTCTGGGCCTCGCCACTCATGGCGTCAAAGTTATGGCAGTTGCGGCATTCCTGCGATTTGTTGGCCTGCATGCGCTCCCATTCATGGGTGGCTAGCGTCATGCGCTTGGCCTCAAATTTTTCGGGCGTGTTGATGCTGCCTGTTAATTTGCCCCAAACTTCCAAGCTGGCCCTGGCTTTGCGAATCATCTTGGGCCCCCATTCGTGTGGAACGTGGCAATCAGGGCATGTTGCCCGAACGCCGGACCGATTCTTGTAGTGGATGGTGTCTTGGTACTCCACGTACACCGTGTCACGCATCTCGTGGCATCCTGTGCAAAATTCCAGTGTATTGGTCATTTCCAGCGCCGTGTGGAAGCCACCCCAAAACAAAATACCTAAGAGAAACGAAGCCGACCCGATGGCCAGCACTGAGTATTTGACGCTGGGTTTGGCCAGCATGTTCCACAGGCGTTTGAGGACGTCACTTTCGTTGTTACTCATATTGATCTTTCTTGTGTTCAAAAAGACAAGCGGGGTCATTGCTGACCCCGCTGCCTACTCCTCGCAATGAATCAGTTCCCTGATGCTCAGAAACTATAGAGGTATGACACGGCAATCATGTTGACCGTGTAGTTGCCAACCTGCTGATTGGTTGGCAGCATGGTTGTAGGCGTGAAGCCTGTTTGGTAACCGTTGTAGTAGTAGTCGTTAGCGTTCAGGCGCTGATAGACATAACGCAAGGCCACTTTAGACTTCTTGTCCACTTGGTAGGTGCCACCCAACTTGACTTGAGTCGTTGCACTGCGGATTTCCGGCAAAGCACCGCAAGACAAGACATTGCTGGACGCGCAGGTGGCACCTGTTGTGGTGGCACCGGTGTAGTTCAACACGGTGTTGTAGTTGGTCTTGCCCACAATGTAGGCCAGGTTACCCGTCAACTCCAGCTTGTTACCCATCAAGCCCGCTTGCTTGAAGCCCAGACCCAGGCTGACGTCATCGTCGGTCAGGTTGTTGCTCCAGGTGGCACCCGCGGGGCGACTGATCGCTGTGGCAGACGCTGCACCGGCGGCAATCGTCTGATAGTCGGTCATGTCGCGTTGGCGATGCTGACGGGACAAATAAGTGATGATGGAGCCAGTTTCGCTGTACGCATAGGTCAGGTCCAGATTGGTGCTCCAGCTACCGCCATTCTTGACACCGTAGAGGGAGTCATAGTTGTCCTGCGTGATGCGACCGCCCAAGGTCAGTGAAAGCTTCTCGTTGGCTTGCCAGTTGACGTTGAGCTTGCCAACATGTTGCGTGCGGGACGCATCAAAATAAGGGTAGAAACCGACAAAGTCCCCTGCGTTCAGGCCGGCGGCACCGACGGCAGGTGCACCAGCCACGCCACCACCGTTCGTACTGATAAAGGCCGCACGAGCCTTGGCATCGGAGTCAGTCTTGCGCACGTCGTAGACATAGCCCACGCGGAAGTCCAGGTCATCACCCGCGCGCATCTTGTAGGTGGCATCCAGCTTGTTGTCCTTGTGAGAGGTGGCCACCACACAGTTCGTGCCTGCCGGGTAGCCGGCATTCACAGCGTACTGGTTGCAGGAACGATTCATGTCCTCATGCACAAAGGCCACGCGGATGGAGTTGCGTTTTGCCAAGCGGTAGTCACCTGCCAGTTCAATCTGGTCTTTCCTGAAGCTCATGGGCGCATTCGGGGCATTCAGCGTGTGCTGGCCACTGATGGCGTTGAAGTTGTAGATGTTCGATGCCGACTTGTTGTTCCGGTCGTCATAGCGAAATCCAGCGGTTAACGTCAAATCTTTGATCGACTGATCCGTCAGCTTCATGTCCGCATGGGTGTTGACCACTAAACCATTCATTGACGTCAGCTTGTTGCCCGCAGCCGTGCTGCCCGGTACGAACATGACCGGGTCCACAACAAAAGCCTCGTTTTGGGTGTTTCGACCATACGAGACATTTGCTGCCAGCTTGGTCTTGGCAGCCAGCGAATAACCGCCTGCCAGATTGAGTTGGTGGAACTGATTGCTGGGCAAGGTGGTCATCAACTGCATGCCCGTGCTGCCCATGAAGGGTTGCATGTTGACGCGGTCATACCCTTCGCGGAAGAACGACGCAAAGTAGCCCCCTGTCAAATGGCCCTTGGCGTTCTGCCAGTTCAAAGCCAGATTCAGCGTGTCAGTAGCAGACTTTGTGGGCATGGGTAAAACAGCCACGTTTTCTGCCGCAGACGGCACCGTTGCGGGAACCACTGCGTTCATGCCGAAGCCCATGAGCTTCGCCCCGGTTTGCTCCAGATGGTTGAAGTCAAACTTGATGTCCAGGTTCGGGCTCAGCCCCAAGCCTGCAGACAGCGACGTATTCTGGCGACGCGAGTCAATGTCCAGGTTGTGGAAGGCAGCCTTTTGAGCCGCAGACAGGTTAATGGTGGTCGTGCCTGCGGCAGCAGCTGGCACCAAACCAAACCCTGTGGGCAACCTGAAGGTATTTCCACCGTTGGAGCCGACATAGGGCGTCTGATAACTGTCAGACAGGTTGTGCTGAAGTTGGTCAAAGCCGAGATTGATGTTCCATTTGCCTTGGTCGGCAAAGGACGCATCCATTGTGCGGGACGTTAACCCCAGGTCAGAGCCCGTGATGGACCAGCGCGATGTTCCGCCGCTTCCATAGGCGTCTCCGCCCTGAATGTTGACATTGCCCACCAGGCTTGCGCCCTTTTTGTTCAGTCCGTTGTATTCGCCAAACTTGGCACTGTCCTTGTCGGTATTGGCAATGCCGAGCTCCACAGAACTGCCACGCGTGGTCAGCGCCGCCGCTTCCTCATCGTCAGCATGGGCTGGCATCGCATTGAGCACGCTGGCCACGGCAAGTGCGATTGCACTGAGTTTCATTTGTTTGTTACGAGTGTTCACAACAATCTCCACTTTTTCGATTGTTAACGTTGCAGGTAGCCGCCGACGGGGCTGTTCGTGCCATGGATCTGGCTGTGACAGCTCAAGCAAGCACGACCCACGAGGTTCTTGCTGGGGGCTACGCCGGTTAGGCCACCTTGCGTTCCAGCTGTGTTCACGCCTGCAGGTGTACCGCTGGCATGGGTGCCGTCATGGCATTCCTGGCACATGAACGGTGCGCGGGATTTCAGCAACGGCGTGATGTTGGAGCCGTGTGGGTTGTGGCAGTTAGAGCAGTCTTCCGTGACAGGCTGGTGTTCAAACAGGAAGGGACCGCGTTTTTCAGCATGGCACTGGTAGCAGGTTTCCGTCACGGTGTTCTTCTTCATCAGCTTAGGACCGGTGGAGCCGTGGGGGTTATGGCAGTCAGAGCACACCACTTTGCCGTTTTGCATGGGGTGAGCAGAAATCTTGTGACTGTCAGCGCGCTGTTCTTTGTGACAAGTGAAGCAAACTTCAGTCTGGGTCTTCTTGGCCAGGATGGGGTCGGCTGCTTTGTGCACCTTGTGGCAGTCGTTACAAGCGACACCGCTGTTCTGGTGTTGGCCACCGTCCCAGTTATTGCGCTTGGCACCCTTATGGCAGGTAATGCACTGGTCGGCGCGTTCCTTGTCGTCAGACGCGGCGTACACGCCCTTCTTGAAGATCACGTCCGGTGCAGCACGGCCTTTGACTTTGGGGTCGCCTTTGACGTGCTTGTCGCTCTCGCCGTGGCAAGACTGGCAGGTGGGGGTGCGGGCATCGCCGCGCACGCCGTGTTTGGTTTGGTACAAGGACAAAACGGGAGCAGCTTCGCTTTCGTCATGGCACTTGGTGCAGACCGCATCTTTCTTCAGTGCTTCTTTGGCAAGGGTGGCTTTGCTTGCACCGTCCAGGTTGGGCAGTGCAGCCGTTTGCGCGTGTGCAGAGGGCGCCATGGCGAGACCAGCTACGAATGCGCTGGCCGCCAGGAATTTCCAAATCAGTTTCATTTTTATCCCCAAAACAGGTTATTCAGGCGTGGGTGAGGTGCTTATTGCGCCAGGATCCACTGGATCAGGTTCTTGATTTGAGCCATGTCCTTGGCGGGCGTGGTCTTCACCACCTTGTGTTCTTCTTCGTGACCATCTGCAAATTTGGCTTTTTCGCCCGACATGATGTGTTCAACGAGGCGAGCTTCGGCATTTGCCTTGCCTTTGTATTTCTCGGCAACTTTCTTGAATGCAGGACCGTCCTTTTCCTTGTCAATCGCGTGGCACTTCATGCAGTTGTTCTGCTTGGCGAGGGCCTTGGCAGCGTCGGCATCTTGTGCGTAGGTTGAAGACGTTGCTATCAACAGGGCACCCGCCATGGCGGCAAGCAAAGTAGAACGAAGGGGAGAAGTCACAGTGCTTCCTTTCAGTCAATGGATTCAATGCACAACAGATTCACGAAACTGTTGCAGGTTTGAATGCATTCTGAGGAAGTCGCGCCTTGGGCGCTATCGGAGCCAGATGAAAGAACGCCTAGGAATAATCCTAGTGATCTAGGACTATTCCTAGTCGGCGCTCAGGTCGAGCAAGTGATGGTCCATCGCGTAGCGAACCATGTCCACCTGCGAAGACATGCTCATCTTGGCCAAGATATTGGATTTGTGGGTGCTGACCGTCTTGATGCTGAGCGACAGTTCCTCTGCAATGTCGGTCAGGCTGATGCCCCGCACGATGCGGTTGAAGACTTCAAATTCTCGGTTGGTCAGCAAGGTGTGCGGTAAATGGTTGCTATTTGGCGACACATCGGTGGCCAACAGCTCGGCAACCTTGGGGCTGATGAACACCCCACCCGCCGCTACCTTGCGCATGGCCGGCAGCAAGAGGTCGCTGTCGCCCTCTTTGGACAGGTAGCCGCTGGCACCCGCGCGAATGGCGCGCACGGCGTACTGCTCCTCGTGATGCATGCTGAAGATCAGGATGGCTTGCTTGGGTTTTTCGGCCTTGATCAGGCGAATCAGGTCCAGACCACTGCGCCCGGGCATCGACAAGTCCAAAATCAGCAAATCCCAGTCGCGCGCGCGGATTTGCTCCATCACGGCAGTCCCGTTGGCCGCCTCGCCCGCTACGACCAAATCGTCAGTGTCAGCCAGAATTTTCTTTAGACCATCGCGGATGATGGAATGGTCATCGGCCACCAAAACTTCGTATTTCATGTGGATTCTCCTGGCTTGGCCGCCAAATGCGTGGGTTGGGGCAAAGGATTGGGCAGGGGTGTGGTCACCAAAATCGTGCTGCCGTCACCTGGCGCGCTGATGATCTGGAACTGCCCGCCCATCGACAAGCTGCGCTCACGCATGTTCAACAGTCCTATACCGCTCTGGCGTCCTGTGTCGCGAAAACCCTTGCCGTTGTCGCGGATGCTCAGGGTCAAGTTCTTGTCGTCAGAGCTCAGGTCAATTTCAACTCTGGTCGCCTCGGAATGCCGAAGCACATTGGTCAGAGATTCCTGCACGATCCGAAAAAGCGAGGTTGAGACATGGGGGTCTGTGACCAAATCTGCGTTGTGCAGTTCCAGATGAATCTCTAGATTGGCGCGTTTGGCAATTTCCTGTGCCTGCCAGGTGACCGCCTCTCCAAAACCCAGGTCGTCCAGGATCAAGGGGCGCAAGTCAGATGAAATCCGTCGTACTGACGCAATGGTTTCGTCCAGCAAATGGCGCATGCCGTCCATCTTGTCGGCCGTGGGCGGACGGCCCTCTTTGAGTCGGGTGTTGAGCCAGGACATGTCCAGCTTCAAGCCGGTCAATTGTTGGCCCAACTCGTCGTGCAGTTCACGGGCAATGCGTGTGCGCTCTTCCTCTCGGACGTTTTGCATGGACGAGTAAAGGTCACGCAACTGCGTATTGGCTTCGCGCAAATTGGCCTCGGTGAGTCGATGCTGCGTGATGTCACGCAGCACGGCCGTCATTTGCACCTTGCCACCGATAAAGGTCTTGGAGATGGTGGACTCAATGGGGAACTCTTCACCATTGGCCCGCAATCCACGTATCTCCAACTGCTTTTGCAAACTGCCTTGTGACACTGGGGCGAGCAAAAACCGGCTGATATGGGCGTCATGAGTGTCGCGCAAAGATTGCGGCACCAGCAGTCCCATGGGCTTGCCCAACATGTCATTGGCGTGACGGCTGAACATCCGCTCAGCCGCAGGGTTAAACAAGACGATGTTGTGCAATTCGTCAATCGCGATGATGGCGTCCATCACCGAATTGACGGTGTGGCGATGGCGGTCGTTGGCCTCCTCTAGCGCGCGTGCGAGCGATTCCTCGCGCTTGAGTTCTCGTGCCAGCAGCGACGCCACCAAGCCAATGAACAGGCACACCAGTCCCGCGCCCACGGCAATGGGCACGGCGGTTTCACGCCAGGATCCCAAGGCTTCGCTGTGGTCGTTGATCACGCTGACCACAATGGGGTGGTTCTGCAGTCGGCCAAGTGAAAGCGTCTGTATCGCGCCGTTTTCGGTCACATGGCGGCGTGCATTGACGCCAGGGGCGAGGGCCGTTTGAGCGAGCAGTTCTGGCACCTGTGTGCCGATCAACTCTTCGCGGTGCGGCACACTGGCCACCAGCGTGCCGTCGACCAGATAAATGGAAACGGGGCGTTCGAAATCGAGTTTGAGAACGCTGTAGAGCTGCTCAAATTGGTTGATGTCGAATGCGGCCACGACCACGCCGAGAAACCGGCCTTTGGCATCAATCAATGCTCGGGACAAGTTCAAAGTCCACAACCCGTTGGTTCGGTGCTTGACGGGGCGGTCAATGTACAGGCCTTCTTGCCGCCCCTCTGCAAACACCTTGAAGTACTCGCGGTCGGCGACCGAGACGCGCGCTAAGCCTTCTGGGCGAGATGTGTTGGCCACCATGCCTTGAGGGTCGACGATGAACAGAGAGCGCAGATGCCGCAGACCCGAAATTCGGCTGCTCAAAAGCAGGCGAACAGCGGGACCGTCGACCGGCAAGCTGAGGCCAAAGGGCGTCAGCATGCGTTCCTGCACGCCTTGCAACACCAGGTCAGCCGTATCAAAATTTTGCGCGGTCTGGTCCATCATCATCTGCGTGAGGCTCTCGGTCTCCAGCATCGCATGCTTGAATTCGCGCTCATGCAAATCCCATAGCAAGAATGACAAAGACACGCCAATGGCTGTCACAGCCAGCGTGGCCAAAATGGTCACCGCGTGGATGGGGCGAAAGTTCCTTAGCATGGTTTTGATTCTGCACCATGGCAACGTGGGTGCTGTTTGCCTGAGTGCGCGAGTCGGCGATAATCTGCGCTGACCATGTTGCACCGACTCCGCCACGCTCACCTGCTTGCACGCTTCGTGCTGGTGTGGTTTGCGCTGTCCATCGGTGTGGCCGTGGCGTCACCCATCGTCAATCCGCAGGCCATGGAACTCGTGTGTTCTGGCACCGGCGTGATGAAGGTGCTGGTCAAAACAGACGATGGCGTCAAAGAGGTCAATACCGCGACGCTGGACTGCCCTTTGTGCGCGACCATGAGCGCGCCGCTGCCGATGGTCAGCACCACGGTGGCCGCACCCCATCCCTTGTCTTTTGCGCTGCAAACCATTCCTGCAGCCCGTATCGCCGCCCTGGTGGGTGCGCCGCTCCCGGCCCGCGGGCCGCCTGCTTACCTCTAAAACTATCAAATTTGTAGCTGACTAAGCACGCCTGTCGTGCCGTGAAAGCTTATTTCATTGGTATTTTGGAGTTTCCTATGCACTGTACTGGCAGCAAGACGCGCCTGGCCTTGGCTTTGGCCATTGCCTTTCCTTTTTCGAACGCCGCTTTCGCCCAATCTGACGATGGCACCCCTGTCAAATCTTTGGGCGTGGTCACCATCACCGGGGGACAACCCACCAGTTTGCCCACGCAAATCCCCACCACCATGGAGGGCGTGACCCGCGCGCAAATTGAGCAAAGCATCAACGCTACCGACAGCGAAGACGCGATCAAGTACTTCCCCAGCCTCTTGGTGCGCAAGCGCTACATCGGCGACTACAACCACGCCATCTTGAGCAGTCGCGCATCCGGCACCGGTAACAGCGCACGCTCGGCGGTCTATGCAGACGGCATTTTGCTGTCCAACTACCTGGGCAATGGCGTGGGGGGCTTGAGCTTTCCGCCGCGCTGGGGTTTGGTCACGCCGGAAGAAATTGAGCGCGTGGACGTGATGTACGGCCCCTTCTCTGCCGCCTACCCTGGCAACTCGGTCGGCGCGGTGGTGGACTACCAAACCCGCATGCCCAAGCAGTTTGAGGTGCATGCCAAGGCGGGCTATGTATCGCAACCCTTCAGCCTTTACAACACCCAAGACAACTACAAAGCCTGGCAGACCAGTGCGTCCGTTGGCAACAAAAGTGGCGATCTGGCCTGGTGGATCAACTTCAACCACACCGACAGCCACGGCCAGCCACTGACCTTTGCCACGCGACTGGTGAGCAGCGGCACCACCAGCAGCTCCGGCACCCGGGTCACGGGCGCGGTGCTGAATGCCAGCAACACCAACGCGCCCTGGTATGTGCTGGGCACCGGCACCGAATACCACACCAAGCAAGACCACATCAAGGCCAAACTGGCCTACGACATCACCCCCACCGTGCGCGCAGCCTACACCCTGGGCATCTGGCAAAACCAGTCGGAAGGCCGCCCGTTGTCTTACCTGCGCAATGCGGCGGGCCAAGCGGTGTACAGCGGCAGCATCAACATTGACGGCAAATCCTATGCTGCGCTGACAGGCGGCGACTTTGCCTTGACCAATGAAAGCCTGACGCATTTCATGCATGGCCTTTCCGTCAAAAGCCATACCAAGGGCGTGTGGGATTGGGAAGTCGCGGCCAGCCTGTACGACTACAGTAAAGACAACAAGCGTCAAAACGGCGCGGCTGCAGTCCTGCCCAATGCTGCCTTCGGTGGCCCTGGCACCGTGGCCGACGGCTCGGGCACCGGCTGGAACAACCTGGCTGCCAAAGGCACCTGGCGCCCCAGCGGCATGAAAGGCGCGCATATCGTGGACTTTGGCGTGGGCCAGGACAACTACAAGCTGCAGTACCTCACCAACAACATTGCGGGTAACTGGCTGACAGACCCGGCTGGCAGTGTGGCCAGCAATGTGGGGGGGCGAACCCAAACCAACAGCCTTTGGGCGCAGGATGCCTGGGCCTTTGCCCCGAACTGGAAGACGGTGCTGGGCGCGCGCTCGGAACAGTGGCGTGCCTTCAATGGCCAAACCGCCTTCTCTGCGACCAGCGCATCGACCTACCCCGACCGCAAGGAAACCTATGTGTCGCCTAAGGCGGCGCTGTCTTATCAGTGGACGCCTGATACCGTGCTGAAAGCCTCTACGGGCCGCGCGGTGCGCATGCCCACCGTGGGCGAGTTGTACGGCGCCACCTCCACCACGAATTCGCAGTACATCAACGACCCCAACCTCAAACCAGAAAAGTCCTGGACCACCGAGCTGACGGCCGAGAAAGACTATGGCGACGCCGTGGCCCGCGTCACCTTCTTCACCGAGAACACGCGCGATTCGCTCTATTCGCAGACCGTGTTTGACGCCACCGCGCTCAAGAACATCAGCCGCGTGCAAAACGTGGGCCGCATCCAGACCAATGGCGTGGAAGTGGCGTTCACAGGATTTGACGTGTGGAAGAAGGGGCTGGACCTGAACGCCAGCGTGACCTATGCCGACTCCGTTATCAAGGAGAACGCAGGCTTTGTGAACGTGGCAGGCGACACCATCGGCAAGCAGCAGCCCAACATCGCCAAATGGCGGGCCACCGCGCTGGCGGCTTACCGGGTGGATGACAAGTGGAGCGTTTCATACGGCGCGCGCTACAGCGGGCCGCAGTTCCGCACCCTCAACAACGCCGATGTGAACGGCTATACCTACCAGGGCGTCAGCAAGTACTTCACCACCGATCTGCGCATCCGCTATCGCATCGGCAAGCAATGGACGGCCGCCTTTGGCATCGACAACCTGAACAACTACAAGTACTGGAACTTCCACCCCTATCCTCAGCGCAGCTACACAGCAGAGCTGAAGTTTGACTTATGAAAACTATTAAAGTTATAGCGCTCGGTGCTTTGCTGGCTTGCCAGAACGGGGTTTTTGCGCATGTGGTTCTTGAGCAGCAGACTGCCAGCGTGGGTGAAAGCTACCGCGCGGTGTTTCGCGTCAGCCACGGCTGCGACGGACTGCCCACCACCGGTATCACCGTGCAAATCCCACCCGGTGTGCAGGGCGCAAAGCCCATGCCTAAAGCAGGCTGGACGCTGACCGTGCGCAAAGAGAAGTTGGCCACGCCATACACCAGCCACGGCAAGCTGATCACCGAGGACGTGGCTGAAATCACCTGGACGGCGTCCAGCCCTGAGGCCGCTTTGCCCGAAGCGTTTTACGACGAGTTCATCCTGCGTGCAGGTCTGCCCGCCAGCGCTGGGCCGCTGTGGTTCAAGGTGATTCAGGACTGCAAGGTTGGCGACAAAACCGGGCGCAATGCCTGGACACAGGTTCCTGCTGAGGGTGTCTCGACGAAGGGCCTGAAGTCGCCCGCAGCCTTGCTCCAAGTGCAGGGCAAGGCCGCCGAGGCCCACCAGCACTGAGGCCACCCGAAGACACGCTGACGCTGCCATGAACCTGCTGCAAATCCTTCGATCCGCACATCAACTGTCGCGCCTGGTGCTCGCCAGCTTTGTGCTGGTGGTGGCTGTCGCTGCAGGCTCGCCAGTTTTGCACCCGCAAGGTCTGGAGATGGTGTGCAGCAGCGGTGGCATCACCAAGCTGGTGGATGCCGACGGCAGCACGGCTTCTGGCATCGTGCAGCTGGACTGTCCCTTGTGCGCAGCGCCTGGCGCGCCTCCGCCTGCGCCCATGGGGCTGCGTCTGCGCCAAACGACGCTGGCCAACTGGGCGGCTCCCTGGCAAACATCGCCTGTAGCACGGCTTCTGGGTGCCGCCTTGCCCGCGCGTGGGCCACCTCGTTTGGACTGACGCCTGCACATGACACCAGCGTTGGTGTCGACTGTTTCGCAGCCAAGCCTTTATTCGCATGCTGCATTTCATTTTCTTTGCCTGAAACAGTTGTTTCGGCATATCCCATATACGTTGTTTGCTATGAAAAAAGTACTATTTCCCTTGGTTTCTATGGTGTCTGCCGCTGTGTTGGTGGCTTGCGGCGGTGGCGGTGGCAGTGCCCCCGACAAGACCGTGACGATCAGCTTCGAGGCGCGAAACGGCGCTACGCCTATCAAGTGCGGCACAGCGCTGACTGACATGGGCAGCACCAAGGTCGTCGCCAATGTTCGCGACCTGCGCTTTTACATCACCAACCTGTCGCTGGTGAACAGCGCGGGTCAGGCGGTGCCCGTCAAGCTCACGGCCAACAGCTGGCAACTGACCCAGGGCAGCGAAACTGTTTCTTTGATTGACCTGGAAGACGCCACGGGCACCTGCAATACCGCTACCAACACGGCTGCCACCAACGCCGTGATCACAGGCACCGTGCCCGACGGCACCTACGTGGGCCTGAAAGCCACGATGGGTGTGCCTGACACCCTGAACCATGCGGCCATCGCAGGTGGCGTGGCACCGCTCGACAACGCCGCCATGGCATGGTCCTGGCAGTCTGGCCGCAAATTCGCCAAGATTGAGCTTGACCCTGTGGGCGGCGTTCTGAAGACAACGGCTGCCACCGCCACCACGCCTGCCAGTACCAGCACGATCAGCACCTTTAACTTCCACCAGGGCTCTACCGGCTGCACCGCCAAGGTGGATGCAGCAGGCGTGGCAGTCAAGGACGCTGCTGGCAACGCGGTGTACACCTGCTCCAACCCCAACACCATGGACTTCAGCTTGTCGGCGTTCGACGCCAGCACGCAAAAAGTGGTGTTAGACGTGGGCCAGCTCTTTGGCACGACCGACATCACCAAGGAAAACGGTGGTGCTGCGGGCTGCATGTCGGGTGCAACCGATCCTGAATGCCCCACGATGTTTACTGAGTTGCAGGTGAGCTTTGGCAGTGGCTCCACAGGTCAGTCGATCAACGGCGGCGCTGCGCAGAAGATCTTCAAGGCAGCGGCTAAATGATGCCCCGGCGCTTGGCTCTGAAGACCTCAGTGCTGGGCGCCCTGGCAGTGGGACTGTTGGGCGCGCTGGTATTGGTGGCTTGCGGTGGTGGTGGCAGTGGTGGTGTGTCTGTGACCGACACGTCCGGCAGTTCACCCAGCACGAACGGTACCGTTACGGGCGACTGGGTCTGGTCGCTTCCCGCCGGCTTCCCGGTGCCAGCGGTGCCCGCAGACAACCCCATGTCCCAGGCCAAGGTGGACCTGGGGCGCTTTCTGTTTTACGACAAACGCCTGTCCGGCAACGGCACACTGGCCTGCGCTGGCTGCCATCGCCAGGACTTGGCGTTTACCGACGGTGCGCAGTTTGGCAAAGGTGCCACGGGCGAATTCACGGCCCGCAGCTCCCAGCATCTGGCCAACTCGGCCTATCACCCGACGCTGACCTGGGCCAATCCGTCCCTGCTGACGCTGGAGAAGCAGATGGAAGTGCCGCTGTTTGGCGAAAGCCCGCTGGAGATGGGCATCAATGACAGCAACAAAGCCACCGTGTTGCAGCGCTTTGCAGCCCTGCCGCTCTACCAGCAAAAATTTGCTGCCGCCTTTCCCAGCCAAAGTGACGCGTTCAGTTGGGCGAATGTGATCAAGGCCATCGCCAGCTTCCAGCGTTCGCTGATCTCGGGCAACAGCCGCTACGACCAGTTTGTGTCGGGCAAAGGCGCGCTCACGCCCACCGAGATTCGGGGCATGAACCTGTTCTTTGGCGAAAAGGCTGAGTGCTTTCATTGCCATGGCAGCCCCAACTTCAATGACCAGTTTGTCCACGCCTCCACCCGCGTGCTGGAAAAGCCTTTCAGCAACACCGGCCTGTTCAACATTGGCGGCACCGGCGCCTTCCCGGAGCCCAACCGGGGCGTGTTTGAGCTCTCGGGCCTGCCCAAAGACATGGGCATGTTCCGCGCGCCCAGCTTGCGCAACGTGGCCAAAACGGCACCCTACATGCACGACGGCAGCATTGCCACGCTGGACGATGTGCTCGACTTTTACGCCGCTGGCGGACGCAACATCACATCCGGCCCGCACGCTGGTGACGGGCGGCGCAACCCGCTCAAGAGCGACTTGGTGAACCTGATCAACCTGGATGCCCAGGAAAGGGCCGACCTGGTGGCTTTTCTGAAAACTCTGACGGACGATGAATTCCTCACATCGGCAAAGCATGCAGACCCTTTCAAATAGAAATAGCCTGATCTTTGCCTGCGCTGCCTTGCTGGTCAGCGCAGCGCAGGCTCACACCGACGCCAATGAGGCCATACCCGACACCCCGGGTTTCAAAGCCAGTCTGGCCGCCGCGCTCACTTCGCTGTCGGCCAAAGACAAGCTGCCGTCCCAGGCCATGCCTGGATACTTGATTCGGGGTGATGTGGGTATTGATCACCGAGGCACGCAACTGGAGCACGGCGTGGGCCAGATTGGCTACCGGTTGAACCAGACGCTGGGTGCGCAACTGGCCGTTGGGGCCCACGGCACCGATCCAGCTCATCTGGAAGCCGCCTGGCTGCAAGCGCGTGGCTTCAGTCCGGCGCTGGACTGGACCGTGGGTGCAGGCCGCCAGCGCCCGAGTCTTGGCGTCGTGATGACTCGCGCTGGCCACTTAGACCGATTCGGCCTGATGCCGCTGGCCAAGCAGGCCTTGGCGAATGGCGACTGGATTGAGGACGGTATGCAAGCCTCGGCCAAACAGCAGTTCGGCGGCGTGGACTGGACACTGGATGCTGGCGTTTGGCGCGGGCGCAACTTTCCGGGTGGGGCAACTGCTTCTGCCAACCCGGCTGTCCATTTGGGCGCAGTGGGCCACCACGATGCGGGCGAATGGGCACTGGATGCCTTCGTCGCCCAGCTTAAGCCGCAGGCACGTGGCAGTCGCGTCTTCAGCGCAAACGGCGCACACACCCACGCAGCCCCGGTTTGCGATGCCAGCCTGAACGGCGTGGTGTGCTTGGACGGGCGCACGCGACTGTCTGGCATCAGTGCACAGTGGGCGGGGCGCTCGCTCCCCGTGACCTTGACGGGCGCCATGCTGTGGCGCAATGAACAGGGCAGCTTGGCGTCGCGCAACGGGCTGGGCCAGTACGACGGGCGCAACCGGGGCGAATGGATGCAAGGCGTGTGGCGGGTCGCGCGGGACTGGGAAACTGGTGTTCGCGTCGAGCGTTTGAAGGCAGACCAAAGCCTGGTGGGTGCGGGGGCGAGCCTGGTGGCGACCGAGGCGGGCTTTGGAAACTACGCTCAGCTGCAACGCCAAACCATCATGGCGGGCTACAGTCTGAGTCCGTGGGCCGACGTGCGGCTGGAGGCGGGCCGCGACTTCTCAAACGCCGTGTCAACGCGGTTTGTGGCACTGCGTTTCATCTTGAACTGGGACAGGAGTTTTCCAAAATGAAAATCAAACAAGGTAGGGTCAAGCTCTTGGGGCTTGCCTTTGCAGTTTTGGCTGGTGTGGCGCAAGCCCACGAATTCAAGGCCGGTGATATCCGTGTTTTGCACCCCTATGCCGTGCCCAGCTTGGCCGGTGTTGCCAATGGGCAGGGTTTTGTGGATTTTGCCAACCGGGGCACCGTGTCCGACAGCTTGATGGGTGTCAGCAGCCCCGCCGCAAAAAGCGTTGAGATCCATGAAATGAAACAGCTTGGTGATGTGATGCGCATGCGCGAAGTCCCCAGCGTGACGATCGGTCCCGGTCAAACCATTCGCATGGCAGACAGTGGATTGCACCTGATGTTGATGTCGCTCAAAGCACCTTTGAAGGTGGGCGACAAAATCCCGCTCACCCTGAGCTTCGCCAGGGCGGGTGACGTGCGCATCGAAATGTGGGTGCAAGACAAGGCCCAGGGCAGCAAAGCCATGCACGAGCATCATCAAAAATGATAGCAAACTATTTATATGGATATTGCCATAATGGCTTTTTCTATTGATATTTTTGAATCCTCCCTCACTTTAAACAGGAATGACCATGAAACTCAAAACCCTCATCGCCGTGCTGACCCTCAGCGCCACCACTGCTTTTGCCCAAGTGGAAGTCAAAGACGCCTGGGCACGTGCCACTGTGCCCGGCCAAAAGGCCACCGGTGCATTCATGAAGCTCACCGCCAAGGACGGCAGCAAGCTCGTGGGGGCGTCATCACCCGCTGCAGGTGTCACTGAGGTGCATGAAATGAAGATGGACGGCGATGTCATGAAGATGCGCGCCATCCCTGGCCTGGACTTACCCGCAGGCAAGACGGTAGAACTTAAGCCCGGCGGCTACCACGTCATGCTGATGGATTTGAAAGCCCCGCTTGCCAAAGACGGTACGGTTGATGTGACTTTGACTTTCAAAGACGCCAAGGGCGTTGAGAGCAAGCAGAACCTGAAGCTTCCCGTTAATTCAGCAGCCCCCATGGATCACAGCCACATGAAGCATTGAGTTAGGCGGACAAGCCACTGACGGACTTGAGCTGCCGTCAGCAAACATGAGCCCATTGCGCGCGAATCGCACTGACAACGCCAAGGGCGTTGGCCGCACGCATGCTTGGATCGCCTTGTTTGCGATGTCTTGGGCGCTGCTGGCGCCAGCGGTGTCGCGCGCACTGGCCGAGCACATGGCAGAGGCTTCGGCCTGGGCCGAGGTTTGTAGCGCCACCGCCTCCGCACAAGCAGGCAAGTCTGGCCAAGATCAGGACGGCACAGCGCGTTTGCACCGCGCGCTGAACCACTGCCCGCTGTGTACGCTTGGTCTGGAACATCTGGCGCTACCCGCTGCGGTTTTTGCCTGGGTGGGGCCAGCCAGCCAACAGGCGGCAGTGGCGCATCCCAGCATGCACGTTCGACTTGTTGCGCTGATGAGTTTGCCGCCCGTGCGCGGACCCCCTTGCCTCCAAACCCCTCGCTCTTTGGTCTGAGCGCGCCAACGTCGGCGCGTGCCGACCGTTGTTTGTTCTTCAAGGAGTTTGGAATGCAGTATTCCCCTGTGATTGACTCACCGTCCGCTTCGCCTGTGGCTGTTCGACGTGGTGAGGTTGTTGTTGCCGCGCACGGCACCGGGCCAGTGTGGCGCGTACTGAGCGGTGCTTTTCGGCTTGACTGTGTGACGGATGCGGGCCAGAGCTTGGTCCATCTGGCGCTTCCCGGCGACTGGGTTGGCGTGGAGGCGCTTTGCGGCGCGCCCTATGCCTGCACGGTGACCGCGCTGGTGGACAGCGAAGTCCAGGCAGAGGCCATGGTGAATCTGCCTCGCATGGAGGCCCTGTCTGCGGCAGTGCGTCAGCAGCAGCGCCAAATGCTGGACATGGTGCCCCTGCGCAGTGGCACGGTAGGGGCCCGCTTGACCCATTTGCTGAGCCTGCTGGCCAGGCGCTGCGACGGCAACTTAGGCATACTCAGCCGCCAAGACATGCCACGCCTCAAGCAGACCGCCCAGATCATTGACACCGCGGTGGAAACCGTGTGCCGCGAGTTGAACCGTTTGTTGCCAGCCCGGCCGCGCCGTGCCTCGACTTCTGCAAGGCCTGCGTGGCGACAAGCTGACGGGGTTTTTGCTGCTGCCGTGTGATTGGCGCAAGGCAGATGGAGTAAGCTGCTGCCCAGAGACAACCCCTGATGCCTAAGGAGCAGCTATGAGCGACAACACTTCGTTTGGTTTTGGCAAATTTGTGCCTGGCTTTGATTTTTTGCAAAACCTGGCCAGCTCCGCCGTCAAGGGGGCGTCTAACACCATTCCTCAGCTGCCCAACTTGGGTAACTGGGTGGCCCCCACGCTCAATGTGGAAGAACTGGACAAGCGCATTGAAGAACTCAAGGCCGTGCAGTTTTGGCTAGATCAAAACGCCATGGCGCTCAAAGCCACGATTCAGGCGCTGGAAGTGCAAAAGATGACCTTGGCCACCTTGAAGGGCATGAACTTCAACATGGGCGATGTGGCCAACGCCTTCAAGATCAAGGCGACCGAGACGGTGGCCAACGCGGTGAACACGGTGTCTGAAAAGGTGGGTGAAACAGCGTCTGGCGTGGCCGCTTCGGTCGCTGGCACGGCGCAGCCTGACGAAGCACCCAAGAAGAAGTCTTCGGCCAAAGCCAAAGCGGCCGCTCCGGGCATGGTGGACCCTGCGCAGTGGTGGGGAGCGCTCACGCAGCAGTTTCAGCAAATCGCGGCCACCGCCATGAAAGATGCTGCCCAACAAACGGCCATCGATACCACCAAGAATTTGGCCACAGGCTTGGCCAAAGAGGCCATCAAGACCGCGACCGACATGGCCACGGGCATGGCCAAGTCCGTGACGGGCGGCAGGGTGCCGACCAAAGCTGCTGCAAAAACTGCGGCCAAAGCGCCGGCCAAGCCAGCGGCCAAAAAAGTCGCCCGCAAATCCGCGCGTTGATCTGGTGAGACCGTTTCCCTACGGGCATGCCACGCATCCGCAGTGGCGCATGGCCGCAGGGCTCGTGCTGGCGCAATTGGGCGCGCAGCTGGCCGTTGATACCAGCGCGCCTGTGCCCAGCTTGGCGCTGCTCTATATCACGGACCACTATGCCCAGCATGCCGAAGACATTCTGGATTGCCTGCGCGATGCACTGCCCGAGGTAACCGACTGGTCTGGCACCGTGGGCGTGGGGGTGGCCTGCACCAATGCGGAATATTTTGATGAACCCGCTTTGGCGGTCATGCTGTGTGACATTCCCTGTGACCAGTACCGGGTGTTCTCTGGCGTCGCGCCATTGATGGCGAGCCATTTGGGCGGGGCCCTAAGCGGGAGCGCCAAGCCCTTTGTGGCTCATACCGCGCTGGTTCAAGCCGATGCCAGTGCGCCGGATGTGACTGATTTGATTTCTGAACTGGCCGATCGCACGGCCACCGGCTATTTGTTTGGGGGATTGAGCGCCAGCCGGGGGCGCAATGTTCAGTTTGCCGTGAGTGGCAGTGGAAACATGCAAGGGCAAGGGCGTGCGACAGGGGTGTTTGAAGGCGGCATCAGTGGCGTAGCCTTTGGCGATGGGGTGAACTTGATATCACGGGTCACGCAAGGATGCTTGCCCATGGCTGCCGGGGCGGTGTCACCTTTGTCCAGCCAGGGCGTGCGCCGCGTGACCGCTGTGGACGGCAATCTGGTGCTGGCCTTGGATGGCGAACCCGCGTTGGGCGTTTTGTTGCATGACCTGAAGGTGTCATTAGATCGCCCGCGGGAAGCGCTGGAAGCCGTACGCGCAACTTTGGTGGGTGTGACGGACGCCAAAGATTTAGCCTTGGCGCACACAGGCAACTTTGGGGCCGATACCCGGGTGCGCCACATCATTGGTCTGGACCCCAAGCGCGAGGGCGTTGCCATCGCGGACGTGGTGGAACTGGGCTCGCAATTGGCGTTTTGCCAGCGAAACGCAGCAGCGGCCAAGGCAGATTTGATCCGAATCTGTGCTGAGATTCGGGAAGAGTTGGCACCACCTGAGGGGGAAACCGAAGTTCAGATCAGGGGAGACGCAGGGCCAAATGCAGTGACAACGGGCGAAAAGACCATGCTGGGTGCGGTCTATATCAGTTGCTCCGGCCGGGGCGGGCCTCATTTTGGTGGGCCCAGTGCAGAACTGCAGATTGTTCGGCATGCTTTAGGCGATGTGCCGCTGGTGGGTTTCTTTGCAGGGGGCGAGATTGCCCGGCATCACCTATATGGCTACACCGGAGTGCTGACGGTCTTTACATCTGCTTAGCTGTCCAGGCCTTTTTTCTCGGTTGTGATTTCCCTCAGATTCGGTGGGCCACGGTGGTCATGACCTTTGCCGCAAGTCGCATGAGGCCTTGAACCGGGGCGGGCAGACTGACGGCACCCGCATGTTGGGCTTCTTTGGCATGGCGAGCTTCATCATCTTTCATTTGTGCCACGATGGCCTTGGAGGCGTGGTCGTCGGCAGGCAGGCGATCTAAATGGCTTTGCAAATGCGCTTCTACCTGATTCTCCGTCTCAACGACAAAGCCTAGGCTGACCCTGTCGCCGCCAAGTTTTCCCGCGACAAAGCCAATCCCGAAGGCACCTGCGTACCAAAGTGGATTGAGCAGCGACGGTCGTGAGCCGAGTTCAGCCAGGCGTTGCTCGGTCCAGGCCAAATGATCGGTCTCTTCAGCAGAGGCCGCCAGCAACTGGGCACGTAGACCTGGGTCCCGGGTGGCCAAGGCCTGCGCGGTGTAGAGGGCCTGGGCGCAAACTTCGCCCACATGATTGACGCGCATCAAAGCGCCAGATTCGGCTTTGTCATAAGCTGACAGTTCTTTTCGGTGCTCGGCATGGGTGTGTTCTGGCACCGTCGGGCATGACCTGGAGGCTGTGGCCGGGGCAAACACGGTCTTCAAAGCGGCGTCGGCGGTGGCCAAAAGCAGGTCTGCGGGGCTGAGGTGGGATGTGGCGTGCATGCTGCAAGTATCGCAAAGACTGGTTAAAAACGCAGCCTCTCTGTTTCTGTTGCGAGACTGCAACGGGATTTGGCTGTTTTGGGTGATTTCGCACAGAAACCTTTGCACTTCGGGCTGGGGTCTGGTGCAATAGAACCAACTTCCCTAAACGGAGGTTGGCCCGGGAATCCGGTGGGCAAGCGACTAACAGACGGCTGCATTCGTGGCGCGCCTAGTGTTTGAGCCCTTCGTGACGCGTTTCAACCGGAGCCCTATGTTTAACCTTGGAGTAACTCGCAATGAAAAAATCCCTAGTCGCTTTGGCCGTTCTGGCTGCTGCCGGTGCTGCTTCTGCACAATCTTCCGTGACCCTGTTCGGTGGTCTGGACGCTAACATTGGTTCTTATCGTGCTGATGGCGCTAGCGTCACCAAGATGAACACCAGCGGTCTGTATTCCAGCCGTTTCGGCGTCCGTGGCGTTGAAGACCTCGGCGGTGGCATGAATGCTCAGTTCTGGCTCGAAGCCGGTATCAACCCTGACTCTGGCACTGGCCAAGGTACTACTCTGAACAACCAAGCTTCTGCTGCCGGTACTGGCAACGCTGGCTTGACCTTCAACCGTCGTTCTACCGTTGCTCTGGCCGGTGGTTTCGGTGAAGTTCGTCTGGGTCGTGACTTCACTCCAGGCTTCCGCGCTCTGACTGAATTCGATCCGTTCGGCACGCTGGGCGTTGCTCAAGCTTCTACTACCAGCTTGATGGGCACTGCTCCTCAAACTGGCGTTCGTGCTTCCAATGGCATCGCTTACCTGTTCAATGACGGCGGCTTCGGCGCTATCAAGCCAGGCGTTTATGGTCAAGTTCAGTATCGTTTGGGCGAAAACGCTTCCAATGCAGCTGGTGGTACCAAGAACGACGGCACAGGCTACGGCATCCGCGTTGGCTACGCTCAAGGTCCTCTGAACGTGTCTGTCGCTTATGACGCATCCAAGATGGTTGCTGCTAACGACAAGTTCACACAGACCAACTTTGCTGGTTCTTATGACCTGGGCGTTGCTAAGTTGATGGCTCAGTACGACGTGAACAACAGCGGTGTTGCTAACACCAAGGTCAAGAACTTCTTGATCGGTGCTCAGATCCCTATGGGCGCTGGCTACATCCCTGTTTCTTACAGCGCTGCCAAGGTTGAGAACGCCGCAGGCTCCAAGGCTGCTCAGTTCGGCATTGGCTACGTGTACAACCTGTCCAAGCGTACTTCTGTGTACACCAGCTTGGCTGCTCTGAGCAACAAGAATGGTTCTGCTTTGACCGTTTCTGGTTCTGGCTTGGCTGGTGTTGCCAACAAGAACTCTTCCGGCTTCGAATTCGGTGTGAAGCACTCCTTCTAATTGGATGCCGGTGTAAGCCGGTTTCAATGAAGAGTTAAAAGCCGCCAAATCTTCGGATTTGGCGGCTTTTTCGTTTAACTGCGAAATTAAGAACTGATGTTCCGCTGTATCCCATCCTTCTTGCGAAATTGGCGACGACTGCTGCTGACATTGTCGGTACTGCTCATCAGCGGCGCATTGTTTGGGTGTTCGGCAACCTCAACGCGGATTGCGGAAGTTTCGAGTTTTGACCAATCTGACTGGGCGCAATCTTCAGGCTTATTTGACCCGGAAACAAAGCAGCCGGTTCGGTCTGCATCGTGGACTAATTTCTTGCTGCCGGGCAAGAAAGAAACACGCTATTTGCCCGCCATCGTGGATGGGCGTGGCGCATTGCAAGTTCATGCTGAGTCTGCGGCCAGCATGTTGCGTCTTAAAGTTCATGTACCGGCTGCGGACTTGGGGTTAGCCCGATTTTCCTGGAAAGTCACTGATCTCATTGCTGCGGCCGACATGGGGGATCGTGATCTGGATGATGCCCCTGTGCGCGTTGTATTGGCCTTTGACGGCGATCGAGGGCGTTTCTCAGTCAAGAACGCCATGCTGAGCGAATTGACCCATGCCTTAACGGGAGAGCCCATGCCCTATGCGGTCATGATGTACGTGTGGAGCAAGCACCGCCCAGTCGGCACAGTCATATCCAGTCCCAGAACTGACCGCATTCGCAAACTGGTGGTTGAAACAGGGCCGGCACACCTTGGGCAATGGCTGGCGTTTGAGCGGGATATTCCACGTGATTTTGAGCAAGTTTTCGGCGAGGCCCCGGGCACTTTGATTGGAATGGGTGTGATGACGGACACCGACAATACCCATTCCATCGTCCATGCCGCATATGGCCCCTTGACCGTGCAATTGCGGCCTACTAACGGGTTTGCCCTGGACAAGCGACACTAGTAAACCCCGGTGCGGGCCCGGGTCTTGCTCTGTTAGCATCGTTCCCTTATTTGGTGCGAAATTTCACTCATTGATTGCATGTTTGCCTTTGTCTTAAACCGCTTGTTTCAGGCCGTGATCGTCATGTTGTCGGTGGCGTTGATCGCTTTCATGCTTTTTCAGTATGTGGGCGACCCCATTGTTTTCCTGCTGGGGCAAGATGCGACACCTGATCAAATTCGTCAGTTGCGTTCAGATCTGGGATTGGATCAACCTTTCATTGTGCAGTTTTGGCATTTCATCTCCAATGCGGTGCAAGGTGAGTTTGGTTTGTCGCTGCGTCAGGGTGCCAAAGTTTCGCGTTTGATTGCAGAGCGTTTCCCTGCCACGCTGGAGTTGGCCTTGGTGGCTGCTGTGCTTGCGCTGGCCGTGGGTATTCCCATGGGGGTCTATTCGGCCCTTCGACGCGGAAGTTTCTTGAGCCAACTGTTCATGACGGTGTCGCTCCTGGGCGTTTCACTGCCCACATTTTTGATCGGTATTTTGCTGATCCTGACTTTTTCAGTAGGCCTGGGGTGGTTTCCAAGCTTTGGGCGCGGGGACGTGGTTCAAGTGGGTTGGTGGAGCACGGGTCTGCTGACGGCCAAGGGCTGGCATCATGTGGTGTTGCCTGCCATCACGCTGGCAGCGTTTCAGCTCACGTTGATCATGCGACTGGTGCGCGCAGAAATGCTCGAGGTGCTGCGCACGGATTACATCAAGTTTGCACGTGCGCGCGGATTGTCCAATCGGGCCATTCATTTTGGACATGCCCTGAAGAACACCTTGGTGCCTGTGATCACCATCACGGGTCTGCAACTCGGCACGCTGATTGCCTTTTCCATCATCACCGAGACGGTCTTTCAGTGGCCTGGCATGGGCTTGCTTTTCATCCAAGCCGTGACCTTTGCCGATATCCCTGTGATGGCGGCTTACCTGTGTCTGATTGGCCTGATCTTTGTGGTCATCAATTTGACGGTCGACTTACTTTATTTCGCCGTGGACCCACGCCTGCGCATGGGTAAGGGCGGAGGGCATTGAGATGAAACCTTTGGCAGTGAACGGGCGAGCATTTGCACAGATTGCGACGTATCACCCCGAATTAACGGCTTTTCGGCGGGATCTGCACACCAACCCTGAACTGGGTTTTGAAGAGGTCTATACCGCCAGCCAGGTTGCAGCTGCGTTGCGAGCATGTGGTGTGGATGAAATCCACACGGGCATTGGCAAGACGGGTGTGGTCGGCATCGTCCGCGGCAAAGCTCCAGCAAGCGAACGTCATGGCGCAGTTAAATCCGTTGGATTGAGGGCCGACATGGACGCCTTACCCATGGCTGAGCACAACAGCTTTGCCTGGAAGTCCTGCAAGCCGGGCTTGATGCACGGCTGTGGCCATGACGGGCACACGGCGATGCTGGTGGGCGCAGCACGCTATCTGGCGGCGACCCGCAATTTTGCTGGAACTGCCGTGCTGATTTTTCAGCCGGGTGAAGAAGGTTATGCGGGCGCTCGCGCCATGATGCAAGACGGTTTGTTTAAGCGGTTTCCGTGCGATCAAATCTACGCTTTGCACAATTCGCCTGAATATGACACCGGCATCGTCGGCATCACGCCCGGACCTATGCAGGCCGCAGTGGATCGCATAGAGATTGTGGTGACAGGCAAGGGCGGACACGGTGCACGGCCACAAAATTGCATTGACCCGGTGCTGGTTGCGGCGCACATCATCACTGCAGCACAAAGCATTGCATCACGCAACGTGTCGGCGCTGGATGAGGTGGTATTGAGCATTTGCTCTGTCCAAGGTGGCCACCCCGGCGCAATGAGCGTGATTCCGGGCCAGGTGACGTTGGTGGGTACGGTGCGTACCTATAGGCCTGCAATCCAGGATTTGGTTGAACAACGTTTGCGCGCACTTTGCGAATCCATCGCCATGGGCTTTGGTGCAAGTGCACATTTGACCTACGAGCGAGTCTACCCAGCCACCATCAATACGGTGCCCGAGGCCACGTTTGCTTCTGATGTGGCAGCAGAGCTTGTCGGCGAAGCCCATGTCGTGCGCGACATGACGCCCAGCATGGGAGGGGAAGATTTTTCATTCATGCTGCAAGAGGTTCCCGGTGCGTACATTCGCGTGGGGCAAGGCGGCGCAGAAGGCAGCTTTTTGCACAACAGTCGATATGACTTCAATGACGAGATCCTGCCCTTGGGGGCGGCTTTGCATGTCGGATTGGTGGAGCGTGCCATGCCTTTGGCGTAGCACAGTGGTTTGATTGATGAGATTGATGTCAATTTATTTAATTCGTTTTTCTAGTACTGGAGTTCACACATGAAGTTCAAATCCAATGTTTTGATGCAAGCTGCAAGTCTCGCCTTTGGTGGGGCATTGCTGCTTGGGAGCGGTATGGCGGGCGCGGTTACTTTGCGCATTGCCAACCAGGGTGACGCCATGTCGCTGGATCCCCACTCGCTGAATGAATCGCTGCAAATCACGGTCAATGAAAACGTGTATGAGCCGCTGATCTGGCGCGACAAAGATTTCAAGTTGGCCCCCGCCCTCGCCACAGACTGGAAAGCCACTGGCCCGACGACCTGGCGTTTCAATCTGCGCAAAGGTGTGCAGTTCCATGACGGTACGCCATTCACGGCGGACGACGTGATCTTCAGCTACGAGCGCGCCAAGGCTGACGGCTCTGACATGAAGAGCTATGTGGGTCAAATCAAGGAAATCAAGAAGATTGATGCCCACACGATTGACATCATCACCAACCAACCCTTTCCCATCTTGCCTGAAACCTTCACGCACTGGGACATCATGAGCAAGAAGTGGTGTGAAGACAACCAGGCCACCAAGCCTGTGGACCGCCGCAAGGGCATCGAAAACGCAGCTTCTTTCCGTGCCAATGGCACAGGTCCATTCCGCGTGCGTGAACGCCAACCCAATGTGCGCACGGTGTTTGTGCGCAATGGCAATTATTGGGGCAAGAACGAAGGCAACGTGGATGAAGTCATTTTCACCCCCGTGGGCAACGATTCGACCCGCGTAGCTGCCTTGTTGTCGGGCGAAGTGGACATCATGGAGCCTGTGCCTGTGCAGGACGTGGAGCGCATTAAGGCCAACAGCAACCTCAAGGTTGTACAAGGCCCTGAATTGCGCGTCATCTTTTTGGGCATGGACCAAAAGCGCGACGAGCTATTGTTCTCCAACGTCAAGGGTAAGAATCCGTTCAAAGATGTGCGGGTTCGCAAGGCCTTTTATCAAGCCATTGACATTGACACCATCAAGTCGCGGGTGATGCGCGGAGCGTCTACGCCTACCGCTGAAATGATCACACCGCAAATCCGTGGCTTTGCCCCCGAATTGGCCAAGCGCTTCCCCTTCGACGTGGAAGCTGCCAAAAAGTTGATGGCCGATGCAGGCTACGCCAATGGCTTTGAAGTGAAGATGAATTGCCCGAACGACCGCTATGTGAATGACAGCGAAATCTGCCAAGCGGTGGCGGCCAACCTGGCACGCATTGGCGTCAAGATCAATCTGGAAGCCGAGACCAAGAACAACTACTTCCCCAAGATTTTGAGTCGCAACACCAGCTTCTATATGCTCGGTTGGACCTCCAGTACGGTGGATGCACACGGCATGTTGTACCCCATCATCTCTACCCCCGGCGACGGTGGCCGTGGCCAGTTCAATCTGGGCTCGTACAGCAACAAGCGGGTGGACGAGTTGACCGATGCCGTGGGTTCAGAAACCGACGACAAAAAGCGCAACGCCATGATTTCCGAAGCCATGAAGATTCACCAAGACGAGGTGGGCCATATCCCGCTGCATCAACAGGCGATCAACTGGGCGACCAAAAAGAACATTCAGCTTGTTCAGTGGCCTGATAACGGCATGCCCTGGAAATGGATCACAGTTAAATGAAGTTATCCCCCGATGCTTGCTCACTTCGTGTAACCGTGTCCCCCGTTCAGGGGGTGTCATCAGCGGACTGGCCAAGCCAGGTCCATGGCGACCGCAGTTGCCCGTGCGCCTTCTATGGCCACAAGTTATGCAAAGCGTGACGGGGAGTTTGATATGACCAATTTTTTTCATCGTGCATGGGACAGTGATCTTGGCTACAGTTTTCGCAGTTCGCCTATGGCGATGGTCGCGGCAGCGGTAGCCTTGATTTGCCTGATCTGTGCTGGTTTTGCCAACGTGGTGGCCCCTCATAATCCGTTTGACTTGGCAACGCTGGAGTTAAGCGACGCTCGCTTGCCGCCCGCTTGGTATGCTGAGGGGCAGTCCAAGTACCTGCTGGGTACCGATGATCAAGGCCGCGATATTTTGTCTGCCTTGATGTACGGCGCCCGCATCTCGCTTGCCGTTGGTATTGCTTCGGTTATTTTGTCTGTCGCAGTCGGTGTGGCGTTGGGCTTATTGGCGGGTTTCTGGGGGGGCAAGATTGACGCGCTCATCATGCGCTTGTGTGATGTGATGTTGTCGTTCCCAGCCATCTTGGTGGCCTTGCTGATTGCTGGCGTTGGACGAGCGCTTTTTCCTAATGCCAACGAAGGCTTGGCCTTTGGTGTGCTGATTATGTCGATATCACTGACAGGTTGGGTGCAATATGCTCGCACGGTGCGGGGCTCGACCATGGTGGAGCGCAACAAAGAATATGTGCAGGCCGCACGAGTAACAGGCGTTGCCCCCATGCGAATCATGCGCAAGCATGTGCTGCCCAATGTATTGGGCCCGGTACTGGTTTTGGCGACCATCCAGGTGGCAACGGCCATCATCACCGAGGCGACCTTGTCTTTTCTGGGTGTTGGTGCGCCGCCTACAGCGCCGTCTTTGGGGACATTGATCCGTGTTGGCAATGACTACCTCTTTTCTGGTGAATGGTGGATTACGGTGTTCCCTGGTTTGATGCTGGTCGTGATTGCTTTGAGCGTTAACCTGCTGGGCGACTGGTTGCGTGACGCGCTGAATCCGAGGTTGAACTGATGGCCTTGCTCGAAGTTAAAAACCTGGTGGTTGAGTTTCCAGGTCGACGCGGTACGCTGCGTGCGTTGGACGATATTTCATTCTCCATCGCTCCAGGCGAAGTGCTTGGCGTGGTGGGGGAGTCGGGGGCAGGGAAGTCACTGACAGGTGCCTCCATCATTGGATTGCTTGACCCGCCTGGGCGCATCGCCAGTGGTCAAATCTTGCTGGAAGGCCAGCGTATAGACAACCTGCCCGATGAGCAAATGCGTCTTATCCGAGGCCGAAAAATTGGGGCCGTGTTTCAGGACCCGTTGACCTCGCTGAACCCGCTGTATACCGTGGGCCAGCAGTTGATCGAGACCATTCAAACCCATTTGCCAGTCACCTTTGCTGAGGCAAAAAAGCGCGCCATCGGTCTGCTGGAAGACACCGGCATCCCTGCGGCCGCCCAGCGGATCGACCACTATCCGCACCAGTTCTCAGGCGGAATGCGCCAACGCGTGGTGATTGCGTTGGCATTGGCGGCAGAGCCCAAACTGATCGTGGCGGACGAACCCACCACTGCGCTGGATGTATCGATTCAGGCGCAGATCATCAGCCTGCTGAAGAAGATCTGCAAAGAGCATGGCGCAGCGGTGATGCTGATCACGCACGACATGGGTGTGATTGCCGAGACTTGCGATCGCGTGGCCGTGATGTACGCGGGGCGCATTGCTGAAATTGGCCCAGTGCATGAAGTCATCAACCATTCGGCCCATCCCTATACCGCTGGCCTGATGGCCGCCATTCCAGACATGAGCGTGGACCGCGAGAGACTCTTTCAAATTGATGGCAGCATGCCACGCCTGAATGCCATTCCTGCGGGATGTGCTTACAACCCACGTTGCCTGAAAACCATGGACAAATGCCGTAGTCATCGCCCCGACTTGATGGGTGCGGGCATCACCCGCGCAGCCTGCTGGCTTCATGAGGTGAACGCATGAGTACGACCCAGCCATTGGTCCATGTCAAAGATTTGGCCAAGACATTTGATGTGTCCCCTCCTTGGCTCAACCGTGTCATCGAACGCAAGCCGCGCGTACACCTGCATGCGGTGGATGGTGTCAGCTTCGACATTGCCAAAGGCACCACGCTTGCGCTGGTTGGGGAGTCGGGTTGCGGCAAGAGCACCGTGGCCCGTCTCCTGGTTGGCTTGTACGAACCTACGCGGGGCAGTGTTGCTTTTGATGGCAAGGATGTGCACGCAGGCTTCAAAGCTCCCGATGGGCGCGATTTGCGCCGCCGCATCCAGATGATTTTTCAGGACCCGTACGCCAGCCTGAATCCACGCTGGACAGTCGAAGCGATTGTGGGCGAGCCGCTCAGCGAGCATGGTCTGATTTCGGACAAGGCTGAGCTCCGTGCGAAAGTAGGTAGCCTGCTGCACTCCGTGGGCTTGAATCCACTGGACTGCGTTAAGTACCCACACCAATTTTCGGGCGGCCAACGGCAGCGAATTTCGATAGCACGCGCGCTGGCCACTGAGCCGGAATTTTTGGTGTGCGATGAGCCCACCTCTGCGCTGGACGTTTCCGTGCAAGCCCAGGTGCTGAATATCATGAAGGATTTACAGCGGGAGCGCGGTCTAACCTATCTGTTCATTTCGCATAACCTGGCGGTCGTTCGCCATGTGAGTGACCAGGTGGGGGTGATGTACCTCGGGCGATTAGTAGAACTCGCTGACAAACACCGTTTGTTTGACAATGCGCGTCATCCCTACACGCGCATGTTGCTCGACGCCATCCCTGAGATTCGCAAGACGGGCCGCTCGCGCACGCCGGTTCAGGGTGAGGTGCCCAATCCACTGAATCCACCGACAGGCTGCACCTTTCATCCCCGTTGTCCGTTGGCCAATGGTCGGTGCAAACAGGAGCGTCCTGCGCTGCAAATGCACGACGGCGCCATCATTGCCTGTCATGCCGTGGAAGAAGGCCGAACCAGCGCTTAGGTGCCCGGAAACACCAGTGTGACGCTGGCCCCGCCGCGGTCGTCTGTTGAACCGATCACTCGAACGCTGCCACTCAGCGCATCTCTGACCAGGTTCTGCACGATGTAGCCCCCTATCCCCAAGTGACCCTGGGACTGGCGGGTGGTGAAGAAGGGGTCGAAATACCGGGCTAAAGCATCTGCCGGGATGCCCGGGCCGTTGTCTGAGACGGTTACCTCAACATTCTTGCCAACACTGGCTACCGTGATGGTTCCACAGGGGGATTCTTCGCCCACTTTGGCATGCACCCGGATGTTGTCCAGCAACTCGTTGACCACGGCATGCAGGGCATTTCTGTCCAGAAGGCAAACCGCAGTTTCGGAACCGACGACCTCCAAGAGCGGCGTATCCGCAACCATGGGAAGGGAATCCAAGATCAAACGAAGCTCTTCCACCATGGGCGTGGGCTGCGCAGGCGTGGAGACGGAGGCCGCAGAGATTTGCTTGAGACGGCGCACAATGTTGGCCGAGCGCTTGGCTTGCTGGGCAACCAGCTGAACGGTTTCGACAATGTCATCCACCGCTGTGCTGATTTGCTCCCGGTCTTCCAGCAACATGTTCAATCCGTCACATGCTGCAATTTGAACGCCTAAGGGTGTATTGAGCTCGTGGGCCACGCCGTTCACCAAGCGGCCCAAAATTGACGCATGGCGCTGAGCCATCAGTTCATGCTCCGTGCGCAGCAGATCGGCTGACAGCGTCTGCTCTGTCAAGATGGCCACAATCCGAGTGGCCATGGCCGCCGCAACTTGTGCGATGAACTTCTTGTCCAGAAGGTCAAAGGCCTTGTCAAACCCCAAGACGCTTAACATGCCAATGGTCTGGCTGCCTTGCTGCACCGGCAAGACCATCAGACCAACGCCTTGCGGGTCGGCCAATTCGCTTGGCATGTTTGGCTTGGCTTTTTCTAGACTGTCGCCAGCCAGGTTTTGCGGTAAACGGCGAGCCCACAGTGCGGCGTCATACGGTGTCAGTTCACTCAACTGAACCGCTTGTTCTTCAACGCTTGTGCCCTTGGCTACCAACAAGACACCACGCTGTCCGTAGACGCAAAGCAAGCGCCAATGGCCCACATTGGCGCAGTGTTTCCAGCGTGAGGCAACAACTTGTGCCACCTCCAAAATCCCACGCCGGCGTTGAACTTCGCCAATCAACTGCAAAAGTGCGTCGTAACGTATGGCACGGTGCGCGTCCAAGGCGCGCTCGGCCAAAACAGCAGCGTCTTGTCGAGGCGGAATGAAGCAACTTGCCCCATCCGCATCTGCGCTAGTTTCTGTACCTGCCGGAATCGCAGAAACCAGGTCTGAGGTCATGGTTTAGCGACTGGCTTCAGTGCTCAATGGCTTTGTACTGCGGATCAATGGGCAGACGTAGCGCGCTGGTGTAGCAGTTGAACATCATGGCCAGATCAATCACGCCAAGCAATTCCTTGATCTCGTTCGGCGAGAAGCCCGCCTGTGACAGCGCGTCGAAATCTTCATCGGTGATGGCGTTCGCATCATTGGCCATGCGGGCGGCAAAGTTCAGCGCCACGCGATGCGCGGTGGGCAAAGGTACCGTGCCTTGTGGGTCCAGAATGCTGACCAAATCGTTATAGGTGAGCGTGGGATCCACTTGCAGTACGGCGTGGGCATGGCAAAACTTGCAGTACTCAGCGCCGTTTTCGCGCGAAACCACAAACACGGTCATTTCTTTCAAGACATAGGGCAACTCACCCTCCAACAGGCAGCCGCGGGTTTTTTCCCAGTAGGCTTTGATCAGCGTGGGGTTATGGCCCAAGCTGGTCATCCAGACCGGAGGCTCAGCCGCGCCGCTCAGGCGCAGAAACTCGTCATAAACCTCGCGCGTGGCAGGTTGCGCTTCGTCGTAACTGGTGAGGGTATAGCGTTGCATGGTGCGGACTCCTTACAGGGGTGATGTGACAAATTGTGTCAAGACCTGATTAAATCGAATTTGATGTCGATGCGGGCACGACGATCCGAAAGCCCGTCCCCGTCGCTGGGTTTTCTACCGTCAGGGTGCCCCGCAAGCGTGTCTCGACCAAGTTGCGGACAATTCCCATGCCTAAGCCCTGGCCGCCTTCATGGTGTGCAGTGGTAAAGCCGTCGTCGAACAAGTGTGAGCGTGCTTCGGCAGATAAGCCCACGCCATCGTCGGAGTATTTCACCTCAACCTGCCCTTCTGGCAGTCGACACGCACTCGCATGGATGTGCCCTTCCTCTCGATCTTTGAAACCGTGCAAAAGCGAGTTGTTGACCAGGTTTCCAATCACTTCCAGCCAAGCGGGGCGATCACTTTGAAGGGTCAAGTCGGGGGCAACGTCAAAACTACTGTGCACCTTGATGTGCTTGCTTTTCGCCAGCGGGAATGCCACTGCCTCACGCAGACATGCTGACAAAAAGAACAGGTTTGCTGCGCCTTGAGCGTTCTTGGCCTGGTCTTTGTAGGCGTCCAATATCGCAATGCTGCGCTCTATGCTTTCCGACAGCAGCACTGCAGACTCTTGCAATTCTTCAATGGCTTGCACCAGAACGCCTGGTTCAATTGACTTTGAACCCGCCAGTTCAGACGTCAGCTGGGCGAGCACATTTTCCTGTAAAGAGGCCGCCATGCGCCCGACGCCCAAAGGTGTCTGCAATTCATGCGCCATGCGTCTTAGTGCAAGACGCGCCTTGTCACCGGGTTCGGCGGAATGCGTAGTCATGGTGTGTGACTCAGGGCGTGGCTTGAAAGCGAACCTGAGCCAATGCAGAGTTCAAAACCGTCATCAGTAATCCAAGAACTTGCTGCAGATCGGTGGCCAATACCGAGTCTGATGTGAACAGGAGAACGGCCTGTTCGCCGCTGCCTGTGTCGATCCTGATGGCGAGATGCATGTCTTGCGCGGCAAATTGGCCAGGTGCCGAAAATGCAGTGGTGCATAAAGCGGCATCACTGTCGGGCAATGGCGCATCGCTGTTGACTGCACGCCATTGCTGCCCCGTCAGCTGACACCATGCAATGCTTGAGAACAAGCCCAATATCTCAAATTGAGAAACCAGATCAGTCATCAGAGACGGAAAATCTTTTGCACTGAACACGGTCTGATTGAAGTGCGCCGCCAGCTTCAGGCCTTGCCTGCAGCATTCCAGGGCATTCATGTCCCGGTAGGTGCGGATGCTTGCCGTCAGCGCCGTGAAAAGCTTATTCGCGGTGAGCTCCGTCTTTTCCTTGTAGTCATTGATGTCGTAGTCGATCATCACGCGCCGCTCGGGTGCCTGTCCAGGCTGACCGGTGCGCAGCACAATGCGAACCGAAGTGTTGCCTAGCTCTTCGCGGATATGGCGAACCAATTCCAGCCCTGCCTGTTCGCTCTCCATCACCACGTCCAGCAAAATGACGGCGATGTCGCTGTGTTTGGCCAAAACCTCTCTGGCGCCCTGAGCAGACAAAGCACTGATCAGGCTCAGAGGTCTGCCAAAAACCGAGATATTGCGCAAAGCCAGTTTGGTGACTTGATGGATGGCGGGCTCGTCGTCCACGACCAGCACTTTCCAGACTGAAGGTGTTGCTGTTGCCGCATCTGGCAAAACGCCAGGTTCACTCACTGCTGTGGACATATTGACCCATCCTAAGATCGCCTCAAAACCCGCTTTTCAAGGCCTTGAGAATCAGTATAAAGATGTGTCTAAATGTTGGTGCACCCCGCGCTGATGCCCCTACTGTGTATCAGGCGTCTTTGCGCTTTCAGGCGTAGCGCTTGTTTCGCAGGTTGTTCTTCATTTCCTGCAGCAGCGGCTGCAATCGGCTCCCGCCCAGGCGAAGCGCCACGCATGTCGCCAGTACGTCAATGATCATCAAATGCAGCAGCCGGGAGACCATGGGGCTGTAACGGTCATAGCCTTCAGGGTGATCCGCCGCCAAATGGATTTGTCCGGCGGATGCCAGGGGCGAACCCGTGACCGTGATCACGATGGTGGTCACGCCATTTTTACGGGCGATGTCGCAGGCATCCATCAGGTCACGGGTGCGGCCTGAATTGGATATCACGACAATGCAGTCACCTGGGCCACGCATGGAGGCGCTCATCACCTGCATATGGCCGTCGCTGTATGCGATCGAATTGACCCCCAGGCGAAAGAACTTGTGTTGGGCGTCCTGCGCCACGATGCCGGAATTGCCCACGCCGTAAAACTCAATGCGTTTGCCCGTCTTAAAGGTGTCAGCCAAGGCAGCGGCGGCCCGGTCCAGCGCATTCGTGGACGCATCGTTTCGATACTTGAGCATGGCAGCCACGGTGTTGTCGACCACCTTGACCAACACATCGCCCGTCTTGTCGTCCATGTCCACGCTACGGTGGATAAAAGGCACGCCTTCACTGACGCTCCCAGCCAGTTTGAGTTTGAAATCCGACAAGCCGTCATACCCGATGCTTCTGCAAAATCGCACCACGGTGGGCTTGCTCACGTGGGCACGGTCTGCCAGCTGGGTGATGGGCAGGGTTGCAAATGCACGTGGGTCCAGCAGCACCAGCTTGCCCACGCGTTGCTCAGCGGGTGCAAGAGAGGGCAGCGAAGCACGAATTCTGTCTAACATAGCGAATACCTCAAGATGAGCGCCGCCGGGCCGCCCCAAGGCGCGAAGGCCCCCTCGGGGGGCAGCACAGTACGCGAAGCGACAAGCGTGGGGGTCATGTCTCCTCAGACCAGCAATAACCGTCTCGGGCAATCATGGCACTGGATGCGCTGGGGCCCCAACTACCTGCGGCATAAGGCCTGGGACCAGCGGATTCTGCCTGCCAGGCGTGAACAATGGGTTCCACCCAGCGCCAGGCCTCTTCTTGCTCATCACTGCGCACAAAGAGGTTCAATCGACCATCAATCACGTCCAGCAAAAGCCGCTCATAAGCGCCGACGCGGTTTTCGCCAAAGCGTTTGTCAAAGTCCAGATCCAATTGCACCGTGCTCAGCGACTGCTGCTGTTGACGGCGGTTGTCCGACCCGGCGGCGAGCAAGTGCAGCTCCAGGCCATCTTTGGGTTGCAAATTGATCACCAGTCGATTGGCGCTGCCCGCAGGCGTCTTGAAAATCGCGTGGGGCGTGGGGCGAAAGTTCACTTCAATGTGGGCGTCCCGCTCAGCCAGTCGTTTGCCTGTACGAATGTAAAACGGCACGCCGGCCCAGCGCCAGTTGGCGATTTCAGTTCGCAATGCAACAAAGGTTTCCGTGGTGCTCTCGGGGTCAACGCCCACCTCTTGTCGGTAGCCGGGCACGGCAGAACCTTCAACTGAGCCCGCTGCGTACTGGCCCCGCACCACATGTTGAGACAGGGTTTCGGGGGTCCAAGGTTTCAGCGACCGTAGCACCTTGAGTTTTTCGTCACGAATCGCATCGGCATGGGCGTTGATGGGCGGCTCCATGGCCAGCGCGCACAGCATCTGCAAGGCATGGTTTTGCACCATGTCACGCAGCGCGCCAGTGTGGTCGTAAAAGCCGCCACGCTTTTCGACACCCAATTCTTCGGCAATGGTGATCTGAATGTTTGCAATGTGTTCGCGTCGCCACAAGGGCTCAAACAAGGCATTGCCAAAACGCATGGCAAACAGGTTTTGGACCGAGGGCTTGCCCAGGTAGTGGTCAATGCGGAAAACTTGCTTTTCGTTGAAGCCACGCAGTACCGATTCATTGATGGACCGGTTGGAGGCTAAATCGTGCCCGAGCGGTTTTTCCAGCACGATGCGCACATGCGGTTTGTTCAGGCCATTGGCGGCCAACTGTTCGCACACGACCGTAAAGAGGCTTGGCGCTGTGGCCACATACATCATCACCGTGTCAGCCGTGCGGCTGTTCAGCCAATCTGCAAGGGCTTGGTAAGACGCAGCCTGCGACAGGTCCATGCGCAGATAGTGCAGGGTGGCAGCAAAGCGTTCAAATTCTTCAACGGTGGGGCGTTTGGCCAGCTCCACATTTTCAAACCGTTGGCGGATCAGGTCGCGGTACTTCTCGTTTGACATCTCGTCGCGCGCGACGCCAATGATGCGTACATCGGCAGGCAGCGTGCCATGCCGAAACGCCTGAAACAAGGCGGGCATCAGCTTGCGCCACACCAGATCGCCCGTGCCGCCAAATAAGACCAGATCACAACTCATTCGTTTCCTTTGGGCGCCTTCTCGCGCAATGAATTCAAATGGGAATGTAACTTAGTTTCATTGCTGCGGTGCTTTCATGTAATCGCCATGCTGTCTAGGACACCGTGGCAATGCTCGGCGTTTTCCCTGTTTAGACTTGAGAAACCTTCCGCTAAACTCAGACCGTAATCAAATTACCAGGACAGAAGATGCGTAAGTCAACGGTGGGGGCGCTTGTAGGCGTTGTTGTGGGTGGTTTTAGCGGTTTGTATGCTCAAAACGCAGCGGCCCAGCAGGTCAACGTGATCTGCTCAGTTCAGGCAGAGTGGTGCAACATGATCTCCACGGTCTATGCCAAGACCACCGGCACCAAGGTCAACATGTCGCTCAAAGGCTCTGGCGAATCGCTGGCGCAATTGATCGCCGAAAAAGACAACCCCAAGACCGACGTCTGGTTTGGCGGTACAGGTGACCCCCATCTACAGGCCGCAGAACAAGGCTTGAGCTTGGAATACAAATCCCCAAGCCTCTCTCAGTTGCATCCTTGGGCACAGCAACAGGCGCAGCAGTCTGGCTTCAAGACTGTCGGCATTTACTCTGGTCCCTTGGGTTTTGGCTACAACACTGAGCTGCTGGCCAAAAAGAAGATGGCTGTGCCGAAGACCTGGGCTGACTTGCTCAAGCCCGAGTACAAAGGCGATATCCAGGTGGCCAATCCCGCGTCCAGCGGCACGGCTTACACCATGATCGCCACATTGGTGCAATTGATGGGCGAGGACAAAGCGTTTGATTACCTCAAGGGTTTGCACAAAAACGTGAGTACCTACACACGATCCGGAACCGGCCCAATCAAAGCTGCCGCACGGGGTGAAACCGCCATTTCCATCAGCTTTGTGCATGACGGCCCGGGTGAGAAGATGCAAGGCTTTCCCATCGAAACCATCACGCCGACCGACGGCACAGGTGCAGAGATCGGCTCCATGAGCCTGATCAAAGGCGCGCGCAATCAAGAAGCCGCCAAGAAGTTCTATGAGTGGGCACTAACGCCCGCTGCGCAGGAGATGGGCGCTGCGGCCAAGCAGTTTCAGTTGCCCAGCAACAAGGGCACCAAGCTGCACCCCAACATTCCAGACTTCAAAAAGATCAAGTTCATCAACTACGACTACGCCAAATACGGCGCTAGCTCTGAGCGTCGCCGCCTGATCACGCGCTGGGAAAAAGAAGTCAATTCCCTGCCCAAATAAGCAGCGCCAGCTGGACCAGACGCCCTGGCACACGGGCGTCTGCAACTTTCAGCCTCACCTTTTAGCCACACCTTTGGCCTGACTTTCGGCCTCAGTCACTCAGCTTTGAACAGCAGGTTTTCCTATGAATAAAAACCCCAACGCCGCAATTCGGTGGTGGATTGCGGCGGGTTTGCTGGCCTACATCGCCTTTCCTTGGTATGCGGTGCAAGACGCTGCGTGGTACACCGTGTGGTCACAGGTGTTTGGCGGAACCGAAACCTCCAATGGCATGACACAGGCCCTGGTCCACGGCCGCAAATGGTTGATGCTGGGCGTCGCAGGCCTGATGCTGGCAACGGTAGGCTTGAGCATGCCGCCAGGCCGAAAGCAGGGTGCTTGGCTGCTGGCAGGTGGTGCGCTCGGCGCGCTGGGTTTGGCGTTTACTGGCTTTGCGATTGGTGCCAAAGGCTGGGCATTTGACGCGTTCAACACCAGCTTTGGCGAGTTGGCCATCAACCAGTTCGGCATGGGTATGGGCGGCTTTGTGGCTGTGCTGTCTTTGATCGTGCTGGCTGCTTTTGGCCTTGCTCGTATGGGCTATTTTCGGGGCGATATGTTTGTCGCCGCCAGCGTGGTGGGCTGTGGCGTCTTGCTGCTGCTCTTTATTGCCTATCCGGTGACCAAGGCGCTGTACGGCGCATTCCTGACCGAAGAAGGGCGCTGGTCATTCACCGCGATCTTTGACCGCGTGGGCAATGAACGCGTCTGGAGCCTGGGTTGCTTTTACGGCTCACGCTGCGGCGTGGCTTGGAACACGCTGGGCCTGGCCTTGCTCACCGCTTTGGGCACCACCATCATGGGCACCATGATGGCCCTGCTGGCCGAGCGCGGGTCCGCTGCACGCTTTCAAGGGCCGCTCAAGATCATCGCCATGCTGCCCATCATCACGCCGCCCTTTGTGGTGGGCCTGGGCTTGATCCTGCTGTTTGGCCGTGCGGGCGTGGTCAATCAGTTGCTGGAATGGGGCTTTGGCGTGGAGCCCACGCGCTGGTTTTACGGCATGTTCGGCGTGTGGATTGCGCAGTTGTTTGCGTTCACGCCCATTGCCTTTATGATCATGCGCGGCGTCGTACAGGGCGTGGCGCCTTCGCTGGAAGAAGCTGCGGTGATGCTGCGGGCAGACCGCATGCGCACCTTCATGACCGTGACGCTGCCACTGCTTAAACCCGGCTTAGCCAACGCATTCTTGGTGGGCTTCATCGAAAGCATTGCGGACTTTGGCAACCCCATCGTGGTGGGCGGCCAGTTCTCGGTGCTGTCCACCGAAATCTTCTTTGCCATCGTGGGGGCGCAGTACGACCAGGGGCGTGCGGCCTCGCTGGCCTGGATTTTGACCTTTTTTGCCTTAGCGGTGTTTGCCCTTCAGCGCGGACTGTTGGGCAAGCAAAACTACACCACGGTCAGCGGCAAAGGCGATGCAGGCATTGCGCTGCCCTTGCCAGACAAGGTGCGCAAAATCATCTATGCCGTGGTGTTGCCCTGGATGGCGTTCACCGTCATCGTTTACTTGTTCGCCTTTGCGGGCGGTTTTGTGCAGACCTGGGGGCGCGACTACACGCCAACGCTGGCGCACTTCAAAACAGCTTTTGATCTGGACTGGGGCGAGTTTGGGCTGGTTTGGGCAGGCACAGCCTGGAACTCGCTGTTCACCACCATCAAACTGGCGGCGGCGTCTGCACCCATGACGGCTGGGGTGGGACTCTTAATTGCCTACCTGCTGGCGCGCACCGAGTTCAAAGGCCAGGGCCTGTTTGAGTTTGCCGCCCTGCTGGCGTTTGCGATTCCTGGCACCGTGCTGGGGGTGAGCTACATCCTGGCCTTCAACATTCCGCCGCTGGAGTTGACGGGAACCGGCCTGATCATCGTTCTGTGCTTCATGTTCCGCAACCTGCCGGTGGGCGTGCGTGCGGGCACGGCGGCCTTCAAGCAATTGGACAAATCGCTGGACGAGGCCTCGCTCATGCTGCGGGCTTCCACACTTCAAACGCTCTTTCATGTGGTGTTGCCGCTGCTCAAGCCTGCCTTGGTGGCGGCGCTGGTCTACAGTTTTGTGCGAGCGATGACCACCGTGTCGGCGGTGATCTTTTTGGTGACTGCTGAGAATGAGTTGGCCACAACTTACATCATTGGCCGCGTGGGCAATGGCGACTACGGTGTAGCGCTGGCGTATTGCACGGTGCTGATCATCCTGATGTCAGCCGCTACCGCATTGATTCAGTTCCTGGTGGGCGAAAGAAAACTGGGGCGACGCAAGAGTGGTCCGTCCACCCATCAAGGGCATCACAAAATGGAAAAACTGGCATGAGCAACGGCATCGAATTCAAGAACATCACCAAGCGCTATGGCTCAGATACCTCTGCGCCGCTGGTCGTCAAGGGCGTATCGTTTGAGGTGGAAAAAGGCTCGCTGACGACCATTCTGGGTCCATCGGGTTGCGGCAAAACCACGCTGCTGCGCATGATTGCCGGGCTGGAAAGCTGCACTTCTGGCCAGATCATCATGAACGGCAAAGACGTGACCACGCTTGGGCCCGCCGAGCGCAACGTCAGCATGATGTTTCAAAGCTATGCGTTGTTTCCGCACATGAACGTGATCGAGAACGTGCAGTACGGTCTCAAGATGTCGGGCGTGGCCAAAGATTCCAGCCACAGCCGGGCGGCTGAGGCGCTGAAGAACGTGGGCTTGGTCGGCTACAACGAGCGCCTGCCGTCTGAATTGTCTGGTGGCCAGCAGCAGCGTGTGGCCTTGGCCCGCGCATTGGTGCTGGAACCCGGCGTGCTGCTGTTTGATGAGCCGTTGTCTAACCTCGATGCCCGCCTTCGCCGCGAAATGCGTGAAGAAATCCGTGCCATCCAGCAGCGTTTGCAACTTACCGTGGCTTACGTCACGCACGACCAGAGCGAAGCGCTGGCGGTGAGCGACCAGATCATTGTGATGAACGCAGGCCTGATCGCCCAGCGCGGTACGCCACAAGACATGTACGAGCGACCACAAAGCGAATTTGTGGCGGGCTTCATGGGCGAGGCCATGCTGTTCCCCGCGCAAGCGCAGGCCGATGGGTCCGTGGCACTCGGACCGCTGCGTTTGACGCCGCGCCAAAGCGCGCCACAAGGCCAAGTCAAGGTGGCGGTGCGGCCAGAGGCCTGGCACATTCACCGCGAAGGTGCAGGTTTGGTGGCGACCTTGAAGAAGTCGTCATATTTGGGCAGCTTTTACGAATACACCTTTGACACCGAGCTGGGCAGCATCTTTGTCGTGTCGCCAGATCTGACGGATGTGCTGGCCATTGGAACCCAGGTCGTGCTGGATCTGGCCGACCACGGCGTGTCCGTCGTCAAAGCGCAATAGGCGAGCGCCTGCAATAGTTCTCACAGACCGTTGATGATGACGCACGCCATACCCCGCCAAACCACGTGCCCTTAACCGCTTTTGCCCTCGTCCTGCTGGGCGCGGTCATCCATGCGGGATGGAACATCGTCGCCAAAAAGGCGAACGGCGACACACGCTTTACCTTTTTCAACGCCATCATCATGGCGGTGATCTGGTCACCCCTGGTGATTTGGTTGGGGTGGGACGTGGTGCCCACCTGGGGCCTGACCGAATGGGGCCTGATGGCGGCCAGCGGCTTTGTGCACTGGGTCTACTTTGTGTGCCTGCTTACCGGCTACCGCAAAAGCGATCTCACGGTGGTGTATCCACTGGCACGGGGCAGCGCGCCCTTGCTGTCCTCCTCGATGGCCGTGCTGGTATTTGGCGAGCAGCTTTCGGCCTTAGGCGTCACCGGCATTGCTGGGGTGGTGGTCGGGGTGTTCCTCATCGCCGGAGGGCCAGGCCTCTTCAAAGCTGCCCACGACCCGGTGCAACGTCAGCGGGTGAAGGCCGGCGTGTTTTGGGGCTGCCTGACGGGCGCATTGATCGCCACTTATACGGTGATGGACGCGTACGCTGTCAAGGTTATTGCCATTTCGCCCATATTGTTCGACTACTGGTGCAATATTTTGCGTTTACCTTTGGCGGCTATCTCTGTCTTGCAAGACCGGACAGAAGCCTGGCGGCTGTGGAAGCTGCAGTGGAAACACGCCTTGGTGGTCGCCGCGCTGAGCCCCGTTGCCTATGTGTGCGTGTTGTACGCGGTGCGCCTGGCACCCGTGAGTCATGTGGCCCCCGCACGCGAAGTCAGCATGCTGTTTGCCGCCTTGATTGGGGGGCAATTGCTGGGGGAGGGCGACCGAAAGCTGCGTGTGATGGGCGCTGTGGCCATCGCCGCTGGCGTCATGGCGCTTGCGTGGGGATGAGGTATTTGAATTAAGTTGTTCAGGGTACGTAACCGGTAGCCCGGATAATTGCGCGCATGAACCAACTCGACGCACTCAAGACCTTTACCACCGTGGTTGCCGATACGGGGGACTTCAAACAACTCAGCCAGTTTCAGCCGACCGATGCCACGACCAATCCGTCGCTGATCCTGAAAGCGGTGCAAAAGCCAGACTACGCGCCATTGCTGGCCGATGCCGTGGCCAAGTTCAAGGGCAAAACTTTGGACGAAATCATGGACCGCCTGTTGGTGCGCTTTGGTTGCGAGATTTTGTCCCTGATCCCGGGGCGTGTATCCACCGAGGTGGATGCCCGGTTGTCGTTCGACACCAATGCCACATTGACCCGTGCTGAGCGCTTGATCGAGCTTTATCAAGCCGAAGGCATTTCCACCGACCGCATCTTGATCAAGATTGCCGCCACCTGGGAGGGCATTCAGGCCGCGCAGGCGCTGGAGCGCAAAGGCATCCACACCAATTTGACGCTGCTGTTCTCCTTTGCGCAGGCTGTGGCTTGCGGTCAGGCCAAAGTGCAGTTGATCTCGCCCTTCGTCGGCCGTATTTACGACTGGTACAAAAAGTCGGCTGGCGCAAACTGGGTTGAAGGTGACAACGCGGGGGCAAATGACCCCGGCGTCAAGTCAGTTCGGGCCATCTTCAACCATTACAAAAAGTTTGGCATTGCCACCGAAGTCATGGGGGCCAGCTTTCGCAACATCGGCCAGATCACCGCATTGGCGGGCTGCGATTTGCTGACCATTGCGCCAGACCTGTTGGCTCAGCTCGCCGCGCTGGACACACCCCTGACACGAAGCCTGGACGCCACCGCTGCCAAGGCGCTTGATCTGCCCGCCGTCAATTACGATGAGGCGGGTTTCCGCTATGCACTCAACGACGACGCCATGGCCACGGAGAAGCTGGCCGAGGGCATTCGCGCCTTTGCCGTTGATGCAGCCAAGCTCGACCAGCTTTTGTTGGCGGCCTGAGAGCTAAGAGACACCAGCTCGGAACAAGAAAGCGAAAGAGGGACACCATGCGATGCGATCAAACCCCCGCCTGGGCTGCGCTGCGCGCCCACTTTGACCAGTCGGGTAAAGGCTTTGACGCCCGTACCGCGCTGACCGCCGATCCGCGCAGAGTACCGCACTGGAACCTGCAAGCCCCGCATGTGTATGCAGAGCTGTCCAAGAACCTGATCGACGCCGACACCGAAAAGCTGTTGCTGCAGTTGGCCCAGGAATGCGGCGTGACCGAGCGACGCGACGCCATGTTTGCGGGGGAAGCCATCAATAGCACCGAGCATCGCGCGGTGATGCATTTTTTGTTAAGAAAACCACCCTTTCGGCAGGATGGATATGCAAATGTAGCTATCAAAAATGTAGCAATTGAGCTGCAGGCAGTGCACAGCACGCTGGAGGCCATGCTGGCGTATGCCGACGCCGTACGTGCCGACGCTCAGATCACCGACGTGGTCAACATTGGCATCGGTGGCTCAGACCTGGGGCCACAAATGGCTGTGCTGGCACTGGATGCGTACCGGCTAGAGGGCAAGCGTTTTCACTTTGTGTCCAACGTTGACGGCCATGAGCTGGCGGCCACGCTGAAAGATTTGAATCCGCAAAACACCCTGTTTCTGATCGCGTCCAAGACCTTCACCACGATTGAGACCATGACCAATGCTGAATCGGCCAAGGCCTGGTTCGTGGCAAAGGGCGGTCAGGACACCGCACGCCACTTTGCGGCCTTGACCACCAATGTAGCCGCCGCCCAGGCGTTTGGCATCTCCACCACCTTTGGTTTTTGGGACTGGGTGGGCGGTCGGTATTCGATGTGGTCCGCCATTGGCCTGCCCATTGCCATGGCCATCGGCTCGGATGGCTTTCGCCAGATGTTGGCGGGTGCGCACGCCATGGACGAGCATTTCCGCACCGCGCCGCTGGCGCAAAACCTGCCCGTGCGCTTAGCGCTGCTGGATGTCTGGTACCGCAACTTCCATGGTTTCACCAGCCGTTGTATCGCGCCCTACCATGCGGCGCTGCGGCGCTTGCCTGCCTATCTGCAACAGTTGGAGATGGAGAGCAATGGCAAGCAGGTGGATCTGGATGGCAAACCCTTGACTTACGGCACCTCACCTGTGCTGTGGGGAGAGCCTGGCACCAACGGCCAACATGCCTACTTTCAAATGCTGCACCAGGGAACCGATGTGGTGCCTGTGGAGTTCATTGCGGTCAGAAAGGCGGCCCACGATTTGCCTGGCCATCACCCCAAGCTGCTGGCCAATGCCTTGGCGCAGGCACAGGCCTTGCTGCTGGGCAAGGCTGACAGCGGTGGGCACAAGCACTTTCCGGGCAACCGCCCCAGCAGCTTCTTTGTGCTGGATGAGCTGTCACCCGCCAGCCTGGGCGCGTTTTTGGCGATGTACGAACACCGGGTGTTTGTCAGCGGCTGCATTTGGGGCATCAACAGTTTTGACCAGTGGGGCGTTGAACTTGGCAAGGTGCTGGCCAAAGACATCGAGCCGCGCTTGGCATCAGGCGACGTGACCGGACTGGACGCTTCCACAGCAGCGTTGCTGTACCGTTTGCGCTGAGTACCAAGCTGGTATGAACATCGTCTTTGACTTCGGTGCGGTCCTGTTCGAATGGCAGCCCGCCAAGCTGGTGCGTCAGCATTTCCCAGATCACGCGCCAGATGACGCCGCGGCTCACGCGTTGGCGGCCGACATTTTTCGTCACAAAGACTGGCACGCATTTGACCAAGGCCTGCTGGAGCCGGACGAGATCATGGCGCGCACCGTGGCACGGTTGGCGCTGCCACAGGCGGGGGTGTTTGAGCTGGTAGACCACATCGGCGAGCGTCTCACGCCCATTCCAGCGTCGCTGTCGGTGCTGGAACGTTTGCGCGATCTGCGCGATGCACAGGCCCATGTCAACGGTGTGCCGGTACAGCTCTACTATTTGTCGAACATGCCCTCGCCCTATGCGCGCGTGCTGGAGCAGCGGCACCCCTTCTTAAAGTGGTTTGCGGACGGCATCTATTCCGGCGACGTGAAGCTGATCAAGCCGGACCCAGCCATCTTCGCGCTGTTGGCCCAGCGGCATGGGCTGGTGCCTGCGAACACGGTGTTTATCGACGATCTGGCCGCCAATGTAGAGGCTGCGCGTGCCCTGGGTTGGGCCGCCATTCACTTCGTGAGTTCTGAGCAAATGGCGCGAGAGCTTGTCGTCCTGGGGCTATAAATTTTCTGTGTTTGATGTCTGTCCGACCAGCATAGCCCCGGATAAATATCACACCCTTGTTTTACGCTTTGTTGCCGCTGGTGGCCGCGCACACCATCGCCAAGACTGACAAGAGCCCTTGAATCGCAAGTCACTGCGCAAGAAGCTGCCGCCGAAATGGCATTCAATCGCCGGGGTCTTTCATGGCGGCGTAGACTTTGACAATGTTTGATGTCGTCGGCGCTTTGGCAGACCTGTCCGCGTTGCGAAACCGGGACCAGCTTGATATCGACCTGGTGAGCCTGGTCAAGCGGGTTTGCGGGCAGCAGCAATGTGCGATACGCCTTGCTTGCGTGGTGGGTGAAGAGGACAACGCCCGTTGGCTCACATGTTGTCGCCAGGACAGTGACGCCCTAGAGCCTGTACGTGACACCGTCGGGGTCGATCTGAGTGCCTTGCCCGTACTGTCTTCTGTGGGTTATTGGCAAGATGCGCTGACAAGTGGAAAGATCAATCAAGTGGGCATTGAAGGGGGAAGCGGCCCCTTCGCGGCCGTGTTTCCCTATGGCTCTGCCGCGCAAGGCACTGTTGGCGTGCTAGAACTGCTGACGCCGCGTGGTCTACCCCCCAAAACCTGTGAAACCATTGCGGGCATTTTGCGCATATACCAAAACCTGCAAGGCCTGCTGGACTACGGCGAAAAAGACACGCTGACCGAGCTGCTGAACCGCAAGACCTTTGACGACGCCTTCTTCAAAGCTGCCATCGAGCTCAACCGTAACCAGCGCAACATAAACGCCGACCGGCGCGGCGCCAGTTCCAACCACAGCTACTGGCTGGCGGTGATCGACATCGACTTTTTCAAACGCGTCAATGACAACTTTGGCCATTTGATCGGTGACGAGGTCCTGCTGCTGATGGCGCGCCTGATGCGCATCAACTTTCGCATTCAAGACCGTCTTTACCGATTTGGGGGCGAAGAGTTCGTCGTGCTCATGCGCTGCGGCGAGCCTGTGCACGCTGCTCAGGCCATGGCGCGCTTTCGCCAGCAGGTAGAAGAGCACCACTTTCCGCAAGTGGGCACCATCACGGTGAGCATTGGGTTCTCACAAGTGCGGCTGGACGACACCCCCAGCAACGCGTTTGACCGTGCCGACAAAGCGGTTTACTACGCCAAAGGGCATGGCCGCAACCAGGTGTGTGAATTTGACGCCCTGGTGCGCGAGGGCAAGCTGAGTGAAGTGGAAGACGACACCAAAGAGGTCGATTTCTTCTAAGAGTGCCAGACCACCGCTGGGCCGCCCCGAGGTGGGCGACGCCCCCTAGGGGGGCAGCGACCCGTGTAACGGTGGAGCGTGGGGGCCTTATCTAGGCGGGCGAGTAAGCCAGCCGCACATAAATCGGCGCAAAAGCCTCGGCTTGGGTGATCTCCACCAGCGTCTCTTTGGCCAGCTCTAGCAGGGCGATAAAAGTCACCACCAACACCGGCGCGCCTGCGCTCACATCAAACAAGTTCTCAAATTCGACAAACTTGCGGCCTTGCAAAATCCGCAGCACGATGCTCATGTGCTCGCGCACGCTGAGTTCTTCGCGGGTGATCTTGTGATGCTGAATCAGGTTGGCCCGCTTCAAGATCGACGCCCAGGCCTCTTGCAGATCGGCCACATGCACATCCGGAAAACGCGGGTGCATGGATTGCTCGATGTAAACCTGCGACTTCAAAAAGTCGCGCCCAAACAGGGGGTGCGCATTGATGCGGGCTGCAGCCTGCTTCATCTGCTCGTACTCCAGCAGGCGGCGCACCAGCTCGGCTCGCGGGTCTTCGGGCTCTTCGCCTTCCGCTACTTTCTTGGGCGGCAGCAGCATGCGTGATTTGATCTCGATCAGCATGGCCGCCATCAGCAGGTATTCAGCTGCCAGTTCTAGGTTGCGGCCACGAATCTCGTCCACATAGCTCAGATATTGACGCGTCAAGCCCGCCATCGGGATGTCGAGGATGTTGAAGTTTTGCTTGCGGATCAGGTACAGCAGCAAATCCAGCGGGCCTTCAAAGGCCTCCAAGAACACCTCTAGCGCATCGGGCGGAATGTACAAATCATTGGGCAGCGCAAACAGTGGTTCGCCGTACAGGCGTGCCAAAGCCACCTGGTCAATGACATCCGGCATCGCTGCCACCAGTGCAGCGCCGTCATCGCCCAGCTTGTTGTCGTCGGTGATTGCCGCAGCCGACATGCCCGAAACCTGAACCTAAACCTGCGGTTTACGCGTTGGTCTGGTAAACGTAGGGCTTTTGGGCCACTTTGCCTTCGGCAAAAGCCGCTTCGTCTTTGCGGTTCAGCGATTTATCCCACAGCAAAGCGCGCCCGGCTTGCTGCTGGGCGTCCAGCTCAGGCTTGGCGGCTTTGAGCTGATTCAGGAACTGGGTGGCGTCCGAACGGTAGTCGGGACGGAGAAATATCGCACGTAAAAATGACATGGTGGTATACCTTTGTCGCCATTTTACCGGGCGCAGGCGTTACGCTTGTGCCAAGGCAAGCAATACAAGGAGTTCGGCTGTGGATATCAAACGCGTTTCAAAGGGGTGGGTCATGGTCAGTTTGTTCAGCATCTTTGCGCTTTTGGGCTGCGACCAGCAAAAAATCGAGAAGCTGGAAGAGGGCGTTTCGTCTGAGGCCGAGGTACGCGCCCAGTTTGGCGAGCCCGAGAAAATCTGGGACGGCCAGGGCGGCACCCGCATTCTGGAGTTCAACCGCCAGCCCGAAGGCAGCACCAATTACATGATCTCCATCGGGCCAGACGGCAAGATGAGCGCACTGCGCCAAGTGTTGACCGAGCAAAACTTTGAAAAAGTGATCCCCGGCATGATGATGGAAGACGTGCGCAAGATGCTAGGCAAGCCCGGCAAAATCAACAAATACGCCATGAAGCCTCAAGAAACCCATTACGAATGGCGCTTTGTTCAGCCGGTGAATCAGTCCAAAATTTTCACCGTCACTTTCAATGCCGACTGGCGCGTGCAGTCCACCGCCATTTCCGACGACATTCGCACCGATGGCAAATAAGCTGGCCTGAATTTGCGACTTGCTAAAGTACGCCCATGAAAAAACTCTCTCTTATCCTGAGCCTAGGCGTGGTTCTGGGCGCGTGTGGCTTGGCCAGTGGCGAAGAAATCGGCGCTGTCAGCACCGTCTTCAAGCTGCTCTCGCCCAACGACAAAATCGTGGTCGAAGCCTATGACGACCCTAAAGTGGGCGGCGTCACTTGCTACGTGTCGCGTGCCAAAACCGGCGGGTACAAAGGCGCGTTGGGCCTGGCGGAAGACAAGTCTGAAGCTTCGATTGCCTGCCGTCAAACGGGCCCGATTGTGTTTGGCGACAAGCCACTGGACAAGCAGGAAGAAATGTTCAATGAGCGCATTTCTCTGGTGTTCAAAAAATTGCGAGTGATCCGCATGGTGGACGCCAAACGCAACACCTTGGTCTATCTGACCTACTCTGACCGCCTGATCGAAGGCTCGCCGCAAAACAGCGTCACCGCCGTGGCCATGCCTGCAGGGACCGTGATTCCGGTGAAGTAAGGCCCTGCTGGGGGTTTGGCCACCGAACCCCCATTTAGACCTCTGGCTGGTCGCGCTCAATGCCCAGCGCGCCGCCGAAGAGGCACAGGGCCAAATCCACTGGTTACGGCCTGATTTTCAGCAAAAATAGCTCACAAATTCAGAGCAAACTATTGAATCATGGTATGCCGAAAGTGCTCAAAAACCTTTGGATTTAGGCGCTGAAGCCGACGTGACCGCCTCAGCTACCACTGCCACTGCCACCGCCGCAGCCACCCAATCCATCCCGGCCACCTCAGTCCGCTCCCCTGCGTCCGGCAAAGGCAGCCCCAAGCTGCCCACCACTTCTGCCATGCCTACCGCATCTACCGCATCTACCGCATCTACCGCATCTACCGCATCTACCGCATCCGCTGCCTCCGCTGCCTCCGCTGCTTCCGCCGGGTCAGCCGAGGCGCAAGCCTGGCCTGCCGACTTGCCCGAACAAGTCCGCGCCGTGGCCGACACCCTCAGCGCCGCGTCCGACGGACTGACGCTGGCACAAATCGAAGCCGCCTTCAAAGGCCGAGGCGCCTGGAAGAAAAGCCTGCCCCGCATCCTGGACACCCTGGCGGCACTGGGGCGCGCGCGGTGTGAGGTGGGTGCAAAGGCTGAAGGGGTTTGGCGCGGGTGAGGCTGGTGGCGCTTGACTAAAACAGCGCAGCCTGAATATCTCGCGCGTGGTGGAGGACCCGCAGCACGGTGACGGTTTGCTGATTGACCGCATAGAACAAGATAAAGGGTGTAGCGCTTGGCCAACTTCGCACGCCAGCACCCAGCTCTGGCCGGGCTCGACCCACCAGTGGTTGAAGCTGAAGCGTTTGAGCGTCTTGTTCGATCTTTTCCAAAATACCGTCAGCCGCGGCAAGGTTTTCTTCAGCGATGTAAATCCAGGCTTCCAGCAAATCTCTACGGGCGCTTTCGGTAAATACCAGTTGCACCGTCATGTCGCTAGGCGTTTGGCTAGCACTTGGCGTCCCTCGGATTTGATGGCGGCAATGTCCAGCACCGCTGTTCGCCCCGAGCCCTGATCGTCCAAGCCTTGAGCAATGTCCGCTTTAAGCGCAGCCAAACTTGCGCCTTGAACCGAGTGATAAGACTCAAACAGGCGTAGCGCTTCTCGAACCACTTCACTGGCTGAGGTGAACATGCCCGATGCGACATGTGAACGAACACGGTTTTCCAACTCGGGGGGCAATGAAATGTTGATGGACATGTTGCAACTCTTGCGTCAATGATGGCAGACTTTGCCATTCTAGGCCTTTGGTTAAGCCGATAGCAAAAGCGGCCCGACGGGCTCAGCGAGTCAGGGGATGAATTGATCGGTTCGGTGGGCTTGCTTGGCATTTGCGTTTGCATTTGCTTTAAATGGGTGCCTTTGGAAATCCTAAATAGATAGCAAACTATTTAATTTTGGTATGCCGAAACAGCATATTTAATCGATATTTTTCTGCTGCCACGAGGCCCGGATGACACGAGCGTAGTCACTTGCCTGGCGGCCGCTGCCACCAACTGGCCCGAATCGGATGGTGGCCACCGTCGCCGCTTGGCGAGCAAATCAGTTGTGGCACTCAGGTTGCTCCGCATCCTCGCCCGCTTCAAGCTTTGCCATCCACTCATCTGCCTCACTTGCTGTGACATGTAAACCCGTCAATCGGTAGGCGTCCCAGGCCTGAAAAGCGTCCTGTCGAAAGGATTCACGCTTTTCCTCTCTGCCAACAAACTGACCCGTAGTCTTTTGCATCAAATCAAGCTGGCTTCTCTAGCGCGTTGCAGCCACGCCTTGAATGCGTTGTGAAACAGGCGCTTCGATCTTGGCTGTGCCGGAGTTGACGATTGGTGTACTCATCGATGTGACCTTATCATTTTTGAGCGGCTATCGTTGAAGTGCGCCAGGTTTCGCTGGAGGCATTTGAGATAAGTTAGCGCTCCCAACTCATCACGCTTTATGGGGAATAAATACAGAAATCTGTACAATAATTTTTATGAAAACAACCCTCAACCTCCATGATGAGCTGTTGGCCGAGGCCAAGGCCTTTGCTGCGGGGCAGCGTTTGAGCTTGACGCGCCTGATCGAAGAAGGCTTGCGCATGCGCTTGCGTGCGGCAGCGCTTGTGCCTGCAAGCCCTCGCAGGGCCATGCCGGTGTTTCAAGGGACGGGAGGCCTTATGCCCGGCTTGAGCGGGTTGAGTACGCGAGAGCTGATGGACGCGGCGGACGACGATGCTGCCTGATGTCAATGTGCTGGTGGCGGCACATCACAGTGGCCATCCTCACCACGCTGTCGCGGCGCAGTGGTTGCAGCAGGCCCCCAGTGCTCAAGACAAGCTGGTGCTGCCCATGCCCGTGATCAGCGGGTTCTTGCGTCTGGTGACCAACAGCAAAATTTTTCAGAGCCCGTCGACAACCGTGCAAGCCATTGATTTTGTGGACTGGCTACTGGAAGGCCCAAGCGTGCGCGTGCTGACGGGTACGTCTGAATGGCCCCAGCTGCGCAAGTTACTTCTGGAGAAGAATGCGGTGGGCAATCAGGTGCCTGATGCGTGGTTGGCGTCACTGGCTTTGAGTTTGAGTGAGCCCTTGGTGACGTTTGACAAAGACTTTAAGCGCCTGCTGCCACGGTCTTTGCTGGTATGGTTGACCGCATGAAACAACCCCTGTCTGTTCGCCTTGTGGCCCTGTTGATGACTGCCGTGGTCTCTGGCATGGGCCTGTGGGCGGCGCTGGAGCAGCACATTTTGCTGCATGGCCGCAGGGGGGCGGATACCTCTTTCGACGGTGATGCGGCGGTGGCGATGGGTTTGGCGCAGATGGCGCTGGGGGCGGTGCCCATGGCATTTTGGGCCCGCAATGGGCGTCAGGCTGGGTGGTGGGCAGCGGGGTGCATGGCGCTGACGGCGGTGGCGTTTGCCGTCAGCATGCACTTGTCACCCTGATTTCCTGCCCAGGTTTCGCGTTCTTTCTTTAGCGCAATTGCCGGGTGGCGGTTTGCTTCACGGCGACCTGCTGAGAGCTGCGCCCGCCTTGGGTTGATAAGGTAAACGACGCGGCCAGATTGGCCAGATCGCGGGCTTGCTCTTGCAGCGCGCTGGACGCGGCAGAGGTTTCCTCTACCAAAGCGGCGTTTTGCTGGGTGACGCTGTCCAGCTCGGTCACGGCCTGGTTGATCTGCGCAATACCGCCGGATTGCTCACGGCTGGCAGACGCAATTTCGCCCACGATGTCGGCCACGCGGCGGATGCCGGTGACGATTTCTTCCATGGTTTGGCCTGCCTCGGCGACTTGGGTGGTGCCCAGGCTCACGCTTTCGACCGAGGCGGAGATGAGCGACTTGATCTCTTTGGCCGCGTCAGCACTGCGCTGCGCGAGGCTGCGCACTTCAGACGCCACCACGGCAAAGCCACGGCCTTGCTCGCCCGCACGGGCAGCTTCCACGGCGGCGTTCAGCGCCAGGATGTTGGTTTGGAACGCAATGCCGTCAATCACGCCAATGATGTCCGAGATTTTGCGGGACGATGCATTGATGGTCTCCATCGTGTTCACCACTTGGGACACCACTGATCCGCCGCGCGTGGCCAGCTCGCTGGCTGACGAGGCCAACTGGTTGGCTTGGGCGGCGTTGTCCGCGTTTTGCTGAACCGTGCCGGTAAGCTCTTCGGACGCCGACGCGGTTTGCTCTAGCGAGCTGGCTTGCTGCTCGGTACGGTTGGACAAATCCAGCGTGCCGTTGGCCACTTCGCTGGCAGCGCTGGCAATGGCGTCTGAGCCGTTGCGCACTTGGCCAATGACATGGTTCAGGTTGCCGCGCATGGTTTCCATCTGGCCCAGCAGGTGGCCGATTTCGTCGTTACCCGTGTGTGGCACTTCGTGCGACAAGTCACCCGCTGCGATGGCTGCCGCGGTTTCGTCTGCCAGACGAAAGCCGTTGCGCAGCCGGGTCAACAACACCAGCGTCATGAAGATGGCGGGGGCACCGCCCAGCAGCACGGCCGCCACAAACACGGCCAGCGCCGTGTGGTATCGGCCTTCAGCGGCGGTGTAGGCCTCATGGGCGCGCTTGACCTGGGCGTCGCGGTAGGTGGTCATGGCTTTGACAGCGGCTTCGCCTTCTTCGCGCCCGGCTTGCAAGAATGCGGCCATGGTGCCGGGGCTGAAATCTTCGGCCTTGATGGCGTTCACGGCCACATCCAGCTTGGCGCGCCAGGCGGCGCGGCTGCTTTGGGTGGCGTCTAAGTTGGCTTTGTCTTCTGACCCGGAGGCCAGCGCTTCCATCTCTTTGAAAACCCGGTTGGCCTCGGCGCGGTTGGCGGCAATGGCGTCCAGATGCATGCTGGTGGGGTGGTTGTGAATAGAAGCCAAAGGTCCACCTGGCGCGTGCTGAAAGGCCAGCAACACCTGCATGCGGTTGGACATGATCTTGGCGATAGAGTCATCGGCCATCAGGGCGGGCAGCAGGGCCTTGTCATGCACCGTCTTCAGCCCATCGCGTGCCGACGTCAAGCCCCACAGGCTGACACCGATCACGGCCACCAAAGCCAGGGTGTAAATGACGATCACGGCAACAAATCGCTGCGTGATTTTGATATTTGCAAACATGAAGGTCCTCTGTTTTTTTGGGCATCAGCGTCAGCGCCATTGCAGCGTTGCACCTCTAAAAATATATCGCTTTGTGGCAATGTGCGAGGCGCGCGCTGAAGTCACCCTCAGGCGAAAGTGGGTTATTTGGCGAGACTCAGCGCAACTTGGCGCAACGTTATCCGCGCAAATAGGGCTCTAGGTATTCCACCGGCACGGGTTTACCCAGCAGGTAGCCTTGTCCGTAGTCGCAACCGGCTTGGGTCAGCAGTTGGCGCTGGCCCTCGGTCTCAATCCCTTCAGCCACCACGCGCAGTCCCAGCTTGTGGGCCATGACGATCATGGCTTCGCACAGGGCCAGGGCCTCGGGCTGGGTCTCGATGTGGGCGACCAGGGGGCGGTCTATCTTGATGCTGTCGATGTCCTTGCGCTTCAGGTGCGCAATGGAGGAATAACCAGAACCAAAGTCATCCAGCGACACGGACATGCCCGTTTGGCGCAAGCTGTCCAGGCGGGCTTGGGTAATGTCGTCAGATTTGAGCAGCAGGCCTTCGGTGATCTCCACCACCATCGCATTGCCGCTAACACCTTGATCTAGCAAATGTTTTGCCCATGAAGCCGCCACGTCAACGCGCCCTTTGAACTGATTGGGCGACTTGTTCACACAGACTTGCATGTCGGTGTGGCCCAGCGCGCGCAGGCGCTTGGCAAGTGCCACAGCCTCGCGGAACACAAATTCGCCCAGTGGCACCATGTCGCCGCTGTCTTCTGCCAGGGGGATGAAGTCCGCAGGGGCGATCAAGCCGCGTTCGGGGTGCATCCAGCGCAACAGCGCTTCAAACTTCACGGCTTTGCCGCTGCGCAGGTCAATGATGGGCTGAAAGCACACAAAGAACTGTTTTTCTTGCAGGCCCACGGGCATGTCGCGCAGCAGCAGGCGGCGCTGAGTGGCAGATTCTTGCAGCGCAGGCGTGAAGAAGCTGAAACGGTTGCGCCCACTGGATTTTGAGAAATACATGGCCTGGTCAGCATGTTTGGTCAGCGTTTCGGCGTCTTCACCGTTGTCGGGGAAGGTCGCAATTCCAATGCTGCCTGAGATAAAGGCGGGCTGGTCGCCCAGCTGGAAGGGCTCGGCCAGGCGGTCAATCAGCTTTTGGGCAATCAGCTCTACATGATGGATATTGGTGATGTTGGTCACCAGCACCGTGAATTCGTCGCCGCCCAGACGGGCCACGATGTCGGTTTCTCGCACGCTGGCTTTGAGGCGCTTGGACACTTCTACCAGCAGCATGTCGCCCGCGTCATGGCCCAGCACGTCGTTGACTTGCTTGAACTTGTCCAGGTCGATCAGCATCAGCGCGATGGGCAGGCGGGTGCGGTTGGAGATGTTGATCTCTTGAAGCAGCCGTTCATGGAAATAGCGGCGATTGGCCAGATCGGTCAGCGAATCGTAGTTGGCCAAGTGGAGGATGGTTTCTTCGGACTGCTTGCGCTCGGTGATGTCGCGGCCAATGCCGATCAGGCCTTTGACCTTGTGGGCCGGGTCAAAGTAGGGCGTGCGCAAAATCTCCAGGCAGACGGGTGCCACCCCCGGCGTTGGGGTGAGCCAGCGCTCGGTGAGTTTTTCTCGCCCGGTGGAAAGTACCGCGTGATCTTGCACCGCCAGTTCGTTGGCGAGTGCGGGGGCGAGCAGGTCAAAGTCGGTTTTACCGATGACATGGGATTCCGTCAGGCCAAACTGGCGCTCAAAGGCTTTGTTGCAACCCAAAAACTGCCCGTCTGCCGTTTTGAAGAAGATCAGGTCGGGGATGGAGTCCATCACGCCGCGCAGCAACATGTGGTCGCGCTGTGCTACGGCTACTGCTTCGGTCAGCTCTTGTGAGCTGAGTTGCAAGGCGTTTTCGAGCAGCAGGCGATCTTTGTCAACTTCGCCGTAATAGAGGTCTACCGCGTCCAGCAAGACTTGCAGTCTGGCATCGCCCTCCAGGCTGGGATCGAGGTGGCGTTTGAGTTGGCGCTGTAGCAGTCGGTGCATGGCAAAAAGGTGCTTATTCGCGCAGGGTGGTCAGGGTCATGGTCTGGTTATGCAACTGGCATTGCATCAGCGCGCCGTGGGGAGCCAGTTCGCCATACGAGTAAAACCCCGTGACGCTGACTTGCTTGCCCAGGGTGTCTTGCACGGCCTCCAGTTCTTCCTCGGCCATTTGCCCCAGCACCAAGCGGCGGCCCACACAGCTCACCAGCAGGCACAAGGCGGTGTCATCACTGTTTTTGGCGTCTGCCAGCGCGGCCTGAGCGGCTTGGCCAGCGCTGTCAATCAGATCATCCAACTGGGTGCGCATCAGACGGCAGACGCAGCCCTCGGGCACATCGCCCGCAAAGCGCAGGCTTTGCTCGGCCTCATCAATGCCCAGCAAGGTACGGATAAGCAAGCTGTCGTCATTGGGCAGCTTTACGCTCAAGGGAAAACGCAGTCCGCTGCTGGGCAAATCAGCGGCCAGATCGCCCAGGTACTTTTTGTACAACGGCAATGCAGCTTGGCCGTCAATCTCGTACACCACGTTGTCAATGGATTTGGTGACGTGGCGCTCAGGGCCAAATTCTTGCCACCCGGCAAAGCAGGTGCTGCGCACAGAGATGTCGCCATAAAGTCCTAGGCCCGCAATGCGCCCCGATTGGGCGGGCCCATCGGCCATGACCCAGGTGGTCCCAAAGCGGGTGCCGTCGCCCGCCAAGCCACCGCTCACGGTGACACCTTGGTTCCAAAAGCCTGCGGCTAAGGCACTGCCATTGACCTTCTGGCCGTCTGACAGCAGCAGCACATGGCGCAAATCGTCGCCGTGCAAAGCACTGACCAGCATGCGGGTGGAGGTTTCAATGTCAAAGCTGTCATCCACATCGATGACGGACAGGCGCACGCTGCTGTGTTTAAGGCGCACGGCAGTGACGACCACATCGCCATCACTTAAGGTGTTACCCAGCACGCTGCCGGAGGACGAGCAGCCAAGAATGCAGGCAGACGGGAATCTGCTGCGCAGTTCGTTATAACAGTCGGGGGTTTGAAAGTACGGGGCGTCGGCAAATGCCAGCACCAGGTCGGCATCCCTAAAGCCTTGGCCGCCGTTACCCCAACCGTGCTTATCTTGACTTGGCGTCCAGCGAAATTGCAGCGTCTCCATGGTCTCTAAACCTTTCAAATGCAATCATGTGTTGCAATTTGAAACAATTATGGAGATTCTGGAGTACCCCTGCTGGGCACAGTTCTATGTGCCCGAGAGATTTGAGGGGTTTACTGCTTGACGGCTTCAACCTGCACCACCAGGCGCACGTTGTCTGGGAAGCCCCACTGCAAGCCGTAGCCCATGCCGAACTGGCTGCGCTGGATGGTGGCTTCAAAGTCGCCGCCGCACACTTCACGCTTGAGCATGGGGCTCTCGTAGCAGTTGAACTGGTTGGCCTTAAGTGTGACGGGGTTGGACTTGCCCAACAGGGTCAAGGTGCCAGTCACTTCAGAAACCTTGTCGCCATTGAAGACAAACTTGTCAGCGGCGAAGGTGATGGTGGGGTGCTTGGCGGCGTCAAACAGGTCGGCGCTTTGCAGGTGCTTGTCAAAGGCTGGCGTGCCAGAGTTGATGGAGGTCGCATCAATGGTCAATTCAACTTTGCCGGACTTGGCCGCTTTGTCCAGCGTCACGGTGCCTTGCTTTTTGTCAAAGCGGCCACGGTTGGTGGTAGTGCCGAAGTGACCAATTTCAAAGGTCACAAAAGTATGGGTGGGGTCCATCGCGTATGTGGCAGGTGCAGCATGGGCTACAGATGCGGCGGCCAAAGCGGCGGCGACGGCCAAGGTGACGAGAGATTTCTTCATGGAGGGCTTTCGTTAGGGAGGGAGGGGGAGAAAAGAATGGCTTATTCCGAAATAGCGTTACAGCTTATTGATGCCGTTCAAGGCGAACTTGAACTTGATCAGCACGTCATCAGCCACGGTGGAGGTGTCAGACCATTCGCCTTCGCCAATCAAATAGGCCAGGCGTTTGATAGGAAGCGTGCCACTGGCTGTGGTGACCAGAGCGGAACCTGCACCGGTTTGCACCATGGTCACGGGCACGGTGACATCGCGGCTTTGGCCCTTGATGGCAAGCTTGCCTGCGACTTCAAATTTGCCGCCACCCAGGGCTTTGATGCTGGCGCTGTTGAAAGTCGCCTGCGGAAACTTGGCCACGTTAAACCAGGCGGGCTTGGGCAATTCGGCGTCCGCTTCGGGCGCGCCCAGCGTCGCGCTGCCAATGTCCACCGAAAAGCTGACCTTGCTGGTAGCCAGCTTGGTCGCGTCAAAACTGATTTGCGCGTCAAACTTTTTGAAGCGGCCTTCCACGGGCACGCCCATTTGCTTGCTGATAAAGAGGATTTCGCTTTGCGCAGGCAGCAGCTTTTGCTGGGCATGGCTGGCCAGGGCGCTGAGGGTCAGTGCGGCCACAAGAGTGGTTTTGAGCAGGATGTTCATGGTGTATCAGTGGAGTTAAGGTTTGCCGGGCAACATGCGGGCGACCAAGTTGTCGCGGTCAAACAGTTGGTGCTTCAGCGCGGCGACTATGTGCAGCAAGGCTAGGCCTGCCAAGCCAAAAGCGCTCAGGGCATGCAGGGGTTTGATGATTTCAGACAAGGCTTTGTCGGCAGGCACAAAGTCAGGCAAGGGAAGTACACCAAACAAGACAATGGGAAAGCCTGCGGCAGAGCTGTAAGCCCAGCCCATCAGCGGCACCACAAGAAACAAGGCGTACAACGCATGGTGCGTGCCGTGGTGGGCGATGCGCTGCCAGGCAGGCATGGCGGCTTCAATCCGGCGGGGCAAAGCGGGTGGGCGGTGAGTTATGCGCCAAACCAGGCGCAGCACAGACAGCAGCAAAAACGTCACGCCTGCCCATTTGTGCCAGTTGTAAAGCTTGAGGCGCTGCAGGGAAAAAGGCAGCTCATGCATGTACATGCCGAGTGAAAACAGGCCCACCAGGAAAATGGCCAGCACCCAATGCAGGGAAATGGCGGTCAAGCTGTAGCGCGCAGGCGTTAAGCCTGCGGTGAAATCTGTCGTGGAATCGGTAGTTGGGGCTGAAGGCATTTGTGGGTGAGTTGACTGCCAGTGGCAGACCGATGAGGTGGAATGGCGTGAAGTCTAGGGGGGCAACCCACAAATTCATTCACGTGACTTCAATCCATCATTCAAATTTATTGAATAACTATTTGGGCTGCGCTGGTCAAAGCCCGCCCGAGGCAAACGCCAAGATCACCCCGCGCACCGCCAATGCCCTCGTTCGTGCCGGAGTATTGTGAAAGGGCTAAGATGATTTTTCATGCGGTCTCCATTAGGTTTTGGGCCGCTAGGCAAGCACATCAGGAGGCAGGGAAGTGAAGTCTTTTCTTCAGCGGGTCATGCCCAGCGTTTTTGGCGCTAAATCGCCCCAAGCCAGCGCCCCAGCGGCTGCGGTGCCCGCGCGCCCTCCCGCGACTCAACCGACAGACACCGCTAGCCCAGATGTGCGTCAGATTGTCAAAACGGTAGGTGCCAAGCGCCCCTTGATCTCTGCCAAAGGCGACATCGCGGGGTTTGAGTTCCGCATCTCAGACGAGGTATACAACCGCCTGCAAAAACGCAACGAGCCCATTGCCCAAAGCGCGCATGTGGCGGCGGCACTGGCGTCCGCACGCCTCACCATGCAAACCGGGCGCATGGGTCTGGCGCGCTTACCCATTGCGTGGCTAGGCGTTTGGATGCAGCACAACGCAGCGGCGGAACCCCTGAACGGGGCCATGGTGGCCCTGCAAACTGCGGATGCGTTGCACCTGAATGCAGAGTTGAAACTGGCTTATTCCCATACCGCAAACCGCCTGCGCGAGCTGGGGGCCGTGGTGGGGTGGGAGCGCAGCTTGGATCTGGAGGGTGAACCCGATTTTGTCGTGGTTCGCCAGGGTGACACCGCCATGGCAGAACTGCTGGGCAGCATGAAGCGCTGGCCTGTCGACATTCAGGCCCTGCCCAGTTTGGCTTGCGACATTGCATCGGTGGAAGACCTGGAAGCGGCACTGCAACACGGTGTGCACTGGGCTTGCGGCGCACTGGCACCCAACGGCCAAACCTTAGAGCCTGCCGAAGCCCTGCCCGTGTCACCGGAAGCAGGCCGCATCGGCTATTTGCTGAATCTATTGGTGACGGGCGCAGAAACCGCCGCCATCGTGCGCGAGATCAAAGGCGATGTCAGCCTGTCGTACCGCCTGCTCAAGCGCCTGAACAGTGCCAGCTTTGCCCAGCAAAACCCGGTAATCAGCATAGACCAAGCCGTGATGCTGCTGGGGCGCAACGAGCTTTACCGCTGGTTGTCTTTGCTGCTGATGCAATTCGCGGTCACGCGCAAAGCATCATCAGCGCTGCAAGAAGTGGCGCTGTGGCGCTCACGGTTGATGGAACTGCTGGCCAAGGAGCGGGATGAGCCGCAGCCTGAGCAACTCTTCACCCTGGGGCTGGCGTCCATGCTGGGCCTGATCCTGAAAATGAGCCCCAGCGATGTGGTCACGACCTTGAAGCTGCCAGACACGGCCAGCCAAGCCATGATTGACAGCAGCGGCCCCTGGCATGTTTACTTGCAAATGGCCATGCAAATTGAGGCGCAAGAAGCGGATAGCGAAGTGTCTGTCGCAGACCAGTTTGGTGGCGTCCCGCGCGTGCTGGAACTGGCCGACGAGGCCTGGGCGTGGGGCGCAGATAACGCGGATCGAAGTCAAGGCAAGGCCACGGCCTGAGCTTGTGATGAACCGCTCCGGGCAGGCACCAACGCGCAGGCGCTAGACTTCAGGCCCTATTCATTTGAGCCCTGCCATGTCCGCTAACTTGCCCGCCTGCCCCCAATGCACTCTTGAGAACACTTATCCAGACGGTGATAACTATGTCTGCGCTGACTGTGGGCACGAGTGGCCTCAATCTGCTGCTGCAAATTCTGTAGCGGATGATGAGGCTGACGCCGTGGTGAAAGACAGCAATGGCAATGTGCTGAAAGACGGCGACTCCGTCGTGCTGATCAAAGACCTGAAGGTCAAAGGCAGCTCCACCACACTCAAAATGGGCACCAAAGTCAAGAGCATCCGCCTAGTGGGCGGTGACCACGAGGTGGACTGCAAGATGGATGCTGGCAGCTTTATGCTGAAAGCCGCTTTCCTCAAGAAAGTTTGAACAAGCTTCAGCGTCTCTGGCTCAGATGGCAACGCCTGCTCAGGGCAAGTCTCTGAACAGCCTCGAGACCGATCATCAGCTTGAAAATGCCAGACAGGCATTGAACCAACTGTGGAGCAAAACGCAATGCCCCAGGCGTCCTGTGCGCCGCCAGACTTCACCCAGTGCTGCAGCAGGAATCAACCAAAGCAAAGCCATGATGCCCTGGGCGGGAAGATGGCTGGCCGCAAAAGCCACGGCGGTGAGAAGGTTCGCGAGGTGCCCAGCGTGGGGCGTTCTCGCCGAGAGGGTTTCACTGATTCCGCGTTGAAGCAAGGGCCGAAAAGCGGCCTCCTCCAATAGCGGCGCAAGTGCCAGCACCCACACCGCTTTGGACAATGAGTCGATTCGCAGCGTCAGGCCAAACGCATGGGACGCAAGCCATGCCAAGGGTAGCGCAGACGCAATTACGGCCCACATCGGGACGGCCAATTCTCCGCCTGAACGCGGAAGGGACGGATCAGTCAACACGCTGCCGCCGGGCACGTCGTCGCAAGAACAGGCCGCTCATGGCGCTCAAGAGCAGCAAGACCAAACCAGCATCACGACCGTTGGCATTGACGGTACAACCACCAGAGCCGTCGCTCAGGCTGATCGTTGGCGTGGTGGTGCTGGTTGTGCTGGTGGTGGTCGGTGTTGATGGCGTTGGGGTGACGGCACCCGCTACACCGGTGGCGCCGCTTTCCAGTGCGAAGCCTACCTCTGCCATGCGGGTCAACAATTCGACGGGCGACTCTTCTAGGCGAGCACCTTTGATCAGGGCTCCCAGGCTGGCAATGCGGGAGCTGTCGTTGGTCTGTCCGACCAGCAGGGCGTAATACTCACCTGCGGCCAGCTTGCCTGACAGGTCGGCCGTGTACTGACCGTCACCGCCGCGCACATCGGGGCTGACGCCGTCATCACGCAGCACGACCTTGTCCAACACCAAGGTGCCCTCAGCATCGTAGATCGCTGCTGTCACGCTGGCACCCTTGATGCGCTTTTCTGCACCCAGGCTTGCCTTCAAGACCGGACCCGTCGCGCTGCCAGTGGCACCGCCCTCCAATTCAGCCGACAAGGCCAGCAAGGTATTCGTGGAGACGGCCACGCCGATACCTTCGGTCATGTTGCCACTGGTGCTTACCCGTGCTTTCCAGGTCCCTGTGCGGGAGGGGAATCCAGCGCCAATCTCAAAACTGACCAGGCCCTCAGTCGCATCGTTGGTGAAGCTAATGCCGGTGGGAAGGGCAGAGCTTGGGTAAACCGCTCCGCTAGGCGACACCAGGCTAAAGCTTAATTTGGGGGCGTCTGCTGGGTCAAAGTTGATTTCAACGTCAACGTCGCCATCGGTCGCCGCGCTGGCGACATGGAATTCTGAGTCAAAGCGCCCGCTTGCTGTCAGTGCGGATGACCCATCGAAAGACAAAGGCGCGTAGGCCGCGGCATGGGCCTCTTTTTCTCCCCGAATGAGGTTCTTTGCACCTTCAGTGCCCGTTTTGGCGGAGTTGAAGCTGCCGCCCGTTGTCTGGGCAAGTTGGGCCAGATTTAGGGTTGCGCCACTGGCTGATTGCGCACGGGCCTTTTCGCGAACTGCCTGGCGTTGATCGGCTGATGCGCCCGTCAACCCCAGCGCATTGACTGAAACACGTGCCGTGCGGGCGGTGGTGGCGACTTCGGCGGGCACGGCAGCTTCATTGCCGGTCAGCACGTGAAAGGTGGAGGTGTCTCCCGCCTGGCGGGTGTTGGCCAACAGCTGGAATCCCTGGGTGAACGCGGCCAGACTGTCAAAGCTGCCGCTGGTGGCAGGCTGGATACCCTCCAGTGCGGCGGTCAAAGCCTGCTTGCCTTCAATGGTCGAACTTGTGTAATTGACCAGCGGCCCGGTGCCTGTCGCAGGAGAGGTGACGATGGCGTACTGTGCATTCGCGCTGGACTGTGCGACCAAGGCCTTGGCAGACTGAACAAGCTCAGCCAGTCGTGCGGCTGGCAAGCTGCGGTCCACCACAATCACGTCTCTGAAGACGGGGGAAGGCGCAAAAACGACATTCAACTTCGAATCAAACCCGGTGACCGGTTTGGTCAGCTGCAGAGTGGCCGGGTTGACACCTCTGAACGCTTCGAAGAATGTTCTCCCCATCGACCTTGCGGCTGTGGGGTCTTGATCTGCCGGCCTGGTCAAGGTCTCCCAGGCACTCCCACCGGACAAAGCTGGCCCGTTGGCCATCACACGTGCTTGAGCGGTCTGCCGCTGGTTGGGGTCTGCGTAGTCGGCGGGTGTCGATAACGAGACCGACAGCATGTGGTTATTCATGATGGTGGTTTTGGCGTTGTCCACGCTCGACGGCGACCCCGGGTCAGCCGGGTTCAAGGGCGTGCCAGCCTCCACATATTCGTCCAACAAGCCATAGGTGTAATGCCCCAGCTCGTGCGCAATGACTTTGCCCAACGCGTCTATGGATTCAGCCGTGTTTTCAAAAGCCAGGTGATTGAAGCTAGAGCTGTTTCTAACCGCCCACCCCGCGACGTTTGCCGATGAGCGGCCATTGGAGTTGATGAGCTGAATGTCCACATTGGCGCTGAAAGTCTTGTTGCGGTAGACAAACACATTGCCCAGCTTGTGGCGCCCCTCCGTCATGGTGAATATGCTTTGGGCCAGCACCCGGATCACGCTGGTGATGTAGGCCCTGTCCAGCACTTGGCTGGCGTTGGTGGCCTGGGTTGGCGGGCTGTCGTAATCCCAATCAACATTGACCACATAGTCGATGGTGTTGACGTCGGCTACTGCCGTCAGCGGATGGTTAGCCGCCAGTGCCGTAAAAGGCACAGGCGCCGCCAGCGTAAGTGCCAGCCCGGTGATCAACGCTCTGCTGAGCAGACGCTGACGCGGAATTTTGGGCGAGGCAAAAGAAGCGAACGTTGGCATGTGGATTCCTTCCAGTGAGTGGCGGCCTGCTGCAAATCAAAGGCATTCTCATTTGCTAAGGGCGATTTTCCGAACCCTTTTTTGCGTTGACCAAGCTCGCATCAGGGTTATTGCAAAACCGGGCGCTCTGGCATTGGGCCGCTCTGCTTGATTTTCGGTTTACAGTTGCCGAGAAATCCACTCGTTTCCTTTGGAGAACCCCTTGACCTACCAACTCATCACCGTACGCACCGAAGCCGACAAGGTCGGCATCATCACCCTGAACCGCCCTAAACAGCTCAATGCGCTGAATGGCGACTTGATGGACGAACTGGGTGCGGCACTCAAGGCCTTTGACGCTGACGAAAAAATTGGCTGCATGATCATCACCGGCAGCGAAAAAGCCTTTGCCGCTGGGGCCGACATTGGCGCCATGGCCACTTACTCCTTTTCGGATGTGTACAAGGGCGACTACATCACCCGCAACTGGGAAACCATCCGCAGCATCCGCAAGCCTGTAATCGCCGCTGTCAGCGGCTTTGCGCTGGGCGGCGGCTGCGAGCTGGCCATGATGTGCGACTTCATCATTGCGGCCGACAACGCCAAGTTTGGCCAGCCTGAAATCAAGCTGGGCATCATCCCTGGCGCGGGTGGCACGCAACGCCTGCCACGCGCTGTGGGCAAGGCCAAGGCCATGGACCTGGCGCTGACGGGCCGCATGATGGATGCGACCGAAGCCGAGCGCGCAGGTTTGGTCAGCCGCGTCGTGGCACTGGACAAGCTGATGGACGAAGTGCTGGGTGCAGCACTGATGATTTGCGATTACGGCCAACCTAGCGTGATGGCGGCCAAAGAGTCGATCAACCGCGCGTTTGAATCAGGCTTGTCTGACGGCATCATGTTCGAGCGACGCCTGTTCCATGCGCTCTTTGCCACCGCCGACCAGAAGGAAGGCATGGACGCGTTTGTAAACAAGCGCAAGCCCAACTTCACGCACCAATAAAACAACGCATTTTTCGCATCCGCGCCTGGGAGGAGACCCATGCCCAACTCACGCATGGCGGCGGCTGCGCTGCGCCATCATCCAGAAGACGGCAAGATCGTGTCGGCTCGCGACGCCGTTCATCTGATCCGTGACGGCGACACCATCGCCACAGGTGGCTTTGTGGGCATTGGTTTTCCAGAGGGCGTCGCGGTAGCCCTTGAAGACTGGGTGCTGAACGATGCTGAGCATGCCCCCAAGAACCTGACCCTGGTTTATGCCGGGGGGCAGGGCGACGGGCAAGATCGGGGCTTGAACCACCTGGCGCACCCCGGCTTGGTCAAGCGCGTGATTGGCGGGCACTGGGGCTTGGTGCCCAAGCTTCAGGCCATGGCCGTCAACAATGTGATTGAGGCCTACAACCTGCCGCAAGGCGTGATATCGCATTTGTTTCGCGACATTGCGGCGGGCAAGCCTGGCACGCTGACCCGCGTGGGCCTGGGCACGTTTGTGGACCCGCGCCATGGCGGAGGCAAACTGAATGCCCGCACCACCGAAGACCTGGTGCGGCTCATGCCCATCGACGGCGAAGACTATCTGCTGTACAAGGCCTTTCCGATTCATGTGGGCATCATTCGGGGCACCACGGCGGATGCCGACGGCAATATCACCATGGAGCGCGAAGCGCTGACACTGGAGGCTCAGGCCATTGCCATGGCGGCGCACAACAGCGGCGGCATCGTGATCGCGCAAGTGGAGCGTATTGCGCAGCGTGGCTCGCTCAACGCGCGTCAAGTCAAGGTGCCCGGCGTGCTGGTCGACTGTGTGGTGCTAGCCGAGAAGCCCGAGCATCACATGCAGACCTTTGTGGAGCAATACAGCCCCGCATTTGCGGGCGAAATCCGCGTGCCCATGACCAGCGTAGCACCCATGCCCATGAGTGACCGCAAGATGATCGCGCGTCGTGCGGCGATGGAGTTACTGCCCAACACCGTCGTTAATCTAGGCATTGGCATGCCCGAAGGCATTGCCAACGTAGCGCATGAAGAAAAGGTGCTGGACCTCTTTACCCTGACCGCCGAGCCCGGTGTGATTGGCGGCTTACCTGCGGGCGGGTTGAATTTCGGCGCAGCGGTAAACACCCAGGCCATCATCGACCAGCCTAGCCAGTTTGACTTTTATGACGGTGGTGGACTGGATATGGCCTTTTTAGGGCTGGCCCAGGCCGATGCTCAAGGCAACCTGAATGTGTCGAAGTTCGGCCCCAGACTGGCTGGGGCAGGTGGCTTTATCAACATCAGTCAAAACGCCAAGAAGGTGATCTTTGTGGGCACCTTTATGGCCGGAGAGGCGAGCAGTTCGGTGCGCAAGTTTGTGAGAGAAGTGGAGCACTGCACCTTCGGTGCTGCGCAGGCCTTGAAGCGCAAGACACCCGTGCTTTACATCACCGAGCGTTGCGTGTTTGAGCTGACCGCAGCGGGTCTGACCCTGCGCGAGATTGCGCCCGGCGTGGACCTGCAAAAAGACATCCTCGCGCAAATGGACTTTATGCCCGTGCTGCCCGCGAGCGGCCATGTACCGCTGATGGATGAGCGCATTTTTCGTGATGGGCCGATGGGGCTGCGCGAAGACCTGGTGCATGTGCCGCTGCAAGAGCGGTTCAGCTATGAGCCGCAGAGCCGAAGGTTCTTTATCAACTTTGAAGGGCTTCGTCTGCACCGGGCTGAAGAGATCGACGAGATCCGCCAGATCGTGCTGGCTCATGCCAAAACAGCGGGGCAACGCATGGTGGCGGTGGTCAACTACGAGCGCTTTACGCTGCCACCCGAACTGCATGATGCCTATGTGGCCATGGTGAAGGCCTTGTCAGACGAGCATTACAGCGAGGTGCGGCGCTACACCTCGAGTAGCTTTTTGCGACTCAAGCTGGGCGACAGCTTGGGCGGTGGCTTTAAGCCGGGTCGCTGATGTCAAGGCGGAAGCAGGCGCGCCGCTTCCGCCAGCAGAGCTTGGGCGCTGGCGTCTTCCACCACCCTGATTTGCAGGGCTTGGCCTGCGGGCTGCCAGCTCAGCACCTGGGGCCAAAGTTGAAGCAGGCTTAGCTCGCCTGTTGGGCTTGTCAAACTCAGCCGAAGCACGGCTGCTGCAGACGGCAGTGCATCCGAGCTTGGTTTGCTTTGTGCGATCAGTGTGTTGAGGTGTTGCGCCAGCGCGCGCAATGGTGCCCCACTCACGGACACTGTTTTGCCATTCAACAGCAGCGTCGCCCTGACCCACTGAGGAGCCGACATGTCATTGGACGCCATTCGCGGGGATGCGGCGGGTGCCGCTGCTGCGGGCGCTGGCATCGCTGCAGGTGCAGGTGCTGGTGCTGGTGCTGCCGCAGCCATCGCAGGGGCGGGGGAAGGAATGGGGGAAAGGGGCAATGCGGCGGCAGCTCTTGCAGCTTGCGCGGCAGGCCGTTCCGTCATCGCGGGGGAGGTCATCGGCGTGGGGACGGCGGTAAGCTTGTCAGCTCCTGCAGGTGGTGCCGCCGAGGGGGAAGCATCAGCCACGTCTTTCGTCGCACCTTGCTTCGCGAACGGTGCACTGGACTTTTTGTCGGTCGGGTCAATTTCAGCGACTTCGGCTACGGCGGCCTCTTTGGCTTTTGCGCGCGCAGCTGTTGGGGCGGGTTGAACTTGGGTGATCTGTACTGGGGCGCGCTTTAGCGCTTCGTTACTCGGCGGTGCTGACGAGGCGACGGGCGGTGGCTCGCTGGCAAGGGATGGCGTGGGCATGGCAGGCGTGGCGGACGTGCTCTGTCTATCCGGTGCGGCGTCTGGAATCTCCTGACCATGCCACAGCAAGGTGATGATGCCGCCGAGCAGCAGTGTCGCAAAGGCCGCGCTCCACGGTGCGTTTTGCTGGCCTAACGTATTCCAGCAGCGTTGCCACCACGATAATTTGATGATTTTTTTGCCGTCACCGCTTGTCTGTATTGCATTGGTAGCTATCGTATGTATAGCATTTTTGGTTTCGATCTTAGGCAAAAGGCCCGCGTCTGGCGCGTTGTCCAGGGCGTGCTGCAGGCGGGCGTCTCGCAGATGGGTCATGCGGGCTCCCCTGATTGCAAATAGGCCTGCATGCAGCCGCGCAGTTTCTGCAAGGCGTAGCGCAAGCGGCTTTTTGCGGTTTCAAAGCTCAGGGCAAGGGCCTGAGCCAGTTCTTCGACACTTTGGCCATCCTCGTGGTGCAGCAGAAAGGCCGCACGTTGGGCGGCTGGAAGTGCCTCCAGGCAATGCAACAGCTGCTTGCCCGCTGCGCGCCAGTGGGTGCTGTCGTCAGGGCCGGGTTGCCCGCTGGCCAGGCTCTCCTGCAGCCAGTTGGGCGTGTCGTTGTAGGCGTCGTCTGCAACCATGGCATCCAGGCTGGGCTCCCGGCCTGAGACCCGCAGCCGATCCAGGCACAGGTGATGGGCGATGGTGAAAGCCCAGGTTTTCCATTTGCCCGTCTCGGAATCAAAGCTGTCCCGTGCGTTGACGATGCGCAGCCAGCAGTCCTGAAACACCTCGTCCGCCTGTGCTGCCAAGCTTTGGCCCAGCACTCGCCGTACAAAGCGATACAGCGCGCCTTCATGCCGGGCGTAAAGCTGCTCGAAAGCGGCGACGCTGCCGCGCGCGTAGGAGTGCATCAGCTGTTCGTCGCTCATGGGGGATGGGGGCATGCCGGGATTGTCACCTTGCTTCTACGGTCCAGCATCCGTCTTGGGGTCAAACATTTGCAAATTATTTGAGAAATGTTTAACCCCGTCCGCCTCACTCTTCCGTATAAGCTGCATCAACACCTGGAAAGGACGACATGAAGACGCTCTCAACCCTTCTGGCCAGTGCCGCGCTGATGGCCGCTGCGCATTTACCCGCCCATGCTTTTTGCGGCTTTTACGCGGGCAAGGCTGACGCCAATTTGTTTAACGAGGCCAGCCAGGTCGTGATGGTGCGCGACGGCAAGCGCACCGTGCTTTCCATGCTCAACGATTACAAAGGGCCCTTAAGTGAGTTCGCCCTGGTGGTGCCCACGCCCACCACGCTACAAAAAGGGCAGGTGCGTGTGGCTGAGAAGTTGACGTTTGAACGCCTTGACGCGTACAGCAGCCCGCGTCTGGCGGAATACCACGACAACGATCCGTGCCAGGTTAACCTGAACTGGGGAGACGATGCGCGTCGTATTTACCCGATGGCGATGGCTATGGCTGATCGACGTTCTGCCGCTGCCGCACCGTCTGCGTCCGAAAACGTTCGCAACAAAGCGCTCGGCGTGACAGTGGAGGCGCAGTACACGCTGGAGGAATACGACATCGTGAGCCTGTCTGCCACTCAGTCTGACGGACTGGAGACTTGGCTCACCGAGAACGGCTACAAGATTCCCAAAGGCGCTAGCGCAGCGCTCAAGCCCTATATCAACCAGGGCATGAAGTTCTTTGTCGCCAAGGTCAACCTCAAGGAGCAACTCAAGACGGGCTACACCACCCTGCGTCCCTTGCAGTTTGCCTTTGAGAGCGAAAAATTCATGCTGCCCATGCGATTGGGCATGCTCAACGCGCCACCTGACAAGCCGCAGGATTTGATCGTGTACATGCTGTCCAAAGAGGGCCGCGTGGAAAGCAGCAACTACCGCACCGTCAAGCTGCCCGCCAACATGAACCTGCCCTTCTTTGTGAAGCCGAAGTTCCAGGACTTTTACAAAGACATGTTCAATAGCGAGGCTAAAAAGGAAAACCACCGCGTGGTCTTTACCGAATACTTCTGGGACATGGCCTGGTGCGACCCCTGCGCGGCTAACCCTTTGAGCCCAGAGGAACTGCGCAAGGCAGGCGTGTTCTGGTTGGACGGCAATGCTGACGATAGCTTTTCAGTGATGACCGCGCCGCCTGGTGCCTCCATGAAGCGCATCATGCCTCGCCCACCTGGTGGCGGCTGGGGAGGTGGTGGCCAACCTGTGGTGCTGACCCGCATGCATGTGCGCTACACCGCCAATACTTTTCCTGAGGATCTGATGTTCACCCAGACCAAAGATCGCCAGAACTGGCAAACCCGCTACGTGGTGCAGCAACCCTATGACAGCAGCGTGGCGCAATGCAGCGCAAAAGTCGGTGCGATGGATTGCGAGGCCATGTGCAAACCAAGGGTTGCGCAAGTGTTGTCAGCGCCGACATGGGAGGGCCAAAAACAGATCTACAAGGACAAAGACCCCATTGCCTTGCAGCGTGACTGCGTAGCGGCTTGTGTGGTGTCCAAGCAAAACGGCATTGCCGCCGCCAGCCGCTATTACCAGACAGATTTGCCCACGCGACTGAGCACCGAAAAGCAGACGCTGGCCAAGCTCACAGGGTGGAAGATGAGCGACATTGATGCCATGCCGGATGCGCGAAAATTCCTGGGCGGTGACAGCTACGTTGCGCCGACGAACAACTCAGGAAACAGCTCAGAAAATGGCACAGGAAGCAGTCTGCCTCCCGCGCGCCCCTGGTGGGAGCAGTTGTTCAACAGCAGCAAGAGCGCACCATGACGGCCCTTGTGTTGCTGCCCAGGCTGGGCGCACCAGATCAGGCGGCCGCAGCGCTGCGCAAGGCATGGCAGCGCTGTGATGCGCGCTGGTTTCAGTTGCTGTTTTTGGGCAGCTTCTTGGGCCTGGGCGCGCTGGCGCGTGACTTTGCGCTGACGCCGTGGCAGGTGGTGCTGACGCTCTGTAGCGCACTGGTGACACAAGCGGCGTGGCAATGGGGTCTGCGCCTGCCCAACCGGGGGCAGTGGGGTGGCTACCTCAGTGCGCTGGTGTCGTCGCTGGGGATCAGCATTCTGGTGCGCTCGGAAAGCGCATGGGTGCATCCGCTGTTGGCCTGCCTGGCGATGAGCAGCAAATATGTGATCCGCATGGGGCCACTGCTCTGCAAAAGCCATGTGCTCAACCCCGCCAACTTTGCAGCTTTTGCGGCCTGGGCCTGGGTGCCCGGTGCGTGGCTGAGCCCTGGGCAATGGGGTTCGGAGAGTTTGGCCGCGCTGTGGTTCATCGCGCTGGGCGGATTGGTCACGCAGCGCGTCAGCCGCTGGGATGTGTCTCTGAGCTTTTTGGCGGCCTGGGCCATGCTGCTGGCGGCACGTTTGTGGGCCCTGGACTACGCCTGGGATCCGGGTGCCGCGATGTGGTTGCAGCAAGTGAGTAACGGTGGCGTGTTGCTGTTTGCTTTCTTCATGATCTCAGACCCGATGACTACGCCGCAGCACCGAGGTGCCCGCATGGCCTATGCCGTGGCGGTGGCGCTGGGGGCGTTCACATGGCAATACGTTTGGTTCAAGCCCCATGGGCTGATCGTGGTGTTGTTCCTGGCCAGTTGGGTCGTGCCCTTGCTGAACCGTGCGTGGCCAAGCGCCAGATATCACTGGCAGACTTAAGCTTGCGAATTGCGCATGGGAATTGTGTATAATTTTGGTCTCGACTGATACTGCACACGACAGTCTGTCGCGTTTTCGGTGATATAGCTCAGTTGGTTAGAGCGCAGCATTCATAATGCTGATGTCGGTGGTTCAAGTCCACCTATCACCACCAAATTCAAAGCCCACAGTTTTGCAACTGTGGGCTTTTTCTTTGGATTTTTGATTCAGGCCTTTAGGGCTTGGTGCTTACTTTGCGCCCTTGGCGTCAGCTTCGCATTTCTTGATGGATGCGGCTTTGGCTGCACCTGACAGGGGTTTGCCGTCCTTGCTCAAAGCCTTGGCTTCGCAGCTGGGGGCGCCGCCTTTGTCTGCCTCACATTTTTTGATGGAAGCGTTTTTAGCGGCACCGGACAAGGGTTTGCCGTCTTTGCTCAGGGCTTTGGCTTCGCAGCTGTCTGCGGCTGGGGCAGCAGGCGCGGCTGCCGGGGCTTGCGCAAAAGCTGAAGTCGCAGCGAAGAGTGTGGAAATCAAGAAAGCAGTGAGTTTTGACATAGGGTTTCCAATTTGAGGGTTAAGCACCTGAAAGAACTTCATGCTCCGAGGCGCTCGCGCTTGCGGCATGACAGTTAGGGAGCGACTCCTATCGTAAGGCAGATGCCGCCGTGCATACTTGGTGTTTCACCGTAGACGCCCCAGGGCGTGGCTGGAGTTGTATGTTGAGTGAATGGATGCAGACAGGCTTTTTTTTGGGTATCTTGCTGGCGCTGATGGCGGCGGTGCTGACGCGCTATTTGCGGGGGCCGGATTTGAGTGGATTTGATCAATCTGGACCTGGACCTGGGCAGACGGCGGCTGCACGTCAGAAATTTTCGAGTGGCCCCGTTCTCAATGATGAGCACCGCGCGGCGATTGCGTCGCTGAGCGGGGTAGGCAACATCCTCAAAAATACCCCCAGACGCAAACATTTGAGTCTGCTACGTGCCTACATGGACAACATGGCCAATGATGTGGTTTTGGACGCGCAGTTCACCCCTGTGGACGCGGGCGGCGTGCCTGCAGAATGGGTCTTGGCCCCAGGTGCCAACGCAAACCGCCGCACGCTTTATATCCATGGCGGCGCCTGGATCATGGGCAGCCCGCGCAGCCACCGAATCATTACCGCCAAGTTTTCAGAAATCACGGGCGGTGCTGTGTTGGCCATTGACTACCGTTTGATGCCCGAGCACAGCCGCATGGCGGGTATTGAGGACTGCCGCACGGGCTACCGCTGGATGTTGGATAACGGCCCCACGGGCATGGCGGCTGCCAGCGCGGTGTATGTGGCAGGGGATTCTGCTGGTGGAAATTTGACCCTGTCACTGATTGCCTGGGTGCGCGACCAAGGGCTTCGCGCACCCAATGCAGCGGTGGCCTTGTCCCCAGCGACTGACGCGACACTGGGCAGTCCCACCTTAAAGGCGAACTTGCCGACCGACGCGATGCTGGGGCCGCTGTTTGGCCGCCTGGCGGCCATTCCTCGCTTTGTGCTGGTGTGGGCGGGCTTGTTTCAAAACCGGATGCGTCCCTGCAATCCGGTGGTCTCACCTGTTTTTGGGGATTTGTCCGGCCTGCCACGGCTGTTGATACATGCCAGTGATTCAGAAATGCTGCTGGGTGACAGCATTCTCTACGCCAACAAGGCCGCCGCAGCCGGGTCCGATGTCACCTTGCAGACTTGGCTGCATGTGATGCATGTGTGGCACATCTTTAATCCGCAGCTCACCGAGGCGCGGCAAGGTTTTGAAGAGATACGAAAATTCTTGAACGCCGAAGCCGTTTAGACCCAGTTGCCATCAACGCCTTCAGCGCCATCAGGTCCAAGCGCCGTCATTACCAATGCTTTTCTGCGCACTCTGAATCGGCTGTCTTGGTGCAGCAGACGTAACTCCAGCCGGATTCTTTGCTCAGGTTGATCGAGTTGGCATATTTGTACGCCATGTTCCGGCAGGCGGCCACGCCCTTGGTCACGCCCAGCAGCTTGCCATTGTTTTTGTCGGCAAACGTCAGGTAGACGTTGTGGTCTTTTTCCTCAAGGTCTTTGCAAGAGAACGCCGATGTGGGATCGGTGCATTTGCTGTCGAGGCAGGCAGTCTGCAACAAGCAAAAGCCGATGACCAGGGCGGTCATCAAACCTTTTTTAGCGATGGACTTCGGGCTCATGTCGTGGATTCCAATAGGGGCAAACGGGGTGCGTCAATGTAGCGTGCGACCGCTGCGGATATGTGCAAATGTAACTTTACTTGTTCAGGCATTGTGTTCCATCTACAGTGGACTTCCTCAAGAGCGGAGAAAAGATATGAAGCTGGAGGATGCTAAAGTACTGGTTGTAGAGGACAGTGTCGGCATGCAAAGCTATGTCGTGCATTTGCTCAAACGCTTGAACGTGCAAAGCATTGAAGTTTGCGACAATGGCAAACAAGCGCTTCAGCGGCTCAAATCATTCTTGCCGGACGTGATTTTGTCTGACATTCACATGGCCCCCGTGGACGGATTCGAGTTTTTGCGCAGATTGCGTGAATGCCGACCCGATACCAGTCGCGGCTGGACGCCGCTGATTTATCTGAGCGCAGACGCCAGTGTGGAGTCCCTTAGGGCCGCCATTGCGCAAGGAGCGGCAGGCTACATCGTCAAACCTCCCCGCCCGGAAGTTTTGCGGATCAAACTTCTTCAGGCGATGAATGGGGGCGAAGCGTTCAGCGCGGCGACCTGAGCTTGGCGCTGCGGTAATCCTGAATCACCTCGGAGATCTTTTCCAGTTTTTGCATGGCCTCGGGCACATACTTGGTCACCGGGTGCGCCGCACGGTATTTCTCCATAAACGCGTCCAGTGTTTCGTGCTGGTCTGCGGGCAGGCGCTTTTCCATGGCTCTTTTGGTCGCGTAGGCATGCTGCTGGCGCAGTTCGGCGGCCAACTCTCGCACATGGGCTGCAAGGATCAGGTCTTCGGTTTTCATGTTTTCCCCTCTGAAGGTAAATCCACTTTTTTGGCAAAGGCCAAAGCCACGCGTGGCGCAGCGTTCAGCAGTTTGGCAATGGCGTCTATGTCGTCGGGCAGGGCGGCATCATCCCAACCGTGCATCGTGTGTCTTGCCAGGCGAACGGCCAGCTGAGCGCACAGCACGTTGTTGTGATCCAGGTGTTTGTCGTCGCTGATGCGAAGCAGCAATTGAGGCAAATGCCAACGCTTGAAGAGTTCCTGGCGCAAATCGTCCAGCTCAATATTGAGGACATCACGCTGCGCCTTCGCGGTACGCAATTGAGGGTTGGCCGCCATAGCGTCCCGAATCTGCAGCTCCATGGTGGGTGCATGGCAAAGCAGCAGCATCTCTGCAAAATCGTGCAAGAAAGCGGCTTGGTGAATGACGGCTGCGTCGGTGTCGCCTCGGTGCACTGCAAAGGCCAGGGCAAAGTTGCCGGCACGCCGAGCGCGGCGCATCAAGTCTTGCAACGCGACCAACGCACGAGGCTGGTCTTGCAAATGGTCTTCAACGGTGGGCTGCACGCCGAACTGGTTGAAGAACGGGAAGACGCCTGTCATGACCAGCGAACTGAGCACGGTCTCGGTGTCGGTTGAATCACTCACCCGACGCCGGTTTGCGGCGTGTGCCAAGTACTTGATGCTCAACAAGGGGTCGGCGTCAATGACCTGGGCGAGCATGGTGGCGTCCACGTCATCTTCAATGGCGCGCAAACCCTCCAACGCCTGCGCACTGCTGGCAAGCACGGGGATTTCAGTTTGCAAAAAATGATTTGTCCAAACGCTGAGGTCCCTCAACGGGGTCATCAGTCGTGCGCTGTCGCCTGGTTTTGGCGTGGGAGCAATGGGGTCGGACATGTTGGGCCTGGGGCGCGTTGGCTGTCAGTATCCGTGCGAGGCCTGACCCGGTCAAGCAAAGGGTCTTATTCCATTCTTAAATCATCTGTGGCGTTGTGGCTTCGCCTCGCCGTGCGAAAGCACTGCCTTCGGCTTAGCGCCTAGACACCAACGATTTAAGAATGGGATTCCGTCAAGGCAAGTAGCCTGAGTATTTAGTCTTGCGCAGCCTTTTGCCAGGCTTGCAATGCCGCGTGGCTGTCGCCACGCTGCTCGGCCAATTGGGCCAGTACCCGCCAGCCACGCCGCAGCAAGGCAGGGTCATTCAGCGCTGGCACGGCTTGACTCATCAACTGCTGCGCTTTACCCCAGAGCTGGCGCTTCATGCAGGCCATGGCCACCAAATATTGCAGATCAGCAATGCGGGGATGCTTGAGCTGCAAGCTCTCCAGGCGTGCCAGCCAGGGCGCGTCCAGCGAATCCAAGCTGTCCTCTAATGCGCGCACCAAACGCACGCGCCAGACTTCACCGTGCGCTTGCACAAAGGCCGACGGTTGCTCTGCCATGCGCTCCCATACAGGCAGCAGCCAGCTGCGAGCCAAAGCGGCGTCACCCTCCAGGCTTAGCAGTCGCTGCGCGGCCAGGACGGCAATTTCGGGCATCTGGCGTTCAGCGGCATCCAACTTGCCCCAGACGGCCTGCAATTGCGACGGGTCATGCGCATGCTGGATTAACTCAGTGGCCAGACTGCGCGCCATGGTGACGGCTGCGAGCGGCGAAAACGCACGGTGCTTGGCCAAGAGACGGGCTGTTTCCAGCGCCTGTTGGTGTTGGCCAGACAAGCGTGCTGCGCGCAACTTGAGGCGCAGTGCCACCGTGCGGCGGGTCGCCCCTTGCGGCAGTTCGGACAGCAGCTTAAAGGCGGCTGGGGCGTCACGGTCTTCCAGCGCCCAGCGGGCGGCGCGCAGCTGGGCCCCTTCGCGGGTCTCCTGGCTGATGCCGCCATGGTTGGGCGTGGCAAGCGCGAGTTGCAGATGGCTATCGCGCGAGGCTTTGTCTTGCAGGGCTTGTGCGCTTTCAGCGGCAAGCAAATGCGCCAGTGCGCCCAGGTGCGCGGCATGGGCGGGTAACAAGGCCGCGGCAGACAGCGACTGCTGCTGGCTCAGTGCGGATTCGGCCGACTTGCGTGCGCGCAAAAAGCGTCCTGCCACCAAGTGAGACATGCTGTCCAACAAGGCGGCATGCATGGCTCGTTCCCTTTGCTGGGCGCGCCAGTTGCGCGCCTGGCGCGGCAAATCCAGCAGGCCACTGAGTGCGCGCAGGGCCAAGTAAATCACCAGCATGGACACCAATGTCAGCATCAACACCAGATTGAGCGACAAGTCCACCCGGTGCGGTGGCCAAAAGACCGTGACCGTGCCTTGGTTGTTTCCCGCAAACAGGGCCAGTGCAACGGCAATCCCAAAGAGACCCAAAAACCAAAGTGCTGCGCGCATCGTTCGGCTTCCGATCAGCGGCCTGAGGCTGCAGTGCTCAGCGCTGTCAGGGTTTCATCGACGCGTGGCAGCTCCACGGTCTTCATCTGGCTTTGCACTTGCTGCAGCAGCGCCGAAGCCGTTTGAGTGCGGCGCGCGCTGGCGTCAAAGTAGCGATTGATCAGCAGGCCAGCGCTGGCCAGATCGTTGCGAGACGAATCAAGCTGGCGCGACAGCAGGCCCAGCCGTGCGTTGAGCAGCTTGAGTTTGAGGTTTTCACGCACGAAAAAGCCTTGGTCGGGTGACAGCAAAGCGGCTTCGGGTGAATTGACGCTGCTGATGCGGATCAGGCCGCGGGCCTCGGTCCAGACGCGGTTCAACAGGGCTTCCCACCAAGTGGGTGGCGCTGCTGCGGGGGCTGCCTTGCCGCTGTTTGCCGGACTGCTCTTGGGGCCAACATCGTTGGACAGGGTTAATTCGTCTGCCATGTGAACCAGCTCGTCCAGCCGTGCCAGCAGGTTGCCGGTATCTGACACGGTAGAGGCTTTCACTCGGGCAATGTCTTTGGCAATGGCGCGTTGCACAGGGGCAAGGCGGGGCTGGGCGGCGCGGGTCACACGCTGGTCGGCGGACTTGAGCGTGGCCAAGATGGGCTCAACGCTTCCCGCCAGCTGAGCCTGTTGCAAGGCCAAGCGCAAAGCAGACTCGATGTCCACGATCAGGTTTTCATCACGCGAGCGTGACAGGCTTTGCATGAGTTCTTCGAGCTGGCTGCGCTGCAGGGCCACTTCGCTCAAACGGGCTTCAGATACGGCCATGCGAGCGGCGGTCTCTCGCACCAGGTCTTGCGATTCTTTGGCAATCGTGCGCGCCTCGGTGGCTTGCTGTTTGGCATCGGCACTTTGACGGGCCAACTGCTCCTGGATATTGGCCAGCTTTTGCCACAGCAGCCCGCTGACCAGCAGGGCCGTCAGGCAAATGCCAATGGCCACCCAGGAGAGTCGGCTCATGTTGGGGCGTAGAGGTCCAGATTCAGGCGCGGTAGTCATTGCAGCGATTTTATCGACGCCATCACCTGCACAAGGCCTGGAAGTGACTCGTAAACAACACCGAAGCCCGCAGCCTTTGCCGATTGGGCGATTCGGGCATGGGTTGTCAGGGCCCGGGCGGTGTTCCACGACACGTCTGGCATTCCCGTAGTTTTCGTGGATACAAGCTGCTGCAAGTTGGCAATCGACTCGGAGGCGCTGAAAACCCAAAGGCCGCCTTGTGCCGCCTCGACCGCAGTGTTGTGCTGTTCAGTGGTCCAAACCGGTAAATGCCGCTCGTAAGCCGCGACTTGTTGCACCGCGATGCCCTTGGCCTCCAATTGCTTGGCCAACCAGTCTCGGCCCTGTAGTTGCCCCTGGGCGTCCGCACCGCGCACGATCAACACCTGGTGAATGTCGTTGAGGTGGGGACTGACCTGAGCCCAGAGGGACTCGGAATCCCATTGAAGACTGCTCAAGGCGGGGGAGTCAATTTGGTCCTCGGGAACGCCCGCCGCCAGCAGGGCACGTACGGTGCCTTGCCCGGTTGCCCAGGCTCTGCATTTGCTTGTTTGAAAGCTTTTTAGGCTATTTTGGCATTCTGGGTAAGCATTGTTTGCTATCAAAAAATGAGTAACTGCAGCGGCGCTCACAAACATCACTGCTTGAAACTGGGGCTCGGGCGTGCCTGCTATTTGACGCAGAGTTGCACGAACGGCATCCGCATGGGCTGCGGGCCGAATGTCAATCAGCGGCAATGCAAGGGCTTTTATGCCTTGCGCGGTCATGGCATCGACCCACGCTTGCGCCTCAGGCGCAGGCCGTGTGACGATGACGGTGGTCACCTCAGGTCGCGCCTGCGGCACCAAGAGCCGCCAGCGTGCCTGCCGCACCAAGTACTCCGTGCGCGCCTGCAGCGCGCAGGGCTTGGGCAACCTTGTCGCCCATGGCCGCAGCGTCGGTTAAGTTGGTGATGGTTTCCTGACAGTTGCTGGCGATCAGCATTCCAGGCTTTTCCGGGTCTCCCCAGGCGGCGCGCAGATGCAGTTGCGTGCCCTGCCACACGGCGAAGGCGGCCAGTGGCATGGAGCAGCTGCCACCCATGGCGCGGCTGACTGCGCGCTCAGCGCTGACAGCGGCCCAAGTGGGTTGGTGGGCCAAGGGGGCAAGGGCGGCAATCAAATCTTGGCGGTCAGACCGCACTTCCAGGCCCAATGCACCTTGGCCAGCGGCGGGCAGCATGGTTTCGGGCTCGAACACCTGGCGAATGCGCGCACCCAAACCCAGTCGCTTGAGGCCAGCTGCTGCCAACACAATGCCTGCGTACTGGCCCTCATCGAGCTTGCGCAAGCGGGTGTCCAAGTTGCCGCGCAAGGGGTCAATGCGGATGTCGCTGCGGCCCAATTCGGCAAACCGGGCCTGCAGCAATACGGTGCGGCGCAGGCTGGAGGTGCCCACAATAGCGTTCGCGGGCAAATCGGCAAGATCGGCGCAATGCGGTGACACCCAGGCGTCACGCGGGTCTTCGCGCTCCATCACGCAAGCGAGCTCAAAGCCCTCGGGCAGTTCCATGGGTACATCTTTGAGCGAATGCACAGCGATGTCGGCGCGGCCTTCTTCGATGGCCACTTCCAGTTCTTTGACAAACAAGCCTTTGCCGCCGACCTTGCTCAAGGCGCGGTCGAGGATTTGATCACCCTGCGTGGTCATGCCCAGCAGGCTGACGCTGTGGCCCAGGGCTTCGAGCCGGGTTTTGACATGCTCGGCTTGCCAAAGTGCGAGGCGGCTTTCACGGGTAGCGATGACGATTTTCAAGGGTGTAACCTGTTGGTAATTCAGGGGGATGTCTGATGCTAGCATGGGCCTAATCTGGACAACGTTCATCATGACCTCCACACGCACATCACCTCCGGCCATTCCCTCAACGGCTGCAAACCAACCTTCCAGGGTAAAGCGCGAACAGCGCAAAGACCAGCCCCTGATCGACGACATCCGTCTGCTGGGGCGCCTGCTGGGCGACGTGATTCGCGAGCAAGAAGGTGTGGAAGCCTTCGATCTGATCGAGCAGATCCGCAAACTCTCCGTCGCCTTCCGGCGCGACGCGGATCACGAAGCTGACAAAGCGCTCAAGAAGCTGCTCAAAGGCCTGACCGGTGACCAGACGGTCAGCGTGATCCGCGCCTTCACCTATTTCAGTCACCTGGCCAACCTGGCCGAAGACCGCCACCATATCCGCCGACGCACCATTCACGAGCGTGCAGGTGACACACAAGAGGGCAGCATCGAAGTCGCCTTGTCGCGCCTGCGCTGGGCCGGCATCACCCCCAAGACCATTGCCAACACCCTGGCTCACGCCCATGTGTCCCCCGTGCTGACGGCTCACCCCACTGAGGTGCAGCGCAAAAGCATTCTGGACGCCGAGCGCGGCATTGCCCATCTGCTGACCCAGCGCGATGAGGTGCGGGCACGCATTCAAGTCGGTGAGAAAGACGCCCTGGCCCCGAAGGAGTTGGCCGCCAACGAGGCACAAATCCGCGCCCGTGTAGTGCAGTTGTGGCAAACCCGCCTCTTGCGGCGCACCAAGTTAAGTGTGGCGGACGAGGTAGAAACCGCCCTCAGCTACTACGAAGCCACCTTTCTGCGCGAGATTCCCAAACTCTACGCCTCGCTAGAAGCGGAACTGGGCAATCACCCTGTCGCCAGCTTTCTGCGCATGGGTCAGTGGATTGGTGGTGACCGGGACGGCAACCCCAATGTCAGCGCCGAAACCCTGGAGTACGCCCTCAAGCGTCAGTCCGAAGTGGCCCTGCGCCACCATTTGACCGAAGTGCACTACCTGGGCGCCGAGCTGTCTATGTCCTACGGCCTGTCAGAAGTCTCACCCGAGATGCAGGCGCTGTCGGACGCATCGCCTGACGCCAACGCCCACCGCGCTGATGAACCCTACCGCCGCGCCCTGATTGGCATCTACGCGCGCTTGGCGGCAACCCTCAAGCACCTGACCGGGGGCGAAGCCGCACGCCACGCCGTTGCACCGCAAAACGCCTATGCCACCGCGCAAGACTTGCTGATCGATCTGCGCACCATCGACACATCACTTCGCCAGCACCACGGCGAGGCATTGGCATCCTTGCGACTGCGCACTTTGATCCGCGCAGTCGAAGTCTTTGGCTTTCACCTCGCGACCGTCGATTTGCGCCAAAGTTCCGACAAACACGAAGAAGTGGTGGCCGAGCTGTTGGCCACCGCACGCGTCGAGGCGGATTACAGCGCGCTGGACGAGGCTGCCAAGCAGACTCTGCTGATGGGCTTGCTCAACGACGCACGCCCCTTGCGCGTGGTCGGTGCGAACTACAGCGAACACAGCTGCAAAGAGCTGGCCATCTTTGAGGCAGCCAAGCGTGCGGTCCAGCGCTATGGCCGCCAAGCCATCCGCCACTACATCATCAGCCACACCGAAACCGTGAGTGACTTGCTGGAAGTGTTGGTTCTGCAAAAAGAGGTAGGCCTGATGCACGGCACGCTGGACGCCCAAGCGGTGAACGAGCTGATCGTGGTGCCCCTCTTTGAAACCATCGAAGACCTGCGCAATGCCGCGCCCATCATGCGGGCGTTTTACGCCCTCCCCGGCGTGGCCGCCATGGTGAAACGCAGTGGTGGCGAGCAGGACGTGATGCTGGGCTACAGCGACAGCAACAAAGACGGCGGCATCTTTACCAGCAACTGGGAGCTGTACCAAGCCGAGATTGCCTTGGTCAGCTTGTTTGATGAGCTTGCCAATTCGCACAACATTCAACTCCGCATGTTCCATGGTCGAGGCGGCACGGTCGGACGCGGAGGAGGCCCCAGCTACCAAGCCATCTTGGCACAACCCCCTGGCACGGTGCGCGGCCAGATCCGCCTGACAGAGCAGGGCGAAGTCATTGGCTCTAAATACGCCAATGCCGAGATTGGCCGCAGAAACCTCGAAACCCTGGTCGCTGCGACGTTAGAGGCGACCCTGCTGCAGCCCACCAAACCGGCGACACAAGAGTTCTTGCAGGCCGCTGAGCAGCTCTCGCGCGCCAGCATGGCCGCCTACCGGGGCTTGGTCTATGAAACGGCCGGGTTCACCGAATACTTCTTTGGCTCCACGCCCATCCGAGAAATCGCCGAGCTGAACATCGGCTCGCGCCCCGCCTCTCGCAAGGCAAGTCAGCGCATCGAAGACCTGCGCGCGATCCCCTGGGGTTTCAGCTGGGGTCAGTGCCGCCTGACGCTGCCTGGCTGGTACGGCTTTGGCAGTGCGGTGGAGTCATTCATGGCAGAAACCAGTGACAAAAAAGCCAGTTCCGGCAAGTCTGCTGGGCTTTTGTTGCTACAAAAAATGTACCGCGACTGGCCCTTCTTCAAGACCCTGCTGTCCAACATGGACATGGTGCTGGCCAAGAGTGACCTGGCCTTGGCGGCTCGCTATGCCGAGATGGTGACCGACGCGCGACTGCGCAAACGCATCTTTGCAACCGTCGAAGCCGAATGGCACCGCACGGCGCAGGCCTTGGCACAGATCACGGGGGAAAAGCAGCGCCTGGCTGAAAACGCAGCGCTGCAACGCTCCATGCGGCACCGCTTTCCGTACATCGACCCGCTGCACCACTTGCAGGTGGAACTGGTGCGCCGTTACCGCGCTGGGCAGGGCGATGAGCGGGTGCAGACGGGTATCCATATCTCGATCAACGGGATTGCCGCGGGGTTGAGGAACACGGGGTAGATGGCGCGGATACGCGCTGTGCCAAAAGTTACCAGTGGATGCACGATATCGTGCGTAGAATGAAAGCTTGATCAACAAAACCGGACTGCTCTAGCGGCAGTACTCGCATGAAAAAATCTATTGCTTCCATTGTGGGCATTCTGGCTCTGACTAGCGCTGGCATCGCTTCAGCACAAAAGCTCACGATGACGCCTTATTTGGGTGTGGCAGGTGGTTTTTCGGCTTGGGATATGAATTGTTCTGGCACCACTGATTGCAAGAAGAATCCCGGCTCTGCCCGTGTCTTTGGTGGCGTGAATCTGTCTCCCAATACCGCCATTGAGTTGACTTACGCGTCTCTTGGTTCGCCGAGTGCGTCTGTGAGTGGCGTGGGCGTTGGCCTCAAAGGCAGTAGCACGGATTTGTCTGGCATTTATCGATTTGGCAGCCCGCAAAGCAATTTGGGCTTTTTTGTCAAAGGCGGTTTGGCCTACACCAATGCCAAGGCGAGCGCTGCTGGCAGTTCCGCGACCGAGAAAGGCTGGGGCTTGATCTTGGGCGCAGGTGTTACCTATGCCTTGACGCCCAGTGTTGCACTGCGCGCAGAAGTTGACACACAAAAAGTCAAAGTGCCCGGCTCTTCTGGCAATGTGACCACCTTGGTGGTGGGTGGCCAAGCGGCTTTCTAACGGCCTCAGTCCAATCCTTATGAAAAAGCCCGCTGACTTCGCAGTCAGCGGGCTTTTTCTTTGGACTGCACCAGGCGTTCAGCAGTCCAGGCGTTTATTCGCCCAAATAAGCCGCCCGCACCCTGGGGTCGTTCAACAAATCTTTGCCTTCACCGCTCATGGTGATGTTGCCGGACTCCATCACATAACCGCGATTGGCAATGGCCAGCGCACGGCTGGCGTTTTGCTCCACCAGCACGACCGTCACGCCCTGTGCATACACATCGCGCACCACTTCAAAGATTTTGTCCACCATGATGGGTGACAAACCCATGGACGGCTCATCCAGCAGCAACACTTTGGGCTGTGACATCAGCGCACGGCCCATGGCCAGCATCTGTTGTTCGCCACCTGACATGGTGCCGGCGAGTTGGTCTTTGCGTTCGCGCAGGCGGGGAAACAGGTTGAACATCTTTTCAATGTCCGCTGCAATACCGTCTTTGTCGTCGCGGATGTAAGCACCCATCTGCAGGTTTTCTGTGATGGTCATGCGGGAGAACACGCCACGGCCTTCAGGCACCATGACCAGGCCTTCTTTGACCAGGTCCCAAGCGCCTTTGCCTTTGATGCTTTTGCCCAAGTACTCGATGTCACCCGCATTGATGTTCAAAGTGCCTGTGATGGCCTTCATGGTGGTGGTTTTACCGGCGCCGTTGGAGCCGATCAACGAAACCAATTCGCCTTCGTGCACCTCAAAGTCCACGCCCTTAACGGCTTGAATGCCCCCGTAGGAAACCTTCAAACCTGTGACCTTCAACAGGGTTTTGGTGTTGGGAATGCCGCTCATCTCAATGTCCTCCGGTGCCTAGGTAGGCCTCAATCACTTTTTCGTTCTTCTGCACCGTGGCAGGCGTGCCTTCGGCAATCTGCTTGCCGTAGTCCAGCACGGTGACGCGGTCACACAGACCCATCACCAGCTTCACGTCGTGCTCGATCAACAAAATCGTGCGGTTATCTTTACGGATCTGGTCAATCAGTTCGCGCAGCTGCACCTTTTCGGTAGCGTTCATGCCAGCGGCAGGTTCGTCCAGCGCAATCAGTTTTGGATCAGTGGCGAGCGCACGCGCGATTTCGAGGCGGCGCTGGTCGCCGTAGCTCAAAGTGCGGGCTTTGTAGTCGGCGTACTTGCCAATGCCCACGTAGTCGAGCAGCTCATGCGCGCGCTTGGCAATGGCGGCTTCTTCTGACTTGAAGCTGGTGGTGCGAAAAATCGCGCCCAACAGGCCAGAGTTAGAGCGGCAATGGCGCCCCACCATCACGTTCTCCAGCGCGGTCATTTCAGCAAAGAGCCGGATGTTCTGGAAAGTGCGGGCGATGCCCGCCTTGGCCACTTCGTGCACAGCGGAGGGCTTATAGGGTTTTCCTGCCAGTTCAAAGCTGCCGCTGTCGGGCGTGTATAGACCGGTGATGACGTTAAAAAAGGTGGTCTTGCCCGCGCCGTTGGGGCCGATCAGACCGTAGACCTGACCACGTTCAATGGTGATGCCCACATCGGATAAAGCTTGCAGGCCACCAAAGCGCTTGGAGATGCCCGCGACTTTCAAAATCGTTTCTGACATGTGTTGCTCCTGCTTAAGGTTTGGTGGTCAAAGACTTGCCATGATCAGGAGACGGCCACAAACCACGAGGGCGCAGCAGCATCACAGAGATCATCGCCAGGGCAATCAACAACTGACGCAAGATGGAGGCGTCCAGTCGTCCACCTGTCATCGCCTGCAAGGGTCCAGCCACATAGCGCAACACTTCAGGCAATGCGGACAACAGGATCGCGCCCAGGATCACGCCCGGCAGGTGGCCAATGCCGCCCAGCACGACCATGGCCACGATCATGGTGGATTCGGTCAAGCTGAAGGATTCTGGGGACACAAAGCCCTGGAATGCGGCAAACATCGAGCCTGACACGCCGCCAAAGGTGGCGCCCATGCCGAAAGCCAGCAGTTTCAAGTTGCGGGTGTTGATGCCCATGGCCTTGGCGGCAATTTCGTCTTCACGAATCGCCATCCAGGCGCGGCCAATGCGAGACAACTCCAGTCGGTAGCAGACCAACACACTGAACAGCACCAAGACCAGGAACAGGTAGTAATAGAGCGTAACCGAGGGGAAGCTGAAGCCCAAGAATTCAACCCCTTTGCCCAAGTCCAAGCCAAAGAATTTGACCGAGTCGATCTGGTTCAAACCCTTGGGGCCGTTGGTGATATTGACAGGGTGATCCAGGTTGTTCATGAACACACGGATGATTTCACCAAAACCTAGCGTCACGATGGCCAGGTAGTCTCCGCGTAGCTTCAAGGTGGGCGCACCCAGCATCACGCCAAAAAGACCGGCCAGACCAGCACCAATCGGAATCACAATCCACAGCGGTGTGTGCAGGCCGCCAGGAAACATAGCACCAATGCTGGCAAAGGTGTCGGTCAAATGCGGCGAGGCCAGAAGACCGTACATGTAGGCACCGACGGCAAAGAAGGCGACGTAACCCAGATCCAGCAGACCGGCGTAGCCCACCACAATGTTCAGGCCCAGGGCCAGCAGTACGTAGAGCAAGGCCATGTCGGCAATGCGAACCCAGGCGTTACCTGCGATTTGCAGAAGCAGCGGCAAAATAATCAGAGCAGCGCCCATCAGTGCGTAGCGAAGGTATTTGTTGTTTTGCATGGTGATCTCCTCTTTAGGCGCGGTCGGCCACACGTTCACCCAGCAGACCCGATGGTCGGATCGTCAAGGTGAAAATCAGTACCACGAAGGCGAAAATATCCGAGTAATGGCTGCCCAGCACGCCACCGGTCAGGGCACCGATGTAGCCCGCACCAATGGATTCGATCAGGCCCAGCAAAATGCCACCGACAACGGCACCCGCCAAGTTGCCAATGCCACCAAACACGGCGGCGGTAAAGGCTTTCAAACCAGGCAAGAAGCCCATGGTGTGCTGAGCCGTACCGTAATTGGCGGCCCACATCACGCCCGCAATGGCGGCGAGTACGGCACCAATCACGAAGGTGGCGGAAATCACCATGTCAGGCTTAACACCCATCAAACCCGCCACGCGCGGGTTTTCTGCTGTGGCGCGCATGGCACGCCCCAACTTGGTGTAGTTCACCAGGTACATCAGGATCGAGAGCGACACGGCTGTCAGACCCAAAATCAAGCACTGCGTAGGCGTAATGACCGCGCCAGCAATATCAAACGGTGCTGCAGGCAGCAGGGTTGGAAAGGGCTTGTAGTTGGGCTTCCAGATGATCATGGCCAGCGTCTGCAGCAAGATCGACATGCCGATGGCCGTGATCAGTGTTGCCAGCTTGGGGCTGTTGCGCAGGGGGCGGTAGGCTAACTTTTCGATCACAAAGTTAAGTGTCGCGGCCACCACGCAGGCAATGATCATCGAGATAAAGAGAATGATCCAGCCGGGTGTGCCGGGCATGCTCTCTTGCATCAAGCCAATGATGGACCAGCTGGTTAGAGCCCCCACCATGAGCACTTCGCCGTGAGCGAAGTTGATAAGGTTCACGATGCCATACACCATGGTGTAGCCCAGGGCCACCAGCGCATACATGCTGCCCAGTACCAGACCGTTGATGATCTGCTGAAGCAAGATTTCCATAAAGTTCTCCAATGATTCCCCGGTGCTTATCCGGATTCTTTTGCCGCATGAGCTGCGCAGGTTGTCATCTACACAACACATGCTGACGGCCTTGTGGGCGACGTTTGGCTTTTGCAAAAAGCGCGCCAGACCATTCGGCCATGCGGCGGGTGGACGCGATTGTAGCCACGCCCCGTTGTGGAGCGTGTATGCGGGGACAGGTGTTTACCCTGCAGATACGGTCAATGCATAGACTTATGTTCGATAAAGCATCGAAGCTGGCTTTGCCCTGGACAAAACGTGGGGGATGAATTTGGCGCTAGGAATCGTCTTGCTGTTTCGCCCTTGCTTCAACGTCCCACTTGTGCAATTGAGCAAGCTTATCGGCAATTTTCACTTCCAAGCCCCGTGGTACCGGTTGGTACCAGGCGGGCTCAGGCACGCCGTCGGGCAGGTAGGTTTCCCCTGCCGCATAGGCGTTCGGTTCATCGTGTGCGTACCGGTAGGCATGCCCGTGGCCAAGGTCTTTCATGAGTTTTGTGGGCGCGTTGCGCAGATGCACAGGCACCTCGCGGCTTTTGTCTTGCTTGATGAAGGCCCTGGCCTGGTTGTAGGCGTTGTAGCCTGCGTTGCTTTTGGCGGCCACCGCCAGATAAATGACGGCTTGGCCTAGGGCCAATTCCCCTTCCGGGCTGCCCAGGCGTTCAAAGGTCAACGCAGCGTCGTTGGCAATTTGCATGGCCCGCGGGTCTGCCAAGCCAATGTCTTCCCAGGCCATGCGAACGATTCGGCGAGAAAGGTAGCGGGGGTCAGCACCGCCGTCCAACATGCGGCACAGCCAGTACAGGGCCCCATCGGGGTTGGAGCCTCTGACGGACTTGTGCAGGGCAGAAATCTGGTCATAAAAGTTGTCGCCGCCTTTGTCAAAGCGGCGTGCATTCAGGCTCAATGCATTGGTGAGGAACTCTGCGGTGACCGTGCTGATGCCGGACGCCACGGCGGCGGTCTGACATTGCTCTAGCAGGTTTAAGAAGCGTCGTGCGTCACCGTCGGCGTAGCCCACGATGGTGTCCACTGCTCGCTCGTCAAATACAAGTTTCTCTAGCGTGTTGGCCTGCGCCCGGGTCAGCAATTGCTTTAACTCGTCATCGGTGAGCGATTTCAGTACGTAGACCTGTGCTCGTGACAGCAAGGCTGAGTTCACTTCAAATGAAGGGTTCTCCGTGGTCGCTCCGATGAAGGTAAACAGGCCAGATTCGACATGCGGCAACAAGGCGTCTTGCTGTGACTTGTTAAAGCGATGAATTTCGTCGACAAACAGAATCGTGTGCTTACCCTTTGCCAGGTATTGCTGGGCTTGCTCCATGGCGGTGCGAATGTCTTTGACGCCCGCGAACACGGCCGAAAGTGCAATGAACTCGCAACCAAAGGCTTTGGCCGTCAACCTGGCGAGCGTGGTTTTACCCACGCCCGGCGGGCCCCAGAAAATCATGGAGTGCGCTTTGCCTGATTGAAACGCCAAGCGCAAAGGTTTGCCTTCGCCCAGTAAGTGCGACTGCCCGACCACCTCATCCAAGGTCTTGGGACGAAGCGCCTCTGCCAGCGGGGCGGTAGGGCTTTGTGCGAACAGGTCTGGCATGTGGCGTCAACTCTGCGCGCTATTGACGAATCAGGTCAGCGCCCTTGGGGGGCGTGAATGCAAACGCGTCAGCTCCCATGGCGACATTGCTTTGCACATGGGAGAAGCTCAACACCGAACGCTGGCCAAAACTGTCTTCAATCTCTAAGACCGCCAACTCAGCGCCTTTGAGTCCAATGCGAATGCTTGCCAGTTGCCCGTCTTTGGCCTTGGGCGTGGCAGTCACCCATTGCAGACCGTCCCGGTCTGGCGCTGCTTGCAGGCTGAATTCGGCTTGCAGGGCTTTCAGGTCTGGCGCGGATGCGATCAACGCAGCAGGTGTTGAACCCAGCGCTTGGGCCTGCTTGCGTGCTGTGACCTGGTTCAAATCAGGGTCGTAGAGCCATAGGGTTTGACCATCTGCCACGATGGACTGCTCAAATGGTTTTTTGTATTGAAAACGAAAACGGTTGGGGCGCAGAAATTCAAAGCTGCCACTGGATGTCTTGGTCTTGGTGGCTTGCCCCTCTTTGCCGGGCGCACTGACAACTTGGGTGAAGTCTGCACGCCCATTACGGGTGGATTTGACAAAGGCCTCCAAGTTGTCCATGCCATCGGCGCGACACACGCCCATCAAAGCAGTGAACAGCAAAGCAATAGCAGCGCGAGAGAGAGTCATGGCGATGGATTATCCAGGTTGTGGCGCAGCACTGAATCAAGAGGGGCGGCACCTACTATTCAAAACGCAGCCGATGCTTCTTTGGCCGACAAAATTACGGTTATAAATAAAATGCATAGTTCTTCGCGGAAACAGCATTGGCAATTTCAGAGTTGTCTCACTAAAGTCAGGCCCATCACAACAACCAAGTTGACACAATGACTGAGACAAGCCGTACCGAGCACGATTTTCTGGGTGAAAAGCAAATCCCCTTTAACGCCTACTGGGGTGTACATACCGCCCGCGCTGTGGAGAACTTCCCGATCACCGGAACCCGCATTTCCGCCATGCCGGATTTGATTCGCGCCTTTGGGTACGTTAAAAAAGCCGCTGCCCGCGCCAATTTGGACATGGGCATCATCAACAAGGAACGCGCAGACGCCATTCAGTTGGCCTGTGATGACCTGATCGCAGGTAAGCACCACGGCGAGTTTGTTGTGGATGTCATCCAGGGTGGGGCGGGTACGTCCACCAATATGAACGCCAATGAGGTCATCGCCAATATTGCGCTGGAAAAGCTCGGGCAAGCTAAGGGTGCCTACGATGTTCTTCACCCGAATGACCATGTCAATGCGTCCCAAAGCACCAATGATGTTTACCCCACCGCCGTGCGGGTGTCGATCTGGTTTGCACTGGACCGCTTGATTGAGGCCATGGAAGGTCTTCGCAAAGGCTTTGAGCACAAGGCGTTTGAATTCAAAAGCGTGTTGAAAATTGGACGTACTCAGCTACAAGATGCGGTGCCCATGACACTGGGGCAAGAGTTCTCCACTTACGCCGTGATGTTGGAAGAAGACATCTTGCGCGTACGTGAAGCACGCGCCTTGATCGAAGAAATCAACTTGGGTGCCACCGCCATTGGCACCGGCATCAATGCGCCATTGGGCTATGCCGATAAGGCTTGCCGCTACCTGGCCGTGGAGAGCGGTGTACCCGTCAAAAAGGCCAGCAACTTGATCGAAGCAACCCAGGATACAGGCGCCTTCGTGCAGCTGTCTGGCGTGCTCAAACGGGTGGCCAGCAAGCTCAGCAAGACCTGTAACGATTTGCGTTTGCTCTCCAGCGGTCCGCAGGCTGGCTTTGGCGACATCAAGTTGCCAGCGCGCCAGGCCGGGTCAAGCATCATGCCGGGCAAGGTCAACCCTGTGATTCCCGAGGTGGTGAATCAAGTGGCCTTTGAAGTCATCGGCAATGATGTGACCATCACCATGGCATCGGAAGCGGGCCAGTTGCAACTGAATGCGTTTGAACCCATCATGGGCTGGAGCCTCTTCAAAAGCATCCAGCACCTGACCATGGCGTGCAATACCTTGTTGGTGAACTGCGTCGAGGGCATTGAAGCCAATCACGAATTGCTGGCCAAGCGGGTGCGTGAATCCGTGACGCTGGTGACGGCCTTGAACCCCCTGATTGGCTACGAAAAATCAGCGCTGATTGCCAAGACGGCGATGGCCACGGGCAAACCCATTGGCGAGGTGGCCGAGTCCTTGGGCATCATGACTTGTGCTGAGCTGGAAGCCTTGTTGGTGCCTGAAAGACTCACCCAGCCGAGTCGCTTGGTGGCCTGAATATTGCATAGGACAAATGAGCAAAAATTCTCGTTTGTCTAAGGCAAAACAGGGTTGAGCACAAGGGAATGTCCGGGTAAGTCCCAGTGCTCTAGAAACTTACAATTAACTGTTTATTAAACGCAACCCTTCCCGTTGCAATTTAGCGTTATCAAAGGAATGAAGATGAAAAAAGCAATCGTTGCATTGGCCGCATTGGCTCTCACCGGCGTGGCATTTGGACAAGCTAACGACACCCTGGCAAAGATCAAGGGTTCTGGCAAAGTCGTGATGGGGGTTCGTGACTCCTCCGTGGGCACCTCCTATGCGCTGGGCGACAACAAGTACGCTGGCTACCATGTTGAATTGTGCGAGCGCATCTTGAAGGCAGTTGTTCCAGCCGCTAAGGTTGAGTACACCGTGGTGACCTCCGCCAACCGCATCCCTTTGGTGCAAAACGGCACGGTTGACATCGAGTGCGGAACGACCACCAACAACACCGCCCGCAAAGAGCAAGTCTCCTTCGCGTTGACCACCCTGGTCACAGAAGTTCGCATGGCTGTACGTACCAACTCTGGTATCACGTCCATCACGCAACTCAATGGCAAGAACGTGGCGACCACCACAGGCACCACTTCAGTGCAAACACTGCGCAAGAACGAAAAGGCCAATGGCATTGATTTCAAGGAAATCTATGGCAAAGACCACTCTGACAGCTTCTTGTTGCTCGAAGCAGGTCGTGCAGATGCTTTTGTGATGGATGACAACATCCTCGCAGGCAACATCGCTAACTCCAAGAACCCTGCCGATTTCAAGCTCGCTGGCGAAGTTCTGAGCATTGAGCCCATTGCCATCATGATGCGCAAGGACGACGCTGCCTTCAAGAAGGCTGTGGACGACCAGATTCGCGGCATGATGAAGTCTGGCGACCTCGCCAAGCTGTACGCCAAGTGGTACACCAGCCCGATTCCTCCCAAGAACAGCAACCTGAACTTGGCCATGGGTGAAACGCTCAAGGGTTTGATTGCCAACCCTAACGACAACCCCATGGAAACCTTCGCCAAGAAGTAATTTCCCATAAGCCTTTGCGGCCCGCCCAGGGTTACCACTCCGGGCGGGCTTTGTTTTTAATAATTCGAGGAGATAAGCGATGGCCATGGATTGGCAATGGCAGGTGTTCCTTAAAACACCAGAGGGGGCAGATTTGCCCTACTGGCAATGGATGATGTCCGCCTGGGGCTGGACCTTGTCGGTTTCCCTTTGCGCACTGATTGTGGCGCTGACCTTTGGCTCGGTGATCGGCATCATCCGTACCTTGCCCAACAGCCCTGGATGGGTGAGGTTTGGCAACGCGTGGGTGCAACTGTTTCGCAACATCCCGCTTCTGGTGCAGATTTTTCTTTGGTACTACGTGTTGCCAGCCATGTTTCCGGCTTTGAAAGAAGTGCCGGGCTTTGTGATGGTGGTATTGGCCCTGGGTTTCTTTACCTCTTCACGGATTGCCGAACAGCTTCGCGCAGGTATTCAGGCGTTGCCAAAAGGCCAGCGTTACGCAGGCATGGCCATGGGGTTTACCACCGCGCAGTACTACCGCTACGTGATCTTGCCCATGGCATATCGCATCATCATTCCGCCGCTGACATCGGAGTCGATGAACATTTTCAAAAATTCATCGGTGGCATTTGCCGTGTCGATTTCTGAGTTGACAATGTTCGCGATTCAGGCCTCTGAAGAATCCACGCGTGGCATGGAAATTTACTTTGGTGTGACGGTGCTGTACGTGATCTCGGCCATGACCATCAACCGCATCATGGCGTTCATTGAGAAGAAGACCCGCGTGCCAGGCTTTGTTGCCAGCACCGGTGGCGGAGGGCACTGAACATGAATCTCGATTTATCCTTTTACAGCTGGGACCTGATCAGCAAATTCGTTCTGAAGGGTTTTTACTTCAGTATCTTTTTGACTGTGGTTGCAACCTTGGGTGGCATTGCTTTTGGCACCGTACTCGCGCTCATGCGCCTGTCAGGCAAGAAGGTGTTGGACATTCCCGCAACAGCCTATGTCAACGGCATGCGAAGCGTGCCGCTGGTGATGGTGATCTTGTGGTTCTTTCTGCTGGTGCCGTTCTTGATTGGACGTTCACTGGGAGCCGAGCAATCAGCCGTGATCACCTTCATCGCGTTTGAGGCGGCTTACTTCAGCGAAATTGTTCGCGCCGGTATCCAGTCCATTCCACGCGGTCAGGTGCACGCGGGGCAAGCCGTGGGCTTTACCTACGGCCAGAACATGAAGTACGTGATCTTGCCTCAGGCTTTTCGCAACATGTTGCCGATCTTCCTGACGCAGACCATTATTTTGTTTCAGGACACTTCACTGGTGTACGCCATCGGTGCCTACGACATGCTCAAAGGCTTTGAGACCGCTGGCAAGAACTATGGCCGTCCCATCGAGACCTATCTGCTGGCCGCTGTGGTCTATTTCATCATCTGCTTCAGCCTGTCCAGAATCGCTGGCCATGTGCAGAAGAAGGTGGCCATCATCCGATAACGCTAAAGAACAAAGCAGGAGTCCAATATGATTCAAATCAAGAACGTATCCAAATGGTATGGCCCCGTGCAGGTGCTGAATAATTGTTCGGTCAGCATCAACAAGGGCGATGTGGTGGTGGTCTGCGGGCCATCGGGTTCAGGCAAATCCACACTGATCAAAACCGTGAACGCCTTGGAGCCTTTCCAAAAAGGTGAAATTTTCGTCAACGGCACCGCCTTACATGATCCCAATACCGATCTGCCCAAGCTGCGCAGCCATGTCGGCATGGTGTTTCAGCACTTCGAGTTGTTCCCGCACCTTTCCGTGACAGAGAACCTGACGATCGCCCAGATCAAGGTGTTGGGCCGCAGCCTGGACGACGCCAAGGTGCGCGGCCTCAAGATGCTTGACCGCGTGGGCCTGATGGCGCACAAGGACAAGTTTCCCGGTCAGCTCTCTGGCGGTCAGCAGCAACGCGTGGCCATCGCCCGTGCGCTGAGCATGGACCCCATGGTCATGCTGTTCGATGAACCCACCTCAGCGCTCGACCCCGAAATGGTCGGTGAAGTTCTGGACGTGATGGTGAGCTTGGCCAAAGAAGGTATGACCATGATGTGCGTCACGCACGAAATGGGCTTTGCCCGCAAGGTAGCCAGCCGAGTGATCTTCATCGACGTGGGCGGCCACATTCTGGAAGACTGCTCCAAAGAAGATTTCTTTGGCAAGCCAGAAGACCGCCAGCCACGCACCAAGGATTTCCTGAACAAGATCCTGGCGCACTGAGCTGGACTTCCTCAGTCAGCAAAGGCAGCTTAGGCTGCCTTTTTTGCGTCTATTCCAGCTTCGGCTCGCTTTTTGGTTTTTGTTCCAGCTTCGGCACCTTTTCATGTTCGGGGACAATTGAGCCCATGAGCACCGCAAACCCTTCTTCCATGACCCAAAGCCTCACCATTACCCGCCCTGACGACTGGCACCTGCATGTGCGTGACGGCGCAGTCCTGCAAACCGTGGTGCCGCACACCGCCGCCCAGTTTGGTCGGGCCATCATCATGCCCAACCTCAAGCCGCCCGTCACCACGGCGGCGCAGGCTTTGGCCTACAAGGCACGCATTCAGGCTGCCGTCCCCGCAGGTATTGCATTCGAGCCCTTGATGACGCTCTACCTCACAGACAACTTGCCAGCCGACGAGATCAGAGTAGCCAAAGATGCAGGCGTCGTCGCACTCAAACTCTATCCCGCAGGGGCCACCACCAACAGCGATGCGGGCGTCACCGATTTACGTAAAACCTACGTCACGCTGGAGGCCATGCAACGCGAAGGCATGCCATTGCTGGTGCATGGCGAAGTCACCTCGCCCGACATTGATCTCTTTGACCGTGAAGCTGTCTTCATTGACCAGCAATTGATTCCCCTGCGCCGGGACTTTCCAGGCTTGAAGATCGTCATGGAGCACATCACCACCCGTGAAGCCGCACAGTATGTGGCCGGTGCGGACGCGTTGACAGCAGCCACCGTCACCGCACACCACTTGCTGTACAACCGCAACGCCATCTTCACCGGCGGCATTCGCCCTCATTACTACTGCCTGCCTGTGCTCAAACGCGAAACCCATCGTTTGGCCCTGATCAACGCGGTGACCAGTGGCAGCAGCAAATTCTTTTTGGGCACCGACAGTGCGCCGCACCCGGCGCACCTCAAGGAGCACGCCACAGGCTGCGCGGGTTGTTACACCGCCCATGCGGCGATGGAGTTGTACGCCGAAGCCTTTGACGCCGCTGGCGCGCTCGACAAACTCGAAGCCTTTGCGTCGTTTAACGGGCCTGCGTTTTACGGCTTGCCGCGCAACAGCGGCAGCATCACGCTACAGCGCCAAAGCTGGACGCCTCCCGAGTCCTATGCGTTTGGCGATGCCGAACTCAAGCCGCTTCGCTCTGGCGAAGCCTTGCCTTGGCAGCTTATTTAACAGTCATTCGAAAAGCGCAAGCGTTCGGCGTCGACAAGTTCTTTCGCGTCAGGTTTGGTGGACCTCTTTAGTCAAATTGACTGGCAACAGCCCTGGTACTCGCCTTGGGCTGATGTCGGACGGGATGTGGCGAATGCCATGTCTGGCGGTCTGCCGGGCGGGGTCCCCGTCTTTGCGGCCTTAAACCAGGTTGCTCAGGCACGGCAAATAGATTGCCCGCAGTTTGTGCCGCAGTCAGCACTCGAGGCAGGGCGCGCGTACGAAAGCCATGTGGCTGCCCATTGGCAATGCCCGACGCGCGACAACTTGCACGACTATTTCAATGGCCTGTGCTGGCTGCAGTTTCCGCAAACAAAGGCGCGCCTCAACCAATTGCAATCGGCCCAAATTCAGCGCGACGGTGTCCAGTCGCGCCGTGGCCCGGTGCGTGACGCCATTACCCTGCTGGACGAAAGCGCAGCCCTGCTGAGTGCGCCAGAGCCGCTGTGGCAGGCCTTGATCGCCAAAGACTGGCACCAACTCTTCATCACCTTGCGTCCCTTGTGGGCCGATGCCCGCCTGATGTTGTTCGGTCACGCCAGCCTGGAGCGCTTAATTTCTCCCCGAAAACCCATGGTGTCGCACGTCTATAGGGCGCAGCATGCTATCAATTTTGAATCAATGTCGATTGCAGCGTTAGACCATGCCTTGGCCGAAGATCTGAACGCCACCCACTTGGCCGGCAAGCCTTTTGCGCCCTTGCCCCTGATGGGCGTGCCGGGATGGTGCGCTGCCAATAGTGATGCCGCTTTCTACACAGATGCGCAGGTATTTCGGCAGCCTTCGTCTTGATTTTTGGCGGATTGCCCCTAATATTCGCGCATCGGCACCAATGGTTGGGGCTGTACAGAAAATTTCATGAAACGCATTGCCTTGTTTGTTTTGACCAATCTGGCTGTGGTGCTGGTCTTGGGCGTCATGGGTAGCCTGCTGGGTGTTAACCGTTATCTGACGGGCTCTGGCCTCAACCTGGGCTTGCTGATGGGCTATGCCTTGCTCATGGGCTTTGGTGGCGCCATCATTTCCTTGCTGATCAGCAAACCTGTTGCCAAATGGAGTTCAGGTGTGCGCGTGATCAACCAGCCCGCCAATGCTGATGAAGCCTGGATTGTGGATACCGTCAAAAAGCTGGCTGACAAGGCTGACATTGGTATGCCCGAGGTTGGCATCTTCGAAGGCGAACCAAATGCCTTTGCCACGGGTGCATTCAAAAACTCTGCGCTGGTGGCCGTGTCGACAGGGCTGCTGCAAAGCATGACCCACGAAGAAATCGAGGCCGTGATTGGTCATGAAATCGCGCACGTGTCTAATGGCGACATGGTCACCATGACCTTGGTGCAGGGCGTGATGAATACCTTTGTGGTGTTCCTGAGCCGCGTCATTGGCTACGCCATCGACAGCTTCTTGCGCAAAGGTGACGACCGCAGCAGTGGCCCCGGCATTGGCTACATGGTCACCACCTTTGTGTTGGATCTGGTGCTGGGCTTCTTGGGTTCCATGGTGGTGGCCTGGTTCAGTCGCCACCGCGAGTTCCGCGCTGATGCAGGTGCTGCCCAACTCATGGGTCGCAAGCAACCCATGGTGAATGCTTTAGCCCGTCTGGGCGGGTTGGTTCCTGGCGAACTCCCCAAAGGCGTGGCGGCCTTGGGTATTGCGGGTGGCATGGGCAAGCTGTTCAGCACCCATCCACCGATTGAAGAACGCATCCGTGCGCTGAACACCTCCAGCGCTCAATAAGATCGCGCTGCTTTACCGAATGGGGTCTGCAAATTCAATTTGCAGACCCCATTTTTTATACGGCTCCAAATAGTCTGCATGAGTGCTGGCGCTCACCACCAGTACCTGCGCTGCGCTCACAGGGGCCACGCAATACGGCGATCCCACACCCAGCTTTTCGGATGAGGCCAGCACCACGGTCCGGGCAGATGCTTGCTTCTTCGGCGTCGCCTTTGCGCAGAACGGCTTGCTGGCTAACGGCAGACCTCGCCCGCCAGCGCCTCGGCTACTTTGATTCCGTCCACCCCGGCAGACAAAATCCCGCCCGCATAGCCCGCGCCTTCACCCGCTGGGTAAAGCCCGGCCACATTCAGGCTCTGAAAATCTTCGCCCCGCCGGATGTTTACCGGCGACGAGGTGCGTGTCTCTACCCCGGTCAGCACCGCGTCGGTGCGGTCAAAGCCTTTGATCTTCTTGCCAAAAGCGGGCAGCGCTTCGCGCAAAGCCTCAATCGCATAGGCGGGCAGGGCGGTGGCCAAGTCCGTCAAATGCACGCCTGGCTTGTACGACGGCAGCACTTCACCAAACTGCGTCGATGCCCGCCCGGCGATAAAGTCACCGACCAACTGGCCAGGGGCCTCATAACTGCTGCCACCCAGCACAAAGGCATGTCCCTCCAGCTGGCGCTGCATCACCACGCCCGCCAGGGGATGAAAAATACCCGTTGAATTGCCGCTTACGGCAATACTGGCATCAAAGTTTGCTCCTAAAGTAGAAGCAAATGCCTCGGGTGAATTCGCCAGCGTCGGGTAGTCGGTAGGCTCAATCCCGACCACCATCCCCGCATTGGCATTGCGCTCATTGCGGCTGTACTGGCTCATGCCGTTGGTCACCACCCGGTTCGGCTCGGAGGTGGCTGCCACCACCGTTCCGCCGGGGCACATGCAAAAGCTGTAGGCCGTGCGTCTATTGCTGGCATGGTGCACCAGCTTGTAATCTGCTGCGCCAAGTGCCGGGCTGCCAGCATGGCGGCCCCAACGCGCACGGTCAATCATGCCCTGCGGGTGCTCGATGCGAAAACCCACACTGAACGGTTTGGCCACCATGTCCACACCACGCGCATGCAGCATGGTGAAGGTGTCGCGCGAGCTGTGGCCCAGCGCCAGCACCACCTGGTCGGCGCGCAGTTCTGTGACCTTGCCCGTCGCCTGGTCCAACACCGTCAGGCCGCGCACTTTTCTGTTGCCTTCGCTGCCCTCAATCAGCAGATCGGTCACCCGTTGCTCAAAACGGATTTCGCCGCCCATTCCGGTAATCTGATCTCGCAGGTTCTCCACCACTTTGACCAGCTTGAAGGTGCCAATGTGCGGATGTGCCTCGGTCAATATTTCGGGCGGCGCGCCTGCCTTGACGAATTCTTCCATCACCTTGCGGCCCAAGAAGCGTGGGTCTTTGATCTGGCTGTACAGCTTGCCGTCGGAGAACGTGCCCGCGCCGCCTTCGCCAAACTGCACATTGCTTTCTGGGTTCAGCACCTTTTTGCGCCACAGGCCCCAGGTGTCTTGCGTGCGCTCGCGCACCTTGCGGCCACGCTCCAGCACGATGGGTTTGAGCCCCATCTGCGCCAAACACAGCGCCGCAAAGATACCGCAAGGGCCAAAGCCCACCACCACAGGGCGCGGCTTTTCCGCAGGCCAGTCCTGGCCCCAAGCGGCAGGCGCGTGTACTGGCGCATGCCACACCATGTCGGGGCTTAAGCGAATGTGCGGGTTGTTGGGGTGGGCGCGCAGCACGGTGCTTTCAGCCTCAGCAGATGTGAGCGCCAGGTCCACGATAAAGACCACCTGTAAATTGGCTTTACGCGCATCAAAGCTGCGTTTGAAGATCTTCAGGTAGGCGATGTCGCCGGGTGCCACGCCCAGCAAGGGCGCACTGGCGGCGATCAGCGTCGCGTCTGACGCATCGGCGTCTGACAAAGGAAGTTTGATTTCTGAGATTCGCAGCATGGTGAGGCAGGCTTGTATTGATCAAGCAGAGTGCCCAATGATACGGTTCCTGGTTTGCACTTGCTTTAGGCAGGTAGGAACCCCTCAATTGACAAATAGCGCTCACCCGTGTCGTAGTTAAAGCCCAACACGGTTGCACCCGATGGCAGGTCCGGCAACTTTTGAGCAATCGCGGCCAAGGTGGCTCCAGATGAAATACCGACCAGCATGCCTTCTTCGCGGGCGCTGCGGCGGGCCATCTCGCGGGCGGGTTCGGCATCTACCTGGATCACGCCGTCGAGCAGGCTGGTGTCCAGGTTCTTGGGAATGAAGCCTGCGCCAATGCCCTGGATAGGGTGGGGCGCCGGTGCGCCGCCGGAGATGACGGGTGAGGCGGCAGGCTCTACCGCAAACACCTTGAGCTGTGGCCATTTGGTTTTGAGCACTTTGGCGCAGCCGCTCAAGTGACCTCCAGTGCCGACGCCTGTGATCAGCACGTCCACACCGTTGGGGAAGTCCGCAATGATCTCCAGCGCTGTGGTGCGGGTGTGCACCTCGACATTGGCGGGGTTTTCAAACTGTTGCGGCATCCAGGCACCGGGTGTGGCCGCGACGATTTCTTCGGCGCGGGCGATGGAGCCTTTCATGCCTTTTTCGCGCGGGGTCAAATCAAAGCTCGCGCCATAGGCCAGCATCAGGCGGCGGCGCTCGATGGACATGCTGTCTGGCATCACCAAGATCAGCTTGTAGCCCTTAACGGCAGCCACCATCGCCAAGCCGATGCCGGTGTTGCCCGAGGTGGGTTCCACGATGGTGCCGCCGGGCTTGAGCGCACCAGACTTTTCTGCGTCTTCGACCATGGCAAGTGCGATGCGGTCCTTGATCGATCCGCCGGGGTTGCCTCGCTCGGATTTGATCCACACGTTGTGGCCTGGCCCAAACAAACGGTTGATGCGCACGGCAGGTGTGTTGCCAATGGTGGCGAGGATGTTGTCAGCTTTCATGGGCAGATTCCTGGCGAAGTGGAAGAAATCGCCATTGTGGACTGACTGTCATGACCTTGGGCTATATGGATATACCGGATAATCCCCAGTGTGAAGCCTGCCAGACCGCCGCTGGTGCAATTTGGGAAACCAAGCACTGGAGGAACGTCCGGACTGCACAGGGCAGCGTAGCAGCTAACGGCTGTCCACTGACAAGCTTTGCGCGCAAGCGTAGGGCCCTAAGGTGAGGATTAGAGCAACAGAGACGAGTCGCAACCGGGGTAACTCGGTTCGGGTGAAACGGGCAATCTCTACGCGCAGCAATACCAAGTAGGCCAACGTTGACGGGGCCCCCGGAGTTGGCGGGTAGGTAGCATCGAGCTGGTGGGGCGACCCCCAGCCCAGAGTAATGGCGGTCACGTTGGGGGCAACCTCAGCGCACAGAATCCGGCTTATCGGTGGGCTTCACACTTTTACCTTCAGGACGACAACATGATTTTGGTGACAGGTTCAGTTCAAACCCGTGCAGAGACCTTGGCTCAGGCTTTGGCCATCAGCATTGAACATGTCCAGCGCTCCCGTCGGGAGAGCGGTTGCCTGTCGCACGATGTGAGTCAAGACGCGCAAGACCCGCTCAGGTTGCTGTTTGTCGAGCGCTGGGCAAGTCAAGAGGCCCTGCTGGCGCACTTTGCTGTGCCAGAGTCACGGGCCTTTGCCAAGGCGCTGGGTGGGCTTGCCGCAGCGCGGCCCACGATTGAGATTTACAAGGCAGAAGGGCTTGAGCTTTTGCCTTAAGCCGCAAGCGATTGCAGCCGCTCCACATGCGCCGTCAATGACCGCAAGGCCACAGGCCAGAGCTTTTGCGGCGTATCGGCATAGGCCAGCGCCACCCAGTCTTGCAAACTGCCGTCAGGCAGGGCTTGCATGGCGGCAGCCACTTTGGCTTCGCGCGCCAAGCGGTGGGCTTTGAGGTGCTTGATCACATTCAGGGGTGAATGCAACACCCAGCCATGCGCGGGCAGGATGAAGTCCAGCTGATGCGCTTGGCACGCGGCGCTGAGCTGATCCAGGCTGTCCAGGTACAGATTCATGTTGCCATCGGGGGGATCAATCACTGTGGTGCTGCCGTTCAGGATGTGGTCGCCGCTGAACAGCAGGCCGTCTTCCAGCAGCATCAGGCACAGATGATTGGCGGCATGGCCCGGGGTGTAGATGACCTGCAATGTATGGGCTATTTCGCCCGTTTCGGTAGATGCAGTAAGCCTTAATTGCTCACCATTTTGTAGCACTCTGTCCGGCGTAAATTCACAACCTTTGCGTGCGGTGCTGGCCGACGGTAGGCCTAGGATGGGCACTTGCTTGCCAGCTTTGGCGCACAGTGCCTGAAGCGGCTTGGCACCGGGCGAATGGTCCTGGTGCGAATGGGTGCAGACGATGGCGTGGATGTCACCGCCTGCGGCGTCAAACAGGCGTTGAATGTGTGCCATGTCGCGCTCGCCGCTGAACGGACCGGGGTCAATGACGATATGGCCTGTCTGTGCATCGCCCACGATGTAGCAGTTGGTGCCAGGGCCCGTCATGGCGCTGGGGTTGGGGGCGGTCAGCCGCTGCACGTTTTTCAGCAGGCGCACAGGCGTATCGCTTTGCCAGCCCAGTTCATGCACGATTTGGCCGTCGGGGCAGACGAGCGCCAGTTCGCCGTAAGGCATGTCGCTTTCCATGTACCGGGCCTCAACCCCATTGAGCAGGCCAGCCCTAGGGCAGCTTGTCCAAAGAGGTTTTTCGTCGCCATTGGCGGGGCAGCAGGCCTCCAAAATGGCGTCCACAGACGCAAATGCTTTGAGGCGCTCCAGCGTGCGAATGGTGGGGAAGATCATGAAGAAGTCTCCCGCAGCATGGCGCTCCAATGCCTGCGCTGGGCTGACCCAGGTGGGCTCGAACTGTTCCTGTTCATCGGCCACGGGTTCCTGGCCTTCCGGCATGCGGGCGGTGAGGAAGGGCACGTCAAAGCGGCGCGGCAGGTCTCGGTCGGTGATCCAGTGGGCCAGGCAAAAAACCTGGTCAGCTGCCAGCGTCCAGCCACGTGCTTGGCATTGCTCAGTCAAGCTGGCGTGGCGCGACAAGTCTGCAAAGTCGGCGCTCCGCACCAACTGCCCCTGGGCGTTGTAGGCCAGCAAAATGCCCAGCTCTTCAAAGCTTTCGCGGATGGCGGCGACGGCTTCGGTCAGCAGACTGTCGTGCTGCGTGGGGCGGCGCTTGGCATGCGGGTGTGCCAAGGCGTCTGCCTTGTCGATTCCGCCGCCAGGGAACACATAGGCGCCAGGCGCAAAGCTGGCCGTCATGCTGCGGCGGGTCATCAGCACCTCGGGGCCGTGCGGCGTGTCGCGCAGCAGCAAAACGGTGGCGGCAGGGCGCAAAGGGGCGGCTTCGCGGGCGGGGTGGATAAGTTGGGTAGGGCGGACCATGCGCGAATCATACGGTTGTGCTACCGTGCCGCCTTGGCACCTATCTGACAGCAAACCCATAAGGACCCCCATGAGCAGTACGATGAAAAACGTGAGACAAATCAGGCGTGCAGTTTGTGCAGGCGTGGTCATGCTGGGCATCAGCGCTGCTGCCTTGGCGCAGACTTGGCCGAGCAAACCCATTCGTTTGATTGCAGTGTTTCCGCCCGGTGGCTCGGTTGATCAGGTGGCACGCATTCTGGCCACCCCGCTGGGTCAGCAGCTGGGGCAAAGCATCATTGTCGAGAACAAAGGTGGCGCATCAGGTTCCATCGGTACGGCCGCCGTGGCGGCTGCCGCACCTGACGGCTACACCTTTGGCGTGGTGTTCGACACCCACGGCGTGAATCCAAGCTTGATCCCCAACATGCCTTTTGACAGCAGGAAGGACATTTACCCGGTCATCCTGGTGGGCACATCTGCCATGGTGTTGGCCACGAACGTGGGCTCGGAATACAAGACCTTTGCTGATGTGGTGGTCGCGGCCAAAGCCAAGAAGAACGTCAGCTACGGCACCATTGGGTCAGGTAGTCTAGGCCACCTGGCCATGTCGCTGCTGGGCAAAAACGGTGGGCTGGACTGGTTGCATGTGCCCTACAAAGGCGGCGGCCCGCTGATGAGCGACGCTGTGGCAGGACACGTGCCACTGTCGATTGGCTCGGTGTTTGTGACCAAGCCGCACATCGACAGCAAGCGCATGCGGCCCCTGGTGGTGACGTCCTCCAAGCGCAGCCCCGATTTGCCCGATGTGCCCACGGTGGCCGAGAGCGGCTTCCCCGGCTTTGAAGCGCCAGCCTGGTGGGCGGTGATTGCACCCGCCAAGACCCCGCCCGAGATTTTGAAGCGCCTGAACGATGAGCTGAACAAGACGCTGAAGAACCCGGACATTGCCAAGAAGCTCGATGCGCAAGGCATTGATGTGGTGGGCGGCACCCCTGAGGCGGCCAAAGTATTCATCGAAAAGCAGATGGATATCTGGGCCAAGGTTGTCAAAGAGAACAATATCAAGGCGGAGTAGTTCCATTGTTTTAATATTGCAAATCTTCCATGTTATGGAATAATTGCAATAATGTTTAAGCGACTGGCTATTGAGGAGTTGCGCCAATGGTTGGATGAATTCCCAGCCGTTGCGATCCTCGGTGCGCGCCAGGTGGGCAAAACCACGCTAGCGCATCAAGTGATCGCCGAGCTGGATACGCCGCTTTACCTTGACCTGGAGAACCCGAGCGACTTGGCCCAGTTGAGCGATCCGCTTGCATTTTTTGCGTTGCATGCGGACAGACTGCTCATCTTGGACGAGGTTCAGCGAATGCCTGGACTGTTTGCGGTGCTGCGCAGTGTGATCGACCAACGTCGCAGGTCGGGCCAGCGCTATGGGCAGTTTCTGCTGCTGGGCTCCGCCAGTATTGAGCTGCTGGCGCAGTCGTCTGAAACGCTGGCGGGCCGTTTGGCGTACCTGGAGTTGGGGCCTTTGAATGCGCTAGAGCTGCCACCGGAGCAAGCTGTGACGCCGGGGGGATTGTGGTTGCGCGGTGGTTTTCCAGATGCTTACCTGGCCCGCAGCGACGCGGCCAGCCTGCGCTGGCGCGAGCAGTTCATCACCACCTATCTGGAGCGGGACATTCCCAATCTGGGTTTGCGCATTCCTGCACTCACCTTGCGTCGTTTGTGGACCATGTTGGCCTACGAGCAGGCGCAAATGCTCAATGCGGCCAGGTTGGCGGCCTCGCTGGGCATCAGCGGCCAAACCATTGCCCGCTATCTTGACCTGCTGTGTGATTTGCTGCTGGTGCGCCGCTTACAGCCTTGGGCCAAGCAATCCAGCAAACGCCTAGTGAAAACGCCCAAGGTCTACGTGCGTGACAGCGGTTTGGTGCATGCTTTGCTGGGTTTAGGGACTCAGCGCGATTTGTTGGCGCACCCGGTGGTTGGCGGCAGCTGGGAGGGGTGGATCATTGAAAACCTGCTCGCATGCGCGCCCACCGCGACTCAAGCCAGTTACTACCGCACCGCCGTGGGGGCAGAGATTGATCTGGTGCTGGAGTTGCCTGGTAACGAGCGCTGGGCGGTGGAGATCAAGCGTTCCAGCGCGCCCACGGTCAGCCGGGGCTTTCATCTCGCATGCGATGACATTGCCGCCACCCGGCGACTGGTGGTGAGCAGCGCCAATGCGGTGTTTCCGATGGCGGGTGGCATTGAACATGTGCCATTGCTGGATGTGATGAATCAGCTGCTGGCACTGCGCCGCGAGCACCGGGTGTGATCACACCTCGGGCGACACCCCCAGCGCCACCAGAAACCGCGCCACCATGTTGTAGGTGGCAATCGCGCTGGTCAGTTCCACCAGTTGTGTGGTGTCGAAGTGCTGGCGCAGGGCGTTGAAGACATCGTCGCTCACTTTCACATCCAGTGTCATTTGCGCGGCGTACTGAATCACTATCGTTTCAATAGCACCCAAGGCCGTGTCTGCTGCCGATGCACGGGGATTGGCTTTGATAACCCGGTCCAGTGCGTCTAATTCAGCTTGCGTACCGCCTGCACTTAAAAAATCAGGCGCGTGGTGGTGGTATTCGTACATGGCCCCGGTGAGCAGCGCCACGGTGCAGATGCCCAGTTCGCGCAGTTTTCGGCTGGTGGGCAGCTCAGTGCGCACGGCTTTCAGGTAAACATTCCAGCCGCGAGCGAGCGGTTCGCTCCAAAGCAGGGCTTTGTCGAGGTTGAGCAGGGCGCCACCCCGGCGGGCCAGGATGGCGTCGACCAGTTCCTGGGGTTGGGGATGGGCTTCGGCGGTCCAGTCGGGTATGCGCATGGGGGGCTTTGTGAGGTGGTGGGAACAGGGATAATCTAGCGCATGCCAAATCCAGCTACCACAACAGAGCCTATAAGCCTGTCCAAATCCAAGCGAATTCAGTTCACCAAGATGCAAGGTGCCGGCAACGACTTTGTGGTGCTGGACGAGACGAAAGGCAGTCTTGGCTTGACGCCTGGGCAATACCGTTACCTGGCGGACCGCCACTTTGGCGTGGGGGCCGACCAGATCCTCACGGTGCGCGCAGCACCCAACGCCGAGGTTGACTTTGAATACGTGATCCACAACGCAGATGGCGGCCAGGTAGAGCAGTGCGGCAACGGATCGCGCTGCTTCGTGCGCTATGTGGTCGACAAAGGCCTGACAGCTAAGCAACGCATCAAGGTGCAAACTTTGGGCGGCGTGCTAGAGCCGCGTTTGGCCGAAGGCGGTGACGTGACGGTGGACATGGGCAAACCGGTGTTTGATTTGCCGTTGATTCCGTTTGACCCATCAGGTCTGCAATCAAAACCCGCACATTCCACACATTTATGGCAGTTTCCGCTTTCCCTGCTTGATCGGGATGCTATTTATTCTGTAGCGGTTGTGTCGATGGGCAACCCGCATGCGGTGCTGACGGTGGACGATGTGGACGCCGCACCTGTGCAGAGCTTGGGCCCTGCGGTACAAGCGCAAAGCGCATTTCCCAAAGGGGTGAACGTGGGTTTCTTGCAGGTGCAGTCGCGTTCCAGCGTACGTTTGCGTGTTTATGAGCGCGGCGCAGGCGAGACCTTGGCTTGTGGCAGCGGTGCCTGTGCGGCAGTGGTCGCCGGCATCCAACAAGGAATGCTCGACAATGCGGTGGATGTGCACACCCGTGGCGGGCGTTTGCGAATCGAATGGGCGGGCGAGGGCGCTTCTGTCATGATGACTGGCCCCGCCGTGACCGTGTTTGAAGGTGTCATTGAAATTCCAGAGCAGCTATGAACGATCAACCCATGAATCCCATCACCGAAGACGACATCGCCAATTACCTGGCCAACACGCCAGGTTTTTTTGAGCGTCATGCCGAATTGCTTTCCACCGTGCAGCTCAACAGCCCGCACGGCTCGCGCGCCGTGAGCCTGCAAGAGCGCCAGGCCGAGATGCTGCGCGAAAAGATCAAGGTAGTGGAACACCGCATCATGGAAATGGTGCGCAACGGCAACGAAAATGTGCTGATTGCCGACAAGCTGCTGCGCTGGGCCTGCCATTTGCTGCTGACCACCGATGCAGAAGCCTTGCCTGAAACCATTTGTGGTGAACTGCAAACCCAGTTTGCCGTGCCCCAGGTGGGCATCAAAGTGTGGGACGTGGCCCCGGCGTACGCCGAAATGCCCTTTGCCACGGGCCTGTCAAACGACGCCAAGACATTTGCGTCGTCGCTGACCTCGCCGTATTGCGGCGTGAATGTGGGTTTTGAATCCGTGTCCTGGCTGCAAGACCCGGTGGCTGCATTGTCGCTGGCCTTGATTCCCCTGCGCCAAGGGACAGTGAACAGCGCGACGCCTGCGTTTGGCATGCTGGTGCTGGCGTCACCTGATCCACAGCGTTTTCATAACGGGATGGGAACTGACTTTTTGGAGCGCATTGCTGAATTGTCGAGCGCTGCGCTTTCTCGTCTTCGCTGAACGTGAATGACGGACGATGCTGGCCTGATCGAAAAATACCTGGAGCATGTCCGGGTTGAGAAGCGGCTGGCTTCGCGTACCGTCGAGCTGTACGCGCTGGATCTAGCGAAACTCAAAGCCAGCGCCGACGAAGCCAAGGTCAGCCTGCTGGCCGTGCAAAACACCCACATCCGCCGCTGGGTCATGCAAATGCATGCGGGCGGGCGCAGTGGGCGCGGCATTGCCTTGATTTTGTCGGGCTGGCGCGGGTTTTATGTCTGGCTTGGGCGCGAGGGCCTGGTCAGCAGCAACCCGGTGCAGGATGTGCGCACGCCTAAATCCCCTAAGCCCGTCCCTAAGGCGCTTGGCGTGGACGATGCCATTCAGCTTGCAAGTTTTGATACCACAGAAGGCTCTGAAACCGCAAACCCCTGGCTCGAGGCGCGTGATGCCGCTATGGTTGAGTTGCTGTACAGCAGCGGCCTGCGCGTGGCCGAGCTAACCGGTTTGGATGTGCAGGCCAGCGCTACCGCGCGGGGGTGGCTGGATCTGGACGGTGGCGAGGTGCATGTCCTGGGCAAAGGCTCCAAACGCCGCAGCGTGCCGGTGGGCAGCAAAGCAGTGCAGGCCCTGCGGCATTGGCTGAAGATGCGCTCTGCCGGGCCTGCAACGGCCGCTAACGCACTTGCCCTGTTTCCTGGGCGTAACGGTACGCGCCTGACCGCGCAATCGGTCTGGCAACGTCTGCAAAAGCGCAGCAAACTGGCAGGTTTGCCTACCCCCGTGCATCCGCACATGCTCCGGCATTCGTTTGCCAGCCATGTACTGCAATCCAGTGGTGACCTGCGGGCGGTGCAAGAGCTTCTGGGTCACGCCAACATCAGCACGACGCAGGTTTACACGCGGCTGGACTTTCAACATCTGGCCCAGGTCTATGACGCAGCCCATCCCCGGGCGCACAGCAAGAACAAATGAAAACCATACGACTACGCGACGGCAAGGAACGCTCCTTGCTGCGCCGCCACCCCTGGATCTTTGAATCTGCCATCGCCAAAGGCGGTGGAGATGCTGGTGAGACAGTGCGGGTGGAATCGGCTTTGGGGCAGTTTTTGGGCTGGGCGGCCATGAGCCCTCAATCCAAAATCCGCGCACGGGTTTGGAGTTTTGACGAATCGCAGCGGATTGACGCTGCGTTTTTGATAGCTAACATTGAGCGTGCTATTGTCGCAAGAGCATTTTTGGGTATTGAAAGTGATGGGATTCGCCTGATTCACGGCGAATCTGACGGCTTGCCGGGCCTGATCGTGGATCGTTATGGCGACACGCTGGTTGCGCAGTTTTTGTCCTGCGGTGTGGAGCGGTTTAAAGCAGTCATTGCCGATGCGCTGATGGCGCAAACTGGCGCGGCGCGGCTCTATGAGCGCTCAGACGCCTCCAGCCGAGAGTTGGATGGCTTGACACCGGTCACAGGTTGGCTTCGCAACACGACGGGCAACGCCGATACCGCCATTGAAATCCGCGAGCACGAATGGCGCTTGAAGCTGGACGTGGCCGAAGGGCACAAAACAGGCTTTTATCTGGATCAACGTGACAGCCGCAAGCGTTTCGCCGACTATGCGCGTCGCTTGAAGTTTCAACGGGTGCTGAACACCTATTGCTACACAGGCGGCTTCACTGTGGCGGGCTTGGCGGGCGGGGCAGCGCATGTCACCTCCATTGATTCGTCAGGCCCAGCCATTGCCAAGGCGCGGGAAAACGTGGCGCTGAACGGGTTCGACCCGGCGCGCACAGAATTCATGGATGCTGACGTGAATGCATCGCTGCGAAAATTCATCGACGCAGGCCAAAGTTTTGACGCCATTGTGCTGGATCCACCCAAATTTGCCCCGACGGTGGCGCATGCCGAGCGGGCGGCGCGGGCGTACAAAGACATCAACCGTCTGGCCTTCAAGCTCCTGACGCCAGGTGGCGTGCTGTTCACCTATTCCTGCTCTGGAGGTATCAGCGGCGATTTGTTCCACAAAATTGTGGCGTCCGCTGGGACAGACGCGGGCGTGGACGGCTACATCGTCGAGCACATGGGGGCAGCGCCTGACCACCCGATGACCATCAACTTTCCGGAAGGCGAGTACCTCAAGGGTTTGGTGATCGTTAAGAAGTAGGCCTCGAAAAATAGGCAAAAAATAAACGGAATGGCCGCCTGAAATTATGGCGCCTCAAGGGCTCCCAAGATATTGTGAGGTTTTTGGCAAAAAAGCACACATGTCCTGGACAACACCGCTACACTCCCACCCTGCTGATTTTGGGGTGTTGCTGGCCAACGGCTGGAGCCAGCGCAGCCTTTGAATTTCGTTAGGACAATCATGAGTCTCATACCCGCCACCATCCTGACCGGCTTTCTGGGGTCAGGCAAAACCACGCTACTCAAGCGGGTGCTGACAGAGGCGCACGGCCAGAAAATTGCGGTGATCGAGAACGAGTTCGGTGAAGAAAACATCGACGGCGACATCCTGGTCACCAATACTGAGGAAAACATCATTCAGATGAGCAATGGCTGCGTTTGCTGCACCATTCGAGAGGATTTGCGCTCAACTTTGCGTGATTTGGCAGAAAAACGCCGCAAAGGCGAGCTGACTTTTGACCGTGTGGTGATCGAAACCACCGGTTTGGCTGATCCTGGGCCAGTGGCGCAGACCTTCTTCATGGACGACGAGGTGGCCGAAAGCTATTTGCTGGACTCCATCTTGACGCTGGTGGACGCGAAGCATGCGGTGCAGCAACTCAACGACCGCCAGGAAGCCCGTCGCCAAATTGGCTTTGCCGATCAAATCTTTTTGAGCAAGGCCGATCTGTCGACGCCGGCCGAAGTGGATGCGCTTTTGCACCGCATCAAGCACATGAACCCACGGGCCCCGCAAAAAGTGGTGCACTTTGGCGAGGTGGCGCTGTCGGATGTGTTTGACCTGAAGGGCTTCAACTTGAATGCCAAGCTGGACATTGATCCAGACTTCCTGAAGGATGACGCCGGCCACGACCACCATGACCACGAACATGGCGAGCACTGCGACCATCCCTCTCACCAGGCTGAGGGCCAAGGGCACCATCATGCGCATGATGACGATGTGAAAAGCTTTGTGTTCAAGTCGGCCAAACCGTTTGATCCGGCCAAGCTGGAAGACTTTTTGGGTGCCATCGTCAATATTTATGGCCCGCGCATGCTGCGCTACAAAGGGGTTCTGAATATGAAAGGCACTGAGCGCAAAGTGATTTTTCAGGGTGTCCACCAATTGATGGGCAGTGACCTGGGACCACAATGGGCCTCTGGTGAAGAGCGCCTGAGCAAGATGGTATTCATTGGCATTGACTTGCCAAAAGACATCTTGATGCAAGGTCTTGAGCAATGTCTGGTTTAATGCCGGGTTCAGCAGAATGGCTGCTGGGCTGAAATCTTCGGGAGCGGGAAGCAAATGATTGTCTCGATACTGCAAATGATGGGCTTTGGTGCCAAGTCTGAGCCCGCCCGTTCTCCTGGCGAGCGTGAGGCCAAGCCACAAGCAGCGCAGGCCAAGACCAGTGGTAAATCAGCGCCTGCCGCCTCAAAGACGGCTGGAAAAGAGGCTGTTAAAGGGGCAAAAGCTGTGGCCAAAAAGCCAGAGCCTGCCAAATCGTCACCCAAACCGACTGTGAAAGCAGCGGCCAAACCAGCAGCCAAAATGCCCGCCAAAACCAGTGCCAAAGCCGTTGCTGTTAAACCCGCTACCGCCAAACCCACCGCAGTCAAGGCAGTCGTATCTGCCAAAGCCCCCGCAAAAGTGGCGCCAAAGCCCGTTACTAAGTCTGCGCCTACGCCCGCTGCTAAACCTGCGGCAAAGCCCGTGACTAAGCCAGTGGTATCGGTTGCCAAGGCTCCGGCTGCCGCCAAGCCTGCAGCAAAAGCGCCCACCAAAGCCGCTGCCGTGCCAACGGCGCTGGCCAAAACGGCAGTGGTCAAGCCAGCGCCTGCGAAAGCGGCTCCTGTGGTTGCGGCTAAACTCGCCGCTGTCCCGGCTCCCGCAGCCGCTGCCAGAAGCAAAGTACCCACATCGATCCGTACCGTTGGCAAAACCAATGCGAAAGTCGCGCCTTCTATGGCGTCTGATCTGAATCCAACCGTGGCTTCAACCGCTGCCAAATCCAGCTACAAAGCCAGTTCACTCCCTGTTATGCCATCACCTGTTTTTGCCGTGTCCGCTCCTACCAAAAAAGATCCCAAACTTGCCAACAACTGGAAGAACAAGCCCGTTGACCAATTGACCGATGCAGAAGTGCTGGCCATGTCGGACGATGACTACATGAATGACGCCCAGATGGCGTTCTTTAAGCTCAAGCTCAGCCAGTTGAAACAGGAAATCCTGAGCAGCGCCAGCGAAACAACGGAACACCTGCGTGAAGACACGGTGGTTGTGCCTGACCCAACCGACCGCGCCACCATCGAAGAAGAGCATGCATTAGAGCTGCGCACGCGTGACCGTGAGCGCAAGCTGCTTAAGAAAATTGAGCAGTCCATCGCCCGCATCGACGGTGGTGACTACGGTTATTGCGATGAAACGGGCGAGCCGATTGGCGTGGGACGCTTGTTGGCGCGCCCAACCGCTAATCTGTCGTTGGAAGCACAGCAGCGCCGTGAACTTAAGCAAAAAATGTTCGGAGATTGAGCCTGCGTTGGTTTGAAATCATGTTTTTTCTGACACACTGACACCATGAGTAAGGAAGAAGACGGCGGTTTGTTGTCTCGCATGGTGAAGTTTGTCCGCAATCCAACGGTCAGCTGGTCCGATCTGGATCATTCTGACCTGGATGGTGAGAGCCGCTATAGCAAGCAGATGCTCAAGGACATGATTGAGCGTCGGCGTCGCAACGACTTTGTGCGTAAGCGCGAGTTCGACATGCTGCGCAAGATTCGGCGCGCCAATGCATCTCAAGATGCTGGTGCCAAGCCATCCTTTTTCCAATCCAGCAATAACAACGCCAAGCCGGATGAGCGCGCCAAGACCATCAAGAAGATTGATGAGATCGAAGCGCAGATGTCGCAGCAATGGTGGAAAACCAAAACAGGCAACGAAGACACCAACATCCTGGACGACGGACCCAACACTGATTTTTCGGAATCATTCCAGGGCAATGTGGAGGGCACGGAAAGCCCCGCCACCAAGAGCCCGCGCCGTCGGCAGTCGCGACCACCGGAGCGCCTGGATTCAATCCTGCCGGACAAAGCTGCCTTAGGGTTTTCCGCGCAAAGTGCTGATCCCCGTCAAAAGGCCATTACGGCGTCGCAAATCGGTGGGTTGGCCGGCAGTTATGACGGCAAAGAAACGGGCTTTACGGCGTCCAAATTAGGTGCCGTGCATGTGGCCGAATTTGTCCACGATCCTCAATTGGAAGAGGCAGCCATTCGCTTTGCCAATGGTGACGACGACGGTGCTGAAGCAGCTCTGTTGGAAGCCTTGGGAAGCGAAGACCGCGAGGTCAGTGGCAACCAGGTGCTGTGGCTGACGCTTTTTGACCTTTACCGCGCGACAGATCAACAGGAGCGTTTTGAAAACGCAGCTTTAGATTTTGCTAACCGCTTTGGCCGCTCGGCCCCCATGTGGGTGTCGTTTCCGTCCAGTGCCAAGAAACACCAACAGTTTCAAAGCAGTTACCAAAGCTCGACCCATGAAGGTGCGGCAGAGCTTAAGCCACATTGGAACAGCCCTGCCGTCATTGACTTGCCCGCCGTGGCTGCGTTGAATGCCACGCTGGATAAAGTGGCTCAGCCTTGGTGTATGAATTGGGATCTCTTGAGCTCAATTGACGACGCCGCGTTGGAGCCTTTGCTCAAGATTGTCAGCAGTTGGGCAGACCATTCGGTGAAGCTTCGGTTCTTTGGCATTGAACAGTTGCTGTCCATCTTGGTGGCGAACACGCCCTCAGGTGAAAGTGCTGTCAATCCGGTGTGGTGGCGCATTCGCATGGAAATGCTGCGCATTGTCCATAATCCGCAAGATTTTGATGTGGTCGCACTTGATTACTGCGTGACCTATGAGGTTTCGCCACCGTCTTGGGAGGCGGCCCTCTGCAACTTTAAATCCATGGACGGTGCTGACGCCCATCTGAATGCACCGCCGACCTTGCTGGGCGAATCGGTGCTGGACGGCATGCAGTCGTCACTACCGCCTGAAGACTTCACGGAAACCGAGCGGTCCATGCTGGGCGCGCTGGGTTCGCATGTCAGTGCAGTGGATTTGTCGGGCCACATCATGGGCGACGCCGTTGAGATGCTTGATGTCTTGAATGGCAAGCTTGAGAACACGGATTTAATCGTGGTGGTGTGCTCTCGTTTGATTCGGTTGGATTTTCTGGCCGCAGGCACATTGCTCAACTGGGTAACGTCCCAGCAAGCCGAAGGCCGCCAAGTGCAGTTCAAAGATCTGCATCGCTTGGTAGCGGTATTTTTCAATGTCATTGGCATCAACGAGCATGCCAAACTGATCGTCCGCACGGACTGAACTTCTCGAACAACCTCACTTGAGAAAAGCTGTTTTTGGCCCTATCTCAGAGGCTGAGCGAAATAGAAAGCAGCTACATCATGGAACAGTTTCACGGCACCACCATTGTCAGCGTGCGTCGCAAGACGCCTGATGGTGTTCAGGTTGCCATTGGCGGTGATGGTCAGGTCACACTGGGCAACATCGTTGTCAAGGGCACGGCGCGTAAGGTTCGGCGCCTTTATCACGGCAAAGTGATTGCGGGCTTTGCTGGCGCAACAGCTGACGCCTTTACCTTGTTTGAACGCTTTGAAGCCAAGTTGGAGAAGCATCAAGGCCATTTGGTGCGCGCGGCCATTGAGCTCACCAAAGATTGGCGCACCGACCGCGTGTTGCGTCGACTGGAAGCCATGCTGGCGGTGGCTGACAAAGAGGCGTCCCTCATCATCACAGGTAACGGCGATGTTTTGGAGCCCGAGCACGGCGTGATCGCGATTGGCTCCGGCGGCGCCTTCGCGCAGTCCGCTGCCAAGGCCTTGCTCGACAACACCGACTTGAGCGCCGAAGAGATCGTGAAGAAATCACTCACCATTGCGGCTGATCTGTGCATTTACACCAACATGCACCACACCATCGAAACCCTTTAAGACAGTTTGTACCCATATGTCGTCCATGACCCCGCAGGAGATCGTCTCCGAACTCGATAAGCACATTGTTGGACAAAATCAGGCCAAACGTGCGGTCGCAATTGCCTTACGTAATCGCTGGCGGCGTCAGCAGGTAGAAGAAGGCCTGCGACCTGAAATCACGCCGAAGAACATCTTGATGATTGGCCCCACTGGTGTGGGTAAAACAGAAATTGCTCGGCGCCTGGCCAAGCTGGCGGATGCTCCCTTCATCAAGGTGGAAGCCACCAAATTCACCGAAGTGGGCTATGTGGGCAAGGATGTTGACGCCATCATCCGCGACCTGGCCGATGTCGCCGTCAAGCAGGCCCGCGAAGTGGCCATGCGCATGGTGCGCACTCGTGCACAAGACGCCGCAGAAGACCGTATCCTTGATGTGCTGGTCCCTCCGCCACGTGGTGCGGAATCTGATGTGGCCGAAACCGTTACGCCGGACAGCACGGCGCGCCAAGTGTTTCGTAAGAAGCTGCGCGAAGGCTTGCTGGACGACAAGCAAATTGAAATCGACGTTGAGCAAAGCAAGGCGCAGCTGGAAATCATGGGACCAGCCGGCATGGAGGAGATGACCGAGCAACTGCGCGGCATGTTTAGCCAGATGGGCAAAGACAAACGCAAAGTTCGTCGTCTCAAGATCAGTGATGCCCTCAAGCAATTGACGGACGAAGAAGCGGCCAAGCTCATCAATGATGAAGAAGTCAAAACCCAGGCCTTGTATGCGGCTGAGCAAAACGGCATTGTTTTTATTGATGAGATCGACAAAGTCACTTCACGCGCCGAGAGCGGCGGTGCGGAAGTCTCGCGCCAGGGCGTGCAACGCGATTTGCTGCCTTTGGTAGAAGGCACCACGGTATCCACAAAATACGGACCCATCAAAACAGATCACATTTTGTTCATCGCGAGCGGCGCGTTCCATTTAAGCAAGCCCAGTGATCTGATTCCCGAGTTACAAGGGCGTTTCCCGATCCGAGTCGAATTGCAGTCGCTCAAGGTCGAGGATTTTGAAGCCATCTTGACTCAGACGCATGCCTCCTTGGTGCGCCAGTACCAGGCCTTGTTGGCCACCGAAGATGTCACCTTGAAGTTCGAGCCAGAAGGCATCACGCGTCTGGCGAGCATTGCTTTTGAGGTCAATGAGCGGACCGAAAACATCGGTGCGAGGCGTCTGTCAACCGTGATGGAAAGATTGCTTGACGACGTGAGCTTTGAAGCCGCTAAAATGGGCGGACAAGTCATCACAATCGACGCGGCGTATGTCGATTCCCGACTGAGCGAGCTCAGCAGCAACGAGGATCTTTCCCGTTACATACTGTGACGAACCGCACTGAGTGCTTCAAAAAGTGCATTCAGCGCGAGATCCTAAAGCGTCACTTTCAAAGCGCTCGCTAAGTCCTTTGTTTTAAACGGATTTTTCATAAAATTCCGTTCAAAATCTCTTCTAAGTCCTTGATTTCATTGGGGAAATTCGCAAGACGTGCACTTGCGGGTCTTTCATTTCCTGTTAAAGTGCAAGAAAGTGCAATTCAGTGGTCAAAAGTGGTCGTTTTTGGGAAAAAACGTACTTTTGAATTCACAGCGTTGGCTCACTCTTCATCACAGGAAATTCAGCAGGTTCAATCGTCGTGTTCAAAGGGGCTTCGTCCATCAGTCTAGATGCTAAGGGAAGGCTTTCTGTGCCATCCAGGCATCGTGACGTGTTGGCGGCGAGCGCAGCGGGCCAATTGACGATCACCAAACACCCCCATGGCTGCCTTTTGGTGTTCCCCCGTCCCGCATGGGATCGATTTGCTGAGCGCATCGCGACGTTGCCCATGGACGCACAGTGGTGGAAGCGCATCTTCCTTGGCAACGCCATGGATGTTGAGCTTGACGGCACCGGGCGTGTTTTGATTTCCCCTGAATTGCGCCAGTCGGCTGGCATCACCAAGGAGGTGGTCATGATGGGCATGGGCGCGCACTTTGAGCTGTGGGACAAGGCGACATACGACGCCAACGAGGCAAAGGCCATGCAAGGGCCTATGCCAGATGTGTTCAAGGAATTCTCTTTTTAGAGCGCACACGGTGGACACTCCATGCCAACACACCACCGTCTTGTTGAGCGAAGCAGTCGATTCCCTACTGACCCAGCCCGACCAGACCTATGTCGACGCGACCTTTGGACGCGGTGGGCATTCGCGTCTGATCCTGTCCAGGCTAGGCCCAGATGGGAAGCTGATCGCCTTCGACAAAGATCCGCAGGCGATCGAGGCCGCACAGGCCATTGGCGACGAACGCTTCAGCATCCGGCACCAAGGCTTTGCGCACTTGGGCGAATTACCGCCCGCCAGTTTGGCTGGCGTGTTGATGGACCTGGGGGTCAGCTCGCCCCAGATCGATCAGGCGGAGCGCGGATTTTCATTTCGCAACGACGGCCCACTGGACATGCGGATGGATACCACCCGTGGACAAAGTGTGGCCGAGTGGCTGGCAACGGCCGAACTCAACAGAATAGCGGAGGTGATACGTGACTATGGCGAAGAACGGTTTGCTGTTCCGATTGCAAAGGCGATTGTTGCTAGCCGACAAGAGGGGCGGCTGCCTGCCACCACCCTTGGACTGGCCCAGATCGTGGCTAACGCGGTCAAAACCCGCGAGCCGGGCAAGGACCCTGCAACGCGCACATTTCAGGCTTTTCGGATTTTCATCAATGGCGAGCTTGAAGAGCTCACCCAGGCGCTAGAGGCCTGCCTTGATGTGCTCCAACCGGGAGGTCGTCTGGTGGTGATCAGTTTTCATTCGCTGGAAGACCGCATCGTGAAACAGTTCATCGCCAAGCATTCGCGCGAGGTGGTGGACAGGCGCTCGCCCGGCTGGATGTTGAACCAGGCCTCCGTTATGAAGCTAAACGCGCTAGGCCGCGTCAAGCCCAGTGACGCCGAGGTGGCTGCAAACCCCCGGTCTCGCAGCGCCGTCATGCGGATTGCTGAAAGGACTTCGGCGTGACGCGGCTCAACCTTGTACTGTTGCTGGCCGTGCTGGCCAGTGCGCTCTATTTGGTAAGAACGCAATACGAATCACGGCGACTGTTTGTGGCTCTTGAGCGCGCTCGTGCAGAAGCCCACCGGCTAGATGTTGAACACGATGGCTTGCAAGTCCAGCAACGGGCTCAAGCGACACCCTTGCGAGTTGAAAAACTCTCTAAAGAAAAGCTCCAGATGCGCACCGCCACACCGGCGATCACGCAGTACGTGACTTACAAAGATTCCGCGAGCGCACTGCCAAAAGCGCCAGGCAAAGCAACAAGTGCGGGGGCCGTGAACGTCGACAGACCGCCCTTAGGCGCGAAGGCCCCCTTTGGGGGCAGTGCCGCACGCGAAGCGGCAAACGTGGGGACATTGAGTGCCGACAGGCCGCCCTTAGGCGCGAAGGCCCCCTCGGGGGGCAGTGCCGCACGCGAAGCGGCAAACGTGGGGGCCATATCCAGATGAGTCGCCGCAGCGTCCAGTACCACTCCAGCCCCTTATTGGCGAGTAAAACGCCTGTATGGCGCAGCAAATTCATCGTGGCGATGATGGCGCTGGCGTTTGCCGGTCTGGCTGGGCGCGCCCTTTACATTCAGGTCATTGGCAATGCCTTTTTCCAGCGCCAGGGTGAAGTGCGTTTTGCTCGCACTCTGGAGCTGCCTGCCTTTCGTGGTCGAATTCTCGACCGCAATGGATTGATCTTGGCGTCCAGTGTTCCCGCACCCAGCATATGGGCCATCCCTGAAGACGTCGACCGCGACCCTGCAAAGCTTAAAGCGCTGGCCAAGCTGCTGGAGATGCCTCTGGCGGACCTCAACAAGAAATTGGAGGACGAGGACAAAACCTTTGTCTGGCTCAAGCGCCAACTCGATGAGCCTGTTGCCAAAGCGATTGAAGAGTTGCAGATCAAAGGCATCTACAGCCGAAAAGAATACAAACGCAAATACCCTGAAGGTGAATCCATTGCCCACGTCGTGGGCTTTACCAATGTAGAAGACAAGGGCCAAGAAGGCGTGGAGCTCACCTTCCAGAAGCAGTTGGCGGGCAAGGCAGGATCACGTCGCGTGATCAAAGACCGTTTTGGCCGCGTCATCGAAGACGTGGGTGAACAAGTGCCGCCGGTTGACGGCAAAGACATCACGCTCAGTGTTGACAGCAAGGTTCAGTTTTTTGCCTATCAAAAGCTTCGCGATGCCGTGCGGGAGCACAAAGCCAAAGCCGGCAGCGTGGTGGTGATTGACTCCGTCACTGGCGAACTTCTGGCACTGGCTAACTACCCCAGTTATGTTCCTGACAAGCGCCAGAACCTGACCGGGGAACAGCTTCGTAACCGTGCCATCACCGACATGTTTGAACCCGGCTCGACGATGAAGCCGTTCACCATTGGCTTGGCCTTGAACACAGGCCGGGTCAAGCCCAGCACCATCATTGACACCAACCCTGGCAAGATCACGATCACGGGCTCGACCATTGGGGACACCCGTAACCATGGTGTGCTGACTGTTGAAGGTGTTATCAAAGAGTCCAGTAACGTCGGTACCACCAAGATCGCTATGCAGATGCCCGCACGCGAAATGTGGGAGACCTTCACGGCGGCGGGCTTTGGTCAGAAGCCGCAGATCGCTTTCCCAGGTGCTGCCAGTGGGCGCCTGCGTCCCTACAAGACATGGCGCCCCATTGAGCAAGCCACCATGTCGTATGGCTACGGTTTGTCGGGCTCGCTGTTTCAGATGGCTCGTTCCTACACCGTCTTCGCGCACAACGGCCAGATCATTCCCGCGACCATGCTCAAAACGGATGAGCCCGCCGTCGCTGGCGTGCAAGTCTTCAGCGAGAAAACCGCAGCTCAAGTACGCGTGATGTTGCAAATGGCTGCAGGCCCAGGCGGAACGGGGCAAAAAGCCCAGACCATTGGTTACTCAGTGGGGGGCAAGTCGGGCACCGCGCGCAAGCAAATCGGCAAGTCCTATGCCACGAACAAATACCGCGCTTGGTTTACCGGAATGGCCCCCATCGACAAGCCACGAATCATCGTGGCGGTGATGATTGACGAGCCGAGCAACGGGGTGTACTACGGCGGCGAAGTGGCGGCCCCGGTGTTCAGCGAAGTGGTGCAACAAACCCTGCGCATGATGGGTGTGCAGCCTGACATGGCCGTCAAGCCACAAATCGTGGCAGCGCCAGCGGAGGAGTCGCTGTGAGCATCCTCACTACTTTGCATACCCCACAGCAGGCAAGCAACTGGCTGAAAGCCCACGTGACAGGTGATTTGCGCGTTGACAGTCGGCAAATTTGCCCAGGAGACGGATTCATCGCCTGGCCTGGCGCGGCGACCGATGGACGGCAGTTTGTGGGTAAAGCCCAAGCCGCAGGCGCGACGGCCTGTCTCGTCGAGCAAGACGGCTTGGACGATTGGGCGCTGGATGGCAAGAACATTGCCAGCTATCACAAGCTGAAAGCCGCCACTGGCCGAATTGCCGCCGAGTACTACGGTCACCCCAGCGAATCCATTTCATTGCTGGCTGTGACGGGGACCAATGGCAAGACCAGTACCACATGGTGGATTGCGCAGGCGCTTCAAAAATTAGAGCAGGAAACTCTTATCCAGTGTGCCGTAATAGGCACTTTGGGAACTGGAATTGCCCCGCAACTTGTCTACAACGGCTTGACCACGCCTGACCCGGTCCTGTTGCAGCAGCAGTTGCGTCAATTCGCAAGTCAAGGCGTCAAGTATTGCGCCATTGAGGCGTCCAGCATTGGGATTGCCGAGCGCCGTTTGGACGGCACGCAAATCCGTGTGGCGCTGTTCACCAATTTGACCCATGACCATCTGGATTACCACGGTGACATGGCTACCTATTGGCAGGCCAAGGCGGAACTGTTTCGCTGGCCAGGGCTACGCGCCGCTGTGATTAACGCCGACGACCCGCAAGGACTGGTCCTCATGGACAACTTGCAAGATACCGGGCTGGATATCTGGAGCTATGGTTTGGATGCGACGTTCAAACCCCGATTGCTTGGCAAATCCATTCGTTACCTGGCACACGCCCATGGATATGGTTTGGCATTCGACGTATGCGAAGGGCTGGAGTCCCACACGCTGTACACGAACCTGATCGGTCAGTACAACGTGTCCAATCTGTTGGGGGTCTTGGGTGCCATGCGCTCACTTGGCTTTAGCTTGGTCGACGCTGTCAAGGCCTGTTCGTCTGTCACGCCTGTGCCGGGTCGCATGGAATGCATTGTTGAGTCGGGTAAGCCCATGGCCGTGGTGGACTATGCCCACACGCCCGACGCGCTCGACAAAGCGCTGGAAGGGCTGAAGCCCTTGGTGGCTGAGCGAGGTGGCAAGCTCTGGTGTGTCTTTGGTTGTGGTGGAAACCGCGACGCTGCTAAACGACCTGCCATGGCCGCCATGGCCGAGCGTCATGCCGACCAGGTGGTGGTGACCAGCGACAACCCGCGCAATGAGAAGCCGGAGGCCATCATCAGCCAAATCCTGCTGGGGATGAGTCAAGGGCATCAGCGCGCAGGCCATGTCCATGTTGAACTGCTTCGGGCAAACGCGATTCAGTTTGCACTGAGTGAAGCCGCGCCTGCGGATGTGGTGCTGATTGCTGGCAAAGGGCATGAGGACTACCAAGAGATTGCTGGCGTGCGGCACCCCTTCAGCGACCAGGACCATGCGCGCGCGGCGCTGGACGGCCGAAAGGAGCTGGCATGACCGAACACATGAAGCCTCTGATGACGCTGGGTCAAGCCCATGCTTGGATCAAAGCCCGCATACCCGTAGCGCGCGTGGTGGGAGACCCTGCCACGCCTGTGATGCGGGTACATACCGACAGCCGAAGCCTGGAGGCGGGAGACCTGTTTGTAGCGCTCAAGGGCGAGCGCTTCGACGCCAACGATTTCTTATCCCAGGCTAAAGCCAGCGGAGCCGAAGCCGCTTTAGCGCACGGCGGATTGGCCGCGGCAGGGTTGGCAGGTATTGAGGTGCCGAACTCCACTCTGGGCTTGGGCGCACTGGCGGCCGGTTGGCGTCAACAGTTTGACTTGCCGCTCATTGCCGTAACTGGCAGCAACGGCAAAACCACCGTAACCCAGATGATTGCCAGCATCCTGCGTGCGGCCTATGGCGAGGAGGCCTTGTCAACAGCAGGCAATTTCAATAACGACATCGGTGTGCCGCTCACGCTGCTGCGCATGCGCGCATCGCACCGCATTGCCGTGCTGGAACTCGGCATGAACCACCCCGGTGAGATTGCCTATCTGGCAGATTTGGTGAAGCCTAGCGTCGCGCTGGTCAACAACGCGCAGCGTGAGCACCTGGAGTTCATGCACACGGTTGAAGCTGTGGCGCAAGAGAACGGCAGTGTGATTTCAGCATTGGCATCTGAGGGCTGCGCGGTATACCCTGCCGGGGATGCCTTCAGCGGGCTATGGAAGACGCTTGCGCAAGGCCGTCAGGTTTGCGCTTTTGGCCCGCATGAGGCTGAAGTCAGTTTGATCCAGGCGGATTGGGTAGATGCCGCTTGGCAAGTCCGCGTCAAGACACCACAAGGCAACATTGACTACCGCTTGCACATTGCAGGGCGGCACAACGTGGGCAACTCCTTGGCGGCAGCGGCGTGTGCTTTGTCCGCAGGGGTGTCAAAGGATGCTGTGGCCAAAGGCTTGACTGACTTTGAACCCGTCAAAGGACGGTCTCGCGCCTTGTCCATGAATTGGGGTGCTCAGCTCCTCACCCTGGTGGACGATACCTACAACGCTAACCCCGATTCAGTTCGCGCCGCAATCGACGTGCTGGCGGAGCTGCCTGGCCCGCGCCTGTTGGTGCTGGGAGATATGGGCGAAGTGGGCGATCAAGGGCCAGCCTTCCATGCCGAAATTGGTGCCTACGCCCATGACCGCCAAATTGAACAGGTCTTGTGCCTGGGCGATCTGGCGCGCCACACCGCAATGGCTTGCCCCGGTGCACAGCATTTTGCCGACATCGACACCTTGATTGGCTCCGCCAAGCAAGCGCTGGCACAGACCAGCAGTGCCCTCATCAAAGGATCGCGCTTCATGAAGATGGAGCGCGTGGTGCAAGCCATTCAGAACACATCACACACCACAGAGAGGGCTTCATGCTAGTCAGTCTTGCCGCATGGCTCCAAACCCTGTCGCCCGAATTCGGGTTCTTCCGCGTTTTCCAGTACCTGACCTTTCGAGCGGTGCTGGCAGCCATGACGTCTTTGTTGATCGGCTTGATCGCCGGGCCCTTTGTCATCCGTCGCTTGACGGAATTGAAGATTGGCCAGCCCATCCGTGGCTACGGTATGGAGAGCCACCTTGCCAAAAAGGGCACCCCCACCATGGGCGGCGTGTTGATCCTGCTGTCAATGGCGATCTCGACCCTGCTGTGGTTCGACTGGAGCAATCGATTTGTCTGGATCGTGATGATCGTCACCCTGGGCTTTGGTGCCATCGGTTGGGCCGACGATTGGCGCAAGGTGGTCCACAAAGACCCAGAGGGCATGCGCTCTCGCGAGAAGTATTTCTGGCAGTCTTTGATCGGCTTGCTGGCGGCGCTGTATTTGGTGTTCAGCATTTCCGAGAGCTCCAACCTCAAGGTGCTTGAACTGTTTTTTACCTGGGTCCGCTCAGGCTTTGATGTCAACCTGCCACCCAAGGCAGGTTTGATGCTGCCCTTCTTCAAAGAAGTGAGTTATCCGCTGGGGGTGTTTGGTTTCGTGATCATGACCTACCTGGTCATTGTGGGCTCCAGCAACGCTGTGAACTTGACCGACGGTCTTGACGGCCTAGCCATCATGCCGGTGGTCTTGGTGGGCGCGTCTCTTGGTGTATTCGCCTATGTGACCGGCAGCGCGGTGTATTCGAAATACCTGTTCTTTCCCCACATTCCTGGCTCGGGCGAACTGCTGGTGTTCTGCTCGGCCATGGCAGGGGCAGGCTTGGCCTTCTTGTGGTTCAACACCCATCCCGCGCAAGTATTCATGGGCGACGTGGGCGCACTGGCACTGGGTGGTGCGCTGGGCACGATCGCGGTCATCGTCCGCCAGGAAATTGTGCTCTCCATCATGGGGGGCATCTTCGTTGCTGAAGCACTGTCCGTGATGGTACAGGTGAGCTATTTCAAGTACACCAAGAAGAAATACGGCGAAGGTCGGCGCATTCTCAAGATGGCTCCTTTGCACCACCATTTTGAAAAGAGCGGCTGGAAAGAAACCCAAGTTGTTGTCCGTTTCTGGATCATCACCATGCTGCTGTGCCTAGTGGGCCTGTCGACTCTCAAGCTGCGTTAAATGAGAAATCTAAAGAACCAACCTGTCCTCATCCTGGGTCTCGGTGCGTCCGGCCTGGCGATGGCGCGTTGGTGTGCGCGTTGCGGCGCACAAGTGACCGTGGTGGACACGCGCTCGGAGCCACCTGCGTTGAGCACCTTGCGCGAGCAATTGCCTCAGGTCACTTTTGTCTGCGCTGAGTTGAGTGCTGCCTTGGTAGAGGCTACGTCCATTCGTGCCGTTTTCAAGAGCCCAGGTTTGTCACCTGAGGCTGTTGCACCGGTGTGGAATGCGGCAAAAGCCATGGGTTTGTGGACAGGGGGCGAACTGAGTTTGTTCGCTGCTGCTCTCAAAGATTTGAATGACGACCAGGCGTATGAGTCCAAAGTGTTGGCGATCACGGGCACCAATGGCAAAACGACAGTGACCTCACTGACGGGGCAATTGGTTGAGCGCAGTGGCAAGTCGGTCGCTGTTGCAGGCAACATTGGCCCCACCTTGCTGGACACCTTGGCAGACCGCATCTACCAATGCACGCTGCCAGAGGTGTGGGTGCTGGAGCTGTCCAGCTTCCAATTGGACGGCGTTGCTGGTTTCGAGCCTACCGCCGCGACGGTTTTGAACATCACACAAGACCACTTGGATTGGCACGGCAACATGCAGGCCTATGCACAGGCAAAGGCGGCTGTTTTTGGGTCGCAAGGCTTGATGATCCTGAACCGCGAAGACGCTGCCGTCATTGCCATGGCACCGACGGCTGAAGAGATCAAGAAGAAGTTAAAACCGGCGCGCAATGTCCTCACCTTCGGTGGCGATATGCCGCTGCGCCCGGGTGACTTTGGCATCGAGGTGCTCAATGGCATGGCCTGGCTTGTGCGCGCCCACGAAGCGGACGAAACCCGCCGTGTCAAAAAACGCGGCAGCGTGGCAGAGGAAGATGAAATCCACATTCAGCGGCTGATGCCAGCCGATGCCTTGCGCATACGTGGGCGTCACAATGCGGTCAATGCACTTGCTGCCTTGGCACTGTCCAGCGCAGCGGGTTGCGCGCTGGGCCCTGTGCTGTACGCCCTGCGCGATTACCGGGGCGAGCCGCACCGGGTTGAGCCCGTCGCCATCATCAACGATGTGGAGTATTTCGACGACAGCAAGGGCACCAACGTTGGCGCAACGGTTGCGGCATTGAAAGGCCTGGGTGCTGAGCGCCGTGTGGTGGTCATCTTGGGCGGGGAAGGCAAGGGGCAAGACTTCAGTCCCCTGGCCGAGCCAGTCAGTCAATTTGTTCGGGCGGTGGTGCTGATCGGACGTGATGCGCCCCTGATCCGCGAAGCGCTGGCACTGTCCAACATAAGCCTGATGGATGCCGGCAGCATGCTGGAGGCTGTGCAGTTGGCGGCGGGCCGCGCCAACCCAGGCGACGCGGTGCTGATGTCGCCAGCCTGTGCCAGCTTCGACATGTTTAAGAACTACGAACACCGCGCCGAGGTGTTTCGCGCGGCGGTTCAGTCGGTGGGCGAAGAAGCCGGTGTTGAGGTCTCCACGGGAGCGCCCACATGAGCACGATTTCTCAAACCGTGCGTGGCTGGTTCGGCAAGGGCGACGATGGCGACAACGCGCCTGTTCGCATGCCGCCCACGCTCGGGGTCGATACCAGTCACTTTGGCGGCGGCAACAGTTCGGCCATCAACACCAAGCTGCTGGGCTTGGATCAGCAACTGTTGTGGGTCACCGTGACCTTGATGGTCTTTGGATTGATCATGGTGTATTCGGCCTCCATTGCGTTGCCGGACAACCCGCGATTTGCCAAGTACAGCCACACTTACTTCCTGTCTCGTCACGCGTTGTATCTGGGCATGGCTTGCGTGATCGGCATGGTGACCTTTCAGGTACCCATGGCCAAGTGGGAGCGCTGGGCGCCCTGGCTGTTTGTGGGGTCACTGATGCTGTTGATTGCCGTTCTGCTGCCCTTCATTGGCAAGGTGGTTTACGGTGCCAGACGCTGGGTTGCCATTGGCCCCATTGGTTTTCAACCTTCAGAGTTGGCCAAGTTTGCGGTGCTGCTGTACGCCGCTGACTACATGGTGCGCAAAATGGATGTGAAGGAGCGCTTCTTCCGCGCCGTGCTGCCCATGGGGGCGGCTGTGGCGGTGGTTGGCCTGTTGTTGCTGGCTGAGCCCGACATGGGGGCCTTCATGGTGATTGCCGTGATCGCCATGGGTATTTTGTTTTTGGGCGGCGTGAACGCCCGCATGTTCTTCCTGATTGCCTTGGTGCTGGTGCTGGCGTTCAGCATGATGATTGCGTTTTCAGAATGGCGGCGAGAACGTATCTTTGCGTACCTGGACCCCTGGAGCGAGAAGCACGCCCTAGGTAAGGGCTACCAGTTGTCGCATTCGCTGATCGCCATTGGGCGAGGTGAAATATTTGGCGTGGGCTTGGGCGGCAGTGTCGAGAAGCTCAACTGGTTGCCCGAGGCGCACACCGACTTCCTTCTGGCCGTGATCGGCGAAGAGTTTGGCCTGATCGGCGTTTTGAGCGTGATTGGGCTGTTCCTGTGGCTGACCCGCCGCATCATGCACATCGGCCGCCAAGCCATTGCGCTGGACCGTGTCTTTGAGGGCTTAGTCGCACAAGGCATTGGTATCTGGATTGGGTTCCAGACCTTCATCAACATGGGTGTGAACCTGGGTGCTTTGCCCACCAAGGGCTTGACACTGCCCCTGATGAGCTACGGCGGCTCAGCCATCATCATGAATGTGGTGGCGATTGCGGTTGTGCTGCGCATCGATATCGAGAGCAAGCAACTCATGCGGGGGATCAGACTATGACCCCCACGTTTGCCACTTCGTGTGCTGCACTGCCCCCCGAGGGGGCCGAGCCGCGCTTGGGGCGGCCCGGCGCTGCGGCTGCCATGCCCCAAAAAACCGCACTCATCATGGCAGGTGGCACGGGTGGACATATTTTCCCAGGCTTGGCCGTGGCAGAAGCCTTGCGCGACAAGGGCTGGAAGGTGCATTGGCTGGGTGGCCCGAACAGCATGGAGAGCCAATTGGTTCCGCCGCGTGGATTCGCGTATGAGTTGCTCGACTTCTCGGGGGTTCGTGGCAAGGGCTTCAAGACCTTGGTCCTGCTGCCGATTCGTTTGCTTCGGGCCTTCTGGCAAGCGGTTGCCATCGTTCGCCGTGTCCAGCCGCATGTGGTGGTGGGCCTGGGCGGCTATATCAGCTTTCCTGGCGGTTTAATGAGTGTTGCCTGCGGCAAGCCCCTGGTCTTGCATGAGCAAAATTCGGTGGCGGGCATGGCTAACAAGGTATTGGCTGCCATCGCCGACAAGGTGTTCAGCGCCTTCCCAGATGTCTTGAGAAAGGCGCAATGGGTGGGCAATCCATTGCGCCGTGCCTTTACGCAGCAGGCAATGCCTGCGGAGCGATTTGCGGGTCGCAGCGGTCCGCTCAAGCTCCTGGTGGTTGGAGGCAGTCTTGGCGCGAAAGCGTTGAATGACATCGTGCCGAAGGCCTTGGCGTTGATTCCCCAAGAGAGTCGTCCGCACGTGATACATCAAAGCGGCGCCAAGCAGATTGATGAGCTGCGCGCCAACTATGCTGCCGTCGGAATCATTGCCAGCTTGAGCGACGCCGGGCCGCCCCAAGGCGCGAAGGCCCCCTCGGGGGGCAGCGCAGCACGCGAAGCGGCAAGCGTGGGGGTCATGATTACGCCATTCATCGACGACACCGCCCAGGCCTTTGCCGATGCCGACCTGATCATTTGCCGTGCGGGTGCCAGCACGGTCACAGAGATCGCCGCAGTGGGTGCCGCAGCAGTGTTCGTCCCCTTCCCGTTTGCGGTCGATGACCACCAGACCACCAACGCGAGTTTCTTGGTGGAGCAAGGTGCAGGCTGGTTGGTTCAGCAAAAAGAACTTACGCCGGAGTGGTTGGCCGATTTGCTCCGAAAAACGGAGCGAACAATGCTTGTGGATATTGCCGAAAAGGCCAAAAAGATGCAAAAAATGCAGGCGACCGAACAGGTGGTTGCCGCTTGCGAGGAGTTAAGCGCATGAAACACGCAGTACGTCATATTCACTTTGTCGGCGTTGGGGGTTCGGGCATGTCCGGCATCGCCGAGGTGTTGCTCAACTTGGGCTACATCATTTCCGGCTCGGATCTGGCCAATAGCCCCACCTTGCAGCGACTGTCCGCTTTGGGCATTCAAACCTGTGTGGGCCACGAAGCGGCAAATATCCACGGCGCAGATGCTGTGGTGACGTCTACCGCCGTGAAGGCGGATAACCCAGAAGTGGTTGCGGCGCGTGCCAAAGGTATTCCTATCGTGCCGCGCGCCTTGATGTTGGCCGAGTTGATGCGCCTCAAGCAAGGCATCGCCATCGCTGGGACCCACGGCAAGACCACCACCACAAGTCTGGTGGCCAGCGTCTTGGCCGCCGCGGGGCTCGACCCTACCTTTGTGATTGGCGGGCGGCTTAACAGTGCGGGTGCCAATGCCAAGTTGGGGCAGGGCGACTACATCGTGGTGGAGGCGGACGAATCGGATGCGTCCTTCTTGAACCTGCTCCCCGTGATGGCGGTGGTCACCAACATCGACGCCGATCACATGGAAACCTACGGCCATGACTTCAATAACTTGAAGAAGGCCTTTGTCGATTTTCTGCACCGCATGCCCTTTTACGGCACAGCCATTCTGTGCACGGACGACCCAGCGGTGCGCGAGATCGTGCCGCAGGTGTCTTGCCCTGTCACCAGCTACGGTTTTGACGAAGGCGCACAGGTGCGTGCCATTGATGTACGCGCAGTGGGCGGGCAAATGCACTTCACCGCGCAGCGACGCAATGGTGTGACGCTGCCTGATTTGCCTATCGTCCTGAACTTGGCCGGGCGCCACAATGTGTTGAACGCCTTGTCCGCCATCGCCGTGGCGGTGGAATTGAATGTGCCCGACGAAGCCGTGCAAAAAGCGCTGGCCGAATTCAAAGGCGTGGGGCGTCGCTTCCAGCCTTACGGTGATGTGCCCGCCAAAGCTGAAAACGGTGGTGGCCACTTTACGGTCATTGACGACTACGGCCATCACCCCGTGGAAATGGCCGCTACCTTGGCGGCTGCACGCGGCGCGTTCCCGGATCGGCGACTGGTGCTGGCGTTTCAGCCGCACCGTTACACCCGCACACGCGACTGCTTTGAAGACTTTGTCAAAGTCATTGGCAACGGTGCCGATGCATTGCTGTTGGCCGAAGTCTATGCCGCAGGCGAAGCCCCTATCGTGGCCGCAGATGGACGGTCATTGACGCGTGCGCTACGTGTGGGCGGCAAGATCGAACCCGTCTTTGTGGACGATATCAACGCTATGCCGCAAGCGATTTTGGACAACGCCCGCAATGGGGACGTGGTGTTGTGCATGGGCGCAGGCTCCATTGGTGCGGTGCCCGGCAAGCTGGTGGACATGCTCGTTAGCGGAGGGTCTAAGCCATGAGTAACTTCGGAAAAGTTGCAGTGCTGATGGGAGGGCGCTCTGCCGAGCGCGAGGTGTCCTTGATGTCTGGCAATGGCGTACTCGCTGCACTGCGTTCCAAAGGTGTCGATGCCCATGCGTTTGACCCGGCAGAGCGAGATTTGTCTGACCTGAAGATCGAAGGTTTCACACGTTGCTTTATCGCGCTGCATGGGCGCTTTGGCGAAGATGGCACGGTGCAGGGCGCGCTGGAGTTGTTGGGGATTCCCTATACCGGATCAGGTGTCATGGCCTCCAGCATTGCCATTGACAAGACCATGACCAAGCGGGTTTGGCTTGCCGAAAACTTGCCTACACCGCGCTACAAGCTACTGAATGGCAACACCAGTTCGGGTGACGCGCTCAAGGCAGTCTCTGATGAGCTGGGCCTGCCCCTGATCGTCAAGCCCGCCCGTGAAGGCTCGTCTATCGGCGTGAGCAAAGTGGCGAACTTCTCTGAAATGTCCGACGCGGTAACGCAAGCCGCAGCGCTGGACGCCGATGTGCTCTGTGAGCAATACATCAGCGGGGACGAGGTGACCTGCCCTGTGATTGGGACTGGGGATACTGCCCGTGCGCTACCGGTGATCCGAATCGTCGCGCCCGAGGGCAAGTACGACTACCAGAACAAATACTTCACCGAGGACACCCAGTACATCGTGCCGAGCGGTTTGCCCGTTGCCGAAGAAGCTGCCATTCAAGCGATTGTTCTCAAAGCCTACCGGGTGCTCGGTTGCCGCGGCTGGGGACGTCTGGACGTGATGATCGACGCCAAGACACGCAAGCCCTACCTGCTGGAGATCAACACTTCACCCGGTATGACAGGGCATTCTCTGGTGCCCATGTCGGCCAAGGCTGTAGGCATCAGTTACGAAGACCTTTGTCTGCAGCTTCTCGACATGGCAAGTCTCGATTACGCCAAAGAAGGAGCCAACGTCTAGCTATGAACGCTGCCCTGCGTCACCCCGCAATCCCAGCCGATGTTCGATGGATGAACAGGCTGAGCGCTGCCATGCTCGTCATGGCGATGCTGGGTGCGGTGGCGTATGCGGCGTCCAGGTTGTTCTTGTTGCCCGAGTTCGCGCTGACCAACATCACGGTTGTGGGGGATGTCGCCCATAACAACACGGTGACGATTCAAGCCAACGTGGCGCCCAAGCTGAATGGCAACTTCTACACCTTGGATCTTGCGCAAACCCGCGCGGCCTTCGAGGCGGTGCCCTGGGTGCGCCGAGCGCTGGTGCGCCGCGAGTTTCCAAACCGCCTCAAGGTGGTGTTGCAAGAGCATCAAGCGGTGGCGTTTTGGGGGCCTGAAGATGAGCCCAAGTTGCTGAATAACTTTGGCGAAGTGTTTGATGCGAACGTGGACGAAGTGGAGCAAGACGATTTGCCCCGGCTCAGTGGCCCAGACAGTGAGTCTGCCCAGGTGCTCAGCATGTACCGCCAATTGAAATCGCCCTTTCAGTTGCTGGATGTGAGCATGGAAGAGCTGGAGTTGTCCTCGCGTGGTAGTTGGCGTGTGGGCTTGGACTCGGGCGCGGTGATTGACGTGGGCACAGGCAACAACGATGAAATCGTGCGACGCGTGCAACGCTTTGTCAGCACCTTCACCCAGGTCAGCAGCAAGTACGGCCTGCACGCCGATGCGCTGTTGGCAGCAGATTTACGTTACCCGCAGGGCTATGCGTTGCGCCTGCGCGGTATTGGAACCGTCGTTGCTGATGTGGCTGTTCCGGGTAAAAAGAAATGATCAGGACAAGAGGTTAAGTTATGGCAAAAGATTACAAAGATTTGGTCGTTGGTGTGGACATCGGTACCGCCAAGGTCATGGTCGTGGTGGCCGAGGTCCTGGCGGGCGGTGAACTCAAACTCGCAGGCTTCGGCATGGCCCCAAGCCATGGCCTAAAACGTGGCGTGGTGGTCAACATCGACGCCACGGTGCAAAGCATTCAGCAGGCGTTGAAAGAGGCCGAGCTGATGGCCGACTGCAAGATCACACGGGTCTACACCGGCATCACAGGTAGCCACATACGTGGCATCAATTCGAGTGGCATGGTGGCGATCAAAGACCGCGAGGTCAGCGCGCAGGACGTGGCCCGGGTGTTGGAAACCGCACGCGCCATCAACATCTCCACCGACCAGCGACTGCTGCTGGTGCAGCCGCAAGAGTTTGTGATTGACGGTCATGATGTGAAAGACCCCATCGGCATGAGCGGCATCCGTTTGGAGGCCAAAGTCCACATCGTGACCGGCTCACAAAGCGCCGCTGAGAACATCATCAAATGCGTGCGCCGCTGCGGCCTAGAGGTGGAGCACCTGATGCTCAACCCCATGGCCTCTAGCCACTCTGTGTTGACCATGGACGAGATGGAACTCGGCGTTGCCCTGGTGGACGTTGGCGCGGGTACTACCGATGTGGCCATCTTTGCCAACGGTGCGATTCGTCATACCGCTGTGATCCCCATTGCGGGCGACCTGATCACCAGCGACATTGCCATGGCGCTGCGCACGCCCACCAAAGACGCTGAAGACATCAAAGTAGAAAACGGCTATGCCAAGCAATTGCTGGCTGACCCTGATACCCAAGTTGAAGTGCCAGGTCTGGGTGACCGTGGCCCTCGCATGCTGAGCCGTCAGGCGCTGGCTGGTGTGATCGAACCCCGGGTTGAAGAAATCTTCTCGCTGGCGCAACAAGTGGTGCGCGAGAGCGGTTTTGAAGAAGTGCTGTCGTCCGGCATCGTGTTGACGGGCGGCAGTGCCGTCATGCCGGGCATGGTGGAGCTGGGAGAGGACATCTTCCTCAAGCCCGTTCGCCGAGGCGTTCCCAAATATTCAAATGCACTGCACGACATGGTGGCCAAGCCCCATGCTGCGACGGTGATGGGCCTGCTCGAAGAAGCTGCCAGAGCGCGTATGCGCGGGCAGCGGGTCGCGCAGAAGAGTGGTTCGGTCAAGACGGCCCTGGGTGGCGTCAAGGACTGGTTTTTGGGGAACTTCTAATGTTTACGCTCCCCCCCGTTGCTTGCTCACTTCGTGTAGCCGCCTCCCCCCTCAAGGGGGCATCGCCAGCAGCCTGGCGTAGCCAGTTCTGCGGCGATCACCCGCGCCCGCGTGGCCATCTATTTTTCACTGTGCCTTCAAAGATCATGGAGGCGCATAAATGAATTCAAGCGTTGTACCGCTGTGTTTAGGTCCCCCGCCAGCCCGCTGCGGGCCTGACCGATGGCGATGTCCACACTACCTGGGGCCGCCCTCATGACACCGTATTCCAAATTTTTACCAGATTCATTTATTGCAATTTTTCAGGAGCACATCATGGCCATTGAAATGATCGAAATTTCCGAATTCAACCAAGGCACGCAAATCAAGGTGATCGGCGTGGGCGGTGGCGGCGGCAACGCTGTCGAACACATGATCCAGCGCGAAGTGCAAGGCGTGGAATTCATCTGTGCCAACACCGACGCGCAAGCCCTCTCTAACTGCTCGGCACACCGCACCATCCAGCTGGGTGGATCGGGTCTGGGTGCCGGCAGCAAACCAGAAAAAGGGCGCGAAGCCGCTGAAGCCGCTGAAGATGGCATCCGCAATGCCATCGAAGGCGCGCACATGCTCTTCATCACCGCAGGCATGGGCGGCGGCACCGGCACGGGCGCCGCACCTGTGATTGCCCGCATCGCCAAAGAGATGGGCATCTTGACCGTGGGCGTGGTCACCAAGCCGTTTGAATTTGAAGGCGGCCGCCGCATGACCAATGCTGACGCTGGCCTGATCGAGCTGGAAGCCAATGTGGATTCCTTGATCGTGGTGCTGAACGAAAAACTGCTCGAAGAAGCCGGTGAAGACGCCACACAAGAAGACGCGTTTGCCATGGCCAACGACGTGCTCAAAAACGCCGTGGGCGGCATTGCCGAAATCATCAACGTGCCAGGCCACGTGAACGTCGACTTTGAAGACGTGCGCACCGTGATGGGCGAACCGGGCAAAGCCATGATGGGCACCGCCATGGCCGAAGGTGCCGACCGCGCACGCATCGCGGCTGAACACGCCGTGGCCTGCCCGCTGTTGGACGGCATTGACCTCTCCGGCGCCAAGGGCGTGCTGGTGTTGATCTCGGCGGCCAAGGGCTCCCTGAAACTCAGCGAATCCAAGCTGGCCATGAACACCATCCGCGCCTACGCTTCTGAGGGTGCACACGTGATCTACGGTACGGCCTATGACGACAAGCTGGGTGACAAGATCCGCGTAACGGTAGTGGCCACAGGCCTGAGCCGTCAAGGCGCAACACGCCGCACAGCTCCTCCACTGCAAGTGATTCCTACCCTGCGCACCGGCACCGACAGCGGCGTGCAGTTCCCCGCAGGTACGCCACTGAACGCTGGTGCACAAATGGGCGGCACGTCGGCAGGTGCCATGGCATCTCCTGACTACAGCGGCGTCGCCATCAACGCACCGCGGGTCTGGCACACCAACCGCACGCAAGCTGCAGCCAAGGTAGACGCCTTGTCTAGCGGTGGCATGGATGATTTTGAGATTCCAGCTTTCCTGCGTAAGCAGGCTGACTGATACCCATAAAAATAAAGCGAGTTACAAGTTAACCCACTAGGGAAACCTGGTGGGTTTTTTTATGGTCGAAAGGACCATTTGAAAGCTCCTCTTGCAAGACATCAGTAGCGGTAAAATCACCTTGTGATCCAGCAACGCACCCTTCAAACCCTCACCCGCGCCGTTGGCGTTGGCCTGCACAGTGGCCAGCGGGTGGAGTTGACTTTGCGGCCCGCGCAGCCCAATACAGGCATTGTGTTCAGGCGTGTGGATTTGCCAGAACCCGTCGACATCCCCGTCAACCCGGTATCGGTGACCGATACCCGCATGGCCACAACGATCTCTGCACACGGTGCGGGAGTACAGACCATCGAGCATTTGATGTCTGCTTGCGCGGGTCTGGGCATTGATAATCTCTATGTGGACATCACCGCCGAAGAGCTGCCGATTCTGGATGGCTCTGCGGCTTCATTTGTGTTCCTCTTGCAAAGCGCTGGCATTGCGCTGCAAAACGCGCCTAAGCATTTCATCCGTGTGCGCCAAATGGTGGAGGTGCGCGAGGGTGAAGGCCAAAACCTGAAATGGGCGCGATTTAGCCCTTATCACGGTTACAAGCTGCGCTTTGAGATCAGTTTTGACCATCCCACAGTCGATTCCACGGGACAGTGCGCCGAATTTGATTTGTCCACGGGAAACTACAGCCGCGACATTGCCCGCGCCCGCACCTTTGGCTTCACCAAAGACCTGGAAACCATGCGCCGCAATGGTTTGGCGCTGGGGGGTGGCTTGGACAATGCCATCGTGATGGACGACTACAAAATGCTCAATGCCGAAGCCCTGCGCTACGACGATGAGTTTGTCAAACACAAGATTTTGGATGCCATGGGCGACCTGCATGTCATCGGTAAACCTTACCTCGCTGCCTACAGTGCGTTTCGCTCAGGCCACGCACTCAACAACCGTCTGCTGCGTGAATTGCTCAGCCGACCGGATGCGTATGACATTGTGAGTTTTGAAGATGAAAAGTCTGCACCGATGGGTTTTGCCAAACCTGTGCGGGCCTGGTAAGTCAGTAGCGACGATAGACCTATGTTGCTCTTTCGCTGGCTGATTCTCTTTTTGCTCCTGGGCGCAGGTGTCTCATTCGCGTTTTACGTGGCCACGGGACAAGCGCGGTTCAAGCGCTGGGGCTTGATGGTTTTAACGTGGACTTTGCTCGCGGCGGCAGGGTTCTTCTTGGTGTTGGTTTTGGAACGCATTGCCTGAACGTGGCTGAGCGTTCGCCGCAGCGCAGGGCCGTCCCAAGCAAGGCGGCTCCCCCTTGCCGCACGAAAGCTGTGGCCTCTTCCCCAGCTCTGGGGCAGCGCAGTACACGCAGTGACAAGCGTGGGGGCTTTAGTAACTTCTACCCCCTCGGTACATCGCACTCGCCCGCCGTTGCAACGGGCTGTTCGCCGCCAGCTTTGCCATCGACACATTCGCATGCGCATGCGTGATCGCTAAACCCAGTGCGTCAGCAGCATCGGGGCCTGGCAGTCCGGGCAGTTGCAGCAGGCGCTGCACCATGGCTTGCACTTGCGGTTTGGCGGCGCGGCCATGGCCGGCTACGGCCTTTTTCATTTGCAGCGCGGTGTATTCCGATACGGGTAGGTTGGCTACAACCAGCGCGGTCACGCAGGCACCCCGGGCTTGGCCCAGCAGCAAGGTGGCTTGCGGGTTCACGTTAACGAACACAATTTCTACCGAGGCGCTGTCGGGCTCGTAGCGCGCACAGACTTCGGTAATGCCGTCAAACAGCACCTTCAGGCGTGCGGGCAGTTCTCCCTTGTCCAGGTGCATGGTGCTGATGGTGCCGCTGGCAACATAGGTGAGCTTGCTGCCGTCAATATCCACCACGCCAAAACCCGTGGTGCGAAGTCCCGGGTCGATGCCTAGTACGCGCATGCTTCAATTTTCATAGCTAAAAGTGTAGATGGGGTGTGCCGTAACGGCTATTTTGATCTGTATATTGTGCTGTCAAAGCCCAAAGTACCAACGCACGGAATGAAAAAACACAGGTGCGGCAAAACACAGCGCGTCCACCCGGTCTAGCAGGCCACCGGCACCTGTCACGGACTTGCCCTCTGATCCCCAATTGGTCACGCCACGGTCGCGCTTGAGGGCCTTCATCACCAGATGGCCCAGCGAGCCCGCAGCGCAGGCGATCAGCGCCATGGCCATGGCTTGGCCAGGGGCGAAGGGGGTAATGCCTGCAAACAGGCCGCCCAATATGCCGCTGGCCAGCACGCCAGAAAGCCAGGCTCTCCAGCTGAAGCTCTTGCTGATGTTTGGCGCTGTGGGGGCTGCCTTCAGCTGAATCGCCGCAAAGTGCTGCACCACCATGCAGATCTGCACCGAAAGCACCAAAAAGAACACCAGGAATGCACTGCGCCCCGCAAAGGCTTCGCGTTGGGGAAACTCCAGCAGCAACAGCGCTGGCACATGGCTGATGCCGTACACACACACCATGATGCCCCACTGTAGCTTGGCGTTGCGCTCCAAGAAACGATGCGGGTCGTCGGCCAAAGCGCTGACCACAGGGATCAACAAAAACACATAGACCGGAATGAATACGGTAAAGAGGTCAAACTGCCGCCAAGCCACCAAGGCAAATTGCACCGGCAGCACCACAAAAAAGGCCAGCACCAGGCTGCGGTGGTCTCCCCGGCGCGTGGGGGACAGCGTGATGAACTCCCGCAGCGCAAAAAAAGCGACCAGTCCAAACAGCACCGTTGCCACCGTGTCACCCGCCGCCCAGGCAACCCAGAACACCACCATCATGACCCAGGACGCATTTAATACGCTGTTGTATTCCTTCAGCGCCTTTTGCCTCGCCTCGCCGACGGGGTCACCCTCAGAAAATTCGCGGATGGACAGCGAAAACACCGTGATGCTGGCAATCAGCAGCACCCCGAACACCAGGATGAACAAGGCCCCCACCTGCTGAGAGGCCGTCATGTGCAAAAAATACTGGTTCATAGCGTCTGGGCCTTGGCGGGCTACACCTCTCGCAGGGCGATGACTTCGTCGCGAGCGCGGGTCAAGAAGGTTTTGCGGTCCTCACCCGGCAGCAACTGCATAGGCGCGCCAAAGGTGACCGAGCACAGCAGCGGCACGGGCACCACTTCGCCCTTGGGCATCACGCGCTGGATGTTGTTGATCCAGGCGGGCACCAGCACCACATGGGGAAACTGCTCGGCCAAGTTGTACAGGCCAGCCTTGAAGGCTTGGGGTTCTTCTGCGTTGCCGCGCGTGCCCTCTGGAAAGATAATGATCGAATCGCCCTTGCTGAGCGCCTCCATCAAAGGTTCTAGCGGGTCGGCGTCCCCCACGCGCTGGCGGTCCACATACACCGCGTGAAACACCTCGGTGGTGATCCATTGTTTGAAGGGAGATGCTGTCCAGTAGTCTTTGGCGGCGATCGGGCGGGTAATGCCGCGCAGCTCTTCAGGCAGTGCTGCCCAAATCATCACCAAGTCGGCATGGCTTTGGTGATTGGCAAAGTAAATGCGTTGCTCCGCCTTGGGCGGGCAGCCATGCCAACGGGCCTGCGCGCCTGTGAGTGCGCGGATGAAGCCCAGCAGCAGAAATCCGAATATCTTGGCAAGCATGGTGGGCCATGATACGGGCTTTATGTGTCCCTACGGTGATCACGCACTAGCAGCTTGCGGCAGGCAGACTTCAACCTCTAACCCAGGCGATGCATTGCGCAGCGTGAGTGTGCCGCCATGCGCTTGCGCCACCAATTTGCAAAGGTGCAGCCCCAAGCCCACACCACCGCTGGAACGGGTGCGCGCACTGTCGGGGCGGTAAAAGGGCTCGGCCAAGTGGGGCAGGGCGGCTGGGTCTACACCAGGGCCGTGATCGCGCACCGTCAGCATGATGTGACGACCATCAGTTCCCAATTTGACCTGCACCGCCAGCTTGTCGCCTGTGCCATACCGCAAGGCATTGCTGACCAAGTTACGCACCAGCAAGCGCATGCGGGTGCGGTCCAGCAGGAGTTGAGGCAGACCAGCACTCAATTGCAAATCCACACCAGCATTCGCCATGCCTTGCGCCTCACTTGGTACGTGGCCTTGCGCTAGGCTTTGCATGTTGGCCTGTGACGCCACCTCTTGCACCAAGGCTGCCAGGTCCGTCGGTTCAGTCTGCAGTGCCGAGTGGCCCGCGCCCAAACGCTCGCTTTCCAGTAAGTCGGTGATCAAGTCCCGCATCTCGTTCAGGTCGCGCATCAGGGCGTCGCGCTGGGGCATGACGGAATCGACCTCGGGTAGCAGTTCGGCATTGAGCCGGGCACGGGTCAAGGGGCTGCGCAGTTCATGGCTGATGGCCAGTAGCAGGCCTCGCTTGGCTTCCAGCATTTGGTGAATGTCGCTTGCCATGGTGTTCACGTCGGTGGCGAGCTGCCCCAGTTCATCACGCCGCCGGATGGGGATGGGGGTGTCAAAGTCGCCTGAACCAAAGCGCTGGGCACCGTCGCGAATGTCGTCCAGCGGCCTCAAGAGTCGGCGCACGTAGGCATATGCTGCGGCCGTCAATGCCAGCAGCAGCGCCAGTGTGATCCAACCCACAAAGCGCGGGCGGTCGTGCCAATTTTGCAGGCTCAGGCCAAGAACAATCTTGTGGCCGTCGGAGGTGCTGCGCTCCAACAAGCGTGCTTCGCTGCTGCGCCAACGCTTTCGGTTGCTGTAACCGTCGCCTTGGGCGTCAATTTCATCGCTGTAATAAGTGTCCTCCGCTGCCGGCACGGTACTGCGCCAATTGATATGCGGGCCACTGATGCGCACGCTGATGGGCAAACGCTCCGTCAGCAGCTGCGCGCGGTCAATGCTGGGCGGGCTGCCGATATCGGCCACCAAGCGGTCAACATAGTCTGCAATCAAGGGGCGTGCCGCTTCACGCCAACCCACGCTCAGCGCGCGCTGCATGCCACCCAGAAAGATGCCCGCCATGGCCAGCGCCAGCAGCACAAACAGCAAGACCAGTCGCGCCTTCAGTGAGTGGCTCAGGCGATGCCGCGCCCGCTGATGCCAGCGGTGGCGGCGTTTGCCGTGCGGCTGCCCTGATGTTTCAGTGCGCATCAGGCAGCGCCAGTGAATAGCCCGCATTGCGCAGGGTTTTGATCGGGTCCAGCGGCTCCAGCTTTTTGCGCAGACGGCTGATCACAATGTCCACCGCGCGGGTGTACAGCTCGGCTTCGTGGCCGCGCAAGTGGTTCAGGATGTCGTCACGGCTAAACACCTTGCCACGCCCTTGCGCCAACAGATGCAGCAAATCAAATTCGGTGCTCGTCAATTCAATCGTCTGTCCTTGACACAACACACTGCGGGTGACCGGGTCAATGTTCAGGCCTTCAAAGCGCAGCACGCCGTCGCTTGCGGCTTTCGGTGCAGCAACTCGCCGGCGCAGCACGGTTTGAATGCGGGCCACCAGTTCGCGCGGCTCAAAGGGCTTGGGCAAATAGTCATCCGCGCCCAGCTCCAGCCCCACCACGCGGTCCATCACGTCGCCGCGCGCGGTCAGCATCAACACGGGAATATCGCTTTCTTTGCGGATCGTGCGGCAAAGTTCAAACCCGTCCATCTCCGGCAACATCACGTCCAAAATGGCAGCGTCAAAACCACCCTGGCGAAGCAGGGCCAGTCCCGCGCTGGGCCGCGTGGCGTGAACCAGTTGCAGCTCAAAGCGTGCAAAGTAGGTGGCCAGCGGTGGGCCCAGCTGGTCGTCGTCGTCAATGAGCAGAATTCTCGGCATGGCCTGTATTGTCCACGGCTGATCGCTGATGACCTTGACGCTCCCGATGAGCCATGATCAGGCGGCGCAAGCGTTCCTTGCGATTGGCTTGCAAGCCGTCAAAGCAGTCCGCCGCAGTTGTCACACTGATCAGCAGATCTGGGTCGGCGTTGCTGTCTTGCATCAGCAAGTCCACTGCATGTGCCCGGTCAAAGCGCGGCCCCCACACCATGGCCATCAGTTCGGCATGAGGGTCATCCAAGCTTGCCATGCGGGGCTGTAAGCCCCGTACGGTGCTCGACAGCGTGTGTTCGACCCAAGCCTTAGCCACGGTTGCCCCAACCGCGTTTCTTGCTCATGAAGTCGCGCACTTTGGTTTGCTGATCGGGCGTCAAGTGGTCATAAAAATCACCAAAGGCAGCCAGCAGCTCGGGGCTCTTGGTGTTGATGGCACCGGTCTTGTCGTTGATCAGGCCTTGGGCCTTTTCCACGTCAAACTTAGGTCCTGCAATCAGCGCCTGCACATCAGCTCGCGGGTCAGTGGTCTTGCCCATCAGGGCCAGGCGCTGTTCCTGCAGTTTGTCTGCCACCACGGCCAGGCGTTTCTTTTGATCCTCGTTCAGGTCGAGCTTGCTGCCCACACGGTCCACCATCTTGGTCTTGAACTTGGCCTGATCTTCAGCGCTCATGTTCCAGCCTTGATGACCATGGTGACTGCACGCGCCCAGGCTGCCGATCAATACGGCGGCACCAAACACGGCAAAAAGAGTGCGTTTCATCCAGCGTTTCATGTCAGTTTCCTTTAAATGCCCTGAGTTGTTGGGCTTGTTGAACATGGATGTAATGATGCGGCTAGGGCGCCGTTTATTCATCACAGCGCGGTATCGGTTTGTTTCGATATATTTCAGTGGATAGAACCAAACGTACAGGAGACATCCCATGAAGATCAAAGAAATGGCCAATGGCCTGCAGTTTCCAGAAGGCCCGGTTGCGATGCCGGACGGCTCAGTGATCTTGGTAGAGATTGCGCGTGGCACCCTGAGCCGTGTAACGCCAGACGGCCGCATCCAGGTGCTGGCCGACCTGGGCGGCGGCCCCAACGGTGCTGCGCTGGGGCCAGATGGTGCCATGTACGTTTGCAATAACGGCGGCTTTGAATTTGCCACTGAGCACGACGGCAGCTTTAGACCCGTGGCCCAGGCAAGCAACTATTCAGGCGGCCGCATCGAGCGTGTGAACCTGGCCACCGGCCGCTTTGAGCGGGTGTATGACGCCGTGGATGGCATCGCCCTGCGCGGCCCCAATGACATCGTGTTTGACGCCCATGGAGGCTTTTACTTCACCGATCTGGGCAAGGTGCGTGCACATGACATGGACCGGGGCGGCGTGTTTTACGGCCAGCCTGATGGCAGCGGTGTGCGTGCTGTCGCTCGGCCCGTGATGACACCCAATGGCATTGGCCTGAGCCCTGACGGCAAGACCTTGTACTACGCAGAGACCGAAGGCGCACGCCTGTGGGCGCTGGACATTGAAGCCCCAGGTCAGGCCCGCAAGCTGCCTTGGCCTTCTCCTCAGGGTGCCCGCATGGTGGTGGCCGCACCGGGCGGGCATTACCAGCGCTTTGACTCACTGGCACTGGATGCGCGCGGGCACATCTGCGTGGCTACCTTGATCCACGGCGGCATCACCACGGTGTCACCTGACGGCAGCCAATACGAACACCTGCCACTGGACGACCGCATGGTGACCAATATCTGCTTTGGCGGTGCGGACATGCGCACGGCCTACATCACTTTGTCGTGCAGTGGCCGCTTGTTGATGGTGGAAGATTGGCCGGTGCCTGGGCTGCGGCTGAACTATCAGGACCTTTGACGCGGCCTTTGCGGATCGCACTTTCGGCTTACAACGATGGCTAGAACTTAGGGCAGCTCCGCGTTCTGCATCCTGCCCACAATCGTCATCGCCCGCCCGGCCACATAAGATGAATTGGGCAGCTTTTCAAAGTACTTAGGCCGAGGCAGCATCACAGCCAAGCGGGCCGCCTCATACGCGCCCAAACCCGCCGAGCTTTTTCCAAAGTAGTGTCGTGCGGCCGCTTCGGCACCAAAGATGCCTTCACCCCATTCCACGTGGTTCAGGTACAGCTCCAGAATGCGGCGTTTGGTCAGCAAGATTTCCAGTGCCTCGGTCAGCACAAATTCCTGGCCTTTGCGCAGCAGGGTTCGTTCGCCAGACAGCAATAAATTTTTGGCCAATTGCTGTGTGATGGTGGAGCCGCCCACAATCTTGGGTGGCTTCTTGCCAGGGCGTTTAAGGGCCAAGGCTTCGGCCTTGGCATTCTTCTTCCAGGCAGCCTCAATCGCGTCCCACTCCACGCCACTGTGGTTGACGAAGCTGTCGTCCTCAGACGCAATCACTGCACGCTTGAGCGCGTCTGAGATGTCGCCGTAGTCCACCCATTGCTGACGCCAGGGCACACTGCCTTTGGTGTTGAGCAAGCGCCAGGCTTCTGAGCGTTCAAAGCTGGTGGACTCGGGGTTGACCCAGGCCATGAGAGCAATGCGCCCGACAAAGAACAGTTGCAAGGCCAGCAAGGCACCCAGCACCAGCATCAGCCAGCGTGCAAGAGCTTTCATCACGCAGGCCCCTAGCCTTGGCGCAGCTCTGCCATGACGACAGCGGCGGGTGGCATCACGCCGCGCCAGACGTAAAACGCCTCGGCTGCTTGCTCCACCAGCATGCCTAGGCCGTCTATCGCGCTGGCACCGTTGTCTTTGGCCCATTGCATGAAGCCTTGCGCGGCGGGGCCGTACATCAGGTCTACGGCCAAGGCACCGGAGCGTAAGACGCTGGCAGAAACGGGTACGCCGCCACCACTTAAGGATGCGGACGTGGAGTTGATGACCAGGTCAAAGCTGTCGGCAATTTCTGTCAGATCGCAGGCCATCACGTCGACCTGGTGTTGTGCTGTGAAGGCCTCATGAATCTTTACGATGTATTCAGCCTTGTTGCGGGTGCGGTTGGCCACCACGATGCGCCGTGGGCCACAGGCCGCCAATGGTCCCAGCACACCTGCAGCCGCACCACCACCGCCAATCAGCAGCACGTCGCGGCCCTTGATGTCAAAGCCTGCATTCAGGGTGATGTCGCGCACCAAGCCTTGGCCGTCGCTGTTGTCGGCCAGCACTTTGTCGCCGTCAAACTTCAGCACGTTGCAAGCGCCTGCTAACTGGGCGCGTTGCGTGACTTCTGTGGCCAGCGCCGCCACTTGCAACTTGAAAGGCACGGTGATATTGCACCCGCGCCCGCCTGCTGCGCGAAACGCGGCCACGGCCTGCGCAAAGCCATCCACCGGCACACTGACCTTGTAGTAGACGAGACGCTGGCCAGTCAGCTCGGCAAAGCGCATGTGAATGCGGGGTGACTTGCTGTGTTCTACCGGGTTGCCAAAGAGGCAGTATTTGTCAAGTGTGGCGGACATATCGGGGTGTTCATTTATGTGAAGAGAGCTTGGCTTCCAAGGTTTCTTCGCGTGTGAATCTGAAGCGCGCCACCATCACCAGCTGGTCTGCCTTTTGTCGCAACTCAGCGGTAAAGGGGGGAAACGGCCCGGCGCTGCGGGCGATCACCTGAGCGCGTTTGTCCAGCGTGCGGTTGCCTGAGGTTTCGATGACTTCCGTTTCCAGCACGCGGCCATCGTGGTTGATGGTGAGCGTCATGGTCAGCTCGCCATACAGTTTGACGCCTGCCAGCTCAGGAAAGTTATTGGTGCCGCTGGTTTCAATGCTGCGACGCATCGAGTCGTAATACATCGCATAAACCTCTTCACGGGTCGATGGACTGATGTAACGCTTCTTGGGTCGTGCGTTTTCTTCGTTCACGCGCTTTTCAATCTCGGCCAGAGTGCGCATCAGTTGACGCCGTCTTTCCTCGCGTGCCACTTGTGCGGATTCGCTGGCGTTCTTAGGGTCGGGCGGCGGCAAGGTGGCCAGTTCTTTGCGCATTTGCGCCAGCAACATGGATTGTTGCATTTGCAGCGCCTCCACCTTGCGCTGCGCGTCTTCCAGCGAATCACCATTGGTCATCTGCATCGATGGCGGCAGCGGCGAGGTGGCGCGGCCTTTGTCTGCGTCGCCCCCGCCCGCCAGGTTGGTTTGTGCGACTGCCTGGGCTTTGGTGGGTTTTTCGTGTGTCTTGGCGTTGACCAGAATCACCTCTAAGGGCGTGTCTTGCATCACCCGGTTAAAGCTTTCAGGGTCTACAAACCGAAAGCCGAGCAGGCCCGCATGCACCGCCAAGGACACGCCCAGTGCCCACTGCAAGGTGCTAACTGATCGAAGGGCGTTCAAGCCGCCCGAAAGCGCCTGGCTCCGCATCACGGCGCAGCAGTGTCCTGCACAGCGCTGTTGGCATCAGCGCCATTTGCCCCATCTGCCGCATCCGCCCCATCAGCCATATCTACCGCAATAGAGATGGGCCCCGCTGAGGCCTCATCGTCCTCCGCACCAAAGTCGATGTCACTCGCATCCGGCTCGGCGTCCAAGCGCTCCAGCACGGTGCCTGCCACGTCCAAGGTGATTTCGTCGATCTGTCCCAGCTTGACACGCAAGCGCGCACCGCGCGGCGCGTCACCCGCACCCATCACAGGCAGCACCAGCGGCAACTCTTCGGCGCGGATCAGGCCTTCGCGGAACAGGCCACCTGTCAGCTCTGTGATGTTGTTCTGTTGGATGTACTTGAGCGTCCAGAAGCGCTCCATGCCCTGCTGGTAGCTGTTGTAAGCGCTGTAGGCTGCGTCAAAGCCCGAGATGATGGAGAACAACTCGGCGTCTTTAGGCTTGAAGGGCGCAGCCAGTGCGGCGGTCTTGCCATGGCGCGCCACCGCAATGATCTGCCACTGGTTGACCAAATCGGTATAGCGGCGCAGAGGCGAAGTACTCCAGGCATAGGCTGGCACGCCAATACCGGCATGCGGCAAGGCCTTGGTGCCCATGCGCACCTTGACGCCCGGCGCCATGCTGGCCTGGCTTCGGTAAATGCCAGGCACGCCGTGCTCGGCCAGCCACAAGCCCCAGGTGCTGTTGGCCAGGATCATGGCCTCGGCCACGATTAAATCCAGTGGCGAGCCGCGCTGGCGCACCGAAATCTCTACCTTCTCGTTACCAGTGGGCTCCGCGCCGTCCAACCCGGGGATGCGGAAGTTGTAATCTGGCCGATTGAAGTTCTCAGGTTTACCGCGCACCACCTCGCGTTTGGCCTTCAGATCTTTGGCTAGTCGGTATAAAAACGATAGCGTGTCACGCCCAATGGCTATGCCGAAAGTGGTGTTTTGATGCTCAAAAGCCGGGTCTTCCAGCCATTCCTGGGTGACATGGCCGTCGAGCTGGTCGTGGCGCAAGTTGGCAGCGATGGGCACGCGCTCTAATTTGGTCACGCTGGACTGGATCGTCAGCGTGGCTTCGTCCAGCGTCACGTACAGCGACACCGCCGGGCACGCACGGCCCTCGGCCAGGGTATAGCTCTGCACCACCTCGTCGGGCAGCATGGTGATCTTGTAACCCGGCATGTAGACCGTAGACAGGCGATGCCGCCCCACAGCATCAATCGGGCTGCCAGGCTGAATCGCCAGGCCCGGTGCGGCTATGTGCACGCCGAGCGTCACTGTGCCAGTGCCCAGACCCGTCACAGACAAGGCATCGTCAATCTCGGTTGTCTGGCTGTCGTCAATCGAATACGCCTGAACGTCGGCCAGCGGCAGCTCATCCTTGATGAGCGGCGCCTCCAGCTTCGGGAACCCCGTGCCCTTGGGAAAGTAGTCAAACAAAAAGCGCTTCCAGTGGAACTGGTAAGACGACTCAATCGCCCCGGCCTTTTGCAGCAGGGTGAGCGGCGCGGTCTGCGTGGCGCGGGAGGCATCCACCACGGCCTTGTATTCAGGCGCGTTCTTGTCAGGCTTGAACAGCAATTTGTAGAGCTGTTCGCGGATCGGCTCAGGGCAAACGCCTTGGCCCAAGGCTTCGGCCCAGTCAGCAATCTGCTGAGTGATGAGTTTTTTCTTCTCAATGGCGGCCAAGGCTTGTTGCAATATCTCGGGCGCGGCCTTCTTGAATCGGCCTTTGCCCGCCCGGCGAAAGTAATGCGGCGCGTCGTAAAGGCGCAGCAAGGCCCCGGCCTGCTCGGTCAGGGTGGCTTTGTCGCTGAAATACTCAGACGCAAGATCGCCGAAGCTAAATTCATCCTCGGGCGCAAATTCCCAGGCCAAATCCAGCTCAATGCCCGCAGCGACGCCTTGGGCCTGAGCCAAAAAGTCCGCAGGCGCGGGTTTTTCAAACTTGAGCAGCAGGTTCGCCCCCTTGACCTTGACCCGCTTACCGCTGTCAAGCTCAACCTGGGCTGAGCTGTCAGCTTCAGACATGATGCGGCCAGCTAAGAACTTGCCGCTTTCTTCAAACAGTACATACATGGGGGTGGATTATCCCTGGTGGGCTTTGTAGGACGACTTGCATTGTTCTATATACGCCTTGGGCGTATAATTGACCCATGCTGACCGTGGTTGAAACCCTCCACTTTCAAAAACTATGGCCGCACTACTGGACCGAGGAAGAGCGAGCTGCCTTTGTGTCCTATATCGCTGACTATCCGACTGCCGGGGATGTGGTTCCCGAATCGGGTGGTATTCGTAAGGTACGTTGGGGTCGTTCAGGGGCAGGTAAATCTGGTGGTGTTCGGGTGATTTACTTCACTCGAAACGACGCAGGTGAAGTGGTTTTGTTGACGCTTTATGCCAAGTCGAAAACTGATAACTTGACCGGCCCAAAATTGAAGGAGATTCGCCGTGCCCTTGAAGACTAAACCACTGACACCCGAAGAGCTTGACCGTTTTGAGGCAAGCCGTGATCTTGGTGCTGAGCTGTTGCGAGCCGTGCGTGAAATGAAAGCCGGGCAAACCAAGGTCGTTGGTTCTCCTGCCATAGAGGCGCGTGAAAAGACAGGTTTGTCTCAGTCTCAATTCGCGAAGCTGCTGGGGGTATCTGTTCGCACTCTGCAAGGGTGGGAGCAAGGCCGCAAACAACCAAGTGGTGCCGCCAGGACATTGCTGGCCGTGGCGCGTAGCCATCCCAAGGTTTTGCTTGCGGTTGCAGGTCAGTAGGAGTTTTGTTGAATTTCAGTAACTTGGCCCACCAAGCCGCCCCCGCCGTCGATTTCTGGTCCGTCCGCCACGTCCTCGAAACCTCCGAATTCCTCACCGTCCGCCAAAACATCGCCGAACCGCCTGAGCGTTCCCGCTCTGAAGGGGTGATGGTTTGCGTGATGCATGGGGGATCGCAAGGCTTTGCTGCGACCAGCGATGTCTCTCTGACAGGTCTGCGTGCGGCCTTTGCCCAAGCGCAAGACTTGGCGAAAGCTGCAGCACGGCATGCGGTTTTTGACTACAGCGCCAACCTAAATTCGGCAAACGCGCATAGCGCGGCAGCGCACTATGCGTCGGCGGTTGAGCGTCCGCTCCACACCATGGGCCTGCGCGAGAAATTTGATCTGTTATCCGGCGTATGCGCCAGCACCAGAGTGGCCAGCGACATCGTGGACTGGCGGGCGTCGCTTTGGACCACGCATACCGAACAGACCCTGATCACCTCCGCTGGCGCGCACATCGTGCAGCACTGGGACACGGTCGTGCCCAATATCGTGGCGGTGGCCAGCGTCAAAGGTGTAACCCAGACGCGTAGCGCCGCTGGCCAATACAACGGGTTTTGCCAGCAGGGCGGCCTGGAGGTGCTGGAGCGTGCAGGCTTTTTGGCCGATGGCCCGCGTGTGGGGCGCGAAGCGCTGGAACTGGCCAATGCGCCTAACTGCCCGACGGGTGACATGGACCTGCTGCTGATGCCCGACCAAATGATGCTGCAAATTCACGAGAGCATCGGTCACCCGCTGGAACTGGACCGCATTCTGGGCGACGAGCGCAACTACGCAGGCACGAGCTTTGTAACCCCAGACATGTTTGGCAGCTTTCAGTACGGCAGCGATTTGCTGAACGTGACCTATGACCCTAGCCACCGCGAACAGTTCGCCAGCTTTGCGTTTGACGACGAAGGCCAAGCCGCAGCGCGTGAATTCATCATTCGCAATGGACTGCTACTGCGCCCGTTAGGTGGCAATCTGTCCCAGGCCCGTGCCAAAGCCCAAGGGCTGGACTTGCCCAGCGTGGCCACCACGCGCGCCTGCCACTGGAACCGCGCACCCATCGACCGCATGAGCAACCTCAACATCGAGCCCGGCAGCACTCCGCTGGCAGACATGATTGCCCAGGTGGAGGACGGCATCCTGATGCGCACCAACGCCAGTTGGAGCATTGATGATTCACGCAACAAGTTTCAGTTTGGCTGTGAGTTGGGCCAGCGCATTCGCCAGGGGCAACTGGCCGAGGTGGTCAAGAACCCCAACTACCGGGGCATATCGCGTAACTTCTGGCGCTCGCTCTCTGCGGTGGGCGATGCGTCCACGTTTCAGATCATGGGCACGCCGTTTTGTGGTAAGGGGGAACCCAACCAAGTGGTGCGGGTGGGGCATGCGTCGCCTGCCTGTCTGTTTTCAAACGTGGCGGTGTTCGGAGGTGCCGCATGATGCGCGCGCATTTTGATGTTCTGGCTGACGCGCTGTGCCAGCCCACGGTGGGTGCCGACCGCGTGCTGTTGAATTTGGCAGCCGAGTCTAGCGACTTCATTCGCTTCAACCATGCCCAGGTGCGCCAGGCCACGCATGTGGATCAAGCTACCGCCACGCTCACGGTGGTGCAGGGCAAGCGCCGGGTGGACATCAGCCTGTCTTTAAGTGGCGACGCCGAGCGTGATGTGCCCCTACTGCTGGCCGAGCGCGCTGCGCTGCTTGCCGCCTTGCCCGATTTGCCAGAAGACCCCTACCTGCTATTGCCAGACACCGTGCAAAGTACGGCGCGGGACGAGGTGGGCCAGTTGCCAAGGCCCGCTGAGGTGATACACGCCGTGGGCCTGCATGCCCACGGCGCAGACATGGTGGGCTTTTATGCAGGCGGCGTGGTGCAGCGCGGCTTTGCCGACAGCCGGGGCCAGCGCAATTGGCACAGCGTGCAGAGTTTTTGCATGGACTGGTGCATTTATCAGGCCGCCGACAAAGCGGTTAAAGCGTCCTATGCGGGCACGCATTGGCGTGGGGAGGTGTTGGCGGATCGGCTGACGGACAGCATTCAGCGCAGTGCATTGCTGGCCGGGCCGCCCAAGGTGCTGGCGCCCGGTGCTTACCGTGTGTACCTGAGCCCTGTGGCCATGGCTGATTTGCTGGGTACGCTGTCTTGGGGCGGTTTTGGCATCAAAGGTGTGAAGACCGAGGCATCCAGTTTGATCCAGATGCACCGTGAGGGCGCACGCATGAGCCCGCTGATTGGTTTGAGCGAGGCCACGGCCCAAGGCACCGCACCGTGTTTTCAATCGGAGGGTTTTGTCAAACCCGATGCGGTGCCATTGGTGCAGGCTGGGCAAGTGGCGCAGTGTTTGGTGTCGCCACGCTCGGGCCAGGAATACGGCGTGGTGCCGAACACGGGCGCGGCGGAGGCGCCGGAGTCGCTGAGCTTACAAGCTGGGAGTTTGGCCGCCTCGGATGTCTTGAAAACTTTGGACACGGGGGTGTGGATCAGCAATCTGCATTACCTGAACTACAGCGACCGCCAAGCCTGCCGCGTGACGGGGATGACCCGGTTTGCCTGCTGGTGGGTAGAAGGCGGCAAGCTGATCGCTCCGATTCAGGTCATGCGCTTTGATGATTCGATTTTGCGCATGCTGGGGGAAGGGCTGGTGGCTTTGACTGATGCAGCGGAGTGGGTGCCGGATAACGGGACTTATGGTTCGCGGCAACTTGGCGGCGCGCGCACGCCGGGGGCGCTTGTCGATGGATTTTGTTTGACGCTGTGATTTCTTGAAGCAAAGGGCGTGTTGGGGCTTTGGCATGTGTGGCGGATCAGGCGGACGGGGTACGCTTCGCACTACGTGTCCTCCGCCTTCGGCTCCCCCTCTACCGCCGTGCGAAGCGCACCCCATCCACCTGATCTGGTGACGATGGATGTCATCGAAGATATATTTGCTTCTGTATTGATAGCATCTAGTTCAATGCCAATATGCCAGAACACTAGATTTAGGCAAGATTTGATGGCGGACCTGGACTTCGGGTAGCGGCTGGCCTTCAGTCTGCGAAATCTGCATTTGGCGACATGGATTTGCATTTCGTCGCAATGCGCTGGTCAGTAAGAACCTCGCTGCCTACAGTCATGTCCATTCCCGGTGCGGTGCCGGGATTTGTTCATAACAATCAGGAGTTTTCAATGTCTACTCGTTACACAAATTTTGGTTCCAGCCTAAAGCGCTTTGCCCGCCCTTTGTTGCTCACGGGCATGTTGCTTGGCAGCTTGTCAGCGAACGCGCTTCAGGCGGGCATGCGGCAAATGACGGTGCCCGGCGCTGACCCGATTCCTGTGGCATTGTTTTATCCCACTGCTGCACCGGCGCAAACCGTGAACCTTGGTGGCGTCTGGCGAGTGGATGTGGCCCTGGGCGGGCCGGTGGCGCCGGAGCTGAAAGGGCTGATTGTGCTGTCGCACGGTACGGGCGGTTCCGAGCTGGGTCATCACCAGTTGGCTACCCGCCTGGCGCAAGAGGGCTATTTGGTCGCAGCACTGCGCCACCCGCATGACAACTGGGAAGACCGCTCGCTGGTCACATCGCGCCAATACTTTACCGAGCGGCCTGCGCAGGCATCGCGCGTGCTGGATGCTGTCTTGGCTGACCCCAGCTGGGCTGCAAAGATTCCAGCGGGGCGCATTGGCGCACTCGGCCATTCGGCGGGTGGTTTCACTGTCTTGTCTTTGGCAGGGGCGCAGTCCCGTCCTGCTGTCACGTTTGAGCATTGCCGTGCGGTGCGTGATGACGGGGGGTTCTGTGGTTTGGCCAAAGGCAATCCTGGGCAAACGAATGGTGATCCGTCCAGAGCGGCTACTGCAGCGGTGGTGACGCCCTCTACGCGTGATGAACGAATCCGTGCTGTGGTCGCTTTAGCACCTATGGCCGTGGTGTTGACCCCAGAGTCGTTGGCGCAGGTCAAAGTACCTGTGCGGGTTTATGTGGCTGCGAAAGATGACGTCCTGAACGGCAACTATCACGGACGCTTTGCCGCCAAAAACATTCCCAGTGCCGAATTGGTTGAAGCGCCAAGTGCAGGCCACTTTGCTTTCATGTCCAAAACGACCATGAATGTGGCGACCGATGCAGGCGACCCCAATGCAGACCCCGCAGGCTTTGACCGTGCAGCCTATCTGGCCAAGCTGCAAGAGGACTTGGTGGCTTACTTCAATGCGCAGTTGAAATAGGCGGAATTTGACGATGGGGGTTGGCCCTCAGCGCACGGGTAGTCAACAATTTGCGTTATAAAAGCGCATGCCCGGATCTCAAGTGCCAAACGCCATTCTTCCTGGTCATCTGGACCACATCAAGTTGATTAATTTGCTGGGCTATCAACTGGCCCAGGCAACTATTCCAACAAATCGTATTTTCAAAACACACATTGAGGCGGAGTTCGATCTCAACAAGTTGGAATTCACCATTGTGATGTTGGTCGCGGCAAATGAATCAGTCACGCCAAAGCGCTTGTCTTCTGCCATGAATATTCCGGCGCCCAATTTGACATTGATTCTGGATCGCCTTGAAAAACGCGAACTGCTCCAGCGAACACGCAGCGACCTGGACAGACGCGTTCAACATGTTCAGCTCACCCGAAAAGGCTTGGCACTGATCAAGAGGCTAGACGGTGTTGTGGCAAAAATGGAAGAAGCCCTTTTGTCTCACCTGACTGCGGGCGAAAGGGCCATGCTGTTTGAGTTGCTACGCAAAGTTGCCGTACATCGCAAAGGTTGATGGCGCGTAGCAAACAAAAAAGGGGATCGCTTGGATCCCCTTGCACATTGAAGTTATCGCGTCGTCAGCTCTTGCAGCTAAAGCTCGCAGCAGAGTCGATGTTGCCAGTACCGTTGTAGCGAGGAACCAGAGGCCAGGGGCAAAGTGGGCGTGTACGATTTGGTGCCCATTGCGCGGGCACTTCGGCATTGACAAGGGCAGCAATGCTTTGGGTTCCTGTCCCACGCGCAGCGGCCGTAATGCTCGACGGCGCTGTGCCAGCTTCAACCCATTTGACCAATGGCGTGATGGCATCAAACTGATCAACAGCGGGACCGCTGTTGCAGTGATTCATGGCGGGGACGGGGAAGAGGCGTGCAAATGCACTGGCGTCGCCATTGTTGGCTGTTGTCAGACCCTGGAAGAGCGTTACCGTGTCATTGAAAGAGAAGACGGGGTCGCTGGTGCCATGGTAGACCAAGAGCTTTGCACCGCGGTCGCGCAACCTAGACATATCGGTAGGGTTGGGTGGCGTCATGAATGACATGGCCGACTCGGTGTACAGACCGCCCGTAGCAAAGATCTTGGGCGCATCCGTGTCGAAATTGAAGTTCAACGCGTAAGGCAGTCCAGTGAACGTTGTCGTATTGGTCTGAGGTGGTGAGGTAAAGATGAACGCCGTTGCGCCTGGATCACGTCCTACGCCGGTGGAGTTAGAAAACTTCCACGACGCCCACCCGCTGGAACTTGTTCCCTTGATGCCCACGTCATACGGGAAGCTGCTGTACAGGGATGCCCCCGCAGAATTGCGCGCACCGACGTGCACGTTGGTCAGTACAGTCTTTTGCGTTGCCGTCAGGCAGGTGCCATCGCGCCCCGCTGTGCAAGTGGGGACATCATTGGCGACGCTGAACGCCGCCTGACAGGCGGCGACATCGCCCACCCAGTTATCGGTTGAGCCGTCCAGCGCGTCACATTTGGCGAGCATTTTGCTGGACACCATGCTCAGCTCTGTCGGGGTAAAGGCCGTCGACACATCAGGAAGCGCCACTGTCGAGGTAACCCCTGCCGCTGTCGCGACCGTTGTCACGGTGCCAGTTGCAACCGTTGCATATTGCTGCACGCCCCAGAGCTGGGCAATCGCTGCCTTGGGCAGGTTGTAACCCGGCGCTCCGGCAATGATTCCATCAAACTGGTCAGCGTAGCGGGTTGCCGCGACCAATGCGTGTCGCCCGCCGTTAGAGCAGCCCCCAAGGTAGGAGCGGTCGGGTGCCTTCCCATAGACACCTTTGATCAAGTTCTTTGCCATGGGGGTCAGTTGACCGACAGCGTTGTAGCCGTAGTCGAGCCGTGCCTGTGGATCGATGCCGAAGAAGGGCGTGGTTTGAACCTGATGACCGGCGTCGGAGCTCAGCACCGCAAATCCCTGGCTAAGCGCCGTCGTAATGGGCCCGCCGCCTAACGCGCCAGATGCCGTACCAATGGCGCCATCTGTCCCTCCGTTGGCCTGGTAATAGAAGCGTCCATTCCAGGCCTTGGGCAAGCGGACTTCAAAACCAATGTAGTAGGTGCTTCCATCGACAGCGCTGACCCGTTCGTTCATCTTGCCGACCACGCGGCAGTGCTCGGCGGTCTGGACATTTGAGACCAAACCTGCGGGAACGGTTGTGGCTGATGTGATGGTGGTGTTGCCCAGGCCGGTCAAGCTTGTGGCCAGTGTTGCGCAGTCGCCTGAAAAAGCGCCTGGCGATGCAGCCGTCAATTGAGGCAATGATGCTGAGTCACTGCCGCCGCAACCCGTCAGACAAATGGCTAATGACGCAAGCGCCGCGGCGTGGACTGAAGGTTTCCTAAACGAACTCATAGGGTCTCCTGATTTTGTGTGGAAACCCATAATACTTACTAAAAGTAAATATTATTTCTAGTAAATACCCTATCCATCCAAGATGCAGAGAACCACTTCTTTAGCAGGCGATGGACTTATCGCCACCCGTGCTGCTTCCTAAAGGCACTGGGGGCACAGCCCACTTCGCGCTGAAAGAACTTGATGAAGTTGCTGGGCTCAGTAAACCCCAGTTGGTCTGCAACTTGGGCAATTGGCCGGGGCGTATGGGCCAGCACGCGTTTGGCCTCCAGGGCAATGCGTTGGGACAGATAGGCTTTAGCCGACAGCGCCGTCATGGCTTGGGTCGCGCGGGTTAGCGTTTTTTCGGACATGCCCAAGGCATTGGCATAGGTGGAGATTTGATGCCACTCATGCAGGTGTTTTTCTGTGGCATCGCGGAATCTTTTAAATTGCCGGGCTTGGGTTGTGTCGCCTCGCTCGGTGGATTGTTGGGCAGCGACAAGGTGTAGCCGCAGCAGCAGGCTGTGGAGTTGGGTCCGCACCAGCGCGTTCAAGTGCAGGGTGTGGCCGGCCAACGCGCCGCGTTGCGTGGTGTCTTGATGCATTTGCTCAAAGGTTTGTCGTGCAGCTTCCAAACTTGCGGGCTCAAGGGGCAATTGGGCGGGCAGGTCGTGCACCGACAGGGCTGGGGCCAGGGCACTCAGTTGATCAGTGGGTGGCAGGGCTTCGGGCGGAAACAGCGCGACCCAGCCGCCCCAAGCTTGGTCTGGCGCAAAGCGTTGCACTTGGCCTGACCGCATCACCAGCAGCGTGCCCTGTGGCGCGGTCAGCAGATTGAAATCGAGCATGTGTCCAAACTGGCCCTGCGTGACCAAGACCAGTTGATAAAACTCAAGCCGAGTCGGGTGCTTGAAGTGGTCCTCAGGCACACGTTCAAACCATTCGTTGGCGCTCATTACCTCCAAGGCTAAGGCGTAGTCGCGCGGTGGGTCAAAGCCAACCCGGGGGATCACGGCTTGTTCGGCTTTGCGGTTCATTCTTGCAATTTGTCCAATTTGGATAACTTTCAGTCTGGAATGTACCTCGCCATTTCAGTTTGACAAAGTGACAATTCACCCATGCCGCTTTGGCTCGGAATTGAAAGCAGTGAATTCAGCCGAGTACAAGCGAATACCCGTCACTTTTTTAACCCAAACAGGGAAGCACCATGTCTGAAAACTTCAAGCCACAAGTCACCGAACTGCTCAAGAGCATTGAAACCGGTGAGGGCAAGCCTGTGGGCTACATCAATGCCAACAAATACATCCAGCACAACTTGGCCGTAGGCGATGGCTTGGTTGGCTTTGGTGCCGTATTGCAAGCTTTGCCAAAAGGCTCGGCCAAGGTGAACACGGTGCGCGTGTTTCAAGACGGCGCATTTGTGTTTGCCCACACGGACTACAACTTCTTCGGCCCCAAAGTCGGCTTTGACATCTTCCGTTTTGAAGACGGCAAGATTGTCGAACATTGGGACAACTTGCAAGAAAAAGCGGGCCCCAACCCCAGTGGCCACACCATGCTGGACGGCGCCACTGCAGTGACCGACCTGGATAAGACCGAAGCCAACAAGACGCTGGTGCGAGCCTTTGTGGACAACATTTTGGTGAATGGCCGCATGGACAAATTGGCCGGGTATTACGACGGTGACAACTACATCCAACACAACCCAGCCATTGGCGACGGCCTTTCCGGCTTGGGTAAGGCATTGGGTGAGATGGCCAAGGCAGGCATCACGATGAAGTACGACCAGATCCACAATGTGCTGGGCGAAGGCAACTTTGTGCTGGTGGTGAGCGAAGGCAACTTTGCGGGCAAGCATTCATCGTTCTACGACTTGTTCCGCGTGCAAAACGGCAAGATCGCCGAACACTGGGACACCATCGAGACCATCCCTGCACGCGCCGAATGGAAGAACAACAACGGCAAGTTTGGCTTTTGATCGATCCACGATAAACGAGGAGAACCCACCATGACACAAGTGATTGAATTCGTCCATTTCAAACTGGCCAAGGGCGTGACTGCGGCTGACTTTGACCCCGTGAACCAGGCGGTTGAGCGCCAACACGTGTCCCAGCAGCCAGGCTTCATCTCGCGGGAGACAGCCCTGGGCGATGACGGTCAATGGCTGGTGGTGGTGCATTGGCGCTCTAGCGCAGACGCTGATGCCTCTATGGCCAGCTTCATGTCTGCGCCTGCGGCGCAAGATTTCATGGCAAAGCTGGATGCCAGCACCATGACCATGCAGCGATTTTTGAAGAGGTAGAGGGGCACGTGTGGCCGAGGCTAAAGCGTCGGCTGCACACGCCGCGCAGCCCTTCCCCGTGGTCAATCATGTGTATCCGGTTGACTCCGGTTCCATGGCCTTTGACCTGAACTCCAAGAGTTCAAGCGAAATGGCGTTCACCGGCGTGAAGGTCGACTCACCCCCAACGCAGCCGAGCTTCGTAACGGCCAGTTCGCCGTGACCTGGTCTGATTCAACGGGCAAGGTCACGCACATTGCGGATTTCACGAACGAAAGAGGCGATTCATTCCTGGTCTTGAAGGACGGCACACAGGTGCACTTTCACGGAACGTTCAAGAAAAAGCGGTAACGGTGGGTGTCGGCAAGCCGTAGCGGCTCTTCTTGGCATGAGCTGGATATCTGTGAGAGAGCAGCCGCTGGGGCGTTACAGCGCCACCGGCTGCAGCAGGCCAGAAGCAGCCACTCATGGGGTAATCTACGAAGTCAGGACTGACGCGATTGCAGGTGTTCACGACAGGCTGCTATAGGGTTGCCCGGCTCGATGCAAGTTGGAAACATTGCGCGAGCTTTGCATCGCGCCAAGACCTTCATTCACGCAGGTATTCGCCAAGTAGTCGGTACATCCAGAAGGCCTCATCCGTCTTCACAAGCTCTGAAAACAGCTTTGGTGAAAACCCGGTAACTCGCTTGACTTCTCTGCCAAGGTGAGATTGATCACTGTATCCCGCATCTATTGCGACATCTGCCATCCAATTGATTTGCAACCCTGTCTTTTGCGACAGAGCAAACGCTTCCTCTACGCGAGAAAAGAGTTCCAAATCCCGCAGGCTCTGACCGGTCCAGTCGCGGACCAAACGTTGCAGTTGTCGTACCCCTCGTCCCGCTTTTGTAAACGTCGCCTGATTCGCCAAGAACCGCAACCATCTACGCATGTTGCTTGCGCTGTTTCGCACTTCCAGATCGCGCCAAACCGGCCCTAGCGCGGTTTCAATATGCTGGATTGGAGAGCACGCCTGGCTGGCGTTAGTCTGCTGCAATGCATGCAGCAAGGGGGCTGACAGCAAGTGATCAAGTGGCAACACCTCGTCTTTTGCGACCTCAGCAGTCAGGCCGAACAGATGGGACAATGCATCAGGATAGAAGCTCACCATCCATGCATGAACCTCGCCGCTGGACCAACTGGCAGATGGCTTGCTTTGTGGACCCGCAAACAACACGCGAGGCAATGGCTCAGAAATCCGAGGCACACGCGCGCTGTCGAGGTCTTCCACCTTGTGCAATTCACCTTCGAAGATCCAGGAGATCGTTGGGAAGGGTGATGCCGGGTAGAAGTTGAATCGCTGTCTGTCTGTCAGGCACATACCCCTTGTATCGCGCTCGACTGCCAAGTAAACGTAGCCTGCCATAGCTGGGGTAGGTAGATGCAGCTGCGAAGTTACTCTCTTCTTTATGGGCATGACGTTTCGGTTCTATACGGCTTTAACGGAGTTGGACACACTTCAGACAACCGCAATGAACAGGTTGAAGAAGATGCCAAAAACTTTTGTACAGGGAAAATTCTCGCATAGGCTACGCAGCAGTTTGAACTTGCTCGGCACCTCATTGGAAGTGTTATTTCGCAGAACCATCGGCAAGCCATTGGTACCGGAGTGGTCCACTTCATTCGAAATAGGGACGCTTTTTTATCGGCGTCAATTCAACCAAGCATTTGCCATGAAAAGCATTGCAGAGAGTCGCGCCTACTTCGACAGTCTTTATACCGTCATTGATCCTCTTCCAGATGTAGAGGTCATTGAAAACCAACCTGGTCAACCCAAAGGCAGTTGGGTTTTGCCCATCAAACCCGCAAGTTCAATAACGATGCTCTATTTTCATGGTGGTGGCTATTCATTCAACGCAGCCGTTACTCAACACTTCGTAAGTATGCTGGCCCAAGTGCTTAATGTGAAGACATTCTCATTGGACTACCGATTGACCCCTGAGCATCCACATCCTGCGCAAATAGAAGATGCTGTTGCGGCCTACCGGTACTTGCTAAACAGGGGCATTGATCACAAGGCAATAGTTGTGGCAGGTGATTCGGCAGGTGGCCACTTGGCACTGATGACACTGATTGCCTTGAAGAGTTCTGGATTACCACAGCCCGCTTTAGCAATTGCCCTAAGTCCTTGGACTGACACGGGGAAACGAGGCAAGAGTCTATTTGGGAATGATCGGTTTGACATGGTCCAAGGCTATCAGACACAGCAATATTCTGAATGGCTAAAAGGCGGCAACATTTTCACTGACGAGGATTTGTCACCCATGCATCAAGATTATCGTGCCACCGCCCCCATCTATATACAAGCAGGAAGCCATGAAATTCTCGTCGACATGATTCGTGATTTTGCGAAGAAACTCACCAAGGACCAGTTGCCGGTTCGCCTCGATGTCTGGCAAAACATGACTCATGAATTTCATGCTTATGGACACACCATTCCTGAAAGCAAGCAAGCGCTCGAAAGAATACGTCAAGCAATCGACTGGGCAACTCGTGCATCGGGTGATGCGACCTTCGTTCCCATCGCTCAGACCGAAGTAGATAGTTTGCAATCACCCAATACAACACAAAAACCATGATCAGTCGCAAGTCGTCGAACGTCTGGTTTGGAGTGCGCAGATCGAACAGTTTAATGGTCGGAGTCAGCCCGTTCCTGCCCGTCAACATCACCGGCCAGCAATTTTCAAAAATGAACGTCAGGAATGGAGCGCAGCCAATCTCGGTTGCGCCGCGAAAGCGGACATGTGTCAGCCTTCAAACAATCAACTGCCGTTGACCGTATCAAAATCTACTGAAACAGCTTATCCACCTGAAAGAGGGTGAGTAGTCCCATCATTGCGAATATGCCGGCCGCAATGGAGTGCACCAGTTTCATGGGTATCTTGGCCGCAAACTTGTTGCCCACGAATACCGCGGGAACATCAGCGATGAGCATCCCGAGGGTTGTTCCAGCGATAACCAGCAGAGGTGCTACGTAGTGGGCGGCCAAGGCAACAGTCGCAATTTGCGTCTTGTCGCCCATTTCCGCCAAAAAGAATGTGACAAAAGTAGCGCCAAAGACACCAAGTTGCTTGGCAACCTGGGTTTCCTCTTCCTCAATTTTGTCAGGTATCAATGTCCAGATGGCCATGGCTATGAATGAGCCGCCCAGAATCCAGCGCATGTTGTCTGGACTGACTACTGAAGTAATCCAGGCTCCTAGAGCACCAGCCAGGCCATGATTAATAAGTGTGGCAACCAAGATTCCCGCAATTATTGGAAGTGGCTTTTTAAAGCGTGCCGCCAGAATGAAGGCAAGGAGTTGGGTCTTGTCGCCAATTTCAGCGAGTGCAACGACACCAGTAGAGACAAAAAGAGCTTCCATGAGAGGATTTCCAAGGCCAGACAAAAACAATGACCACAAAACCTCCCCGGCCAAACCGGAGGCATGTGGTCAAAGGTCTTGTCAAGTTAGAAACCGCTTACGCCATGGCCAAACGATGACCAAGTATGTTGACGTAAGCCCCTTCGGATTGCTCGAAGGGAGACTACTCCCCAGTGACGGACACAGTATATCCGTTGGGATTAATAGTGTTGGCGAAGGCCTTTTAAGACGGATGTGCGACGGCTTTCAGCCCATCAGAGTCATTCAGCGCCAAAACGCCAATGACTTGATTCGCCCGCTTTGCAGCCGTCCACTGCACGTCCGTGCCGATTCGTTTTGGCTCAGCTCAACAACCACTGCGCCAACGAAGCGTCAGACAGCAGCGCAATCCCTTCGGCCTTGGCCAGGGCTTGTGCGCTGGCAGAAACCGGGTTCAAGCTAAAGAACATGCCCGCACTGGCTTCTTGTGCCTGCATGGCCCCCACCAATTCCCGCAAAGCTTCTACGCCCAGGTTGGCGGCTTTCCAGCGTTTGCAACTCAGCAAGGTGGTTTTGCCATTCATGCTCAGGGTGAAGTCGGCTGCGGTGCCGTTCAGCCGGGTCACCGCGTAGCCTTTTGCCGCAGCTGCTTTCTCCACCGCGTTTGCAAAGTCGCGCCAGGACATGTTGGCGATGCTGCCCAGCATTTGCTCTAGCGCCGCTGTGCTGGGGGCGTGCCACTGGCGCCAGGCGGCGATGCAACCAATCACCAGGAACGGGAAGGCCCCCATCACGCCAAAGGGCACGTATTCGCGGGGCAACAAGGCTGTAGCGGCCAGGGCAAAAATCGACATGACGACAAAGCTGACCCACCACGGGGCGCGCAGCAGCACGGCAAACAGCGAGTTCTCAGACATCTTGAGCTTCATACGGGGCGGGTCCTAAGGGCGAAAAGGCGACTGAAATGGAGTGGTACGGTGAATTAGCTATGATTTATATAGCTGCTAATTGAGGCGGGCTATGCCGAACGCCTCTTCAATTTGCCTATTTTGCCCTGTGCCTGATCGCACCACCTGCCGCCACCATGGAAATCATTGCCGAAATCCTGTTTCAGATCGTCATCTGGATCCTCGAAGCCCTGCTGGAGGTCGTGATTCAGGTGGGCTTTGGCGCTTTAGGCGAGATGTTGGGCCGGGTGCTGAAGAAACCCACGGCTGATTTTCAGTCGGTGCACCCCTGGTGGGCAGCGGCAGGCTACAGCGTGTTTGGTGCGGCCATGGGCTTTGTCAGTCTGCTGGTGGTGCCCACGCTGATGATCCAGTCCCCCATGCTGCGCATGGCGAACGTGATCGTCTCGGCTCTGCTCACGGGCGCGAGCATGGCGGCGCTGGGGGCGTGGCGGCGCAAAAAAGGCCAGGCCATCATGCGCATGGATACCTTTGCCTACGGCGTGTACTTTGGCTTTGCGATGGCGCTGGTGCGCTACTTCTGGGGACGCTGAGTCGGATCTAGAAGCCGAATAAATCGGGTGTTGCTTCTGAATTGATAGCATTCAATGCAATAGGGTTGTGCGGTAAGCCTGGTTTTTGCAATGAACCCACGCGCACGCCGAGCAGGCGCAGGCGTTTTTCCAGCGGCACGCGCTTCAGGCACTGGCCAGCGGCTTGGCGGATGGCTTTGGCGTCATTGATGGCGTGGTCCAAGGTCAGGTCGCGGGTGGCGATTTTGAAGTCGTCATAGCGCAGCTTGATGCCGATGGTTTTGCCGACATAGCCTTTGCGCTGCAGGTCGTCGGCCACGCGCTCGCACAGGTCAGTGAAGATGGCACCCAGCTCGGCCTTGTCGCGCACGGCGTGCAGGTCGCGCTCGAAGGTGGTTTCGCGGCTCATGCTGACGGGTTCGCTCTCGGTCACCAGCGGGCGGTTGTCACGGCCCCAGGCGGCGTTGTGCATCCACATGCCGGTGCGCTGACCAAAACGGTCCAGCAGGGTTTGCACATCGGTCTGGGCCAGCTCACCAATGGTGTGAATGCCCAAGGCTTCCAGCTTGGCATTGGCTTTAGGTCCAATGCCGTTGACCTTTTTGCAAGCCAGCGGCCAGATCTTGCTTTGCAGGTCTGACTCAAAAACAATGGAGATGCCCTGTGGCTTGTTGAACTCGCTGGCCATTTTGGCGATGAGCTTGTTGGGTGCCACGCCAATGGAGCAGGTCAGGCCCGTGGCGTCGTGAATGCACTTTTGCATCAAGCGGGCCAGCACCCGTCCGCCTTCGCGTTGGCCGCCGGGCACGTCGGTGAAGTCGATATAGACCTCGTCTACGCCACGGTCTTCCATCACCGGCGCGATGTCGGTGATGATGCTTTTAAAGAGCCGCGAGTAATGCTTGTACTGTGCAAAGTCCACGGGCAGCAGCAGGGCCTGCGGGCAGAGCTTGGCGGCTTTCATCATGCCCATGGCGGAGCCGACGCGAAACGCACGCGCAGCGTAGGTGGCAGTGGTGATCACGCCCCGGCCGACGTAGTCTTTGAGGATGGGGAAGGCGTCAACTGGAATCTGGTCCAGCGGTGTTTCGCTGTATTTTTCGCGCAAGGCGTCGTCCAGTCTGCGCCGCCCGCCCCCAATCACCACGGGCAGCCCCTTGAGTTGCGGGTAGCGCAGCAGCTCCACCGACGCGTAGAACGCGTCCATGTCCAGGTGAGCAATGCGCCTGATCGGGCCTTTTGCTTGGGTCTGGGCTAGGCCTTCTGTCGCACTCAAGGTGTCATGGCTTCCATTGGCCGACGCTGGCGCTGCGCTCCGCTTGGGCGGCGCGGTCCTCGGTCATTTGCTGCTCCAGTTGCGCCCGCGCCTCTTTGGCCACAGCGATCAGTTTGTTTTGATCGCGAAAGTGCGGGAACATTTTGTCCACCATCGCGATGTTGTGTTGGCGGAACTTGGCGGCCAGCATGCGCGCCTCGTGCGGGGGGTGGCCCAGCATCTCCAGCACGCTGCGGCCTGAACGCAGGCTGCTTTCAAAGAGCTCACGCTCCACATGGGTCACGCCTTTTTCGCGCAGGCGGTTCCAGTGGGTCACGTCCCGCGCACGGGCGACTATTTTTACCTTGGGAAAGTGCTCTTGAATTAACTCAACGATCTCCATGGACTGGTCGATGTCGTCCACGGCCACCACCACAATGCTGGCGTCTTCTGCGCCAGCGGTGCGCAGCAGGTCCAGGCGCGAGGCGTTGCCATAAAACACGCGGTAGCCAAACTTGCGGGCGGTTTCGATCATTTCGGCGTCATGGTCCAACACCGTGCAAGGGATGCTTTGCGACAGCATCATGCGCGCCACAATCTGCCCATAGCGGCCAAAGCCCAGGATGATGACTGGTGCGTCCTGCTTTTCGGCGATTTCGTCCATGGCTGTTGCGCCAGCGCTGGCATAGCGTGGCAGCAGCACTTTGTCGATCAAGACCAGCAGCAGGGGCGACACCAGCATCGAGACCGCCACTGCACCAATCAGCAGCGACGCCGTCTCCGGGCTGAACACTTTGGCGCCAGCGGCCGCCTGGAACACCACAAACGCAAATTCACCGCCCTGGGCCAGCAGCAGGGTCAGCACCGGGCGCTCTTGGGTGGGAATGCCCATGCCTTTGGCCAGGCCGTAAATCACGGCAGCCTTGACGGCCAGAAACCCGAGCACGATCAAGGCCATGCGGCCAGGGGAAGCTAACAACACACCAAAGTCGATGCTCATACCGACCGCGATAAAGAAGAGGCCCAGCAGCAAGCCCTTAAACGGCTCGATGTCGGTCTCCAGCTCGCGCCGGTATTCACTTTCGGCCAGCAGCACACCGGCCAAAAATGCACCGAGCGCCATGGACAAGCCCACCAGTTGCATCAGCGCTGCAATGGCCACCACCAGCAAGAGCGAGGCAGCGGTGAAGATTTCAGGGGTGTCGCTCTTGGCAATCCACCGCAGAACAGGGCGCAAAAGCAGGCGGCCACCGATGATGATGCCTGCGATGACTGCTATGATTTTGAGAGCTTCAAAGCCCGTTCCATCAGCCGCAACGGCATCATCGGATACGGAACCCAGCAGGGGAAGCAGCGCCAGGATAGGAATCGCTGCCACGTCCTGAAACAGCAGGATCGAAAACCCCGCCTGGCCGCTGGGCGTGGGCAGCAGGTTGCGCTCGCCCATCACCTGCAAAGCAATGGCGGTAGATGACAGTGCCAAGCCCAGGGCAGCAACCAGGCTGATGCGCCAAGGCACACCCGCCGCCACGGCGACGGCCATGATGGCCACTGCGCAGCCGAGAACTTGGGCACTGCCCCAGCCAAAGATCGGGCGGCGAAGTGCCCAGAGGCGGCGCGGCTCCAACTCCAGCCCTACCAAGAACAACATCAGCACCACGCCGAATTCGGCAAAGTGCAGGATGTCTTCCACATTGGTGACCAGGCCTAAGCCCCAGGGCCCAATGGCAATACCCGCAGCCAGGTAGCCAATGATGGAGCCCAGGCCCAGGGCTTTGGACAGGGGCACCACCAAGACGGCGGCGCTCAGGTAAATCAGGCTGCTGGTGAGCCAGGCGGGTGCGTGTTCCATGGGTCAGGTATCCCTCTTGCTGTGTTTTTCTTCAGGCCGGGCATTATCTGGGACTTCGCACGCCGGGCATTGCTCGATCTCGTCCATCTCGGGCCAGTGGGGATAAGTCTTCAGGCGTTCGCTGAAGACCTGAACATGCTGGGCAATGGCGTCGTCGCTTTGCGTGTGCGCGCCGTGCAGGATAAGGGGCGGCAAAAACCGCATACCGCACAGCGCCGCGGTTTGTTCGTAGGGGGGCAAGAACGCGTCAAAAAAGTAGCGGTTGTAGCTGTCGGGGCGGTAGGAGTCGTCGGCACCGCCCGTGGTGGCCACCAGCCAAAGGTCTTTGCCACGCAGGGCTCGGCCGTGGGTGGGGTGGCTGGCGTCGGCAGCGCCATAGGCCCAGCCGTAGGTAAGCACTTCGTCCAACCAGAGCTTTTGCAAGGGTGGCATGGAATACCAATGAATGGGGTGAAGCATCACCACCAGTTTGGCGGCCTCCATGTGGGCTTGCTCCGCGGCGACATCAATGAAGTAGTCGGGATACTTGCTGTAAAGGTCAGTGACGGTGACAGAAGCACCGGCGTGGTGGGCGGCGGCCAGCATCTGGCGGTTGATGCGCGAAGCGCGCCAGTCGGGGTGGGCGGCGAGAATGTAAATATCAGACATACCGTTACCATAGCGCATACCTGAACAGGTTCGATTAGGAGCTGATCATGCCGGTCGTCGTTGTTGCCAATCCCAAGGGAGGCGTGGGCAAATCCACGCTGTCCACCAATGTGGCGGGCTATTTAGCCTCACGTGGGCATGCTGTTATGTTGGGTGACGTGGACAGGCAGCAGTCGTCCAAGCTTTGGCTGGGCTTGCGCCCATCGGTGGCACGGCCAATTTCAACCTGGGACGCGGGGCCGGATCGCATTGTGCGAGTACCCAAGGGGGTGACCCATGCGGTGCTGGACACGCCCGCTGGTTTGCACGGCTGGCGTTTCAAGGATGTCTTGAAGATGGCTGACAAGGTGCTGATTCCCCTGCAGCCCAGCATTTTTGATATTTACGCCACGCGCGACTTTCTGGCGCTGCTGTCGGAGACGCGGCAGGGTAGGGATGTAAGTGTGGGCTTGGTGGGCATGCGCGTGGACGAGCGCACCATTGCGGCCAATAACCTCCATCAATATGTGGACACCCTGGGCTTACCCGTGCTGGGCTACCTTCGCGACACCCAGAACTATGTGCATCTGGCGGCCAGCGGGCTGACGCTGTTTGATGTGGCCCCCAGCCGGGTGGCCAAAGATTTGGCCCAGTGGCAGCCCATCTGTCACTGGTTAGACAGTTAGGCGGTCACTTTTGTTGCAAGCTTACGCACCTATGAAAACCTTCAAAACTCTTGCCGAAATGGCTGCCCTGGTGGGGCAGGAAGTCGCGGTCAGCGACTGGATCACGATCACTCAAGAACAAGTTAACCAGTTTGCCGAAGCCACGGGCGACCACCAGTGGATTCATGTGGACGTGGAGCGCGCCAAAAAAGGCCCGTTTGGCGGCCCGATTGCGCATGGCTACCTGACGCTGTCTCTGGTGCCAAAGTTTTTTGACTCTGCTATCAGGGTCGAGCAGGTCGGCATGGGGGTCAACTATGGCCTCAATCGTGTGCGCTTTATGGCGCCTGTCTTGGTTGGCAGCAAGGTGAGAGGGCGCTTGAAGCTGCTCAAGTCAGACCCAATCGACAACAACGGTCAACAAATGACCTGGGAAGTCACTGTGGAGATTGAAGGCGGCACCAAGCCCGCCTGCGTGGCAGAGTCCATCGCCCGCCGCTACCCCTGAGACAGTTTCGTTTCTTCAGGGAACAGCCGAGCCTGAATTAGAGGCTTGACTTGGTTCCTGTGCTCCCTTGATCTGCATCAAGGCCTTTTCTCAAGGCTAAGAGGAAACTTTGCGTTAGCCCGTCAGGCGGTAAGCCCCTGATGCGCTGAATCGCGATTTTCTGAGCCAAACCTGCATGTTGTTCGCTTTCTGGGTTTGGCGACACACAACCCCTTGAGAGACATACCATGTTCAGTAGCCTGATGCCACAGCGCAAGGAGTTCTTTGAGCTGCTTGCCGCCCATTCCGATCGTGTCGTGGCCGGGGCCAATGCGACCTTGCGCTTGATCAATGGCCTGGGCGAAGACACCGAAGACGTTCCGGCACTGGTCGCCGAAGTCAATATGAACGAAAAAAGCGCGGACAAGATCAAAGCCGAGTTGATCATCCTGCTGCACAAGTCGTTCACGACACCCATCAACCGCGACCAGATCCATACGCTGACAATTGAGCTGGATAGCGTGCTCAACGCCCTGCAAGATGTCGCCAATGCCGTGGGGATGTACAGCATCAAGACGTCGACCAGCGAGGCCCGCGAGATGGCTGCCTTGGCGGCTGACGCCTGCATGCGGCTGAACCGCGCCGTGGTGGCGCTGGCCAACAAAAACCGCGCAGAAGAAACCGTGAACCTGTGCCGCGAGATCGATGCGATTGAGTCGCAGGCCGACCGGGTGCAGCGTAAAGCGATCACGCATTTGTTTGAAGGGGGCAGCAGCATCTGGCATGCCATGAAGATGCGCGAGTTCTATTCTCTGCAAGAGAACGTGCTTGACCGCTGCGAAGACGCTGCCAAGACCATTGAAGAAATCTTGATCGAAAACTCCTGAGGTATTGCGGTATGGAACACCTCACCATTTCGATGTGGTCGCTGGTCTTGCTGGTGGCCGTGGCGCTGGCGTTTGACTTCATGAACGGGTTTCATGACGGCGCGAACTCTATCTCGACCATTGTGGCCACGGGTGCGTTGACACCCAAACAGGCGGTGGCTTTTGCTGCCTTCTTTAACTTTGCCGCCATGTGGTTGTTTCAGCTCAAGGTGGCGGCCACCATAGGCAAAGGCACGGTAGACCCATCGCTGGTGGACCATTACGTGATCTTTGGCGCGCTGATGGGGGCGCTGGCTTGGAACATCATCACCTGGTATTACGGCATACCGTCCTCTTCGTCGCATGCCTTGGTAGGTGGCCTGGTGGGTGCCACCGTGATCAAAGCCGGGAGCCTGGACCCGATTGTCTGGAGCGGCTTTGGAAAGATCCTTGCTTTTATCGTGATTTCGCCTCTGGTGGGCTTTCTGATCGGAGGACTCTTGATGGTGGCGGTGGCCTGGATATTTCGCAACAAATCGCCGCATCAGGCGGGCAGGTGGTTCAAGTATGGGCAACTGTTTGCGGCAGGCGCCTACAGCTTGGGGCATGGGGGCAATGATGCGCAAAAAACCATTGGCATCATCTGGCTGCTGATGATCACGGCGGGCGTGGCAACGAAAGATGTGTCCACCTTGCCCATGTGGGTGGTGTACGCCTGCTACTTTGCCATCGCCTGGGGAACTTACCTGGGTGGCTGGCGCATCGTGAAAACCATGGGCACCAAGATTACCCGGCTCAACTCTGTCAGCGGGTCATGCGCGTCCATGGGCGGGGCCATCAGTCTCGGTTTGGCAACTTTAGGCGGGATTCCCGTGTCCACCACACACACCATCACGGGTGCCATTGTGGGCGTGGGTACGGCGCAGGATGTCAAAGCGGTGCGCTGGGCCATCACGTTCAATCTGATTGTGGCCTGGGTGTTGACCATTCCAGCCGCAGGCCTGATTGCAGCGCTGTTCTGGTACGTTGGTCGCAGCTTTTTGTAATCCCTGCCCTTGAGAAGAACAGGAGCAACCTATGCTTGACAATGTGATGCCGCAGCGCGGCACCTTTTTTACCCAGCTTTCTACCCATACTGACCGCCTGGTGGCGGGGGCCAACGCCACCTTGCGTTTGATCACGGGCTTGGGGAATCCCAACACCGATATCCAGGCCTTGATTGATGAGGTGAATTTCAACGAGACGAGTGGCGACGAGATCAAGGCCGAGTTGATCAAGCTGCTCTACCAATCGTTCACCACGCCCATCAACCGAGACCAGATTCATACCTTGACCCTGGATTTGGACCGTGTGCTTGACGCCTTGCAAAGCGTGGCCAATTCCATTGCGGTGTACCGGATCGAAAACTCAACCCCTGCGGCGCGGGAAATGGCATCGTTGGCAGCGGACGCTTGCATCCGGCTCAACCGCGCGGTGAATGCGCTGGCAACGCGCGAGCGCAGTGCTGATATCCGCCAGCAGTGTGTCGAGATCGATGCGATCGAAACGAGCGCGTCAGAATCCATGCGCCGAGCAGTGACGCAACTTTTTGCGGTGGAGGGCGACGAAGCCGCCGCCTGGCACGCCATGAAGATGCGGGGCTTCTACTTCATGCAGGAGGCGGTTGTGGACAACTGCAAGCGCGCCGCCAGGACGTTGGAAGAAATCGTGATCGAGAATGCGTAAGCACTCGGCCTACGGTTTGCCATCAAGCTTGCCCTGGGGTCTTGACGGGCAAGGGAACGGCTGGCCGGGACACCAGCCGGGCATCGATTTCGCCCACGTTGGCTGTGTCGCGCGGTGTGTAAGGAATGGTGTGCAGCACAAATCGCATGGCATTGAGCCGCGCGCGCTTCTTGCAGTCTGAGTTGATGACCGTCCAGGGTGCGTCCATGGTGTCGGTGGCGCGGAACATGGTTTCCTTGGCGCGGGTGTAGTCGTCCCAGCGGTTGCGTGAGGCGATGTCCACCGGGCTGAGTTTCCACTGCTTGAGTGGGTCAAGTTCGCGTTGCTTGAAGCGGCGGGCTTGCTCCTTGCGGCTCACGGAGAACCAGAATTTGATGAGGCGAATGCCACTGCGAACCAGGTTGCGCTCAAATTCTGGCGCTTGACGCAAGAATTCTTGGTATTCGTCGTCGGTGCAAAAGCCCATCACCCGTTCAACCCCGGCGCGGTTGTACCAGGATCTGTCAAACAAAACGATCTCCCCATGGGTCGGTAAATGCTGGATATAGCGCTGGAAGTACCACTGTCCGCGTTCGTTTTCAGAAGGTTTCTCCAGGGCGACAACGCGGGCACCACGCGGGTTGAGATGCTCCATCATGCGTTTGATGGTGCCCCCTTTGCCTGCGGCGTCGCGTCCTTCAAACAGGATCACCACCCGCTCGTTGTTGTCTTTGACCCAGTGCCATAGCTTCAAGAGTTCTACCTGAAGCAGAAATTTCTGCGCCTCATAGGACTTGCGTGCCATCCGGTTTTTGTAGGGATAGATACCAGCGCCTTGTTTGGGGCTGAGTTCGAGATCAGGATCGGTCTGGTCGGGTGCTACTTGGCGCTTGCGCTCTTGTTTAAGCGCGGTGCGAATGGTGCGGGCGTCCACGGGTGAAAGGCCGCGCAGAGCGGCGCGCAGGCGTTGTGCACGGGCGCTGCCTGTGGCCCCCGATTGTTTCAGCGAATATTCCAATGCGGCAACGGTCTCGTCCACACGGGACGCAACCAGTTCGTCCACGATGGCGTGATTTGTTGGCCGCAAGGGCACGGAACGCTGACGGTTGGGTGGGGTGCGGGTCTTGGCCAGTTTGGGTGTTGGCATCGTTTGTCTGCCTCCTATACATTCTTATTGTGTCAGTTTGATGACAATGTCAGGAAATCTCATTGATGCAAATCAAATGCCCCGTAGTCTCCGCCCGCCCGCTGCGCGCAAAGACTACAGTCTTCGCGGTGAAATGTCAGCAACAGGTGGAGACAGGATGAATGGAATGCACGAAGGCCTAACTTCGGCCGGCGCAGGACGGGAGGGGCAAGGCTGGGCGCGCTGGCTGCCGGGTCTGTTCACCTTGCGACACTATCAGCGGGCGTGGCTCTTTGACGACATCGTGGCAGGTTTGGTGCTGACGGCCATTTTGGTGCCCGTGGGTATGGGCTACGCTGAAGCATCAGGCGTGCCACCGATTTACGGGCTGTACGCCACCATAGTTCCCCTACTTGTCTACGCGTTGTTTGGTCCTAGTCGCATCATGGTGTTGGGGCCGGACTCGACCTTGGCTGCGGTGATCGGCGCTTTGATTCTTCCCCTGGCGGCGGGCAGCGTGCAGCGTGCCATCGAACTGGCAGCTATGTTGGCGTTGTTGTCGGGTGCATGCAGCCTGATGATTGGTTTGGCCAAGCTCGGCATGTTGGCGGATTTGCTGTCCAAGCCCATTCGGATTGGGTTTCTGAACGCGATTGCACTGACAGTGCTGATCGGGCAATTGCCCAAGATCTTTGGCTTTTCTGTGAAGGCAGATGAATTGCCAGAGAAAGCGATGCTGCTGGTGCAGAACATCCTGCAGGGAAAAACCAATGTCGTGGCTCTTGCCATCGGTGTGGGCAGCCTGGTCCTGATCTTGACGCTGAAACATTGGCGCCCGCGCTGGCCAGGCGTGTTGGCGGCTGTGGTGCTGGCTACCTTGGTCGCCGAGCTGTTTGACTTGAAACAAGTCGCAGGGTTAGCGGTGGTGGGGGGATTGCCGCCAGGCTTGCCGGGTTTTCAGTTGCCCCATGCCCAGTGGTCTGACGTGGTGCAGCTCATGCCGGGGGCCGTGATGATTGCTTTGCTTTCATTTGCAGACACGAGTGTGTTGTCTCGCTCATTGGCACAACGCGGTGGGTACACAGTGAACCAGAACCAAGAGATGATTGCGCTGGGTGCGTCCAATATCGCGGCGGGTTTGTTCCAGGGCTTTTCCATCAGCAGCTCGGCCTCACGTACTCCTGTAGCTGAGTCGGCGGGCGCAAGAACACAGATGACGGGCGTTGTGGGCGCGCTGGCAATTTGTGTGCTACTTGTGGCCGCGCCCAATCTCTTGCGCAGCCTGCCAAGTGCTGTGCTGGGCGCAGTGGTGATTGCGGCCTGTCTGTCATTCGCGGATCTCTCAGGCATGTGGGAATTGCTGCGACTGCGACGCATGGAATTCGTGCTTTCTGTGATCAGCTTTTTAGGTGTGGCTTTTGTGGGGGTGATTGAGGGCATCTTCATTACCATTGCCTTGGCTTTGCTGGTGCTCGTCTGGAACACGTGGCACCCCCATTCGGCGATTTTGGCCCGAATTGATGGCGTCAAGGGCTACCATGACGCCGAGCGTCATCCACAGGCACGCCGTGTGCCCGGCTTGGTGCTGTTTCGCTGGGACGCGCCCTTGTTTTTTGCCAATTCCGAGATTTTTCGGGAGCAGGTCTTGAAAGCGGTTGCGCAAGCGCCCACACCGACGCGGCGCGTCGAAGTGGGAGCGGAAGCCGTGTCAGACATTGACATCACGGCGGCCGACGTGCTGGTGGTGTTGTACGACGAACTCAAACTTCAGGGCATTGAGTTGCGGTTTGCCGGGCTGCGAAGCCACGTGCAGGACCGACTGAGGCACTATGGGACTTTGGGCGTATTGGGTGAGCAGATCTTCAGCCCCACGATTGGCAGTGCGGTCAATCTGTACCGCAATACCTACCAAGTGGACTGGAAAGACTGGGACGAGACCTGACGCCTATTCGTGGGCAGGCGGACCCACGACAAAGCCATTTTGACGCCAAGCTTCAAAGACGGTGACGGCGACCGCGTTGGATAGATTGAGACTGCGCTGACCTTCGCGCATGGGCAGTCGCAAGCACTGCGCTTTGGCAAAGCTGTCGCGTAGCGCAGGGGCAAGACCTCGGGTTTCGCTGCCAAAAACCAGCCAATCGCCATGTCGAAACTGGCAATCATGCACGCGCTGGGTGCCTCTAGTGCTGAGGGCAAACATACGCAATGGGTCAGGCTGTGCGTCACGCAAAAATGCGGCCCAGTTGGCGTGCCGCAGGACACTAGCGTATTCGTGGTAGTCCAGGCCTGCTCTGCGCATGTGCTTGTCTTCCATCGAAAACCCAAGAGGCTCTACCAAGTGCAGGGTGCATCCGGTATTGGCTGCCAGGCGGATCACGTTACCGGTGTTGGGTGGAATTTCTGGCTCGACGAGAACGATATGAAACATGTTGTTGGATTGTTGACTCAGGCCTGATTGTGCGGGCTTTCTGGCGCATCGGTCCTGGCGAAGATCAGTGCGCTCACCTGCTGGGCACCTGCCTGCTTGAGCGTGTTCGCGGCACTGAAGACAGAAGCCCCACTTGTCATCACATCGTCGACCAGGGCGATACGTCGCGACGTGATTTGATCGGCCAGGAGAGGATTCACCGCAAAAGCCTGGCTGACGTTGCGAAGCCGCTCTGCGCGGGGCAGGCCAGGTTGAGGCGGCGTGTGAGCGATGCGCAAGAGCAGGTCAGCACGCAGTTTGTGTCTGGCTTGCCTGCCTGCCAGGTGCTTGGCCAATTCCCAAGCTTGGTTGTAGCCGCGCTCGCGCAAACGGATGCCCGACAAAGGCATGGGCACGATCCATTCGGCCTGGTCAATGGACGCTTCTATCCAAGGTGTGCTGCGCATGATCTGGGCCATTTGCTTGGCGTAGCCCACCTCCTGCTGAAATTTGAACGAGGCAATTAGGTTTGACCACGGGTAGCTGTAGGGCACTGCCGCCATACAGGTGTCGAGGGGTGGTGGCCTCAGCAGGCAGGCGCCGCAGGTGGTGGCTGATCCCGTGATGGGCAAAGCGCAGCGGTCGCAGCGCTGTTGCACTTGGGTAAACCGTGTCACGCAGGCGTCGCATACGGGCGCACTGGGCCACGTGTGGCAAACGCGGCAGCGGCTGGGTAGGCGCAAGACAGGCAGGCGAAGCGTGGGCAGGAGTCGCATGAGGTCAATATACTTGGCGCGCATAACCATGTCCCAAAACCTGCCCCCCACACTGGACCCACAAGCCGCTGAGCGCTGGGCACGTATTGCCCCTGCGCAGTCGCCTTGGCTGCATGAAGAGGTGGCCAAACGAATGAGCGAGCGGCTCCAATGGATCAAGTTACAGCCGCAAAGCTGGGCACATTGGGAGGCCGTGCGAGGCGGCTTGGCGGGACATCGTCTGGTGGCACAGCAATACCCCAAGGCACGCACCGTTGTGCAGGAGTTAAGCGCTGTCCACTTGGCCGCTGCCAAAAAGGCGCTCGGCAAACCGTGGTGGAACGCCAGCGGTTGGGGTGATCGCGCTGCAGCATTTGAAGCGCCGGCAGCCGAATCTGTGCAAATGTTGTGGTCCAACATGTCCTTGCACATGCAAAAAGACCCTCAGGCCTTGATGCGGCAGTGGTACCAGGCGCTGGCGCAAGACGGGTTTTTAATGTTCTCTTGTCTGGGACCCGATACTTTGCGTGAATTGCGTACTTTGTATGCTGCGATGGGATGGCCTGCGCCAGCGCACGAGTTAACAGACATGCATGATCTGGGTGACATGCTGGTGGAGGCGGGATTTGCGGAACCCGTGATGGATGTTGAGCGGATCACACTGACCTACGAAGTGCCTGGGCGCTTGATTGCCGAATTGCGCGAGTTAGGGCGTAACCTGCATGTTGACCGTTTTCCGGGGCTGCGTACCCCGCGCTGGCGTGCTCGACTTGAAGAGGTTTTGCCACAAGTGGGAGCAGGCGAGGGTATGGCGCTGAGTTTTGAAGTGATCTATGGCCATGCGATGAAGCCAGCCCCCCGCATATCGGTAGCGAAGGAGAGCGCCGTGTCACTGGACGCGATGCGCAGCATGCTCCGGCAAGGGCGTTAAGCCCGCCCGTCGCAGGGGTTTTTCCTGGCGACCCTTAACTTGCATGATGGCTACAATGGATTTTGGCAAGGCAGCGCCAGTTGGTTGCGGCTCCATGCCAATTTATTTCCATCCCCTACTTTGAGCGAGTGACGGACTTGTCTAAACCTGGTTTTCGTTTTGCGACCGTTTCCGATCAATCTGTGCATTGGTTTTTGCGGCGGAATTGCTCTGCAACGCCCCAGCAACTCATGGGAATGTTTGCTTCTTTGTGCATGTTGTCGCTGATCACCAGCTTGTACTTTTGGATTCAAGGCGCCAGCTTGATCATGCCGTTTGCCTTGATCGAATTGCTGGTCGTGGGGACGGCTTTCACTTTTTATGCCCGTCACGCCACCGATGGCGAAAAAATCTCACTGCAAGGCTCGGAACTGGTGGTGGAATGGGACAACGCTGGGCGGTGCGAGCGTTCAGCCTTTAAGCGCGACTGGGTACGCGTGGAACCTCAAACAGCGGATGGATCACTGATTGAGCTGTCAGGGCACGGCCGCCGGGTTCAAATTGGGCGTTACGTCCGCCCAGAATTACGCGCTGTTCTGGCGCAAGAAATACGTACGGCACTCCGGTCAGCGTGAGCTATGCCTCAGGTCAGCTAGAATTCGGGGCGGCTCAATTGATAATTATCAATAAATAAGCAGGAGTGGGTATTGATGGGCGGTTTTCTTCAAGAACTGCGTTGGTTTTTGATGATCGCCAGCTTGGCAGTATTCGCCGTGGTGTTTGTGGTGATGTTTGTCTCCATATGGCGGCATCATCGATCAGACGAAACAGAAAATTTTCATGCCTCGGTGGCTGTGGAACTTTGCTGGGCGCTGGCACCTTTTCTGATTGTGGTGTTGATGGTATTGCCCACAACCAAGGTTTTGATGGCACGCTAGTTTGCTGGCGGGGCGATGAGATTGTTTGATTCGAGAGGTTTGTGCAAGCTGAACTTGACAGCTGCAGCAGACTGATTTTTTGCCGGTTCACCTGTGAACGGGCTATTGCATGCTAAATAGGAAGCTGACATGAGAGGTTTGTTCAGAGCGGGTCTGGGTGCAATGGCAGCCATGAGTAGTGCGGTTGCATTGGCCGACTACAAATACAACTTTCCAACGCCAGTGACGCCGATTGCGCATGAGACTTTGCATGTGCATAACCTGTTTATGGCGATTGCGTTGACGCTGTTTTTCGGCGTGTTGGCACTGATGCTGTATTCGTTTTGGAAGCACCGCAAGTCCACGGGTCACAAAGCGGCTGATTTTGTTGGTCCCAAGTCAACTAAGCAATGGATGTGGACACTTGCACCTTTTGCCGCTCTGTTAGTGCTGGACTATGGTGTGTTCGGTATTCCGGCTTACCACGCGGTCAAGATGTACGAAGACAGTAAGACGGCAGCTGAGTTGGTCGTCAAGGTCACGGGTAGCCAGTGGATGTGGCAGTACGAGTACCCTGCCGAAGGCATCAAGTTCACGAGCCAGATGACAACACCTCGTGCACAGATCAATAACAAAGAGCCCAAGGGTGAAAACTATCTGTTGGAAGTCGATAACCCCCTGGTGCTGCCTGCTGGCGTGAAGGTTCGCTTCATCACCACGTCTAATGATGTCATTCACAGCTGGTGGGTGCCTGCCTTCGGTGTGAAGCGCGACGCGGTTCCTGGCTTCCTGCGGGAATTCTGGGCCAATATTGACACCCCCGGCACTTACCGTGGCCAGTGTTCTGAGCTGTGCGGTAAAGAGCATGGCTTTATGCCGATTGTGGTCAACGTGGTGCCCAAGGAAGAGTTTGCTGCTTGGGTCGCCAAGAACAAACCCGCCGTGTCGCCAGCCGCCAGCGCTGCGCCAGTTGCCGCTGAGCCTGCAAAAACATCCGCTGTTGAATTGGCCACGCCAGTCAAAGTGGCTGCCGCCAAATAATCGAATCCAACCCATCCGCAGAATTGAAGGAGATGCCAATGGCACATGAAATGGCACACGACGTTCCCCACGGGGACGAGCATCACGCGCACTATCCCGGCGGGTTCATGCGTTGGATTGAGACCACCAATCACAAAGACATCGGTGTCATGTACTTGATCTTTGCGATCGTCATGCTGCTGATCGGTGGGTCCATGATTTTGGCGGTCCGTGCTGAACTCTTTCAGCCTGGCCTGCAGCTGATTCAGCCAGAACTGTTCAATCAATTGATCACGCTTCATGGCTTGATCATGGTGTTCGGTTTCGCCATGCCTGCCGCAACGGGCTTGGCCAATTACATGCTGCCATTGCTCATCGGTGCGCCAGACATGGCCTTGCCCCGACTGAACAACTGGGGCTTCTGGATTTTGCCGCCTGCCGCCTTGATGCTGACCTTGCCCTTCTTTTTGGGCTTGATGGGCATTGGCCCCGGCGCGGTTGACACGGGCTGGACCATGTACGCACCGCTGTCTGTGCAAAGCGGTTGGGGCATGGACTTCGCGATTTTTGCGGTTCACATGCTGGGTGTGTCTTCTATTTTGGGATCGATCAACGTGATCGTCACCATTCTGAACATGCGCGCGCCTGGTATGACCCTGTTCAAGATGCCTCTGTTCGCGCACGGTTTCTTGGTGACAGCCATTTTGCTGATCACCATCATGCCGGTGTTTGCAGGCGGCGTGACCATGGTACTGATGGATCGCCATTTCGGCACCCATTTCTTCGCAGCTTCTGGCGGTGGCGACCCCGTTTTGTGGCAACACATTTTCTGGTTCATGGGTCACCCTGAGGTCTATGTGCTGTTGCTGCCTATTTGCGGCATGGTGCCTCACGTGCTGTCTGCTTTTGCCCGCAAGCCTACCTACGGCTACAAAGCGCAGGTGTATTCCATGTGGGCCATTGGCGTATTGGCCATGGTCGTGTGGGCTCACCACATGTTCACCAGCGGTATGTCCACCGGTGGTCAGTTGTACTTCATGTACAGCACCATGCTGATTTCGCTGCCTTTGGCGGTGCTCTTCTTCTGCTGGATTGCCACCATTTGGCGCGGTTCACTGTCGTTTGAAACGCCCATGCTGTTTGCCATTGGCTTTATCGTGCTGTTTGGCTGGGGTGGTTTGACCGGTCTGGTGTTGGCCGATGCTGCTGCTGATCCACAGTATCACAATGCTTACTTCTTGGTGGCTCACTTCCACTACGCGCTGTACCCCACCACAGTGATGGGTGCTATGGCCGCGATTTACTACTGGATGCCCAAGTGGACGGGTCACCTGCTCAATGAGCGCATGGGTCGCCTGCATTTTTGGGTGGTGATGGTGGGCTTCAACCTGACCTTTATTCCTCAGTTCATGGTGGGCTTGGCAGGTATGCCACGTCGTATCCCTGACTATCCTTTGATGTTCACTGAGTGGAATCAGTTGTCAACCATTGGTGCCTTCATTTTGGGCGCGTCGCACCTGATCTTTATCTACAACGTTTTGGCATGCAAGCGCGGCGGTGAAAAAGCCCAAGCCAAGGCCTGGGATGGTGCTGAAGGCCTTGAATGGACCGTACCTTCGCCTGCGCCGTATCACACGTTTGAAGTTCAGCCGATCATCAAATAACTCTTTGAAGTCATTCGTAAGTCATGGCCAATACCGCTCAGCATCCGTCGCAGTCTAAGGCTGGCACAGCACAAGTGCCAGTAAAGGACGATGCTGTCTGGGCGGCGCGGCGCTCAGGCAATATTCGTTTGGCTTGGGGCATGGTCGGGTTTGCTGTGCTCGTGTTTTTGCTGGCCGTGTGGAAGTACCGCCCGCTGTGACTGCTGCGCAACTCACACTTCGCGACAAAGACAATCGCAAACTCGCCATCAAGCTGGGTTTGGTGGCGGTGGCCTTTGTCGGCTTCGGGTTTGCATTGGTGCCTTTGTACGATGTCATTTGCCGTGCGCTTGGCGTCAGTGGTCGTACCAATGCGGCACCCGTGGCAGCAACGGCTGCGAACACCCAGGTCGATGAGAGTCGATGGGTGAAGGTTGAGTTTTTGAGCCACACCATGCCTGGTGTTGGCCTTGAGTTCACACCAGACCAGTTCACGATGCAGGTGCATCCTGGCGCTGTTTCTCATACCAGCTATACCGTTCGCAATACGTCATCGCAGACCTTTGTTGGGCAGGCCATTCCTTCAGTAACACCAGCTGTTGCCGCGCAGTACTTCAACAAAATTGAATGTTTTTGCTTTTCGCAGCAGACCTTTGCCCCTGGCGAGGTGCGCAGCATGCCAGTGGTTTTTGTGGTCAATCCGACGATTGACGGCAACCTCTCGACTGTGACCTTGTCGTATACCTTTTTTGAAGCACCCAAAGCCCCGGCTTGAGATGCTTAACTGAATCAATCAGACTCCCTTCGTTGAAAGACAGAACCATGAAACACAGCCAGGTTTCCGAAGCCAAAGGGCATTACTACGTACCGGCCGCCAGCCATTATTCGACCATCCTGTCGGCTGGCATTTTTATGCTGGCCATGGGTTTCATCTTCAAGCTCAATGGCGTTGCCATGGGTAACTGGGCCATGCTGCTCGGTGCGGCACAGATCATTTATGTGTTTGTCGGTTGGTTTGGTGAGGTGATCCGGGAAAACTTGACAGGTAAATACACCTTCTGGGAAGACCGCTCGTATCGCATTGGCATGGTCTGGTTCATTTTTTCTGAGGTCATGTTCTTCGCGGCCTTCTTCGGCGTGCTGTACTACATCCGTCGGATTTCGCTGCCAGAGCTGGCCGGCTTCGATGAAAACTTCTCTGCGTTTGGCAAGTTTGATGGAGTCTGGCCAAGTGCTGGCCCCATGGGCGATAAGTTCACCCCCATGGGCGCATGGGGCATTCCTGCGATCAATACTCTGTTGCTGTTGACTTCTGGTGCTACATTGACTTGGGCACATTGGGGTCTGATCAAAGGCAACCGCAAACAGCTGAACATTGGCTTGTTTCTGACGATTGCATTGGGCGTGGCCTTTCTGGCCTTCCAGGTTGTTGAGTACATGCATGCTTACCATGAGCTGGGCTTGACGCTGGAAGCTGGTGTTTACGGTGCAACCTTCTTCATCTTGACCGGCTTTCACGGCATGCACGTGACCCTGGGAACCATCATGCTGATCGTCATGCTGTTCCGTGGCATGGCAGGTCATTTCAGCAACGAAAACCACTTCGCATTTGAAGCCGTGGCTTGGTACTGGCACTTTGTGGACGTGGTCTGGTTGATCCTGTTTGTGTTCGTGTATTGGTTGTAACTAGGCCCAGCAGCTGAGGAAAGGGGCTCACTGCGAGCCGCCGCCCTCGAATGAGATGGCGTACTCCGCACAGTTTTGCATTGCAAAGTGTGCGGGAACCCTTCGATACTTAGTTTGTTTTTAGCTGATGACTAATCAGCTATTAGCGGTTTCCCTGTGCGGGAATGATGCCGAAATAAAACCCTGCCAACAGCAGCACAAACAGCAGCAGCGATAGAGAAATTCGCACCGTCAGGGCGCGCGCCACTTTGGTCTTGTCGTCCACGGGTTTCACCAAAAGGTACAAGGCACTGAACAAGCTGCCCAGTATCAATGCCAGAAAGGTGAGGATGACGAGCTTGGTGATCATGAAGGGTTGCCTGAGTTTGCTTTGAGGCATTATCCCTGACCGCTATCTGCATCCCCTATTGACGTGACCAGAATCCATTCCCCTTTGCGCTTTACGCCCAAGCTGATCCCCAGCCTGAGTGCAGCTTGCTTGTTGGCCCTGTTTGTGTACTTAGGGTTATGGCAGCAGCACAAGGGCGAGCGCTTGGAGGCCGACATTGCACAGCGTGAAGTACGCGGTAAGCGCGAGGTTGCGCAGATGGGGCGTACCCTGGTTGATGCGTCAACCGTTCTGGATTCCACGCTCAAGGTGCGAGGTGAATATGACAGTCAATCACAGTTTTATCTCGACAATCGCCAGCACAAAGGACAGCCTGGGGTTCATGTGATCACGCCTTTGCGTATCGAAAACAGCCAGACGCGCGTCTTGGTCAATCGCGGCTGGGTCGGTTGGGGCGCATCGCGGCAGGTGATGCCGGTAATCCCTGTGCCCAGTGGGCCCGTCGAGGTGAGCGGTATCGCGGCCATGCCCTCGCAAAAGGATTTCTTTTTGATGCCAAAGCACGCGGACGCTTTTCCAAACCTCTGGGCGCGTTTGGACTTGAAGCGCTACACCGAGCAGACTGGTTTCGCGACACAACCTGTCGTCATTCAACTGGAATCCCAAATTCCGGCTGACGCCGCAGGACCGCCGCTCGTTCGCGAATGGCCTGCGCCGCCTGACAAGGTGGGCATGCACAAGGGCTACGCTGTCCAGTGGTTTGGCATGGCCTTGGCATTGCTTGTTTTCTATGGCGTGGCAAGCTTTCGCCGCACAAATGTTTAGACCATAAAAGGCTAGACTTCACGCTTCCCCGTCCTGGCTCCAGAAATTGTCTAACCTATCCACTTCGCCGTCGGGTGCACCTGCACCAGCCCATGATCCTTTGGATCTGATGGTTTATTCGCTGCCAGACCCAAGCCAACCCGCATCTCAGTCTCCCCCGCCCTCTGGGCGAGGCAAGCTGCTGGTGGTTGTGCTGTTGTGTGTGCTGCCAATGTTGGTGTCTTTCCTGGCATACCGCTTCGTCAATCTGAGTGGCCATGCGACGGGCGGTGAGCTGATCCTTCCTGTTCAGCCCATGCCTGATGTTGCGTTGCCTGGCAAAGACGGTAAGCCCATCGCTCTGCAGTCGCTCAAAGGCCAGTGGCTGCTGGTAAGTATTGGTGACACGACTTGCGTGGACGATTGCGCCAAGCGGGTGTTTTTGCAGCGCCAACTGCGCGAAACCTTGGGCAAAGACCGGGAACGTGTTGACCGCGTGTTGGTCGCGCAAGGCCCAGGTGAGTTGGCGGTGCCGCTGCGTGAGCAATCAGGTGACCTGGTCATTCTCAAAGACGAAACGGGCAAGCTGTCGACATGGCTCGGTCCAGCGCCAGGCCAGACTGCCACGGATTACCAATTCTTGGTGGACCCCCTTGGCAATTTGATGATGCGCTTTCCTGCCAAGTTTGATTCGGCCGGTGCCGTCAAAATCCGGCGTGATCTGGAGCGTCTGCTGCGCGCTTCGGTGGCGTGGGACGGACCGGGGCGCTAGCGCAGCCGCATCAAATGCAAAATCCGGCCGCTTACAACCTGGCTCCCGCAGGCAGTATTCTTTTCATGGGACTGATTCTGGCGCTTCTGCCTGCGTGGTGGGTGCTCAAACGCGAACCCACTGCCGCAGGGCGCTACCGGGCTCTTGCGGTGTTGACCTTGTTTCTAACCTTCGATCTGGTGGTGTTTGGTGCCTTCACGCGGCTTTCCGATTCCGGACTGGGTTGCCCGGACTGGCCAGGATGCTATGGCGAGTCGACCCCCTTGGCCGCGCACGCTGACATCAGCTCTGCGCAAAGCGCCATGCCCACTGGGCCCGTGACCCATGGCAAAGCCTGGATTGAGATGGTGCACCGTTACCTGGCCACTGCAGTGGGTGCTCTGATCACCTTGCTTGCGGCCATGCATGCTTGGTTGCGAAAACGCCGTGCACCTGGTATTGCCGCCTCTTGGGTCCCGGTGCTCACTTTCGTGTGGGTTTGTATGCAAGGCGCTTTTGGCGCGCTGACGGTCACCATGAAACTCTTTCCGTTGATCGTCACCCTGCATTTGCTCGGGGGTTTGGGCTTGTTAGCGTTGCTGGCGGTTCAGGCGCGTGGCAGCGTCGCTGGGGTAGGTCGTGAGCGTACGACGCGGTCAGGCAAGCCACTGCCTCGAACATGGCTGATGGTCGGTCTTGCCGTTGTGGTGGCTCAAGCAGCCCTTGGGGCGTGGGTCAGTTCCAATTACGCCGTGCTGGCTTGCAACACCTTCCCGCTGTGCCAAGGACAAATTTGGCCGATGATGAATTTCGCGGCAGGGTTTAGCCTTTGGCGCGAGCTGGGTCAAGTTGCTGGTGGCGGCATGTTGCCGTTTGAGGCGCTGACCGCCATACATATGGTGCACCGCATATTTGCGCTTCTTGTGCTGGTCGTTATTGGGTTTGTCATCCAGCGGCTCTGGCGCGTTGGGGCTCAGAAGTCTGCAAAATGGCTCGGTGCGTTGCTGGGATTGCAATTGTTGACAGGCCTGAGCAATGTAATTTTGGACTGGCCCCTGGTTGCCGCATTGCTTCATACCGGTGGCGCTGGTGCGCTGGTGGTGGTCTTGACCTCGTTGTTGGCTGAGGAGGTGGCCGCATGACATACCTTCAAGTTTTCCGCCAGTACTATGTGCTGGCCAAGCCTCGTGTGATCCAGTTGATCGTCTTTTGTGCCCTGATTGGCATGGTGCTGGCGGTACCTGGGCGTCCGTCCTGGGCCGACATTCGTTTGGCCGCTTTGGCCTGCTTTGGCATCTGGCTGGTTGCAGGCGCAGCCGCCGCTTTCAATTGCCTGGTGGAAAAAGGCATTGATTCGCGCATGAAGCGCACCGCCTGGCGACCTACGGCCAAGGGAGAGTTAAGTGATACCCAGACGCTGACCTTCTCTACTGTGTTATGCACACTCGGTTGTGCCGTGCTCTACGTGTGGGTAAATCCGCTGACCATGTGGCTGACACTGGCAACTTTTGTCGGTTACGCAGTGATCTACACCGTGGTGCTCAAGCCCATGACGCCGCAAAACATCGTGATCGGTGGTGCGTCGGGCGCGATGCCGCCCGTGCTGGGTTGGGCCGCCATGATGGGGGAAGTCAGCCCCGAGGCGTTGATCCTGTTTCTGATCATCTTTGTCTGGACACCACCGCATTTTTGGGCGCTGGCCCTTTACCGCGTCGAAGACTATCGCAAGGCGGGTTTGCCCATGCTGCCGGTCACGCACGGAAATGCCTTCACCCGTTTGCAGGTGTTTCTTTACACCTTGCTGCTGGCTGCGGCATGCATGATGCCGTACATCTATGGCATGAGCGGCTGGATCTATCTGATTGCTGCGCTGGCATTGAGCTTTGGCTTTTGTCTGTATGGCTATTGGCTGTGGCGCGACTATTCTGATGCTTTGGCGCGCAAGGCTTTTCGCTTCTCGCTGATTCACCTTAGCCTGCTGTTTGCTGCCCTGTTACTAGACCACTACATTCTGTGATGCCATGAACCGTCGAAACGCTACAAAAAATATAGCTAAATTTGTTGCGGCTACTGCCGTGGCAGGACTTTTTGCAGCGGTTTCTGGGTGCTCTGAGCAAAAACCGCAATTCAAAGCCATTGATGTGACCGGGGCGGACTTTGCCAAAGACTTTGCGTTGACGGACCACAATGGCCAAGCACGCACCCTGGCCGACTTTAAAGGCAAGATTGTCGTGATCTTCTTTGGCTACACCCAGTGCCCAGACGTGTGCCCCACCAGCATGACTGAGTTGGCAGAAGTTAAAAAGCTATTGGGTGCTGATGGCGACAAGTTGCAAGGCCTGTTCGTCACCGTTGATCCGGCACGCGACACGCTTGAATTGCTCAAGGCCTACATGGCCAATTTCGACCCCACATTTTTGGCGCTGCGGGCAGAGCCGGACAAGCTGGAACCCATCGCCAAGCACTACAAGATCTATTACAAAAAGGTCGACGGTAAAACCCCAACAAGCTACACCATGGACCATTCCGCAGGCAGCTATGTGTATGACACGCAGGGGCGAGTGCGCTTGTTTACCCGCTACGGCAGCGGGGCTGCAGCCTTGGCGAGCGATATCCAGTTGCTGCTTAAATCTGGTGCATGAGCGGCATTGCGCATCTGCTTGCCCGTAAGGGCGCGGCCAAAATTGCCTTGATCCCTGATGAGGTTCTGGCTGCCCTCAACGCTGGGCTGATTCCCACCGTTAACCTCAATGAATTCCTGGCGATTGACCTGGCGATACTGACTCCAAATGTCGCTCGGCAAGTCGAGTTGGATCCTCAGTCAGACCGTTTGCAAGACACATTGGCGATGCTGGGCGCTTTCAAACCCATGAAGCGGCATGAGCACATTGCCCGCGCGCTGTACGACCTCACGGCTGAGCAAGCCCAAACTGCACGAGACGCCGTAGCGACCGCCTTGGCAAGCCACCCCAGCGACGTGGCACGCTGCTGGGCGGCGCAGTGGCTGCAGTTCACTGGCCAGACGCTGGTTCAAAAGCTACATGCCGTTCGGCGCTTTGCGGCCGATCCACACTTTGGCGTACGCGAAATCGCCTGGATGGCTGTGCGCGATGATGTGGTGGCACAGCTGGACACTGCCATCGTCTTGCTGCAGCCTTGGACTGCGGACCCTGACGAAAACATTCGACGTTTCGCGAGTGAGTTAACCCGGCCTCGTGGCGTCTGGTGCGCGCAGATAGACGCCCTGAAGGCGGAGCCCTGGCGTGCGCGTGTCTTGCTGGAGCCGCTCAAGGCGGATGCCAGCCGCTATGTGCAAAACTCGGTCGCCAATTGGCTGAATGACGCCAGCAAATCACAACCCGAATGGGTGCAAGGTGTTTGTGACGATTGGGCGCAAACCTCGGCCTCGGCACACACCCTGTACATCACCAAGCGCGCGCTGAGAACGCTGGACAAAACCGTCTAGCGAACAAACAAAAACGCACTGCGCTTCTTATCGAAAGGCAGTGCGTTGATGAGCTCGATTCCCGGGTCCGGGCGGTTATGTCATACCGTGCCGTGCCCCAATAGGCACGTTACCGAGCTCAATGATCAGGCGTATGCCGCCAGCGTTTTCTTCATTTTCTTCATGGCAGCAGTTTCAATCTGGCGAATGCGCTCAGCACTCACGCCATACACCGCTGCCAGCTCATGCAGCGTCATGCCGCCCGAGCCGTCGTCGTTTACCTTGAGCCAACGCTCTTCCACAATACGGCGGCTGCGCTCATCCAATTCAGCCAAAGCGCTGGCAATGCCGTCGCTGGCCAAATAGTCGCGCTGGCGTGATTCGATCAGCGCCGTGGGCTCATGGTTGGCATCGCTCAAATAAGTGATGGGGCCAAAGCTGTCCTCGCCATCGTCACTGGGGCCGGGGTCCAACATCACGTCGCCGCCCGACAGGCGCGTTTCCATCTCGATCACGTCCGACCGATCCACATTCAGCGTACGCGCCATGGAATCGATCTCCGACTTGCTCAAGGTGTCGCGGTGTGTATCTGAGCCTTCGTCAGCCGCATCGGCTTTGAAACCTTGCTTCATGGAGCGCAGGTTAAAGAACAACTTGCGCTGAGCCTTGGTCGTGGCGACCTTGACCATGCGCCAATTCTTCAAGATGTACTCATGAATCTCGGCCTTGATCCAGTGCAGCGCGTAGCTCACCAAGCGCACACCCTGGTCAGGGTCAAAACGTTTCACGGCCTTCATCAGACCCACATTGCCCTCCTGGATCAGGTCGCCATGGGGCAGGCCATAACCCAGATACTGGCGCGCCACAGACACGACCAAGCGCAAGTGAGAAAGCACTAACTTACCTGCTGACTCAAGGTCAGCCTCGTTGCGCAGCTTGCGAGCGTATTCTTGCTCTTGGTCAAGCGTGAGCATCGGCAGGCGGTTCACTGCCGAAATGTATGCATCTAAATTGCCAAGAGCGGGGATCACGCTCCATGGATTGGCCAGCGCCACAGCCGAAGAAGAAACACCAGAAGGGTTACTCATATGCCAATTTCCTTTCACAAGCTCAAATGTTAGCACTCTCTATGACGGAGTGCTAAGCAATTAGTTCAATCGGCACGATAGCCAAAGGGTAAAGTTTTGTTTCACATCAGCCGTTTACTTTCATGGGCTGGGCTAGGCTGCGCTGGCGCGACGACATTGGGCCCCACCGGTAGTCTGTCCAGCCCTTTGACTTCCAGCATCGAAAAACTGGTGCGCAGTGTTTTGACGCTGGGCAGACGGCGCAGTTTGTTCTGCATCAGGGTGGAATAGGCGTCAATGTCCTTGGCAACCACCACCAACACAAAGTCCTCTGGCCCAGAGACGCCGTGGCACATCACCACTTCCGGAATGTCCCGCACAGCGTTTTCAAATTCCAGCGACGGGCTTTCGTTTTGGCTGTCGATGGTGATGTTCACGAAGGCCATCACGCCGTAACCCAGTGCGCGGCGGTCCAGCTTTGCGCCGTACCCGGTGATCAGGCCCGCATCTTCCAGGCGTTTGACGCGCCGCCAGCAGGGTGACTGGGACATGCCCACCTTGATGGCCAACTCGCTGGTGGTGAGCCGGGCGTTGCTTTGTAGGGCTTCCAGCAACACTCGATCAGTTTCGTCCAAGTCTATTTGCATAAAAAAACCTGATAAATCGTAATATTAGGTGAGTATATGCATCAATCAAATTGGGTAGGGTAAACATCAGTGAATTGACTAAAATTGGTAACTAGACTAACCAAAATTACCGAATGCGTACCATGTCAAGTTCATCTACTCCCATCACCCGCGCGCAGTGTCAAGCACTGGATGCGCAAGACTCTCTCGCGCAGCGCAGAGATTTGTTTCAGTTACCGCCGGGTGTGATTTACCTGGATGGCAATTCTTTAGGTGCCATGCCTAAATGCGTGCCTGCGCGCATGACACAAGCCTTCGAGGTGGAATGGGCGGTGGGCTTGATCCGTTCCTGGAATGATGCCGACTGGTATCCCGCGCCGCAACGGGTGGGCGCCCGCATTGCCAGCTTGGTAGGGGCGCAGGGTAATGAGGTCATCGTGGCGGACTCCACCTCAGTCAACTTGTTCAAGCTGCTGGTCGGTGCGCTGCGCATGCGTCCCGGCCGCAGCCTGATATTGGGCGAGAACGGTAACTTTCCAACCGACGCTTATGTGGCCGGTGGCGTGGCTGAACTCACCGGCGCACGATTCAAAGCCGTGTCACCTGATGAGGTGATGGCGGCATTGGACGACAGCGTTGCCGTGCTCAGCCTGACCCATGTCAATTACAAGACCGGTGCGGTCTATGACATGGCAGCCATCACCCAGCGTGCTCATGAGGTCGGCGCCTTAGTCATCTGGGATTTGGCCCACACGGCGGGTGCCATGCCTTGTGAGTTGAATGCCTGCAAGGTTGATTTTGCGGTGGGCTGCGGCTACAAGTATTTGAATGGTGGTCCTGGCGCGCCGTCGTTTGCCTTTGTGGCTGAGCGTCATCAAAACGATTTGCGCCAGCCACTGACGGGTTGGCACGGCCACGCCAAGCCCTTTGAGTTTGGGCAGGAATACGTACCAGCACCTGGCATCGACCGCATGCTGGTGGGCACCGCGCCTCAGATGGGTTTGATCTCGCTGGAAGCAGCGCTGACGGCATTTGACGGTGTCGACATGCAGGTATTGCGAGCCAAGAGTTTGTCGCTGACAGGTCTGTTCATTGATTTGATTGACCAAGAACTTCAAGGCCACGGTTTTGGTTTGGCCACTTCGCGTGACCCGGTGGTACGCGGCAGCCAAGTGTCGCTTACCCATACGCAGGGTTACGCGATTGTGCAAGCCTTGATTGCGCGAGGCGTGATCGGCGATTTTCGTGCGCCGGATATTTTGCGCTTCGGTTTCGCTTCCCTGTATGTCAGCCATGTCGATGTCTGGGAGGCTGTGGCCACACTCAAAGACATCATGGCAACCCGAGCCTGGGAAACCCCAGAGTTCATGGCCAAGAAGGCCGTGACCTAAGCACCACCGCCCCTCATTTCGTGGTTCCACACCAAGCTGCACCGCGTGTGCAGCAAGGCGGAGCCACGTCTGTACCGACCTAATTTTCAATTTTTTAACCCGCACTTAGGCCATTTCAGCCAGTGCACAACACCAGGAGACAGGCATGACATCAAGAATCAAGACATCTTTGCTCGCCCTTGCGGCGCTAGCTGCCTCGCAAGCCATCTATGCGCAAGACGTGGTCCGAATCGGCCATGTCGGACCTAAGAGTGGCCCCATCGCCCATTTGGGCATGGACAACGAACTGGGTGCCAAGTTGGCGGTTGACGACCTGAACGCCAAGGGCGTGACGATTGGTGGCAAGAAAGTCAAGCTCGAGTTGCTGGGTGAAGACGACGCTGGCGACCCCAAGCAAGGCACGGCCGTTGCCCAAAAGCTCGTTGATGCCAAAGTATCCGGCGTGGTGGGTCACCTGAATTCTGGCACCACCATTCCTGCATCGCGCATTTATTCGGATGCAGGTATTCCTCAGATTTCCCCCTCGTCCACCAATCCCAAATACACCCGTAATGGCTACAAGACGGCCTTCCGCGTGGTGGCTGACGATGTGCATTTGGGCGGCACGCTGGGCCGCTACGCTGTCAAAGAGCTGAATGGCAAAAGCATTGCCATCATTGACGACCGTACCGCCTACGGCCAAGGCGTGGCCGAAGAATTCTCCAAAGGTGCCAAAGCTGCTGGCGGCAATGTGGTGGGTCATGAATTTACCAACGACAAGGCCACAGATTTCACCGCCATCCTGACCACCTTGAAAGGTAAAAAGCCTGACATCATTTTTGTGGGTGCCATGGATGCCACCGCTGGCCCGCTGCTGCGCCAAATGAAGCAACTGGGGATTGACGCCAAGATGATGGGTGGTGACGGCATTTGCTCGGGCGAACTGCCCAAGCTGGCCTCCGGCGCCATGGGTGACGGCCAAGTCTATTGTGCTGAAGCTGGCGGTGTGGACGCGTCCCAACGCAAGGGCATGGACGACTTCCGTGCGCGCTTCAAAGCCACTACCAAGCTTGATGTACAGGTCTACGCACCTTACTCGTATGACGCGGTGAACGTGCTGGTCGCTGCCATGGTCAAAGCGGGCTCATCCGACCCTGCCAAGTACCTGCCTGTGCTGGCCAAAACCGATGGCTACCCAGGCGTGACCGGCGTCATTGGCTTTGATGCCAAGGGTGACATCAAGAACGGCGCACTCACCATGTTCACTTACAAGGGCGGCGAGCGTCAGGCGCTGTCGGTGGTTCGCTAACCGTGTCCGCTTGAATCAAATTACCAATACAACTACTTCAATTACTTGAGGAATTTCTAAATGGAAAAAATTGCTCTGGCTGCTGTCGCATCCATGCTCGGCCTGTCCGCTTTTGCGCAGAGCTCGGTCACCTTATATGGCCGCGTCAACACCACATTTGAGAACCAAAAGGACGGCACAGCCGGCCGCGTCAATGCCTTGAACAACAACGCCTCTCGCTGGGGTGTGCGTGTCAATGAAGACCTGGGCGGCGGCCTGTTTGCCAAAGCGGTTCTAGAGGCCGGCTTTAGCGCAGATACCGGCATGTCCGACAGCACCGCCTACTTCGGCCGCCAATCGTCTGTTGAGGTGGGCAGCGCAAGCATGGGTTCCGTACGAATGGGCAACTGGCTGCCGGGCTCTTACCTGGCCACGGCAGACTACATCAGCATGCACAACCACGACACGGGTCGTTCATCTGATGCCCTCTACGCCTTTGGCGCGGCCTTTCCACGCAACAACAAGATCGGCTACTTCACACCTAACTGGGGGGGCTTCTCAGGCGAAGCATCGGTCTCTTTGGGTGAAGGTAAAGCCGCCAATGCCAGAGACCTGAGCGCAAACTATGTGTCTGGCCCGGTTCATCTGGGTGCGGGTTACTCGGCTCAGGGCGGCGGATCGCAAGCGGCAGTGCGCGGCTTGTACTTTATGGGGCCTGTGGCCTTGGGGGCTTACTTGCAACGCGAAAGCATTGACGGCTCAGCCTTTGGCAAAACACGCAACATTGGCCGCCTGTCCGCCATGTACGGCGCAGGCGCCTCTGAGTTTCATGTCAATGGCGGAACCACGCAAAAGGGCGGAACCCAAGGCGACAAAGCCAGCCAGTGGACACTGGGCTACAACTACAACTTGAGCAAACGCACCAAAGTCTATACCTATTACACCGCCGTCAAGGGACAAAGCGATGCCACCAGCTCTAATTCGTTCGCGGTGGGCGTTCGCCATAACTTCTAAGTGAGCAACTGAAGGAAGGGTTCAATTGCGATTTGCCGGGCAAGCTTTGCCCGGCTTTTTTTTTGCCCTTTCTGATCGTCGTCAGCCGTTCGATGCCGCCATCGCAAACGCGTCCATCGCCAGCATGCTGTACATCACCTCACGGCTGATGTAGTCGGGCTTGGCATCTTTGCCCCCCGCCCCCAGAGCAAAAAACAAAGGCAAAAAGTGATCCTCGGTGGGATGCGCGCGAGCCGCATGAGGTGCGGTAGCGCGGTAGTTCAGCAAATCATCCCAGCGTCCTTCAGTCACGGCTTTCTCAACCCATCTGCTGAATTCGATCACGTAGGGCGCAGGTTCTCGCTCGCCACCAAAAAACTCAGACAGGTTGTGCGTCATGCTGCCGGAGCCCAGTATCAATACGCCGCTGGCACGAAGGGGCGCAAGTGCGGCACCCATTTGGTATACCTCTTTAGGACCCCAGCGCACAGGCAAGGCCACCTGCACCACGGGCACAGTTGCTTCTGGCAGCAGATGCATCAAGGGCACCCAAGCGCCATGGTCCAGTGGCCGGGCGGCATCCGCCTTGGCAGGCATGCCTGCTGCATTCAGTAAGCCGATGACTTCATCGCCCAAGGCTGCACTGCCCGGCGCGGGGTATTTCAATTGATACAGCGCGGGTGGAAACCCGCCAAAGTCATGCCAGGTTTCGGGCTTGGCATTGGTCATGACGGACACATCGCGGGCCATCCAGTGCGGCGACAACACCACCACGCCGCGCAAGGGGCTGATGGCCGTTAACTTTTGCATCCACGCGGTCAGGGCAGGGCCGGTTTCTCCTGCGTCTGTGGCAAACAAGGGTGCGCCGTGTGAAACGAAGAGGCTGGGAATCAGTGGATGTTCTGCGTGCATGTTGTGCTTTCAATCTGTGATGACTGCAATGTATTGTGAATTTATGGATAGATAAATAGCCTATTAATGGTTTAATTGTTCTGAAATTCAGAATAATCAGATTCGGCATGGACCAACTTCGCCAGATGCAAGCATTTGTGGCCGTCGTGGACACCGGCAGTTTTGTGGCGGCTGCTGACCGGATGGCGTGCGCCAAGGGTGTGCTGTCAAAACTGGTGATGGATCTGGAGAAAAGCCTGGGTGCGCGGCTACTGAACCGCACGACCCGACGTTTGTCGCTCACCGCGACGGGCACCGACTACTTGCAGCGATGCCGCCAAATTCTGGAAGACGTGCGTGAGGCCAACAGCATGGCCAGTGCTAACGCACAGCTGGTCAGCGGCAGACTCAAGATCAATGCGCCCTTGACCTTTGGCAACTTGCACCTCGCGCCGCTTTGGGGCGAGTTCCTGCGACTTCACCCGCTGGTTGAACTGGACATCAGCCTGACTGACAGAGTGGTCGATCTGGTGGATGAAGGCTACGACTTGGCGGTGCGCATTACGCGGCTGGCGGACAGTCAGTTGGTCGCCCGCAAGCTGGCCACAGACCGCATGCGTGTCTGCGCGGCACCCGGCTACTTGGCGCGGAGCCAACCCATCCTAGAAGTTCAACACTTAAGTGAGCACAATGTGGCCGCCTATTCCTGGTGGTCAGGTGGCGATGTCTGGACATTCTTTAACCCTGCAGCCCAAAGCGAGCAAAGCGTGACGATTCGACCGCGGTTGCGCGCCAACAGCGGCGACACCTGTCGTGCAGCAGCTCTGGCAGAACAGGGTGTGATCTTTCAGCCCGGGTTTATTGTGGGGCAGGACATCCGAGCGGGCTTGTTGCACGAGATTTTGCCCGGCTGGCAAGGACCAGCAGTGGACATCTATGCTGTCTACCCGAGCCAACGACATCTGCCAGGCAAGGTGCGTGCGATGGTTGATTTTTTAGTCGATGCCTTCCGCCAGCCAGGCTGGCAGTAGGCATACTGCTAGTGCTTGGCCTGCTTGTTACACTCATTTCCAAGGTGGGACTTACCCTCCCGATGAAGCGCGTGCCATGACTCATATTCCCCGTTTGACACAGGCCTTAGCCCAGTTGTTGCACGCTCACCGTGTGGCGGCACTTGGCACGCTTGATGCTGAAGTTCAGCCTTATGTCTCCATGGTGCCCTACGCCATTGAGCCCAGCTTGGCATGCCTCGTTATTCATGTGAGTGGCTTGGCTGCGCACTCCGCCAACATGTTGGCGCACCCCCAGGTTTCCTTGCTGGTCATGCAGGCTGAGACGCCGGGTGAGCCTGTCCACGCTTTGCCCCGCGTCACGCTGGAGGCCACGGCGCAAGTGCTGGAGCGTGACAGTGCAGATTGGCTGCGTTGCCGGGATGCTTACCTTAAGCGCTTTCCTGATTCGGAGCCCATGACCCAATTAGGTGACTTCATGTTTATGGCATTGCATCCCTCGGGCGCCCGCCAGATTGCAGGTTTTGGTTCTGCACGTACCGTCCAACCCGTAGATGTGCACCTTGCCTTGTCGCAAGTACCCGCAGAAACGTCTGCGGAAACTTCCCCGTAAGTCACCCCATCAGCACGCCGCCATTTTTTGAAAGATCACCGCATGAGTCAGCTCTTTTCGCCCTACGCCATCGGCCCCGTGGCCTTGAAAAATCGTATCGTGATTGCACCCATGTGCCAGTACTCATGCCAAGAGGGTCTGGCCAATGACTGGCACCTGATTCATCTGGGTCAACTGGTGTTGTCGGGGGCAGGCTTGCTGATCCTCGAGGCCACCGCCGTCGAACCCGACGGGCGTATTACCTCTGCTGACTTAGGCTTATGGTCAGACGCCACTGAGGCTGCACTGGGCCGGGTGATCGCGTCTGTCCAGCAACATTCCCGCATGCCGCTGGGCATTCAGCTCAGCCATGCCGGGCGCAAGTCATCCAGCCGCACACCTTGGGAGGGTGGCCAACTGGTGCTGCCTGCCGATGGTGGATGGGTGCCATCTGGCCCCTCCGCAATTGAACATGCTGCGGGCGAACCGCCTCCCAAAGCCATGACCGCGGACGATCTGCAGCGCATTGCACAAGCTTTTGCCAAGGCAGCGGTGCGGGCACATCGCGTGGGCATCCGCGTGATTGAGTTGCACATGGCGCATGGCTATTTGCTGCATCAGTTCTTGTCACCGATCTCCAATCAGCGTTCAGACGCCTATGGTGGCAGCCTTGACAATCGAATCCGCTTCCCGCTGGAGGTGTTTGACGCCGTGCGCGCAGCGGTCCCCGACGAGGTGGCCGTAGGGGTGCGAATCTCTGGCACCGATTGGGTAGAAGGGGGTTGGGACATTGACCAAAGCGTGGTCCTGGGCAAGGCCTTGGCAGCGCGCGCCTGTGCCTTCATGCACGTGTCCAGCGGTGGCATTTCGCCCAAGCAACAAATCCCTATCGGCCCTGGCTATCAAATTCACTTGGCTGAAATGGTGCGCAAGGAAACGGGTTTGCCCACCATGGCGGTGGGCCTGATCACGGAGCCGCAGCAAGCCGAAGACATCATTGCCCAAGGCCGCGCCGATATGGTCGCCATCGCCCGTGGCATTTTGTACAACCCGCATTGGCCTTGGCAAGCTGCGGCGGCATTGGGCGCGCAAGTCGAGGCACCGCGACAGTACTGGCGCTCACAGCCACGGGGCTTGAGTGGCTTGTTTGGCGAAGTGACCATCGGCCAGCGTTAGTGAGGCAGAACATGGGTGAATTGCAAGAAGCAGATTTCCTCATCATTGGTGCGGGCATCGCTGGCGCTTCGGTGGGCTATTGGCTCAGCCCACACGGCCGGGTCATCGTGTTGGAGCGTGAATCGCAACCGGGCTACCACTCTACGGGGCGCTCTGCTGCCTTGTTCATGGAAAGCTATGGCACACCGCAAGTCCGCGCCTTGACGCTGGCCAGCAGGGCATTTTTTGAATCGCCTCCAGCAGGCTTTTGCGAGCATCCGTTGATCTCAAAGCGTGGCGCGATGATGGTGGCCGGCCCTGGTCAGGAAGACCTGTTGAAAGAACATTGGGACGTGCTGCGTGCTGTGACGCCAGATGCGCAGCAGTTGAGCGTCGCTGAGGCCTGTGCCAAAGTGCCCGTTTTGCGCTCAGAAAAGCTGATCGGTGCAGTGTATGAACCCGGTGCCATGGACATGGATGTGCATGCGATTCACCAAGGTTTTCTGCGCGGCATTACGCGCGCAGGCGGTGCCGTGGTGTGCGACGCTGGCGTGACAGCATTGACGCGCGACAACGGGCAGTGGCGGGTCGAGGCGGGCGGTAGACAGTTCGCCGCGCCCGTGGTCTTGAATGCTGCGGGTGCCTGGGCTGACCAAATGGGCCAACTGGCGGGGGCCGTGCCCATCGGGCTCCAGCCAAAACGCCGATCCGCCCTGATTTTTCCGCCGCCCGAGGGCGTCAACACCAGCGACTGGCCCATGGCCATAGGGGTGGGGGAGGATTGGTACTTTAAGCACGATGCCAACATGCTGCTGGGCTCGCCTGGCAACGCCGACCCGGTGGAGCCACAAGATATTCAGCCCGAAGAACTGGACATTGCCACAGCCATCTATCACCTGGAAGACATGACCACCTTGAGCATTCGTCGCCCGACCCGTACCTGGGCCGGGCTGCGCTCCTTTGTCGCTGACGGTGACTTGGTGGGCGGCTTTGATGCCATGCAGCCAGGTTTCTTCTGGGTGGCTGCTCAGGGTGGTTACGGGATTCAGACGTCACCCGCCATGGGCGAGGTCTGCGCGGCTCTGGCGCGTGGGCAAGACATACCTGAACGCATCGCAAGCTTTGGCTTGACCGAAGCCATGCTCAGTCCCAAGCGGCTGCAATCAAATTCACATTAGCTTGCACCATGCGCATCTTCAGTGCCTCGTTGGCGACCGAGACCAATACCTTCGCGCCCATGCCGACTGGCATCAGTTCTTTTCATGACCGGGGTTACTTTGCTGCGGGGCAGCACCCCGATCAGATGCAACTGTTCTCAGGCCCGCTGTGGGCTGCACGGCTACGTGGCCGTGAAAAAGGGTGGGACTTGGTCGAAGGGATGACCGCTGGAGCGCAACCCAGTGGCATCACTACACGACACTGCTATGAGACTCTGCGCGATGAACTGCTCGCAGACCTGAGGGCGGCGTTGCCGGTGAATGTGGTCTTGCTGGGGCTGCACGGTGCCATGGTGGCCGATGGCTTTGACGACTGCGAGGGCGATTTGCTCACACGCGTGCGCGCCATTGTTGGCCCGAATGTTGTTGTGGGAGCCGAGTTAGACCCTCATTCCCATCTGACCGATGCCATGGTTGAGCAGGCAGACTTGCTGATTGCGTTTAAGGAATATCCGCACACTGATGTGCTTGAGCGCGGCCTGGAACTCGTTGACCTTTGCGTTGCCAAAGCGCAAGGGCGCGTGAACCCGGTGCCGGCGGTGGTGGATTGCCGAATGATCGTGACATTGCACACGTCGAGGCAGCCCGCGCGTGGCTTTGTAGACCGCATTCAGTCGCTTGAGGGGCGGGACGGTGTGCTGTCCATATCGGTTGCGCACGGATTCCCTTGGGGCGATGTGCCCGGTATGGGCACCAAACTACTGGTGTATACCGACGGTCTGCCAGACAAGGCGCAAACCTTGGCAAAGCAATTGGCAAGCGAACTGGTGCACATGAGAGAGCTACTTGGGACGCCAACACCGGACATAGATGCAGCCCTGGACCACTCCCTGGCCCTTGCCAGCGGACCCGTGGTGTTGGCAGACGGTGCGGATAACCCGGGCGGTGGTGCCGCCTGTGATTCAACCTTTGTTCTGCGCCGTTTGGTGGAGCGTGGTGTTGCCAATGCCGCGCTGGGGCCGTTGTGGGACCCCGTTGCAGTGCGCATCGCTTTTGACGCGGGTGTGGGAGCACATCTGCCGATGCGTCTGGGCGGCAAGATCGGTCCTCTGTCGGGAGACCCGCTGGATGTGTCATGCACTGTGATGGCATTGTGCAAAGACATGGTGATGACGGGCCTGTCTGGCACCCCCACTCAACTGGGAGACTGTGCCTGGGTTCGCGCGCACGGGGTCGATGTTGTACTGATCACCTTGCGAAACCAAGCCTTGCATACTGACCTTTTCACCCAGCTGGGCATAGACGTAGGCAAGTGCAAAATAATCGTTGTGAAATCATCCCAGCATTTTTATGCCGCCTTCGCGCAGGTGGCCAAACAGGTGATTTATGTGCAGGCTCCGGGTGCAGTGACGCATGATCTGCAAAGTCTGCCTTACAAAAAGATCCAGAGACCCAAGTGGCCAATGGATCCGCTCAGCAAAGAAGAAATCATTTCGGAGATGCTATGAATTTTGATGTGACACTTCAAGCCCAGATTGCCAGAACCCGCCGTCATGGCCTGGGTGAGCTGCTGTGGCGCAGTGCCCAACGCGTGCCCAACAAGACCGCACTGGTGTACCGCGACCAACGCTGGACTTATGCTGAACTCGATACGTTGGCCAATCGCATGGCCAACGCCCTGCGCGAACGCGGCATCGTCAAGGGCGAGCGGGTGGCCGTGCTGTCGCATAACAATGCCAGCTTTGTTGTACTGCAATTTGCCTTGGCCCGGGTGGGCGCGATCATGGTGCCGATCAACTTCATGCTCAAGGCGGCGGAAGTGGCCTTTATCTTGGGGCATTCGGGCGCAGTTGCCCTGGTGGCCGAAGACATGTTGGTGCCGGTGGCAGACGAGGCCTTAAGCGAAGCTGATCGCACCATTCGCCTGCGCGGTGTGATCCCCGACCATGGGGCGACGTATTCAGAAGGCTGGGAAGACACCAGCACTTGGCTGGCCCATCCCAATACCCAAACGCCGGATGTGCCCGTTGACGACGACGAACCCGCGCAAATCCTGTACACCAGCGGAACTGAGTCCCGACCCAAAGGGGCCACGCTCTCTGTGCGCAACCTAGTCGCCCAGTACGTGAGCTGTATCGTTGACGGTGACATGAGCGGTGACGACATTGAGGTGCACGCTTTGCCCCTGTTTCACTGTGCACAGCTGCATTGCTTCATGACGCCAGGTCTTTACCTTGGCGCCACCAACATCTTGCTGAACGGCGCGGACCCCACTGCCATGCTGGCTGCCGTTGAATCCGAAGGTGCGACCAAACTCTTTTGTCCGCCCACGGTCTGGATTGGCCTGCTGCGCCATCCGGATTTTGATCAGCGCAATTTGTCCAGCTTGCGCAAGGGTTTTTACGGCGCGTCGATCATGCCCATGGAAGTGGTCAAAGAGATCAGTACCCGTCTGCCCGCCATGCGGCTTTACAACTTCTACGGCCAGACGGAGATGTCACCCGTGGCGACCATTCTCAAACCCGAAGACCAGTTGCGTAAGCTGGGCTCGGCGGGTCGCGCGGCCATCAACGTAGAAACCCGCGTGGTGGACGATAACGACCAGAGCGTGCCCGCTGGCACCATTGGCGAGATCGTGCACCGTGGCCCCCACGTGATGCTGGGCTATTGGAACGACCCCGAAAAAACCAAAGAGGCGTTCCGCAACGGCTGGTTTCACAGTGGCGACTTGGGCGTCATGGATGCCGAAGGCTACCTGAGCGTGGTGGACCGCAAGAAAGACATGATCAAGACCGGGGGCGAGAATGTCGCCAGCCGAGAGGTGGAAGAGGTTGTCTATCAACACCCGGCAGTCGCAGAAGTTGCGGTGTTTGGCCTGAGCCACCCCAGCTGGATTGAGGCGGTGACGGCAGCTTATGTTTGCAAGACAGGCCAAAACGTCAACGAAGAAGAGCTGCGCATCCATTGCCTAGAGCGCTTGGCGGGTTTCAAGACGCCCAAGCGCTTTATGTGGGTGGACGCCTTGCCCAAAAATGCCAGCGGCAAAATCCTCAAACGCAATTTGCGGGATCAGTTTGCAGACATTTACGCCGGTGCTGATTAGCATAAGGCTGAGCCTATATACCAATAGGCCTACAAACTGTCGGTGTAAACAAAGTGTTACACCTCAAATCACCTGACTCTCGAATAATCGGCTTCCGCATGGACCTGTTCGTGCCGGGAGACGCGAATGAATTACCCTGACTCCGTAGAACGCAGCACCGAATATTTACGCTTGGCATTACCCATGATGTCTAAGCAGGCTGCGGCTTTGCACCCTAAAAGTTACGCCATCTGGTACGACTATGTGTCTGGCCGAACCGCCAGCTTGCGGGGTGCCATTGACGCGCATTTGGCCAAGCACGGCCAGCTTGACGAAGCCAGCACCGATGCGGTTTATCAAAAATACATTGCAGAAATGGACCCGGCGGCGGCAAAGCGCATGACGGACGGCTTTCAGCGCGTGTTGGCCACCATGTCAGAGAGCGCTGCACAAGCGGGGGACAAGACCGCCAAATATGGTGATGCCCTGGAGCGGCTCAGCTCAGAGCTCAGCACCCAAGATGATCCGTCGTCTGTGGTGTCCGAAGTGCTCCAAGACACCCGCGACATGAGTGAGGCCATGCTCGCCCTGCGCGCCAAGTTGGACGACAGCCAAAAACAGATCAATGTGCTGCGCGAAGAGGTGCTCAAAGCCCGGCGTGAATCCATGCAAGATGCGCTAACCGGCCTGGCTAACCGCCGCGCGTTTGATCAGCAAATGGCCGTTTGCCTGGCTGCTGCGCAAATGGCACCGGCGGGGGGCGCTGCATCTGGCCAACGTGCTGCCTGTTTGGTGACCTCTGATATTGATCATTTCAAGCGCATCAACGATACCTTTGGCCACGGTTTTGGTGACCAGGTACTGCGCGCCGTGTCGCAAGTCATCAAGGCCTGCACGCCGGGTGACAGCATGGCTGCGCGCGTGGGCGGCGAAGAGTTTGCGATTCTGCTGCCCGAGGTGGAGTTGTCTGAGGCCAAGTTAATGGCAGAAAAAATCCGCACGGCCGTGGCCAAGGCGCGCATTCGCCGACAAGACACCCAAGAGGTGATCGCCAGCGTGACCATGTCGCTCGGTGTGACGCTCTACCGAATGGGTGAAGATGCCCGCGAGTTCATCGACCGGGCCGACCGCGCCTTGTATGCCTCCAAGGCCGGGGGCCGAGACCGGGTTACCGTGATGGCAGCTTGACGAGACCCGTCGAAAGCGCTGTGCCGCACACAATCACCACCGCGCAGGTCAGCATCCACAGGCTGACGTGCTCGCCCAGGAAAGCGACGCCGTAGAACACGGCAAACATCGGCACCACAAAGGTGACCGCCAAGGCTTTTGCGGGCCCTGCACGCTCAATGATCCGAAAGTACAGCACGTAGGCCAAGCCCGTACAGACCACGCCCAGCACCAAAACCGACAGCCACGCATGCAGGCCCGGTTGCGCGCCCGGCCAGAACACCAAGGCAGGCACCAAGAGAATCAGCGTAGCGCCAACCTGGCTGCCTGCGGCGGTTACCAAAGACGGCAAGCCTCCTAAATAGCGCTTGGTAAAACTCGCGGACAAGGCATAGCAGACGGTCGCGAGGATGCAAGCCGCGACGGCGAGCGCAGGCCCCCAGCCGCCCAACTCATCTGGACCGCCACTTGCGCGTATGCCTGCCTTGTCGCTTGCCAGCAAGGCAACACCCGCAAAGCCAATGGCCAAGCCCAAGAGGCGCGAAGGGCCTGGGCGGTCTTTCAGCCAGGCCCAGGCCACAATGGCCCCAAAGAGCGGCACCGTCGCATTGAGAATGGCTGACAGGCCCGTGGTGATGTAAATCAGCGCAAAACAAAAGCAAGCAAAGGGGATGCCCGAGTTAGCCACGCCCACCAGCAACACCGGGCGCCAGTGCTTGGCAAAGGTTTCGCCATGCCCGCGCCACAGCATGATGGGCACCAAAAAGAGCGACGCAATCAGCACCCGCACGCCTGCCGTGGCAAAGGGGCCAAAGTCCAGCACGGCCAAGCGCATGAAAAGAAAAGACGCGCCCCAAATGGCGGCCAGCAAGACAAAGTCAATCAGCCAAGCCCGGGCAGGGTGAGGGGAAGGGGTGAGCTGAGGGGTGGGGTGAGAGGCGGTTTGGCCAGGGCCAGCGCGGGAAGCGTCAATCGTCAAAACAAACTTTCGGGGTGCGGTGCGGTATCACGTAGCTCCAAGTCTAATAGCTTGGTCTTGCGGCCTAGGCCTCCCGCGTAGCCGGTAAGCGAGCCGTCTTTGCCGATCACCCGGTGGCAGGGCACGATGATGCCAATGGGGTTGTGTCCAATGGCGCCACCCACCGCACGCACCGCCGTCGGGTTGCCAATGTCCTGGCTGATCTGGCCGTAAGTGCTGCATTGCCCTCGGGGAATTTTCAGGAGGGCTTGCCACACGCTTTGCTGAAACGCCGTGCCGGCACTCATGTCTAGGGGCAGCGTCCATGGTGTGGTGTCGCCCGCAAAGTACGCGGCCAGCCATGTTTGCGTGGCCAGCAGCATGGGGTGGTCGCTGACCTGCGGCCAATTGGCCCAGGGCGGCAAATACTGCTGGTCGTCAAACCACAGGCCCGACAAGCCGCGCGGCGTGGCAGCCACGATCAAGTTGCCCAGCGGGCTGCTGACCTGCATGTGGACAGTTTCAGGGCTGAATTTCATATCAAAAACCTATTTTCGGCACGTTGAGTATGCATTTGTAGCTATCAAATTTGCAGTTGATGGGTTACAGGCGCTGCCATGCTCGCAGCACGGCGTAACTGCGCCAGGGCTTCCAGACCTGCGAGGCCAGTTCTGCTGCCTTGGCCGGGTGTTTTTCTTCTTTCACGCCCAGCGCTTTGTGCAGCGCCACATCCCCGGCCGGAAAAGCATCCGGCCAGCGCAGGGCTCGCATGGCGATGTACTGCGCCGTCCAGTCGCCAATGCCCGGCAAAGCCTTAAGCGCGAGCACGGTCTCCTGCACCGGCGCGCCACTGTTCAGCACCAGTCGCCCATCGGCCACAGCCCGGGCGATGGCCAGAATGGCGGCCTGACGTTGACGCACGATCCCCATGGCTCCGAGGGTTTCGCCATCGGCTTGGGCCAGCACGGCTGGCGCAGGAAAGATGCGGGTGATCTGTGGCCAGGGGGTTTCCAGTGGTGTGCCAAATCGCTCTAACAGGCGCTGCGCCAAGGTGCGCGACGCCGCCACCGTGATCTGCTGGCCCAACACAGCACGGATGGCGAGTTCATAGCCATCTAAACACCCCGGTACACGCGAGCCCTCGGTGCCAGGAAAATCTGCCGCCAGCACCGCATCAATGGCCTTGGGGTCAGCGTCCAGGTCCAGCCAGGCCCTTACGCGGCGAATCACTTCTGGCAGAACGGCGCGCAAGCCGGGCGCGACGGTCAGGTTCAATTGGTGCTTGTCGTCATCAAACTGCGCCCGTACCCAGCCCGTGTGCATGATGCCTGCCCGCTGCACCGAAAAACTGCGAATGATGCTACGGCCCGGGTTTTGTCCTGGCGCTTCGGCTGCAGCATCGGTCGCTGCATCGCAGCCCAGCTGAACATGCTCGACCGAAGCCAGTGCACGTCGCGCCATAAAGTTCAACATACTGGCCACGTCATAGGGTGGCCGGTAGCCTAACCTGACCATCAGGCCTTGCCCCACCAGGCCAGCGCCCAGGGTGCCTGTGCGGCGCAGCTGGCTGGGGTTCATGCCGTAATGCTGCGCAAAGGCCGCGTTAAAGCGCCGCACGCTGGCAAAGCCACTGGCCAGCGCTACTTCGGTGATTGGCAAATCGGTGTCGGCCAGCAGCTGCTTGGCGCTTAGTAAGCGGCGCGTTTGCAAATACTGCAATGGCGAAACGCCCAGCTCCGATTCAAACAGCCTTCGCACATGGCGATCGCTCACCCCTAGGCGATTGGCCAGTTGTTGCACTACGGCCGTGCCGTCGCCCCACACCTCGGTTTCGTCCAGCAACCTTATCGCCTGATGGGTCAGCAGACGCCCTGCGTCCTGCATAGACCAGGCCATCGTCTGTGGGGCCAGTTCGGGGCGGCAACGCAAACAGGGCCGAAATCCTGCTTTTTCAGCCTGTGCGGCCAAGTCATAAAACAAACAGTTTTCTTGCCGAGGTAAGCGCACCTTGCAAACGGGTCGGCAATAGATGCCGGTGGAAGTGACTCCGACAAAGAAGCTGCCGTCAAACCGGGCGTCCCTGGCCTGCATGGCGAGGTAGCACGTCTGCGCTTTGATGCGAGTTGCTGGGGATGTGGGGTCGACGGCCATGCAGCCATGATACGCAGTCAAGGCAAGCAAACTCGCCGTTTTCGGACATGTGCATTTGCCCTCCTTGGGCGACTCTCTGACGGCCAATCTCCGGAATCATTTGCGCCGTAGAACGACAAAATGGCTTTGGTGGCGCTGATCATCTGAACACCCGGCCCGCAGGCCATGGCTCGCACCAGTTGGCCGATGGAAGCCCCAATGAACGCTAAACGTCGTTTTGAATAACCCGCACCGTCTTGGGGCGATTTTTTGACAATGCGCCTGCACCTGCGCAAGACGACATACTTGCACTGGACCAATCAAACAGTTCGCTGCCGTCGCAACTCTTTGGATTTCAGGTCGTAACCAGGAGTAACAAAATGCGTCATTTCACACGTCACCTTTCCACGGTCGCTGCTGCCTTGGCGCTTGCGATCAGTCCCTTGAGTTGGGCCGCTTCTGGTGGCGCGTCGGAAGCCGAGGCCACGGCCATGGTCAAAAAAGGTGTGAGCTTTATCAAAGCCAATGGCAAAGAAAAAGGCTATGCAGAGGTGAGCAATAAGTCGGGTCAATTCAAGGATCGGGACTTGTATCTGACTGTCTATGGGCTTGATGGCGTCGTCCGTGCACACGGTGCCAACGAAAAAATGATTGGCAAGAACCTCATCGACCTTAAGGACGTTGACGGCAAGGCCTTTGTGAAAGAGCGCCTGGATATGGCCAAGTCCAAACCCAGCTTCTGGCAAGACTACAAGTTCACGAACCCAGAAACCAAAAAGATTGAGCCCAAGTCGATGTACTGCGAAAAACTCGAAGACAGTGTGGTGTGCGGCGGTATCTACAAGTAGCCAACGCGATAGCTGTGCGCTTGGCCGCTCGACTGGCCGTTCGATAAGGGGACATCACCATGAAACTCGGCGTCAAACTCTTGCTCGCGCCCCTGCTGACGGCGGTGGTCGCGCTTGGCGCCGGGCAGCTCAATGCACTGCTGATGGCACGCGAAGCCAAGCTCAATCGCGACGATCAGTCTGTGCAAATGGACATGATCAAAGGCCTGAAAGACGCGCAGTATCTGGCCGGTCAGATCAATGCCCGGGCCTATCGCACCGTCGCGTTGATGGCATCGCTGTCCGAAGCGCAGGTGAACACAGAGCGCGCTGACCTGAAAAAACGGGTTGATCAGCTCAAGCAACAGATCAACAAACACGCAAGTGCTGCACAGAACAACGCCGTGGTTTCCGAGCAGCGCACGATCAGCCTCAAAGCGGCAGATGACTACCTTCGGCAAGCGGACTCGGCCATTGACCTGGCTGGCGTCGACCCCAACACCGGCATCGCCGCGCTGCAAGGCTCCGACAGCAGCTTTGCGGTGTTGGCCAAAGCGGTGGACACCATGGTCATCGGCGTGGAGCAGCATGCCCAGCAGGCGAGCGAAGCCTCGGTTCAAAAAACCGACCGAACCAGCCTGATGCTGGCCTCCATTGCCCTGCTGGCGGTGGGCATTGCTGTGTTTCTGTCCTGGCGAATGCAGCGGCATTTGGTGATCGAGCTGGAACAGGCCAGCATGCTGGCGAACGCTGTTGCCTCAGGCGACTTGTCATCGACCCGCCAAACGGATCGCACCGATGAGGTTGGCGAGATGGTGAATGCCCTAAACGGTATGACGGTGCAGCTCAAAGGACTGGTTCAATCGGTGCTGGATGCCACTGCCAATATCCAAATGGGCAGCTCTGAAATCGCCAGTGGTAACCAGGATCTGAGCGTGCGCACAGAAACCACGGCCAGCAATCTACAAAGCACGCTGCAGGCGCTGGGTGAACTGACCAGTAAAGTGGCCGAATCTACCCATGCCGCTGGGACCGCCCGTGGGCTTGCCCTAGAAGCCGCCACGCTGGCGCAAGAAGGTGGGGCCATCGTTTCCCGGGTCATTGACACCATGGGCGAAATCGACACGAGCAGTCGGCGTATTGCGGACATCACGGGCGTGATTGACAGCATTGCGTTTCAGACCAACATCCTGGCCCTGAACGCCGCTGTCGAAGCAGCCCGTGCGGGCGAGCAGGGCCGAGGCTTTGCCGTGGTTGCATCAGAAGTGAGGTCGCTGGCGCATCGCTCTGCCGATGCCGCACGCGAGATCAAATCCCTGATTGCCAGCTCCAGCGAAAAAGTAGAAAGTGGCTCGCGCCTGGTGGAAGAGGCAGGCAGCTCTATGCGCAAAATTGTGCAAAGTGTCGAGCAAGTCCGCCAAGTGGTGGGGGACATCAGTGACGCCAGTGCCGAGCAATCCAGTGGCATCGAGATGCTGCACCAAGCCATCGTCGTAGTGGATCAGATGACCCAGCAAAACGCGGCACTGGTCGAGCAATGTGCGGCAGCAGCAGACTCCATGCAGCAACAAAGCAGCCAGTTGTCCCTGTCGATGGGTAAGTTCAACCTGGCACCCGGCACCCTTGCATTGACTTCGCCCCGGCAAGCTGCCTTAGGTCTGGCTGCCTGAGATCTGGCCGCGACGGCAGCTCATGCCAAGCTTTCAGGGCGTGCAGGGTGACACATAGCCAGCGCCAACAGTGTTTTTGCAGCCATTTGGTCAGCCTAAAATGGGCCAGATCAGCTTTCCCACATGTGAATCTCCATGCAACTTAATGCTTCCATTTTCAAGGCCTACGACATCCGTGGCGTTGTCCCCTCTACATTGAATGAATCGGTCGCCGAGGGCTTGGGCAAAGCATTTGGCTCTGCCGCCCGCGCCGCTGGCGAGAGTGTGGTGGTGGTGGGTCGCGATGGGCGGCTCAGCGGTCCGTCGCTCAGCGCTGCGTTGATTAAAGGGCTAGTGGCCGCTGGTATCCAGGTGATTGATGTGGGCATGGTCACCACGCCCATGCTCTACTTTGCGGCCCACACCCTGTGCCGCAGTGGCATTCAGGTCACCGGCAGCCACAACCCCAAGGACTACAACGGTTTCAAGATGGTGCTGGGTGGGCGTGCGATTTATGGTGACGAGATTCAAGGCCTGCGTCGTACCATGGAGGCCGAGAGCTGGTCGCTGACGGCGGGCGGCAGTGTGCGTCAGGTGAACATCGAGGCGGATTACCAAGCCCGCATTGTGGGCGACATCAAGCTAGCCCGTCCCTTCAAAATCGTCGTGGACTCGGGCAACGGCATCGCGGGTGCGACTGCTCCGGGTATCTTCCGGGCGCTGGGCTGCGAAGTGATTGAGCTTTTCAGTGAGGTGGATGGCAATTTCCCCAATCACCACCCCGACCCCAGCAAGCCCGAGAACCTGCGTGACCTGATGGCGGCGCTGAAAACCACGGGGGCGGAGCTGGGCCTGGCTTTTGATGGGGACGGCGACCGGCTGGGCATTGTGACCAACGACGGTAACAACATCTACCCCGACCGCCAGATGATGCTGTTTGCACAAGATGTGCTGTCTCGCGTACCCGGTGCGACCATTCTTTTCGACGTGAAATGTTCGCAGCGCTTGGCCCCAGCCATCGCGGCAGCGGGCGGCGTGCCGCTGATGTACAAGACAGGGCATTCGCTGGTCAAGGCGAAGATGAAAGAGATCGATTCGCCGCTGGGTGGCGAGATGAGCGGCCACATCTTCTTCAAAGAGCGCTGGTACGGCTTTGACGACGGCACCTACGCAGGCTGCCGCTTGCTGGAAATTTTGAGCAAACACCCCGACGGCAATGCCGTGCTGAACGCCTTGCCCACGAGCTTTTCAACGCCTGAGCTGAATGTGGCCTGCGACGAGGGCGAGCCTCACCGCGTGACGCTTGAACTGCAAGCCAAGGCAGCGGCTGTATTCTGCGGTGATGCCGCAGCGCAGGGCCGCCCCAAGCAAGGCACGGCCCCCTCGGGGGGCAGCGGCGCACGCGAAGCGGCGAGCGTGGGGGCTGTCATCTCCGATATTGACGGGCTGCGGGTCGATTGGCCAGATGGTTTTGGACTAGTACGTGCGTCCAACACCACGCCGGTGCTTGTCTTACGCTTTGAGGGTCAAACGCCAGAAGCTTTGCACCGCATTGAATCGGCCATGATGGCTTTGCTGCGTTCAGTGAAGCCCGACGCCCAGGTTGCCGCCGCCGCGCATTGATCAGGCTTGCGCGCGTGAAAATTCTTGTGGTCAAAGTGTCGTCCCTTGGCGACGTGGTGCATGCCATGCCCGCTGTGCAGGACATCCGCCGCGCCCTACCCGACGCCCAAATCGACTGGGTGGTGGAGCCCGGCTTTGCCCCGTTGGTGCGCAGATGCGAAGGCGTGCACCGCGTGATCGAATGCCCCATGCGGCGCTGGCGCAAGGCTTTGCTGTCGGGGCAGACGCGTGCCGAATGGTCGGCCTTCAAAGCCGATTTGCAAACCACCGCCTACGACGCGGTGATTGACCTGCAAGGCCTGACCAAATCAGCCGTCGTCGCCCGGTCAGCACGCCTCGCGCCCCAAGGCAAGCGTTACGCCTTGGGTAACAAGACCGATGGCTCCAGTTACGAGGCCCCCACCCGTTGGCTGGCCAACGTGGCCATCAAGCTGCCCGAGCACACCCACGCCGTGCAGCGGTCCCGCCTGCTGTGCGCGCAGGCCTTGGGCTATGCGGCGGACGATAGTTTGGTTGAATTTAAGCTGTTACGGCACGCCGGTATTGATTTTGATGCTATCAAAAATGATGCAAAAACAATAGATACATCTGGCAAACCTTGCATCGCTTTGGTGCACGGCACTTCGCGTGATGACAAGCTTTGGCCCGAGCCGTTTTGGCTGGCACTGGGCCAGCGTTTGCTCCAAACCGGCCATTCACTGGCGCTGCCCCATGGCAGCCCACAAGAGTTGGAGCGCAGCCAGCGCCTGGCCTACCGGCTGGGCTCGGATGCCCCGGTCGCGGTGTGGCCATCATTAGCCCTGGACGACTTGTTGGACCAAATGGGGGCATGCGCTGGCGTGATTGGAGTGGACAGTGGGCTCAGCCACATTGCTGTGGCGCTGGATTTGCCCCATGTGCAGCTCTATAACTTTGACACCGCCTGGCGCACCGGGCCGCTACCCGCCATGAAGCGCCAGTGCAGCGTCTACGGCAAACCCGTGCCCACGCTGGACGCGGTCTGGGCCGCCTGGAAGGCGGTGGCAGGTTGATGCGCGAAATCTATTCGATTGCCATGGCCCTGCTGCAGCCCCTGCTGCGGCTGAAGTTGCGCCGACGTGGCCAAATTGAGCCAGGTTACCTTGAGCACATGAACGAGCGCTGGGGCGACTACAAGCACCTGGAAGACGAAGGCCACGCGCCATCGCACGTTTGGAATGAATCCTCTCTGGCCTACCGGCCCACGCTGTGGATTCATGCCGTGTCGCTGGGTGAAACCCGCGCCGCAGCCGTGTTGCTGCGCCAGCTTCGTGAGGCCTTGCCCGGCATGCGTTTGCTGTTGACCCATGGCACCGCCACAGGTCGTGCTGAGGGCAAAACCCTGCTGCAAGATGGCGACCGCCAAGTTTGGCTGCCCTGGGATACCCCAGTGGCGGTAGACCGATTCCTGCGCAGGTTTCAGCCCGAGATGGGCATATTGATTGAAACTGAGGTGTGGCCTAACTTGGTAGCCACCTGCAAAGCGCGACACGTGCCGCTGCTGCTGGTGAACGCCCGCTTGAGCGAAAAATCCCTGAACAAAGCGCTCCGACTGGCTTGGCTTGCCCGTCCGGCGTATCAGGCGCTGACGGCGGTCTATGCCCAAACCCATGCCGACGCCACCCGTCTGACCCAGCTGGGTGCCCGGGTGGCCGATGTGTTTGGCAATCTGAAGTTCGATGCCCAGCCATCGCCTTCATTGATCAAGTTAGGGCAACTCTGGCGTACCGCTTGGCTGGCCACCTTGCCTGAGCAAGAAAGCAAGCACGATGACCTGAATGGGGATGTCGGCAAACGCGTCCGCAAAGGCGTCGTGATGTTTGCCAGCTCCCGCGAGGGCGAAGAAGCCCTGTTCATCAAATTGCTGGCAGACATGTCGCCCGAGCAGCGGCAGTCCGTGCAGTGGCTCATTGTTCCCAGGCATCCGCAGCGCTTTGCTGAGGTGGCCGGCTTGGTGGAATCTGCGGGTCTGACGCTGCTGCGGCGCAGCCGCTGGGATCAGTCAAGTGACTCGACGCCGGGCAAGTCGGGACCCGCCAGTGCGCCCGCAGACGTCTGGCTGGGCGACAGTCTGGGCGAGATGCCCGCCTATTACGCCTTGGCTGATCTGGCCTTGCTGGGGGGCAGCTTTTTGCCCTTGGGCGGGCAAAACCTGATCGAGGCCGCCGCCTGTGGCTGCCCGGTCATCATGGGGCCGCATACCTTTAATTTTGCCGAGGCCGCGCAAAACAGCGCTCAAGCCGGTGCAGCATTTGAGGTCACTGATTTGAATGAGGCGCTAAGCACTGCTGTCGACATGCTACAAAAACAAGAGCTGTTAAATCAATGCAGATATGCCACAACCGCATTTTTGAAGCAGCACCAAGGGGCGACTCAGAAAACCGTGAGCGTTATCGCGGCGCTGGCGCGGTGACGAACCCTTCTGGCGAGTCGGGTGTTACATCTGGGTGTGTGCGAAGTGGCTTGTGGCTGGTTAAGATGAACGCCATCCAAACCTGAATCTTCAAAGACTCGATATGCAGTGGTGGGCTTTTTTGGTAGCCGTGGTGTCTCTTGGCGTCGTGGCATGCGCTGGCTGGCTGTGCCTGCGCTTGCACCGTCACACCCTCACGGCGGTGCAGTCGTTTCAGTCGGTGATGCTGGGCTCCAGTGACGCCATCGTGCTGGAAGACCTGCAAGGCCGCATCACCCAGTGGAGCCCCGGTGCCCAGGCCATGTTTGGTTATTCCGCCGAAGAAATGCTGGGCCAAACCCGGCAGCGATTAATTCCCCCCGAACAAGCGCAGCAAGACGCATTGGTCATGTCACAACTGGGCCGCCAAGTGAAAAGCGTGGTCACCTCGCGCGTCAGCAAATCGGGCGGACTGGTCCCGGTGACCGCCACCTACACCGCCATGCTGGACGACCGAGGAAGCCGCACAGGCCTGTGCTGCGTGATGCGCGACACCCAGCGCCAAAACGTAGCGGACGAGCTGATCCGCTCTATGTCATTCAACGATGCGCTGACAGGGCTGCCCAACTGGCGCCTGCTGCGTGATCGGCTGTGGCGCGCCCAACTCAACAGCGGCCGCCAGCGCACTTACTTTGCCGTCTTGTATGTGGACTTGGACGATTTCAAAGCTGTGAACGACCTGCACGGGCACGACGCGGGCAACCAGTTGCTGATGGAAGTGGCCGCGCGCCTGATGGCCGCCGTGCGACAAAAAGACACCGTCGCCCGCCTGGCTGGCGACGAGTTTGTGGTGCTGCTGGAAGACCTGGGCACCGAAGAGTTCCACGCCCGCAACCATGCCAACGCTGTCGCCGACAAAGTGCTGGACCTGATGGAAGCCCGCATCTTCAAGCTGGGTGATATTCAGGTGCAATGCAGTGCCAGCATCGGCATTCAGGTGGTGCAGGGCGGCAACGGCCATGTGGACCAGCTCATCAAACAAGCCGACGCCGCCATGGCACGGGTCAAAAAAGGCCGCCGCATGGTGGCGCGAGGGGACTATGTGGGGAAAGCGTCAGGGTGAGGGATTGTCTGGGTGTTTGGCCGTCTATCCGGCGGTCCCACCACCATACTCACGGGTACTGGGCGCTTTGGTAAGCGCAATTTCGCGCAAGCACTCAAGTACAAGATCAATGCGCATTGCTTGCAGTGGGGTATTCATGGCATCAATCTGATCGGCGAGATGCGTTTCAGCTACCAGGGTTTGCAGAATCTGGTATTGACGAATCGCGGCGTATTGATTTGCTTCAAGCAAGGAGGTGATCTCGTTAATTGACGCATTCAAAGCATCCCGATCCAGCGGTTTAAGGTGTGCGGGTGCAACAACCTCCGGTCTTGTCTCGGGTGCTGCGGGCAACCATTTCGCGAGTGTCAATTTCAGTGCATCAGCAGAAATCGGTTTGGTTAAGAAGTCATCCATTCCCACTGCGAGGCAGTTCTGGCGATCCTCCTCAAAGGCATCAGCAGTCAGGGCAATGATGGGCAGGCGCGGGCGCTTGAAGTCCACTTCAAATTGCCTGATTTTTTCTGCGGCGCTGTAGCCATCCATCACCGGCATGTGCAGGTCCATCAGGATCAAGTCTGGTGGATTGAGTTGAGCGGAAGTGCCCTCTAAGCCTGTCAGTCTGACGGCATCAACCGCTTGCTGTCCATCATGGACCACAGAGACCGTTACCCCTAATCTGCTCAGCATTATTTGAATCACCTTGCGATTGACTGGGTTGTCCTCTGCCACCAAAACATGCCCCTTGAGCAAATTGGCAGTTTTGACATCTGGCAGATCGCGCTCAGATTGCCGACTGTTCTTCTCCTCGGCGAAGTAGTCCACCGGCACGCGAAACCAAAATCGGGAGCCTTGACCAGGCACGCTGCTGACGCCGACATCGCCTCCCATGGCTTTTGCCAAATTACTCACAATGGACAAACCAAGCCCCGAACCACCAAACTCTCGCGTGATCGAGTTATCGGTTTGCGAGAACGGTTTGAACAGCAGATTCAACTTGTCAGCGGGAATGCCATTGCCTGAGTCCACCACAGCAAACTCCAGCAGGCAAGCGTCCTCTTTGCGCTCAATCACTTTCGCCTCCATGTGCACCTGCCCCTGGGCGGTGAACTTGATGGCATTTCCCACCAAGTTAGCCAACATTTGGCGTAAACGGTGCGAATCAGCCAAGTAACGTCTATCCGGTGCCTCTAGCCATTTGGCGTCAAGCTGCAAGCCTTTGGCTTGGGCTGCCCCTGCAAACAGGTTCTTGGTTTCGTGAAGCAGCGACTCAGGAGAAAAAGCCAACCTCTCAAATTGGAGGCGTCCAGACTCGACCTTTGACAGATCCAGAATATCGTTTAGCAAGGTCAGCAGTGATTGCCCACTCGACAGAATGGTGCGCGCATAGTCGTTGCGCACACTGTCCTGTAAATCTGGCACCAGCAGCAGTTGCGCCATACCCAGAATGCCGTTCATTGGCGTGCGGATTTCATGGCTCATCGTGGCCAGGAAGCGGCTCTTGGCCTGCGTCGCCGCAAGAATTTCATCGTTGCGAATGGCGAGTTTGGCATTGGCTTCGTTCAGCCGCCGTTGGCTATCGATTTGACTGTGCAGCAGGCGCCAGCTGAGACGTGCAGTGCCGCCGCCGTAGCCGATGCTGGCGACGATAATTGCCGCCCAGACGATTGGACTACGAGCGTAAACCTGGTAGTCAACCTGAAATTGCAAAACACCGCTGACACCACCCCAGGCAACCGCAAGCAAGCTCGCAAGTACAGCCACCCCGATGCCGACCGCAACCTTCCCCTCTGCGAAGAATACAGCGATGAGCATGAGCAATACCAAGATCAGGCCGCTGGTCGTGGCTGGACCGTGTTGTGCATACCCGGCTATGCCAGCCGTGCCGACAAGGAAAAGAACCACTCCCAGCCGCCAAGCATAGCTTATGCGGTGGCGCCGCCAGCAGACCATGCAGAGTATTGAAACCAGAGCGGTCTGTAGGCCAAATACCGGCCTCCAACCCATCAATGGAATACGGGAAAGTGAGAGGGCAAGCATCGGAACTGACACCAGGGAAAGCCCCAGCAACATTTCGTTGATGAGGGTGTTACGCAAGCCTGAAATGTTCTCGTCAATATTCATAGTTGATCAGCGTTAGTCGCCTACGCCGTGTCTTCACCAACCTCGTCTTGGACATCGCAACACCTCATTTGGTTACGGAATACTTTGTTTCTTAAGAATGTCAATTATACCATTTATGTACTTTTTTGATATTTTTTGCCAATTATTATCAAATTCAATTACAAAGAAAGAAGTCTTTCGATCGAACATGCCAGAGCTTTCTCGCAAGGTCTCGCGCAAAAAGAAATAGGAACGGCTGCCCCCCCTGCAAAGGCGGGGGCATACGCCATCCGTCGTATAGCGGCTTTTCAGGGTTCTCCCTAGCATCGGGTTGTCTCTTTCAACAACCCTCTGGAGTGAACCCATGCGAGCTTTTCAACCCCGTCGCCTGACCCTCAAGGCCCTTGCTGTCGCCGCCACCATGGCCGGTCTTTCAGCCTTGCCAGCACATGCCGCTGACACCATCAAGGTAGGTGTGCTGCACAGCCTGTCTGGCACCATGGCTATTTCTGAAACCGTGTTGAAAGACACCGTGCTCATGGCCATTGACGAAATCAATGCCAAGGGCGGCGTGCTCGGCAAGAAGCTTGAGCCCGTGATCGTTGACCCAGCCTCTAATTGGCCTCTGTTTGCCGAAAAGACCAAGCAACTGCTGACACAAGACAAAGTCTCCGTCATCTTCGGCTGCTGGACGTCTGTGTCCCGTAAATCTGTGCTGCCAGTGGTTGAAGAACTTAACGGCCTGCTGTTCTACCCCGTTCAGTACGAAGGCGAAGAGCTCTCCAAGAACGTGTTCTACACCGGTGCCGCACCAAATCAACAGGCCATTCCAGCTGTTGACTACTTGATGAGCAAAGACGGTGGCGGCGCCAAGCGCTGGGTGCTGCTGGGTACCGACTATGTTTACCCCCGCACCACTAACAAAATCTTGCGCGCCTACCTGAAGAGCAAGGGCGTCAAAGACACAGACATCGACGAGAAGTACACACCGTTTGGCCACTCTGATTACCAAACCATCGTCGCTGACGTGAAGAAGTTTGCTGCTGGCGGCAAGACAGCCGTGGTGTCCACCATCAATGGTGACTCCAACGTGCCGTTCTACAAGGAACTGGGCAATGCAGGTTTGAAGGCCAAAGACGTGCCAGTGGTAGCGTTCTCGGTGGGTGAAGAAGAACTGCGCGGCGTGGACACCAAACCGCTGGTCGGTCACCTGGCGGCCTGGAACTACTTCATGTCCATCAAGAACCCCACCAATGATGAGTTCATTAAGAAGTGGAGCGCTTACGCCAAGGACAAGAAGATCGCCGGTCACATGGACAAGCCTTTGACCAACGACCCGATGGAGGCCACCTACATCGGCATCAACATGTGGAAGCAAGCGGTTGAAAAAGCCAAGTCTACGGATACCGACAAGGTCATTGCCGCGATGGCAGGGCAGACCTTCAAGGCACCTAGCGGCATCATGAGCAAGATGGATGAGAAGAACCATCACCTGCACAAGTCAGTGTTCATTGGCGAAGTCAAAGCTGACGGTCAGTTCGGCGTGGTGTGGAAGACACCTGCTCCTGTGAAGGCCAAGCCATGGTCTCCCTATATCGAAGGCAACGACAAGAAGAAAGACGAGCCAGAAAAGAAATAAGCACACCCCCGTTGACGCTCACTAGCGTGTAGCGTCCTCCCCCCTTGCAGGGGGCATCGCCAGCGGCCTGGCTAAGCCAGTTCCGCGGCGATCGCTGGGAATTCCTGTGGCCTCCTTTGGAGGCAGTGGTTGGGTTGGAGGATATTTTGTCTTTTTTGAACCGTTTATTGATTGCATTTGCTGCTGTATTGATAGCAATCAATGCCCACGCCTTAAGCCGTGACGAGGTAAAAGGCATCGTTTTGGGTGAGTCGGATGCCCGCATCGAGGCACTTAACAAAGCCGTGTCATCTGCAGACGACAAGACGGCTGCATTCATTCAGGCAATCTCTGAAGACGCCGTGCGTGTTGCGGGCGACACTGTGTTTGTGCTGAAAGCTGACAAGGCCGTTGACCCGGTAACCGGTGCGGAAATGCCGTTGCCCGACGGCGCCGAAGAAGTCATGCTGAACAACCGCCTGCGCGGCGAGCTGGATTCCGCCCTGTCGGCGCTGAAGCTTTTTTCCAAAGACGACAAGGTTCGCCGCGAAGCTGCAAAAGCCCTGCAGACTGAAACCGACGAATCCAAACTGGCCTTGATCAATAAGGCTTTTGACGCTGAAACGGTGGCTGACATCAAGACGCAGTTGGGCTTGGTGCGTGCGGCACTGCTCTTGGGTAGCCATGACAAGGCGAAACGTCTGGAAGCAGCGACCCTGTTGGGGTCTGCCACCACCACCAATGCCAAGACCGCGATGATCGAGCGATTGGCGGTTGAACTGGATCCAGACGTCAAAGGCGCATTGCGTGCATCACTGCGCAATCTGGAGTCCACTTTGGCCTGGGGCGACAAGATTGCTGCGGCTTTCAGTGGCATCAGCCTTGGCAGTATCTTGCTGCTGGTGGCGCTGGGCCTGGCGATCACCTACGGCCTGATGGGCGTGATCAACATGGCCCATGGCGAGCTGATGATGATTGGCGCTTACGCCACCTATGTGATGCAGGGTGTGTTCCAGAAGTACTTGCCTGCGTCGATGTTCGATTGGTATTTGGTCGCCGCTGTGCCTGCCGCCTTCTTGGCGTCGGCCTTGATGGGGGCGGCGCTGGAGCGTTCAGTGATACGCTTCTTATACGGTCGGCCACTGGAGACTTTGCTGGCCACTTGGGGCATCAGCTTGATGCTGCAGCAAGGTGTGCGCAGCTTGTTTGGCGCGCAAAACGTGGGCGTCGAGAACCCCAGCTGGATGAGCGGCGGCGTGCAGCTCATGGGTAACCTGCAACTGCCCTGGAACCGCATCATCATCATCGCGTTTGCATTTGCAGTTTTGGGTGGCATGGCCTGGCTGATTGGCCGCACCCGCCTGGGGTTGTTTGTGCGAAGCGTGACGCAAAACCGCCCCATTGCCTCGTGCATGGGGGTGAACACTGCTCGCATTGACACCTATGCCTTTGCACTGGGTTCTGGCATCGCTGGCTTGGCAGGTTGTGCCTTGAGCCAGATTGGCAACGTGGGGCCAGACTTGGGACAGGGCTACATCGTGGATTCGTTCATGGTGGTGGTGCTGGGCGGCGTGGGCCAGTTGGCCGGCACCGTGTATGCGGCACTGGGCCTGGGCGTGCTGAACAAGTTCTTGGAAGGCTGGGCCGGTGCGGTGCTGGCCAAGATAGCGGTGCTGGTGTTCATCATCATCTTCATTCAAAAGCGGCCGCAGGGCATCTTTGCGATGAAGGGCAGAAGCGCTGAGGCCTGATCATGACTACAACTACAAAATTTCAACTTCCAGCAAGTGCCCCTTTGCTGAGCCGTACTGGCTGGGGCAGCTTCATCGGCGCGCTGATCATTGTCTGCGGCGTTGCACCCGCACTGAACCTGCTGGTACCAGCGGACAGCATCTTTCACCTCAGCGACTACGCCGTGGGCTTGGTCGGCAAGATCATGTGTTACGCCATTTGCGCGCTGGCCATGGACTTGATCTGGGGCTACACCGGCATTTTGAGCCTGGGGCACGGCGTGTTCTTTGCCCTGGGTGGCTATGCCATGGGCATGTACCTGATGCGCCAGATTGGCCGCGATGGAAACTACAAAAGCGATCTGCCCGACTTCATGGTGTTCCTTGACTGGAAGACGCTGCCCTGGCACTGGACCTTCAGCGACAGCTTTTTGGCCACGCTGATCTTCATCGTGGCAGTGCCGGGCTTGGTCGCGCTGGTGTTTGGCTTCTTTGCCTTTCGCTCGCGAATCAAAGGGGTGTACTTCTCCATCATCACGCAGGCGATGACTTTCGCTGCCATGTTGCTGTTCTTCCGCAACGAAACGGGCTTTGGCGGCAACAATGGCTTTACCGACTTCAAACGCATCTTGGGCTTGCCCATCGCCACGCCATCCATGCGCATGACGCTGTTTGTGATGACGGGTCTCATGCTGCTGGGTTGCTTTGTGTTTGCGCGTTGGTTGATTGCCAGCAAGTACGGCCGCGTCCTGCAAGCCATTCGTGACGCCGAGACACGGGTGATGTTCTCGGGCTACAACCCGCTGGGCTACAAGCTGAGCATTTGGGTCATCAGCGCGGTGATGTGCGGCATTGCCGGGGCCTTGTATGTGCCACAGGTCGGCATCATTAACCCGAGCGAGATGAGCCCAGCCAATTCAATCGAGATGGCGGTGTGGGCGGCAGTGGGCGGGCGTGCCACCTTGATCGGTCCGATTCTGGGGGCCTTCATCGTCAACGGCATGAAGAGCTGGTTGACGGTGAGTGCGCCGGAAATCTGGTTGTACTTTCTGGGCGCGCTGTTCATTGGGGTGACGCTGTTTTTGCCAGATGGGGTGGTTGGTTTGGTGAAGAAGTTGCGTGGAGGTAAAGCATGAGCGACGCCGGGCCGTCCCAAGTCGCGAAGGCCTCCTCGGGAGGCAGCGCAGTAGATGAAATGACAAGTGTGGAGGCACGGATATGACGCCAGACCTGATGGAAGAAGGCGCCAAGCGCCGCGAAAAAATCCTGACGAAAGTTGACTCGGGCAAGACGGAATCCGGCGGGCGCGAGGCAGGCTTCTCGCGCCTGGCGACACCAGGTGAGGTGGACGTCACCCATGGCCGAATCCTGTACCTGGAAGACGTGAGCGTGAGCTTTGACGGCTTCAAGGCCATCAACAAACTGAATCTGGATATCTCGCCAGGTGAACTGCGCTGCATCATTGGCCCCAACGGTGCCGGCAAGACCACGATGATGGACATCATCACCGGCAAGACCCGGCCCGACGAAGGCACGGTCTTCTTTGGTAGCACCATCGATTTGCTGCGCTACAAAGAAGCCGAAATTGCACAGCTGGGCATTGGCCGTAAATTTCAAAAACCCACAGTCTTTGAGCACCTCACCGTGTTTGAGAACCTGGAACTGGCGCTGAAGACCGACAAGGGCGTCAAACGCTCCATGCTGTTCAAGTTGGACAGCGCGCAGGGCGACTGCCTGGCAGACATCCTGCACACCATCCATTTGGCCGATAGCGTGAGCCGCCTGGCGGGCACTTTGAGCCATGGCCAAAAGCAGTGGCTGGAAATTGGCATGCTGCTGATGCAAGACCCCAAGCTCTTGCTGCTGGACGAACCCGTGGCCGGCATGACCGATGAGGAAACCGCGCGCACGGCAGAACTGTTCTTGTCGCTCAAGGGCAAGCATTCCCTGATGGTGGTGGAACACGACATGAGTTTCATCCGCACCATCAGCGATATCGTGACCGTGCTGTGTGATGGATCGGTTCTGGCACAGGGCACGTTGGATCAGGTTCAGTCAGATGAGCGCGTGATTGAAGTTTATTTGGGGCGCTAACGAGACATCCACCATGCTGAACGTCAAAAACATCAACCAGTATTACGGCGGCTCGCACATCTTGCGGGATGTGTCTTTCGAAGCGGCCATGGGCAAGGTGACCGTGCTGCTCGGGCGCAATGGCGTCGGCAAAACCACCTTGCTCAAGTCGCTGATGGGGCTGATCCCTATCAAGACCGGCAGTATCGAGTTTGATGGCAAAGCGATTCAAAACGCCACACCATACGAGCGTGCGCGCGCAGGCATTGGCTTTGTGCCGCAAGGGCGTGAAGTGTTCGCCCGCCTCACCGTGGAAGAGAACCTGCGCATGGGCTTGGCCTACAAGAGCGCCAGCACGCCAATTCCGCCAGAGTTGTTTGAGTTGTTTCCGGTGCTCAAGCAAATGCTGCACCGTCGCGGGGGCGATTTGTCCGGCGGGCAGCAACAGCAATTGGCCATTGCGCGGGCCTTGGCCGCTGGCCCTAAGCTGCTGATTCTGGATGAACCCACCGAGGGCATCCAGCCCAGCATCATCAAAGACATTGGCCGGGTGATCCGCATGCTGGCCGACCGGGGCACGATGGCCATCGTGCTGTGTGAACAGTATTACGACTTTGCCGAAGAGCTGGCAGACGAGTATTTGGTGATGGAGCGCGGCGAGGTGATTGCGCGCGGACCCGGATCGGAGATGCAGGCCAAGGGCGTACGTCAGTTGGTCGCCATCTAAAAATGTGACTTAAGTCACGTTTTATCTGCAATCCCTTGTAAATCGGTCAATTATTGAACAGTGATATATGTGTGACAATTTGTAATTGTCTGACGTGAGTGCTTCCAACTCATGTCGCTGTTCAATTGGAGACGGGTTTAGCATGGCCATGCTGGGATGACTGTTGCTGCGGCTGACATGCCGCTGGACGCTTGGGCGCGTCTGCGCTTGGCTTACCGGGAGCAGCAGGTCATTTTGGACAATGCAGGTGCGGGCATTGTCTTTGTGCGCGCGCGCAGCATTGTTCGGTGCAACCAGCGCTTTGCCGATATCTATGGGTTTGACAGCACCTTAAAGGCCGTTGGCCGCACCACCCAATCGCTTTACCCTGACAAAGCCGCATACCTGGCGCTAGGCGATTTAGCCTATCCCATCATGCAATCAGGTACAACCTTCAAGGGCGAGGTGCGAATGCGTCGAAAAGACGGGCGGCTGTTCTGGACACACCTGACCGGCACCTTGGTGAATCCGGCCGACATCGAACAGGGTTCCATTTGGATCATTGACGACATTGATGAGCAAAAGGTCGCCCGGTCGCAGTTAGAACAGGTCTTGGCTGAGCAAACCCTCGTGCTGGGCAACTGCATGGTGGGCATTGTCTATCTGCAAGACCGCACGGTAACGCGTTGCAACGAATCCTTTGAGCAAACCTTTGGCTATCTACCGGGTGAACTGCACGGCAAGACCTCGCGGGCTTGGTACTTGAGCGATGAGGATTGGCTGGCTGCAGGGCAAGCCTGCTACGCGCCGCTGAGCCGTGGGCACACGTTTGTGGGTGAAATGCTGCTTTGCAAAAAGGATGGCACGCCGATTCACTGTGACGTGCGCGCCAAGGCCATTGACGCTGCGCACCCCGACAAAGGCTCCATCTGGATCGCCATGGACATCACCGCGCGCAAGCAGGCCGAAGCCGCCTTGCTGCACGCACAAGCGGATCTGGAACGGCAAGTCGAATCACGCACACGAGAACTAGAAAAGACCGTGCGGGCGCTGAAGCGTAAAGCGGCTGAACATGAAAAATCGGAAGTCCGTATACAGCACATGGCGCACTTTGATGCGCTGACTGGATTGCCCAACCGCGCCCTGCTGACCGACCGCTGTACCTACGCCTTGCGGGTGGCGCAGCGCAGCCAGCAACATGTGGCACTGATGTTTCTTGACCTCGATAACTTCAAGACCATCAATGATTCGCTGGGTCACAAGGTGGGTGACGAGGTTTTGATCGAATTTGCTGCACGCCTGCGCGCCGTGGTGCGCGATCAAGACACCGTGGCCCGCCTGGGCGGGGATGAATTCATCTTGCTGCTGCCGGATACCGATGCTGTGGGCGCATCCATGGTGGCCGACAAGGTGCTGGCCGCGACACAGTCATTCTTCAAAGTGCAAGAACATGAACTGGCGGTGACGCCGTCCATTGGCATTGCCATGTATCCCGAGGACGGCATTGACTTGGATGCCCTGTCGCGCTGCGCTGATGCCGCCATGTACCAGGCCAAAGAAGGTGGCCGCAACGGCTACCGCTATTTCACGCCGGAGTTGCAGGCCAGGTCTGATCGCAAGTTGCTCCTAGGCAATGCCTTGCGCAGAGCACTTGAGCACGGAGAGCTTGAGCTGCATTACCAGCCGCAAATGTCGCTGAAGACGGGTGCTACCGTGGGCGTCGAGGCCTTGCTGCGTTGGACACATCCGGTGCATGGCAGCATCTCGCCCGCCGAATTCATCCCAGTTGCCGAGAGCACCGGCCTGATCTTGCCGATTGGCGAATGGGTGATCCGTACCGCTGCCACGCAGCTGGCCGATTGGCTGGCCAATGGTGTGGAGCCCATCACCATGGCGATCAATCTGTCGGCGGTTCAGTTTCGCAACCCCGACTTGCCCAAACTGGTGAGGCGCATCATCGATGAGCAATGTTTGCCCCCCGAATTGATTGAACTGGAATTGACCGAAGGCGCTGCCATGACCGACCCCGCGTCTGCAGTGTCGGTGATGAATGAGTTGCATGCGCTGGGCATTCGCGTGTCCATTGACGACTTTGGCACGGACTATTCGTCGCTCAGTTTTCTGCGCCGCTTTCAGGTCTACAAGCTCAAGATTGACCAGTCATTTACGCGTGACATCACCATCGACGCCGACGACAAGGCGATTGTGGGGGCGATCATCAGCATGGCCAAAAGTCTTGGGCTTCAGACCATCGCAGAAGGCGTGGAGACGACCGATCAGATGGAGTACCTGCGCGAGCAGGGCTGCACCGAGATGCAGGGCTATTACTACAGCCGCCCCTTGGGCGCTGACCAGTTTGAAGAGTTTGTCAGCCGACCTGCGCCGCTGCAATAGGTCTTGGCCTTGGCGCTTGGGCATATCCGCCCCTCCATGTGTGTTGCCCCGTATAGTGACGAGATGACATCGCCACATTCCGACAACATTTCCACAGAACCCCAGCGTTGCTTTTGGTGCGACGGCTCTGAGCTGTACCGCCACTATCACGACACCGAATGGGGCTTTCCGGTCCAAGACGACACACGCCTTTTCGAAAAGATCTGCCTGGAAGGCTTCCAGTCAGGCCTGAGTTGGATCACCATTTTGCGCAAGCGTGAGCATTTCCGCGCTGGGTTTGCGGGGTTCGACATTGAGAAAGTGGCCCGTTTTGACGACAAAGACGTTGCACGCCTGATGGCAGATGCTGGCATCGTGCGCCACCGGGGCAAGATCGAAGCCGCCATCAACAACGCGCGTTGCGCCGAGCGTTTGCTGGAAACTGAAAAATCCCTCAGCGACTATTTTTGGCAGTTTGAACCTGACGCCGCTTCGCGCCCCGCGCAAATTAACCGCGAGGCCTTGCGTGAAATGACGCAATCACCGCAATCCCTAGCGCTTTCCAAAGACTTGAAAAAGCGCGGCTGGAAGTTCGTCGGCCCGACCACCATGTATGCCTTTATGCAAGCCATGGGCCTGGTCAATGACCACCAAGAGGGCTGCCATGTGCGCGAGGCCGCCCTGCTGGCGCGCAAAAAGATTGCACGCTGAGGTTCAGTACGACGTCAGCGGTGTTGGACTAAGTTTTTAGGCCCGTTGCCGCCGTGATGACTGCTCCCAACATCAGCATGGCACCAATCGCCCGCCCAGCAAGGCTCAATGCGCCAGGGCTGTCAATGAGCCATTGGCGTGACTTGGCAGCCGCTAATGCCAAGGTGCCGTAAATGCCCAATTGGGTAAAAGCAATGATGCCGCCCAGCACCGTGCTTTGCAGCAGCAAGCCGCCATCATCGGGGTGCAGAAACTGCGGAAAAACCGCCAGCATAAAAAGGTAAGCTTTGGGGTTCAACAAGCACGTGACCATGGCTTGGCGAAACACCTTCAGCGGCGCAGACGGCGCCACCTGCTGCACATCTACCATCGTGGTGTGGCTGTGCCAGACGCTCCAGCCAATCCAAGCCAAATAGGCCGCACCCGCCAGCAGCATGACTTGCATCAAACCCGGCACGGTGCTGATCAGCCACGCGACGCCCAGACTTGCGGCCAGCACATGGCACATGCCACCAACCACGATGCCCGCCACAGCAAAGAGCCCACTTTTGCGCCCACCTGCCAAGGCGTTAGACAGCACAAACGCCATGTCCATCCCGGGTAAGGCGATGATGCCAAAAACGAGTGTGAAGAATAGCCAGAAGTGATTGCCGTGGTCCATGGTTTCCCTGATGAGTTGTTGTGCGTGAGGCGAGAATGTAATGGAATATCAGGACAGTTTTGGTCCTGATAAGTCAATAAACTCCAACCCATGTTTTCACCCACCACACGCGTGCTGAGCCTGCTGGAACTGCTCCAAGCCCATGGCCAACTCAGTGGCCCTGATTTGGCTGAACGCTTAGGGGTGGACGCGCGTAGCCTGCGCCGCTATGTGCGTAAGCTGGAAGACCTGGGCATTCCAGTGTTGACCGAGCGTGGACGCTACGGTGGCTACCGGCTGATGCCGGGATTCAAGCTCCCGCCCATGATGTTCACCGACGATGAGGCACTTGCCTTGTGTCTGGGCTTGCAAGCGGTGCACGCGCTGGGTTTGGCAGTAACAGGAGCGGCAGACAGCGCGCAGGACAAACTGGAGCGTGTCATGCCCGCAGGCCTACTGAAGAAAGTACAGGCGCTAAAGACCAGCACAGCATTCGAGTTGAAATCCGCAAGCCCAACCTCGCCAACAAATGCCGCTCTGCTGATGAGTATCAGCCAAGCCGTTCAGGCGGGCATGCAAGTGAGGATGAACTACCGATCAACGGGCTCCAAGCTTACGGGCAGCAAGCTAAGCGAGCGTTTGATCGACCCGTGGGGCCTGGTCTTTCGCGATGGCCATTGGTACCTGTTGGGCCACTGCCATTTGCGCCACGAGCCGCGCACCTTTCGCTTGGACCGAATGGTTCAAGCCGAGTTGACCGGTCAGAAGTTTCGCAAACCAGACAACTTTGATGCTGTACGCCAACTGGCCCAAGGCATCGCCAGCCTGCCCAGAAAATTCCAGGTGGAGGTACTTCTGAAAACAGATTTGGCCACTGCCCAAGCCGCAGTGTTCGACACTTTTGGCATGCTGATTCCCGACGCGAATGGCGTACGCCTGCTGGGGCAAACCGATAGCCTGAGTTGGTTTGCCAGAGAACTGGCCCGTCTGCCCTTTGACTTTGAGGTGATCGACTCCCAAGCCCTGCGCGATGAAATCAATCGGCTAGGCCAACGCCTACAACGCTGCGCTAATTAGCAATCCAAGAAAAGTAAGCGCCCAAAGAAAAACCCCGCGAGCGCGAAGCCAGCGGGGTTTTCAAAATCTGCAGCAAAGCCACAGGCGAGAGGCGTTGCGCAATGGGCTGAGAGCAAGGCGCTTTGTTGCAGACAGTGGCAGCGCCACGGCAAAACAAAGCAACGCCGCTATCGGCCCATTTCGCGGCGCCGATTACATGCCCATGTCGCCCATGCCGCCCATACCACCCATGCCACCACCCATGCCGCCGCCAGCACCAGACTCATCCTTGGGTGCTTCAGCAATCATGCACTCTGTCGTCAGCATCAAGCTGGACACAGAAGCTGCGTTTTGCAGTGCAGTGCGGGTCACCTTGGTTGGGTCCAGAATACCCATTTCGATCATGTCGCCGTAGGTGTCGTTAGCAGCGTTGAAGCCGTAGTTGCCCTTGCCAGCCAACACAGCGTTCACCACCACAGATGGCTCGCCACCAGCGTTGTAAACGATTTCGCGCAGTGGGGACTCAACAGCCTTCATCACCAAAGCAATGCCGTGGTCTTGGTCGGAGTTGTCACCCTTGACCACACCAGCAGCTTGACGTGCACGCAGCAATGCCACGCCGCCGCCAGCCACGATGCCTTCTTCCACAGCAGCGCGGGTAGCGTGCAGGGCGTCTTCAACACGGGCTTTCTTTTCTTTCATTTCGACTTCGGTGGCAGCGCCAACCTTGATCACGGCAACGCCGCCAGCCAACTTGGCCACGCGCTCTTGGAGCTTCTCGCGGTCGTAGTCAGAAGTGGCTTCTTCGATTTGCACGCGAACTTGCTTGACGCGGGCTTCGATGTCAGCAGCAGCGCCAGCACCGTCGATGATGATGGTGTTTTCTTTGCCCACTTCAATGCGCTTGGCAGAACCGAGGTCAGCCAAAGTCACTTTTTCGAGTGTCAGGCCAACTTCTTCAGCAATCACTTTGCCGCCAGTCAGGATAGCGATGTCTTCCAACATGGCCTTGCGACGGTCACCAAAGCCAGGAGCCTTAACAGCCACAACCTTCAGGATGCCACGGATGGTGTTGACCACCAAAGTAGCCAGGGCTTCGCCTTCGACTTCTTCAGCAATGATCAACAGAGGACGGCCAGCCTTAGCGACTTGTTCCAATGTGGGGAGCAGGTCACGGATGTTGCTGATCTTCTTGTCGAACAGCAGAACAAACGGGTTGTCCAGCAAAGCGGCTTGCTTTTCTGGGTTGTTGATGAAGTAGGGCGACAGGTAGCCGCGGTCAAACTGCATGCCTTCGACGATGTCGAGTTCGTTTTCGAGGGACTTGCCGTCTTCAACGGTGATCACGCCTTCTTTGCCCACTTTGTCCATGGCCTTGGCAATGATTTCGCCAATGCTGTGGTCGCTGTTGGCAGAGATGGAGCCAACTTGTGCGATTTCTTTGGTGGTGGTGGTGGCCTTAGAAGCCTTCTTCAGCTCGGCGATCAAAGCAGTCACTGCCTTGTCGATACCGCGCTTCAGATCCATCGGGTTCATGCCAGCGGCAACGTACTTCATGCCTTCGCGAACGATGGCTTGAGCCAGCACGGTGGCGGTTGTTGTACCGTCACCAGCGTTGTCAGAAGTCTTGGAAGCAACTTCCTTGACCATCTGCGCACCCATGTTTTGCAGCTTGTCTTTGAGTTCGATTTCCTTGGCCACGGACACACCGTCCTTGGTCACGGTAGGGGCGCCGAACGAGCGCTCCAGCACCACATTGCGACCCTTGGGGCCCAGAGTCACCTTGACCGCGTTGGCCAAAATGTTCACGCCTTCAACCATGCGTGCGCGGGCTTCGCCGCCGAAAATTACGTCTTTTGCTGCCATGATGCAGATTCCTAAAAATGATGTTTAAATTAACTGTTTCGGCATACTGTGTATGCCTTTGTAGCTATCAATTTGATATCTACCTACGAGAGTAAATTACTTCTCGACAACAGCAAACAAGTCGTCTTCTTTCATGACCAACAGCTCATCGCCGTCAACCTTGACGGTCTGGCCGCTGTACTTGCCAAACAAAACGCGGTCGCCAACCTTAACGGTCAAAGCAGTCAGGTCGCCCTTGTCGTTGCGCTTGCCAGGGCCCACAGCCAAGACTTCGCCTTGATCAGGCTTTTCAGCAGCTGAATCAGGAATCACGATGCCGGAGGCAGTCTTGGTTTCGCTTTCGATACGTTTAACGATCACGCGGTCGCCGAGAGGACGAAGTTTCATTGGATCTCCTAGATATAGAAACAGGGGTTGAATTCTTGAAGCACAGCAGTTAGTGCTTCTTAACCAGAGTCAGATGCTTTGTTAGCACTCACCCGAGTCGAGTGCTAATGATAAGGGTGATTGGTGTCAGTTTCAAGACACCATGGTTTGGAAGTTTCAAAAATTTTTGACATATCCGCTATGTCGACCTGGACCATGAAGGCACAAAGCAAGCCGTAGACCGCGCGTATCTGACATAACTTTGACATGTTCATGTCACACGGCTGTCACAAAGGCTTTCTATATTTGGCATCAAGGTGAACCACTTTGAAAGACTCCAAATGACCAACGGCCTCAAGTTAACCCTTCGTTACAGCACTATTTCTGTGCTCAGTCTGCTGGCATCCAGCTATGGCGCCACGGCTTATGCGCAAGACGCCACGGGCGCAGGTGCGAGTTTTCCGGCCCCTCTGTATTCCAAATGGGCGTCAGAATACCAAAAGGCTAACGGCTCCAAGGTGAACTACCAGTCGGTCGGTTCAGGCGCGGGTCTCAAGCAAATCGAAGCCAAAACAGTTGACTTTGGCGCCTCTGATGCCCCTTTGAAAGATGAAGAACTCAAGGCCAAGGGCTTGGTTCAGTTTCCTACCGTGATTGGCGGCGTTGTGCCCGTGGTCAACATCAAGGGAATCACACCAGGCCAACTGAAGCTCAATGGTGTGCTCTTGGGCGACATTTATCTCGGCAAGATCACCAAGTGGTCAGACCCCGCGATCAAAGCGTTGAACCCCAGCTTGGCCCTGCCCGACGAAGCCATTGCGCCGGTGCGCCGCGCTGATGGCTCTGGCACCAGCTTCATTTTTACCAATTACCTTAGCAAAGCCAATGCGGAGTGGAAATCCAAGGTCGGTGAAGGTGCCGCTGTTAACTGGCCCGTGGGTGCGGGTGGCAAAGGCAATGAAGGCGTAGCGGCTTTCGTCAACCGCCTGCCCAATTCCATCGGATACGTGGAATACGCCTACGTCAAGCAAAACAAAATGTCTTTTGCCCAATTGCAAAATGCCTCGGGCGCCTTTGTGTCGCCTGATGACACGGCATTCAAGGCCGCTGCTGCTGGCGCTGACTGGGCTAAATCGTTCTATCAAATCCTGACCAATCAGCCTGGCAAAGACGCTTGGCCTATCACCGGAGCCACCTTTATCTTGATGCAAAAGGTGCAAGAAAAGCCCGCACAGGCCACTGCTGTGCTGAAGTTCTTTGACTGGGCGTACCGCACCGGCGACAAGACTGCGGACGACCTAGATTACGTGCCTATGCCAGATAGCGTGAAGGCCGTGATCCAAAAGTCTTGGGGTCAGATTGCTGACGCCGCTGGCAAGCCAGTTGCATTTAAGTAAATCACCCAGACAATAAGAGGCCTGATTTGTCTGCCACTTTGCACGCACAGGGAATGCCGGGGGGCATTTCCCAAGGTGCACATAACGCCCAGAAGATGACCGATCCCAAACCTTATCGACCCCTGGTCAGTGGGCCAACACTGGACAAAGTGTTTGCCATCCTCGCCAAAGCGGCCGCCTTCATCACCTTGGCCTTGCTGGCAGGGATTTTGGGCTCATTGGTCGTGGGCGCTTGGCCTGCCATCGAAAAATACGGCCTGAGCTTTTTGACCCGAAGTGTCTGGGACCCCGTGCAAGACGAATACGGCGGCCTGGTCATGATTTATGGCACCTTGTCCACATCGCTGATCGCGCTGGCAATTGCCGTGCCGGTCAGCTTTGGTATTGCGCTGTTTTTGACGGAATTATCCCCGTCGTGGCTGAAACGGCCTTTGGGTACAGCTATTGAATTGCTAGCAGCCGTGCCCTCTATCGTCTACGGCATGTGGGGTTTGCTGGTGTTCGGCCCCATTTTGGCCACCTACGTCCAACAGCCTTTGCAAAAGCTGCTGACTGGCGTGCCATTTCTTGGTGCCTTTGTGTCCGGCCCGCCTGTGGGCATTGGCATTTTGTCGGCAGGCATCATCTTAGCCATCATGATCATCCCGTTCATCGCTTCGGTGATGCGCGATGTATTTGAAGTAACCCCCGCCTTGCTTAAGGAATCCGCCTACGGCCTAGGTTCCACCACTTGGGAAGTGATGTTTAAGGTGGTTTTGCCTTACACGAAGGCAGGTGTCGTTGGGGGGATCATGTTGGGCTTGGGTAGGGCTTTGGGCGAAACCATGGCCGTGACCTTTGTGATTGGCAACATGAACCAACTCAACTCGCTGAGCGTGTTTGAGGCGGCCAACAGCATTACCTCTGCCTTGGCCAACGAGTTTGCCGAGGCTGGTGCAGGCTTGCATCAGGCGTCTCTTATGTACCTGGGGCTGGTGCTGTTCTTCATCACTTTTGTGGTGTTGGCGTTGTCCAAAGTGCTGCTGAGCCAACTCAAGAAAGGTGAGGGAGCCAAGTCATGAGCGAACTCAAACTGAATCTCAACTCGCCCATGAGTACCAGCCAACAACTGCTGGCTAATAGCGAAGCCATGCAAAAGCGCTTGGCCAAATTCAACGCGCGTAAGCGTGTGAACGGCTTGGCACTGGCGCTTTCGCTGTCCGCCATGGCTTTTGGTGTGTTCTGGTTGGTCTGGATTTTGTGGGAAACCGTCCGCTTAGGCATAGGCGGCTTGGCATTGGCCACCTTCACACAAATGACCCCGCCACCTAATGAAGTGGGTGGTATCGCCAACGCACTTTTTGGCTCTTTTGTCATGGTCTCTCTTGCCACCTTTGTGGGCACCCCCATTGGTGTGATGGCGGGTATCTATCTGGCGGAATATGACTTGAAAGGCTGGCTGGGCTCGACAACGCGCTTTGTGAACGATATCTTGCTGTCGGCCCCGTCCATCGTGATTGGCCTGTTTGTGTATGCCGTGATCGTGGCGCGTTTCAAATCCTTCTCCGCAGCGGCAGGCATTGTGGCCCTGGCACTGATTGTGATTCCGGTGGTCATCCGCACCACAGAGAACATGCTGCAACTGGTGCCGCCAGGTTTGCGTGAAGCGGCCTACGCGCTGGGCACGCCTAAGTGGAAGGTGATCATGAGCATCACCTTGCGCGCTGCACGCTCCGGCGTGGTCACGGGCATTTTGCTGGCGGTGGCGCGAATTTCTGGTGAGACAGCGCCTTTGCTGTTCACAGCGTTGAATAACCAGTTCTGGACCACCAACCTGGGCGAGCCCATGGCCAGCCTGCCGGTGACGATCTTCAAGTTCGCCATGAGCCCCTATGAGAACTGGCAGCAGCTTGCTTGGGCCGGAGTCTTCTTGATCACCGTGGCGGTATTGGGTCTGAACATCCTGGCGCGAGTGCTGACGCGCGAAAAAAACTGAATCTGGAGGAAATACCCCATGCCAACCCTTACTGTTATGCCTTCAACCCAGTCCAAAATTTCCGTCAAAGACTTGAATTTCTATTACGGCAAATTTCATGCGTTGAAGAACATCAATCTGGAAATTCCAGAGAAAAAAGTCACTGCGTTCATTGGTCCATCGGGATGTGGCAAATCCACACTGCTCCGCACCTTCAACCGCATGTTTGAGCTGTACCCTGAGCAGCGTGCGGTCGGTAGCATTGAGCTGGACGGTGAGAATTTGCTGACGTCAAAACTCGATGTCGCGCTGATCCGGGCCAAGGTGGGCATGGTGTTCCAAAAGCCGACACCGTTTCCCATGTCCATCTACGACAACATTGCGTTTGGCGTGAAACTGTTCGAGTCATTAAGCGACGCCGACATGGATGAGCGCGTCGAATGGGCACTGCGCAAGGCTGCGCTCTGGGGCGAGGTCAAAGACAAACTCAAGCAAAGTGGATCAGGCCTGTCAGGTGGTCAGCAGCAGCGCCTGTGCATTGCACGCGGTATTGCGATCAAACCCGAGGTTTTGTTGCTGGATGAGCCATGCTCGGCGCTCGACCCCATATCGACCGGCAAGATTGAAGAGTTGATTGCAGAGTTGAAGAGCGACTACACCGTGGTGATCGTCACGCACAACATGCAACAAGCCGCCCGCTGCAGTGACTACACGGCCTATATGTACCTGGGCGACTTGGTAGAGTTTGGCGAGACAGAGCAGATGTTCTTCAAGCCCGCCCGTAAAGAAACCGAAGACTACATCACCGGCCGATTTGGTTGATTTGGTTCAACAAGAATTGAAAGCAGACCATGCCAGAAAAACATTTATCCACGCAATTTGACAGCGAACTGAGCAACGTGTCGTCGCGCGTCATGGCGCTCGGCGGCTTGGTGGAGTCTCAAATCCATCAGGCCATGTATGCCCTGTCGCACTTCAGTTCTGAGACGGTTGAGCAGGTCTTGCAGATTGAAGAGCGGGTCAATCAGATGGAAATCGAAATTGACCATGACCTGACCTCCATCATCGGGCGGCGTCAGCCCACGGCGCGCGATTTGCGGCTTTTGATGGCGATCTCCAAAACCACGGCCAATCTGGAGCGGGTAGGGGACGAAGCCACCAAGATTGCGCGCATGGTGAAGAACATCATCCAAAGTGGTACGGGTGGGCGATCTCTGCCTTCGTCGGAGTTGCGCATGGCGGCAGACTTAGCAAGTGGCCTGCTCCGTAAAGCGCTGGACGGATTGGCACGACTGGACACCACGGTGGCGGTTGCGATCCTGAAGGAGGACGACGAAATTGACCGCGAGTTTGACGGCTTTGTGCGCAAGCTGATCACCTACATGATGGAAGACCCACGCACCATTTCAGCCAGCCTGGACTTGCTCTTTTTGGCCAAAGCCATTGAGCGCATTGGGGATCACGCCAAGAACATTGCCGAACAGATCATCTATATCGTGAAGGGCACGGACGTGCGCCATTCGACCATGGATCAGATCGAAACCGTGGTCAAGGCCTGAAGGTCAGCGCATCCTATGAAGCACATGCCTCGCGTATTGATTGTGGAAGACGAGTCAGCTATTGCCGAGTTGATCGCTGTTAACTTGCGCCACAACGGTTTTGCACCGATCTGGGCTGAGGACGGCGAGGCCGCGCAGCGCGAATTGGACGCGGTTTTGCCTGACGTGATACTGCTCGACTGGATGCTGCCTGGCCAAAGCGGTGTGGTGCTAGCGCGCAAATGGCGGGCAGACCCGAGGACCAAACAAGTCCCTATCCTGATGCTGACGGCGCGTGGGGATGAGTCGGACAAAGTGGCGGGCCTTGACGCGGGCGCAGATGACTACATTACCAAGCCGTTTTCTACTCAGGAAATGATGGCTCGTATCCGCTCGGTGTTACGTCGGCGCGCGCCAGAGAGCGCTGCGGAATGCGTCAGTATTGCGGGCTTGCGACTCGACCCAGGCAGTCACCGGGTGACATGGGAGGACCAGATGCTGAAGCTGGGCCCAACGGAATTCAAGCTGCTGCACTTTTTGATGACCCATGCAGAGCGTGTGCACAGCCGTGGGCAGCTGCTGGATAAGGTCTGGGGCGATCATGTCTACATCGAAGAACGTACCGTAGACGTGCATATCAAGCGCTTGCGCGAAGGGCTGGGGGCTGCGGGTGCATTGGTTGAAACGGTGCGCGGTACGGGCTATCGCCTCAGTGCCCATGCACAAGTCTTGGCACAAGGCGCGCTGACGTCTTCAAAGGCCTTGGGAGCGCAAGCTTCGTGATGGGACGACTGCTCGGCTTGGTACTCTGGTACTTTGCGGCTGGCGTGGTCGGATGGTTGTTGGGCGCTGAGATTGGCGCGTTGGCTTGCGTCGTCGTGGCTGCCTTGACGGTCGCCGTGCTGGACTTGACCAGAGGGCGTCGCCTGATCACATGGGTGAGGGACGGGGAGTTGCGCAACAACCCCTTCAAATATGGTTTATGGGCGGATGTGGCCGACAGAGTCCGTCGGCTGGTGCGCAAACTGGAACAGCAAGACGAAAGCAGCCAGCGTCGTCTGAGCGATTTTTTGGCGGCCATTCAAGCGTCTCCCAATGGCATTGTGTTGTTGGACGCCAAAGGCGCTATCGAGTGGAGCAACCAGACCGCTGCTGAGCACTTCGGCATCGACGCGCAGCGGGACCGCCAGCAGGTGATCGGCAACTTGGTGCGCTCGCCTCTCTTTGCAGACTACTGTCGTGGCGATGATTTCAGCCGTGACATTGTGATTTCTGGCAGTGCGGCGACGGCGACACGTCCAGTTCGCCTGTCGGTCCAGATTCACCCCTATTCGGATGGCGTTGGCGGGGACAAGCGATTGCTTCTGTCTCGCGACATCACCAGCATGGAGCAAGCGGAAGTGATGCGGCGCGATTTTGTCGCCAATGTTTCCCATGAAATCCGTACACCACTGACGGTCTTGGCGGGGTTTGTGGAAACCATGCAGACGCTTCCCCTGAATGATGGTGAGCGGACCCGCTATTTGGCGATGATGGCCACGCAGGCTTTTCGCATGCAAACGTTGGTCAATGATTTGCTGACCTTGTCGCGGCTGGAGGGGAGCCCCTTGCCTGCATTCAATGAGTGGACGCCGATTGCCCAGTTGCAGGAAACGTTTGAGCAGGAAGCACGTGCGCTTTCCGGCACTCTGGCTGGCGATGGCGCGGCTGCTCAAATTCTGATTTTTCATCCTGCGCCGCGCAAAGAGCTGGCGGGTTCAAGGGCAGAGCTTCTCAGCGCATTGAGCAATTTGGTGAACAATGCGGTGCGCTATACCCCTGCTGGCGGACGGATCGAGGTCAATTGGGAGAGTTTGCCCGATGGTCGATTCGGGTTCTCCGTGCTGGACACGGGGCCTGGAATTGCACCCGAGCACATTCCGAGATTGACGGAGCGCTTTTACCGGGTTGACCGAAGCCGTTCGCGCGAGACCGGGGGAACGGGCTTAGGGCTGGCGATCGTCAAACACGTGGCGCAGCGCCACGGCGCAGAGCTACGCATTGACAGCGCGTTGGGGACGGGTTCACGGTTTTCGCTTTGCTTTGCCTTGGCGCGCACTCGGTCGCTGGACACCCTTTAGTCAATTGGCCCTGCCACATCGGGCGTCAGCAAATGGACCTGCCAGCTTGTTCCAGCCTGGGCCGGGCGAGGTCTGAACGCAGGCGACTTTGCCATCAAGCTTGCTTTGCCACAGATACCAAGCGGCAGGTGAACCCTGGGCAAACTGCCCGTACAGTGGCAATGCCATCGCCACCACATAGGGGGCGACAAATTGCCATCTGGTCAGGTGGGGCGGGCGACTTCGGTCCATATCTCGTCCAAGTTGCCCAGCTTCCAGTCTTCAGGCAGTTCGCGGCTTACGATGCGTTCATGTGACTTGGACAGGTCAATCATTTCGGGAATGATTTGCATGTTGGACTTGGTCGAGAAGAAAGCCTTTACCAGAGGCGTTAGGGCCGATGTCTCGTGCTGCTCCACAACAACAGCCAGGCGGCCAGATTGCAGCTTGATGAGCGAGCCAGTGGGATAAATGCCAATGCTCTTGACGAAGGCCTGGAATACGCGCGGATCGAAGTGACCTTCATTTGACCAAACCGCCATGCGACGGATGGATTCGGCGGGATCCCAGCCTGCCTTGTACGGGCGGTTAGACGTAATCGCATCGTAAACATCGCTGACGGACGACATGCGAACAAACACGCTCTGCTTGTCTGCGGCCACCTTGTCCGGGTAGCCTTTGCCATCAAAACGCTCATGATGATGCAGGCAAACGTCTTTGGCAACATCCGAGGCACCACTACCGGACATCAGCAACTCCCAGCCTTTTTTGGGATGCTCTTTGACAATGGCAAATTCGTCATTGGTCAACGCACCGGGCTTATTGAGTATTTCAATCGGAATCAGGGCTTTACCCATGTCGTGCAATAGTCCGGCCATGCCAGCGTCGCGCAGCTGGTTGTCATCCAGGCCAAGTTGTCGGCCTAAAGACACCATCAGCGCACACACCGTGACGGAGTGCATGTAGGTGTAGTCGTCCTTGTTTTTCAGACGAGCCAAACTGATGAACACACCAGGGTTGCCCATGACGGATACAGAAATGTCTTCTACCAAATCACCCAAATGTCCGGTGGTGATGGCTTGGCCCAGGCGAACCTGTTGATACAGCTCCGTGATTTGCTGTTTGGCCTGGTTGCGAATGTAGTGGGCTCGTTCTGCCGCTTGGCCAACGCTTAACTTTTTAGGCGGCGGAAAAGGGGCACGGGCAACGGGTGCAGGGGGCGGCTCGACGGCAACTGGCGCGGGCTCTGGGGCGGGAGCGACTTGCTGGACAGTTGCTGCAACATCATCGCCCTTGTCCACGTCTATCCAAACCTCCTTGACCTTGCTTTCGCGAAGGCGTTTGAGGTCAGCTTCGTCCTGTATGACGAACTTGTTTTTCCAAAACGGATGATCAAGCCAGGACCCTGAAAGCTCTTGCAGGAACATGCCCACACGAACTTCACTGACGGGTATTTTTTTCAGCATGTGATCGATTGTAGGGACGGCTTGGCGTACAAGTCGTAAGCAAATGCAAAACCCCTATTCAATGTCATTGAATAGGGGTCTTGGGTTCAGCTTCTATGTAAGCTGAAGGCGTTATGCGCGGTATGACAAGCCTGAGGCAGCGCTCAGTGCCTGTGCCTTGTTCGCTTCACACCAAAACAGCAGGCACGCTTCGCATTTCTCGGGCTTACAGCCCGGCAGCTGCGCGCAGCTGAGCCGCTTTGTCAGTGCGTTCCCAGGTGAACTCGGGTTCTTCGCGGCCGAAGTGGCCATAGGCCGCCGTCTTTTGATAGATGGGACGCAGCAAATCCAGCATCTGGATGATGCCTTTTGGGCGCAGATCAAAGTGCTCGGCCACCAAGGCAGAGAGCTTTTCATCAGAAATAACGCCCGTGCCTTCGGTGTACACCGTGATATTCATGGGCTTGGCTACGCCAATCGCATACGCCACCTGAATCTGGCACTGTTTGGCTAAGCCTGCAGCCACGATGTTTTTAGCAACATAGCGGGCGGCATAGGCGGCAGAACGGTCCACTTTGCTGGGGTCTTTGCCAGAGAATGCACCACCACCATGAGGGCAAGCGCCACCATAGGTGTCCACAATGATCTTGCGGCCTGTCAAGCCGCAATCGCCCTGTGGGCCACCAATGACGAAGCGACCTGTGGGGTTGATCAGGTAGCGGGTGTTCTGCAACCATTCCTTGGGCAACACGGGCTTGATGATTTCTTCAATGATGGCTTCATTGAATGAGGCTTTCATCTTGGTCGGTGTTTCGCTTTGGTCTGGGGCGTGTTGGGTTGACAGCACCACGGTGTCGATGCTGTGGGGTTTGCCATCAACATAACGCATGGTGACCTGGCTCTTCGCGTCAGGGCGAAGGAACGGCAAGCGCCCGTCTTTGCGCAACTGCGCTTGACGCTCAACCAAACGATGCGCGTAATAAATGGGCGCGGGCATCAGCTCTGGGGTTTCGTCGCAGGCGTACCCAAACATCAGGCCTTGGTCACCAGCGCCAGTATTCAAATGGTCATCGCTCGCATGGTCAACGCCTTGGGCGATGTCATTGGACTGCTTGTCATAGCAAACCATGACCGCGCAACCCTTGTAGTCGATACCGTATTCAGTATTGTCGTAACCGATGCGTTTGATGGTGTCACGGGCCACCTGGATGTAGTCCACATGGGCATTAGTGGTGATTTCGCCTGCCAGCACCACCAAACCCGTATTGGTCAATGTCTCAGCGGCTACACGGCTGCGAGGGTCTTGCGCGAAGATGGCGTCCAGGATCGCGTCAGAGATTTGGTCCGCTACCTTATCGGGGTGGCCTTCGGACACGGATTCAGAGGTGAAAAGAAAGTCATTCGCCATTTTGTAAACTCCTTGTTGTCAATGGATGGCGCGTTGCCAGCCTCAGGAGCTTTGGCGAACGCTTTAGCAGATTTGTTTTAAAGTCGCCCCGCAAGTTGCTCTATTTAACTCAGCGACAGCCTTTATTCTAACGTGATGACCCTGCTTTTTCGGCTGTCTGCCTACTTACCCCTTTGGTTCCTACACCTTTTAGGTGCTTGGCTGGGTTGGTTGGTGTACATATGTTCCCCCACCTATCGCCAACGCTTTAAGGAAAACACGGCGCGTGCTGGTGTGTCTGCTGCAGACGTGCGCTACGCCATCGCCGAAGCGGGAAAGTTGGTAACCGAATTGCCCTGGATCTGGCTGCGACCAGCACCTCAAAAACTGCCAAAAATTACCTGGGAAGGGGTCGAATTGCTCGAATCTGCACTGGCTTCGGGCAAGGGTTTGATTTTCATGACGCCACATGTGGGTTGTTTTGAGGCGGTTCCACAAATTCAGGCGGCACAGTTCAGCCCACGCTTCGGCGATTTGACAGTGATGTATCGCCCTTCAAAGGCTGCTTGGTTTGACGCGTTGCTGCGGGAGGTGCGCTCCATCCCCGGACTTGCGAGGGCTCCGACAACGACTGGCGGCGTGCGTCAGATCGTTAAGGCGTTGCGCCAAGGCAAAGCTGTGGGCATGCTGCCCGACCAAGTTCCGCCGGAAGGCATGGGCGTGTGGGCACCGTTTTTTGGAAAACCTGCTTACACCATGACGCTCGCCATCCGGTTGGCGCGACAAACCGGTGCAACCCTGTTGGTGGCCTTGGGTGATCGGCTGCCCTGGGGTCGAGGTTATGTCGTGCATGTCGAACCCCTTGATTTGCCACTGAACGAGTCCGATGAGGTGGCGGCTGCTGCGCTGAACGAAGCTATGGAGCGTCTGATCCTTAAGCGGCCGCGCATGTATTTGTGGAGCTACGCCCGTTACAAACAGCCTCGAAAAGAAGCCTTGACGGAGTCCACCTGATGATGACTCGTGTTGGTATTGCGTTCATGCGCGTCATAGGTCGTTGGCCACTCCCAGTGGTTCGCGCTATGGGTTGGTGCATGGGCTGGTGTCTTTTCGTGCTGATTCCATCGCGCCGGCGTGTTGTCATGACGAATTTGGCACTATGCTTTCCAGAGCAAACAAATGAATACAGACAAGCGGTAACCCATCAAATATTCATTAAGTTTGCGCAAACTTGGCTGGATCGAGGCTGGCTTTGGCATGGATCACCCGACACCACCGCCAAACGCTTGCGCTTAGTGGGTGATTTGACGCAACTTGAAGGCCATGCGCCGACGGTATTGTTTGCGCCCCACTTCATGGGCTTGGATGCTGGCGCGACAGCCTTGTCTCAAAATGTGCCGCGCCAATTCAGCACCATCTTTACCCCGCAATCCAATAAGGCCATAGATGCTTGGATTGCACAGGGTCGCAATCGCTTCGGGAATGCCAAGCTATATGACCGGATGGCCGGCGTTAAACCCGTACTGTCTGCGCTGCGGGCAGGGGACCCGCTGTACTTACTGCCAGACATGGATTTCGGTGAAAACGAGTGTGTGTTTGTGCCGTTTTTTGGTGTTCAGACGGCAACGGTGCCGTCTCTCTCCCGATTTGCGCGTTTGGGGCGAGCAAAGGTCGTCCCCGTGTTGACCCGAATGACCTCGTATGGCTATGAGGTAGAGGTTCTGCCCGCGTGGGAGGGTTTTCCGACCGCCGACGCTGTGGCCGACACCGCCTTGATGAACCGGCGACTACAAGACTACATTGCCACCATGCCAGAGCAGTATTACTGGGTGCACAAGCGATTCAAAACCCGACCGCCAGGTGAGGCCGACGTCTACTGAGCGAATGGCGTCAGTTTGCTCCTGAAATTAGAGCAAGAAAATGTTGTCTATCGTGCCAAATAGGCAGTTTTGTTTGCCTAAACAGGCGTCGCAGGATGGGTCCATTCCCAGATCAACTGAGCGACTTCGCCGACACCTTGTTTTTTGAGTGCAGAGAAGAGCATGGTTTCACCGCCGCCGGCTTGCAGGCGTGCAATCGACAAAGCTTTGGCCCCTTCGGATCGGGTCAATTTGTCAGCTTTGGTCAAGAGCACCAGAAACTTCAAACCTTCTTCGACTCGGGGACGGATGACTTCCAGCAAGGCGTCGTCCAGTTCAGTCAAGCCATGGCGTGGATCACACAGCATCACGATGCCTTTGAGGTTGGTCCGGCTCACCAAGTAGTTGGCCATCACCTGTTGCCAGCGAACTTTCTCTTGGCGCGCGACGGCCGCATAACCATATCCCGGCAAATCCGCCAGCACGGCGTCATGAATTTGGTGTTTGCCCAGGGAAAACAAGTTGATGTGCTGGGTGCGCCCTGGCCGCTTAGAGGCAAATGCCAACTGGTTTTGCTGGGTGAGGGTGTTGATGCAGGTCGATTTACCTGCGTTGGAGCGCCCCACGAAGGCGATTTCGGGCAAATCGTAGCTGGGCAAATGGTGAAGTTGGGCCGCGGTGACGAGGAATTTGGCCGTGTGCATCCAGCCTAAAGCCAGGGCTGGCGTGATGGTGGAGGGCGTGAGCGCGGTCGCCTCAGGCAATGTCGGCTGAGCCGCTGGGGTAGATGTCATGGTGTGCATTGTAGAATCTCGTAGTTTTGCGCAAAAAATCCACACACGATATGAAGCTGCTTGCCCGCCTTTTGTTGGCTGCCTCCTTGGCAGTGACGACCCAGATGACCGTCTCGGCATCTGAACAGAAACCCGCTGCTGCACCCAAAGCAGACCTTGCCAAAGGTGAGGCCAGTTTTGGCGCTGTGTGCGTGGCGTGCCACGGTGCTGATGGGAATTCCCCCACGCCAGCCAACCCCAAGCTGGCTCAGCAGCATCCTGAATACATAATTTCTCAGCTGCAAGCCTTTAAGGCTGGCAAACGCGCAGGCACGGTCATGCCGGGCTTTGCCGCGACGCTGAGCGACGATGACATGAAAAACATCGCTTACTGGGTTGCGTCTCAAAAGGCCAAACCGGGTCAAGCCAAAGACAAAGACTTGGTTTTTGTGGGTGAGCGCATTTACCGCGGTGGCATTCAAGACCGTCAAATTCCTGCCTGTGCGGGTTGCCACAGCCCCAATGGTGCTGGCATTCCTTCGCAGTATCCCCGTCTTGGTGGCCAGCATGCTGACTACACCGTGTCGCAACTCAATGCTTTCCGTGACGGTACTCGCAAAAACAGCGCTCAGATGGCAGGCGTCGCCGCCAAAATGAATGACCGCGAAATCAAAGCGGTGGCGGACTACATTGGTGGCCTGCGATAAACCCTTCTGACTGAACCTTTCTCAGGTTCTGCAGCCTATAAGAGGCGGACCCGTTTAACGACGGCTCCGCCTTTTTTCTTGTAAGAATTGTTTGTGTCAGACGACTGAAGTTGAATTCTAGGAATAAACCATGCTGATCAAGAACCTATCCAACGGCTTCGTTCATCCCGTTTCCAGTGAAATCACCTCAGAGGGGCTGTATCACACCCGTCGGCAGATGATTCGATCATTAGCTGGCGGCGCAGCTGGTGCGGCTCTGGCCGGCTTTGCTGCTCGCGAAGCGTTTGCGCAAGCGGCTGTGCCGCGTCCCGGCAAGTTGGCGCCTTTGCCCGGCGGCAAAACGGCGGTACTGGGTGGCGTCACCATGGAAAAACCAACCGATTACAAAGATGCCAGCACGTATAACAATTTTTACGAATTTGGCACCGATAAATCGGACCCCGCCAAGAATGCGCACAGCTTGAAGACCACGCCATGGACGGTGGAGGTCGAGGGCTTGGTTAAGAAACCCGGCAAGTTTGCACTGGAAGACCTGTTGAAGCTCAGCCCCATGGAAGAGCGAATCTATCGGCTACGGTGTGTAGAGGGTTGGTCCATGGTGATTCCCTGGGTTGGCTATTCGCTGAATGAATTGATCCGCAAGGTGGAGCCCATGGGGAGCGCCAAGTATGTGGAGTTTGTAACGCTGGCAGACCCCAAGACCATGCCGTTTGTAGGCTCGCGTGTTCTGGATTGGCCTTACGTTGAAGGCTTGCGTCTGGACGAGGCGATGCATCCGCTGACGCTGCTGAGTTTTGGGATGTATGGTGAGGTACTGCCGAACCAGAGTGGCGCACCTGTACGTTTGGTTGTGCCATGGAAATACGGTTTCAAGAGCGCCAAGAGCTTGGTCAAAATTCGTTTTGTGGAAAAACAACCCGGTACCGCTTGGAACAAAGCTGCGTCAAACGAATATGGTTTCTTTTCGAATGTGAACCCAGAAGTAGATCACCCGCGTTGGAGCCAAGCCACTGAGCGACGAATTGGTGAAGACGGTTTGTTCGCCAAGAAACGCAAGACTTTGATGTTGAACGGCTACGAAGCACAGGTTGGGTCAATGTATGCAGGCATGGATCTCAAAAAATTCTTTTGAATTTCTCCAAGGCGAATTGGTCGTGAAGAAACTCTTGCTGCATGCGGCGGCGAAGCCGTTGCTGTTTGCTATTTGCTTGCTGCCGCTGACATGGTTGATCTACGGCGCATTCGCAGATCAGTTAGGGGCCAACCCCGCTGAATATTTGGTGCGATCGACTGGCGACTGGACCTTGCGAGCTTTATGTCTTGTGCTTGCTGTCACGCCGATGAGAACGGTGCTGAAGGCCCCCGCCTTGGCGCGGTTTCGCCGCATGCTTGGACTCTTTGTCTTTTTCTATGCCGCGCTGCACCTGTTGGCGTATGCGTGGTTTGACATGGGTTTTGACGTGGCTGACATTGTCAAGGACATTGCCAAGCGGCCGTTTATTTTGGTGGGCTTTGCAGGTTTTGTCTTTCTGTCTTTGCTTGCTGCCACCTCATTTAACCGAGCCATCAAAGCCTTGGGTGGCGCAAGATGGCAGGCGTTGCACAGGCTTGTATATTTAATCGGCGGACTTGGATTGCTGCATTTCTTCTGGATGCGCGCCGGAAAAAATAACTTTGGCGAAGTATTTGTTTACGCAGGCATCATCGCCGTTTTGCTGGGTTGGCGCATCTGGCGTCGAATCATCAAGACAAACTGATGACTTGCCACGCGCAACGTATTCAAGGTTGAGGCGAACTGGCTGGCGCGTTGGGGATCATTGACTTAATTGAAGTGCCAACAGATGTGCCAATGGCCTGCGGAAGGCTGGCTCGACCCGCGGCGGCGGGGTCCGTCGGGTGGTAAAGGTTCCCCTTTTGACCGCAGGCACTGAACCCACCAAAGCTGCAAAGCAATGCGCAGAATAGAATTCGCCGAACATTCAACATGGTGGAATTGTAATGACTGACCTGGAATTTTTGGATCGCGCAGAAGCATTGCTCAAAGCCGTGGAAGCAGCATGCGACCAAATCAATGATTCAACCGACGCGGATATTGATAACCAGCGCGTGGGTGGGATGATTACCCTCAGCTTTCCCGATCGAAGCCAGATCATTGTGAACCTTCAGAAACCACTTCAAGAAGTCTGGCTGGCCGCGCGCTCCGGTGGCTACCACTTCCGGTTTTCGGATGCGCATTGGGCCGATACCAAAACCAGCAAGGACTTTTTCCAGCAATTGACGAGCGACGCCTGCGCCCAGAGTGGCCTGGCTTTGAATTTCCAGGCCTGAAGCTGATCAGTTCTTGAACAAATCAAGGATTCGTTTCTTTTCGTCTGCTGGCGGCAACGTTTGAACTTCTCCCGGTGGCATATCACCGGCGGGTTCCTTACTGTCAGTGATGCCCAGACTGGTTACGCCTCCGCTTTTCACGTACTCGTTGTAGTACCACTCGCCGCCAACATTGACCACGCCCTCGGGCACTGCGGGTTCCGCAATGGGAACGCCATTGAGACCGGTTCGCATATAGGTCATCCAGATCGGTAGGCTCAAGCCACCACCGGTTTCGTGGTCGCCCAACTTACGTGGGGTGTCGTAGCCCATCCAAACCACCGCTGCCAGGGTGGGTTGAAACCCCGCAAACCACGTGTCAATGGAGTCATTGGTGGTGCCTGTCTTGCCGTATAAGTCGGTGCGTTTCAACTCTGCTGATTTCGCACCTGTACCGCTTCGCATCACTTCAGACAGCAGGCTGTCCATGATGAAAGCGTTGCGAGCGTCGATGGCACGCGACGATTCGTCTCTGGGCGTTGGTTTTGTTTCCACCAAAGTCTTGCCCTTTTGGTCCGTCACTTTGGTGATGAGATACGGTGCCACACGGTACCCGCCATTGGCAAAAACCGAATAGCCAGTTGCCATTTGCATCGGTGTGACAGAGCCCGCCCCCAGGGCCATCGTGAGGTAAGGCGGGTGCTTTTCGGCGTCAAAACCAAACTTCGTGACCCAGTCCTGCGCATATTTGGCACCAACAGCTTGCAAAACACGGATGGAGATCATGTTTTTGGATTTGGCCAAGCCACGACGCAAGGTCATCGGCCCTTCAAATTTACCGTCATAGTTTTTGGGCTCCCACGGTTGTCCGCCCGTCACGCCTGCGTTGAAAAATAATTCTGCGTCGTTGACGACTGTGGATGGTGTAAAGCCCTTTTCCAAGGCAGCCGAATAGATAAATGGTTTGAAACTGGAACCCGGTTGCCGCCAAGCTTGTGTCACGTGGTTGAACTTATTCTTCTCAAAATCAAATCCACCCACCAGGGCTTTGATGGCACCATTGCGCGGATCCATCGCAACGAAAGCCCCTTCGACTTCGGGCAACTGGGTGATCTCCCATGTGTTTTTAGGGGTGCGAATCACGCGGATGATGGCCCCGCGACGAATCCGAATGTTTGGAGGCGCTTTGTCGACCAAGCCAGATTGGGCAGGGCGGAGCCCTTCCCCAACAATTTCGATCGTTTCACCGTTTTGGCGGACTGCAGAAACTGACTTTGCAGAGGCTTGCGTCACGACCGCGGCGTACACATCGTCGTTGTCTGGATGTTCGGCAAGCGCGTCGTCAATGGCATCTTCCACGAGCTTACGGTCGGTGGGCAGATCAATAAATTTTTCGGGGCCTCGGTAAATTTGCCGACGCTCAAAGTCCATGATGCCTTTGCGCAGCGCTTTGTAGGCGGCCATTTGGTCATCGGACTTCAAGGTGGTGTAAACGTTTAGACCTCGTGTATAAGCTTCCGCCCCGTACTGGGCGTAGATCATTTGACGAACTGTTTCTGCGACATGTTCCGCATGGATACGTGAGGCATCCTGACCTACTCGGATATGAAGCTCTTCTCTTCGGGCGGTCTCTGCTTGAGCGGACGTGATAAACCCGTTTTCTTCCATTCGGTCAATGATGTATTGCTGGCGCGATTTGGCTCGTGGTGGGTTGGCGATAGGGTTATAGGCCGAAGGCGCCTTCGGTAGGCCAGCCAGCATGGCTGCTTCTGCAATGCTGATGTCTTTGAGGGGTTTGCCGAAATAGACTTCAGACGCAGCCGCAAACCCGTAAGCCCTGTTGCCTAAAAAGATCTGGTTCATATAAATTTCCAGAATCTTGTCTTTGCTTAGCGAATGCTCCAGCTTGAAAGTCAGCAGAATTTCGTAAATCTTGCGCGTATATGTTTTTTCGGACGACAAATACACATTTCGCGCAACCTGCATGGTGATGGTTGAGGCTCCTTGGCTCTTGAGTTTTCCCAAATTGGCGAGTCCGGCGCGGATGACGCCCAGATAGTCAACGCCGCCATGTTGATAGAAACGAGAGTCTTCAATGGCCAGAACCGCATCTTTCATGATTTGCGGTATCTGCTTGATGGGGGTTAAGTTGCGCCGCTCTTCGCCAAACTCGCCGATCAATGCGTCATCTGCCGAATAAACCCGCAAGGGTAACTTTGGGCTGTATTCCGTCATGTCGGAGACATCCGGCAAATTGGGGTACGCAATGGCCAGCGCGACTGCAATCAGGCACAAAAGGCCAGCAACGCCAGCAAGTGCGATACCGATCAATCCCAAGAACCAACGCAAAAGTGTTCTCCCTAAAGTGGGTTGCGGCCGATTTTCCTTGGCTGAGGCGGTGGTTTTTGCAGTTTTTTTGGTCAGCATGAATGAGCCTAAGGGTTTGGCCATTATAAAAATGGATCAGCGTGTTTTTTTGACAACGCCATAGTTGGCAGGGGCAGTGAAGAATGTTCAGGTTTCTTTACCAGACAAAAGGCTTGCTGATAGTATTGAAGTAATTTCTTAAGTTTGGCGCAAATGCACTTGTGTCCTTCTGCTCTGTGAGTCCGGCTTTGATTTTGTATAACAGGTGGTGAATTTGTGTGTTTTAGGGGACAGCTTTGATTGATCTGAAATCCTTGTTCAAACGCGGCCCGGAGCCGCTGTTGGGGCTGGATATCAGTTCGTCCAGCGTTAAGTTGGTGGAGCTTAGCCGCAATCAAAGCGGGCAAATGGTGTTGGAGCGCTGTGCCATTGAGCCTTTGGAGTCGGGCTGGATCGCCGACGGGAACATCGAAAAATTTGATGAAGTTGCCGACGCCGTGCGCCGCCTTGTCAAAAAGAGTGGCACTCGGACCAAGAATGTTGCGCTTGCACTCCCAACTTCCGCGGTGATCACTAAGAAAATCGTATTGCCAGATGGATTGAGCGACCAGGAGCTCGAGATTCAGGTGGAATCCGAGGCCAATCAATACATTCCCTTTTCGCTTGATGAGGTGAGTTTGGACTTCTGTGTCATCGGCCCAGCCGCCAACTCGCCTGGCGACGTGGATGTGCTAATTGCTGCATCTCGCAAAGAGAAAGTTCAAGACCGTCAAGGCCTTGCCGAGGCAGCAGGCCTGAAGCCCGTCATTCTGGATGTTGAGTCTTATGCGTCTCGCTTAGCCGCTGAGCGTTTGATCGAGAATCTGCCGGAAAAAGGGTTGGATTGCATGGTGGCATTGTTTGAGGTTGGCGCCTTCACAACAACAATGCAAGCCATTCGCAATGGTGAGGTCGTCTATGACCGCGACCAAGCTTTTGGTGGCGCTCAACTCACGCAGCTCATTGTTCGGCAATATGGGTTTTCTCAGGAAGAAGCAGAGGCCAAAAAGCGCTCTGGCGACTTGCCTGAAGACTACGATACATCTGTTCTCAAGCCCTTTGTCGAAAGTTTGTCGCAGGAAATCGGCCGTGCTTTGCAGTTTTTCTTTACCAGTACGCCTTTCAATAAAGTTGACTACATCATGCTCGCCGGTGGATCGTCCGCATTGAATGGCCTGCCAGAAGCCGTCATGGCGCAAACTGGGTTTGCGACCAATTTGGTCAATCCGTTTGATGGCATGGAGGTAAAAGACTCTGTTCGAGAGAAACGAATGCGTCGAGAGGCACCCTCGTATCTGACATCCTGTGGCTTGGCCATGCGGAGATTCATGCAGTGATCCTGATCAACCTGCTACCGCACCGCGAAGCTGCACGTAAGCGGCAGAGAGAGTCCTTTTATGCCGCTTTAGGGGGGGCTGCGATTGTTGGTGCCCTCTTCTCTACCGCCATGTACATGTGGTACCAGGGGCAAATTGCTGATCAGCAAAGCAACAATACGCTTTTGCAAAATGAGAACGCACGATTGGACAGTCAGATCAAGGATATTGCCACTTTGCAATCCGAAATCACGGCCTTGCGTGCTCGCCAGCAGGCGGTAGAAGACTTGCAGGCAGATCGAAATTTGCCTGTTCACTTGTTGAATGAACTGGTCAAGCAGTTGCCAAGTGGCATTTACATCCATTCGCTCAAACAAGAAAACCAAACCATTACGCTGCAAGGTGTGGCGCAATCGAATGAGCGAGTATCTGAGTTATTGAGAAACCTCTCCGTGAACAGTGCATGGCTATCTAAGCCTGATTTGGTCGAAATCGTTGCCGATCAGCTAAAACTGGGTCCTAGAGAGCAGCGACGCGTCTCCAATTTTACGATTCGCGCTGGACTGGTTCGAGCCACGGACGCGCAAAAGGCCGCCGCTGGAGCCAGTGCCGCAAGTTCGGCTGAATTACCTGTACCCAGGTAACATGTAAGCGATATGGCCATGGCGATCAAAGTTCCCTCTGTTCAGTTCGACTTTCCTGCGATGCAGGAGCGCATTGCTGCGCAGTTTCGTGGGCTTGACCCGAACGATCCTTCTACCTGGCCTAGTTTTCCTCGTGGGCTACTTTATGTCGCACTAGCCGCGGCTGTTGTTGCCGCGCTTTGGTTCGTCTGGGTGGGTGGATCTGCTGATGAATTGGAAGCGGAGCGTGCCAAAGAAATCACGTTGCGCGAAGACTATAAGAAGAAGCTTGTTCAGTCTGTGAATCTTGAGGCACTTAAAAAGCAGCGTGAGCAAGTTCAGCAATATGTCACGCAGTTGGAAAAGCAGTTGCCCAGTAAGTCAGAAATGGACGCGCTGCTTTCAGACATCAATCAAGCGGGCTTGGGCAGAAGTCTTCAATTCGACCTTTTTAGACCAGGTCAGGTTGTTGTGAAGGACTATTACGCAGAGTTGCCTATCGCTGTGCGAGTCACCGGGCGATACCACGACATCGGCGCGTTCGCCTCAGACATTGCGCACCTTTCCCGTATTGTGACGTTGAACAACCTCTCTGTGGGGCCACTAAAAGACACGGGTGCAGGCAAAGATGGGATGCTGTCAATGGAAGCGACTGCCAAGACTTTCCGTTACCTTGATGCTGACGAAGTTGCCGCGCAACGTAAAGCGACGGAAGGAGCGAAGAAGTGAAGCGGCATTTAGTTGCCATCTTTGCGAGTGCAATGTTGGTCGCGTGTGGCTCATCAGGTAGCGATGATTTGCAGTCATGGATGCAAGCGCAGCGATCAGAAACTCGTCCCCGTGTGGCACCTATTCCTGCTCCTAAGAAATTTGTCCCGCAGCCGTATACTGAAGAAAGATCTGTTGATCCCTTTAGCAGCCAAAAATTAACGCAGGCGCTGCGCAATGAGATGGGTCAACCGTCGAACTCAGCCTTGATTGCCGTTGAGCTCAATCGACGGAAGGAAGCTTTGGAGTATTTCCCTTTGGATACCATGATGATGGTGGGTAGCCTGATCAAGAAGGGCTTACCGGTAGCTTTGGTAAAAGCCGACAATTTGCTCTACCAGGTAAAAGTCGGCAGTTACATCGGGCAGAACTATGGAAAAGTCATTAAAGTGTCTGAAACTGAAATGAATCTGCGTGAAATTGTGCAAGATGCCGGTGGAGAGTGGATCGAGCGTCCAACTACTTTGCAATTGCAAGAGGGGACAAAATGAAAATGACTGCACATTTCGCCAAAAGATGCGCTCAGGCGGCCCTTTGGACGCTTTTGAATCTCAGCCTCTTGCCGGGTGTAAATGCTCAGAACGCCATTGAAGCTGTCACTGGATCTGTGCAAGCCGGTGTAGAAATTGTTCGGGTTGACTTATCCCAAACCATCGATGCAGTGCCAACAGGATTCACCATTCAGTCACCAGCAAGAATTGCTCTGGACTTTCAGGGTGTCGTGAATTCCATGGGTAGGTCTTCAATTGAAATCAATCAAGGCAACCTCAAATCAGTAAGCGTTATTCAAGCGGGTGAGCGAACACGCATCGTCTTGAATTTAAAGCAGGCAACGTCGTACAAAGCTGAAATCAAAGGCAAATCCTTGTTGGTGGCGCTTGAGCCGGTTTCTAATCCACCGCCCAATGTTTCAGGTGCGACAGCCGCATTTGCCGAAAACTTAAACAGAGATGTCTCGCCGCTGAGAGACCTTGATTTCAGGCGCGGCAATGAGGGGACAGGCCGCGTCGTTGTTACGCTGCCCAATAATCAGGTGGGCGTTGATATACGGCAACAAGGCCAAGCGTTGGTCGTTGAGTTTTTGAAGTCTTCATTGCCGGAAGGCTTGCGCAGACGGCTCGATGTCGCAGATTTTGGAACGCCTATTCAAACTGTCACCACTTTCGCCTTAGGTGAGCGCGTCAGAATGGTGATAGAGCCCAAAGGGGCTTGGGAACACAGTGCATATCAAAGTGACAATCAATTTGTAGTGGAGGTGCGGCCTCAAAAAGTCGACCCTGCTAAACTGACTCAAGGTCAAGGGTTTACCGGTGAAAAGCTCTCCCTGAATTTCCAGAATATTGACGTTAGAGCGTTGTTGCAAGTCATTGCAGACTTCACTAATTTCAATATTGTCACATCTGATTCCGTGACCGGTGCCGTGACATTGCGTTTGAAGGATGTTCCGTGGGACCAAGCACTGGACATCATCATGCAGGCCAAGGGCTTGGGCATGCGAAAGAATGACAACGTACTTTGGATCGCGCCTAAGGAAGAAATTAATGCCAAGGAAAAGCTAGAACTGGAATCGCAATTAGCAATTCAAAATCTCGAGCCGCTGCGTACACAGTCATTCCAGCTGAATTACACAAAAGCAGAGGATATCCTTAAGCAAATTGCGCCTACAGGCGGAAATACAAATAACGCGACTGCGCGGATGCTATCAGCCAGAGGTAGCGCAGTTGCGGAACCGAGGACGAATCAGCTTTTTGTAACGGACATTGCGAATCGGCTTGAACAAGTGCAGCAGATGATTACGAAGTTGGATATTGCAGTTCGCCAAGTGCTGATTGAGGCGAGAATTGTTGAGGCTTCAGACACGTTTGGTAAGTCACTGGGTGTTCGCTTGGGTGGCAGTGATTTGCGCGGAGTGAGAGGTGGTGACCCCGGATATGCGTTGGGTGGAGGTAATCGAGCTGCATTGGGTGGCACCTATAACGCTGCATCTTCGACCACTGGGGAATCGATTAGTACGATGGATACCTCGAACACTTCATTTGTAAATCTCCCTGCAGTTGGACAAAATGGCTATAACGCGTCGTCCTTTGCAATATCCATATTTAATTCAGCTGCAAATCGGTTTCTTAACCTCGAAATTTCCGCGCTCGAAGCCGATGGCAAAGGCAAAGTTGTTTCGAGTCCACGCGTCGTCACAGCTAATCAGACAAAAGCATTAATCGAACAGGGCACGGAATTACCCTATCAAGTTGCTACTGCGAGTGGCGCGACTTCCATCGCGTTCAGAAAAGCTAACTTGAAGCTTGAAGTTACCCCGCAGATAACGCCCGAAGGCAACATTATTCTTGATTTGGATGTCAACAAAGACAGTGTTGGCCAATCAACGGCGGCGGGTTTCGCGATTAATACCAAGCATATCAAAACGCAAGTTTTGGTCGAAAATGGCGGTACTGTTGTGATTGGTGGTATTTTCGAATTGAATGAGACCGAAAACGAAACGCGTGTTCCGGTACTTGGAGATATTCCAGTATTTGGAAACCTGTTTAAGAGCAAAGCACGATCAACTAATAAGCAGGAAATGTTGGTTTTTATCACGCCAAAAATGATCGCCGATTTGGCCGCTTCACGTTAATTTATAAATAATATGAATACTTGGAAATCAAGCTGGATAATCATCGCCTCGGCGCTGATTGCCATATCAATTTCAGCTTGTGGTGGAGGCGGCGGGAATTCCGGCAGTTCTTCATCAACTACATCAACGGTTACACCAACAGTTGTTGTTTCTGCATTGAATTATCAGTTGGATAAAGTGTCCATTACTACGTCAACTTCAGATAAAACAACGTTGACAATAACCGCCTTAGATAGCTTAAATAATCCTATGAGCGGGATCACAACGACTGTTGCTTTAGATAATGGAATTTATACGCCAGTTAATACGGTGACTGATAGCAGTGGTATAGCGATTGGTGTAATCACTACGGGTGCAAATAAGTCTAATCGAACGATTAATGCAAAAATAGGTGTAAAGGGCGCAGCTGCTCCCTTATCAACAGCATCAATTGATGTGACTGGTTCTGTAATTACCTTAACGCCAACGCCTGCCTCAGTTACTTCAGGAAAATCAGTCAAATTAGATATAAAGGTTGCAGATGCGTCTGGTGTTGGTATCTCCAACACCCCTGTCAAGTTGTCAGGAGGATTGGGATTTACACAATCCTTGACAACGGATTTGAACGGATTGGCGGTGGCAACTGTTGCTTCAACACCAGTTGCATCAGGGAACTATTCAATTGTTGCAACTGGGGTTGGCACGACTGCAACCAGTTATGTTCAAGTAGTCAGTTCTGATCCAAACTCAATTCCGTCTGTTGATTCAAAAACGTTCACAGTATCTGCAGCTAGTTTGGCTGCGATTCCTAATACTGTTGCTCCTAACAAAACAGGTTCAACAACGAATAGAGCTGCATTGAGAGCAATTTTTCAAGATAAATCTAATAAAGGTATTCAAAATATCAGAGTTAGATTTGACATAACTTCACCTAGTTTAGGTGCGAATGAACAAATACTTGCTGGATCATCAACTGTTTACACAGACTCAGCAGGTGTGGCGCTTTCTTACTACATTCCTGATACGCGTTCCAGTCCAACCAATGGCGTTATTGTCCGTGCGTGCTGGGGATATACTGATAATGAAATTACCGATACTTTGTGTAATGATCCGACGAATACACAACAAGTTTCAACGAAATTGACGGTTGCAGCTCAGCCATTATCTGTTTCGATCGGTGATGATAATACATTGACCCGCGGAAATGGGACGTTAACGTACATCAAGAAATTTGACGTTGCGGTAGCAGATGCTGCAGGTGTTGCTGTGCCCGACGCTGTGATTTCTATTAGCGTTGATATTACGCATTATGGCAAAGGTGGATATAGCTACGGTGGTGTGGGTACGTTGCCAGACGGTTCAACAAGAACATTTGTATATCCACAAACATTTGATTTGCCTCCAAATATAAATACTCTTACTCCTGCTTCTTCACTCCCGCTTCCAGTTTATTTGACAACACCACCAGGCCCAACAACTGGACGGATTTGGTGTCCAAATGAAGATAGCAATAGAAATGGAGTATTGGACGCACTCCCTGTGATTGAAGATATCAACTTAAATGGTAAATTAGAGCCTCGAAAATCGGATGTAATTATTTCATTTGTAGGGAAAAATACGACAGATGCTTCCGGGCGGTTAGCGATTCAGGTTGAATATGCTCAAAGCGTTGCGACTTGGCTTGCATTTACCATCAAAGCGACAACGTCTGTATCGGGTTCAGAAGGACTGGATCAGCGAAGTTACCTTCCTTGGTTTATTCAAGGTGACGATATCAATGGTTCTTTCTTAACTCCGCCAAACGGCAAGGGTGCCTGTAATAGTGCAAATTGATGAAGAATTCTTATCCCTTGACATTTTTTAGATCTACCCTGGCAATCGTTGTCTTATTTCTTCAAGCCTGTGGCGGGGGGTCTGCAGACGATGGAACCCTGACTGCCCAAGTTACCACTCCAGGTTTCGGATCCACGCTGGTCCTGCGATTGACCGATAGCGCCGGTGTCGCGATAACCACAAATACGATTGATTTGGGAACTGCGGCTTACATTGCCCAGGCGACCCTGCGCGAAAGTGCTGCCGTTTCTGGCGCGCCCATCACCAATCGCTTGGTCAAGTTCACGACTGATGCGAATTTCGGCACCTTCGTTAACGGCACCATCGTTGAAACGGCCAGTACCACGGGCACGATCACTACTGCTCAAATGACGGCATTGACAGACACCAATGGTGTTGCCAAGGTCCAATTGGTGGGTAAAAAACTCGGTGCAGCAACGCTTCTTGCCGAAGCCTTGGTCGGAACGGGAACGTCTACAGCTAATTCGGTCAAAACACCGCTGGACTTTCAAGTTAAATCACTTTCCGCCACAGCGGCAGTCAACTTACTTTTCAACCAGGCGGATCCTGGTCGCATGGTGATTTCCACGGCCACCACAGGGCCTAAAACTTCTTCACTTCAGTTCAGACTTGTGAATGAGCTAGGAGTTGGCATGGGAGGGCAGCCGGTTCAGTTAAGTCTGGATTCTCAGTCGATTGCTGCAGGCGTTACGTTTATCAATGCAGCGACAGGCGTGAGCAGCACGGCGCCATTGACCGTGGTGTCCGACTTCAATGGCATTGCCAAGGCCACTGTTGGGGCCGGGCCATTACCCACAGGTGTGGTTGTCACAGCGGTATTGATTTCTAATCCGGTCGTCAAAGCCAGCAGTGTGGGCATGTCTGTCAGCAGCGGGCGCGTGAGCCAGAAATCCATGTCGATTTCTAGTGTTACGCCAGCTGTGGAAGGTTTCACGCTGGACAACGCCGCCGCTGAGTTGAACATCATTGCGACCGACAGATTGGGTAACCCCGTTCCCGCAGGCACGATTGTGAACTTTGTGACGTCGCACGGCTTAGTGGGTACCTTTGATTCGGGGACCACGACCAAAATCATCACCAGCACCGTGACCGGAACTGCAACAGCAGTTGCGGTTCCCAAGGTATTGGATTCCAAGGGTTCTTGCACTTTAGATGCATCTTCTTCGTGTAAGGTGCAATTGATCAGCTCGGGCAACCGCCCTGCAAATGGCTTGGTCACCGTATTGGCATATGCAGACGGGGAAGAAACCTTTATTGATCTGAATGGCAATAACTCCTGGGATACGGGTGAGCCGTTCACGGACATGGGTGTGGCGTATCTCGATGTCAATGCCAGCAATGCCTACGAGATTGGCATTGATCAACCTATTCCTGGGGACACACCTGGTGCTTCAGCTTGCGCTGGAACGGGTATTGCCATTGCCAACACCTGTGATGGCACTTGGAGTCCATATATCCGTGCACGACAGAAATTTGTGGTGACTTGGTCAACATCGCAAGTCAATATGGTGTTGGTGGGGGCGAGATCTCCGACTGGGTTTGTGATCACCATGAATGATTTGAATGGCAACCTCATGGCCTCTGGGTCCACCTTTGCTGCAGATCTGGTGGGGGCCACCAATGCCTGCCGGGTTTTGGGGATGACCAAAGTACCAGGCAATACTGCTGGCCAATACCAGATTTTCTTGAACGGTGATGCCAGCTGTACGACCACGGCGGTGCGTGTGATCGTGACGGCACCATCTGGCATCCAAACCATCCAGGTCTTCAATTGAAGTGCTTTATTGTTGGCTTGCCAGGTTCTGGCAAATCAACAGTAGGGCGCCAGTTAGCCAGGCGCCTGTCAGTACCTTTTGTTGATACCGACCATGTTCTAGAGCAGCGCCTGGGCTGCTCTATTCGCGAATTCTTTGAACGCGAAGGCGAAGCTCGGTTTCGGGATATGGAAGCCGAAGTGATTGACCAGCTCACGGCTTCCCATGAAGGCATCTTGTCCACAGGTGGTGGATCGGTCCTGCGCCCTGAAAATCGCCAATGCTTAAATGAACGCGGCAAAGTCGTATACCTGCATTCATCGCCCGAAGAGGTTTTTCGCCGTACGCGGCACGACCAGAATCGGCCACTTTTGCTGGTGAATGACCCATTAGGGAGACTGCGTGAACTGTACAAGGCACGGGACCCCCTTTACCGAGAAGCGGCTCATTTTGTCATCGAAACGGGTCGGCCTTCTGTGGCAACCCTGGTCAACATGATCATGATGCAATTGGAGTTGGCTGGGGTCGTGACCTAAATTAACTGATTTGCTGCCCTAAACTTGGGGGTATGCAAGACACAGAAAACTCCCTTCAGCCAGGTGCCACCGTCAACATTGACCTGGGCGACCGCAGTTACCGCATTGACATTGGCGCCGCCTTGCTGGGCCAGGCTGCAAGCTATGGCGATCTACCTCGAGCCAGTTCTGCATTGATCGTGACCAATAACTTGGTGGGGCCTTTGTACGAGGCTCAGTTACGCTCTGCACTGCAGGGTCAATTCAAGCAAATCCACAGTGTCGTTTTGCCAGACGGTGAAGAGCACAAAGGTTGGGAGACGCTTAACTTGATTTTTGATGCGCTCCTGCAAAATGGGTGTGACCGCAAAACGGTCATGTTTGCCCTGGGCGGCGGCGTGGTGGGCGACATGTGTGGCTATGCAGCGGCCAGCTACATGCGCGGGGTGCCCTTTGTGCAAGTGCCGACGACCTTACTTGCGCAAGTTGATTCATCGGTGGGTGGCAAGACGGCCATCAATCACCCACTGGGCAAGAACATGATTGGTGCCTTCTACCAGCCGCAGCGTGTGATCTGCGATATTGGACTGCTCTCAACGTTGCCAGCGAGAGAGCTCAGTGCAGGCTTAGCCGAAGTCATCAAATATGGCCCTATCGCAGACTTAGATTTTCTCGACTGGATCGAGTCCAACATGGATGCCCTGATGGCGCGTGACCCAGTTGCGCTGGCATACGCTGTCAAACGCAGTTGTGAAATCAAAGCTTGGGTCGTCGGACAGGATGAGCGCGAGGCAGGTCTGCGCGCTATCCTCAATTTTGGACACACTTTTGGCCACGCGATTGAATCCGGCCTGGGATATGGCGTCTGGTTACATGGCGAGGCAGTGGGCTGCGGCATGGTGATGGCGGCAACCTTGTCCGAGCGACTGGGCTTGATCGAGTCAGGCTTTGTGAAGCGACTGACCCAATTGATTCAACGTGCCAAGCTGCCCATTGTTGGCCCCAAGTTGGCTGTTGATCGTTACCTTGAGTTGATGCGAGTGGATAAAAAGTCTGAAGGCGGAGAGATCAAATTTGTCGTGATAGATAAACCAGGTTCCGCCGCTGTTCGTGGTGCGCCTGACGCCTTGGTGGCCGATGTGCTGCGTGATTGCTGCGTTCAGTAATTGCCTATCTCTCACCAAATGCTGGCACCGTACGCCTGCGACCCCGCAACCACACGGGGTAGGCGTTTTCCAGAACAAGTTGCACCAACGCGCACAGACTTTCAGCGCGACCGTGACCGCATCGTGCATTCCACAGCGTTTAGGCGACTGGTTTACAAAACGCAAGTCTTCCTCAATCACGAAGGCGATCTGTTTCGCACACGCTTGACGCATTCTCTGGAGGTGGCGCAGTTGGCGCGCTCCATGGCGAGAACCTTGCATCTGAATGAAGACCTGGTAGAGACCGTCGCCTTGGCCCATGACTTGGGCCACACCCCCTTTGGTCATGCCGGGCAAGACGAACTGAACGAATGCATGCGCCAGCGCCAACGGGGCGGGTTTGAGCACAACTTGCAAAGCTTGCGCGTGGTCGATGAACTTGAAGAGCGCTATCCCCGGTACAACGGGCTCAATCTCTGCTTTGAGACCCGCGAAGGCATACTTAAGCATTGCTCTCGTGCCGATGCTAAGCGGCTAGAAAGTGTCGAGCCTGGTGGCGTAGGGCAGCGGTTTTTGGAACGCTGGCAGCCCAGCTTGGAAGCACAGTTGTGTAACTTGGCGGACGAAATTGCCTACAACGCCCATGACATTGACGATGGGGTTCGGTCTGGGTTGATCACGATGGTTCAACTTGAAGATGTCGATCTATTTCAACGCTTCAGAATGGAGGCTGAGGCCGAACACCCGTCGCTGAAAGCAACTGGGGCGAGTCGACGACTAATGTACGAAACCATTCGACGCATGCTCAGCGCCCAAGTTTATGACGTCATTGCAGCAACTCAGACGGCACTTGAACATGCTCAGCTAGCGACGCTAGATGATGTTCGCCGTTCAGAGCCATTGGTTCAGTTTGGTGATGAAATGCGCCACGCATCAGCTGCCCTCAAATCCTTTTTATTCCATCAGTTGTACCGCCATCCACAGGTCATGCAAACGACGCAGCAGGCCAAAACAGTCGTCAAAGATCTGTTTGACGCCTATCTTCATGCTCCCGCAGAAATGCAGGCCGGATTTGCGATGCGTGCCAATGGAGACGAATGCCAAGGCGATTCTGATGCTGCTGATGCAGTGCGTGCCAGAGTGGTCGCTGACTACATCGCTGGTATGACCGATCGTTTTGCTGTGCGCGAACATGCGCGATTGACTGGAAAGCAACTTTTGCTGTGAGTCATCTCCCTAACGCGCCAATGCCACCGCAGGCCAATGACACTGCTGCCTGGATTGCAGTGTTGGCTGGTGTCAGTGCAGCCCTTCACGTCGGCAAGTTGGCACCGGCATTGCCCGCATTGCGCGCCGCCCTTGACATTGACCTGCTACAGGCGGGGTTTCTGCTTTCCATGGTCCAGCTGGCGGGAATGAGCTTGGGACTTTTGATTGGTCTGAGCGCCGACGGCTGGGGCTTGCGGCGCAGCATGTTGACTGGTTTGGTCCTTCAAATCGTGGCCAGCACAGTGGGCGCATTTGCGCGGGATACTTGGAGTTTGCTGGGGCTGCGCGCCTTGGAGGGCCTTGGTTTTTTGCTGGTCGTCATGCCTGCACCTGCCATCATTCGCCAGGTTGTCTCAAACACCCGACTGAGCCGGATGTTGGGTGTATGGGGCGCATACATGCCTGGCGGCACAGCGGTTGCCTTGTTGGTAGGTCCTTGGTGGATTGGTCTGGGCGGTACTTGGGGCGGTTGGCAAGGCTGGTGGTTGCTGCTCTCTGCAATCAGTCTGATGACAGCCGTTTTGGTCTGGCGTGGCATTGCACCCGATGGTCTGCGAAGTCCTAGCAATGGCGCGAATGCAAATGCGCCCACTCCCGCAAGTTGGCTTGCTCGGCTGCGACTTACCTTGGGTAGCAAAGGGCCCTGGCTGGTCGCTTTGTGTTTTGCTGTCTATGCAGGGCAGTGGCAAGCAGTCATCGGTTTCTTGCCTAGCATTTACGCGCAGTCGGGTGTCGATGCGGCATGGATTGGCGTCATGTCCGCACTCGTCGCTGCAGTCAACATGATTGGCAACATCATGTCAGGGCGGATGTTGCAACGAGGTTGGCGGCCAATCCATTTGTTGCGCATAGGCTATCTGGCCATGGCATTTGGGGCATTCCTCTGTTTTGCGCAATGGGGTGGAGCCTGGCAGGTGCCTGCTGCGCTGCGGTACTTGGCTGTATTGGGGTTTTCAGCGGTAGGTGGCTTGATTCCAGGCACATTGTTCATGCTCAGTGTGCGGCTAGCGCCTTCTGATACAACGGTGTCCACTACGGTTGGCTTCATGCAGCAACTGTCAGCGCTTGGGCAGTTTGCTGGCCCCCCTTTGGTTGCGATGGTGGCCCAAGCGGCAGGCGGCTGGCAGTGGACCTGGCTTGTGACGGGCTCATGCTCCGCCATCGGATTGGGGATCACGATTTGGGTCCAGCGGCAATTGGATGCAAGCCCACGTTTGACCGAAGTCATTTAGGCATTGCTTCACACTTCAGCAAGGTATTTTGTAAGCATTCGTAATTGATCTTGGATATCAAGAATACCAAGCGGATAATATAAGAAGAGTGAAGGCTTCGTTGATTGCGCTGTGTTTTGTGCAATCTGAAGTGATACCAGAGCAATGTGCAATTATGTTCATAGAAGCAAGAGAACGTCCGAGTCTGAATGGGAACGTGAACCGGGCTTTAGCACTTTACTGCCGTGTTTATAGCGGCAAGCGTATATCTAGTGGATTTACGCTTATAGAAGTCATGATTGTTGTTGCGATTGGAGCCTGTCAGAAATTTTGTGTGTAGGGCATACCATTCCCATACGGAGAAGATA